>Ga0209952_1000061_pt1 | contig 554464 bp, 521 predicted proteins | sample ThiBiot_750_biof_2_FD_183951 | JGI IMG/M metagenome (GOLD analysis project Ga0209952, IMG submission 183951) | Wastewater bioreactor microbial communities from Cape Town, South Africa - Thiocy_cont_750_biof (SPAdes) | ecosystem: Engineered > Bioreactor > Thiocyanate-remediating >... | reverse complement strand
CCGCCCGCGCTGCTCCGCCCACCTCCGCCTGCGGCTCCGGTGCGCGGAGCAGCGCGAACCATCCCTATCATCAGAAGGGGTCCCTTTTGGACGCCGATCCGGGGTCCCTTTTGCGTGCCGATTGACAGTCTGCAGCACTTCGCGCACGGCGGCGTCGATCGTCGTGCCGCGTTCGCCCAGGCGCCGGACGAGCCAGGCCGGCGTCGGGTCGTCCGGGCCGTGGCCGCGCAGGCGATGCACGAGCTGCACCGCGAAGGCATCGGTGACCTGGATGTGGCCGAGCGAGGCGTGCACCTTCGGCCATGGCTCCGCGGCCTGTCCGCGCCGGCCCGCCGACAAGCGGTCCGCCACGGCATCCGCCTGCCGGCAGTCTTCGGCGTTCTCGACGATGATCTGGGCCACCCGGCGCAGGTTCTCGATCAGCGCGATGCGCAGCGTGGTCGGTATGGCCCAGAGTTCGCCGATGGAAAGCGGCTGGACCTCTTGGTAGGCCAGGAGGTACCGGCGCAAGGTCTCCGGCTCGAAATGGCTGTCGGTATGGGCGACCAGCGCCCACGCCGCCCCGAACACGCGGGGCAGGCCGGCGAAGGGGCCGTCGGCAACCTTCGGGAGTTCCAGATAGTAGCCGGTTGGTAGGTCGACACCGATCTCGCGGATCTGCATGTCGACCAGATGGTAGTTGTCGATCAGCCAGAGCGCCGCCGGGCTTGCCTCGCCCTGACGGGCGGCGACCGTCGCGATGGTGCGATTGGCGGCCAGCAGGAGCGCCGCGTTGTCCGCCAGGCGCCCGGCCAGGGAGAAACCCCTGCTGCGGCCCGGCGTGACCGGCTGCGCCGCGGCGAGGCTGCGGCCATGGTCTTCGAGGCGCTCGACGCCGAACAACTCGGCACGGATCGGCGCACGGTCCCGCAAGATCGGCGGAGGCGGCGCGGTGCTGAACAGGCGGCCGAGACTCATCGCCGGGCTGACGGCGGCGTCAACGCCTGAAGAGGCTTCGCCGGTACGGAGGTTCCGCGGTGTGGAACTGCGACAACAGCGATCGGCCGGCGCGGTCGCCGCCATCCGCGCGCGACGCCTCGATCGCGGTGCTGCCCGGCGGAGGCGACTGGTTCATCTGCCCGGTTTGCCGCGGCATGGCGGGGTCGCGCCCATGGGATGGCCGGTTCCGATGGTGCCATCGATCTTGCTCATGGTGACCATCCTTGGGTTTTGGCCTCGTGTGGTTTGAACGGGGTTTGGACATTGCTCGGCCCCTCCTCTTGGCCAGAGGAGGCCTGAACAAGGTCGGTCGGGTGTGGCGTGCGGTGCCGGATCGTCGGTTCCAGCACTGATGACGCAGCAGTTTTGTAGCGGAAGCGGCGCGGGGGCGTCAGCTTCGGAAACTACTCGCAGGCCGCCTCCGCGCCCCCGGCGGACGGCGTGCGTTCAGCCGTCCAGCCAGGCCGGTGCGGCGATGCGGGTGGCGGTGGCGATGCGGCGGATCAGACCGGGCCAGAGCCGCAGCGCCTGGAACAGCAGCGCCTGGCCGATGGTGCCGCGCCCCAGAAGCTGGATTGTGCCCGCCCGCCGCATCGGCCCCGCCACGTCGCGGCGCAGGTGTTGATGGTAATGCTGCGGCGGATGGCCGGCGAGGTGGCAGCGCACCGCGAGGGCCGCGCTGTGCAGCGCGATCGCCATGCCGTCGCCGGAGAAGGACGGGGTCACGCAGGCTTGATCGCCCAGTCGGAAAACGGTCTCCGACGGGGCCGGTGTGTGCAGAAAGCCGTAGGGCACCCGCGCGATGGTCAGCGGCCGGGCCAGCAGCGGCGCGGCACCGGCCAGCCGGGCATGCAGATGCGGGCTGGATGCCCGCAGATCGTCCAGCAGCGCGGCCCAGCTTCCGCCGATCCGGGCCAGCCGGTCGCGATGGACCAGCAGGCAGAGATTGGCGCGCCCGCCTTCCACTGGCTGCAGCCCGGCATAGCCGTCGGCGAACAGGATCACTTCCACAGCCCCGGCCAGCGCCTCCATCTGTTCGGGGGCGAGGCGGAAGTAGGTCTTGAACCCCACCAGCGGCTCGGGCGCCGAGGACAGCACGCGGCCGGCGGCGTGCAGGTCGTGCTTGCCGGTGGCCAGGAAGCGGATTTCCGGCGACAGCCGCGGCACCGTCTCGCCGCGCCGCACCTCGGCGCCGAGGGCGGCGGCATGGTGCAGCAGCGCCTCGTCCAGCACGCGCCGCGACAGACCCAGGCCGCGAAACGGCAGCGCCGCCTGCACCACATGGGCGCCGCGCACGAGGCGCACCTGGCCGATCGCCTGGCCGCCGAGCGCCGCCGGATCGAGGCCCAGCCGCGCCAGGTAATGCTGTGCCTCGACGCTGAGGAAGTCGCCGCAGATCTTGTCGGTGGGGCCCACGCTGCGTTCCAGCACCGTTACCCGTGCGCCCGCCCTGGCCAGGCCACAGGCGGCCGCGGCGCCGGCAGGCCCGCCGCCGGCGATCAGTAGGCGGGTCATTTCAGCCGGCCGACGCAGAGGCGGAACATCGCCCGCCAGCGTATCTCGGCCACGATGCCGGCACGCGCGAGCAGGGCGCGCCACTCGGCCCGGCGGAAGCCGCGGGCGATGGAGATGGTGCCGTCGATCCGTACGATGCGGTGCCAGCGCATCAGCCGCGCGAGCAGGCGGAAGCCGTAATACGGCACGGCATGGCGGTGCAGGTCCGCCACGAACCAGCCGCGCCGGGCATGGCGCTCCAGCCACCGCAGCAGCGCCACCACCTGCACGTCGTCGAGGTGGTGGGCGAACTGGCAGGTCACGATCAGGTCGGCGGGCGGTATTGGGGTGTGGCCGAACACGTCACCGGTGTGCCAGGCGATCGCCATGTCCGCGGGCGTTGCCGCCTGTGCCTGGGCGATGCTGCGGGCGCTGAGGTCGAGGCCGGCGAGGCTCAGCCGCAGGTCGCGGGCGACGCCCCAGCGATGGATGGCCCGCAGCAGGTCGCCATGGCCGCTCGCCACGTCCAGCACCGAGAGCGCGGTGCCGCGCGGCAGGTCCCGGGTGGCGGCATCCAGCCAGCGCAGCACCGGGCGATGGGTGAGGGTGACGCGGTTGACCCGGGCGAGGTCGGCCAGGGCGCGGGCATGATCGGCCGCCGGGGTGTCCGGCAGGTCCATCAGCTCGGTCCGCGTGCTGCGGCGGGAGAGGTCGGTCAACGGGGCGGCCGGAGGCGGAAACGGAACGTCTCGGCCACCATGCCGGGGCCGAACGCCATGGCCAGGCCCGGCCCGGACATGCCGCCGGCCAGCATGCGCGCCAGCACGAACATGATGGTGGCCGAGGACATGTTGCCGTAGTCGTGCAGCACCTCCCGCGAGGGGCGCAGCGCCGCCGGGGGCAGGCCCAGGCCGATCTCCACCGCGTCGAGCACCGTGCGGCCGCCCCCATGCACTGCCCACAGCGCGATGTCGTCCGCCCTCTGGCCGCGCAGCAGGCCATCGGGGCGGGCCGCGGCCGCATCCGCGCGCAGGGTCGCGGCGATGCGGTTTGGCACCTGTCCCGACAGATGCATCACGAAGCCCTGGTCGCCGATGGTCCAGGTGATCAGCCCGGCGCTGTCCGGCAGGATGGCGGCGCGGAAATCCCCCAGCGCGATCCCGTCCGGCTCGGCGGTGACCAGGGCCGCCGCGCAGCCGTCGCCGAACAGCAGCAGCGACAGCGCGGTTTCGATGTCGGTGGTTTCCTGCAGATGCAGGCTGCAAAGCTCCAGATTGACCACCAGCACGCGTGCCGAAGGGTCGGCGCGCACCGCCTCGCTGGCGGCCCGCAGCGCCGGCACCGCGGCGGCGCAGCCCATGAAGCCGATCATGCACCGGGCGACATCGCCGCGCAGCCCGAGGGCGGCGGCAAGCTGCACATCTAGCCCCGGCGCGGTGAAGCCGGTGCAGGAGGCGACGATGAGATGGGTGATCTCGCCCGCCACCGGGGCCAGCCGCGCCACGGCGGCCAGGCTGAGCGCCAGCGCCTGCGCCCCGTAGGCGCGCATCCGCGCGGCGGTGCCGGGAAACCGGCCGCGCCGGTAGAAGCCGTCCGCATCCACCTCGCCGGCCGCCAGAACGCCGGGGCGCAGATGCGAATAGCGATGGCCGATGCCGGCGCGGGCGGCCATGCGCGCGAATACGGCGCGGCTTCTGGCATCCTCCAGCCCGGCGGTGGCGAAGGCGACGAAGTCGGCATGGATGTCGTGCGCCGGCGTGGCCGTGCCGATGCGGTTGATATGGGCGGTCATGCGGCGCCCAGGGCCAGCACGGCGTTCAGCCCGCCGAAGGCGAACGAGTTGGACAGCGCGACGCCGATACTCGCCCTGCGCGCCACGTTCGGCACGCAGTCGAGCTCGCAGTGCGGATCGGCCTCGCGAAAGCCCAGCGTGGGCGGCAGCAGTCCCTCGCGCAGCGCCAGCGTGGTGACCACCGCCTCCAGCCCGCCGGCGGCATTGAGGCAATGGCCATGCAGGGATTTGCTGGACGAGACCGGAAGCCGCGCCAGATGCGCCCCGAACACCGCGCGCAGCGCCGCCGCCTCGGTGCTGTCGTTCAGACGGGTGCCGGTGCCATGGGCGTTGACATACCCCACCGCGTCCGGCGCCAGCCCGGCATCGTCCAGCGCCGCGCGGATCGCTCGCGCCGCGCCCTCGGCCGAGGGCGCGGTGAGGTCGCCGGCATCCGCCCCCATGCCGCAGCCGAGGAACTCCGCATGAATCATGGCGCCGCGCGCCCGCGCCAGCTCCCACGGTTCCAGCACCAGGATGCCGGCGGCCTCGCCGATCACCAGCCCGGAGCGGTCGCGCGAGAACGGCCGGCAGGCATCGGCGCTGAGCACGCGCAACGCGTCCCACGCCTTGAGGTAGCCGACGCAGATCGAGGCATCGCTGCCGCCGCACACCGCAAGGTCGAGCTGCCCCGCGCGCACCATCTGCGCCGCCAGCGCGATTGCGTGCGCCGAGGAGGCGCAGGCCGAGGCGATGGCGAAACACGGCCCGTGCAGGCCGAACGACATCGCCACCTGGCTGGCCGCCGCGCTTGGCATGCCGCGCGGCACCGTCAGCGGCGGCAGGCGCGTTGCCTCGGCGCCGTAAAGCGCCAGATAGCCGGCATCCATCGTGGTCTGCCCGATCGCCGCGCCCAGCACCACGCCGCAGCGTTCCGCCGGCATCGCCGCCAGATCTATTCCGTCCAGCGCCTCCCGCGCCGCCACGAGGGCCAATTGCGATGCCCTGTCCAGCATCAGCATCTGCCGGCGGTCGAAATGCGCCGACGGGTCGAAATCGAGGATTTCGGCGGCGATCGGCACGGTCAGCCGGTCGGTCGGGATGGTGGAGATCGGCCCGATGCCGCAGCGCCCCGCCGCCATGGCCGACCGCAGCGCCGCCACGCCGGTACCCAGCGCCGAGATGGTGCCGAGGCCGGTCACCGCCACGCGCCGCCTCATGCGGCGGCGCGATCCAGCGTGGCCAGGATATGCCCGACCAGATCGCCCATGGTGACGAACTCCGCCCCCTCCCGTCCGATCACTGTCGGTATCTCCACATCGAAATGCGTCTCGATGGCGAACAGCGTGTGGATGAGGTCGAGCGACGGGATGCCCAGCCCGTCCAGCGTCGCCTCCGGCACCAGCGCCGCACGCGCGACGCCGGTTTCCGTAGCGACGATGTCCAGGATCGCGGCGCAGCGCGGATCGGAGAACACATCCGGCATCAGGGCCTCCCAGGCATCGCCGCCCTGGAGTCAGGGCCGTTCCATCATAGCGGGGTCGGTGGCACCGACGATATGGATATAGGGCCGGGCCTTCGGGTCGAACGCCGCCCAGCCTTCGCTGCGATATTCCGCTTCGCGTGCCTCGACATCCATCGGCATGTGGTCGTCCAGGATGCGCCTGGCCTCCGCTTCCCGGTCATCGGGCGCGCGCACCGTCACCAGCGACCCGCCGCGGCGCACGCCCTCGGCGTAGACATTGGCGTCGCTGTCAGAGATCCCCGCGCCGGTCAGCCCGCCGGTGATGCCGCCGGCCGCGGCGCCGGCAAGCGCGCCGGCCACGGCCCCGGCCGCGGTGGCGACCAGCCAGCCGGCGGCGACCACCGGGCCGACGCCCGGGATGGCCATCAGGCCGAGGCCGGTGAGCAGCCCGGTCCCCGCACCCACGGCACCGCCCACGCCGGCGCCGATCTCGGCATCCGCACCGGCGGCGCCTGGCGCATCCGACGCGAGGCCGGTGGCGGCGTTGGCCGGGCCGAGCAGGCTGATCTCGGCATCGAGGAAGCCGGCGGCCCTCAGCGCGACGATGGTCTGCGTCGCGTGGTCGTAGATATTGTAGAGCCGCGTGATGGTTTTGGTCATGACATCTCCTGTCGGGGACGGGCGCGCGCGCCTGCCTTGCCGGTTATTGCGTGACGACGTTGCCTTGGTAGTCGAGCCCGACCTGGGCCTGCGTGCCGTCCTTGGTCGCGGTGCCGCGCCAGATGCCGTCCTTGTCTTTCACCAGCCCCGTGACGTTGGTGTAGCCCGCCGCCTCGATCCGGCTTTGCGCCTGAGCTTCGGTGAAAGGAATTGGCGCCCGGGACCCCGCCGGTCGTGGTTTGCGGCGAGACCGAAACGATTGGCGCAGTCGCCATTGGCGCAGTCGCGATTGGCGCCGTGACGATGGGCGCGTGCACCTCGGGGATCGCCTTGCCCGGAGAGGTCACGCCTGGCGAGGGGGCGCCGCGGGAACCGGCGGCACGGTTTGGGCAAGAACCGGAAGGGCCGCGAACGGTAGAGCGATCCCGGCCATGATCAAGCGTCGCATGTCATTGTCCTCGGTGTGAAGGCATGTGCTGCCAGTGTTTTGCGACGCGCGGATTGGCACGGTCGCGGCAACGGCAGGCGGCGTGGTCGCGTCTGCGCCGTTGGCTCGCAGATAGGCAGGCCCGGCCGGCGATTGCAGGTTCGGATTCTACCCGTGCGGCGATCGTCCCGCCGGGCCGGACGCCGAAATGCCAGGGCGGGCTGGGGCGGTCGTTCGGCGCGCGGTGTTGCGCGGTTTCCGAACCTCGCCCAACCGCGGGGTGGCAGGTACTCTCGGCACGCATATCCCGGTCCGAACGGCGTCCCGGACTGGGGCGCCGGATCGAGGCGCGCGGCCGGCGCGAGCGCAAGCCAGCAGAGGGAGACAGACATGGCCACGGACAACACGACCCGGCCGCCCCGCGGCCAGCCGCACACGATGGCCGCCGAGCCCGCAAAGACCCTGGTCGACCTGGCGCTCTCGAAGGATCAGAAGGGGGAGGTGCTCGACACCCTCGAACAGGATGCCCGGCAGCTATCGGCCGCATCGGCCGAGGGCATGGCGGGCGGTGAACCCAGCGAGCTGCGCGAGATCCTCGAAGCCAAGGCATCTCTGGCCTTGCCGCCGGTCGAGCACGCGTACGCCGTGGTGCTGAACGACCTGCGCGCCAGGCTCGCGGGCGGCGCGAGCGGTGCGGCCCGCGGCGCGGCCGAGCAGGCGCTGGCCGCACTTGGCGCGATGGCGCGGCATCCGGCGCCGTAGGCCGCCGCCGCCGCCGAACGTGCCGATGAGGCCGCGCGCGAACGACTGGACCCATGACGCCCCGCCGGCGGCACGCACAATCAAGGGAGAATTGCCATGGCAGGCGAGTCGCTGCATGAGGAGCGGGGCCTGCTCGGGCCGGAGATCCTCGATCGCCACCGCGCCATCTCGACCCTGATGGAGGAGCTGGAGGCGATCGACTGGTACGACCAGCGGATCAAGGCCAGCGAGAATGCGGAGCTGCGGGCGATCCTCTCGCACAACAGGAACGAGGAGACGGAACATGCCTCGATGCTCCTGGAATGGCTGCGCCGGCACGATCCGGCATTCGACCTGCAACTCCGGAAATACCTGTTAACCGAGGGGCCGATACGCGACGCGGCCGCAACCGCGCCCGCCGGCCCGCCCACCGGCCCGTCTGACGGCGCGGCGAACGACCTGGCGATCGGCGACCTGAGGGCGGCGAGGGCGCCGTGATGGACCATCTCCTGCGCGAACTCGCCCAGGTTTCCGCGGCCGGCTGGACCAGGATCGACGCCGAAGCGGCGCAGGCGCTCAAGGCCACGCTGGCGGGGCGCAAGCTCGTCGACTTCAAGGGGCCCCAGGGCTGGGCGGCATCCGCCGTCGCGATCGGCCGCAGCGAGGCGCTGGACTCGCCCGGCGACGTGGCGGTGGCCGGCATCGAGGCGCGGGTCCGCCGGGTGCTGCCGTTCGTGGAACTGCGCGCGCCGTTCGACATCCGCCGCAGCGAACTCGCGGCACTGGATCGCGGGGCCAGGGATTTCGATGCCGGGCCGGCCATCGAGGCGGCGCGCCGGATCGCCATCGCTGAAAACCAGACGATATTTTCCGGCTGCGCGGCCGCCGGGATTCACGGCATCTGCGCGGCCCCGGCGGACCCGCCGCTCCGGCTGGGCGAGGCGGTGGACGGCTATCCGGTGCTGATCGCCACCGCGGTGGCCGCGCTGCGGGACCGTGGCGTGGGCGGCCCTTACGCGGTGGCGCTGAGCGAACGCTGCTATACCGACCTCACCGATGCGACGACGGCGGGCTACCCGGTGCTGGACCATGTCCGCCGGCTGGTGGATGGGCCGCTGGTGTGGACGCCGGGGCTGGAGGGCGCGGTGGTGCTGTCGGTGCGCGGCGGTGATTTCGAACTCACTGTCGGGCAGGATATCTCGATCGGCTATCTCGGCCACGACGCCGAGCATGTCCGGCTGTATATCGAGGAAAGCTTCACGTTCTGGGCGATCTCGCCGCTGGCGGCGGCCGTCCTCGCCGCGCCCTGACCGCAGTCAGCCATGGCGGTCGATTGGAAATTTGTCGTAATATTCGGATAATATTACGTTGCCCGAAAAGGATATTGCGGTGTATGGAGCACCCGCGGCATGCCGATGCAGGCCGTGTGGAGACATGCGATCCAATGTGGCCTTTTTCACGGCAGATGCCGCCCTGGCTGCTTCGCGGCACCGTGCTGGTGCTGGCGGGCCTGCTGGACATGGCCGGTAGCGCCGGTGCGACCACGATCAGTTATGTCGGCAGCCTGACCGACCTCGGCCCGGGCTGGCGTACCGCATCGGTCGGCAAGGGCGGGTTCGACCTTGGCGGAACCGGGATTCTGGGCCGCGACGGCTACGACATCGTCGGCAACAATGCGCGCAAGCTTCTCCCGGTCTACGTGGGCAGTTTCGTTGCCAATTCCAGCATCTATGGCGGCAATGGCGGCTACCTGCGGATCGACGACCCGGCGACGACGCCGGGTGCAAGCCCGAGCCAACTCGTGACCGGCACCTTGAATCCGTTTCCGGGAAACGGCAGTCCTGTCACAACGTTTTCCTATACGGTACTGGGTGACGTGCCCGCGGTGATGCGTGTGGGATTGCTGGAAGATAACCTCGACATCGCAGCCTATAACGCCAGCGCGGTACAATTGTCTGGCGGCAACGCGGCAGATGCCCCGAAGGTCTCGCTGACGGGCGCGACCTACAACAACCGCATTCCGGATTGGCTTTTCTTCGACATCGCAGGTGCAAGCGTCGGCGACATCTTCACCGTGACCAATTATGGTGGCCCCAATGGCTGCGGCTGCGTCGGCGGTATCGCTTTCGACTCCGTCAGCGCCATTCCGGAGCCGGCGTCCGTCGCCCTGCTCGGCGCCGGCCTGCTGGCGCTGGGGATGATGCGCCGCCGCCGGGGCTGAGGGCGGGCGGCCCTTGCGGGCACCACGGCGAATGGGGTTCATATGGCCCGCGGCGGCCGGTCCGGCATTCGGGCCGAACGGCCCGTTCAGCCGCCGCAAACGGTCACATATGGAGCGAATGGTGAAATTCCACGCAAGGCTCAGCCCTCTCATGGCGCCATCACGCGGCCTCGCCGCCGCACGGGTCACCGCGCCGTCCGCCATCGAAGCGCCCCTCCCGATGGGTCGCCGTGCGATCCTGGCGGCGTTGGTCGCCGGCGCGGCGCTGGCGGTGCCGATGATCGCAGCCCACGCGCAGACCGGCCCGCAGCCGGAATTGCCCAAGGAGAAGCTCGTCATCGTCACCCATGACGGCAAGGAGCACGTGTTCAACGTGGAGATGGCGCTGACGCTGGATCAGCAGACCGTCGGGCTGATGAACCGCCCCACCGTGCCGGCCGATGGCGGCATGCTGTTCGATTGGGGCGCGCCGCGCGAGTCGCAGATGTGGATGCGCAACACCGTCGCCTCGCTGGACATGTTGTTCATCAACGCCGACGGCACCATCCGCAGCATCACCGAGCACACCGTGCCGCAGAGCCTGGCCATCATCGACAGCCATGGCCCGGTGCGCGCCACGCTGGAACTGGCGGCCGGCACGGCGGAGCGGCTGGGCATCCTGGTGGGCGACACCGTGCGCCAGCGCATCTTCGGCAACGCGCCGAAATAGCGGGCATATGTCAGGCGGCGATCACCGCCGAGGCGAACACCTGCCCCGTGGTGCCGTCCGCGATGCCGATATCGGTCACGTGCGGCCCCGGGTTGCAGGCCAGGCTGGCCCCGAACACCGACTTGATGGAGGCCAGCGGCGCCACCCAGTCGGCGATGCCTTCGGCCGCGCGGCGCAGGGCGGCGAAGCCGGCGGCCACCTCGGCGGTCGGCGCGTCGGACAGCAGGCCGCAAACCGGCAACGGCAGCAGCGCCCGCACCGTGCCGCCCTGCGCCACCGCGACACCTCCCTGCGCCTCGATCACGGCGTTGGCGGCGGCGGCCATGTCGGCGGGGTCGCGGCCCAGGACCACCAGGTTGTGGCTGTCATGCGCGATGGTGCTGGCGATCGCGCCGCGCCACTCGCCCCAGCCGCGCAGCACCCCCAGCACCGGGCTGGGCGCCGCGCGGCCGTGTCGGTGCACCACCGCCATCATCACCGCGCCGTCCGGCAGCACCACGGCTCCGCCTTCCACCCGCGCCTCCACCTCGCCCCATTCGGTGAAGCGGGGCTTGTCCACGGTGCGCAGGCGCACGCGCGCGCCGTTGGCGGCGATGCGGAAATCCGCGACCGACAGCATCGGCACCTTCACCGAACCGCCGGGCAGCGCCACCGGGTCGGGCCGGAGTTCCGCGGTCAGCCTGCCGCCCGCCGCCACCTCGCGCCCACCGGCGAACACAAGCGCGGCGCGGAAGCCGGCGAGATCCTCGAACAGCACGAGATCGGCCCGCCGTCCGGGTGCGACCAGCCCGAGATCGTCGCGCTTCAGCCGCAAGGCCGCCTGCAGCGTCGCCGCCCGCAGCGCGTCCAGCGGCGCCATGCCGTAGCCGACCAGCCGCCGCAGCACGTCGTTCATGCCCCCGGCCGCCGCCAGGTCGTCGGGGAACACGTCGTCGGTGCACAGCGTCAGCGTCGGCGGCAGGCCGGGCAGGGTGGCCAGTGCCGCCACCACGCCCGGCAGCACGTAGTCGTGCGAGCCGCGCAGCTCGATGGTGAAGCCGGCCCGCAGCTTGGCGAGCAGGTCCTCGCCCGAGGTAATCTCGTGGTCCGAGCCGATCCCCGCCGCCGCGAAGGCGCCCAGCTCTGCCTCGCCCAGCCCGCGCCCATGGCCGCAGACCAGCTTGCCGGAGGCGAGCCCCGCGCCGACGATCGCCGCCATGCGCGCGCTGCCCTCCAGCACCCCGCGCATGTCCATCACCTCGGCCACGCCCGCCACCTCCGGCCAGGACAGCATGGTGGCCATCTCGCCGCCGCCGAACGCCGCCCCCGCCCGCTCCAGCCCGGGCGCGGACGGCACGCAGGACGGCGCCAGCAGCAGGATGCGCAGCGGCAGGTCGCGCGCGGCGGCGGCGGCCCAGCGCACGCCGTCCAGCCCCATCACGTTGCCGACCTCGTGCGGGTCCCAGCAGATCGTCGTCGTGCCCTGCGGCACCACCGTCTCGGCATAGCGGCGCGGCGTCACCATCGAGCTTTCGATATGCAGGTGCATGTCGATCAGCCCGGGTGCGGCCACCAGCCCGCCCGCCTCGACGATCCGGGCCGCATCGCCGCGCGCCCCCTGCGCATGGATGCTGGCGACCAGCGGCCCGACCAGCCCGATATCGGCCGCCCGCAGTTCCCCGGTCGCCACGTCGGCCAGCATCGCGCCACGGATCAGCACGTCGAACGGCGCCAGCCCGCGCGCCGCGCGGACCGCGCGTGCGCGCAGCCCCGGATCGTTCAGGTCGTCGTCCATGCCTCGTCCTCCACCCAGCTTCCATCGGCGGCGCGCCGGAACAGCGGCGTGGCGAAGGCCGACACCACCGGCAGCCTGGGGTCCCAGCCGGCCCGCCAGCGCGTGGTCTGCGCCATCAGCGCCGCCACCGCCACCGGCCGGATGCCGGCGGCCGCGAGCAGCGCCAGCCCGGCGCGGATCGACCGCCCGGTGCTCAGCACGTCGTCCACCAGCAGCACCCGCCGCCCCTCCAGCCACGCCAGCACCCGCGGGTCCAGCCACAGCCGGCGCGAGTCCGGCGTGGTGATCGAGGCGATCGGCACCGACAGCCGCTCCTCGTACCAAAGCTTGCGCGAATACCCCGCCGCCGCCCAGCGCGGATGCCCCAGCGCGCGCGCCAGCGCCGGCGCCACCGCATGCCCCAGCGTCGGCAGCCCGACCACGATATCGGCCCCGAATGGCGCCGCCCGCTCCGCCAGCCAGCCCACCAGCCGGTCCTGCACGGCAAACGAGGTCTGGTTGGCGATCAGCCCGGCCACCGCCGTCTCGCCCAGGTCGCGCAGCGGCAGCCACAGCGCCGAGCCGTCCGGCATGCGGGCCGGATAGGCCGTCCGCCACGACCGCCGCGGCGGCATCGGCGCGAAGTCCTGCCAGAATCCATCCGTCGCGGCTGGGTGCATATCCATCGGCGCAAGGTCGCATTCCTCTTGCACCGCAGCAAGACGCGCGTAATTTGACCCTCCCCAGACGGAGACAGCCATGGACGGCCACGGCGCCAACCTGCCGGGCGTGATCGCGCTGCGGCGCGACCTGCACGCCTTCCCCGAGACCGGCTTCCTGGAATACCGCACCGCCGCCCTGGCCGCCGAGACGCTGTCCGGCCTGGGCTACGCCGTGCGGGTCGGCCCCGAGGTGATGCGCGCCGACGCCATGGCCGGCCGCCCGAGCGAGGCGGCGATCCTGGCCGCCCAGCAGGCCGCCCGCGCCGCCGGCACGCCTGAGCACTGGATCGCCCGCATGCCCGGCGGCCAGCCCGGCGTGGTGGCCGAGCTGACGCGCGGCGAGGGCCCGGTGCTGGCCTTCCGCTTCGACATGGACGCCCTGCCGGTGCTCGAGACCGTCGCCGCCGCGCACCGCCCGGTGGCCGAGGGCTTCGCCTCCGGCCGCCCCGGCACCATGCATGCCTGCGGCCATGACGGCCACACCGCCATCGGCCTCACTTTGGCCGCCCGGCTGGCCGCCGATACCGGCTGGCGCGGTCGGCTGAGGCTGATCTTCCAGCCGACCGAGGAGGGCGGGCGGGGCGCGAAGCCGATGGCCGAGGCAGGCATTCTCGACGATGTGGACTGGTTCTTCTGCGGCCATCTCGGCTGCCTGCTGCCCAGCGGCAAGGTCGCCGCGCGCGCCACCGGCTTCCTGTTCTCCCGCAAGCTGGACGTGGTGTTCACCGGTCGCGCCGCGCACGCCGCGATGGGCCCGCAGGAGGGCCGCAACGCCCTCCTGGCCGCCGCCGCAGCAGCGCTCGGCCTGCACGCTATCGCCCGCCACGCCACCGAGGCCACGCACGTCAATGTCGGCCGCCTGGTCGCCGGCACCGGGCGCAACATCATCGCCGACCGCGCCGAGATGCAGATCGAGGTGCGCGGCGAGACTGAGGCCGGCCTGGCCTACATGGCCGGGCGTGCCGAGGCGGTGATCGCCGGCGCCGCCGCCATGCAGGGCGTCACCTTCACCACCCAGGTCATGGGCGAGACCATCAGCGCCGACACCTCGCCCGAGGCCGCCGCCATTGTGGCGCGGGCCGGCGCGGGGCTGGCCGAGATGGTGCCGGACTGGCCGATCGGCGGCGGCGACGACGCCACCTTCATGATGCGCGCGGTGCAGCGCCGTGGCGGCAAGGCGGCCTATTTCATCCTCGGCGCCGACCTCGCCGCCGTCCACCACGCGGTGGATTTCGACATCGACGAGGCGGCGCTGGAAACCGGCGTGCGCCTGTTCACCCGCATCGCCCACAGCATTCTCGGCCCCGGCCCGGCCGCACAGGAACCGGCCGCACAGGAGCACGCCGCATGAGCCTCACCCGCCGCGCCTTCACCACCCTCGCCGCCGCCGCTCCAGTGGCCGTCTCCCTGGCCGCCACGCCCCGCCCCGCCCAGGCCGCCGAGCGCGTCGCCGTGCTGGGCATCGACGCCGATCCGCCGACGCTCAACCTGGCGCTCACCACCGGCTACGCTTCCGGCGACATCGGCGCCAAGCTGTTCGAGGGGCTGCTCTGGCTCGACCGGCAGTGGAACCCGCAGCCCTCGCTGGCGACCACATGGAGCTTCACCCCGGACGGCCGCGAATACCGCTTCACCCTGCGCCAGGGCGTGGTCTGGCACGACGGCAAGCCCTTCACCGCCGCGGACGTGGTGTTCACCTTCAACGAGGTACTGGCCAAATACCACCCGCGCACCGCCGGCATGCTCAAGACCGTCGGCGCCAAGGTGACCGCGCCCGACCCGCAGACCGTGGTGATCGCGCTGGAGAAGGCCTATGCGCCCTTCCTGGTGCAGATGTCGGTGTTCGAGGCGCCGATCCTGCCCGCCCATATCTATGCCGGCACCGACATCCAGGCCAACCCGGCCAACCTCGCCCCCATCGGCACCGGCCCCTACCGCTTCGCCGGCTTCGCGCGCGGCAGCGCGGTCACGCTGGTGCGCAACGAGCATTGGTGGGGCAAGCCGGGGCTGGACAAGCTGATCTTCCAGATCATCCCCCAGGCCGCCAACCGCGCCTCCGGCCTGGAAACCGGGGAGGTGGACGCGATCGTCGATTTCTACCTGCCCAAGCCCGACGAGCCGCGCCTGATGCAGAACCCCAAGCTGCAATTCCGCAAGGGCATCAACATCCCGGCGGTCTATTTCGCCATGTACAACACCAGCCGCGGCGTGTTCGCCGACAAGCGGGCGCGCCAGGCGCTGGCGCATGTCATCGACCGCCAGCGCATGGTGGCGCAGGTGATGAACGGCCTCGCCCGCCCCGGCTACGGCGCCTTCGGCGACGGCTTCGGCTGGCTGCTCGACGCCGAGGACCGCTACGACGTGAAATACAAGCACGACCCGGCCGCCGCGAAGGCGCTGCTCGCCGCCGCCGGCTACAAGGGCGAGACGGTGCGCCTGGTGCACGACGCCGCCAGGCCGCAGATGCGCGCGGCGGCGGCCATCCTGCGCGACAACCTGCGCGCCATCGGCATGCCGATGGAGATCGTGGCGCTGGAACGCGCCGTCCAGCTCGACACCGTGTTCAAGAAGCGCGACTTCGACATCACGCTGCAATCCTATTTCTCGGCCGGCGACCCGGCGATCGGCTACCACCGCATCTACGAAACCAACGACAGCGGCCGGCCCTTCACCAACGCCTCCGGCTATTCCAACAAGGCGGTGGACGCGCTGTTCGCCGAGGCCGCCACCGCGCCCGACCGCGACCGCCGCGCCGTGCTGTATCGCAAGCTGCAGGCGATCCTGAACGAGGACCTGCCGAGCTTCGTGCTGTTCGACGAGGAGACCGCGGATTTCGCCACCAGGCGCCTCACCGGCCTGTGGCCGGCGATCGACGCGCGCGACCAGTGGGGCGGCGTGACCCTGGCCTCCTGACCCCGCGAACCGATGGGCCTGCTCGGCTACACGCTCCGCCGCCTGCTGCATGCGGTGCCGCTGCTGCTCGCGGTGGCGGTGCTGAACTTCGTGCTGATCGCCGCCGCCCCCGGCGACCCGGTGACGGCGCTGGTCGGCGATTTTCCGGCGCCGCCCGACTACGTGGCCAAGGTGCGGCTCGATTACGGGCTGGACCAGCCGATGCCGGTGCGGCTGGCGCGCTATCTCGGCCATCTGGCGCGCGGCGACCTGGGCTATTCCTTCGCCAACCGCGCCCCGGTGGCGAGCCTGGTGGCCGAGCGGCTGGGCGCCACGCTGAAACTCACCGGCACGGCGCTGGGGGTGGCCTCGCTGCTTGGCGTCGCCCTCGGGCTGGCGGCCGCGCGGCGGGCGGGCGGGCTGCTCGACCGCGCTGTGCGGCTGGGCGCCACCGCCGCCTATGCCATGCCGGAATTCTGGCTGGGGCAGCTGTTCATCCTGGCCTTCGCGGTCTGGCTCGGCTGGCTGCCCTCGCAGGGCGATGGGCCGTTGCGCGGCGCGGCCCCCGGCTGGGCCGGCGTGATTGAGGGGCTGCGCTACCTGCTGCTGCCGGCCACGGCCCTCGCGCTGCGCTACATCGCGCTGATCGCCCGCATCACCCGCGCCCGCGCGGTGGAGGTGCTGCGCGCCGAATTCGTGCTGGCCGCCCGCGCGCGCGGCGCCTCGGAGGCGCGCATCCTGCTCGACCATGTGCTGCGCAACGCCGCCCCGGCGGTGCTGACGGTGATCGGCTACAACGCCGGCTTCCTGCTGGCCGGCTCGGCGCTGACCGAGACGGTGTTCGGCTGGCCCGGCATCGGCCGGCTGCTGTTCGACAGCATCGCCGCGCGCGACACGCCGACCATGCTGGCGATCCTGCTGATGGTCTCGGCCACCGTGGTGCTGGCCAACCTGGTCACCGACGTGCTGCACCGGCTGCTCGACCGCAGGGTGGCCTGACATGCGCCTGCCATTGCTCGCCCTGGGCCTGCTGCTGTTCTGCGCGCTGGCCGCCCCGCTGCTGGCGCCGGGCGATCCGCTGGCCGGCTCGGCGGATGCGCTGCTGGCGCCGCTATCGCCGGGCCACCCGCTGGGCACCGACGACCTGGGCCGGGACTTGCTGGCGCTGCTGATCCATGGCAGCCGGGTGTCGCTGGCGGTGGGGCTGGCCTCCTCGGTCTGCTCGCTTGCGATCGGCGTGCTGGCCGGCGCCGTCGCCGGCTGGCTCGGCGGCTGGGCGGACGCGGCGGTGATGCGCGTCGCCGAGTTCTTCCAGACCCTGCCGCGCTTCGTGCTGGCGCTGATCGTCATTGCGCTGGCCGGGCCGGGCATCGGCAAGGTCATCGCGGTGATCGCCGTGCTGGCCTGGCCGCAGACCGCGCGGGTGGTGCGCGCCGAGATCGCCGCCCTGCGCGGCGCCGCCTTCGTCGATGCCGCCCGGCTGGGCGGCATGCCCGGCCCGGCGATCGTGCTGCGCGAGGTGCTGCCGCAGGTGGCCGGCCCGGTGCTGGTGCTGGCGGCGCTGGACGTGGCCACCGCGATCCTGCTGGAGGCCGGGCTCGGCTTCTTCGGCCTGGGCGACCCCAACCTCGCCTCCTGGGGGGCGATGCTGAACGAGGCGCAGCAATATCTGCGGTCCGCCTGGTGGATGTCGGTGTTCCCGGGCCTGGCCATCGGGGCCACCGTGCTGGTGTTCAACGCGCTGGGCGATGCCGCCGCCGCCAGCCTGGACCCGCGCGGCCGGTGAGCGCCCTGCTGGACATCGCCGGCCTCACGGTCGCCCTGGCCGACGGCGCGACCCTGGTGGAAGACCTGTCGCTCGCGGTGGCGCGCGGCGAGACGGTGGGGCTGGTCGGCGAATCCGGCTCCGGCAAGACGATGACGGCGCATGCGGTGCTCGGCCTGTTCCCGGCCCCCGGCATCGCCGTCACGCGCGGGCATATCCGCCTGGAAGGCACCGACCTCGCCACCCTGCCGCCGGCCGCTAGGCGGGGCGTGCGGGGCCGGCGCATCGGCATGGTGTTCCAGGACCCCTCCAGCTATCTCGACCCGCTGCTGACCGCCGGGCGGCACATCGGCGAGGCGTTCCGCGCCCACGGCGTCACCGACCGGCTGCCCGCCCGCGTCGCCGCCGCGCTGGCCAGCGTGGACCTGCCCGCCAGCGCCGCCGCCCGCTTCCCGCACGAACTCTCCGGCGGCCAGCGCCAGCGCGTGCTGATCGCCGCCGCCCTGGCGCTGGACCCGGCGCTGCTGATCGCCGACGAGCCGACCACGGCGCTGGACGTGACCGTGCAGGCCGGCATCCTGGACCTGCTGCGCCGGGCGGCGCGGGCGCGCGGCCTGGGCGTGCTGCTGATCACCCACGACCTCGGCGTGGTGGCGGAAACCTGCGACCGGGTGGCGGTGATGTATGCCGGCCGGATCGTCGAGCAGAACGACGTGCGCGCCCTGTTCGCCGCCCCCCGCCACCCCTACACCCAGGGCCTGCTGGCGAGCGTGCTCGATCCGGGGCGGGACGCGCCGCCCTTCGCCATGCCGGGCGGCGTGCCGGCCGCGCACGCCATGCCGCGCGGCTGCCGCTTCCACCCGCGCTGCCCGCTCGCCCTGCCGGACCCCTGCGCCGCCGCGGTGCCGCCCTTCGCCGGCGGCCTCGCCTGCTGGCGGGCGGACGCGGCGCGCGCCGGCGCCTGGGCAGCGGCATGACCGGGAGAGCGACGTGACTGGCCCGATCCTGGAGGCGCGCGACCTGGTGCGCGGCTTCCGCCTGCCCGGCCCCCTGTTCGGGCCCAGGCGCATCCTGCGCGCGGTCGGCGGCGTGTCGCTCGCGCTGGCGGCCGGCGAATCGCTGGCGCTGGTGGGCGAGAGCGGCAGCGGCAAGACCACGCTCGGCCGCATGCTGGTCGGCCTGTCGCGCCCCGATGCCGGCACCATCCGCTTCCGGGGCGAGGTCCTGTCCGGCCCGCAACGCCCGGTGCAGATGGTGTTCCAGGACACCGCCGCCGCCCTCAACCCCCGCCGCACCGTCGGCGCCAGCGTGATGCTGCCGTTCCTGTGGAACCGCCGCCTGCCGCGCGCCGAGGCGGAGGCGGCGGCGCGCGCCCTGTTCGCCCGGGTGGGGCTGCCGCCGGAAACCTTCTTCGCCCGCCTGCCGCACGCCCTCTCCGGCGGCCAGCGCCAGCGCGTCGGCATCGCCCGCGCGCTCGCCAGCGACCCCGCGGTGCTGGTGGCCGACGAGCCGGTGTCGGCGCTGGACGTGTCGGTGCGCGCGCAGATCCTGCGCCTGTTCGCGGACCTGCGCGCCGAGCGCGGCCTGGCCACGCTGTTCATCACCCACGACCTCGGCGTGGTCCGCGCCGTCACCCAGCGCGTGGCGGTGCTGTATCGCGGCCAGGTGGTGGAGCAGGGCCCGACCGCGCAGGTGATGGACCACCCCCGCCACCCCTACACCCAGGCCCTGCGCGCCGCGACCCCGGTACCCGACCCCGCCCGCGCCCGCCCAACCCCACCCCCGCCGCCGGACGCGGCGATCCTGCCGGGCTGTCCGTTCCGGGCCCGCTGCCCGGCAGCCGCGCCCGCCTGCGCCACCCCGCCGGTGCTGCGGAATCTGGCGCCTGACCACCTGATTTCCTGCCATTTCGCCTGAAAAAAGCGATCGATTCCGCCGGAAAAGAGGGGGTCGACAGCCCTTGCGCTGCCCCGGCTATCCGGGCAGGGCGGCCAGGGCTGCGGCGGCCTCGGCTTCCTCGTCGATCTGCAGGGCGTCGTTGAACTTGTTGAAAAAGCCGCACAGGGTCAGGCGCAGCGTCAGTTCGACGACCTGCGCCTCGGAGAAATGCGCCCGCAGCCGCTCGAACACGCCGTCGCGCAGGCGGTGCGGGTTGGTCCAGGCGGCGATGCTGTATTCCACCACCAGCCGGTCCACCGCATCCAGTTCCGGGTGGTTCTGGTAGTCCAGCAGGCGGTCCGCGCCAGCCGCGCTGATGCCTTCCGGCACCAGGAACGGCGTGTGGTGGGCGACGCAATAGTCGCATTCGTTCAGCTTGGAGACCACGATGATGGCGATCTCCAGATAACGCTTAGGCAGGGTTTTCGCCTCGCGCAGCTCCATCAGCAGCGGCATCAGGTGGCGCAGCGCCGAGGGCACATGGGCCAGCACCGCCACCTGGTTGCGGAACGGGCCGTAGCCCGCGGCGAAGCGTTCGTAGATGTCGGCCAGCTCGGCCGGCAACTCGGCGGAGGGGATGCTGCGCACGCGGGCCATGGCGGACTCCTGTTCAGGCCGCCGCCTGGCGCGTGCGGGCCAACTCGGCCCCCAGGTACTCGGCGATGGCGCCGGGGCCCGAGCGGGCGGTGCCGGCAATCCCCGCGCGCGCTTCGGCGTCGGCGTTGTAGTTGGTGTTGGTGTTCACGTCGTAGACCAGCACATGCCCGTCCTCGCCGGCAATGAATTCGACGCCGGCGACATCCACCCCGGCCTGCGCCAGGAAGGCTTCCAGCCGGCCGCGCAAGGCGGCGTCGATGCCCGGGAGCACCGTGAACTTGTGCGTGGGCTGGGCACTCGCCTGCTCCCCAACCGGGCAGGCGGCCTCGCCGATGGCGCAGACATCGGCGGGGCACAACTCGAACCCCTCGCTGGTATCGACCTCGACGGCGTAGACGAAGCGGCCGCCGACGAATTCGGCGCGGGTGATCACCGGGCGCGGGGCGCGGACGTAGTCCTGCAGCAGTTGCAGCCCGTCCACCGGTGTTTCATAGGCGTCGGACTCCACATGGCTCGCGAGCCCCTCCAGCGTGTGGAACAGCCGCACGCCCAGGCCCTTGCCGCCGCGATTGGGCTTCAGGATGACCGGCCGGCCGGCGAAATGGGTGCGCGCCGCCGCCACGATCGCCTCCCGCCCGGCCACCAGCACGGTGCGCGGGGTGCGAAGGCCGGCCGCCTCCAGCGCCGCGTATTGCCGCACCTTGCTGATTTCCAGATCCAGCGCGCGCGGGCCGTTGACCACGCGGCGGCCCCAGCGGGTCAGCCAGGCCAGCACGGCGGCGGTCAGCTCGGCGGAGAAGCGGTGGTCGCGGGTGTGCGAGGAGGCGCTCATGCGGTTGTAGAACACGCCTTCCGGCGGCGGCGCGGCCAGGTCGAAGCTGCCGCCGTGCAGGAACCACTCGGTCCAGGGCAAGGCGCGCCGGTCGAACGCCTCGGCCAGGGGCGGCAGCCAGGCGGGGTTTTCGTGCAGGACGTGGATGCGGGTCATCGCGGCCTCTCCGTGACTGGGGGCCGCGCGCGGCGGCCGATCCTGGCGAAGATAGGGGCGCGGTCGCTAATTCACAATACAGAAACGGAAATACGATCACTCGACGTATATCATCTTGCGGGTCATCCCGCCATCGACCACGAACTCGGCGCCGGTGACGAAGCCGCTGTCCGGCCCCACCAGCCAGGCGGTTATGGCGGCGATGTCGGCCGGGGTGCCGACGCGCCCGGCCGGGTGCTGGCCGTGGTCCTCGGCGCGCAACGCCTCGTCGCGGGTGTTGATCCAGCCGGGGCTGACGCAGTTCACCCGCACATCCGGCCCCAGGCTTGCCGCCAGCGCATGGGTCAGCGCCAGCAGCCCGCCCTTGGAGGCGGCGTAGCTTTCGGTATCCGGCTCGGACTGGTGCGCGCGGGTGGAGGCGATGGTGACGATCGCCCCCTTCGCCGTGCGCAGCAGCGCCTCGGCGGCGCGCGCCAGCAGGAAGCTGCTGGTGAGGTTGGTGGCCAGCACGGCGGACCATTCGGCCAGCGTGAGGGCGGCGAGCGGCTTGCGGATCATGAAGCCGGCGTTGCACACCAGCGCGTCCAGCCGGCCCTCCCGCGCCGCCACGCCGGCGAGCAGGGCCGCCACCGCCGCTTCCTCGGCCACGTCGGCCAGGGCGAAGCGGGCGAGGGGGCCGAGCCCCTCGGCGGCCTGGGCGCCGGCCGGGTCGCGGTCGGCCAGCACGACGCGCCAGCCATCGGCCACCAGGCGGGCGGCGATGGCGGCGCCGATGCCGCGGGCGGCCCCGGTGACCAGCGCCGTGCGGGTCATGCCGCCAGCGCGCCCAGCACGCGGGCGATCCAGCCGTTCAGCGCCGCCGTGTCGATCCAGCGCAGCACGGCCACGATGTCGTGCGTGGGGTCTACCCAGGTGACGTTGCCGCCGGCGCCGATGGCGAAGAAGCTGTCCGCTGGCGCGCTCGGCTGGTAGACGCGCCCGGTGTTGAGCCACCACAGCAGGCCGTAATCCGGCTTCAGCGCGCAGGGCGCCACCGACCGGCGCACCCATTCCTCCGCCAGCACGCGGGTTGGCCCCCAGGCGCCGCCATTGGCCATCAGCAGGCCGATGCGCGCCTGGTCCTCGGCATGGATGAACACGCCGCCGCCCCAGTGCCCGCCGCCGGAGACCGAGCGGACCAGCCGGCCGCCGACCTCCACATCGGAGGTGTGGTAGCCCTCCCACCGCCAGTCCGTCGAGGCGCCGATCGGGCGCATCACCCGCTCGGCGAACACCTCCGGCAAGGCGCGGCCGAAGCGGCGCAGCAGGGCGAGGCTCAGGCGGTTCACCCGCACGTCGTTGTATTCCCAGTAGCTGCCCGGCGCCTGCAACGGCCGGGCGCTGCCCTTGGCCTTGCCGGGGCTGCCGGCGAACTCGGTGGCCAGGGTGCGGTAGCGGTCGATCATCTCCGACTTGCCGAACAGCGTGCCCTCCCACTCCGAGGTCTGCTGCAGCAGGTGTCGCCAGGTGATGGCGCCGTTATGCGCGCCCTCGAAGCCGCCGTCCCGCACGGTGCGGCCGACCGGCTCGTCGAGGTCGGTGATCAGCCCGTCCTGCACGGCGAGGCCGGCCAGGATGGAGAGGTAGCTTTTGGCCACGCTGAAGGTCATGTCCACCTGCCGCGTGTCGCCCCAGCACGCCACCAACCGGCCGGCGCGCAGGATGAGGCCGTTCGGGGCACCGCGCGGGGCGGTGGGGCCGATGATGGCGTTGTCGGGCGGCGGCTCGAAATTGCCGGCTTCGAGCTGGGCCTGGATGTCGCGCCGCCAGGGGGATTCGTGCGCCTCCGCGAATTCGACGGCGGCGTAGAGGCGCTCCGGGTCGAAGCCGGCGTCGGCGGGGGCGACCTGCGGCCAGGGGGTGGGGTGGGGCGGGGGGAGGGGCATGCGGGGCATCCGGCCTGGTGAGGGGAGCATCTTGCGGCTGGATGGCGGCGGCGGGAACCCCTCGGCGCTGGCGGGCGCGCGCCTGGGCACGGCGGGGGCGGGGCAGGGCAAGGGAAGGCAGATTCACATGGACGCGGGGAGGCGGGGAGGCGGGGAGAAGCGAGCGGGAGGCTCTTCTCCCCGCCTCCCTGTCTCCATGCGAGCTTGATGGGAGTTTGCTCGGGCTGGTTGCGGCCGGGGGCGTCGAGCCTGTATCACCACGACAAGCAAATCCGGGGAGGAGAAGCCATCATGCGCCGTAGAACCCTGCTGCAAGGGGCCGCTGCCTCGCTGCTCGTGCCGCTGGCCGCACCCGCGATCGCCCAGCCGGCGAAGACGGCGGCGCTGCGCTTCGTGCCGCAGGCCAATCTCAGCGTGCTGGACCCGATCTGGACCTCCGCCACGGTGACCACCGAGCACGGGTTCTACGTGTTCGACACGCTGTATGGCGCCGACGCCAAGGGGGTGCCGCAGCCGCAGATGGCAGAGGGGCACAGCGTTTCGGCCGATGGGCGGGTGTGGACGTTCCGCCTGCGCGATGGCCTGGTGTTCCATGATGGAACGCCCGTGCGCGGCGTTGACTGCGCGGCCAGCCTGGAGCGGTGGAGCAAGCGGGATTCGTTCGGGCAGTTGCTGGCCAAGGTGGTGGAGAAATGGGGCGCGCCGGACGACCGGACGCTGGAGATCCGGCTGACCCAGCCGTTCCCGCTGCTGCTGGACGCGATCTGCGCCACCGGCTCCAACATCGCCTTCATCATGCCGGAGCGGCTGGCCAAGACCGACGCCAACAAACAGGTGACGGAGATGGTCGGCTCCGGGCCATACCGCTTCCTGGCCAAGGAATATAATTCCGGCAGCCGGGTGGCCTATGAAAAGTTCGACGGCTACCGGCCGCGCGCCGAGCCCGCGAGCTGGATGGCCGGAGGCAAGGTGGCGCATTTCCCGCGGGTGGAATGGAACATCATCCCCGACCCAGCCACCGCCGCCGCGGCCTTGCAGAACAACGAGGCCGACTGGTGGGAGCGGCCGCTGCCCGACCTGATGCCGATGCTCAAGCGCGCCGAGGGGGTGGCGGTGCAGATCGCCGACCCCGGCGGGCGGATGGCGATCATGCGGCTGAACTGCCTGCAGGCGCCGTTCAAGGACGTGAAGCTGCGCCAGGCGGTGCGGCTGGCGGTGAACCAGGAAGACTATATGCGCGCCTCGCGCGGCGACGATGCCAGCCTGTGGACGGTGTGCCGCAGCCTGTTCGCCAAGGGCAACCCGTACCACGAGGATGAGCGCGACCTGATGCCGGCCGACCCGAAGGCGGCGATGGCGATGCTGAAGGCGGCGGGATACGCGGGCGAGAAGGTGGTGGTGATCAACCCCACGGATTTCCCGGATATCGGGCCGCTGGGGCAGGTGACGGCGGAAATGCTGAAGAAGATCGGCATGAATGTCGATCTGCAGGAGAGCGACTGGGGCACCGTGGTGCAGCGCCGCTCCAAGCGCGGGCCGGTGGAAGAGGGCGGGTGGAGCATCTTCCATACCACCGTGCCGGCCGTCGGCTGGGACAACCCGGCGGTGTCGCCGATGGTGCGCGGGCAGGGCGAGAAGGGCTGGTTCGGCTGGTGGCGGAGCGAGGCGGCGGAGCAGATGACCGCCGAGTGGCTGGCGGCGACCGACCCGGCGATGCAGAAGAAGGTGGCGACCGCGCTGGGGCGGCTGGCGCTGGACCAGGTGGCGACGGTGCCGCTGGGGCAGTTCTATCTGCAGACGGCGTTCCGCAAGAGCATCACCGGCATTCTGCAGGGGCCGATCATGGTGCCGTGGAATATCCGGTCCGCGTGATCCGGCCCGCGTGATCCGGCGCGCGCGGCTCAGGGAGCCGCGCGCACATGGATGACGGCGGTGTCGTCGGCATAGAGGCGCTTCCAGCCCGGCAGCAGGTCGAGCATTTCGGCGATGGCGGAATGCGTGTCTGACAGCGTCCAGGCGATGTGGTAGCTGGCCAGGACCTGTTCGAGCTTCACGTGGTCCGGCTTGGCCATGTCGAGGTAGGCCTGCAGGAAGTCGTTGCCGTACAGTTCGGCGCGGCTGTCGATGAACGGGCTGATGCCGCGGAAGATCAGGTAGCTGCCGAAGCTGTAGCTGTTCAGCACCGGCTGGGCGGCGAGCGCCGGCGGGACATGCGCCAGGGCGGAGACCGGGCGGGTGATGTCGTCGCCGATGGTCACCGGCAGGGCGATGCGGACGGCGAACAGCATCAGCGCCCCGGCCAGGGCGGCGCCCCAGGCGGGGCGGGAGGGCCGCAGCGCCGCGCCGGCGGGGCCGGGTACGTCGGCGTGGAAATAGCGGCCAAGCGGCTCGGCGATCACCTGCAGGCCGACCATGCCGAGCAGCACCTGGTTCCGGCCGTGCTGCAAGGCGGTGTAGACCAGCGCCAGCAGCAGCGCCACGCGCAGCCGGGGCAGCCGCGGCGCGTAGACCAGGCCGATATACAGCAGGCCCAGCAGCAGCGGGGTCATCGGCTGGAAGGTGGCGAAATTGGTCGGCTGCCATTCGCTGATGGCCGACAGGGCGGGCATGCGCAGCAGGTGGAACGGCAGCAGCAGGCCCTGGATGCCGTGCGGGGTGGCCAGCGCGCCGGCCAGGGCGGCCAGCAGGAACACGCCCCACGCGCGCGCCACCTGTGCCCTGCGGCCTGCCTCCGACAGCCAGGCCTCGCCGGCCATGGCGCCGGCAAAGGCGAGGCCGACGAAGAAGCTGCCGTGCAGGTTCACCCACAGGACCATCAGCAGGGCGAGGGCCGGATGGGGCGCGCGCTTCTGGCCGCGTGCGCGCAGCATCGCGTCGCACCAGGCGATCAGGATCGGCAGCACCAGCAAATGCGGCCGCGCCAGCAGGGTGGGAACCTGGGTGTACATCGCGGCGAACAGCAGCACCGCGGCGGGCAGCGGGGCCATCCATCGGCGCATCGCCGCGCCCAGCAGGATGACCGCCAGCGCCAGCGTGGTGGCGAAGGGCAGCAGCAGGCCCGGCCAGCCGCCGATGCGGTAGGCGAGCGCCATCAGCAGCTCGGCCAGCCATTCATGGGAGACCCAGGGCTTGCCTCGCATGGTGAAGGAGAACGGGTCGGCCCGCAGCAGCGCGTGGTGGTCGAGCATCCAGTTGCCGGCGGCGATGTGCAGGAAGGTGTCGCCGTCGCGCAGCACCGCGGGGACGAACAGCACGAGGCCGAATGCCAGCAGAGCGAAGGCCAGGACGAAGGCCGCATAGGCACGCGAGGCGATGGTCATGAAGCCTCCGTGCGTGGGCTCCGGCGGGCCGGGGTGAGAGACCAGCGTAGCCCGCGCGGCGAGTCGCATACAGCGGTCTGCGGCGCCGGCGTGGGCATGAAAAACCCCGCGGTCCGGCTGGACCGCGGGGTTGTCCGTTCAGGCTGGCTGGTCGGTCAGACCGAGTAGTACATCTCGAACTCGACCGGGTGCGGCGTGTGCTCGAAGCGGTACACCTCGCCCCATTTCAGCTCGATATAGCTCTCGATCTGGTCCTTGCTGAACACGTCGCCGGCCAGCAGGAAGTCGTGGTCGGCTTCCAGCGCGCCGAGGGCTTCGCGCAGCGAGCCGCAGACGGTCGGGATGCCCTTCAGCTCCTCGGGCGGCAGGTCGTAGAGGTCCTTGTCCATCGGGTCGCCGGGATGGATCTTGTTCTTGATGCCGTCCAGGCCCGCCATGGTCAGCGCCGAGTAGGCCAGGTACGGGTTGGCCGACGGGTCGGGGAAGCGGACCTCGACGCGCTTGGCCTTCGGGCTGGTGGTGTAGGGGATGCGGCAGGAGGCGGAGCGGTTGCGCGCCGAGTAGGCGAGCAGCACCGGCGCCTCGAAGCCCGGGATCAGGCGCTTGTAGCTGTTGGTGCTGGGGTTGGTGAAGGCGTTCAGCGCCTTGGCGTGCTTGATGATGCCGCCGATGAAATACAGGCACATCTCCGACAGGTCGGCATAGCCGTTGCCGGCGAACAGCGGCTTGCCGGCTTTCCAGATCGACAGATGCGTGTGCATGCCGGTGCCGTTGTCGCCATAGATCGGCTTCGGCATGAAGGTCGCGGTCTTGCCGTAGCTGTGGGCGACGTTGTGGACGCAGTATTTATAGATCTGCATCTGGTCGGCCATGGTGGTGAGCTGGCCGAAGCGGGTGCCCAGCTCGTGCTGGGACTGCGCCACCTCGTGGTGGTGCTTCTCGATCGGCAGCCCCATCTCGCCCATGGTGGACAGCATCTCGGCGCGCAGGTCGCTCTCGCTGTCGACCGGGGGGACCGGGAAGTAGCCGCCCTTGACGCCCGGGCGGTGGCCCATGTTGCCTTCCGGATAGTCCTTCAGCGAGGCCTGCGGGCCCTCGATGCTGTCGATCTGGTAGGTGCCGTAGTTGCCGCCGGTGCCGAAACGCACGCTGTCGAAGATGAAGAACTCGGCTTCCGCGCCGACCAGCACGCTGTCGCCGATGCCGGTGGACTTCACGTAGGCTTCCACCTTCTTGGCGGTGCTGCGCGGGTCGCGGTTGTAGGACTGGCCGGTGGAGGGCTCGAAGATGTCGCAGAACAGGATCAGCGACGGCTTGGCCGAGAACGGGTCCATCACCGCGGTGTCGGCGTCCGGCATCAGGATCATGTCGGACTCGTTGATCGCCTTCCAGCCGGCGATCGAGGAGCCGTCGAACATGATCCCGTCGCGGAACGCATCCTCGCCCATGGTCGAGATGTGCTGCGACGTGTGCTGCCACTTGCCGCGCGGGTCGGTGAACCGCAGGTCCACGAACTCGACCGAATGTTCCTTGATCATGTCGAGAACCTTCTCGACGCTGCCCTTGCCAGCACCCGGTGCGGCCGCGGCTTTCTTCGCCATAGTGTCTCCGTTCCTCGTCAGAAGCGCCGGCGGAGGGCTCCGCGGCGCCGGTTCAGTAATATGCCGCGCTTCAGCGGCCGGTCGAGGCCGTGCGGGCGGCCTCGGTAACGCAACGCCCCGCAGCGCGCCGCCTCAGATCGCGTCGGGCCCGCGCTCGCCGGTGCGGATGCGCACCACCTCCTCGATGTTGCTCACGAAGATCTTGCCGTCGCCGATGCGTCCGGTGCGGGCGGCGTTGACGATCGCCTCGACCGCCTTTTCCACCACATCGTCCTCGCACACCACCTCGATCTTCACCTTCGGCAGGAAGTCCACCACGTATTCGGCGCCGCGATAGAGCTCGGTATGGCCCTTCTGGCGCCCGAAGCCCTTCGCCTCCACCACCGTGATGCCCTGCAACCCGACCTCGTGCAGCGCCTCCTTCACCTCGTCCAGCTTGAACGGCTTGATGACGGCTTCGATCTTCTTCATCCGTGTGCGCGCCCGAAAGCCCGGGCGCCTCCCTCTTGTCTCAGGACCGCGCATCCCATCGAAGGGGGCGGTTGCATAGGGTTGCATGATGCGTGCCAGCGGGCAATGCGCAGCGCAAACCGCGCCGCAATGGCCGGTTGCGCAGGATTGCGGCAGACCGGTCCGCCCGCTTCTTGGGCGCATCTGCCTGTTTTCGCGGCAAAGTGGGCGCCGGTTGAAGCCCTCTCGCTTCGGACCCATACTCCCGCTGCCCGACCGGCCGCCGGCCGGATCAGTCCGCTGGAGGAACGCCCGACGTGAAGACCTTGAACACCCAGCTGTCGGCCACGGGCACGACCATCTTCACCGTGATGTCGGTGCTGGCCAACCAGCACCGGTCGATCAATCTCGGCCAGGGCTTCCCCGACACCGACGGCCCGGCCGACGTGCTGCAGGCCGCCGCGGACGCGCTGCGGGACGGGCGCAACCAGTATCCGCCGATGACCGGCGTGCCCGAGCTGCGCCAGGCCGTCGCCGCCGCCAACCGCCGCTTCTACGGGCTGGAGGTGGACCCCGACACCGAGGTGGTGGTGACTTCCGGCGCCACCGAGGCGCTCGCCTCCTGCCTGATGGGGCTGATCGACCCGGGCGACGAGGTGGTGCTGATCGAACCGCTCTACGACACCTACCTGCCGGTGGTGCGCATGTTGGGCGGCATTCCCCGCCTGGTGCGCCTGATGCCGCCGAAATGGGAGCTGCCGCGCGCCGAGCTGGCCGCCGCCTTCGGGCCGAAGACCAAGGCGATCCTGCTCAACACCCCGATGAACCCGACCAGCAAGGTGTTCACCGCCGACGAGCTGGGCTTCATCGCCGGCCTGCTGCAGCGGCACGACGCCTACGCCATCTGCGACGAGGTCTATGAGCACCTGGTGTTCGACGGCCTGAAGCACATCCCACTGATGACCCTGCCGGGCATGCGCGAGCGCTGCCTGCGGATCGGCAGCGCCGGCAAGACGTTCTCGCTGACCGGCTGGAAGGTCGGCTACATCACCGCCCCCAGGGCGCTGGCGACGGCCGCCACCAAGGCGCACCAGAACCTCATCTTCACCACGCCGCCCAACCTGCAACGCGCCGTGGCGCTGGGGCTGGCCAAGGACGACTCCTACTTCGCCGGGCTGGCCGCCGATTTGCAGGCCAAGCGGGACCTGCTGTCCGACGGCCTGTCGCGCATCGGCTTTTCGGTGATCCCGACGCATGGCAGCTACTTCATCACCGCCGATTTCCGCCCGCTCGGCTGGAACGGCGACGACGTGGCGTTCTGCCGCCACATCACCGAGCATGCCGGGGTGACCGCCATTCCCGTCACCGCCTTCTTCGAGGGCGAGGCGCCGCGGCATTTCGCGCGATTCGCCTTCTGCAAGCGCCCGGAGGTGCTCGCCGAGGCGGTGGAGCGGCTGGCGCGGCACTTCGCAGGGCAGGGGGCGGCGAGCAAGGCGTTGACGAGCGCCGCCGGTTCGGCCTAAACGGCCCCCACTGGACCGGGGGCGCACCCCTCGATGGCGGACGTAGCTCAGTTGGTAGAGCGCCAGGTTGTGGTCTTGGATGTCGCGGGTTCGAGACCCGTCGTTCGCCCCAGTTCCCCCTTTCATGATGGATGGCCCGCATGACCCTCACCGTTGCCATTGGCGGCCTGGGGGCGATCGGTCTCGACCTGGCCCGCGCGCTGGATCGCGGGGTCGATGGCCTGCGCCTGGTCGCCGTCGCCGCCCGCGACCAGGACCGCGCCCGCGCCAACATCGCCGGGTTCGCGGCGCCGCCCGCGGTGGTGGACCTGCCGGGCCTGGCCCGGGCGGACATCGTGGTGGAGGCGGCCCCGGCCGCGGTGTTCGAGCAGATCGCCGTCCCCGCCATCGCCGCCGGCCGCATCTTCGTGCCGAGTTCCGTCGGCGCCCTGCTGCCGCGCATGCACCTGGTTGAGCAGGCGCGGGCGGCGGGCGGGCGCATCGTGGTGCCGACCGGCGCGCTGCTGGGGCTGGACGCGGTGCGCGCCTGCGCCGAGGGCCGGGTGGACAGCATCACCATCGAGACCCGCAAGCCGCCACGCGGGCTGGTGGGCGCGCCCTATCTGGAGCAGCACGGCATCGACGTGCTGGCGATCACCGCCCCCACGGTGATCTTCGAGGGCAACGCGCTGGACGCCGCCGTCGGCTTCCCCGCGAACGTGAACGTGGCCGCCGCCCTGGCGCTGGCCGGCATCGGGCCGCAGCGCACCACCGTGCGCATCTGGGCCGACCCGGGTGTGGACCGCAACATCCACACCATCCGCGTGGAGGCGGAGGCGGCACGGCTGACCATGACAGTGGAGAACGTGCCGAGCGAGGCCAATCCGCGCACCGGCAAGCTGACGCCGCTCTCGGTGCTGGCGTGTCTGCGCGGGCTGGTCTCGACGTTGAAGGTGGGGAGCTAACGGGGCTACCGGCGCAGCCGACGCGCGCGTTCTTCCAGGGATGGCCCAATCGACACGCCAGCGGTTCCGTTTTCCCCAGCGTGATCATCACGCTCGCGGCCGTTCGATCTTTGCGAAAATGGTGACCATGGCATCGCCATCGTTGAGTTCGACGACCGGCGCAGCATAGTCACCTTGCCGCTGCTTGGCGTCCGAAAGGTATTGGCGGAACATCTCCTCCGCCCATTCCTGGGCGCTTGCCTGCGTCAGGCTTTCTGGGCGTCGGTCGTGGATCACGAAATTGCCAGCCAGAGCCAACATCACGACAGCGATCAGCGTCAGAGCAATTCTTCTTATCACTCCAAACAGCATCGGTGATTCGAGGTCATTGCCTGAGCCTGTGCCCTGATCCAAATGCCGAACCCTCTCTAGTCGGAAAGAAGCTAACAATATTTACGACAAAAGGAAAGATAAACTAACAGATTCGCGTCAAAATGCTCCCCCAGTCCCTACGCCCCCAGAAATCCCCCGATCTCCGTCAGAAACCCCTCCAGCCGGTCATGGTGCACCCAATGCCCGGCCCGCTCGAAGCTCGCCACCCGCGCGTTGCGGAAATGCGCCAGCCGCCCATCCTCGGCCGGGTTCGACGCCCAGCTCTCCTTGCCATACACCAGCAGCGTCGGGGAGGTGATCGCCGCCCACAGCGTCTCCAACTCGGCCTGTGTCATGTCGTAGGGCGGCCAGCCGCGCACGTAGTTGTCGAATTTCCAGCTATAGGTGCCGTCCTCGTTCTGGTTCACCCCGTGCTGGGTCAGGTGGCGCGCCTGTTCGGGCGAGAGGTGCTTGTTCTGCTCCTGCATGCGGGCCAGCGCCTCCTCGATGCTCGCATAGCGGCGCGGCAGGCGGCCGGCCAGCGCGCGGCGGGCGGCGATCCAGTCGGCCATACGCTGCGCCATGGTCTTGTCGGCCCGCTCGGCCAGGATGCGCGGCGAGGGGCCGAGGCCCTCGATGGCCACCAGCCGGCGCACGCTGTCGGGGTAGATGCCGGTGTAGCGCAGCGCGATGTTGCCCCCCAGCGAATGCGCCACGATCGAGACCGGCGCCAGCCGCTGCTGGTGGATCAGCTGCGCCAGGTCGCCGATATAGCCCGCCATGGTGTAGTTGCCGTCGGTCGACCAGGCGCTGTCGCCATGGCCGCGCAGGTCGGGGGCGATGACGTGCCAGTCCTTGCGCAGCGCGGCGGCCACCCAGTCCCAGTTGCGGCAGTGGTCCTGCCCGCCATGCAGCAAAATCAGCGGCGGCGCCCCGGCGTTGCCCCAATCGACGTAGTGCAGCCGCAGCCGCTGCGAGAAGAAGGTGCGCGAGGTGGGTCCGGAGGCGGGCAGGGCGAGGGTCATGGCCGTATCCTGTGGTGGCGCCTCGGCCTTCGCAAGCCGGTTTGCCTTGGTGAATCCGCCGCGGCTAAGCTGCGCCGGCGGGAAACAAGCACCGGAGGGACTCCATTGGCCAAGATCACATTCCCCGTCGAGGCGTCGCACATCATGATGTTCGCGCGCGCCATCGGCGACACCAACCCCGTCTACCACGACGCGGCGGCGGCCAAGGCGGGCGAGACCGGCGGCATCATCGCCCCCCCGAGCTTCGTGCAGGCGGTGGCGCAGTTCGACCCGGATTATTTCCTGCGCCCCAAGCCCGGCCAGCCCTGGTTCGGCTCCGGCAAGACCCCCAGCGGCGTGGAAGGCAAGGCCGCCAGCAGCGGCGGGCTGCATGCCGAGCAGCATTACGAATACCACCGCCACCCGCGCCCCGGGGATGTGCTGACCGCCGAGACCAGGCCCGGCAAGACCTGGGAGAAGGAAAGCAAGCGCGCCGGCAAGCTCACCTTCCGCGAGCGCATCACCGAATACCGCGACCAGAACGGCGAACTCGTCGTCACCGCCACCAGCGTGGGCGTGACCACCGAGCGCCCCGTGGCGCAGGGCTGAGGGGCAGGGACATGGCATTGCAGGCATCGAAGCTGAAGATCGGCGACACCCATGGCGAGCGGGTGGTCGAGAACCTCACGCGCACCCAGATCGTGCAGTACGCCGGCGCCTCGGGCGACTACAACCCGCTACACACCGATGAGATCTACACCACCAAGGTCGCCGGCTATCCCAGCGTGTTCGCCCACGGCATGCTCACCATGGGGCTGACCAGCAAGATGCTGACCAACTGGGTCGGCGACGGGCGGCTGACCAGGTTCGGCGTGCGCTTCACCAACCAGGTCTGGCCGGGCGACACGCTGGACGCCACCGCCACGGTGGCCGCCCTGCGCGAGGAAGGCGGGCAACACCTGGCCGACATCACCCTCTCCACGGTGAACCAGGATGGCCGCGAGGTGATGACCGGCACGGCCACCGCCCGCATCGATCCCTGATCGCCCCGACGCCGCTTGGATGGACAGCCCGGAGCCATGCGCTCCGGGCTTGCCCTGCTTTGCGTCCTGTGCATGCTGACACGGCGCGTTTCGCTGCCCGCCGCCGGGCCGCCGTCGTTCAACAAAACAGGGAGTCTGGGACATGACCAACCGTCTTTCGCGCCGCGGCATCGCCGGGCTGGCCGCCACCGGAATGGCCGCGTTGGCGCCGGCCGCCTTCATCGGCACCGCGCACGCCCAATCGACCAGCGAGAGCACCTTCGACCGGGTGAATCGCACCAAGGTGCTGCGCATCGCGGCGCTGCCGGGCGAGCTGCCCTATTTCCACAAGGACATCGCCACCGGCGAGTGGTCCGGCGCCGCCATCTCCATGGCCAAGGACATCGCCAAGATCTTCGACGCCAAGCTGGAATACCTGGAATCGACCTACGGCAACTCGGTGCTGGACCTGCAGGCGAACAAGGTCGATCTCGCCTTCGCGCTCAACCCCACGCCGCAGCGGGCGCTGTCGATCGGCTTCACCAACGCGATGATCATCCACCCCTTCGGCTGCATCGCCCGCGCGGGGTTCGATCCGCGCAGCTGGGCCGACCTCAACAAGCCCGAGGTGCGGATCGTCGTCGATCTCGGCTCGCTGCATGAGGTGATCGCCAGGCGCTTCACCCCCAAGGCCACCATCACCGCCTTCAAGACCCGCGACGACGCCATCCTGGCGATGCAGGGCGGCCGGGCGGACGCCGATATCCTGGCGGCGATGCTCGGCATCACCGCCATCGCCAAGAATCCGGGCCTGGGCAGCTACCGGCTGATCGGCAACCCCACGGTGGCGCTGCCGAGCTGCATGGGCGTGCGCCGCGAGCCGGACACCCGCTTCAAGGAAGTGATCAACGCCTGGCTCGACATGAACCGCGGCACCGGCCAGATCCGCCAGTGGATGATCGAGGGCATCCTGCAGACCGGCGCCAAGGAAACCGACATCCCGGCCGACCTGTCGTTCTGACGCCGGGCAGGGGACGCCGATGCCGTACCAATGGAGCTTCGGCTTCCTCTGGCACTACAAGGCGCTGTTCGTGCGCGGCGTGGAGGTCACCATGGCCTACACGATCGGCACGATCGGGCTGGGGCTGGCGCTGGGCCTGCTGATCGGGGTGGCGCGGCTCTCCCGCTCGCGCCTGGTCAACTATCCGCTGATCGGGCTGATCGAGGCGTTCCGCTGCACCCCGCTGCTGGTGCAGATCGTGTGGTTCTACTACGCGCTGCCGGTGATCCTGGGCATCCAGATCCCGGCGGTGGTGGCGGCCACCGCGGTGCTGTCGCTGTACACCGCGGCGTTCTATGCCGAGATCTTCCGCGGCGGCATCGTCTCGATCGAGCGCGGCCAGTGGGATGCCGCCCGCGCCCTTGGCCTCAGCCCCTGGCGGATGATGCGCCTGGTGATCCTGCCGCAGGCGGCGCGGCGGATGCTGCCGCCGTTCATCAACCAGTCGATCACCCAGCTCAAGAACACCTCGCTGGTCAGCACCATCGCGGTGCCGGACCTGCTGTACCAGGGCCAGCTGATCACCGCCGATACCTATCGGCCGCTGGAGACCTACACCGTGGTGGCGCTGGTGTATTTTGCGCTGCTGTTCCCTACGACCATGCTGGCGCAGATGTATGAGCGGCGGTTGAACAAGGGGAAGTAATATCTTCTTTTTGTGGACAAAGAGAAGCAAAAAAACTTTTTATTCGCTGGAGTCTCGCCTTAGGGACTCCAGCGAATGAAGTTTTTTGGTTCTTTTTTTCAAAATAGAGCCGCTTCCTATCCTTCCCGCGCCAGCAACTGCTCCGCCAGCGTCACCCAGTAGCTGGCGCCCACCGGCAGCACGTCGTCGTTGAAGTCGTATTTCGGATGGTGCGGCATCGGGTCCGCCCCGGTGCGCCCGGCGCCCAGCATGATGTAGCTGCCCTGCTTCTTCTGCAGCATGAAGGCGAAATCCTCGCCGCCCATGGTCGGGTCGTCCATGTGCTGCACCCGCGCCTCGCCCGCCACCGTGCGCGCCGCATGCGCGGCCATCTCGGTGGCGGCGGCCTCGTTCACCGTGGCCGGATAGGCGCGGTCGAACACCACCTCCGCCGTCGCGCCGAAGCTGGCCGCGATGCCGCTGGCCAGCCGGCGCACCCCGTCCTCAAGCTGGTCGCCCACCCGCTCCTCGAACCAGCGCGCGGTGCCCAGCATGCGCACCGTCTCGGGGATCACGTTGTAGGTCTGCCCGCCGGTGATGTGCCCGATGGTCACCACCCCCGCATCCACCGCCCGCAGGCTGCGCGCGACGATGGTCTGCAGCGCCGAGACGATCTGGGCGGCGATCACGATCGGGTCGATGCCGCGATAGGGGTGGGCGCCGTGCGCGCCCTTGCCGGTGATGGTGATCTCGATATTGGCCACCGCCGCCATGGTGGGGCCGACCCGCCACAGGAACGTCCCCTCGGGCGCCGCCGGCCAGTTGTGCATGCCGAACACCTGCGCCATCGGGCAGCGCTCGAACAGCCCCTCCTTCACCATGATCTCGCCGCCGGCCAGGTTCTCCTCGGCGGGCTGGAAGATCAGGTAGACGGTACCGTCGAAATTGCGCGTCTCGGCAAGGTATTTGGCCGCCCCCAGCAGCATGGTGGTGTGCCCGTCATGGCCGCAGGCATGCATCACGCCGGGGGTCTGGCTGGCATGGGCGGCGCCGGTCTCCTCGTGGATCGGCAGCGCGTCCATGTCCGCGCGCAGGCCGATCGCCCGTCCACCCGGCCCGGAATTGGGACCGCGCCCGTGGATCACTCCCACCACCCCGGTGCGCGCCATGCCGGTGATGATCTCGTCCACCCCGAACGCGCGCAGCTTGTCCTGCACCACGCCGCTGGTGCGCACTTCCTGCAACGCCAGCTCGGGATGCTGGTGCAGGTCCCGCCGCCATTCGGTCATCTCGGTGTGAAACTCGGCGATGCGGTTGATGATCGGCATGGCGACTCCTCAGGGGGTGAACGTGCGGGCGAGGCCTTCTTCCAACGGGATCGGCCGCACGTCCAGCGTGGCCGTCATGGTGGCGATGGGAAAGGCCTTGTCCTCCATCAGCCGCCGCACCTCGGCGGCGCGGATGCGCGGCAGGAACGTCAGCAGCCGGGTCAGCGGCGCGGCGGCCATCAGCAGCCAGCCCGGCACCGGCACGATGCGCGGCCGCCCGAGGCCGGCGGCGGCGGCCACCGCGCGGACGAAGGCGGCGTAGGGCAGGGGGGTGGGCCCGGCGATCACCATCGCCTGCGGCCCCTGCCAGGGGTAGTCCAGCGCCGCCAGCACGCAGCGCGTCACGTCGTCCTGGTGGATCGGCTGCACCAGGTGGCGCCCGCCCCCCGGCAGCGGTACCACCGGCAGCCAGCGCAGCAGCCTGGCCAGCCGCCGCACGTTGTCCTCGCCCTGGGCGCCGTAGATCATGGTGGGGTGCAGCATCACCCCCGGCCGGCCGGAAGCCAGCAGCGCGACCTCGCCGGCCAGCACACCGCTGCCATGCGCGTCGATCCAGCGGGTGAACCGCCGTGTGCTGCCCAGCAGCACCAGCCGCGCCCGCCTCGGCGCCGCCGCCAGGATCGCCGCGGTGTGGCGGGCATGCGCGCAACTGGCGATCCGCGCCGCGTTGCCCAGCGCGGTCGCCAGGGCCGCCGGGTCGCGCAGCTCGGCCACGCGCATTTCCCCTGGAATACCAAGCGCCTGCCACGCCGCCGGCCGCCGGACCACCGCCACCACGGCCACCCCGCGCGCCACCAGCGCCCGGCACAGCGCGGCACCGGACCGCCCGCTGGCGCCGATCACGTGCACGGGGCCGGCCACGCGGGCAGTGTCGCTCATGGCGCCGGTATAGGGCGGTGAAGGCCCCCCGGCAACTTGTGGTATGTCCTTACCACCACCGGAAAAGCTTGACGCAGCAAGGCCCTGCCGGCATAAGCCGCCGCCTGTTGGACCCGTCCCGGTGTCCGGAACGGCCCCGTGACGGCGGATGAAGGATAGTGACCCAGATGAAGACGACCCTCTCGCTGAAACCCGCGGAGGTGCAGAAGGACTGGACGCTGATCGACGCGGAGGGCCTGGTTCTCGGCCGTCTCGCGGTGGTCATCGCCACCCGCCTGCGCGGCAAGCATAAGCCGCAATTCACCCCGCATGTCGATTGCGGCGACAACATCGTCGTCATCAACGCCGACAAGGTAAAGGTGACCGGCAACAAGGCCGAGCAGGCGATCCTGTACTACCACACCGGCTATGCCGGCGGCATCAAGGGCCGCAGCATCGCCCAGCGCCTGGACAGCAAGCACCCCGAGCGCGTGCTGGAGAAGGCCGTGGAGCGCATGATCACCCGCGGCCCGCTGCAGCGTCAGCAGATGAAGCACCTGCACATCTACGCCGGCGCCAGCCACCCGCATGACGGCCAGCAGCCCAAGCCGCTGGACGTCGCCGCGATGAACACCAAGAACAAGAGGGCCTGACCCGGATGTCCGAAACCCAGTCCCGCCCGCCCGCTTCGCGCACGCTGGCCGACCTGAAGGACCTGGCGGTCGCCCAGACCATCCCGACGGACGCCCCGAAGTACGAAGCCAAGCGCGACGCGCTCGGCCGCTCCTACGCCACCGGCCGCCGCAAGAACGCCATCGCCCGCGTCTGGATCAAGCCCGGCAAGGGCGAGATCATGGTCAACGGCAAGCGCGTGGGCCAGTATTTCGCCCGCCCGGTGCTGCGCATGCTGATCACCCAGCCCTTCCTGGTGGTGGACCGCTACAACCAGTTCGACGTGTTCTGCACGGTGAACGGTGGCGGCCTGTCCGGCCAGGCCGGCGCGCTGCGCCACGGCATCAGCCGCGCGCTCACCTACTACGAGCCGGCGCTGCGCCCGATCCTGAAGGTCGCCGGCTTCCTCACCCGCGACAGCCGCGTGGTGGAGCGCAAGAAGTACGGCCGGGCCAAGGCCCGCCGGAGCTTCCAGTTCAGCAAGCGCTGAGCCGCGCACGCCTGCCTTCGCCTTCCGGGGGCCGCGCGCGAGCGCGGCCCTTCGGCTGTACAGCCCCACCCCGGCATCGTTTTGCGCATGGAAGCCCGGCGGCGCCGGCGGGCGCACGGGCCTTGCGCGCCACCCCCGCAAAAGTGGACGATGCCCCGGCAAGGAGAGCGCGACATGGACCAGCCCAATACCGCGAAGGTGTTCATCGACGGCGAGGCCGGCACTACCGGCCTGGGCATCCGCGACCGCCTGCGCGCCGTCCCCGGCGTGGAACTGCGCAGCCTGCCCGCCGAACACCGCAAGGACCCCGCCGCCCGCCGCGCGATCATGCAGGAGGTGGATCTGGTGGTGCTCTGCCTGCCCGACGCCGCCGCCCGCGAATCGACCGCGCTGGCCGAGAGCCTGGGCCGCGCCGCGCCGAAGCTGCTGGACGCCAGCACCGCCCACCGCGTCGCCCCCGGCTGGGTGTACGGCTTCCCCGAAATGGCCCCCGGCCAGGCCGAGCGCATCGCCGGCGCCGCCCGCGTCACCAATCCCGGCTGCTACCCCACCGGCGCCGTCGCCCTGTTGCGCCCGCTCGTCGCCGCCGGCCTGATGCAGCCCGACTACCCCGTGACCATCAACGCGGTCAGCGGCTATTCCGGCGGCGGCAAGTCGATGATCGAGGCGCATGAGGCCGCCGGCGGCCCGGCCTTCGAGCTGTACGGCCTCGGCATGGAGCACAAGCACCTGCCGGAAACCCAGGAATACGCCGGCCTGACCCGCCGCCCCATCTTCGTCCCCTCGGTCGGCCATTACCGCCAGGGCATGCTCGTCAGCATCCCGCTGCACCTGGACACGCTGCCCGGCCGGCCCAACGGCGCCGACCTGCACGCCGCCATCGCCGCCTGGTATCCGGGCTGCGCCCTGGTCCGCGTGCTGCCCACCCAGCCGGCCGACCGGCTGGAGCCGGAGGCGCTGAACAACACCGACCTGCTGGAACTGCGCGTCTACGCCAGCGACGCCCATCGCCAGGCGGTGCTGGTGGCCCGGCTGGACAACCTGGGCAAGGGCGCCTCGGGCGCGGCGGTGCAGAACCTGTCGCTGATGCTCGGCCTGCCGCACCCCGCCCACCCGAAGGAGCCGGCGCATGCCTGAGTTCCAGGCCGGCCCGCTCCACGCGCTGGACGGCGTGGCGCCGACCATAGCGCCCGACGCCTTCATCGCCCCCTCGGCGGCGCTGATCGGCGATGTCACCATCGGCGCGCAATGCGGCATCTGGTTCCATTGCGTGCTACGCGGCGACACCAACTTCATCCGCATCGGCGCCCGCAGCAACATCCAGGACGGCACCATCGTGCACGTCAACGCCGGCACCTTCCCCACCATCATCGGCGAGGACGTGACGGTCGGCCATGGCTGCATCATCCACGCCTGCACCCTGCACGACCGCGCCTTCGTCGGCATGGGCGCCACCGTGCTCGACGGCGCGGTGATCGAGGAGGGCGGCATGCTGGCCGCCGGCGCGCTGCTCACGCCCAACAAGCGGATCGGCCGTAACGAGATGTGGCAGGGCTCGCCCGCCCGCCTGACCCGCGTGATGAGCGACGAGGAACGGGCGAAGTTCGACCGTACCGCGGTGCATTACGTCGAGCTGGCGCAGCGGTACATCAAAGGTCTGCGAGCGGGGGGCTGAAACACGGCCGGATGTGCCAAGTTCACATCCGGTAACGTCGATCAGGACCATTCCGTCATGTCCCGCCGCCATCTGGCATTGTCTGCCTGCGCGTTGCTGGCTGCCTGTGATGGCATGCCGAATACTGCCGCGCCGGCGCCCGCACTCGCCTACCGGCAAGCCGCCATCGCCCCGCCGCCGCCGCCGCCGCCGCCGCCGGAATTCAGCCTCACCGACTACATGTTCGGCCCGCCGCCGCATAACCGGATGGACCCTGGCCTGCGCTGCCGGTTCAACTGTCCGAAGCGCCCGGAAACCGCCCCGTTGCAGCTTCCGCCCACCGCGCTGCCGTAACGGGCCGGGCCAGGATCAAAGGGGACGGAATCGAAAGGAAAGATTGGACGTCCGGGCGTTGCGCGATACACGCGCGCCGCGGTCAGGTGATCAGAACGCAGGATGCCATTGCAAAGCTAGAGTTGTCACTCTGATTTCTGGTCGTCTGTCTCAGCAACCTGAACTTGAAGCGATCTCTCTCCCTTTAACCACGCCAATAAATTCTCCCGAATATCTGACATAGATTTTATGATTTGCTGATCTGTGGTATAGACAATATGTCCATTTTCACCGCTCGTTCGCCACTTATTATTTCGAGCAATCCAGATCGAAGTGCGTTGTTCTCGGACTCTTGAGTGTTAAAATGAATTGGATAATATACTTCTTTCGATAATTGAACTTTGTCAAATTCGTAACCTAAATATTGAGATACACTATACAGTAGTTCTAAGAATAAATCCGCCATCTTCGAATTCCAAACACCTCTATCCATCTCCTTATCGCCGAGATGGTCAATATAAATTTTCCACGCATCAATAATTCTCTTTAACGATTTCGATCTTCCGTAAAATTCAATCGGAATTGCGTTGATCGCCTCGACATGAGTCGGAGCAAGCTTGGTCGCGCGGGTTGCCATAAGAGTTCTGAAAATCCATGCTCTTCTCGAGCGGATCTCTCGGTTTTGCTCCAGTCGTTTTTGAGCTTGAATTGCTATGACTGGGCCTAAAAATGTAGCGGCAACAATCGCCAGATCACTTACCTTGATAGACCAATCCATCTGAAGCTTCCCAATTTACGGCGGCTCCATAGCGCCGTGTCGTGAACGTGCTTCGAAGCCTGCAATCCTGCAGTTGCCTCGGTGGGTGATCAACCAGCGAACGTTCAGTGGCTAACCTCCCTGAGAGATTAGCCAAAATGATGTTAAATGTATTGAACGGCAATAGGAATTTCTTGAGATTGGAGGTCCGGGCGGGAATCGAACCCACATTCGAGGATTTGCAGTCCTCTGCATCACCACTCTGCCACCGGACCGCCGGGCAGCGCGGTTTATCGGTCGCTCCGCCCGGCGGGTCAAGTGGGGCACTGCGGCGGCGGCACCCGGAGAGTGGCCAGCATCGCCGCTTGGCGATTGCCGAGCCGGGCTTCTATAACGGCGGTCCGACACGACAGCCTCACCCGCCCCGACCGTGCAAGGCCAGACCCCAGCCCATGGACCAGCCCGAGACCGATTACGCCACCGCCCGCGCCCTGATGGTCGATTGCCAGGTGCGCCCCAACAAGGTGAACGACCCGCGCGTGCTGGCCGCCATGCGCAGCCTGCCGCGCGAACGCTTCGTGCCGCCGCACGCCGCCGCCCTGGCCTATGCCGATGAGGACGTGCCGCTAGGCGGCGGGCGCTACCTGATGGAGCCGATGGTGATCGCCCGCCTGGTGCAGATCGCCGCCCCCCGCGCCGGCGAGCGCGCCCTGGTGGTGGCCGCCGGCAGCGGCTACGGCGCCGCCCTGCTGGCTGCCTGCGGTGCCACGGTGACCGCGCTGGAGCAGGACGAGGCGCTGCTGGCGCTGGCCCGCGCCGCCCTGGCCGCCACCGGCCCCACCGTCTCGCTGGTATCCGGGCCGCTGGCCGCCGGCTGGAAGGCCGCGGCCCCCTATGACATCGTGCTGATCGAGGGCGCGGTGGAGACCATTCCGCCCGCCCTGGTCGCCCAGCTCAAGCCGCAAGGCGGCCGCCTGCTGGCGGTGCGCAGCGGCGGCGGCATGGGTCAGGCCGTGCTCGGCGAGCGGGTGGGCGACGCGCTCAGCCTGCAGCCGGTGTTCGACTGCGCGACCCCGCTGGTGCCGTCGCTGCGGCCGGCCCCGGGGTTCGTATTCTGATCGCCTGACCGCGCCCCATTCGACGGGCGGGCGGGCCGGGGAGGGAACGGGCGCAAAGTCGTGGCGCGGGGCGCCACGCTGTGGCACATCTGTGCGGCTCCGCCCCGATGGGCGTGGCATGAAATTCGTGATCCGGATGTTCCGGAGGATTGAGGGAATGATGCGGCAGACCGGTCTTGCGATCATCCTGGCGGCGGTGGCGGCCACGCTGGCCCCCGCGATGCTGCCCACCCAGGCGCTGGCCCAGGCGCGGCCAACCCCGCCCGCCCAGGCGCCGGCCCGTCCACCCGTGGCCCAGGCGCGCACCCTTCAAGACGCGCTGGCGCTCACCTATTCCACCAACCCGGCGCTGCAGGCCGCCCGCGCGCAGCTGCGCGCCACCGACGAGAACGTGCCGCAGGCGCTGGCCGGCTGGCGGCCGCAGGTGCAGCTCAGCGCCAGCGCCGGATATATGGACGGCACCACCCTGCAGCGCAGTTTTGGCAGGACCACGGCCACCAACGGCCTGCGCGGCGTCAACACCGAAACCCTGCAGGTGCAGCAGCCGCTGTATCGCGGCGGCCAGACCCGCGCCGGCACTAACCGCGCCGAGAACCAGGTGATGGCCCAGCGCGCCAGCCTGATCGCCAGCGAGCAGACCGCCTTCATCAACGCTGTCACCGCCTATGTCGGCGTCATCCAGGCCACCCAGGTGCTGGCGCTGAACACCAACAACGAGCAGGTGCTGGCCCGTCAGTTGCAGGCCACGCAAGACCGCTTCCGCGTCGGCGAGATCACCCGCACCGACGTGGCGCAGGCCGAGGCCGCCCTGGCCGGCGCCAGCGCCACCCGCAAGACCGCCGAGGGCAACCTGCAAACCGCGCGGGCCACCTACCGCCAGGTGATCGGCGAGGACCCGGGCAACCTGATCGAGCCGCAGCCGTTGAAGCTGCCGGTCAGCGCGCTGCCGATGGCCACCAGCATGGCGGAGCACAACAACCCCAACGTCATCACGGCGCTGTTCAACGACGCAGCCGCGAAGGACAATTTCGACCTGCAATACGCCAAGCTGATGCCGACCCTGTCGCTGCAGGGCTCGCTGTCGCGCGCCGAGGACACCCAGACCGCCAACCTCACCACCAAGGCCGCGCAGATCCTGGCCTCCGTCACGATGCCGATCTACCAGGGCGGCAGCGAATACGCCGCCATCCGCCAGGCCCGCCAGCAGCAGGAGCAGACCCGCAAGCAGATCGACGACGCGCGCCGCACCGCCGTGCAGCAGGTCACCAGCTCCTGGCAGACCTACGCCGCCGCCCGCGCCACCATCGACAGCACGCGCCAGCAGATCCGCTCCAACGAGATCGCGCTGGAAGGCGTGCAGCGCGAGGCGATCGTCGGCAGCCGCACCACGCTGGACGTGCTGAACGCCGAGCAGACCCTGCTGAACTCGCGCGTCACCCTGGTGCAGAACCTGGCCAGCCTGGTCACCGCCTCCTACCAGGTGGCCTCGGCGGTCGGCCGGCTCACTGCGCGCGACCTCAACCTTAACGTTCCGTTGTATGACGACACCGCCTACTACAAGGCGGTCAAGAACCGCTGGTTCGGCACCGGCGACTACGCCGTCGGCCAGCCGGGGCGCTAGGTCAGGCAGCGCAGGTCAGGCAGGGAGACCCATCCCAGATATGAGCGCATCGAATCCTGGAACGCCCCCGGCCGCCGGCGCCGATCCGTCGATGGAGGATATCCTCGCCTCCATCCGGCGCATCCTCAGCGAGGACGAGCAGGCCGCCACCCCGCCCGCCGCGCCGGAGGTGTTGACGCTACAGGAGTCGATGATCGTGGCCGAACCCCCCGAAGCCGCGCCGACCCACCCCGAGGCGCCGGCCGCTCCGGCCATGCTGGCGGTCATCCCCCCGCCGGTGTTGCAGGTCAGCGCCCCGCCGCCGTCGCCCGCCCACCAGCCCGCGCCGGAGCCGGCGCCCGGGCCGCTCCCCCAGGCCGAGCCCGGCCATCTGGTGGCGCCGGAGGCCGAGGCCGCCGCGGCCAGTTCGGTGGGCGCGCTGCTGCGCACCCTGGTCGCCGGGCGCGAGCAGATGCATGTCTATCGCGGCGGCCCGACCGTCGAGGATCTGGTGCGCGAGGAAATCCGCCCGCTGCTGAAAGCTTGGCTCGACACCAACCTGCCGCCCATCGTCGAACGCCTGGTACGGGCCGAGATCGAGCGCGTCGTAGGCCGCGCCGTCTCCTGACCCGCCGGCCGGCCCCACCGGCCGGCCCGTTTCTTCCCGCCCGCGCCCGGCCATCCGGGCCGGCCGACCAGGCACCCCGACATGCTCAACAAGAATTTCACCCCCGCCGAGACCGAATCCCGCCTGTACGAGGGCTGGGAGAGCGAGGGCGCCTTCGCCGCCGCGCCGGACAGCAACGCCGTGCCCTTCACCATCATGATCCCGCCGCCGAACGTCACCGGCAGCCTGCACATGGGCCACGCGCTGACCTTCACCATCCAGGACACGCTGGTCCGCTGGCGCCGCATGCAGGGCCGCGACGCGCTGTGGCAGCCCGGTTCCGACCATGCCGGCATCGCCACCCAGATGGTGGTGGAGCGCCTGCTGGCCGAACAGGGCATCGACCGCAAGGCGATGGGCCGCGACGCCTTCCTGGAGCGGGTGTGGCAGTGGAAGGCCGAATCCGGCGGCACCATCACCCGCCAGCTCCGCCGCCTCGGCGCCTCGCTGGACTGGCCGCGCGAACGCTTCACCATGGACGATGGGCTGTCCGCCGCCGTGCTGGAGGTGTTCGTCACCCTGCACCGCCAGGGGCTGATCTACCGCGACCGCCGGCTGGTCAACTGGGACCCCAAATTCCAGTCCGCCATCTCCGACCTGGAGGTGGAGAACAGGGAGGTGCGCGGCAATCTCTGGCACATCGCCTACCCGATCGAGGGCCAGCCCGGCCGCAGCATCACGGTGGCGACCACGCGGCCGGAAACCATGCTGGGCGACACCGCCGTGGCCGTGCACCCCACCGATGCCCGCTACGCCGACCTGATCGGACAACACGCGATCCTGCCGCTGACCGGCCGGCGCATCCCCATCGTGGCCGACGAGTATTCCGACCCCGAGAAGGGCACCGGCGCCGTCAAGATCACCCCCGCCCATGATTTCAACGACTTCGCGGTCGGCCAGCGGCACAGCCTGGCGATGCCCAGCATCCTGGACCGCGAGGCCCGCATCACCCTGGCCGAGATCGAGGCCGACCTCGCCGCGGTGCCCGGCATCGCCGAGCCGGATTTCGTCCGCGGCCTCGCCGGCCAGGACCGCTTCGCCGCCCGCAAGGCTATCGTCACCGAGCTGGAGCGGCTGGAACTGCTGGTGAAAACCGAGCCGCACACCCACCAGGTGCCGCACGGCGACCGTTCCGGCGTGCCGATCGAGCCGCTGATGACGCTGCAATGGTATTGCGACGCCAAGACCCTGGCCCAGCCCGCCATCGCCGCGGTGGAGAACGGGCGCACCAAATTCGTGCCGCAGCAGTGGGAAAACACCTTCTTCGCCTGGATGCGCGACATCCAGCCCTGGTGCATCAGCCGGCAGCTCTGGTGGGGCCACCGCATCCCCGCCTGGTACGGCCCGGACGGCCAGGTGTTCGTGGCGAAAACCGAGGCCGAGGCGCAGGCCGCGGCGACCGCGAAATACGGGGTTGAGACCCCGATTTCCCGCGACGAGGACGTGCTGGACACCTGGTTCAGCTCCGCTTTATGGCCGTTTTCCACCCTTGGATGGCCGGAAAAGACCAAAGATCTGGCCCGCTACTACCCTGGCGACGTGCTGGTGACGGGGTTCGACATCATTTTCTTCTGGGTCGCCCGGATGATGATGATGGGACATCACTTCATGGGAGATGTACCGTTCCGGACGGTGTACATCCACGGCTTGGTGCGCGACGAACGCGGCCAGAAGATGAGCAAATCCAAGGGCAACGTCATCGACCCGCTGGCGCTGATCGACCAGTACGGCGCCGACGCCCTGCGCTTCACCATCTGCGCGCTGACCGGCCCGGGCCGCGACGTGAAGCTGGGCGCCGCGCGCGTGGAATCCTACCGCAGCTTCGTCACCAAGCTGTGGAACGCCGCCCGTTTCTGCGAGATGAACGCCATCACGCCGGAGCCCGGCTTCGACCCGTCGCAGGCCACCCTGCCGCTGACCCGCTGGATCCTGGCTGCGGGGTCCGACGCGGCGGCGGAGGCGGGGGCGGCACTGGAGGCGTACCGCTTCAACGACTATGCGGCGGCCGGCTACCGCTTCACCTGGAACCTGTTCTGCGACTGGTTCCTGGAACTGGCCAAGCCGGCGCTGGCCAACCCGGACTCGGCCGAGGCCATCGAGGTGCGGCGCACCGCCGCGCATGTGCTCGGCCTGATCCTGCGGCTGCTGCATCCGGTGATGCCCTATGTCACCGAGGAATTGTGGGACCAGTTCGGCTACGGCGCCGAATGCAGCCTGATCCGCGCCCCCTGGCCGGAGCCGTTCGCGGTGCCGGGCGCGGCGGCGGCGCGGGCGGAACTGGACTGGCTGGTGCGGCTGGTCGGCGAGGTGCGCGCCGTGCGGGCGGAGATGAACGTGCCGCCCAGCCAGAAGGGCGCCATCCTGCTGAAGGACGCATCCGCCGAGTCGCTGGCCCGCGGCGCGCGCTGGATGGAGGCGATCGGCCGGCTGGCCCGCGCTTCCAGCTTCGGCCCGCTGGAGGGAGAGGTGCCGCGCGGGGCGGCGCAGGCGGTGGTGGACGAGGCGACGGTGATCCTGCCGCTGGCCGGGCTGATCGACCTGGACGCCGAGCGTGCCCGGCTGGCCCGCGAGCGCGACCGGGCCGCCGACGACGCCGCCAAGGTATTGAAAAAACTCTCCAATCCGGATTTCGTCAGCCGCGCCAAGGAGGAGGTGGTGGAGGAAAACCGCGACCGCCTGGCCACCGCCGAGGCCGAGATGGCGCGGCTGGATGCCGCCCTGGCGCGCATCGCCTGAGCCTTGCGCAACCGCCCTTAGGTAGTTTCCACAGTGGGCCTGCGACCTGTTAGCGGTTGAAGTTTGCCGGTGGCAGGCGCAACGATGGGTGCACGTCGCGTGTAACAAGGACCGTTTTTGGCGGTCTGGCGCGGCGTCCCTGCCTTGGTGCGATCGGACCGAGGCAGGGCTCAAGGCCCTGAAAGGGTTCGCACATGTCGAAAAACCTCACCTTGGCTCTGACTCTCCTGGCGCTTGTCGCGGCGGTTCCGTTGCTGAGCGCCTGCCACACCACTGCCGGCGCCGGCCAGGATATCTCCGCCACCGGCCAGGCCATCGACAAGGCGGCCAAGAAGGCCACCCCCTGATCGTCCGCCAACGGCGGATTGGATCGAACGCCGCTCCGGGGCTGCCCCGGAGCGTGAGTGAGGGCGCGCCATGAGTATGATTCTGTTGATTGTTATCCTGATCGTGCTGTTCGGCGGCGGTGGTGGCTATTACGGCTACAACCGCTATGGCGGGCGCGGGCTGGGCGGCGTGCTGGGGCTGATCCTCATCGTCCTGCTGGTGATGTGGCTGTTCGGCGGCATGGGCATGTACGCGGGGCGTCCGTGAACCCGCTTGTCGGCAGTGGCGTGGTGCTGGCGCTGCTGGGCCTGCTTGGCCTGGCGGTGCCGGTGTTCTCCACCCAGCACACCACGGAGGTCGCCAAGATCGGTGACCTGAAGCTGCAAACCACCGAGCGGCACTGGTATTCCGTGCCGCCGCTGGTGAGCGGCGGCGCGGTGGTGCTGGGCGTGGTGCTGATCGGCGCGGGCGTCTACCGCAAGCGGTGACGGTTAAGCGACGGCCGGGGTAAACCGGCCGTCGGCGCCGAGCACCGCCAGCACCCCGGTATGCACGGCGAAATGCGCGCCGTGCAGGGTGAGGGTGCCGGCGGCCACCCGCTCGGCGACCCAGGGGAAGGTCATCAGGTTGTCCAGCGACAGCCTGATGGCCTCGTATTCCGCCTCCAACTGGCGCTCCGCCGGCGCGCATTCCAGCGCGCGGCGGCGGGCGCGGTCGGCCTGGCGGATCCAGGGGCCGATGAAGGCGCCCAGGGTCTGCGGCGCGTCGTCCAGCAGGGCGCGGATGCCGCCGCACTGGCCATGGCCGAGCACGATCAGCTCCGACACCTCCAGCCCGCACACCGCGAACTCCAGCGCCGCACTGGTGCCGTGGCTGGCCCCGTCCGGCGCGTAGGTGGGGGCGAGGTTGGCGACGTTGCGGATGGTGAGGATTTCACCCGGGCCGGCATCGAAGATCATCGCCGGGTCCACCCGGCTGTCGATGCAGGCGAGCACCGCCGCGCGGGGGGACTGGCCCCGCTCGGCGAGGGTTTCGAACAGGCGGCGGCGCTCCGGCCAGGTGGTCTCGCGGAAGCGTTGGTAGCCGGCGATGAGGTTATCCATGGGGCTAGACCTTGGCGTAGAGCCCGGCCTCGCGGGCGCGGACACGGATGAGGGCGGCGAGCAGCTCCAGCGTGGGCATCGGCACGCCGGCGGCCTGGGCCATGCCGAGGGGCACGGTGTACAGCGAGTCGATCTCCATCGGGCGGGTGGCCATGAGGTCCTGCAGGATGGAGGGGCGGTGGCCGAGCGCGGTGTTCATGGCGACGATGCGCTCGACATCGATCTCGACCTTGGCGCCGACGGCCCTGGCCAGCGCCTCGGCCTCGGCGAGCAGGCGGCGGGAGGCGGCGATGGCGGCGGGCTCCTCATAGACGCCCTTCACGGGGGCGGTGGTGAGCACGCACATGGGGCCGGCGGAGAGGTTGAAGATCAGCTTCTCCCAGATCAGGTCGCGCAGGTTGGGGGCGATGGCGAAGGGCAGGCTGGCGGCGGCGAAGGCGGCTGCGATGGCCTCCATCGCGGGCGTGGTGGCGCCATCCGGCCGGCCGATGGTGGTGCCGCGGCCGGCGGCGCTGACCATGCGGATATGGCCGGGCTCGGGGACGGAACTGGCGGGCCAGAAGATGCCGCCGACGACGCGATCCAGCCCGATGGCGTTGCGCAGCGCGTCGTTGGGGTCCAGCAGCGGCAGGCGGCGGGTGTCGTCCAGCGATTGGAAATACCACCAGGGCACGCCGTTGGTGACGAACACCACCGGGGTGTCGGACTTCAGCAAAGGGGCGATGGAGGCGGCGACGGAGGGCAGGGAGGGGGCCTTCACGGTGACCAGCACGGCATCCTGGGGGCCGAGATCGGCCGGGTTGGCGCTGGCGCGGGGGCGGGTGGTGAAGGTGCCCTCCTTGGTCTCGACGGTGAGGCCCTTGCCGTTGATGGCCTCCAGATGGGCGCCGCGGACGACGATGGAGGTGTCGATACCAGCGTTGGCGAGCGAGCCAGCCAGATAGCCGCCGATGGCGCCGGCGCCGTAGATGCAGATTTTCACGTTTGGGGTGCCCGTGGTGGTGGGGGATGATGGCGGGCAGGGTGGCGCGGATCGGGGGGTTTGGGAACCTCCTGGGACGTTCGGGGGGCAGGAAGGGCGGGGCGCTGCCCCGGACCCGCCAGGGGCCGAACCTCTGGACCTCGGACCTTCCCGGCGGCCAATCAGATGGCCGTTATGGCAGTCAACCACGCCGAACACCGTTGTGGCCCATTGGGAGACGACTTAGCTCGTTGGCCCGCAGAGGGGTTGTTCCGGCCATTGGTGACGGACGTGGCCGCCTTTGCGGTTCGGGGGGATTTCCCCGGTCACGTCCCCGAAATAACATCGCGGTGCCCGGCCCGAGGGCTTCGCCCAGGCTGAAAGGTCGCCGCATTGGCTGCCACGACGGGTCAGGTCGTATGGGCAAGCGCAAGGATGGCCGCTTGCGTGGTATTGCGCCCGATCTCGGGCAATCATCTGGCACATCTCGGCAGGCGAAAACGCCAGGGCTGGTGGTGCAGCGCCCGCGGATAGGCAGATCGCTGAAAACAGAGTCCGCCAGTGGTTGCACCAGGCTCTCACCATGGCGCCGGTGGCCCGAAGCTGATCGTTGCCGAAGGATTGCTGGAAGACTGAGTCAAATCAGCCACCGCCAAGCTCTCCAAGTGCCCGGCAAAGCCGGCCAGGTGCTGGGTATGGTCGATATGCTGGCGGGCTAGCAGGGCCGTGCGCCGCCCCGGCAGCCGGAGAAGCGATCATACACCGGATCGAGTGCGAATCCATAATAGGATGGGTCTGCAATCCTAAGTCGTGAGGTCCAGGGGCTCGGCCCCTGGCGGGTCTGGGCAGCGCCCAGCGCGTGCCTTACCCGATCTCCACCACCACCGGCACGTGGTCGGATGCTTTTTCCATGGCGCGTTCGTCCTTGTCCACCGCCACGCCGGCCAGCCGCTCGGCCAGGCCGGCCGAGAGCAAAGTGTGGCCGATGCGTAAGCCCGAGTCCCCGGGCCAGGCGCGGCCTGATTGTCCCGGAAGGTGAACACGCGCTGGGTGGGTTGCAGGGCGCGCACGGCGCCGGTGAGGCCGAGCCAGAGCAGGGCGCGGAAGCGGGTGCGGGTTTCGGGGCAGAGTTGGGCGTCTCCCGGCGGCGAAGTCGATGCCGGCGCCGGGTCGCATCCCTGGGGTGTGCGATCTTGCTGCGTAGGCGCAATTAGGTGCATTGTAATATCGAGCTTCACAAACGCGTCCGCCTGTCCGAGAGATGCCGGCACATGTCTGTCTTTCCTGCGGTTATCACCGATTCGAGCGACGTGTCGGCATGGCTGCTGCTGATCGATGCCGTCGAGCGCCTCTCGGGCGCGCGGTCGCTGGAGGATGTCATCGATGTCGTCCGCCGGGCGGCGCGGAGCATTTCCCGCGCCGATGGCGCGACATTCGTGCTCCGCGACAACGGCCTCTGCCATTATGTCGACGAGGATGCGATCGGGCCGCTGTGGAAGGGGCAGAAATTCCCGATGTCGGCCTGCATTTCCGGCTGGGCGATGCTGAACCGGCAGACCGCGGTGATCCCGGACATCTACCTTGACCCGCGCATTCCGCATGACGCGTACCGGCCGACTTTCGTGAAAAGCCTTGTCATGGTTCCGGTCGGCGCCGCCGCCCCGGTGGCGGCCATCGGGATCTACTGGGCGACGGAACACAGGCTCGGCGAGGAGGAGGTCGCGCGGCTGGAAAGCCTTGCCCGGGCCACATCCACCGCCATCGCCAACGTGGCGCTGAAGGATTCGCTCAGTCAGGCGGCGGAGACGGCGCAGGCGCAGGCGGGGGAAATCCGCGCCCTGCTCGACAAGACGGTAAGCGAGACGGCGCACCGGCTCAAGGTTGAGGAGCAGCTTCGCCACAGCCAGAAGATGGAGGCGATCGGCAACCTGACCGGCGGCCTCGCGCATGATTTCAACAATCTCCTCGCGATCATCACCGGCAACCTCGACATGCTGAACGAGTTGCCGCAGGCCTCGGCCGAGGTGCGGGAACTCACCAGGGATGCCCTGGATGCCGCCCTGCGTGGGGCCGAACTCACCCGCAGCCTGCTGGCCTTCGCACGCCGGCAGCCCTTGGCGCCGCGGCGCATCGGCATCAACGCGGTCATCACGTCAGTGGTGCGCCTGCTGCAGCGTTCGCTTGGGGAGGCGATCGAGCTCGAGCTTCGCCTCGCGCCGAACCTGTGGCCTGTGCTCGCCGACCCGGCGCAACTGGAATCGGCGATCGCCAACCTCGCCAACAATGCGCGCGATGCCATGCCCAAGGGGGGGCGCATCGTCATCGCGACGTGCAACGCCCATCTGGACGCGGATTATGCGAGCATGCATGTCGATGTGATCCCCGGCCCGTACGTCGCGGTCGAGTTCAGCGATTCCGGGACGGGGATGGCGCCGGAGGTGGCAAGCCGCATCTTCGAGCCGTTTTTCACGACCAAAAGCGAAGGCAAGGGCACCGGGCTGGGCCTTGCGATGGTGTTCGGTTTCATGCGGCAGTCGGGCGGGCACATCAACGTGTACAGCGAGCCCGGGCGTGGCACGACGTTTCGCCTCTATCTGCCGCGCGCCGTCGCGGAAGGCGAAGCTCTTGAGCAGAGCGCGGCCGCTGTGCAACCGCTGCGCGGGGCCGGTGAGGTGGTGCTGGTCGTCGACGACAACGACGCCGTGCGGCAGACGGCCGTCCGGCAGTTGCGCAGCCTGGGCTACCGCGTCGTCGAGGCGATGACGGCTGCGGCGGCGATGGAGATCCTGCTGAATGGGGAGGTGGCCCTGCTGTTCACCGATATCGTGCTGCGCGATGGCATGGGTGGCGTGGAACTGGCGCGCCAGGCGACGGCACGGTGGCCCATGCTGCGGGTTCTGTTGACCTCGGGGTATTCGGAGATGCAGTTGGACGACGGTGCGGAGCCGCCGCCGGGGGCACGGCTGCTGAGCAAGCCGTATCGCCTCGACGACCTCATGCGCGCCGTTCGCGAGGCGCTGGACGCGTAGCTTCCGCGAGATCCGGGGGGGTGGAGGTCAGCGCGTCAGGCCAGTTCCACCACCACCGGCACATGGTCGGACGCCTTCTCCATCGCCCGTTCGTCCTTGTCCACCGCCACGCCCGCCAGCCGCTCGGCCAGCCCGGCGGACAACAAGGCGTGGTCGATGCGCAGGCCGGAGTCGCGGGGCCAGGCGCCGGCCTGGTAGTCCCAGAAGGTGAACAGGCGCTCGGTGGGGTATAAGGCCCTCACCGCGTCGATGAGGCCGAGCCAGAGGAGGGCGCGGAAGCGGGCGCGGGTTTCGGGGCGCACCAGGGCGTCGCCGGGGGGCAGGGCGCCGGCGGCGAGGTCGATATCCTCCGGGCAGACGTTGAAATCGCCCAGCACCGCCACCTCCCGCCCGGCCGCCAGCAGGGCGGCGAGGCGGGCGCGCAGCGCTTCCATCCATGCGAGTTTGTAGGCGAAGCCGGCCTCGCCGCCGGAATTGCCGTTGGGCAGGTAGATGCCGATGGTCACCGTGCCGTCGGCCAGTTCGCCCTCGATATAGCGCGCCTGGGCGTCGTCGTCGGCGAGGCCGGGCAGGGCGCGGTGGGTGACGGTGAAGGGCACCCGGCAGAGGGCTGCGACGCCGTTATATGTTTTCTGGCCGACCACCTCGGCGTGGTAGCCCATGGCGGCGAAGGCGTCGGCGGGGAACTGGGTGGCCTCGCACTTGATTTCCTGGAGGAACAGGATGTCGGGCTGGGCGCGTTCCAGCCAGCGGCGGACGTGGTGCTCGCGCTGGCGGATGGAGTTGACGTTCCAGGTGGCCAGGCGCAGCGGGGCGGCGGGAGGCACCGGCGGCTATTCCACCGCGAAGCTGGTGCCGCAGCCGCAGGCGCTGCTGGCGTTGGGGTTGCGCACGGCGAAGTGGCTGCCCATCAGCGCCTCGGCATAGTCCAGTTCGGACCCGGCCAGCAGGTCGAGGCTGGCCGGGTCGATGAATACGCGGGCGGCGCCGTGCTCGATCACCAGATCGTCCTCGGCCTGGGCGTCGTCCAGCTCGAAGCGGTATTGGAAGCCGCTGCATCCGCCGGCCAGCACGGCCACGCGCAGGGCCTTGGCACCGCCCTCGGCCGCGGCGATCTCGGCGATACGGCGGGCGGCGCTGTCGGTGAGACGGAACGGGGCGATATCGGGCATGGTGTTCATAGATGCAACATAGGCTATCGCGGCCGCCGATTGAAGGGCTGGCTGCATGCGTGTAAGGGCGGGCTGTGGGTGAGAAGGCAAACTGGGCCGTGCGGGCCGAGACATCGCGTGGCCGGCTGCATGCCGAGCCGGAGGCGCCGACGCGCAGCCCGTGGCAGCGCGACCGCGACCGCATCATCCACAGCTCGGCGTTCCGCAAGCTGCAATACAAGACTCAGGTGTTCGTCAACCACGAGGGCGATTTCTACCGCACGCGGCTGACCCACAGCATCGAGGTGGCGCAGATCGCCCGCTCGGTGGCGCGCGAGCTGGGGCTGGACGAGGACCTGACGGAGGCGCTGGCGCTGGCGCACGACCTGGGGCACCCGCCGTTCGGCCATGCCGGGGAGGAGGCGCTGGCGGCGGCGATGAAGCCGTTCGGCGGGTTCGACCATAACGCGCAGAGCCTGCGGGTGGTGACGCTGCTGGAGAGCCGGTATGCGGCGTTCGACGGGCTGAACCTGACCTGGGAGACGCTGGAGGGCTTGGCCAAGCATAACGGCCCGCTGCGCAAGCCGCCGCCCTACGTGGCCGACTACGACTCGCGGCACGGGCTGGAGCTGGGCACCCATGCGGCGGCCGAGGCGCAGGTGGCGGCGCTGGCCGACGACGTGGCGTATCACGCGCACGACCTGGACGACGGGTTGCGGGCCGGGTTGTTCACGGTGGGGGATATCGGGCACCTGCCGGTGGTCGGCCCCGCGCTGGAGGCGGCGCGGCGGTCCAGCCTGGACGTGCCGCCGCCGCGGCTGCGCCACGAGACCATCCGGCGGGTGATCAACGCCATGGTGAGCGACCTGGTGGCCGAGAGCCGGGCGCGGATCGCCGCCCTGGCGCCGGCCGACGCGGACGCGATCCGGCGGGCGAAGCGCCCGGTGGTGGCGTTCAGCGCGCCGATGGCCGAGGCGAACCGGGTGATCAAGGAATTCCTGTTCAGCCGCATGTACCGCCACTGGCGGGTCAACCGCATGACGACCAAGGCGCGCAAGCTGACCGCCGAGGTGTTCACGTTGCTGCACGACAATACCGGCCTGCTGCCGGATGACTGGCGGGCGCGGGCGGGCGAGGGCGGGTCGGCGCGGGCGGCGGCGATGGTGGCGGATTATATCGCCGGCATGACCGACCGCTTCGCGCGTGACGAGCACCAGCGGCTGACGGATCTTTCTGTTTCGGGATGATGATTGGATATGATGGTTATGACGCATAACATCTTTGCGCTGATGCGCGAGCGCGTGGTGGCGGCGCTGCGGACGGTGCTGCCCGACCTGCCGGAGGAGGCGCTGGCCCGCGTGGAGGTGACGCCGACGCGCGAGGCGGCGCATGGCGACATGGCGACCAATGCGGCGCTGGTGGTGGCCAAGCCGGCCCGCCGCAAGCCGGCCGAGATCGCGGCCGCCCTGGTGGCCGCCCTGGCCGGCGACGACCAGGTGGCGACGGCGGAGGCGGCGGGGCCGGGCTTCGTGAACCTGCGCCTGCATCCGGCGGCCTGGCTGGCGCAGGTGCCGGCGGTGCTGCTGGCCGGCGAGGCCTATGGCGCGGGCACGGCCGGGCAGGGGGTGCGGGTGAACGTGGAATACGTCTCCGCCAACCCCACCGGGCCGATGCATGTGGGCCATTGCCGCGGCGCCGTGGTGGGCGATGTGCTGGCCAACCTGATGGCCAAGGCCGGGTTCGAGGTCACCAAGGAATACTACATCAACGACGCCGGCAACCAGGTGACAGCGCTCGCCTGGGCGACCTACTGGCGCTACCTGCAGGCGCTGGGCACCACGCTGAGCGAGGAGGAATTCTCCGGCCAGGTGCCGGGCGGGCTGCAGTATCGCGGCGACTACCTGGTGGAGATCGGCACCGAGCTGGCGGCGCTGCATGGCGAGGCGCTGGCGGCGCCAGGCGTGCAGGTGGGCGCGCCGGCCGACTGGATGGACACGGTGCGCGACTTCACGCTGGCGCGGATGATGGACGCGATCCGCGAGGACCTCGACCTGCTGGGCGTGCGCCACGACGTGTTCAGCTCCGAGCGGGCGCTGGCCGAGGCGGGGGCGGCGGGTGTCACCATCGAACTGCTGCGCGGCGCCGGGCTGATCTACGAGGGCGTGCTGGAGCCGCCTAAGGGCAAGGCGCCGGAGGACTGGGAGCCGCGCGAGCAGACGCTGTTCCGCGCCACCGAGTTCGGCGACGACGTGGACCGGCCGCTGCGCAAGTCGGACGGCAGCGCCACGTATTTCGCCAACGACATCGCCTATCACGCCGACAAGATGCGGCGCGGCGCAGATGTGATGATCGACGTGCTGGGCGCGGACCATGGCGGCTATGTCTCGCGGATGACGGCGGCGGTGAAGGCGCTGTCGGCGGCGGCGAACGCGCCGTGCACGCTGGAAGTCGTGCTGTGCCAGATGGTGAAGGTGCTGAAGGACGGCGAGCCGGTGCGCATGTCCAAGCGGGCCGGCACCTACATCACGCTGCGCGACCTGCTGGAGGAGGTGGGGCGCGACGCGGTGCGCTTCACCATGCTCACCCGTAAGTCGGACGCGCAGATGGAGTTCGATATCGCCGCCGCAGTGGCGCAGACGCGCGAAAATCCGGTGTTCTACGTGCAGTACGCGCATGCCCGCTGCCGCAGCGTGCTGCGCGCGGCCGGCGAGATGTTGGGGGCGGCGGCGCTGACGCCGCAAGACCTTGCGCAGGCCGATCTCGGCGGGCTGACGCATGAGGCGGATCTGGCGCTGATCCGCCGCATGGCGAGCTGGCCGCGGGTGGTGGAATCGGCGGCGCTGGCGCGGGAGCCGCATCGAATAGCGTTTTTCCTCTATGATTTAGCGGCCGACTTTCATATGCTGTGGAACCGGGGCAGGGATGATGCTGCATTGCGGTTCCTGCGCGCTGAGCACCCGGCCGAGACGCGGGCGCGGGTGGCCTTGGTGGCCGCCGCGGCGACCGTGATCCGGTCCGGGCTGGCGGTGATGGGCGTGACCCCGGTCGAGGAGATGCGCTGACCCGCCCGGTTGGAGCACTCCGAACGGGAAGGAGGATGCCGTGCGAGACGATCTGGATATCCCATTGCCCGCATCCGGGCCGAATTTCCGCGTGCCGCGCCGGCGGCCGGGCATGGACCCCAACACGAAACGGCTGGCGATCATCGCTGGTTCCATCGGCGGCACGCTGTTGCTGCTGGTCGGCGCCTGGTCGCTGACCGGGCACCAGCGCACCGGGCTGCCGGTGGTGGAGGCCGATGCCAGCCCGCTGCGGGTGAAGCCGGCCGATCCGGGCGGCATGGAGGTGGATGGCCGCGATGCCTCCATCCTGTCCGGCAAACCGGATGGCGAGGCGAAGCTGGCGCCGCCGCCGGAGGTGCCGGCCTTGCAGGCCCTGAAACAGCAGGCGGAGGCGGAAGCCGCTGCCCGCGCCGCCGCCGCCCCTGCGCCCGTCGCCCCCCCGGCCGAGGCAAAGGCGCCGGCCGCCAGGGTCGCGGCTGCCGAGGCGCCCGCCGCCAGGGTGCCCGACGTGAAGGCGCCGGCTGCCGTGGTCGCGCGGGCCGAGCCGGTGGCGCCGCATCTCGCCGAGAAAGTGTCGCTGCGCGCGCCGGCCGTGCCGTCGGTGGCGCAGGCGCCCGCCGTCAGGCCCACCGCACGTACCCCGGCGCCGCAGGCCGCCCGGGCCGGCGGCACGCTGGTGCAGTTGGCCGCGGTGCAATCCGAGCAGGCGGCGATGGCCGAATGGCATCGGCTGGAGCGGCGCATGCCGGACCTGCTGGGCGGGCGGGCGCCGACCGTGATGAAGGTGGAGCATGACGGGCGGGTGTTCTATCGCCTGCGCACCGGCGGCTTCGCGAGCGTCAGCCAGGCGGGCACGTTCTGCAGCCAGGTCAAAGCCAAAGGCGGCGGCTGCACCATCGCGGCGTTCTGAGGCGCGGTTTCCTGGCGGATTTGCCAGCTTCGGGAAGAAGAACGAAGGAAACTCACATGGAGGCGAGGAGGCGGGGAGAAGCAAGGCAGGTCGTGCTTGCTTCTCCCCGCCTCCCCGCCTCCATGTGATTCTTCTGCCGTGTGTGGGGTGGCGGGTCGCAGCCGCCCTGCGGTAGGGGGCGGCTCAGTCGCCCGCCGCCGCGCGCAGGCTGACGCCGTGGCGGCGGTAGAACCGCCAGACCGAGCTTGTCGCCACCCGCACGCCGCGGGCCTGCAATTGCCGACGCACCGCATCCAGCGTCACCCCCGGCTGGGTGCGGGCGACCTCCAGCAGCCAGTCGGCCTGCGGGTGCAGCGGCGAGCGTGGCTGGGCGCGCGGGGTCTGGGCGGCGTAGCTGCCGCTCTGGCGCCAGCGCTGCGCCCATTTGATCGCGCTGCTGACCGACACGCCCAGCCGCCGCGCCGCCTCGCGCGCCGACACCCCGGTGGCGACGGCGGCGATCACCTTGGCGCGGATATCCTCGTCGATCGGCTTGGGCATGCGACGTTCCCGGCGACTCGGGACGGCGCTGCCCCGCTGCTGTCTGGCTACACCAGCCGGGGCACGGCGCGCACCAGCAACATCGCGCCGGAGACCAGCAGCAGCAGCAGGACGAAGCGGCGGAACCCCAGGTCGCTGACCCGGTGGTACAGCCTCGCGCCCAGCAGGGCCGGCAGCAGCATCGCCGGCGCCGCCACGGCGAACATCCGCCCGGTCTCGGCGGTGAGCAGCCCGCCGGCGAAATAGGCGGTCAGCGTCAGCACATGCATGGTGGTGTGGAAGGCCTGGAACACCGCGCGCTGGGTGTGCTTGTCCCAGCCGCGCAGGGCGCACCACAGCGTCGGCGCGGGGCCGGAGATGCCGCCCAGCCCGCCCATCACGCCGCCCAGCCAGCCGGCGGCGGCATCGGCCCATCGCCCGCCGGAGGCGATATGGGGCAGGTCGCGGGCGAACAGCATGATCGGGCACCAGATCAGCAGGACCGCCCCCAGACCGGCCTTGAAGCCGTCCTGCGGGATGTTCGGCAGCAGCCAGGCGCCCAGCGGCACCCCCAGCGCGCCGCCGAGGATGAACGGCAGCGCGCGCCGCAGGTCGAACCCCTGGCGCACCGTGCGGATGGTCAGCAACTGGCCCAGCAGCGAGCAGGACACGACCAGCGGGGCGGCAACCTCCGGCGGCAGCACCCAGGTCCAGAACACCAGCGCGGTGAGCCCGAAGGCGAAGCCGGACAGGCCCTGCACGAACCCCGCCGCGCAGGCGCCCGCCGCGACCAGCAGCAAGGGGGTCAGGGACGTGCGTCCGCGGCTATTTCACCGACGAGAAGGCGGTGGGTGACAGGAAGGCGTTCATCACGTTGGCGTTGATCGGGCCGTCCTTCTCGGTTTCGGCGCGGGTGGCGATCCATTCCGGGTCGTTCTGGAAGGCGGTCCACTTGGCCTCGCGCTCGGCCATCGATTCCCAGGCCAGCATGTAGGTGAGGTCGTTGGCCGATTCGCCGACCAGCGTGGTCCAGAAGCCGGCCTGGCGGATGCCGTGGCGCTCCCAGATCTTCAGCGTGTGGTCGTTGAAACGCTTCAGCAGGGCCGGCAGGCGGCCGGGGATGGTGCGATAGACGCGCAGTTCGTAGATCATGCGGTTTCCTCCGATCGCGGGCTGTCCATGCGCCCGCACGGCGCTATCGTGGCGCGGCCGGGCGGCGGCGGATAGCCCCGGGGGAGGATGCGCATGCATGTGGTGGTGATCGGGGCCGGAATCGTGGGGGCGGCGAGCGCGGTGGAACTGCTGCGCGACGGCCACCAGGTGAGCATCGTGGAGCCGGGCGAGCCGGGCGGCGAGCAGGCGGCCAGCTACGGCAATGGCTGCTGGCTCAGCCCCAGCTCGGTGCTGCCGGTGTCGTCGCCGGGGCTGTGGAAGAAGGTGCCGGGCTATCTGTCCGATCCGCTGGGGCCGCTGGCGATCCGCTGGGGCTACCTGCCGCGCGCGCTGCCCTGGCTGCGGCGGTTCCTGGCGGCCGGATCGACGCCGGCCAAGGTGCGCCGGCTGGCCGCGGCGATGCGCCCGCTGGTGGAGAACTGCCCGGCCCTGCACCGCAGGCTGGCCGAGGAGGCGGGGGTGGGCCACCTGATCCACCGCGCCGGGCTGCTCTACATCTTCCCCAGCCGCGCCGATTACGAGGCCGAGAAATCCGGCTGGGATGTTCGCGCCGCGCATGGGGTGCGCTGGATCGAGCTGGACGAGAACGAGTTGCGCCAGCGCGAGCCGGCGCTGGACCGGCGCTACACCTTCGGCTTGTTCGTGCAGGAGGGCGGGCATTGCACCGACCCCGGCGCTTATGTGGCCGCCCTGGTCCGCCATGCGCAGGCCCAGGGGGCGGCGCTGGTGCGCGGGCGGGCGCTGGGCTTCGACATCCAGGGCGGGCGGCTGCGCGCGGTGCGCACCGATGCCGGCGACATCGCCTGCGACCGCGCGGTGATCGCCGCCGGCGCCTGGTCGCGCGAGCTGGCGCGCATGGTGGGCGACCGCGTGCAACTGGAGACCGAGCGCGGCTACCACGCCATGATCGAGAACCCCGAGGCGGCGCCGCGCATCCCGATCATGCCGAGCGACGGCAAGATGGCCAATACGCTGACCGCGCACGGGCTGCGCATCGCCGGCCAGGTGGAGATCGCCGGGCTGGATGCCGCGCCGAACTGGAAGCGCGCCGAAATCCTTCGCGACTACGCGCTGCGTACCTATCCGGCGCTGCCGCGCGACCTGCCCGCGAGCCGGGTGAAGGTGTGGATGGGCCACCGGCCCTCCACCCCGGACAGCCTGCCCTGCATGGGGCCGGCGAGCGGCTGCGCGGACGTGGTGCACGCCTTCGGGCACGGCCATATCGGGCTGGCGGCGGGCGCCGTGTCGGGCCGGCTGACGGCGGACCTGGTGGGCGGCAAGCCGCCGGTGATCGACCCGGCGCCGTACAATCCGGCGCGGTTCAACTGAGGCAAGGCGGCGCGGCGCCCAGCCGCCTGCCTGTTGGGTCAGTCAGTCGGCAGGTTGGCGCCCCGCAGGACCTCGCACACCGCGCGGGTCACGTCCTTGGTGGTGGCCGTGCCGCCGATATCCGGGGTGAGGATGCCGGCGGCGCAGACCTGCTCCACGGCGGCCATCAACGCGGCGGCGGCGGGGCGTTCGTCCAGGTGCTCCAGCATCAGGGCGGCGGTCCAGAAGCTCGCCACCGGGTTGGCGACGCCCTTGCCGGTGATGTCGAAGGCGCTGCCGTGGATCGGCTCGAACATCGAGGGGTAGCGGCGCTGCGGGTCCACGTTGCCGGTGGGCGCCACGCCCAGGCTGCCGGCCAGTGCGGCGGCGAGGTCCGACAGGATGTCGGCGTGCAGGTTGGTCGCCACCACGGTGTCGATCGAGCGCGGCTTGCGGACCATGCGCATGGTCATCGCGTCCACCAGTTCCTTGTCCCAGGTCACGTCGGGGAAGTCGGCGGCGACCTCGGCGGCGATCTCGTCCCACATCACCATGCCGAATCGCTGGGCGTTCGACTTGGTGACCACGGTGAGCAGCTTGCGCGGACGGGCGCGGGCGGCCTGGAAGGCGAAGCGCATGATCCGCTCCACGCCGACGCGGGTGAAGATGGCGACCTCGGTGGCCACCTCCTCGGGCAGGCCGCGATGGGTGCGCCCGCCATTGCCGGCATATTCGCCCTCGCTGTTCTCGCGCACGATCAGCCAGTCCAGGTCGCCCGGCCCGGCATCGCGCAGCGGCGAGGTGATGCCGGGCAGGATGCGGGTGGGGCGGACATTGGCGTACTGGTCGAAACCCTGGGCGATCGGCAGGCGCAGGCCCCAGAGCGAGATATGATCGGGCACGTCGGGCGCGCCAACCGCGCCGAAATAGATCGCGTCCATGCCGCGAAGCAGGTCCAGCCCGCCTTCGGGGATGTAGGCGCCGGTTTGCTTGTAGCGCGCCGAGCCCCAGTCCAGATGCGTCACCTCCAGCCGGAAGCCGCCGTCGCGCGCGGCCAGGGCGTCCAGCGCCTCCAGCCCGGCCGCGATGACCTCGGGACCGATGCCGTCGGCGGGAATGGAGGCGATACGGTGGACGCGCATGGTGGGAATCCTGGCTGGGGTGGCGGCTCGTTCGGGCGCGGCACACTGCCGCGCCCGCCGCGCCGGATCAATCCACCCTGCCCGGCGGCGCTTACGGCTTGGCGCAGGTATTCATGCCAAGCAGCGAGTAGAGCGGGCAGAAGCGGAACGCCGCGGTGGCCAGCGGGATAAGGCCCAGCCAGCCCCAGGGCGTCTGCGGCCCCACGAAGACGAGGGCGATCAGCACCACGCCGATCACCAGGCGCAATACTCGGTCGATGGTTCCGATATTCACGGTCATGGCCATTGCCTCCTGTGCAATGGCGGCACGTTACGCCATCGCGCGGCCGAACTGGGTGACTTACTCACGTCCGCCGGCGAGATTCAGCAGCGCCTCGCCGCGCAGCACGACGACATCGCCCCGACCGACGCGCACCCAGCCGCGCGCCGCGAAATCCCGCAGCGCGCGCGTCACCACCTCGCGCGCCGTGCCGATATCGCTCGCCAGCGCCTGGTGGGTCGCCGCCACGTGGCCGGCGGGGGATTGCAGCGCCAGCAGCCGCTCGGCCAGGCGGCGGCCCACCGCGATGTCGGCCAGTTCCTCGATGCGCTGCATCAGGTCGCCGATGCGCGCCGCGCAACTGCCGAACGCGAACTGGCGGAACGCCTCGGACTCCGCCAGCAGGTGGGCGAAATCGGCCGGCGCCAGGCACAGCGCCTCCACCGGGGCCTCCGTCACCCCCTCGGCGGCGTAGCGGTCGGGGTTGATCAGACAGGCGGTGCTCATCACGCAGGTCTGGCCGGGGGCGACGCGGTACAGCAGCAATTCCTTGCCAGAGCGGGTGATCCGCCGCACCGCGACGCTGCCGGACAGCACGAAGGTGAAGCTGGGGCACAGTTCGCCGGGGCGGAACAGCACGTGCCCGACCGGCAGGCGGACCGGCTGCAGGTGGGCGCGCAGGAAGCCGCGCGCGGCGTCGTCCAGCGCGGCGAGGGCGGGGAAGCGGTCGAGCAGGGCAGGGGTCACGAGGGGACTTGCCGAGCATGGGGGGGAGCGGTCATGCTTCCCACCATGACATGACCACCACCGTCACGCGACCCGGCGCGCGCGTCTTGCGCCTGCGTCCAGCCGCCCGGCCTGCGCGTGCGGTGGTTCCATCCGGCCCACAACAACATCGCTCCGAAGAGCGTCACCCTGGGGACTGCATCGATGCGCGTTTTCCTGCTGGCCGCCCTGGCCGCCGTGCCGCTGACTACCTTGCCGCCGGCGGTGCCGGCCTTCGCGGCGGACGCACCCACCCAGACCTTGCGGATCGCGCTGCGCGAGGATGCCGACATGCTCGACCCGACGCTGGCGCGCACCTATGTCGGGCGGATCGTCTTCGCCGGGTTGTGCGACAAGCTGTTCGACATCGACGCCAAGCTGAACATCGTCCCGCAACTGGCCACCGGCTACCAGTGGACCGACAGCAAGACGCTGGTGATCAAGCTGCGCGACGGCGTGACCTTCCAGGACGGCGAGAAAATGGACGCCGAGGCGGTGAAATACAGCCTGCTGCGCCACCTCAACATGCCGGGCAGCTCGCGCCGCGCCGAGATCGCCGGGATGGAAAGCATCGACGTGATCGACCCGCTGACCGTGCGGATCACCCTCAAGGCCCCCAACGCGCCGTTCCTGGCGGCACTGACCGACCGGGCGGGCATGATCGTCTCGCCCAAAGCGGCCGAGGCGGAGGGCAAGGATTTCGCGCTGCATCCGGTCTGCGCCGGACCGTATAAATTCACCGAGCGGGTCAGCCAGGACCGCATCGTGCTGGATCGCTTCCCGGGCTACTGGGACGCCGCCCACCAGCATTTCGCGCGGGTGATCTACCAGCCGATCGTCGACAGCTCGGTGCGGCTGGCCAATCTGCGCGCCGGCGCCATCGACCTGTCCGAGCAGATCGTGCCGAGCGACGTGGACGCGGTGAAGCAGGACCCGAAGCTGCAACTCGTGATGAGCCCCGGGCTGGGCTACAATAGCATCAACTTCAACCTCGCCAACGGCACGCGCGCCGACACCCCGCTGGGCCGCGATCCGCGGGTACGCAAGGCGTTCGAGCTGTCGGTCGACCGGCAGGCGCTGGTGCAGGTGGTCTATAACGGCATGTACGACCCGACCGCCCAGGCGGTGCCGCCGGCGAGCCCGTTCTACGCCCCGGGCGTGCTGCCGCCGCAGCGCGACGTGGCGCAGGCCAAGAAGCTGCTGGCCGAGGCGGGCGTGAAGACGCCGGTGGTGGTGCACCTGATGCTGTCCAACCAGCCGGATATCCAGCAGCTTGGCGTGGTGATCCAGTCGATGGCCGCCGAGGCCGGGTTCGACGTGAAGCTGGACACGATGGAGTTCGCCACCTCGCTGTCGGCCGCCGACCGCGGCGACTTCCAGGCCTATGTGATTGGCTGGTCCGGCCGCTCCGACCCCGACGGCAACCTGTACAGCTTCCTGCATTCCGGCGGGCCGCTGAATTACGCCCATTACGCCAGCAAGGAGGTGGATAACTGGCTGGAGCAGGCCCGCGCGGCCACCGACGTGGCGGCGCGGCAGGCGCTGTATGCCAAGGTGTCGGCCCAGGTCGAGACGGACCTGCCGATCATGTATCTGTATCTCCCCAAGAATATCGTCGGCATGAGCGCGAAGCTCTCGGGCTTCCAGCCGGTGCCCGACGGGATGATCCGGCTGACCGGCCTGAAGATGGCGCCGTGACCGGGGCGGCGGCGGTGGCGGTGCCGCGATGAGGGGGCACCTGGGCAAGCGCTTCGCGCAGGTGATCCCTACGCTGCTGCTGGTCAGCATCCTGGTGTTCTGCCTGCAGCAGCTGATGCCGGGCGACCCGGCGCTGGTGCTGGCCGGCGAGGAGCGGGACCCGCAGGTGGTGGCGCAGATCCGCGCCGAGCTGTGGCTGGACCGGCCGCTGGTGGTGCAGTACGCGCACTGGATCGGCAATGTGGTGCGCGGCGACCTCGGCTTCTCATGGCGGATCCGCGAGCCGGTGGCCGAGCTGGTGCTGACCAAGCTGCCGGTGACCTTGCAGCTTGGCGCCATGGCGTTCCTGATCGCGGTCTGCATCGGGGTGCCGATGGGGGTGCTGTCGGCGGTGAAGAAGAACACCGTCTGGGACTACCTGGCCAACGGCATCGGGCTGGCGGGGCTGTCGACGCCGAATTTCTGGCTGGGGATCATGCTGATCCTGCTGGTCTCGGTGAAACTCGGCTGGCTGCCGCCCTCGGGCTATGTGCCGCTCACCGAGGATTGGCGGCAGTCGCTGGCGACCACGATCATGCCGGCCTTCGTGCTGGGCAACGCGATCGCGGCGGTGCTGATGCGCCACACCCGCAGCGCCATGCTGACGGCGCTGGAGCAGGATTATGTGCGCACCGCCCGCGCCAAGGGGCTGAAGGAGTTCGTGGTGGTGGTGCGCCACGCGCTGCGCAACGCGCTGGTGCCGGTGGTGACGCTGGGGGCGCTGGAACTCGGCACCTTGCTCTCGGGCGCGGTGCTCACCGAGCAGGTGTTCAGCATTCCGGGCTTCGGCAAGCTGATCGTCGATGCGGTGTTCAACCGCGACTATCCGGTGGTGCAGGGCGTGGTGCTGGTGACGGCCACCGTCTACGTGCTGCTGAACCTGCTGGCCGATGTGCTGTACGTGCTGATCAACCCGAGGCTGAGGGGCGCATGAGCGGGATCACGGCAACCACCAACGACGCCGGCGCCGTGATGGCGGCGGCCTCCCAAAGCCCGCTGCGGCTGGCGGTGCGGCGCTTCACCCGGCGGCCGGCGGCGGTTGGCGGCCTGGTGGTGGTCGGCCTGTTCGTGCTGGCCGCCGCCCTGGCGCCGTGGGTGGCGCCGTACGACCCGATCCAGACCAGTTGGACCCTGATCCGCAAGGCGCCCTCGTGGCTGCACTGGATGGGCACGGATGAGAACGGCCGCGACGTGTTCAGCCGGGTCATCTGGGGCGCCCGGGCGAGCCTGCTGGCCGGGGTGATCTCGGTGACCATCGCGACCTCGGTGGGGGTGCCGCTGGGGCTGCTGGCGGGCTTCGCAGGCGGCAAGACGGACATGGTGATCGGCCGGCTGGTGGACGCCATGCTGGCCTCGCCGTTCCTGATCCTGGCGATCGCGCTGGCCGCCTTCCTGGGGCCGAGCCTGCAGAACGCGATGATCGCCATCGGCATCACCGCCACGCCGGTGTTCGTGCGGGTGGCGCGCGGCGCCACGCTGGATGCGATGACCAACGACTATGTGGAGGCGGCGCGCGCGCTGGGCAGCCGGCCAAGCCGGGTGGCGCTGCGCCACGTGCTGCCGAACATCCTGCCGCCGGTCATGGTGCAGGCCACGCTGGCGATCGCCGGCGCGATCATCGCCGAGGCCAGCCTGTCCTTCCTCGGCCTGGGCCAACAGCCGCCCGACCCTTCCTGGGGCAGCATGCTGAACGCCGCCCAACGCTTCCTGACCCAGGCGCCTTGGCTGGCGATTTTCCCGGGGGCGGCGATCTTCCTGGTGGTGCTGAGCTTCAACCTGGTCGGCGACGGGCTGCGTGACGCCTTGGACCCAAGGGCAAAATAGCTGCGAGCGGAGGCGATCGGCTGCTCCCACGCTGATTGACCTCCGCTCCATTCTCCCCTACGAGAACCCCTGCAAACGTCGTGTTACGAACGACCCTGCGGAGGGGTGGCCGAGCGGCTGAAGGCGACGGTTTGCTAAACCGTTTAGGGGTGTAAAGCCCCTACGTGGGTTCGAATCCCATCCCCTCCGCCACCTTCCCTTGCTCTGAAATACATATGTAGATCAAGGTGTTATGGCGTTATGCCATCGGATCGCCCCACAGGGGCCCCCATAAGTTCGAAATGTCCTCTGCTGGGGATCGCCCCTCTGGAGTCCCTGGATCGCTACCGAGCAAGGAGCGGTGCCGCCTCGTTTCTGTGAGGCGCCTCAGGAGGGGCTTTTCAGGTGGGAGGCCGTGGCAGCTAGTAGCCCATGGGCGAACAGTGAGGTTGCCCCGTTTCGGTAGACGGTTTGTTGGCTTGCGGGCTACGCGTCGGTCACGTCGGTTTGCATCTCGGCTTCGTAGGTCATGGGCGAGCGATATCCCGGGCCCACCGAGGCGCGCAGCCCCCGCCGCACGACCTGATCGCGGACGGCGTGCCGCTGCGCGGTCCGGTGGGGGAGGCGCGATTTGCCGCCGAGACCGTGCCGTTATGGGTATTCCAGGGCCAGATGCACCCGAATCTGCGGCGGAAAGGCCGGATTTTGCCGGCAAACAGCGCGGATTTGCGGCGCCTGACGGCCGGTAACGAAACCTCGACCGGCGGTTCCTTCGACCCTGCGGCGGCTCCCGCCGCCGCTTCTCACCGCCTGCCGACAGCCATTGTCATGTGCCGGCGTCTGGCTGCTGATCGGCAGCGCGGGCGATGGCGGCGCGAAACGGCAGCAGATCCGTCACGGCGCCGCAATATTACCGCTCGCACCGGGTTATACTTGATCGAACGGGAATGAAAGATCATCGATCTGTAACTTTACGCTGCATTGCTGGCGGGAGATGACCCTCTCGGTGATCCAGGGAGGGCCCGATATGCGTCTCAAGAGTATTCTTACCGCCGCGGTGGCGGTTTTGTTGACCGCCGGCGGCGCGCACGCCGCCGAGGTGGTGACGATCTATAGCGCCGACGGGCTGAAGGACGGCGCCACGAGCTGGTATGGCACGCAATTCGCCGCCTTCACCAAGGCCACCGGTATCCAGGTGCAGTATGTCGAGGGCGGTTCGGGCGTGGTCGTCGCCCGCGTCGAGAAGGAGCAGTCCAACCCGCAGGCCGACGTGCTGGTGACGCTGCCGCCCTTTATCATGAAGGCCGCCGAGGACGGCGTGCTGCAGCCCTACGCCTCGCCTGAGGCGGCGCAGGTGCCTGCCGCCAGCAAGGACGCGCAGAACCGCTATGTCGCCATCGTCAACAACTACATGTGCTTCATCTACGACAGCGCGATGATGCCGCACGCGCCGAAGAGCTTCGCTGACCTGCTCGGGCCGGAGTTCAAGAACAAGCTGCAATATTCCACCCCGGGCCAGGCTGGCGACGGCACTGCGGTGATGCTGCAGGTCAACCATGCCTTCGGCGGCAAGGATGCCGGATTCGACTACCTCAAGAAGCTGCAGGCCAACAACCGCGGCCCTTCCTCCTCCACCGGCCGGCTCACCGCGCTGGTCAACAAGGGCGAACTGTGGGTTTCCAATGGCGACGTGCAGATGAATGCTGCCCAGATGGCCGACAACCCGAATATCCGCATCTTCTTCCCGGCCGGGCCGGACGGCGTGCGCTCCACCTTCGCGCTGCCGTACTATGCCGGACTGGTGAAGGGCGCGCCTCATGCCGATAACGGCCGCAAGCTGATCGACTTCCTGCTCTCCAAGGCGGCGCAGGAGAGCGTGACCGCCGTGGCCAAGGGCCTGCCGGTGCGCACCGACGTCACCCCGGGCGACGCCTCCTACAAGATGCTGAGCGACACCATGAAGGGTGTCACGATCTGGTCACCCGACTGGGCGGCGGTGGCGCGCGACCTGCAGGCCGACGTGGCAAGCTGGCACGCGGCGACCGGCAGCTGAGCGACCGACAACCAGGCGATCGGCAGTTGACCCGGCCTGCCGATGCCGCCGGCGCCAGCTACGCCGGCGGCATCGCGATGACGGGCGTCACGGTCCGCTATCGCGGCACCGTGGCGCTCGACGCGTTCTGTCTGGAGGTCGCGGCGGGTTCGATCATGGCGTTGATCGGCCCCTCCGGATGCGGCAAGACCACCGCGCTGCGCGCCGTCGCCGGCTTCGTCCGTCCCGATGCCGGGCGCATCGCCATCGCCGGGCGCGACGTGACAGGCCTGCCGCCGGCCGCGCGCGATATCGGCATGGTGGTGCAGAGCTATGCGCTGTTCCCGCATATGAGTGTCGTGGAAAACGTCGCCTTCGGACTGCGAGCGCGCGGCCAGCCTGGGCCGGCGGTGCGGGCGCGGGTCGCCGAATGTCTCGCTCTGGTCGGCATGGACGGGTTCGCAGACCGGCTGCCGCGCCAGCTCTCCGGCGGCCAGCAGCAGCGGGTGGCGATCGCCCGCGCGCTTGCGATCCGGCCGCAGGTGCTGCTGCTCGATGAGCCGCTTTCCGCGCTGGATGCGCCGATCCGCCGCGCCATGCTGGACGAACTGGCGGCGCTGCACCGCGACCTGCCCGGGCTGACCGTGCTCTATGTCACCCACGACCAGGGCGAGGCGCTGACCCTGGCCAGTCGCATCGCCATCCTGTGCGGCGGCCGCAAGCTCGCCGAAGGGCCGTCGCAGGCGCTGTATCGCCGTCCGCCCAACCGCTTCGCCGCCGAGTTCCTCGGCCAGGCCAACCTGCTGGAGGTCGCGGTGGAGGGGAGGGTGCTCGGCGGCATGGCGACGGTGCGCCTGGGCGACACGCGGCTGAAAGTGCCTGATGCCGATATCGCGGGTGCGCGTGCGCTGCTGTGCCTGCGCCCGCACGACATCACGCTGGCCGACGCGTCCGCCGCCTGCTCCGCCGCCTGCAACCTGCTGCCGGCCGAGTTGCGCATGGTGCACTGGCAGGGTGAGCGGCACCTGCTGGAACTCTGCGTCGCCGGCCAGACGCTGCGGGTCAGCCTGCCGCCGCTGCGCATGCCGCCGGCACCCGGCACAAGCCTGGCGCTGCGCTTCGCGCCGGACGACGCCACCCTGCTTCCGCACGAGCCGGGCTGAGATGTCGGCCGCCCGCCTGGTCTGGCTGCCGCCGCTGGCGATCAGCGCCGTGCTGGTGCTGTATCCGCTCGCGCTGGTGCTGGCCACGCCGCTCGCGGCGCCGGGCGGCTTCGCGGTGCTGGGCAGCAGCCTGTTCCTCGGCGCGCTGGTCCGCACGGTCTGGATCGCGCTGTGCAGCACCGCCGGCTGCCTGGTGCTGGGCTTCACCCTGGCGGTGCTGATCGGCTTCGTGCCATTCCGCGGCGCCGCATTGGCCGCCAGGCTGGTCGACAGCATCATCGCGCTGCCGACCTTTCTGGTCGCGCTCGCCTTCACCTTCGTCTACGGCGCCGCCGGCCTGCTCAACGGCACGCTGCTCGCGCTGTCCGAGGCGGGGCCGCACGCGCTGCCGCCGGTGGATTTCCTCTACAGCCAATGGGGCGTGGTGCTGGCGGAGGTCACGGTCTACACGCCCTTCGTGCTGCGCCCGCTGCTGGCCGCCTTCGCCCAGCTCGAGCCAGCCCAGATCGAGATCGCCGGCAGCCTCGGGGCCCGGCCGTGGCGCATCGTGCGGCGCATTGTGCTGCCGGCGGCGCTGCCGGCGCTGCTGGCCGGCGGCAGCCTGTGCCTGCTGCTGACGGTCAACGAGTTCGGCATCGTCTTCTTCATCGGTGCGAAGGGCGTCATCACGCTGCCGCTGCTGGTCTACGACAAGGCGATCCAGGAATTCGACTACCCCGCCGCCTGCGCCATCGCCGGGGTCAACCTGGCGCTGTCGCTGGCGCTGTTCGCCACCTATCGGGCGTTGCTGCGCATCGGCACGCGCGGTTCCGGGGGGCGCGGCTGATGCTGCTCTGGTCGGCCGCTGCCCGCAGCACGGCCTGGACGGTGCTCGGCCTGCTGCTGCTGCTGGTCTACGGCGTGCCGCTCGGCTTGATCCTGCTCGCCAGCCTCACCGGGCAGTGGAACGGTGTGCTGCCGAGCCACATGACGCTGTCCCACCTTGCCGGGACGCTGCGGGCCGAGCCGGCCGCGCAGTTGCGCGCCAGCGTGCTCACCGGGCTCGCAGCCAGCCTCGCCGCGCTTGCCTTCGGCACCTGGGCGGCGCTGGCGCTGCGACGGGTCCGCGGCGGGGCGCGCCGCTGGTTGGAACTCGTGTTTTTCCTGCCGAGCGCATTGCCCTCGATCTCGGTGGGGCTTGGCCTGCTGGTGGCGTTCAGCCGCCCGCCCTTGCTGCTCAACGGCACGGTCTGGATCGTGCTCGCCGCTCATTTCGTGATGGTCTCGGCCTTCGCCTACGGCATGGTTGCGGCCGGGCTGGCGCAGCTCCCGGCGGAGCTTGAGCAGATCGCCGAAAGCCTCGGCGCCGGTCCGCTCTACCGGCTGCGCCGCATCACCCTGCCGCTGCTGGCGCCGCAATTGTTGGCGGCATTCAGCCTCGGCTTCGCCCTGTCGATGGGTGAACTCGGCGCCACCGTGATGGTCTACCCGCCGTCCTGGGTCACCCTGCCGGTCGGCATATTCGGCCTGTCCGACCGTGGCGCGGTGTTCGACGCGGCTGCGCTCACCGTGCTGCTGGCGGCCGGGACGGTGGCGGTGCTCGCTGGGGCGGCCCGGTTGCAGCGGCTGGCGGGCGGCAAGTAGCCTGCGCCACCCCGCCCACGGCGGCGGCACAGATTTCGTCGGCGCCACCAGCAACGACGAAGCCCCGGCGCATATCAGCGACATCCGGTTGGCAACTGCTTGCGCCAATAGAACACGCCGCGTTTGTGGGTGACGCGGTTGAACGGATTGTCCATCAGCGGAGGATAGGGGCCGGGGTTCCAAGCGATCAAGTTGCTTTGACAGCACCGCCGGAGGCGTATGAAGGGCCGCAGGGGTGGCGGATGACCTTGGTTGGGAATGGCGATTAGCAGGTTAGCGGGATTAGCACCGCATAACGGAACGAGAAGCGAACCACACATTACCCCGCCCGCATGGACGAGGCACGAAACAGTTGCGCGCTGTCACTTCAGCTCGATGACGGCCGGGACCCATCCGTAACGCGTCAGCGACGCCGGAAGCCCCTCGCTGGTCAAATCGGTGACATTGCCCCAGGTGCACACCTTGCCATCCGGGGTGACGTAGACCCAGTGCCGCAGGCCGCCGTAGGGGCTGTTGTGATCGGTCCGCCCGCAGCCGACGATACAGTCTTTGTGCTTCAGAAGTTCCTGCGCGGTGTACGCCGGATTATTCACCGTCTTCTGCTCCCCTTTGAGCCCCACTTGCTTGAGGTAATCCAGCACCGCGGCCGGCGGAAAGCCCACGCCGATCCCACCCTGATAGTTCGTCCAATCGCTTGCGTTGCGCGGACCGACTAGCACCTCGTTCTTGATACGCCTGCAGATGTCCTGAATGCTGGTGTAGCCGCTGTAGGGCGCGCCGAATGACTGCGTGAACGCCAGGATTCCCTGCGCGATTGTCGGTCGCTCCACCTCCGTCATCTTGAGGTACGTGATCATTTCCGCACCTAGCCGCTGGTGGATTTCCCCCAACGTCATGTTGTCTCGGCCCTTTTCCATGTGTTTCAGCCGGCCGCTGCGGTTAAGAACGTCCAAAACCGACACGAAACCGCAAGTACCGGACTTGCCCTGGTCGATGCTCTTGGTGTCACTCATGCGTTCCATCCACACTGATAGTTGGACAATCTTAACGCTATTCCGTGGCAGCGGTCGGCTCAAGCAGTTTCGCGCCGGGACCGGCCTTCTCGCTGCCTGATTCCGCCATCGCCTTCCTCCACGCCCCGTCAAATGCGCCGTTCACCAGCCCCGCCCGGTGCTCGGCCTCACGGTAGCCACGGGTGGTCAGGCTGATGGCAACCTCCCTCCCGTTTGGCAACCGCCTGCGCCAGTAGAAGACGCCGCGCTTACGGGTGAGACGGCTGGGGGACGCGCCTTTGTGGGAGCGTTGTGGGAGCATGGCACGCATAGACGGCCTCGGCGGTTGGCCGTGGGCGAATCATACAGCGAAATCAGAGGTTTGTGCCGTAAGTGGCTGGGGGACCTGGATTCGAACCAAGGATGCCCGGGTCAGAGCCGGGAGTTTTACCGCTAAACTATCCCCCAAAGCGGCAGGAGCGGGCAGATAGCATGCACCCCGCCGGTGTGCAACACCATGTCTGCTGGTGGATATGTCCGCGAACCGAAATGGTGCTTGCTCCGGGCGTGGCGACGGAGAATGATAAGCTTTGTAACGTGCGGTGTGCGTAGGAACGATGGTCGAGGATGCCGCAACGTCTGGTTCCGAGAAGGCGAGGACGGCTCCGCCCGCCTTTGCCGCGGTCGACCTGGGCACCAATAATTGCCGCTTGCTGGTCGGTGCGCCGGCCGGCGAGGGGTTTCGTGTACTCGACAGCTTCAGCCGGATCGTCCGGCTCGGGGAGGGGCTGCAGCACAGCGGCCAGCTCAGCCCCACCGCGATGGACCGGGCGCTGGCGGCGCTGCATGGCTGTGCCCAGCGCCTGGCGCGCCGGCCGTTGCGCGGGTTGCGGGCGATCGCCACCGAGGCGTGCCGGCAGGCGGCCAACGGTGCCGAGTTCCTCGACCGGGTGCGCCGTGAGACCGGGCTGCCGATCGGCGTGATTTCTACCCGCGAGGAGGTGGAACTCGCTCTGGAAAGTTGCGCGCCGCTGCTGGCCGGCGACGGGCGGCGGGCGCTGCTGTTCGACATCGGCGGCGGCTCGACCGAGTTGGCCTGGGTGCGCCTGGCCGATTGCGACCCGGGGCTGGGGGTGCATCGCGGCGGGCCGGAGCTGATTGGCTATGTTTCCCTGCCGGTGGGCGTGGTCACGCTGGCCGAGCGCTTCGGCGCCGCCGCCGACACCGAGGACGGCTTCGCCGCCATGGTCGAAGATGTCGCCGCCCGCCTGCGTGGCTTCGAGTCGGTGCATTGCATCGGCCACGAGATCCGCCAGGGCGGGGTGCGGCTGCTCGGCACCTCGGGCACCGTCACCACGCTGGCCGGCATCGTGATGAACCTGCCCCGCTACTCCCGCCCGGCGGTCGACGGCGCCGTCCTGCTGCACCGGGAGGCCGCGGAGGCGCTGGAGCGGCTGCGGGCGCTGGGCCGCGAGGGCCTGGCGCTGCACCCCTGCGTGGGGCCGGAGCGGGCGGAGTTCGTGCTGCCGGGTTGCGCCATCTTCGCCGCCATCCAGCGGACCTGGCCGGCGCCGCAGGTGGTGGTGGCCGATCGGGGGCTGCGCGAAGGGATGCTGCTGCGGATGATCCGGGCGGAGCGGTCCGGGGCCCGCCGTAGCACTGGGCGGGCCGATGGTGGCGCGATGTGGCGCGAATCGGCGATGGCGCGCGGTCCGGTGCGGGGGTAGGGCCGGGCGGAGGTAGGGCCGGGCGGGACGGTGGCGCGGCCCGGCGTGGCGGCGTAGAAGCGGCGCATGGAGCACCGCACGTGACCAAACCGCCCGCCAAGCGGCCGCCCAAGGGGCCGGCCGGCACTCGCTCGCTGTCGGTCAGCCTGCGCACCGCGCGCGGGCGCACCACCGCGTCGCAGCGCTGGCTCGCCCGCCAGCTCAACGACCCCTATGTGGTTGCGGCCAAGGCGGAGGGATGGCGCTCGCGCGCTGCCTTCAAGCTGATCGAACTGGACGAGAAGTTCCACCTGCTGCGACCGGGCATGCGCGTGCTGGACCTGGGTGCCGCGCCCGGCGGCTGGACGCAGGTCGCGGTGCGCCGCGGCGTGGCCCATGTGGTGGGACTCGATCTGCTCCCGGTCGACCCGGTGCAGGGCGCGGTGCTGCTCCAGGGCGACTTCAACGACCCGGACATGCCGGCCAGGCTGGAGGCGCTGCTGGGCGGCAAGGTGGACCTGGTGCTGTCGGACATGGCGCCGAACACCACCGGCCATGCCGCCACCGACCATCTGCGCATCATCGCGCTGGCCGAGCTGGCGCTGGACTTCGCCACCCGCATCCTGGCGCCCGGCGGCGCCTTCGTCGCCAAGGTGTTCCAGGGCGGCACCGAGAAGGAGATGCTGAAGCCGATGAAGCGGCTGTTCGCCTCGGTGCGCCATGCCAAGCCGCCGGCCAGCCGCAAGGAGAGCAGCGAGCTCTACGTCGTCGCCACCGGCTTCCGCGGCGCGGAATAGCCGCCGGCCCGCCCGCTGCGGCGGGCATGCCAGCACATGGCAGCCATATCATCACGCGACTGTGCTTGCGTCGCGGCCCGGGCGGGACTAAGTGGGGCCGCCAAGGTTGCGGAAAGGTCCGGCCATGGCGCCCCAGGATACATCTCCCCTCTCGACCCAAATTGAAGCATCGGGCCGCCCCGCGCTGCCGGACGTTTCCCTGCGCATCACCGAGGCGCTGGCCTTCGATGACGTGCTGGTGGCACCTGCCTATTCGCAGGTGCTGCCGGGCAGCGTCGATACCCGCACCCGGCTGACCCGCACCATCAGCCTCAACATCCCGCTGGTCTCCTCGGCGATGGACACCGTCACCGAGGGCGGCATGGCGATCGCCATGGCCCAGCACGGCGGCATGGGCGTGATCCACAAGAACCTGGAGATCGACGAGCAGGCCGCCCAGGTCCGCCGCGTCAAGAAGTTCGAGTCCGGCATGGTGGTCAATCCGCTGACCATCCACCCCGACCAGACCCTGGCCGACGCCCGCGCCCTGATGAACACCTTCCACATCAGCGGCATCCCGGTGGTGGAGCGCGAGACCGGCCGGCTGGTCGGCATCCTGACCAACCGCGACGTGCGCTTCGCCACCGACCCGGCGCTGAAGGTCTACGAGCTGATGACGCGGGAGAACCTGATCACGGTGACCGCGGAGGTGCACCCCGAGGAGGCGCGCCGCCTGCTGCACCGCCATCGCATCGAGAAGCTGCTGGTGGTGGACGACGCCTATCGCTGCGTCGGGCTGATCACTGTCAAGGACATGGACAAGGCGCAGGCCCATCCGCTGGCCAATAAGGACGAGCTTGGCCGCCTGCGCGTCGCCGCCGCCACCGGCGTGGGCGAGGACGGGCATGCCCGTGCCCGTGCGCTGATCGCCGCCGGGGTGGACGTGATCGTGGTCGATACCGCGCATGGCCATTCCGCCGGGGTACTGGCGGCGGTGGAGCGCATCAAGACGCTGTCTAACGCCGTGCAGGTGATCGCCGGCAACGTCGCCACCCCCGAGGGCGCAGCCGCCCTGATCGCCGCCGGCGCGGACGCCATCAAGATCGGCATCGGCCCGGGCAGCATCTGCACCACCCGCGTGGTCGCCGGTGTCGGGGTGCCGCAATTCTCCGCCGTGCTGGAAACCGCCGCGGTCTGCCGCGCGCACGACGTGCCGGCGATCGCCGATGGCGGCATCCGCACCTCGGGCGACATCGTCAAGGCGATTGGCGCGGGGGCGGACTGCGTCATGGTCGGCAGCCTGCTGGCCGGCACCGACGAGGCGCCGGGCGAGGTGTTCCTCTACCAGGGCCGCTCCTACAAATCGTATCGCGGCATGGGCAGCATCGGCGCCATGGCGCGCGGCTCGGCGGACCGGTATTTTCAGCAGGAGATCAAGGACACGCTGAAGCTGGTGCCCGAGGGCATCGAGGGGCGGGTGGCCTATAAGGGCCCGGTCTCGGCAGTGCTGCATCAGATGGTGGGCGGGCTGCGCGCCGGCATGGGCTATACCGGCAGCGCCAATATCGGCGAGTTGCAGGTCAACGCCCGCTTCCGGCGCATCACCGGCGCCGGCCTGCGCGAGAGCCACGTGCACGACGTGGCGATCACCCGCGAGGCCCCCAACTACCGTCAGGAGGGCTGAGCTTGCCCTTCACCCCGGCCGATATCGGCGCGTCCGGCAGCCAGCCGAAGCAGGGCGCCGCCGGGGCCAGCCACGGGTGACGCCAGCCGCACGGATCGCCGCCGCCATCGAGTTGTTGGCCGCCATCGAGGGCGCGCCGCGCAAGCCGGCCGACGCGGTGGCCAACGATTTTTTCCGCAACCGCCGCTTCATCGGCTCCGGCGACCGCCGCGCCATCTCCGAGCGGACATGGGGCGTCATCCGCGCCCGTCGCCGGCTGGACTGGTGGCTGCAACAGGCCGGCGCGCGCACCAATCCGCGCCTGCTGGTGGCGGCACAGCTGCTGCTGACCGGCTGGTCGCTGGACGGCGTGGCGCAGAGCTTCTCCGGCGGCCAGTTCGGCCCGACCCATTTGTCGCAGGCGGAAAAGGCGATGCTTGGGGGGCTGGAAACCCACACGCTGGACCACCCGGCCATGCCCGAGGCGGTGCGGCTGGAAGTACCGGACTGGGTGTTGCCGCATCTGCGCGCCCGCTTCGGCGACGCTCTGGCCGAGGAGATGGCGGCGATGGGCGAGCCGGCGCCGCTCGACCTGCGGGTGAACATCCTGAAGGGCAGCCGTGAGCAGGCCCGCGCGGCACTGGCCGCCGAGGGGATCGAGGCAGCGCCGACGCCGCTTTCGCCCTGGGGCCTGCGCATCCCGGGCCGCCGGCTGGTCTCGGCCGGCCCCGCCTTCCAGACCGGGCTGGTGGAGATCCAGGACGAGGGCAGCCAGGTGCTCTCCGCCCTGGTGGACGCGCGGCCACAGATGCGGGTGGCCGACTGGTGCGCGGGCGCTGGCGGCAAGACGCTGGCGCTGGCGATGACCATGCAGAACGGCGGCCACATCGTCGCCTGCGACGTCTCGGTGCCACGGCTGGATGGCGCGGTGCGCCGGCTGCGCCGGGCCGGGGTGCATAATGTCGAGCGCCATCTGATCGAGCCGGGCAGCAAATGGGCCAAGCGCCGCGCCGCCAGCTTCGACCGCGTGCTGGTGGATGCTCCCTGCACCGGCACCGGCACCTGGCGGCGCAATCCGGATGCCCGCACCCGGCTGGGCGAGCGCGACCTGCTGGAGCTGGTGCCCAAGCAGGCCGGCATCCTGGAGGCGGCGGCACGGCTGGTTCGCAAGGGAGGCCGCTTGGTCTACGCTACCTGCTCGGTGCTCACGCAGGAGAACGAGGCGCAGGTGGAGGCGTTTCTGGCCGCCCATCCCGATTTCACCCTGGTGCCCCTGGCGCATGCCTGGGCGGAGGCGACGTTCCTGTCCGGTCCGCCACCTGTGGACGGCCCGTACCTGCGCCTGACGCCGCTGCGCCACGGCACCGACGGCTTTTTCGGCGCCGTGCTGGAACGTACCGGAGCCGCCGAGCCCGTGGCCGAGCCTGCATCGGAGCCGACGGGAGGGCAGGGGTGATCACCATCCGCCGGGCGCGGCCGTCCGATGCGGCGGCGATCGGGGCGGTGCATGTCGCCGCCTGGCGCAGCGCCTATCCCGGGATCCTGCCCGACGATTTCCTGGCCACATTGTCGCCGGTCCGCCAGGCGGCGCATTACGACCATGCGATCCGTTCGGGGGTTGGCGTGCACGTCGCCACCGCGTCCGGCCCGGACCTGGAGCCGCAACGGGCCGGCCAGCGCAGCGCCTCGGCCGGGCCGCTGGTGGTGGGCTTCGTGACCGGCATCCTTGCCCGTGAGCGCGGCGCCGGCCCGCCGCCGGCCGAAGGCGAGATCGAGACCCTGTACGTGTTGGATGACTGGCGCGAGCGTGGCCTTGGCCGGCGGCTGATGCGCGCGGCGGCGGTGCAGCTGGCTGCGGCGGGGTGCCGCTCGGCCTTCGTCTGGGTGTTGCGGGACAATCCCAGCCGCTGGTTCTACGCCCGGCTGGGCGGCAAGCCCTCGGCTGAGGCGACCATCCAGGTGGGTGGCGAGGCGGTGGTGCAGACCGCCTATGTCTGGTCACCGATCGACACGCTGGCGCAGGCCACCTCTTCGGCGCCCTGATCAGCCGCCCGCCAGCGGCAGCGCCAGCAGGCGTGCGCCGCTGGGCCCCTGCACCGCCAGCATGACATGCCCGCGCCCGGTGCCGCGCGCGCTCTCGATGCCGGCCTCCACATCCTCCGGCCGCTCCACCGCGCTCCATTGCGTTCGCGCGATCACGTCGCCAGCGGCAAGGCCATGTTCCGCCGCCACGCTGTCCGGCGCCACGGCGGCCACCAGCACGCCGTGCAGCGTCGCCGGGATGCCATATTGACGCCGCGCCGCCGCGTCGAGCGGCGCCAGCGACAGTCCCAGATCGGGCCGTGGCTTGATGGTCGGCGGCGCCGCCGCCTTGCCCGCCGGCTCCGGGGCCTCTCCCACCACCACGTCCACGGCGGCGGGCGTGGCGGCGCGCAGGAGGGTGAGATGCAGGCTGTCGCCCACCGTGGCGGTGGCGAACCGCCGGGCGAGCATATGCGGCCCGGTGACCGCCTGGCTGCCGGCGCGCAGGATCACGTCGCCCACCTGCAGCCCGGCCTTGGCCGCCGGCCCGCCGGGCAGCACGCCGGTCACCACCGCGCCGTGCTGCTGCGGCAGTTCCAGGCTGTCGGCGATGCCCGGGGTCACCGCCGCCACCTGCGCGCCCAGCCAGCCGCTGCGCACACGGCCGAACCTGTTAAAGCTATCCACCATGAACTGCGCATCGTTGCCGGGAATCGCCAGCCCCAGCCCGATCGAGCCGCTCACCCCCTTCGGCGTGATCAGGCCGGTGGCGACGCCGATCACCTCGCCCTTCAGGTTGAACAGCGGCCCGCCGGAATTGCCCTTGTTGAGAGCCGCGTCGGTCTGGATGAAATCGTCGAACGGTGTGGCGTGAATATCGCGGCCAAGTGCGCTGACGATGCCGGCGGAGACCGAGATGCCGATGCCGAGCGGGTTGCCGATGGCGACCACCCCGTCGCCGGGGCGCAAGCGGTCGCTGTCGCCCCATTGCACCGCCGGCAGCAGGCGGCCGGCCTCCACCTTCAGCATCGCCAGATCAACCGGCGCACGGAACAGCACCCGTGCGGCCAGCACCGTGCCGTCTTGCAGCACCACGCGGATTGCACCCTTGCCGTCAGCCACATGCCCGCTGGTCAGGATCACGCCGGACGAGTCGATCACGAAGCCGCTGGCGTGGTCGATGACGGGGGGCGGCTTTGGCTTGCCGGGTTCGGCGGAGGGCAGGGTGGTGGTGTCGATCGCCACCACCGAGGGCAGCAGGCGGGCCACCAGGGCGGCGTCGTCGAACCCCCCGCCGGCCCAGGCCCGCGGCGCAGCGAGCAGCAGCAGCACGACCAGGACCAGAGCGTGATGTGGCAAGGAGGGCAGGTGGCGAGGCATCGGCACGGTCCTTTATCCGGGGCCGCGGTTACATGGGGTTACCGCGCCCCCGCCGCCATGCCGTGCCGCACGCCAGCCGCGCACATTCCAGCCTTGCGGCGCGCCAGGGATCATGCTGCAAGACCCCGCACCGTGAATGACAGGGTGCCCCGCATGTCCACCACCCCCACCCAGGCCACCGCCGGCCGTGTCCTGATCCTGGATTTCGGCAGCCAGGTGACGCAATTGATCGCCCGCCGCGTGCGCGAGGCCGGGGTCTATTGCGAGATATGGCCGTTCGACGCCGATCCCGGCCGCATCGCCGCCTTCGCCCCGCGTGCGATCATTCTCTCCGGCGGCCCCGCCAGCGTGCCCGACGGCGACAGCCCGCGCGCGCCGCAGATGGTGTTCGAGGCGGGTGTGCCGGTGCTCGGCATCTGCTATGGCCAGATGGCGATGTGCGCGCAGCTAGGCGGCGAGGTCGAAAGCTCCGACCACCGCGAGTTCGGCCGCGCCTTCGTCGACGTGAAGGACGATTGCGCCCTGTTCCACGGCGTCTGGCAGCAGGGCGGGCGCGAGCAGGTGTGGATGAGCCATGGCGACCGGGTGATCCGCCTGCCGCCCGGCTTCCGCGCAGTCGGCACCAGCGAGGGTGCCCCCTTCGCCGCCTTCGCCGACGATTCCCGCCGCTTTTACGGCCTGATGTTCCACCCGGAGGTGGTGCACACCCCGCACGGCGCGCAACTGCTGCGCAACTTCGTCCGCGGCGTTGCCGGCTGCGAGGGCGATTGGACCATGGCCGGCTTCCGCGACACTCAGATCGCCCGCATCCGTGCCCAGGTCGGCACCGGCCGGGTCATCTGCGGCCTTTCGGGCGGCGTGGATTCCTCGGTGGCCGCGGTGCTGATCCACGAGGCGATCGGCGACCAGCTTACCTGCATCTACGTCGATCACGGCCTGATGCGCGCCGGCGAGTCCGAGGAGGTGGTGACTACCTTCCGCGACCGCTTCAATATCAAGCTCGTCCACCGTGACGCCTCGGAGATGTTCCTTTCGGCGCTGGACGGCGTCACCGATCCCGAGACCAAGCGCAAGACCATCGGGCGGCTGTTCATCGAGGTGTTCGAGGAGGAGGCGAAAAAGCTCGGCGGCGCCGATTTCCTCGCCCAGGGCACGCTGTATCCGGACGTGATCGAGAGTGTCAGCTTCACCGGCGGCCCAAGCGTTACCATCAAGAGCCACCACAATGTCGGCGGCCTGCCCGAGCGCATGCGCATGCAACTCGTGGAGCCGCTGCGGGAGCTGTTCAAGGACGAGGTCCGAGTACTCGGCCGCGAACTGGACATTCCCGAGTCGATCGTCGGCCGCCACCCGTTCCCCGGCCCCGGCCTGGCCATCCGCATCCCTGGCGCCGTCACCCGCGAGAAGGCCGACCTGCTGCGCCGCGTGGACACGATCTACCTGGAGGAGATCCGCGCCGCCGGCTTGTACGACGCCATCTGGCAGGCCTTCGCCGTGCTGCTGCCGGTGCGCACCGTGGGCGTGATGGGCGACGGCCGCACCTACGACATGGCCTGCGCGCTGCGCGCCGTCACCAGCACCGACGGCATGACCGCCGAATTTTACCCGTTCGACATGGGCTTCCTCGCCCGTGTCGCCGGCCGGGTCGTCAACGAGGTGCGCGGCATCAACCGTGTCACCTACGACATCACCAGCAAGCCACCGGGCACGATCGAGTGGGAATGATTTTTGCCCCTCCGGCGGTATCCGAAACTACGCCATGGTTCGCCATAACACCATGATAAATAATAAAAATTTCCTCGGTGCCTATCGGCATCTATCGGTGGCCAGAGATCGGGCTTGACGGTCCACGTGACGGGCCTCGACCATATTGATCAGCTCCGAAATCCGAAGTACCGTCAAGACAGATGAGGTCCTTGACGGTACTTTTTCAGATATAAACATCTGAAATAACGTCATATTTTCCGCCAAGGGCCGCCCAAAACCGCATGACGGTACTTTTTGGAGGTGGCGCGGAAATGCTGACGGATGCTGCAATCAAGGCACTGAAGCCGCAGGCCAAGATGTACAAGGTCTCGGATCGGGACGGCATGTACGTTCGCGTCATGACTTCGGGAGCGATATCGTTTCGCCTCGACTATCGCCTGAACGGGCGGCGCGAGACCGTCTACCTCGGGAAGTACGGCCGCGACGGTATCTCGCTCGCCCGCGCTCGCGAGCTCTGCATCGATGCAAGGCGGGCCATAAGCGAAGGGCGGTCGCCTGCGATCGAGAAGCAGCGCGACAAGCGGCGGCTCAAGGAAGCCAAAAGCTTCGGGGAATTCGGAGAGAAGTGGCTCGTCAATGGGCCGATGGCTGACAGCACTCGGGCCATGAGACGCTCGATCTTCGAAAGGGAGCTCCTTCCGGTATGGCGCAATCGACTCCTTACGGAGATCACGCCGGACGATCTGCGTGCGCATTGCGGGAAGATCGTCGATCGCGGCGCGCCGGCGACGGCGATCCATGTGCGGGACATTCTGAAGCAAATCTACGGGTTCGCCATCCTGCATGGCGAGAAGGTCGCAAACCCGGCCGACGACGTCGGCCCGGCATCAATCGCGACCTTCGCACCGAAGGATCGCTCGCTATCTCCCACCGAGATCCGGATCATGCTCCGGCAACTTGAGAACGTCGCGACTTTGCCGACGATCCGGTTGGGGATGAAGCTGTATCTGCTGACGATGGTGCGCAAGAGCGAGTTGCAGGATGCAGTTTGGGACGAGGTGGATTTCGAGAACGCTGTCTGGACGATCCCGAAGGAGCGAATGAAGCGATCGAAGGCGCACAACGTTTATCTCTCGCGCCAGACCCTCGACATCATGATTGCGCTCAAGACCTGTGCGGGCAACTCGCGATATGTACTGCCATCCAGGTATGATGCCGACGCGCCAATGTCGCGCGCGACGTTCAATCGCGTGACCTATGCGGTCGTCGAGCAGGCCAAAAAGGAGGGGCTGCCGCTAGAGCCGTTTACCGTCCATGATTTGCGCCGCACCGGTTCGACACTGCTCAACGAGTTGGGCTTCAATAGCGACTGGATCGAGAAGTGCTTAGCGCACGAGGATGGCCGGTCATCCCGCGGCGTCTATAACAAGGCGGAGTACGAGGTTCAGCGCCGCCACATGATGCAAGAATGGTGTGACATTGTGGATGCGTGGGTGGAGGGACGTAAGCACACCCCCGTTCTCTTGCCGCCAGCTATGCCTCTGATGGAGCTGGATCCCGCCCTTTGATTGGCCGCGTCTTCCGCTTTGTGACGTCCGGGTGCTGAGCGCGACGGATCGGCGCTGCGCGTCGTGCCAGCAGCCACGCTTCGACTTCAGCCAGGTCCCAGACGATGCATCTGGGAGAAAGCGCAAAGCGTCGCGGGAATTCACCACGCTGCTCCATTTCATAGATGGTGCTGTCAGCCAGCGGGATCATCTCGCGCAACTGTTGGCGTCGGATAGTGCGCCGCAGTGCGGCGTTTGAAGATACTGTTGCCATGTCAGACTCCATCGCTTCGGCGTTTCCGAGATAGAAAGCGATAGGTCTCGAAAGATGGAAGCCCTCCAATCTCTCCATGCGGGAATATCGCATCGTAGCGTACACATCGGAAGGTCAATCTGATGGAGGGACTGATGCATAGGAATATTGTGGACGCGGGAAGACATTCTTGGCGATCGGCGATTTTGGCGTCGCTGCATGGGCGAGAAATCCAGGAGCAGCACGCGATGAAGCGGGCCATCTCGAAGCGCGGCGCGTGAGGCGAGTACGCTTTGCGCGTCGATGGAAGAGTGATCGACGTGCTGATGTGACGCGGCCTCGGCACCTTTCGCTATTCAGCCTTTAGTCTGTCGTCTGCCTCCTTCGGGCTCGGCTCCGCCGGCAATTGGGCTGACAAGATGATCTGACCCATCGACCGGAAGTGACCCACGTTCAGCAGGAGTTCGATCGTTGACGGCGAGCCAAGATCTCGGATCAGGCTCGTGAACGTGCCTGGCGCAACGCGCCCCAGCGACAGGACTTCCGCCGTAGCCTGCAGCGCCAGCCTGTCCTCGCCTTTGAAAAGCGGCGAGCCGCGCCATCCCGTGGCGATGGCGTCGATCTCCTCCTGCACCACGCCCGCAGCGAGCGCTGGTTCGAGCTGCCGGTTCCACTCGTAGACGACGCCCTCGGTCGCCAGAACCAGCAAGACACCGAGCATGCGCAGACGCTGCTTGAGGGCGATGTCCTTCGCCATCAGCGCCAGCATCAGGTCCATCTGGGGCCTCAGCGCGACCTGGGCGTGCCCGATCGTGTCGAAGAAGGCCACGGGCGGCGCGGACTCAATCGCCTTGCGCGCCTCCGGCGAGAGGGTCGCGCGGTCGACGGGCGGCACGAGCAGACCCTTCGCAGCCGGCTCGGCGGCGCGCTTAGAGACGTAGCGCGCGAGCAGACGCAGTTCCTCGGACGGCTCGGGCTCGACCAGGAGCGCCGCCGCGTCGGCCACGAACCGCTGCCGCTCGTAGCTGTCGGCATAGGCTCCATGGCTCTGCGGCGTCGGCCAGATCTCATAGTGGCAAAGGCGGTTGGGATTGTCCGAGTGGCGGGCGATCTCCAGGGCGATCACCCCGGCGTCGTCGAGGGTGTCGTCATGCCTTCTCTCGGCGGCCATGAAGCGGTCGTAGGCGCCCGGCTTTAGGTGGAAGCGCGCGATGATCACCGTCGGCGCGCCATCGGCGAGCTTGGGCGTCAGGGGCGCGGTGCCCGCCGTGCGGATCAACGCCGCGAGAGGCTCGGGATCGGCGCCGGCGTGGTGGGGGTAGAGATCGACCGGAACATATCCTGCGACGTCGTCCTTCTCCAGCAACGCCTCAAGCGTCTGGAGCCGCTTGGCGCCGGCCGGGTCGAGCCGTGCGGCGTTCCGCAAGTCGCGGGACGCCCATCGCTCCGACAGCCAGAAGGAATCGCCGTGCCCTGGGTCGGCGAGCACATCGACCCAAATGAAGCCGGGCAGCTCGGACGCCCAGCCGAGCAGGTCGCCGACCGCGGCGATGGCCCCCGCCGTACTTCCCGGACGCGGCGTGATCTGCGTCATGATGAGAATATCTGTGTTGGGCATGTCCAGTCTCCTCACGCAAAGAAGCGAGCCAGCCGCTCGACCACCCAGTCCGGATTGTCCTCGGCGAAGGTGTGGCCGGCGCCAGGAACGGCGTCGCTCTCCAGCCGATCGGACACGCGCCGGACACTGTCGACGATCGTTTCCAACGCCCCGTCCTTCTCGCCGGCGAGCACCAAGACGGGCATCGGCAGCTTGCCCGGGAACTGCGCCCGGTTCTCCTTCACGTCGTCGACCAGCGTGCCGTAATGCTCGAAGCCGCCGCGGATGCCGCCCGGCGCCTCGAAGAACGGAAGGAAGCGCTCGCGCATCCTTTTCTCGACGTCGCCGTGGGTGGACATCATTTTGTAGAAGGGCATGAGGTATTTCTCCTCGCGCCCTTCCACGAGCATGGTCGCGATATCGACCGCGCCATGGAAGCCGAAATGCCAGAAGCCGCCGGTCGACGTGTTCGTGTGATCCTCGAGCCCGAAGCCGGGGATGAACGCCTCACCGAACACGAACCGGCGGACCTCCTGCGGATGGCGCGAGGCGTAAGCATAGGCGACCATGGCACCGATATCGCCGCCGACCAGGTTGACCTCGGAGAAGCCCAACTCGCGGACGATTGCGCGAACATCTTCGGCGACATTCACCTTTGAGTAGCCGTCCTTGGTCTTTTCCGAATAGCCCATGCCGCGAAGATCGGGCGCGATAGCTGTGAACCCGGCTGCGGCGAGCGGCACCAAGACTCTCCGCCAGTCCTCCCACGTGTAGGCGAAGCCGTGCAGAAGCAGGACCGCCGGCCCGTCTCCGCCCACGACATAGTGAATGCGAGCCCCGTTCGCGGCGCTGTAGCGGTGGGTGAAGCCGATGAGCCCCTCGACCGGAGTGCCTTCGGCTGGTGGCGTAACTGAGATGATTGTCATATCTTACTCCGATCGGGTCAAAGAATTCGCTGTCGCCGTTCCAAAACCGCCGCTGTGAGGGCGGCAGGATGGGCGCGGGGCGCGGCGTCGCTTTGCGTCGGGGCAAGTGATGTTGTTGGCTTCCTCAGTGGGAGAGGGCCGGCGATGCCGCTACCATCAATTAGATGGCCACCTTGCCGTTGCCGCAGTAGCCAATATTAGTCGATGCTATCCATCGTTAATGTCGATAGATGGTCGGTCATTCTGGTTTGTCTAACGCGATAGCGACCGGAATTACGCTCTTAGACCGTCCGAATTTCGCAATTGCACGTTCGCAGTCGAGCGGATGCGATCAAGCAACCACCGAGCGGCCGGGCCAGGAAGGCTGTCGGCCTTGTAGATGGCCTGCATCGGTAAAAGCCCGGGTCCAGGCCCTTCCAGCATGATCCGGACAAGCTGACCCGCTGCCAGATCTTCTGAAACCATCGGCAACGGCATATGTCCCCAGCCAAGCCCAGCGACCAGAAAGGCGTGTTTGGCGCCTAGATCGGAAAGACGCCATGTGTTGCTGCTCTGGACGCCCAGATCGACGCCCTTCGTCAGGGCGGAGCGATCCGTAAGAACGAGCTGTGTTTCGGTTTCTGCCTGATCCAACGACACGGGTCCGCGCCATCTTGCCAACGCATGGTTCGGCGCGACTACGGTCACCATTTCGACGGACAGCAAACGTTCGGACGAAAGCGATGGCGGGATCATCGGATAGGTTCCCATGATTCCGACGCTGCATCGTCCATCCTCCACCAATTCAGCGACGGCGCCGAGCGCTTCGACGTGGAGTCGGATTGGCGTGCGAGGATAAACGGACGCGAACGCGCTCACGACTTCCGTCAGCAGCCGCTGCGGGAACATGACATCGACCACGATCGACAGGACGGGCTCGAGGCCTGCGGAGAGACTGCGCGCCTGGGCCTTCAATCTGTCTGCGTCACGGACGATCTGCCGCGCTGAGGGAAGTAGACTTTTCGCGCCGGCGGTGAGCTGCGGATAGCGGGCGGTCCGCTCAAACAGCGTCAATTCCAGCTGTGCTTCGAGGTTCGCGATCGTCTGGCTCACGACAGACTGCGCGCGGCCCAGTTTGCGTCCTGCGGCAGAGAAGCTGCCTTCGTCCGCGGCGGCCACGAAGGTGCGAAGGTGATCCAGGGAAACGCCATCCAGCATGTATCGTCCAAACAGATATCAAACATCGAATAATATAGGCTTATCACATGGAAAGCCGTCCGTATATTGCTGATCACGATAGGATGGGTCATGAAACAGCACATTTTGATATTCGGAGCAGGTGGGTTCGTAGGTGGCGGGGTATCCCGCCATCTCTCGGCGACAGGGCATGTCGTGCGCGGTGTCACGCGTTCGCCCGAGAGCGCGGACCGGCTGCGAGCCGCATCGATCACGCCGATTATCGGCGATCTGGAAAACAACCTGAACGCCTTGGCTGCGGCAACTAAGGATGCGGATGCAATCATATATGCGGCCCAGCTTCACCCCGACGCCGAGCATCACGCCGTCTCAGTGCTGCTCGATGCGATCGCCGGGACGAACAAGCGCTTCATCTTCACGTCGGGCACCGGCGTCTTCCTCCAGCGGACAGGCGGAGCCTGGAGCCAGGACAGCTTCTCCGAGGAGGATGTCTTTACACCCGAGCCTTTGGCCGCGCGCCGTATCGAGGTCGAAGCGCTCGTGCGTGCCGCCCCAAAGCGCGACATCCATGGAATTGTGATCCGGCCACCGGAGATCTGGGGTCCGGCGGATCATGGCCACGTCGCAATGACCTATCGCTCGGTCGCCGCGACGGGCACCGCCTGCTATGTCGGCGAAGGGCTGGCCAGCTATTCCAATGTCCATATCGAGGATATCGCTCGGCTCTATGCGCTGGCGGCTGAACGCGGCGAAGCGGGCGCACTGTATCATGGCGTCGGCGGCGAGATTCCCAACCGATGGATCGCGGAAGCTGTGGCGCGCGACCTCGGCTGTGAGGCGCGTAGCGTCTCCGCGGAAGAAGCGAACGATGTTTGGGGCGAGTTCGGCGCGCTGATTATGGCCTCGTCAAGCCGGTCGCGTTCGCCCAGGGCGCGCGACGAACTCGGCTGGACGGCTGAAAGTACGGACATGCTCGCCATGATCGGTGAGCCACGCCTGAAGGCTTTGGCCGAGAGCGCTCCGCCAACCAACTGACGGCACTTGCCGCCATCGAAACTCTGCGTCCGGCGACCACTCGGCAGCCGGCAAGGGCAGAACTTTGCCAACAACAACGAAGGAAGACATCAATGAGCACACATCAGGACAAGGTCGCGATCATCACCGGCGGCAAGCAGGGCATCGGGCGCGGCATCGCCAATCTTTTGGCGCAGCGCGGCGCGAAAATCGTCCTCGTCAATCGCGAGGATGCCGCAAAGGAAGCGTCCGAGATCGGCAATGGCGCGATCGCCATCGCCGCTGACGTGACGAGTGAGGCCGATTGGGCGCGAGTCGCCGGCGAGGTGGAGCAGAAGTTCGGCCGCGCCGACATCCTCGTGCATGCGGCCGGCATTTACCCGATCGCCGGACTCGACCAGATGACGCAGGAGGAATGGCGCCGCGTAATGGCTGTGAACCTCGACGCGCATGTGATCGGCGCCCGCGCGATCGTGCCGCTGATGCGCAAAGCGGGTGGCGGATCGATTGTCGCCGTGGGTTCCGACGCGGTCGGCATGGTGACCCCGCCCGGAATGGGCTTCTCCCATTACATCACGTCGAAGATGGGCGTGGTCGGTCTCGTCCGCGCGCTCGCCAATGAGCTCGCGGCTGACAACATCATCGTCAATGCCGTCCATCCTGGCATCACCGACACGGAAGGTGCGAGCGGCATGCCGAACGAGCAGAAAGCGCAGGTCTACATGATGCAGGCGATCAAGCGGCTCGGCACGCCGGCCGACATCGCCGGACCCGTCGCCTTCCTCACCAGTGAGGACGCGCGTTTCGTGACCGGTCAGACGCTTGTGGTCGATGGCGGCCTGATGCGGCTCTGACCGGAAGTGGAGAGCCCGCCAGCACGTCCGGTGAAACGGACGTGCTGGCGACCAGGAGGCAAGCATGAAACTCTTCTACCATCCTGGAACCTGCTCGCTCGCCCCGCACATCGTGCTGGAAGAAGGCGGTTTCGACTTTGCGCTTGAGCTCGTTGACGAGCACCATCGCTATTCGGCAGGCGACTTCTACGCTGTGAATCCGAAGGGCTACATTCCCGCACTGGAGCTGGATGACGGCGAGATTCTCACTGAGGGCGTGGCAATCGTTCAGCATCTGGCTGATATTGCGCCCGTCGAGGGACTAATTCCCGCGGTCGGCACGGTCAGCCGTGCGCGCTGCGTCGAATGGCTGACTTTCACGGCGACAGAGCTGCACAAGGCGTTTCCCCCGCTTTGGACACCGTCGTATCCAGACGATCTTCGCGCCAAGGGGATGGACCTACTCCAACAGCGGATCGCCTTCACCAATGCCCACCTCGGAAGGCGCGATTACCTGTTGGGCGACCGGTTCAGTGTCGCAGATGCCTACCTCTACACTGTCCTGAATTGGGCAAGCCGCATCGACCTGGATTTGGCTCAATGGCCCCATGCAAAGGCTTTCACGACACGCATGGAGGCGCGGCCCAAAGTCAAGAAAGCGCTGGAAGTCGAGAAGAAAGCGACGCGGGCATGAGACGGCGCGCCTCGATCCTAACCCTCGGTAGGGCTGGTCTGGTCATCGCGAGCGACCATCATGCCAGATATCGCGCTTGACCTTCGTTATCTAACATATGCGCTTCACGTGGCCGAGTACGGCAGTTTTCGACGTGCCGCCGACAGACTCAATCTCTCACAGTCCACCCTGAGCCGACGAATTCAGTTGCTCGAACGAAGGCTCGGCGTACCCTTGTTCGAGCGCCGAAGGACCGGCGCCAAGCCGACGCTCATCGGACAAAAATTCATGCGCGACGCGGCAGTCGGGGCGGAGCATCTTCGCCAGGCAGTCAGCGAAATGTCCGAGGTTCAGCGAGGCAGTGCAGGAGAATTGAGAATAGGTTTCGTCGGCTCTCTTGCTCAAGGAACTCTCGGTAACCTTCTCGAAGCCTATCGGCAAGGGTTCCCCAACGTCGAGATTAGGCTGGAGGAAGCCACTTCGCGGGGGAATGCCGCGGGCGTGTTGAATGGACGTCTCGACATCGCTTTCATTCCGGGCGAACCGCGTCTTCCCGGTTGCGAGGCAAGGCATCTTTGGGACGAAGAGCTCTACGTTGCTGTGTCGACGCAACACCGGCTTGCGGGGCATGAAGCCGTCACCTGGAGCGACCTTCGCAATGAGACGTTTCTCGTTGCCGCCGATTTCCATGGCCCTGAGGTCGAAGGGATCATCGTACGAAACGTATCTGCTTTGGGCTTTCATCCAAAGATTGCAGTACATCGGGTAGGTCGCGAGAACCTGATCAATATGGTTGGGCGAGGGTTCGGTCTCACGCTGGCGGCGAGTTCGACATTGGGCGCTATTTACCCGGCCGTTACTTTCCTCCCGATCAGGTCCAGGAATGACAGCGTTAGATGGAGTGCCGTATGGTCATCGGGAAATCAGAATCCAGGATTGAAGCGATTGCTCGCTTTGAGCGCCACCTTGGCGAACGGTTCCTAGAGCTTCTTTGACCACAGACAGGCGGCGTCCCACGTACGACGGCTTGTGCGTCTAACCCTGCAGTGATCGCGTCCGACGGGCTTTGGCGAATCCCCTATCGGTTGCGATGAAGCGCTGTACCATCGGCGCGATCAGCTTCGCGGGATCGGAGACGGCCCGGCCGGTTTCCTGTGCCAGGACCTCGGCATAGGCGACGAGATCCCGGTGCAGCGGCGCGGGCAGCTCGACCGTCACCTTGATCGGCTTGTCGTCGGCGATGGGGCCGAGTTTGAGCTTGGTCATCTCATCCTCCGTATGGTTCGAGCACCAGGTCGCGCGTGACGATTACCCGCACCGGAAAGCCCGGCCGGATCGTGAGCGTCGGGGCGATATTGAGCTGGCGGCGGATGATCTGTTGGCCAGCATCGTTGATCGTGTCCTGACCGCCATTGCGGATCGCCTGGATCAGCCGGTCGTCGTCGTTCGTGGCAAGTTCGGCGCCGACGCTGAGCAGCGTCGAGAGCCCGGCAGCCTTGACCAAATCCCACCAGTGATAATCGACCCCGTCCTGAAGGCCGGCATAACCCTCGGCGTCGGCACCGGGCTGACGTTCCAGCACGATGCTCCGCCCATTCGGGAAGATCAGGCGGTTCCAGACCAAGAGGACACGGCTTTGCCCGAACTGCACATTGTTGTCGTACTGGCCTACGACGCGCGCGCCCTGAGGGATGAGGAGGATGCGGCCCGTTGGACTGTCGTAGATGTTTTCGGTGACCTGGGCCGTGATCTGGCCGGGCAAATCAGATCGGATGCCGGTGATCAGCGCGGCCGAGATAACTGCGCCTGCCTGAAGGATGTTGGGCGACGCCGGCGCCGCGACGCGGTCGGCCGCGACCGTGCGCCGGTCTACCGGCGCGTTGAGGAAGGCCTGCTGCCGTTCTTGAGCCGTGGGTGTCGCCGGTGGCGGCGCGAGCCCGAGGCTCGTGAGGTTCGGCGTCGGAGTGCTGGGCGCCGTTGCAGTGACTGGCGCAGCGTTGCGTGCTTCCGACGCCGCAAACAGCCGGCTCGTTCGCGCCGTCTCGATTTCCTGAAGTCGCCGTTGCTCCTCGGCGCTGAGTCCCGGTTGCGGCTGGACGACGCCGGGCGTCGGCACGGGCTGCCCGCGGTTCTGGGCGCTGACGATCGGTCTGCCGAGGTCGCCGGGCAGTGGCGGACCGAGCTGGGGCACGCTGGTATAGTCGCGCGGCAGTCCCTGGAGGCCGTCCGCTGTCGAGCGATTGTCGGTCGAATACAGTTCCTCGGGCGGCCGGCCGCCATTGCGGGTCTGGAGTGCGTAGACGAGCGCGCCGCCCAGACCGAGGCTCGCGACGAGGCCGAGCCCTGCCAGCACCTTGCGCGATAGCCGCGTGACACGCGGCGCATCGGCGCGCAGCCGCATCGACGCGGCCGCCTCCGGCGCCGAGCCCGTAAGCGGCGCTCCGGACTCCTCTTCCTCGTTCCGGTCATCGCTCACGACGCGGGCCTCCCGTCGGTGCGGGTGATCCGGACACGCTTCTGGTTGTCGCCCGAGCCGAAGCGGAGCTCGGCGGCGGCGAACAGCCGGTCGACGATCATGTAGTTGTTGCGGACCCGGTAGTTGACGAGTTCGGAGGTGTTGCCCTCGGCGCCGACGACGAAGAGCGGCGGCATCTCTCCCTGGCCGATGCCCCTCGGAAACTCGATGAAGACCTGCCGGCCGTCGTCATAGGCACGCAACGGCCGCCACGCCGCACGGTCGCCCGTCACCTCGTAGCGGAAGTTGATGCGCGAAAGATCGACGCCCGTCGCCACCGGTTGGGTCGCCTGTGCTTCGGTGTTCTGGCGGCGGAGCGCGATGAGTTGGTCCTGCGGATATTGCCAGGACACCGAGGCCATATAGGTGCGCTCGGTCGAGCGCAGCTCCATATGGTAGGTGCGCAGGTTGGTGTTGATGACGAGGTTGGTCATCAGGTCGGCGCGCGTCGGCTTGACCAGAATGTGGACCTGAAGCGTGGCGCCCGAGCCGCTCTGGGTGTCGCCGATGATCCAGCGCACAGTGTCGCCGGCCGCCACCGGGCCAGAGCCGACGAGCTGCTCGCCGGGCTGAAGAGCGATGTCGGTGATCTGTCCGACCGCCGTATAGACTTGGTACAAGGCTCCTTGCGTGAAAGGATAGACTTGCATCGAGTTGATGAACCCGTCGCGCACCGGCTGAATCCTTGCGGCAGCGTTGGCCTGATTGACCCGTGCGGTCGGGTCGGCCGGCTCGGGCGCGCGGCGCGATTCCTCGACGGGCTTCATCTGGCCGGGCAGCGGTAGCGGCCTCGGCAACTCGACGACCTGCACCGGCGCGGGCGGATCAACGGTCTGCACGGCGGCAGGCGCGTCATCGTAACTGATTTCCGGCGGCTTCTGCGTCGTTGCACAGCCGGCGAGCGCGGTGGCTGAAAGTAGCAACGCCGCCAATGTGTGACTACGGAAAGCCGGTTCTCCAGCTTTACGGAAAATCGGCATCGTCATTGCCCCAGCTCCCGTGACCAAGAAATTGCGTTGACGTAGATCCCCAGCGGATTGGCGCGCAGCCGGTCGGCGTTGCGCGGAATCTGGACGACGATGGTGAGGATCGCCGTCCATCGGGTCGATTCGGCGAGCTGGCCGTTCTCGTAGCGGCGCTCGGTCCATGCGACGCGGAAGCTACCCGGAGACGCACGGATCACGCTCGAGACGTCGACGGCGATCTGCTGGCGGCCGACCTTGGCGAAGGGATCGTTGGAGCGCGCGTAGTCGTTGAGCGCCGCTGCTCCTCGGTCCGTCGTGAAGTCATAGGCCCGCAACCAGTTCTGACGGACGATGATCGCGTCGGCCGGGATCGAGCGGACCTGCTCGATGAAGCGCGCGAGATGAAACGCGATCTGGGGATCGGTCGGCTGATAGTCGGCGGTTGCCGGAGCGATCGCCTGCGCCTGGCCGAGACGGTCGGTCTGGACGACCCATGGAACAACGGTCCCGCGTGCCGACTGCCAGACCAGCGCCGCCGCGAACCCCGCCGACAGGAAGAGCGAGCCGAACGCCATATAGCGCCAATTGCGGGCCTGGACGCGAGCCGAGCCGATGCGGTCGTCCCAGACCTGGGCGGCGCGCTGGTACGGCGTTTCGGGTTCGGGAGCTTTTCCATAGTGGGTCGAGGGTCGTCGAAACATCAGCGGTCGCCTTCGGAGAGGTTGATGGAGGAACCGCCCCCGTGGCTGTCGCCACTGCGCACGGCGTGGACGGTGGTCGAGACGGCGTGGCTCATCTGTTGGGAGCGTTTCATCCGGCGAGCCCAGGCCGGCGGCTGATCGCCGCCCCCGGCGCGGCTCGGTGCGGCGTCATTGGCCGCTTCGCCGACGGTGCCCATCGTCGAGGACCCGCCCGTCGCCTCGAAAGCGGCTCGGGCTCCGCTGGAGAAGTTGGAGCGCATGCTGGCGGCTGAGCGTTCGGCGGCGCGCCGGAGCGGCGATGTCGCGGCGGATCCAGCGGCCCGGGCGACGCCGCCCAGGCCACTGGCCACGCCCGAGGCGCCCGACTGGCCTGCGGCGCCCAGGCTGTACGCGGTGGATGCTCCGCCCGCGAGGGCGGCGCCCCCGCGCGCGGCGGCTGCCGCGCCGCCTGCGAGCGCCGCGCCACCCGAGGCGACGGCACCAACGGATGCCGCGCCGGCCGCGACCATGCCACCTGCGGCGAGCCCGGTTCCGACTGCGGCGCCAGCACCGAGTTGCGGGCCGCCGGAGACGAGACCGTTGGCGATCCCTGGACCGAAGATGCCGAGGCCGAGCAGCGTCAGGGCCGCGAGCACGATTGCCATGGCTTCGTCGATGGTCGGCGTGCGCCCGCCGAAGCCGGCGGTGAATTCGGAAAACAGGCTCGATCCGATGCCGATGATGACGCCGAGGACCAGCACCTTGATGCCGGAGCTGATGACGTTGCCGAGGACGCGCTCGGCCATGAAGGCGCTCTTGCCGAACAGACCGAAGGGGATAAGCACGAATCCCGCGAGCGTCGTCAGCTTGAATTCGATCAGCGTGACGAAGAGTTGGATCGCGAGGATGAAGAAGGCGAGCAGCACCAGCGCCCAGGCGAGCAGCATCACCGCAATCTGAATGAAGTTTTCGAAGAAACTCCAGTAACCCATGAGATCGGATATGGAATCGAGCAGTGGCCGCCCGGCATCGAGCCCGGTTTGTGCGACTCGCCCGGGCCGCATCATGTCCGCGACGGTGAAGCCGGTGCCGGAGGCCTTGAGGCCGAGACCGGCGAAGCTCTCGAAGATGATCCGCGCCAGATTGTTCCAGTTGCCGATCAGGTAGGCGAACACGCCGACGAACAGGGTCTTCTTGACCAGGCGCGCCATGATGTCGTCGTCGGCGCCCCAGCTCCAGAACAGCGCGGCGAGCGTTACGTCGATCACGATCAGAGTCGTGGCGATGAACGCCACTTCGCCGCTGAGCAGGCCGAAGCCGCTATCGATGTAGCGGGTGAAGACCTCCAGGAAATGGTCAATGACGCCGGTGCCGCCCATGATCTCAACGCGCCTCGTTGCTATGGGAGTTGATCGCCGGGCCCGGCTTGTTGACGGCGGGTTCACGCGCGGCGGGTGTGTTCTGCGGCGTACCCTGTGGACCCGGGGCTTGAGGCGCCGGCTGGATCTGCAAAGGCTGCGATGGCTTCAGGAAGCGATTGCGGTTGTCGGACCAGGCCTGAAGGCAGGCGGGATCGCGGGTCCCGGCCTCGCCGAGCTGCTGGCAGCGCCGCAGCTCGGCTTTCAGCGGGTCCGTGGTCGTCTCGGTCGTCGCGGCGACGCTGCGATAGAGCGGCGGTTCGTCCTTGCGGGAGAGTTCGATGGCCGTCGCCGTGATCGCGAGGGTCACGAAGCCGACGGCGCCGATACGCGCGAGAATTTTTCCGTCCATCGCCGCGCCCTCAGTTGCTGCCTGGGAACATCTGCGCGTTGCCGGGCTGATATCCCGAGCCCGGCGTCAGGAAGCGTCGGCGCTGCTCGCGGCCCTGTTCGGCGGCGGCCGACCGTTCGGCGTCGGCGAGTGCCTGCGCCCGTCCGTTGGCGGCCACGACTGCGGTGAGATCGGCGAGCTGCTGGGCCTGGAGCGCCAGGAGCTGGTTGCCCGCCTGCGTGGCCTGCAAAGCGCCGGTCGCGCCCTGGCTCTGGCCGACCAGCGCCGACATCTGCGAGCGGTTGGTGTCGATGTTGCCGACGACGCCGGCCTGGACGCGCATGGCATCCTGCAGGCCGCCGACGGTGTTCTGCCAGCGCTCGCGCGCGTCCGCGACGAGTTGCTGGTCGGAGACCGACATCGAGGCGTTGCCATAGGTGGTGCGGAACGCCTGATCGATGTTCTGGACGTTATAAGCGATGCGCTGCGCTTCACCGAGGAGCTGCTGGGTCCGCTGTACCGACTGCTGGAGTTGCTGGAGCGAGGAGTAGGGCAGGCTCGCGAGATTACGGGCCTGGTTGATCAGCATCGTCGCCTCGTTCTGAAGCGAGGTGATCTGGTTGTTGATCTGTTGTAGCGCGCGGGTCGCCGACAGCAGGTTCTGGGCATAGTTGGTCGGGTCGTAGACGATCCACTGCGCCGAAGCCGGCGCGATCAGCACCGGTGACACAGACAGCGGCATGGCGAGGATGGCGGCGGCAAGTGCCGAGCGAGGGATACGCAGTTTCATGGCTGGCTCTCCAGGTTGGTGAGGTTGGGAATGAGGTCGGCCGCCCAATCGACGCCGCGATGGCGCAGCCAGGCCGCAAGGAAGCCCTCGCGCCCGTGTTCGGCGACGATGCGATCGATGGCGGCTTGGTCGGTCTTGGAGGATGCCGCGCAGAGCGCGAGCGCGACGTCCGCGAGCCCGAGCTCGAAGAGCCGGTTGCCGCGGCGGCTCTGGCAGTAATAGTCCCGCTTGGGCATGGCCCTCGCGAGGATCTCGATCTGCCGGTCGTTGAGGCCGAACCGGCGATAGATCGCGGTGATCTGCGGCTCGATCGCCCGCTCGTTCGGCAGCAGCAGCCGCGTCTGGCAGCTCTCGATGATGGCCGGCGCAATCGCCGACCCATCGATGTCGGAGAGGGACTGAGTGGCGAAGACGACGCTGGCGTTCTTCTTGCGCAGGGTCTTCAGCCATTCGCGGAGCTGTCCGGCGAAACCCTTGTCGTCGAGGGCGAGCCAGCCTTCGTCGACGATGATCAGCGTCGGCTCGCCGTTCAGTCGGTCCTCGATGCGATGGAAGAGATAGGCGAGCACGGCCGGTGCTGCGGCTGTCCCGATCAAACCTTCGGTTTCGAAGGCCTGGACCGTGGCGACGCCGAGCTGCTCGCTCTCGGCGTCGAGGAGCCGGCCATAGGGTCCGCCGACGCAATATGGCCGCAGCGCCTGCTTCAGGTCGTTCGACTGGAGCAGAACCGACAGGCCCGTAAGAGTCCGCTCGCCGATCGGCGCGCTCGCCAGCGACGACAACGCTGTCCAGATCAACTCCTTGACCTCGGGCGTCACCTGGATGCTTTCGCGCATCAGGATCGCGACGATCCAGTCTGCGGCCCAGGCGCGCTCGACCGCCTCGTCGATCCGGGACAGCGGCTGAAGCGCAACGCTGTCGGCCGAACCCTCGGTCAGACCGCCGCCGAGATCGTGCCAATCACCGCCCATGGCGATGGCAGCGGCGCGGATCGAGCCTCCGAAGTCGAACGTGAAGACCTGGGCTTGGGCGTAGCGCCGGAACTGTAGCGCCATGAGCGCTAGCAGCACGGACTTGCCGGCGCCCGTCGGGCCGACGACGAGGGTGTGGCCGACGTCGCCGACATGGATGGAGAACCGGAACGGGGTGGACCCTTCGGTCTTGCCGTACAGCAAGGGGGGCGCACCAAAGTGCTCATCCCGTTCCGGCCCCGCCCACACGGCACTGAGGGGGATCATGTGGGCGAGATTGAGCGTCGAGATCGGCGGCTGACGCACATTGGCGTAGACATGACCGGGCAGCGAGCCGAGCCAGGCGTCCGCCGCGTTGATCGTCTCGGGCATGGCGGTGAAATCGCGGCCCTGAATGATCTTCTCGACGAGACGGAGTTTCTCCGCCGCGACGCGGGGATCGGCGTCCCAGACGGCGATCGTGGCGGTGACATAGGCCTGTCCCGCATAGTCGGCGCCGAGTTCCTGCAGCGCGAGGTCCGCGTCGGCCGCCTTATTGGCGGCGTCGGTGTCGACCAGGGCGCTCGCCTCGTTGGTCATCACCTCCTTGAGGATTGCGGCGATCGACTTGCGCTTGGCGAACCACTGCCGCCGGATCTTGGTAAGCAGCTTCGTGGCGTCCGTCTTGTCGAGCAGGATCGCCCGCGTCGCCCAGCGATACGGAAAGGCTAGCCGGTTCAGGTCGTCGAGGATGCCGGGCGTGGTCGCAGTCGGAAAGCCAACGACGGTCAGGATGCGCAAGTGCGCATCGGCAAGGCGCGGCTCGAGTCCGCCGGTCAGCGGCTGATCGGCGACCAGCGCGTCGAGATACATCGGCGTCTCGGGAACGCGCACACGATAACGCTTCGTCGAGACGGTCGAATGCAGATAGGTCAGCGTCTCGACGTCATCCAGCCACCCGCACTCCGGCATGAAGGCTTCGACGAGCTGCAGGATGCGGTCGGTGCGGTCGACGAAGCCGCGCAGCGCCTCCCAGGCGTCGACGCCGCGCTCGGCCTTGCCCTCGTAGAGCCAGCTTTCGGCGCGCGCCGCGTCCTCGGCGGGCGGCAGGAAGGCGAAGGTTAGGAAATAGCTCGACTCGTAGTGGACGGCATCCTCTTCAAAGTCGGCCTTGCGCTCGGCATCGACCATCGCCGAGGCAGGATCGGGAAACTGACTTGCCGGATAGGCGCCGACGGCATGGCGCTGCGCCTCGACGAAGATCGCCCAACCGCTGCCGAGACGGCGAAAGGCGTTGTTGAGGCGACCGGCCACGGCGATCAGCTCGGCCTGCACCGCGGAATCGAGGTCGGGTCCGCGGAAGCGCGCGCTACGCTGGAAGCTGCCGTCCTTGTTCAGCACGACACCCGGGGCGACCAGCGCCGCCCAAGGCAGGAAATCGGCGAGACGGGTTGAGGTCCGGCGATATTCGGCGAGGTTCATCATGGGCGCGCCTCAGACGTTCAGGTGACCGGGAATGCGGAGGTGCCGACGCCCGACATCAACGAACTGCGGGTCGCGTTTCGCCGCCCAGACGGCGGCGAAGTGCCCGATCGCCCAGAGGCCGAGGCCGACCAGCCAGAGGCGCAGGCCCAGACCGAGAGCGGCGGCGAGCGTGCCGTTGAGGATGGCGATGGCCCGCGGGGCTCCGCCGAGCAGGATGTGTTCGGTCAGCGCCCGGTGGACCGGGACGCTATATCCGGGCACGTCGCCGCTGCTCTCGATCAGGCCCGCCATCAGACGAGCGCTCCGCCGCCGAACGAGAAGAACGACAGGAAGAAGCTCGACGCCGCGAAGGCGATCGACAGGCCGAAGACGATCTGGATCAGGCGGCGGAAACCACCGCTGGTGTCACCGAAGGCCAGTGTCAGGCCGGTGACGATGATGATGATCACCGCGATGATCTTGGCGACCGGGCCCTCGATGGATTCGAGGATCGATTGCAGCGGCGCTTCCCACGGCATCGAGGAGCCGGAGGCGTGGGCAGCTGGCGCCAGTATCACGCTGGCCAATAGGACGGACGCGGCGGTCGCGACGTGGCGACGGAAATGCAGGGCACGGCGGATCATGCAGGTTCTCCTTCGGGAGGCTGGGCTGGGGGCTGGGTTGCGGGGCTGACGCGGTAATCGCCGTCGGGACCGAGCCCCTCGACGCGGCCCAGCTCGGCCAGACGTCGGGTGGTGCCGCGGCCCGAGAGGACGGCGACGACGTCGATCGTCTCTGCGATCAGGGCGCGCGGGACGGTGACGACGGCTTCCTGGATGAGCTGCTCGAGCCGGTGTAGCGCTCCGAGCGCGGTGCCGGCGTGGATCGTGCCGATCCCGCCCGGATGGCCGGTTCCCCAGGCTTTCAGCAGGTCGAGTGCTTCGGCCCCGCGCACCTCGCCGATCGGGATGCGGTCGGGACGAAGGCGAAGCGAGGAGCGGACAAGGTCGGAAAGCGTCGCGACGCCGTCCTTGGTCCGCATTGCGACCAGGTTTGGCGCGGCGCATTGCAACTCGCGGGTGTCCTCGATGAGGACTACGCGGTCGGAGGTTTTGGAGACCTCAGCGAGCAACGCATTGGTGAGCGTGGTCTTGCCGGTCGAAGTGCCGCCGGCGACGAGGATGTTGCGGCGATCGGCTACGGCCTGGCGCAGGATCTCGGCCTGCTCGGCCGACATGATGCCGGCCGCAACGTAGTCCTGCAGCGTAAAAACGGCGACAGCCGGCTTGCGGATCGCAAAGGCCGGCGCGGCCACGACGGGCGGCAGCAGCCCCTCAAACCGCTCCCCCGTTTCCGGCAACTCGGCCGAGACGCGGGGGTTGCCGGCGTGAACCTCGGCGCCGACATGGTGCGCGACTAGGCGCACGATGCGCTCGCCATCGGCGGCCGAAAGCCGCTCGCCCGTGTCGGACAATCCCTCGGACAGCCGGTCGATCCAGAGACGGCCGTCGGGGTTGAGCATCACCTCGACGACGCTGGCGTCTCCAAGGAAACCGGCGATAGCGGGGCCGAGTGCGGTCCGCAGCATGCGGGCTCCTCGAAGTATCGCCTCAGATTTCTCGGAAGAAGCGGCCACGTTGTCCCCGTTCAATGCGGGACCGCGTCAGGCCGCCCCTGGATCGGGGATGATTAAAAGAACCGGAAATCGGCCCTCGGCAACAGGTTGTTTTGCTTGTCGTGCTGTGGCGTACAAAGACAGGCGTTCGGCGGAATCGACGAATACTTGAGTTGCCGAAATCGGTGCTTATTGCGCGTCGCGCGCGGGCTCGATGTCTTCGGAAATCTCCTGACGCAGCTTCGGCCCCTTGGCGAGTCGACGGCCGAGCGCAGCAACGAAGGCGTCGTAGCGCTCGCCGGCCTGCGCCCGGGCGGCGGCCTGGGCCGGTTCGGGCAGCGGCGGGTTCGAGGTCAGCCAGAAGCGCACGAACACTGCCAGCATCTCGACCGAGATGCCCATGTCGCGCTCCATGCGGGTCATGCGGCGGTCGAGCTGGTCGAGGCGCTTGGTGGTGGCCGCTTCCTGCCGCTCTGCCGCGTCCGGCGACAGGAAGGACGCGATCGCGGCCTCGGCGACCAGGGAGCGCGACTGATCGCGGCGTGCGGCATGGGCGGCGAGCGCCTTCATCACCTCGGGTTCGAGATAGACCGACAGGCGCTGTTTCTTCGACGGATTGGCCATGGGCGTCTCACAGCTCCATGCCGTCGTTCGGGTCGAGCGAGACCTGACGTGCGACGCCCTGCATCACCTGGTTGGCGCGGCTGATCCGGGCGGTGTCCTCGTCGGCGTCGTCATCGAGGCCGACCTCGAACTCATTCTCGATCGGCGCCTTCTTTTCGACGGGCGCGGCGCGGTTCAGCTCGGGCTGGTGGCGCCGTTCCGAGCCGGTCGGATCTTCGTCGCCGCCGTCGGTCGTGGCGGCGGCCTCGGCGAGCGTGGCGGCTGGGCGGGCCGGAACCGGCAGCCGGGTCCAATCGTCGGAGCTGGGACGGTTCGACTTGGCGAGCGTCGGTGGCGCGACGATCCGCTCCTTGAAGCGCCGGTCCTCGAAATAGCGCGCCTTCTTCGCGCGGATCGGCGGCGTTCCTGCGACCATGACGATCTCGTCGGCCGGCGGGAGCTGCATCACCTCGCCGGGGGTCAAGAGCGGCCGCGCCGTTTCCGATCGCGACACCATCAGATGGCCGAGCCACGGTGAGAGACGATGGCCGGCATAGTTGCGCATAGCCCGCATCTCGGTGGCGGTGCCGAGCGCATCGGAGACGCGCTTGGCAGTCCGCTCGTCGTTGGTCGCGAAGCTGACGCGCACATGGCAGTTGTCGAGGATCGAATTGTTCGGCCCGTAGGCCTTTTCGATCTGGTTGAGCGACTGCGCGATCAAGAATGCCTTCAAGCCGTAGCCGGCCATGAAGGCGAGCGCGGATTCAAAGAAGTCGAGGCGGCCGAGCGCCGGGAATTCGTCGAGCATGAGGAGCAGCCGATGGCGGTTGCCCTTGGCGTGCAAGTCCTCGGTCAGGCGCCGGCCTATCTGGTTCAGGATCAACCTGATGAGCGGCTTCGTCCTGGCGATGTCGGATGGCGGCACGACGAGGTAGAGGCTGGTCGGATGCTTGGCACCGACGATGTCGGCGATGCGCCAGTCGCAGCGGCGCGTCACCTCGGCGACCACAGGGTCCCGGTAGAGGCCGAGGAACGACATGGCCGTCGACAGCACGCCCGACCGCTCGTTGTCTGATTTGTTGAGCAGCTCGCGGGCCGCCGACGCGATGACCGGGTGCGGACCGGCTTCGCCGAGGTGGGCCGTTTTCATCATCGCCGCCAGCGTCGACTCGATGGGCCGCTTCGGATCGGAGAGGAAGGCGGCGACGCCGGCGAGCGTCTTGTCCTCCTCGGCATAGAGAACATGGAGGATCGCACCGACCAGAAGCGCGTGGCTGGTCTTCTCCCAGTGGTTCCGCTTTTCGAGGCTGCCTTCCGGATCGACCAGGATGTCGGCGATGTTCTGGACGTCGCGCACTTCCCATTCCCCGCAGCGCACCTCGAGCAACGGATTATAGGCAGCCGATTTCGCGTTGGTCGGATCGAACAGCAGCACTCGGCCGTGACGCGCGCGAAAGCCGGCGGTAAGCGTCCAGTTCTCGCCCTTGATGTCATGGACGATCGCAGAGCCCGGCCAGGTCAGCAGCGATGGCACGACCAGACCGACGCCTTTGCCTGATCGGGTCGGGGCGAAGCACAGCACATGCTCGGGCCCGTCATGACGCAGATAGGCATGATCGAACTTTCCGAGCACCACGCCGTCCTCGCCAAGGAGACCGGCGCCGCGCACTTCGTCGGCGCGGGCCCAGCGGGCCGAGCCGAAGGTCTCGGCGTTCCTCGCCTCCCGCGCCCGCCAGACCGACATGCCGATCGCCACGGCGATGGAGATGAACCCTCCCGATGCGGCGATATAGGCACCCTCGACGAAGATCGGTGGCGCATAAGCATCATAGAAATACCACCACGGGAAGAAGGACCACGGATAGTAGATCGGCCAGTCGCCGAGCATGAACCAGGCCGGGCCGAGCTGCGGTTGGAAGCCGAGCCTCCAGGCCGTCCATTGTGTGGCGGCCCAGGTCGTCAGCAGAACGATCGCGAAGACGGTGAGGATCTGGCCCCAAAGGATCTTGGTGGCGGACATGACGGGGGTCCCTTCGGTTGGTGGATGGTCACAGGCCGAGCCCCCGCTTGCGGCCGAAGCCCCAGTCGATGCCGCCGTCACTGCGGGCGACGCCCGAGACATGGCGGCCGAGCTGCTTTTCGAGTGACGGCGTCCAGGGCACGAGGCTGAAGCCGAGGCCGTCGTCGATCATCGCGAAGCGGCCGGTCGCGAGCGTGAGGCGCCGCTGATAGGTGCCGGTGACGTACTCGCCGGCTTCGGTCTTGACCTGGGGGCGCCCCGTCTCGGCGGCGATCCGCGCCACGGCCGCGTCAAGCTCGCGACGGCGCAGCGTGTCGATCAGGCCTGGCTGGAAGCTGATGCCGCGCTTCTGCCGCTCGGCGAGACCCTGGCCGACGAGATGGTCGGCGCGCCGATCCATGGCGTCGCGCACCTCGGCGCCGAAGCCGCCGCCGAGCGCGACGGGCTCGCGGGCGATGGCCTGCCGATCAAGCCAGGTCGCGCCGGTCGCGGTGACCTGTCGTTCGATATCGAGATCGGAGCGCACGGCGATCGCGACGCGGCGACGGCCCTGGGCGTCGTCGAACTTGCGCAGCTCGACGATCGAGCCCGGCGCGCTGTCGCCGGCCGCGTCGAGATCGGGCAGCTTGATGTGGTGGGAGCGGCCGTCGACGCCGTCGACGACGGCAAACGCCGTGCCCTTCAGCTCGTCGTCGAGCCCGCGCGCGACCAGGCGGCCGACGACGGGATCATTGAGGCTTTCGGAAGCGAGCACGTAGCTCGCCGCGCCGCGCTCGATGCCGCGCTCGGTAAGACCATGATGGATACGCTTGATGATGTCGCCACGCTCGCCGAGTTCGCGCAGCGTCGCCTCGGCCTTCTCCGAGATCGTCCACTGGCCGGGGCCGATCTCGTCGGCGAGCCCGAGCCCTTCCAGCTTGCGCAGCCGCCCGACCTTGAGCGCGTGGAATTCGTCGGGCTGCCGATCGGCATGCGGCGCGAGATCGATGACGCCGGTGCGATAGGCATCGCGGGCGAGCTGGCGATCGAGGTTGGTCCAGCGATCAGTGTCGATCTGGCGTTCGAGCGTGCGCCGGATCTCCTGATCGGTGCGCGGCCCCAGCTCGCGGGTGATGAGATCGCGCGCCCGGTCGCGCATGCCCTCCTTTATATAATCGCGCGAGATGACCAGGTCCTGGCCGTCGTCGCGAACCCCGCGAACGATCAGGTGGACATGCGGGTGCTCGGTATTCCAGTGATCGACCGCCACCCATTCGAGCCGGGTGCCGAGATCCTTCTCCATCTGGCCGACCAGCTCGCCGGCGAAGCCCTTGAGGTCGGACATCTCCACCGCGTCGTCCGGGCTGACGATGAAACGGAAGTGGTGGCGGTCGCCCTCGGCGCGCTCGGCGAAATCCTTGACGTCGACATCGTCACCGCCGGGGCCGAACAGCCGCGCCTTCTCCCCGTCGCGGGTGACACCGTCTCGGCGCAGATAGTTGAGATGGGTCGCGAGCGGCGCGTTGCGGCCGCGATGACGAACGACGCGCGCCTTGATGACCGCGCCGCGTGAGCGCGCCGTGATCACGCGGTTCGCCTGGATCGAAGCCCGCTGCCCTCGGCCGAACCGGGACCGCGCGCCGGACCCGATCTTCCCTTGCCGGGAGACGCTGCCGCCCGCCCGCTGGGCGGCGGCGAGCGCCTGGGCGATGAAGGGCCGAACCCGCTGGGCGCTGGTCGATCGGATGCGGCCCGGCCGGATGCGGAATTCGTTCTCGTCGGTCACGGCTGAGGCCCCGCACATCGCGCGAAGCCGATGAAATTGTTGAAGGAAGCGCCGGAGCGCAGGCTGCGCCGATCAGGCGCACCTCGCGAAATCGCGGCATAAGTCCTTGAAAAAGCACAACCGAACCAAGGCGCACATCGCGCCCTTTTATCCTGCCATCGTGCGGTTGTGCTTGCGGTTCCCCCTCCCAACGCCCTCCATGCTGCGCTGAGGTTCGCTGTGGCGCGATGGCGTGCAATTCGGCTCATCGGGGACCTGCCGAATCTCGCCGGGAGATGAAAAGGCCGCCGGTCGGTGTCGCCTCTGCCGCGACATGACGCGATCGAGCCGCGGTGTTGGTGTCGCGCATCTGCTGTTCGGGCTGCGCTGGAGCCAACGCCGAAACGCGCTCGACCGCACCGATGAAAAGCGGTGCGCGCGTCCATGCCAAGGGATCGGCGGCAGCCACTGTGACATTCGCAGCCGTCGGTTCGCCGCCGACAAGGGGGGCGAGCTGGGCGGCATAGGCGCGTGTTTCCGCTGGCAACGCGCGACCGCCGGCGAGGAATTCCTCGTAGCGCCCGGGCCCGGCATTGTAGGCCGAGAGGAAGCCCGGCGAGCCGTATTTGTCGTAGAGTTCGCGCAGATACGCCGTACCCGCTAGAATATTGTCGCGCGGGTCGAAGGCGTCCGGGCCGAGGCGATACCGGGTGTGCAGCTCTGCCCAGGTGTCGGGCATGATCTGCATGAGTCCCATCGCGCCCTTCACCGAGACGGCGCGCACGTCGTTGGCGCTTTCGACGCGCATCAGGGCCCGAATCCAGGCGACGGGAATGCCGAACCGCTGCGAGGCCTCGGCGACGAAGGCGGCGAAAGGCGCGCTTGCCTCGGCCGGAACCGCCGGCACGGTCTGAGCGTGGCCCGGCGACGTCGGCGCGGCAGCCAGGGACAGGCCGGAAAGGAGAAGGAGGAGCAGCCGGTGGGCGGAACGGGGTTTCCGCGTGCCGCCCTGGTATTGCTGCGATCGATGCGACGCGCGCACCGATCAGTCCTCCTTGCGCGGCTTGGCCGGCCGCGACCAGTGCAGGCCCCAGGCGGCATTGTCGTCGCCGGATCGGAAGAGATTGGCGCGCAGCGGACGCGGGAACAGCGGGCTGTCGAGCTGCGCGGAGACGTAGTCGCCGGCACGCTCGCCAACATGCTTCCAGCCGGCGCCGATCTCGACACCTTCGTCGCCGCCGAGCAGGACGCGGTAGTCGGGCGCGTTCTCGGCTTCGGACGGCTCTGCCGGAACGAAGGTGAGTTCGGCGTCAATGCCGAGCGTGGTGAGCCGCCCGGAATAGCCGGACTTGGTGCGGGTGAATTGGCCGATCTGAGTCATGGTCGTCTCCTTCGGTTGGGGAGTGGAAGTGGCAGTTCAGCGAGTCGGCGCGCGCCAGACGTATCGGCCGTCGCCTTGCTCATCGGTCCAGAGCGGCGTCGCTCGGCCGATCACGGTGCTGGTCGGCAGCGGGCCGAAATAGCGGCCGTCGAGGCTGTCGCGGACCGACCAGTTCATCAGGAAGAGTTCGCCCTCGGCGATGCGGTGGCAGCCCTGCCAGGTCGGCAGCGAGCGGCCCAGATGATCGCGCTCCAGCGCATCGCCGATCGGCACGCCGTCGATGGTAATGGCGTGATCGCGGCGGCAGACTTGCTGCCCGGGCACGCCCGCGACCCGCTTCATGAGCGGCACGCTGCGGCCGATATAGCCGCGCTCGACCATGAATGCGGCGAGCGGCTCGGGCGCGCGCACGGCGACGAGATTGGTCACCTCGAATCGGTCGGCCGGCGCAATGCTGTAGAGCCCGATCGGCGTGCTCGCCGACGCGTTCCAGACCAGCTTTTTCGGGAAATCGACGAACGCGGCAATCGCGATGCCCATGGTCACGACATAGGTGACCATGGCGTAGCCGAAGCGACTCATGATCCGGCCCTCCGACGCAGGAGGAAGGCCTTGTGGTGCTCGGCCGTGTAGGATCGCGGCTGCTCGCCAGCGCTCATGCGGTTGTGAACGTGTCGCCAATGGTCCGGCGAGACCTCGCTCGGATCGATGCCGATCGCCTCCATCGCGTCGATCATCTGCAGCACGCGCTCGACCTTGGGCCAGCCTTCGACCTTCAGCAGGATGTCGCCGCCGGGCCGCACAAAGGGCACGGTCTGTTGGGGGTCGCCAGCGCGCACGCCGCGCACCACATCGAGATGCGAGGCGACCGTTCCGTAGTCGTTGGCGGCCCAGCGCACGAAACCGAAGACGGTATCCGGCGCGAAGCGCAGCACGCGGTGGCGGCGGTCGAGGATCTGTTCGCCGACCTCGTGGCCGAACCTGATCCAGTTCTCGATGCGCTTTTCGATCCAGGTGAGTTCGACTTCCGTCAGATCGTCTGGCGGCGGCGCGGCCGGTCTCGGCTCGCCGCACGCATGGATGGCGGCATCGCCGGTCACGTCGCGTCTCCATTGCTCTCGGGGAATTCGCGCGCGAACAGCTCGCGCAGCATGTCGGCCACGGTGATGCCGCTCTGGAAGGCGGCGATCTTGATCCTGGCGCGCTGGTCGGGCGTCACATCGATCGTCAAACGCGCCGAGTAGATCACGGCGTCGGCAGCGTGCGCCGGCGGCGCGTCGGCCGCCTTGATCCAGGTTTCGGGATCGCCCGGCCGCGTGGCGAAGCCGCGTTTTGGAGGAGACGCGGTCATGGCGTGATCCTCCCTATCTCGGTCGCGAGCGCAGCGATCTCGCGCGCTGCGGCGCTGTCACTGTCGATTTCGCCGACAAGCCGGCCGGTCTGCGCGGTATCGGCAAAGGCGACGCGCTGGCCGATGGTGGCCATCAGCAGTGGCGGATCGTGATCGGCAAGTGTTTCGGCCGTCTCGCGGGCGATGACGGTGCGCGCAGCGCAGCGGTTCAGCACGAAGCGCGCCACGAGCTGCGGGCGGTAGATGCGGGCCTCGCCGAGCAACGACAGCATCTCGGCCGAGGCCCATCCGTCGAACGGTGACGGCTGCACTGGAATCAGCACAACGTCGGCGGCGAGAAGCGCCGAGCGCATCAGGCTGGCGACGCGCGGCGGCCCGTCGATGATGACGTGGTCGACGTCGCGAGCGATCTCCGGGGCCTCGCGATGCAGAGTGTCGCGCGCCAGACCGACGACGCCGAAGAGTCGCGGGAGGCTTTCGCGCGACCGCTGCTGCGACCAATCGAGAGCCGAGCCTTGCGGGTCGGCGTCGATAAGCGTGACGCGGTGGCCACGCCGAGCCCATTCGCCGGCGAGATGGAGTGCGATCGTCGTCTTGCCGACGCCACCCTTCTGGTTGAGCAGCGCGACGATCATGACGGTCTCCCGGCGATCGGGGACTCGTCCACACCGCCCGAAAATGCGGTCTGCGTTAGAAAGATTCCGAAGGAATCTAGGTTAGAGAAGTTACGGGGCTCGCAAGTTGTTGATTCAGCGAGCGGATTCGGCGATTCCGGTCCCCGATAGCACGAGGATCGGGTCCTCGATGGCACGATGGGTCCGGTCCCTGATAGCACGAGACGATTCACAGCTTGTCCCCAGGGCGCATGGTCGAGCGGCGGCGCTGGCGGGGGATGCCGAGCGCGTGCGGGTCGATCGGTTTGAAGGAGAGGATTTCGGGGCCGCCGACACACTGCTCGATGGTCAGGCGATAGCCCGGCAGCGGCTGGCGGCGGACGATGTCGCGCAGGTCGTAGGCGAAGTGCTTGAGCGGCGAGAGCGAACCGGACTTGGCATGCAGATGCGGGAAATCGAAGCTCCAGCCGAACTCCTGCTTGCCGCCGTGCTTGCGCACCAGGCGGTAAAGCCAGCGCTCAAGTCCGCCTGTCAGGCCGAAATAATCGCGGTGGATCGTCAGCACGAGCGCGTCGTCGAGAACGGCGGCGTAGAACCAGTCCGGCACGATCAACTCGAGGCCGAGCGGCCGGCCTCTGGCGTCCGCGCGCTCCTTCCACTCGTTGATCCAGGAGAAGCGGTGCAGCCGCCGCTCGGTCGGCTGGCGGATCGATGTCGCCACCGTCGTCGACTGGAGCCGGTCGAGCGCGGCCTTCAGTCGGTCGTAGTCGCGCAGGCTGACGCCGCGGCCGATGAACTGCAGAATTTCGTAGGGCGTTGTCGCCATAAGGCGCGAGGGCCGCAGGCCGTGATCGCGTGCCTCGACGATCTGGGAGGCGGCCCAGATAAGCACATCGGCGTCCCAGATGGTGGCCATGCCGTGCTCGGGAACCGCTTCCACGCGGATAACGATAGAGCCGGCCTTGAAGTCGATTGGCGCCAGCCGTTTCGACTTGCCGAGTGCGAAGAACGGGTACGCCATCAGGTCCTGCGCGTCGCGCGGTGCGAGATCGCCGGGGAGCGCCCGGAAGAGATCGAGCTGCTCGCGTTCGCTGTGGTGATGGCGCGCCGACATAACGAAGAGCTCAGCGCGGGAAGCGGCCAGCGGCGGCAAGGGAGGCCGCTTGTCGCTTTGCCGGAAGGACGGTCCCGCCGCGCGGATCGGAGGTCGAAGTGACGAGACCGCGATCAGCCCAGGTCTGGAGGTCGTCGACTGAATAGACGACGCGGCCGCCGAGCTTTCGGTAGGTCGGGCCCGTGCCGTAAGTGCGATGCTTTTCGAGCGTGCGTTCGGAAAGGCCGAGGAAGCGGGCCGCCTCCTGCGTTCTTAGGTATCGTGGCGGTAGATTGGCGGCTTTTTCGGCCATGATCGAACCTCCGTGGTCTCGCGGGAGGCCGCTGCGAACGAGCGGCGGGCTGCGAGCACGGTGGCGCGAAGACGGCGCCTCGCACGATGTCGAAGAAAGGAAGCTAAATTCGACACCATGACGGGTGTCAGCGTCCGCGTCGGGGACGGCGCAGCAGCGTCCGGTATTCGCCGCGAACGAGCTTCATGCCGTCGCGGGCAAGACGAATAGTGGTTTCGCGGATGGCGCTGCCAACCCAAGACGCCGCGTCGTTTTCATGTTGGGGGAACAGAAACTGGGCGATGCTCCGGTACGTGGCGCCCGTCTCGCGGGCGTCGACGGCGCGTAGCATCTGCCGCGCCCGCTGAAGCCGCTGAGGCGTCACGCGCGGATCTGGAGGCACCGCTCGGCCGGTCGCGGCCGACCAGAATCGGCCCAACGCGGTCAGGCGGTCGGGTGTCATTTCATCGAGTGGGATCACCGCGGCGAGCGCGTCTCCTACCATCGAACCGGAAAGGCTGACATCGAAGCGCTCGCCGTGAAGGTCCAGCCGAAGAAGCGCGGCTTCGCGTTCATCGACCGCGTGAGCCCGAAGATCGTCAACGGTGAGATGAGATCCTTCGGACAGGGCGGGACCGCTTTGGAGGATGATCGCCGCCGGATCGGTTTGCGGGGTCCAGAAGATCGGCTGCGCGAGCCCCGTGATGCGTGGGTCTGCTGCGAAAGCATAACCCCCATTGCTGAGCAAACGCCGTCGCTGTTTCGTCTGTCAATCGCCCGGAGGACAATAGTCCGTGAAAGGCCGTCCTGTAATTCGGGTTTCGCCGCAGGAATTCCCAGGCAAGTTCGCTTGTCGTGAGTTGATCGATATAGTCATAGGCGGTCTCGGACCGCCAGGTCTCTTCCTCGGACATCCTCCGCCGCCTCCGCGCAAATGTTACGCAACGCGAGTTGTGAAGAGATGATGATTCCAAGTTGAGTGATTGCTGGGAAGAACGAAGTCGGATCAACGTGATGCAAGTTCTGCATCACCTCAATGTAGGCGGGGGCCAAGGAGCTCGCTGTAGCCGCTTCGGGTCATCCATTTGGCGCGGGAAAGATGAGCGGTGTGGACGCGCGCGGCGCGCTCTGGATCGGTTTTGGCACAGATTCCGAAGAGCGCTTCGACAACCTCTTTCCAGTCCGCACCGTCAGCGTCAGCGTCGAGAAGGCGCAGGTAAAGCTTCAGATGCGCTTGGTCATAGCCGGTGAGCGCTGCGCCGTCAGGCGGCTGGTCCAGAAAGTCTTCTTTGGTCACGGTATCCCCCGCCCATAGATGTATCCATTTTGAAGGGGATTGTTAACGCTGTTGTGAGAACAGAGGCTATCGCCAGACCGCGTACATGATGGCGGCGCGGGGGGATTGCCCGCCGATGCGTCAGTCGTCTCTCTTCCTGTTGACAAGCATCACTCCCACGCCCTGGTCGGAGTTCAGGAAGACGATACCGCCACGCTCGAACGCACGCCGGATTTCATCGCGCGTGCTCTCATAGACCTCGAGGTCGCTTTCGGACTCGAGGCGCTTCAACGCGGTCAAAGATACCCGGGCCCGGTCAGCGAGCGTCTCCTGTGTCCAACCCAGCAGCGCGCGTGCGGCCCGCGATTGTCGGGCGGTGATCATGCATGATCACCTCCCACTTGGGCCTACGCACACGCCAGAACTACGACTATAATAGTCGTTCTATGGTGCCAAGGCCAGCTTTAAGAGCCTCGGCGGTCGTCACTTACATCCATGCGGTGCGAACTGATTCGGTCGCCGGTAAAGCGAAGGCCCCGGCCTTCCGGCCGGGGCCTTGCGCGGACCTTAGTCGCCGCGCCGCCCGTTGGGGCGAGACCAGATCAGCGAGAAGGTGTCGCCTTCCTCGTCGTCGAAGAGGTTGGCGTAGATCGGAGCGTTGAAGCTCGGATCGTCGAGCTTGAGGCCCAGGTAGTCGCGGCCCTCGTTGGAGCGCTTCGACCAGGCGGCGCCGATTTCGGCGCGGCCGACCAGGACCCGGTGGCTGGGGGTGTTCTCGCCGGTGGCGCGCTGGTCGGGGACGATGCGCACGTTCTTGGCCTGGACGCTGAGGGTGACGATTTCGCCGGTGAACTCGTTCGAGCCGGTCTTCTTGAAGGTGCCGATGGTCGCCATTGTAAGTCTCCCGTTTTCCGTTCCCGAGCCCGCACCATTGCGGCCTCGATGGCGATCGGCAGGCCGGAGGCGATCGACGGCGCACCCCGGAGGGGCCTGACAGCCAAGGAGGGCTTTCTTGTCTCGCGAGGAATGGCGGCGCAGCCGGAAGGGGAAGAAAGTCTGACGCGGCTGTTGCGTCATAGGCGATTGAGGCGCAGCCGGCCTTCGGCCAGATCAGGCCATTGAAGAGGCCGTTTGGAGCGGTCGAGGCACGGTCAGAAAACGGAGAAGATGGCGGCCGTCCCGCATCGGCAAACCGGCGTCACCACATGCTCACCGGCTTCGTCTCCTCCTGGCAGGCCGATGCTGTCGCATCGCGCCTCCACCGCCATCAAGGAGATCACCGTACCGGGCCGTTCGGCCGCGGAGACATGAACCCGCCCAGGCAGCGCTCCAGCGACGACAATTTCTCTGGGCGGAGCGTCGAACCCCGCCGCACACTGCCGCCGCAACAGCATGAGGCGACGGGGCGCACGACACCATCGCTGCTCTGCCCTCCTGACGGGGAAGACGAAGATCAGGCCCGCGCAAGGCCCCGGCCGGACGGGCCCGGGGCCGCTGCCATTCCCGCGACCCGCGCGAAAGCGGTTATGCCGACCGCTACTGCGCCGATGATGGAGAATGCGATCTGCCATGCGTCCGACGGCATGAGGTGCTTCACGATCCCATGGGTCGCATGGAAGCCCGCGATCGCCGCCGGCGCGACGAAGGCTGCGGCCATGATCAGCTTCAGCCACATGGGCCGAACGAAGGTGATGAGCAGATGCCCGGCGGCGAGCGTGATAGCGGCTGCGACGGCGCCGACGAGGATGGCGCCGGGAATGCCGGCTCCCGTTCCGTGCGCCCAAGCGCCCGCGGTCACGCCGACAAACGTGGGCAGCGCAAAGACAGCCAGCGTGAACAGCAGCCAGCAAAGCAGGCCTATCGCTGCGAGGGATGCAAGTATTGCGAGGATGATCATGATGGTAGCCTCCGTAAGGAAAAGGTCTGACGGTCGCGCCTTCCACCACCACCACGGAGCACTGAAGTATAGCGCAAGAGCGCGCGGGCCGGGAGCGGAAATCTGCACCGATTTCCGTGCGACGGGCCGACTCGCCCCGGTCAGGGGGCGAAGGGGTCGATCTCTTGGACGATGGCGGCGATGTCACCGTCGTATTCGCTGGCAGGCGTGACCGACAGCGTGCCATCGCCGGCCTGGAAGATGATGATGGCGGCCATCAGCGTGGTGGCGAGGCTGAAGGCGAAGGCGTGGGCGTCGTTGAGGGACATCGATCCGGCTCCTGTTTCGAGCGGAGGACCATCCCCCGCTGACAGGCGCCCGATGTGTCGGACTGAGCGCTGCAATCACCGCGCAGGCGCAGCCGCAGCGGCGGCATGCTCGCATAGCTGACCCTTCACGGGTTGATGGCGTCAAGCGATCAGTCGGACCAAGGATCAGCGCAGATAGGCGGGGGTGCGTCAGCCGGTCCAAAATGGTAGTCGATGAATATCTCTACAGCCCAGGTGCCAAGACTTCAGCCGGACGTCTCGCGCAGCAGAGGCGGCAATATTGGCGGAGGACTCGTGGTGAGTGGATTTCATGTGCCTGACGGCAACGAGGCGCTGCGGGCCGACATCCCCGCAATCGTCGAGTTGATCGAGCGAACGGCACGGTGGGTTCATCCGGACACTTTCCGCGCGCTGCCGGTGTGGGCGCCACATACGGCGCGAGGGCGCCCGCTGTATGATGCGGCCTGGTCTCGCCGCTACACCAATACGCGCAAGGCCACCGGCTTAACGGCCGAGAAGTTCGAGGGGAATGTTGCCGCGCTCAACGCCCTGGTAGCTTCGCTCGACGTCGCGTCGCCGAAGCCGAAGAATTGGACCGTCTGCCATATCTGGGGATATGACGATCCGTCCTTTGCGCAGCGCAGCAGCGTCGTTCAAGATCCACACTACTTCTCGTGCGTCGCGAACATGGTGTGGCTGCCAACGTCACTGAAGGGTTTCACCGACACGCTGCCAGAGATCAAGGCGATGCTACGCGTGTGCTCTTTCCATTTGTATGGATGGGCATGTGAGCACGAATCAGTTGCTGCGCAGGCGGAGCAGGTGCGATCCGGTTGGACACCCGATCACTACCCCGCAAGTTGGCCCTGCGCGGAGCGGCCTGGCATCCTGCCGCCGGGCACGGCGCCGTTCACGCCGCGGATCGAGCGAGAAGTCGCGAAGCGCAAATCCAAGATGCGGTCCGATCTCGCGAGCGCAGACTATCTCCATTACCCCAAGGCCGAAGTGGAGGGGGTGCTGAGGTTCTGGAAGATTGACTTGAGCTAGGCGGCGCTCACGCGCCGCCGAACTTCCAGACCGGGATGCCGAGCTTCTTGGCCTTGTCGGCGAGGTTGTCGTGGATGCCGGTGCCCGGGAAGTGCATCACGCCCTTGGGCACGATCTCCAAGATCTCGTCGTTGCGCTTGAACGGCGCTGCCCGGCCGTGCTTCGTCCAGTCGGGCGCGAAGCCGATCTGCGGAACATTACGGTTCTTCGCCCAGAGCGAGGCGATCTTCTCGGCACCCTTCGGTGACTTGCCGTGGATCAGCACCATGTCGGGATGCTTTTCGTGGACCTGGTCGAGCTTGGCCCAGATCAGCCGGTGGTCGTCATAGTCGAGCCCGCCGGTGACGACGATCTTCGGGCCCGGTGGCAGGAGCACCGCCTGGTCGGCGCGCTTCTTTGCCATCAGGAAATCGCGGCTGTCGATCATCGCCGAGGTCAGATTGCGATGGTTGACCTTCGATCCGCTGCGCGGGAGCCAAGTCTTGCCGACGTGGCGTTCGTAGTGTTCGGCGGCCTGGTCGCGCATCAGCTCGAAGGCGTTCTGGCGCTCGATCAGCGTCATGCCCTCGGCGATCAGGCGCTCCAGTTCGACCGACTTCACCTCGCTGCCGTCCTGTTCCCGCTGCGCCCGCTTTTGAGCCTGCTCGTTGTCGTCTAGTTCGCGGCCGATCCGGTCGATGGCGCGGTGAAAGACGTTGGTGGTCGACCAGAGGAGATCGTCGAGGTCGGGCTCGAGGCGCGTGTCCACCAGGGTGCCGATCAGGGCGTCGAAGATGTCGGCGACGGCGCCCGCGACCTGGTTGCCGTCGGGCAGGAGCCGCTGGTCGGGCTCGTCGGCGAAGGGGCGATAGCCGTGGAGCTGGAGTTCGTTGAGGACATGGTCGGTGGGTGAGGATTCGTGGTGCGGTTCGTAGTCGTCGCGCTCGCGCATGGGATGCTCCTTCGGTTGGACCGCGACCGTCGCGGCCTTCATGGCGACGAAGCCCATGAGCCGGACGGCCGGGCACCCGGAGCGCAAGCGCAGGGCTCGATGGCTAAGGCCGGCTATTTTGTCTCGCGATGGAAAGGCCCGCAGGGCCGCCGGAAAATAGTCGGCCGCCGCCATTGCCCGGCTGGCCGGCTTGTGGGCCGATCGCCCTCTCGAAGGCGCGAGGCGCGGTCCCCATCCGACAGATTGACGCATCTGCCGAGTACGGCGGCGGTCCGCGTCGCCCTTCTCCTGCCGGCTATGCCGCGAACGCCATGAAGCGGGCCACGTCCCGCGGTGCGACCTGCAACCGGGCTTCCGTCCGAAGCGCGTCGAGGCCGAGGGTGCAGAGATCCTCGTTGAAGTCGCCCAGCTCGGGCGAGATCACGATCGCTTCGATCCCGGCCGCATTCGCCCGTTCGATCAGGCTGTCACGCGCCCCGTCACCGGCCGGATCGTTGTCGCGGACGATATAGAGCCGCCGCAGCGTGTCGGGGAACAGGATGGCGGCGAGATGAGCCGCAGAGAGCGCCGCCAGCATCGGCATGTCGGGCAAGACCTGCCGGAGCGATAGAACGGTCTCGATGCCTTCGCCGGCCGCCATCACCTCGCCACCGATGCCGAAGCGGACCGCGTTGCCAAGAAGATCGCCCATCGCTCGCCTCGGCGTGTCGATCGGCGCCTTGTCGCGACGGCGTGGATCGAGCCAGGTCCGATGTGCCCCGGTGATCTTGCCGTCGAGATCGGTCACGGCCGCGATCATCGCTGGCCATGTTTCGGTCGGCGAATGCTCGTCGGGGCGATAATAGCAGCGCGGGTGGTAATGCAGGCTTCTGGTTCCGCGTAAATCCGTAATGCCGCGTTCCCGGAGATACGCGTGTACGAGCGTGCCGTGGATCGGTTGCGACATGCGGACCAGCCGTCGGGCCGCTTCGGGTGAGCCGTGTGGCGCCGGGGTCTGCCGGTGCTGCTCGCGAGGTTCGGGCTCCGGTGGCGGCATGCTGAGGAAGGTCCGGGCCTCGTCGGCGACGTCTTGGAAGTCGACCAAGCCGCAGCTCTCGCGGATGACGTCGAGGAGATCGCCATGCTCGCCGGTCGCCGCGTCGGTCCATTTGCCGGCGAGACCCTTGGGCGTGTCCTTGAGCCGGACATACATCGAGCGGCCCGGCGCGTTGCGCACATCGCCCACCAGCCAGTAGCCGCCCTCGCGGCGACCGCTGGAGAGGTAGTGCCGGCACACCGCCTCGGCCTGCCGGCCGAGACGATGGGCGAGATCGGAAGCGTCCTGACGTGCCATCACGCAGCCTCCCGCTCGGAGATGCGCACCACCGGGAAGGTGTCGAGCAACTTGGCGAGGACGCCGGGCCCAATCGCGTCGACCGGCACGAAGAAGCGGAGCTTCCACGAGATGATCTCGCTGAACAGGCCATAGGCCCGCAGACGATCCCGCATGGCCTCGGTGAAATTGGTCAGCTCCAGTCGGTGGGCGCTCATGACGCGCGCGCGGCGGAGCTGGAGCCCGTCGGCGAGATCGAGGATCGTCGTACCGTCCATTAAGGCGGCGAAAGCCTGCTCCGGGGTCAGCGACGCGGCGCCCGTCGTCACGGCGCTCGCCGCCCAGGCGGGCGAGACGCGGCGACCGATGATGCGCTCGCCGGCATCGGTCTGGAGCCGGTAGACTCGGGTCGACTCGTTCGGCAGACGCTTCCAGATCGGCAACAGTAGGCCGGCGACGATATGGATCGTGCTGTCGGAAAACTCCGGCACGTCGTTCAGCTCCGCCCACCATGCTGCCGCGAAGGCGCCGCGATCGGCTTGCTCCCAATGGCTCTCGTCCATCATGCGCAGCGGCGCATAGTGCTGCTCCATCGGCCGGATCAGGCAGACGCGGTGCTCGATGTCGCCATCGTCGAGCATCATCGACGGTGCGGGAACTTGGACGGCGGCGCGGCCAGAGCGGCCGTTGACCAAGAGCCGCGCCCGTGAATCGGAGAGATGGTCGAGCGCGTCGGCCAGGGTCGTCGGCCGATTGCGCTCCCGGCGCGTGATGGTGAGCAGCCGCGTCTCCGCGCCAGTGCCGGCATGGGTGTGGATCACCTGGCTGCCGGTGACGACGAAGCTCTCGGCCTGCAGCGTCTCGAGCCCGATGTCATAGACGCCACTGCGGATCGCGCCCTCGACCTTGGCGGTCAGGAGCTGCTCGAACGCCGTGAAGAGCACGCCCTGCAGGTCGATGGTGAGCGCCAGCAGGCGATTGAGGAAGGTGGTGATCGGCGGCAGCTCGTCCTTGATGCCGTTGTCGTCCATCAGCTTGAGCCCGGTGGCGGACTCGAAGCGGTCGAGCGAGCAGGCCTCGACCTTGCCGCGGACGAGCAGCAGGTAGAGCTGGCGGAGCGCATCGCGGGCATATGGACTTTCCAGATTGTCCTCGGGTCGGAACAGGCCCTGACCGCCGGTCTGCCGCTGCCCGCGCGTGATGGCGCCGAGCGTGTCGAGCCGGCGCGCGATCGTCGAGAGAAAGCGCTTCTCGGCCTTCACGTCGCTGGTGATCGGCCGGAAGAGCGGCGGCTGCGCCTGATTGGTGCGGTTGGTGCGGCCGAGCCCCTGGATCGCGGCGTCGGCCTTCCAGCCCGGCTCCAAGAGATAGTGGATGCGCAGGCGCTGGTTCTTCGCCGCAAGGTCCGCGTGATAGCTGCGGCCAGTACCGCCGGCGTCCGAGAAGACGAGAACGCGCTTCTGGTCGTCCATGAAGGCGGCCGCCTCGGCGAGATTGGCCGACGCCGCCCGGTTCTCGACGGCAAGGCGCTCACCCTTGCGCACCACGCGCCGCGACCGGCCGGTGACCTCGGCGACGACGTCGGTGCCGAAGCGCTGGACGATCTGGTCGAGGGCGCCGGGAACGGGCTCAAGCGATGCGAGCCGCTCGATCAACTCGTCGCGGCGGGCGACGGCTTCCCGGCTCTCGACGGGCTGGCCGTCCCGGTAGACCGGCCGCGACGACAGATTGCCTTCGCTGTCGGAGAACGGCTCGTAGAGCTGCACCGGGAAGGAATGGGCAAGATAGTCGAGGACGTATTCGCGCGGCGTGATGTCGACGCGCACATCATGCCATTCTTCTGTCGGGATCTCGGCCAGGCGACGTTCCATCAGGGCTTCGCCGGTCGAGACGATCTGGATGACGGCCGTGTGCCCATCGGCCAGGGCCTGCTCGATCGAGCGGATCAGCGTCGGGGTCTTCATGCTGGTCAGCAGATGGCCGAAGAAGCGCTGCTTGGCGCTTTCGAAAGCCGAACGCGCGGCCGACTTTGCCTGCCGGTTGAGCGTGCCGGTGTCGCCGGTGATGTTGGCGGCCTGCATCGCCGCGTCGAGATGATTGTGGATGATGGCGAAGGCGCCAGCATAGGCGTCGTAGATGCGGGTCTGCTCGGGCGTGAGCTGATGCTCGACCAGCTCGTATTCGACGCCGTCATAGGAGAGCGACCGGGCCGTGTAGAGGCCGAGCGAGCGCAGATCGCGGGCGAGCACCTCCATGGCCGCGACGCCGCCATTCTCCACCGCCTCGACGAATTCGGCGCGATTGGCAAAGGGAAAGTCGTCGCCACCCCAGAGACCGAGCCGTTGGGCATAGGCGAGATTGTGGACGGTGGTCGCGCCGGTCGCCGAGACATAGACGATGCGAGCGTTGGGGAGCGTGTGCTGGAGCCGGAGCCCCGCACGGCCCTGCTGCGAGGGGGCGACATCACCCCGTTCCCCCTTGCCGCCGCCGGCGTTCTGCATCGCGTGGGACTCGTCGAAAATGATCACTCCGTCGAAATCGGAGCCCAACCATTCGACGATCTGCTTGACGCGCGAAAGCTTCTCCCCGCGGTCGTCGGACCGTAGCGTAGCGTAGGTGGTGAATAGGACGCCTTCGTTGAGGCGGATGGCGGTCCCCTGCGGGAAGCGCGACAGCGGCGTGACCAGCAGGCGCTCCATGCCGAGGGCCGACCAATCGCGCTGGGCGTCTTCGAGCAGCTTGTCGGACTTGGAAATCCAGACGGCTTTGCGGCGGCCCTGGAGCCAGTTGTCGAGAATGACGCCAGCGGACTGACGGCCCTTGCCGGCGCCCGTGCCGTCGCCGAGCATGAAGCCCCGGCGGAAGCGGATGGCGTTCGGCGCATCGTTCGCCGCGGCGGTGACCAGGTCGCCGGTCTCGTCCACGGTCCACGCCCCGGCGAGATATTCGCCATGGGCCTCGCCGGCATAGATCACCGTCTCGAGCTGGGCGTCGGAGAGCACGCCGTCGGTGACTATCGCCGACGGAAGCGTTGGACGGTAGCTCGGCTTCGGCGGTGCAACCGACGCCATGGCGGCCGATTGCACCAGCTTGGTAGGATGCGGCTGAGCACCCGTGATACGGATCGACTGAAGCGCATAGGGCTCGTAGATCGAGTCCGACAGGCGGCCACCCTCGGGCGGCGTCCAGTCCACGGTCTCATAGTCGAGTGGCACGCCCTCGATCTGCGCGAACCGCCGGGCGGGCCCGGCGGACGCGGCCCGGGCGATATAGCCGCGCACGGTGCGCGGCGCGGCGTCAGCCGCGACCTTCGGCAGCGTGACGGCCATCCGCGGCGTGACATCGCGCTCGATCCAGGCGAGCAGCGTTGCGACGTCCGGCGCGACACCGGCGGACTCAGGGAAGCGAGCCGCATCCTCGGCCGGCGCCTTGTCGATGACGGTCAGGCGCGTCTCGATGGTCGTACCGTGCTTGGCATACACCGAGCCGGCGATGGCCGACGTGAACACGACGCGGCCGCGTTCCTGCAGCCGGATGAAGCTGTCCCGCCAGGCTGGCAGCTCGGGTGAGAAGTTCGCGCCGGTGATCGCCACCAGCCGGCCGCCTGGAGCGAGCCGTGCCAGCGCCGAGGCGATGTGGCGATAGGCTGCGTCGGCCATCCGTCCGGAGACGTTCGCCAGAACCGAGAACGGCGGGTTCATGATGACGACGCTGGGGATGGCGCTGCGATCGAGATGATCGTCGATCTGGGCGGCGTCGAAGCGCGTGACCGAAAAGTCCGGAAAGAGAGATTCGAGCAGATCGGCGCGGGTCTCGGCCAACTCGTTGAGGATGAGTTCGGAACAGACAACCTCCGCGAGGACCGCGAGCAGGCCGGTGCCGGCCGAGGGCTCCAGGACGCGGTCGGCGGGCGTGAGCGATGCGGCGGTCAATGCCGCTAGGCCGAGCGGTGTCGGCGTCGAGAACTGCTGGAAGGCTTGGGCTTCCTCGGACCGGCGCGTGTGGGTCGGCAGCAGGCCGGCGATCTTGGCCAGCGCGGCCAGCCGTGCAGCCGGAGATACGGCTTTGCGGAAAAGCGGCTTTCCGTATTTGCGCAGGAACAGGACGGTCGCCGCCTCGCAGGCGTCGTAGGCCGTTTTCCAGTCCCAGGCGCCGCTGGCGTCGGACGCGCCGAAGGCCTGTTCCATGGCTGCTCGCAGGATCGCGGCGTCGACGGGCAGGCCCTGTTCGAGATGAGGAAGGAGATGGCCGGCCGCAGCGAGAATGGCGGCGGCCGGAGGCGCGTCGGGCGCGAGCGGAAGCGAGGCCGCCGGAGCGGCTCCCGGGATCGGGGTGTGAAGCATGGAGGATACCTCGAAAGAGCGGAAGACGGACGAGCCTGGCCCGGCGCTCTCTCTCGACCGGACGGGCTCAAACCCGTCCCGGCCGACCTCTCACTCTGGCGTGGTCGGCGCCCGTTCCATCGCTCCGACTTCCGGCGGCGGCGATGGGACGCTAATCTGGGTTGGGAAAAGAAGCCGCGGCGTCCCTCTTTCGGGCTCGCCGCGCCGGCGAGGAAGACAGACAGCATGAAGGGAAGCGCGATCGGCATCATTGCTGCAGGGTGCCTGGCAGTCGGATTCGGCGCGGGCTTCGTTCTCCGGCCGGTGATCTCGCCTGTCGCCGCTGCGCCCGTCGCGGCGTCGCCGGCGGTGGCGGCTGGCGTGGCGCCGCCGAGCGAGGACGAAGCGACAGCAGCCGTCAGGCGCTATCGTCGGTTCACGGGCACGTCCTTGGAACGTGCGACGCTGAAGCTCGGCGACTGCTCGCCGGGTGGTGTCGGCCCCGGCGTGACCTGCATGACGCAGCTCGTCATGGATCCAACGAAACCTGGTGCGGCTCCGCAGAACCGCCCGATCGGCTTCGCCCGGGTCGACGGCCAGTGGGAAGTCGCGGTCTGGTAGCGGCGCGCGACATCGACCGCCACCTCGCGGCCGTGTTCTTCGCCAATGGCGAAGGTTTCCTGCCGGGCGATGTCTCGGGTGATCGCGGCGATGCGCGCGAGATCTGCTACGCGATCGCCATTGCCACCGAGCTGGCGCTAAAGGCGTTCCTCGTCGCCCAGGGCTGGAGCGACGATCGCTGCCGCCGGGATGTTCGGCACGATCTGGAGAAGGCGCTGGCCTTTGCCAGGGCCGCAGGTCTGAAGGGTGCGCCTGGGCTGGACGGCGCGATCGCGGTGCTGAACGCCTACTATCCGAAGCACGCGTTCGACAGGTTCGTCGTGCCGGCCGGTGACGAGGCGTTTCCGGCCAGGGCCCGCGCCATCGTCGCGGACCTCTTCGCAAGCGTCCGCCCTCAGGTCGAGGCTTCGGGCGGACGGTAGAGCTCGAAGGGATTGCCGTCCGCCAGGTGGCCGAACGGCGTGAACACGTAGTCGCCGTCATCGCGCCCGACGGCGCAGATGACATAGCGGGTCTCGCCGGTCGCAGCCTCGGCACATTCCATCAGCGCCAGGTCGCCGCTTGTTGCGGCGCACAGCAAGGTCTGGAAGTTGGCGCGGGCATGATCGGGAATGCTCATCGCGCCTCCCTCGGCGAGCCGATCAGCGAGCCAGCGGCCGGTGCTGATCCATTCGACCGTTTCGCCGGTCGAAAGATCGAGCAATGGGCGCCGCCGGAGAAGCCGTCGGCGACGGGGTCCGAGGCGACGTTGGCCCACTGGAGTCCCCAGCGGCCCGTCAACCCGAAGGCCTCGGCGCAGCGCGTCACGAAGATGATCGCGAGCTGCTGATCGGCGCTGCCTGGATCGCGAAGCCAGAGACGGGCCGGACCGTGCTCGGGTGTCAGCGAGACCAGGAACGGCTCGGCAGGCGGGTCTTCACGCGCGTTGTCGGCGATCAGCGTGGAGTAGATCTGGAATGCGCGCGCGGCGTTGGCGGCGGTGCCAACGTCGAGCAGGCATGAAAAGCGAGTGAGAAAGTCGGTCATGGCGGGCTCCTGAAACAAAAAAAGCCCGGCGCTGGGCCGGGCTCGGAGGGATCGGGATATGGATCGGCTAGTAGCCGAACTGCCAGGACGGCCAGGCTTGGCCGTCGTCGGCGGCGCGCACCGCATCGTCGAGGTAGGCGGGATCGCCCTCGACGACGGTGGGGTCGCGCACAGGTGTTTCGTCGATGATCGTCACGCGGCCGACCAGGCCATCCTCGACCTCGACATGCACGGGAACGAGGAACTGAAAAACGACGCGCCGGGGCGCCGGGCTGGATTGCGACATGGCGCAGCTCCTTGGGTTGGAGGAATGGGCGGAGCGACCGAAGCCGCTCCGCAGGTGCGCTCACTCGGCCGCAACGAGGTGGCTTTCCTCGTCTTCGGCAGAGGCCTCCTCGTCGTCGCTCGCGAGGAAATCGGGCAGCGCGGCACCTTCGTCCTCGCCGCCGATCTGGTCTTCGGCCGCTGGCGCGTGGGGGTGGTCGACCAGCCGCAGCGGTTCGGGCAGCCAGCCGGTGTTGGCTAGCAGGCGTTCCGCCTCCTTCGCCATGTCACCCTTCTTCAGGTGGTCGATGAGCTGGGAGGCCTGTTCGCCGGCGCCTTCATGGACCGCCTGGAGGATACGGGGCTTGGTGACGCGGCCGAGATAGTTGCCGACGGTCGGGCGCCAGCCGGCGTCCACCATGTCGAGCCCTGTGGCGCGGGCGAGCCGGTCGGCCTGGCCGAGCCGCATGTCGAGGCCGTGCTGCGAGACGCCATTGCCGCCATAGGGGTTCGGCTTCTCGTAGAGCGCGTTGACGCCGTAGCTCACGCAATGCGCCAGGAGCGCCATCCGGCTCGTGTCTTCGAGGGCCGCCAGCCAGTCCCACAGCGCGTCGTCCTCGGCGGGAATGTCGCCCGCCCAGCCCTCGTGGCGCTCATGCACCGCGCGGGCCGATGGGCTGTCCTTCAACGCGTCGTCTTGCACCGGGAAGAAGACGTGGCTGACAGAAGCCTCCATGGCGCCCTTGTACATGCGGTGCTGGAAGGCGTCGGAGACCAGCTTGTGCAGCAGCGCGGTCATCGCGACGTGCGGGTTGTCGGCCAGCGCATTGCGCAGCGCAAGGGTGCGATGGGCCGTCAGCTCGGTGACGAGGCGGTCCGGAAGCGGCTTGATCGCATCGTCCTCGTCGTCCTCCGGCTCGGCGGGCTGGCCGCCGATGGTGATGACGGCCCGCTGCACCACGGGCTCGGTCGGATCGGCGTCGGCCCCCACGCCGGTCTCGCCCTCCGGAGCGATCGGCGCTTCGTCCTCGCCACGGACATAGCCGCGATCGATGTCGAGGCTGCCGTCATGGGCGATGCTGATGAACACGCCGGCGCGGGCGATGTCGTCCGCCTCGAAGCGTACCGGCCGGGTCTCGAAGGCGGCTAGCGCCGTCTCGATCTCGCCGAGCCGCTGATCGACCTCGTCCGGCAGCTCGTCAGCGCCTTCATATTCGGCCTCGAGCTTCTGGTATTCGGCGTTAAGCGCCTCGATGGTGGCCTGCTCGTCGGCCGTGAGGTCGAGCAGTTCGCCCTGCAGCTCGCGCAGGCCGCGCGTGGCGTCATAGGGGAAGCTGACCGCGACCTCGATCCACTTCCAGCCCTCGATCGCGATTGTCTCGGCGGTGACCTTCAGCTTCTCGGCCACCAGGCGGTCGAGCAAGGCGGGATCCTGAAGCCAGCCGCCATCGTCGGACTGGAAGAGATCGCGCATGGTGACGCCGCCGGCGGCCTCGTACGCCTCGATGCCGATAAAGACCGCGCGCTTGTCGGAGGCGCGCACCGTGGTCTCCGTGAGCATGCGCCGGATCTGATAGGGCTCCTTCGACCATGCGTCCTTGATCGCCTCCCAGACCTGTTCCTGGCGGGTGTGGTCGTTAGACACCGTGAACGCCATGAGTTGCTCCAGCGTCATGCCGTCCTCGGCATAGACGTCGAGCAGCGCCGACGATGCAGAGGCCAGGCGCAGCCGCTGCTTCACGACCTGGGCCGGCACGAAGAAGGCGGCAGCGATCTCCTCCTCGCTCATGCCCTTGTCGCGCATGTTCTGGAAGGCGCGGAACTGGTCGAGGGGATGGAGCGGCGCACGCTCGATGTTCTCGGCGAGGGAGACCTCTTCGGCGAGGATGCCGCTGTCGCGCTCGCGCACGACGCAGGGAACCGGCGCGACCTTGGCGAGGCGCTTCTGCTTGACCAGCAGCTCCAGCGCCCGGAAACGGCGGCCGCCGGCCGGCACCTCGAACATGCCGGTCTCAACGCCCTCGGCGTCGACGACGGGAAAGACGCTGAGGCTCTGGATCAGGCCGCGTCGGGCGATCGAGGCCGCCAGGTCCTCGATCGAGACGCCGGCCTTCACGCGCCGGACGTTGGACTGGCTGAGCACCAGCTTGTTGAAGGGGATGTCGCGCGAGGACGACAGGGTGATCTTTTGAGCTGCAGTAGCCATCGGGATTTACTCCGCGACGGGCGGCCGAGAGACTCTCTCTCAACCTCCAACCCGTCACGAAGCAAAGCGCCACCCTCTTCCTCTAAAGGGGGGCAGCGCCATCGGCCGGTGAACCGAAGAGACACGGAAGCGCAAAGCCGGAGACACGAAAAACCGTATCCCCGGCGTCACGGAGATCAAACCGCTCGATCGAGCAGCTTCTTGGCCTTGGCCTCCATGTCGAGGCGGGCGTCCTGATGCGGCTTGTCGCGCGCGACGGCGGTGATGCCCTGAACAAAGTCGAAGATGCTTTCCGGCGGCCGTCCTTCCTCGGCCAGCACCGTGTCGATGATTCTGCCGGTCTCGGCCTTGGAGAAGCCGCGGCGGCGCAGGAAGTCTGTGCGATCCTCGTCGCTGCGCGCCACGATCCGCTCGCGCGCCGCCCTGATGCCGTTGACGAAGGGCAACGGCGATGAGTTCGCGAAGTTCAACAGCGCCGGGGCAGCCTCATGGGCGAACCGATTGGCGGCGTATTTGGAGTGGCGGATGGTGATTTCCTCGAAATCCTCCACGCCCCACAAATTGCGGTTCTGGCAGACCGCGCGGAGATAGAAGCTCGCCATGCCGAGCGTCTTGGCGCCGACTTCGGAATTCCAGCAATAGAAGCCGCGGAAATAGAGATCTGGCGAGCCGTCCGGCAGCCGGCCGGCCTCGATCGGGTTCAGGTCATCGACGAGGAAGAGGAAGACGTCGCGGTCGGAGGCGTAGAGGGTCGTGGTGTCCTTGGTGATGTCGACGCGCGGATTATAGATGCCCGTCGACCAGTCGAGCACGCCGGGCACTTTCCAACGTGTATCGCCCGCACCGTTGCCGGCAATGCGCTGCACGGCCTCGACCAGTTCGTGATCGTAGATGCGCCCATAATCGGGCCCGGTGACAGCGCGCAGCTCGACTCGGCCGCCATCGGTTTCGAGCGTCTTGATCTGCTCGGCCCGGTTCGAGGTCAGGCCGTACTGCAGGTTGATGCCGGCGAGCGCGGCCGGAAGCTGGCGCAAATAGGCGGCTGGTGCTCCGACCAGGCTGGCGAGTTGGCCGAAGGACCAGTGCGTCGGCGCAATTGGCGTATCGGTCCCGGGAAGGATCAACGCCAGTCGCTCCGCGTCGCTTCGGTTCGCCTCCACGTGGATGAGGGCGCTCTCCACCACGCGGGTCCGGCTACGGTCGGCACGGTCGCGCACCGCTCGCGCCAGTTCGGAGAGCGAGAGGTAGCGCTCGTCGGCCGGACGCGAGAACCACTCCGACGAGACGCGGCCGACCCGCTCGCCGCGGCTAACATCCACCTTGTAGCCGCCGCTCGTATCACGGCGCGCATCGAGAACTTGCATGTTCATGGGACCAATCTCCATGACGGGCGCGGGAGCCTCTCTCCCAGCTATTCACCCGTCACGGAAACCGATCCGCACTCTCACTCTCAGGGGGCGTTGCGGGGTCTCCCCGCAGAAGGGGTCGGTCGGGACCTTGGGCTCGGCCGCAGGGGAAGGCTTTCCCCCTCGCGTCCATCCTTTGCGGACGAAGGTTTGTATCGAGGGCCGGAGAACCGTAGATCAGGCTTTCAGTAGCATCGTCTTGGTCAGGAGACCTTTTCCCGCAGCCATGATGACAGGCCGGCGTCGAGCACCATGCGAGAAAGCTTTTGTGGACCAAGAAGTATGACGCCCGCCGGACTGCTTTCCTCTGCGATGTCGCCGGTGTGCCAGACGAAGAACATCCGGTCATAGGCATCGGCCTCCGCCAGGCGGGCTACATAGTCGTTCAGGGCTGCGGATGTGGCCTGCGATTTGACTTGAACGAAAGCGCGCTCGGCCGTGCTGGGCAAGATGAGCTCCAGGTCCACGGTCTTCTGCGTGCGCCCGACCTGGCTCACCCGGCGCCAACCGCTGGTCGAGAAAACGAGATCGACGAGGAGCTCGAAGTCCTGCCAGGTGAGAAGGCGCATCAGCTCCACGATCGCCGTCATCAGCGCACGTTCGGCCTCTTCGGCTGCGGCGACCTCGGGGGAGAGCTGATCGCTGAGCTTTCGTAGGAGATAGTCTCCCGCCCGAACATCGCAGATTGTCCCCCGGAACATCTGCACCTTCAGCAGACGTCCCGATAGTCGGTCGGCCGAGAGCAGGGTGCCGTTGACGCTTGTGTTGCGCCATCCTTCTGCGGTTTGACGACGGTGACTGCGATCATCGAGCAATTCGACAGGGCCGGTAGGTCGGCACCAATACAGGAGTCCGCCGACGAATGTGATGAAGATCGAATGCTTGTCGGCCTCGTAATAGGCCCGGATCTGATTGACGTCGCGGGTTGCGGCGCCGGCATCACCGCGGATGGTTTTCATTGCCTCCCAGACACCTTGCCAGTCGCCGCGAGCACACAGGTCGTGCGGCGCCTCTCGATAGCCGAAGCGGAGAACCCCCTCGCGCAGACTTTCAGCTTCCCAATCGCCGCCTCGACCAAGTTTTATATAGTAGAGATGTGAAGCGGCGATGGGAGCAGGCTGATCTCCGATCATTGGGGAAGGCGAACGGACTAAGGTCATCTTGCTGCGGCGCACCCTCTCATTTGGTTTCCAAGGCCTTTTTAACAGCTGATGCTACATCTGCATGGGTCGTACAGCGGATCTGACCTGTTGTTGTCATTCGCCATACAGAAAAGCCGGAACTGCTTGTCTGCTTCATGGTCTCTGCCGACCAGGTCCCGTCAGTAATAAACCGGACCAAAATGCGCTGCTGACCCTTCTCGTCCCGGATCGCCAACAGCTTGCGGCCAGCTTCCGTTTGAAGGAGAAAGCCACCTTTAGGATCGATCGCTATGATTTTCTTGTCCTTCCAGACAAGGAAATCAGGAAAGAAGCGCCGGCTCTCGCCTTTGTCTAAGAGAGGAATTGAGTATCCCCCATTCACTGGGTTGCGGACCCAGGTGAGTCCCGTACCGTCGATCTCGTGGGCTACTGCAAGCTCGGGCGTGTTGAGATCGCTATAGCTCTCATGGACCGAGTTAGTGAATTTATGAGTGGCATCTGGACGAACATATACTGCGCCGACGGTGTAGGGATTTGAATCCTCGAACGCCAACTCCGCATGAGATAGATATGTATCAACGAGCCGTTCGGCATCTTCGCGCAACTGTTGGGCAGCAACACTCGTAATCTCCACGCGTGCCTCAAATTTTGGGTCGGCCCAATCAATCGTCTTGACGGCCTCGGGATATCGAGACTGCATGTGTCGTCGAACGAGCCAGCGCGCTATAACGCGGTTGGAGTGATCTTTGACATGCGTCTCGATTGACGGTTTGGAGCCGTCACCGATTTGTTGAATCGCGCGTGTTAGCTCGCCTGCACCCTGAACATTCACGGAATCTGTAGTGTAGTCGTGGATGGAGGAGATAGCTTTAGTAAGTGGATCGACGGATTCGTCAGCGTCGATGTGGATTTCTGGGATAGTTAGGTTTTGCTTTGGCTCAATACGCGACCGCCGCCGGTCACGCGCATCGCTGAAGCCTTCCAGCTTCACGTCGGGCATTTCTGAAGCGATCTTGCGGCGAACCACCTCAAGTATTTTCGGAAATTCCTGCTTACTGTCGATGCGAATGTAGAAATTCGCCGTATTCAACAATGGGTCCGGGTAGTGACGGGCTCCAGGCTGACGCAAAACACGACCGATGACCTGTTCGACTTGAAGAGCCGATCCCATAGACTTATCGATATAGGCAAAACAGCAGGCCGGATCGTCCCAACCCTCCTGAAGGCTTTGGTTGAAGATGATATGCCGGTAGGTTCCCTGCGAGAATACGGCGAAGTCGTCCTCTCCGCCTGAGAAGAGGGTGAACCCTTCCGGAGCAGGATAGTCCTTTTGATTCATTTTCAGATCGCAATAGAGCGCGATCTCGTCTGCAGGGATGCCTTTTTCTTCGGTCAGGTACCGCCAGATTAGGATAGGAGGCGCTTTGCGTTGGTTGAACGGCCGATGAGGGTTATCGGCAGTTCCATCATCCTGGCTGATATTCGTGCGGCAAACGTAGATCGCCTTCGGAAGGAAGCCGGCTTCGAGCTCGTCCGCTTTGAGCGTGGCGAGCTGGAAGTCTTCGATCATGTCATTGAGAGTGGTTTCCATCTCGGTGTCGTAGCCGCCGAGGACGATTTGTCGTTTCACCAAGCCAGCGTCGACGGGCTCCTTTGATCTGATGGCGGTGATCAAGCAGCGCGACGGACTATCTTCGGGATCAGAGATTGCCTCCGCGTTCCAACCTACTTGCTTAAGCCGATCGATAATCTGTCCTAGCTTGCCCGGCGTGCGCATCGTCGCAGACGCTGCCAGGATAATGTCCGGTTCAAGTTCGAGGAGCAGATCCGTCTGCTGATCGGATAAATTGTGTGCTTCATCATAGACGATGATCAGCGGGCGCCGCTCCGCTGCGCTAGGCGCTTTCCTCTCAGCGAGGATTTCCCAAAGCGCTCCGTCGTTCTCGTCCTCGTCCTTCTGGTGGACTTTGAGTTTGCCGTCGCCTTTCGATTTCTGATTGAAGCTACCTACCGTAGCCAGCAGGATGCACGCCTGCGTGTCGTCTTGGATTTGATCCACCTTGGCTTCACTTAGGTAGCCGGTGGTAAGCTGGGGGATCAGATGCTCGTATTTCCCACCCGCCTCAAAGTTCGCGAACGTCTGATCGACAACGGCTTTGGATTTGGAAATCCACAGCACGATCGGTTCGAGCTGCATGCCCGCGCGCAGCAACGAAACTGTATCGGCGAGGATGGCCGTCTTACCGGATCCGGTCAGCGACGCGAGCGCTTGATAGAATGGCGTCGGCCACCCCATGTACTCGATAGGCCGCTTCTTGTCGGAGACCAGGAGCCCATAGCGGGCCACAATTTGCTGGGAGGCTTTTGTTTGAAAGGGAAGTAGCTCGATGCTCACGCGGCGGTCTCCTCGCCGGCATCTGACGTCGATCCGACTCCATAGGGGTGTAGCGCTTCGTTAAACCCCAGCGCATCGAGGATGCGATTCGGAATCTGGTAAAATTCGACGTTGGGGCCGCTGTACGTCGATATCCGCGCATAGACGTGAAACGGTTGTGCCAGCCCCTCAGCCTTCGCTTCCGCGGCGATGGCTCGGAACGACGCGCGATTGAGCACCGAAGCCTGATCCGGACCGTTCCAAATTAGAAAGAAACCTTCGCCCCGTGCGCTTTTGGCAAACAGATACGAGTGCGTTCCTGCGGGCAAGCGTCTCAGATGTGCAGCGGCCCTATCCTTCTGATCCCAGTAGGAGGTAAGCAGCAGGTCCACCATTTCTTCTCGCTCAAGCGCCAAAACCGCCGCAGCGTCGACCTGCGACATTAGTTTCGAGAACCGGAAGCCGCTCGAAAGCGGCGCTGCAGAAATCGCGGAGACACCCTTCTTGTTGACACGCTCTCCCGTTACGGCGCGCTTCAGACGTTCATAGGTGAGAGTTCGGGCGTAGGCATCGCCGCGCTCTGGCCGACCTTGCTCGATAAGTAAGAAGCGCCGATCAGCTCCCGATTCAGCATTCAGTTCCATGATCGCATGCGCGGTTGTGCCCGACCCTGCGAATGGATCGAGCACGATACCGGTGGGTGGGCACCAAATTTGAATGATCTTTTTGATCAGCTTCATAGGTTTGACAGTTTCAAACCCGTGACCCGGACCGACGATCGAAGTAAGCTCGTTAATGCCAATCTGACTATGGCCGGAATGCTCGTGATCCCAGGAGGTCGTGCCGATGTCTAACGGCTCCTCGTAGTCATCGTCAGACCAGTATGTCGTCGGAACAATCCCTTGTTTGACGTCCTTCAAATACTTCTTCATGCCGAACGTGCCCTGACCGTCGTCACGCCAATGCGCAGCAGGCCAGACGCCGGACCTTATCTTTTCAGCAGCTTTACGGGCGGCTTTCAGCGCTTTGTGCTCGGTCGAAAACGACTTTTCGGTCGGAATCGGAGCACCGGTAATGAGCAAAGCCTTCTGGCGACCATCGCCTATATCGCGCTCGACATACTTCGATCCCCATGTCTCCAAGTATGCCTTCATTCGCCGCTTTTCCGAGCCCCAGTGGCGACCCGCGGTGGGATAGTGGAGCTGGCCAGTGAATGGCGATTGAATGGCGTAGATCATGGACAGATGAGTCTCCTCACCACGCGCGGTTAAATCGCCCGGCTTCCATGGATGGGGATCTCCGTCACGCGAGAGGTAGCGTTTGTCCATCTCCTCAGTGCGCGGGAGGAGTGCAGTCTTCGCTCGTTCTGCGTTCTTTGCGTAAACGAGAACATATTCCGTTGCTGTAGAGAGTTGGCGCTGATCGTTGCGCGGCGCATATGACTTTTGCCAATTGATTATTCCGATACGATTGGCCTCTCCGAACATCTCGTCGAGCAGCATGCCCAACCGGAAGAGCTCTCGATGATCGATACAGATTGCCAAGACCCCGCCAGGTCGAAGCATCTCTTTCATCATCCAAAGGCGTGGTGTCATGAACCGGAGCCACTTGGAATGCCTTGACCCGTCATCAGCCGGAACCAATTTTCCTAGGTCAGGATCGTTCGGATCCTCGTCCCAGCGATCGTTGTACCGAAAGTCCAAGCCGGTATTGTAAGGAGGATCGGTCAGGACAAGGTCAACTTGGCCGCGGTACTTATACAGACTGACCAGCGCTTGAAGATTCTCGCCTTCGAGAAGAATATTTTCTGACTGCTGTATTTCGGAGCCAACGCAAAGCTTCTTTTCGATCCGCTGGGACCGAGGCTTCAATTGTCGAATAATCTGCCATGGAGGGGTCTGACCCGGGTATGTCAGCCGGATGCCGCCAATGTCCACGCCGTCGCGCTCAAGCAGCACTCGGATGAGGTCTTCGCGGCTCAGTTTGTTGTATTCAGTCATTTTTTCCCTCAACAAGGCCGGACCGCGCCTGCTCTTGAATTATTGTGAACCTCATGTCGCGTCTGCCGATCGGCTCGTCGCACCTGGATAAATCGCGACCGCCCGCAATAGAACATAACATGAACAAAGATTGTTGGCTATTCTCCCGCGCACAGATCAGGCTCCATCCTCGGCCTGGCCAGGCGTCCTCTGCGCGACGGACTCGAAGCCGAACACCGCGGGCACCTTCTCGCCCTTGACGGGTTCGCGGCCGGTCAGGGTCTCGACCTTGACGCTCGGATGGCCGTGCCGGGCCGGGTCTGGCGCCCCGGGAGTGGGGAAGGGGGTGAGTGTCAGCGGTACGCCGTCAATACACTTGTCCTGGGACAGCGAGGGCAGGAAGACCTGCAGCACCTCGTTGCCGTAAGCGAAGGTGAAGAAGGCATAGGGGACGGTATCGACGCCGGCTCGTCGGCGCATGAGCATGATTACGATGAGATCGTTGCGCATCGGCCCGGGGATGAAGGTTCGGATAACTGGGAATTCGGCGACGAAGTTGCGCGTGTGATCGGTGTCGCGAATCCAGTCGAAGGTTTCGCGAAAATGCTGCGTCTCGACCTCCGGGATCAGGGTGAGACCGATTTTGACGAGGCCCTTCAACGCCGCCACCGGGACATACGTGTCGCGGTGCAACTCAAAGCGAACCTGCTTCGCCTCTTCGTTGATCTCGAAGAAGGGGTCGTCCTCATATTCCTTCAACTGGAAGCCGCCGTCGGCGTGCTCCAACCGCCAGCCCTGGCCGGGACCGGGCTTCTTGATCGTCGGCACGCCGTTCCGCCCTTTAATGCGGGATAGAGTGCGCATCGGCTTGGACCAATTGCCTAGGTGGTTCTCGATGCCTTCGCCAAACAGGTGATTGCAGGCGTCACATTCGTAGTTGCTGAACAGGCCCGTGTTGCCGAACGCAGCCGGCAGTGCGTGAGCCTCGTCCCTGAAAGTGACTTCCGGTTCGTTCTTGCCGCAGAAACGGCAATGCCTTGGCCGCTCGGCGCTGCCGAGCATGAGTTTCATGCCGGGTTGAAGGAAGATCGGGTCAGCGCCGGCATAGTGCTTATCGTAAAAGTCGGCGGCGGCGACGGTTGCAGCGGGAAGGTCGGTCATTGGTCAGTTCCCATCAGGCGCGGCGCAGCATGCGTTCGACGCGCACGCGCCGGAAACCCTGCGTGTGGACCTGCTGCCGGAGCTGCTTGATGTCGCCGACGCCAAATGCCACCGCGGCCTTCAGCGGGCTCGCGAAGGTGGCGTAATAGCTCCACCGCGCGTCCCCCGGCAGCTGCGGATTCTGCCGCCTGTCGGTAATAACGACGTCCCGGGGATCGGTGGTGTTCCTGAAGGCGTGAAAGGTGATCCAGTCGGGTCGACGATAGCGTGCCGCTTTGCTGAAGGGGACGGACTGGACCTTTACGTCGCTTTGGTCGAGCACCCAGTCGCGCTGCTCAAGGATTTGCCGGACCATGTGGCCGACCATTTGCTTCACGCGATCGACAAGGACGTCCTCTCGAAACTCAGCAAGAAGCTGTTCCTCCAGGCCCTCGACGGCGGGCTTTCCCAGTTCCGACGCTGTTTCGAGCCGAGCAACGTTTTCGGGCTGTGCGAGGAACGCCCAAATCCGCTGACCGAGATCGGTCGCGTAGAGCGAAGCGAACTTTTCGGGGCTATAGGTCAACATGATCGGCTCCTTTACCGGGCAAATATGACCGGTTATAAGTGCCTGTCAATGGCGCGTCGTAACGTGCGCTCGTTCGCCGCCATGGGGAGGCTAGATTGGACTTCGAGGATCTCGTCACGGTGCTGGAGCCGCCACCGAACCGCGTGGGCAAGGCCACGGAGGGCCATGAGCATCACTTGTACGAAGGCGCGGTCATGGTCGCCTATGCGATGCACTTGCTTCGCGCGGAGGGGGCCCGGGACGTTCGTATCCATCCCGATGGCGAGCACGGAAAGCAGTTCGACTTTTCAGGCTGGCTGGAACTGCGGGATTTCATCAAGGCGTCGAGCCTCGGCACGACGGCCTATGGCGGTGTTTATCGCAACACCCTGGGGCAGACGGTCACGGTCCATCCGAAGTCCGGCCTTGGCGATGTTGTGGCGCAGGTAGGCGACCTGATCCTGTCGGCTGAGTGCAAGGGCGGCATCATCAATACGCGCCACTCGGGCCAAGTCTCCCGACTCTACAAGGGACTGTGCGAGACCGTGGGAATGCTGATGGCGACGCCGTCGCCGGGCCGGCAGGTGGCGGTCGTGCCGCTGACGGATGGCACCCGTCGGCTGGCCGAGCGGCTCGCGCCGCGCTGTGCTTTGGCCGGGATTGAGATCGCCCTCGTGGGCAGCCGCGGGCAGGTCCTGGACATCAATCCCGGCGGCGACGACGAGCCCGCTGCCGGAAGGAGCGACGGATGAGAAGGCTACTTACGGTCGGGCTTACCTATACGGGCGATGCAATCGATGGTGTCGAGATTGACAATCTCGGCCTGTGTCGGCCCGAAGTGGAGCGCGAGCGGGCCGCGTTCCCGCTTTATGAATACGACACGATCATCATCAACCCGGAGAGCTATTCCCATTTCCTGTTCGGCCAGGGCGGGGAGTTTTCGAACGAGCTGTATGAACTGGGAAAGCTGAAGGGGCAAAACGACCGATACGACCTCGATTCCGCTTTCGATGCGGAGGATCGGCGGAAGGAAATGGAGGCGGCAATTGCGGACGGCGCGACCGTGGTCTGGTGCCTGTCCGAACCAAAGCGCGTGAATTTTTTCGGCTACCGCGAGACGCACTTGGGGTTTGCAGCGCCGAAAGTCGCGAGCTTCGTCAAGCGCTCGGAGCTGCTTGTGAAGAAGGGGCGCAGAATGGGCCTGGTCGATCCGGACAGCCCGTTCGCACGCTATTTCGATGTGCTGTCACAGACCGGCGGCTGGACGCTCTGCTTGTCGGATCCCGGCGAAGGCTATGCCTCCATCGCCGCGACGCCGGAAGGCTACAGCCTGGGCGGCCAAGTGACGCTCGGGACGACGACCGGCTGGCTGCTGACACCGCCGACATCGCAGGAAGCGCAAAACCAGCTCGTCCGTGACAGCCTAGCGCTGAAGAAGGCGGACCCCGGGCACGAGAAGTACCACGGCATATTCCTGAGCCACACCGGCGTCGACAAACCGTTCGTGCGGCAGTTGCGCAAGGATCTCCTCGCCCATGGCGTGCCGCGCGTCTGGCTGGACGAGGCGGAGATCGAGATCGGCGACTCGCTAATCGCTAAGATCGACGAGGGCATGAAGCTCAGTCGATATATCGCTGTCGTGCTGTCGAAGAAGTCGATCGACGCCCCTTGGGTGAAGAAGGAGCTCGACGTGGCGATGAATCGGGAGATCTCCACCGGCGAAGTGGTCGTGCTGCCACTGCTCTACGAAGAATGCGAACTGCCGGGATTCCTGAAGGGCAAGCTCTACGCCGACTTCTCGAAGCCTGAAGACTATGAAACCGTGCTGGGTAAGCTCTTGCGGCGGCTTCGAATCGCCTGATGAGCGTCGCGGCGGGCGGCCCGGGCTCAACGATGCTCAGCGCGATGGCCGTGCTGTGGCGGCTCAGTCCGCCCGGGCCTGATAACATCCTCCCGCATCCGGCATTCGTACGCCTGCGCGACGCGTGCCGTGAAAGCTACCCGGGGGCGGAAAAACGGGGCCGGCCTTCGCTCTCTCGACGGCGTCAAAGGCGTTGGGTCTACAAACGACGAACAGTTATATAAGGAATATATTGGTGCTCCACATCGAAACCCCATTGATTGAATCCCGCCCAATGGAATTGACCGCAGGTCGGCCTGTCCTTTTGAAGATGGACGCACTTCAGCCGTCTGGCTCTTTCAAGATACGCGGCGTGGGGGCAGCTTGCGAATACCATGTTGGGAATGGAAAACGGCGGTTTGTGTCCTCTTCTGGAGGCAACGCCGGCCTCGCGGTCGCCTATGCCGGCCGCCGCCTTTCCGTTCCTGTAACCGTGTTCGTTCCCGAAACGACAACTGAAAGAGCAAAGTTTCTGATCCGTCAGGAGGGCGCAGAGGTCGTTGTTCATGGAGCATCATGGCAGGAGGCGAACGAACGTGCTCTTGAGGCGGTCGATTCCGAATCAGCCTTCATTCATCCATTTGATGATCCGATTATGTGGACCGGACATGCCACCATGATCGACGAGGTTGTTGGAGCCGGAGCATTGTTCGATGCCGTTGTCCTCTCAGTCGGGGGCGGGGGACTTCTGTCCGGCGTCGCGGAAGGACTGGCGCGCAACGGTCTCCAAGATGTTCCAATTATTGCCGTCGAGACAGACGGTGCGGCATCTCTATCCGCGGCTTTGAAGGCCGGAAGATTGGTCGAATTGCCTGCCATCACCAGTATTGCGACGTCACTCGGCGCTCGAAAGGTTTCCGAGCGCGCATTCCAAATCAGTCAGACCAGACCCCTTGAAAGCGTCGTGGTGGAGGACCGATTTGCTGTTGAAGCGTGCCTTCGGTTCTTGGACGATCACCGGGTCGTTGTGGAGCCGGCGTGTGGGGCGGCATTGGCGCTAGCCTACTCGCATCCGGACCAATTGGCGCGATATGAACGTGTACTGATTATTGTTTGCGGCGGAGCAACGACGTCGGTCGAGAAGTTGATGACCTACGATGCTGCATTGTCGCGCAAATCCTGACTTTCCGATGCAGATTGCGCTTGGCTAAAATTGCTCAGATATCCTCGCGACACAGGCCGGCCCGATTTCGTCGCGCGAGGACTTGCTCAACGACCTTCTCGATGAGGGCGCCCCGCTCATCTAGCGCCCCGGGGGGGCGTATCAGGCCTGCCGATTGCAAACTGTCAGAAAACTGTGTATATTTCTGACAGGAGATTGGCCATGCAACGCCTGACTGAACAGATTCTTGAACATGCGAAGCGGCTGCCGGAGGGCACGCCGGTTGCGGCTAAGAGCTTGCTTCACCTCGGTAATCGCGCTGCGGTCGATCAGGCTTTGTCGCGTCTAGCGGAGCGGGGCCAATTGATGAGGGCCGGTCGCGGCGTTTACCTGCTGCCGGTTACCAGCCGGTTCGGCACGAGGGCCCCTTCGGTCGAACTGGCGGTTGAGGCGCTGGCGGCCCAGCGCGGTGAGGTTATCGTTCCGAGCGGTGCTGCCGCCGCAAATACCCTTGGTCTCACGACCCAGGTGCCAGTTCGGTCGGTGTATCTGACGTCTGGGCGCACCCGGAAAATGAACCTCGGCAAGCAGGTGGTTGAACTGCGCCATGCACCGCGCTGGCAGCTCGCCATGGCCCAGCGACCCGCTGGGGAAGCGGTCCGAGCGCTGGCTTGGCTTGGACCCGAAAAAGCCGAGGCCGCTCTGACTACTCTGAAGCGGAAGCTATCGCCGACTGCCTTCAGCGAGCTGGTCGCGGCGGCGCCACAGCTGCCGACCTGGCTCGCGCGCAGCGTGGGGAAGGCTGCGCATGGCTGACGGCTTTCTCCACCTTCCGGCCGAGGATCGCCGCGAGGCGATGAGCGTCGCAGCCGACCGCTCCGGGCGGCCGGCGCACCTCCTTGAAAAGGATGTGTGGGTGGTCTGGGCGCTTGCCACGCTCTACGGATCGCCACTCGGCGAACATTTGGTGTTCAAGGGCGGAACCTCGCTATCAAAGGCCTATGGCGTCATCCGGCGTTTTTCCGAGGACGTCGATCTGACCTATGACATTCGCGCGCTTGCGCCCGACTTGATAGGCGACAACGGCGAAGCGCTGCCGGAGACGCGAAGCGAGGAAAAGCGCTGGACGAGCGAGGTACGCAAACGCCTGCCGGAATGGGTGGCGGGGGCAGTTCAGCCGATCATCGCCGAGGCATTGGCGGGCGAGGCCCTGTCAGCCGCGATCCGTGTCGACGGCGAGAAGCTCTTCATCGACTATGAGGCGACGACGGTTGGTTCGGGCTATGTCGCGCCGAGCGTCATGCTCGAGTTCGGTGCGCGCTCAACGGGCGAGCCGGCGAGCGTGCGCGATGTCACCTGCGATGCGGCTGGGCTGGTAGATGGTGTGGTCTTTCCAACCGCTCGACCGCGGGTGATGCACGCGGAGCGGACCTTTTGGGAAAAGGCGACTGCGATCCACGTCTTCTGCCTCCAAGAAAGGCTGCGCGGCGATCGTTTCGCGCGTCACTGGCATGACGTGGTGCGTCTCGATGAAGCTGGCGTCGCGGCCGCCGCTTTTGCCGATCGCGAGCTGGCTAACGCCGTCGCGCGACACAAGGCGATGTTCTTCGCCGAGAAGGCAGCCGACCGATCGCCGATCGACTACGCGGCTGCAGTCGATGGCGGCCTGCAACTCGTTCCTGCGGGCGATGGTGCGAAGGCCCTGGAAGAAGATTACGCCCGGATGGTCGAGGATGGTCTCCTTCTGGAGGACGCCGAGCCATTCGCGGTGCTCATGGAGCGCTGCGCAGACATCGCCGCACGAGCTAACAGCGCGGCAGGATAAGAAAAACGGGCTGGGGAGGCGACGGTGTACATTTCCGAAATCTACGCGAGCGGCTTCCGGTGCTTCGATCCAGCCGCCCCGTTGCAGTTGAAGCTCTCGTCCGGTCTCAATATTCTCGTGGGACCGAACGACGCCGGTAAGAGCGCAATCATCGACGCCGCCCGCTACGTTCTTTGGACACGCGGCGATGACTATATCCGTCCGGACGAACACGACTTCCATGTCGGCGGGGACGGCATCCGCGGAAGCGACTTCATCGTTCGCTGCACCTTCGACGATCTTAGTGCTGATGAAGAGGCTCGGTTTCTCGAATGGTGCAATAATGAAAAGGGTAAGTTGCGGCTGCATGTGTGCATGCGTGGTACTCGGCGGATTTCGCCGGGTGGCGGTAACATCGTCGCTAGTCAGCACCGTGCCGGCGCTGACGGTGAGGGCCTGCCGCTTGATGGCGAACTGCGGGAGTATCTCAAGGCGACCTATCTCAAACCGCTGCGCGACGCCGAGCGCGAGATGCGCGCAGGCCGGCGATCGCGCCTGTCGCGCATCCTTGGCGCGATGCCGACAATGGGACCCCAGAGCAAGCCGGCGGCGCAGGGAGGAGGCGATGCCACGCTCCATGACACGCTCACGGCGGCTGATGCGGCCGTCCGAAACAACGCGGCGGTCGGCGGTGTCGCCAGTAGCGTCAACACGGATTTCCTCGACAAGCTGTCATTCGTGGACGACCGTCTCGTCGCGACGTTGGACCTCGGCGCTGGCGGCTCGTTCGATCAGATTCTCGAGCGGTTCGAGCTCTATCTGAATGCCAAGGCGGGCACTGAGCGCGTCCAGCGCGGGCTGGGCTACAACAACCTGCTTTTCATGGCGGCCGAGCTGTTGTTGCTCCAGTCGCATCCCGATCAGGTGCCGTTTCTGCTGATCGAGGAGCCGGAAGCGCATCTGCATCCCCAGCACCAGACGCTCTTCATGGAAGTGCTTGCGGCCCGCGCCGCCAAGCCGGACCCCAACAAGGGCGAGACCCACCAGCAGGTCCAGGTCTTACTCACTACCCATAGCCCGCAGCTCGCGGCCGGCGCTGAGCTTGAGACCATGACAATGATCGTCGGTCACCGCGCCTTTCCACTGGGCACGGCCCATACTCGGCTCGAAGCCGACGACTATGAGTTCCTTCGTCGGTTCCTCGACGCGACCAAGGCCAACTTGTTCTTCGCCCGCGCGATTATTGTCGTCGAGGGCGACGGCGAGCACCTGTTGCTGCCGGTGATCGCCGAGAAGCTCGGCCGTCCGCTCAGCCGTCATGGTGTATCGATCGTCAATGTCGGCCACCGCGGTCTGTTTCGCTACAGCCGGATTCTGCAGCGTAAGGCCGGGAATGCGATCGCGGTGCCCGTGGCGCTGATTCCGGATAGGGACATCCCGCCCCCTGAGGCGAAAGACCTCGTCGGAGACCGCAAGACTGAGAACGAGTTGACCCAGGACGAGATCGCAGCGCGGCTGAAGACGCTGCGGCGCGACATCGGGGATCCCGTCGACGCGTTCATCGCTGATAGCTGGACACTTGAGTTCGATCTTGCCCTCCGGCCCGAGCTCGCCGAGAGCGTTCACCAGGCAGTCCAGCTCGCCAAGACCAGCAGTCGCAAGCCCGACCGGCTCGCGAAGATCGTGAAGAAGGCCAGCGAAACCTACGCAGGCTGGAAAGAGGCTGGACTCACAGCGACCGAGATCGCTGTCAAAATCTACCAGCCCGTCCACGACAAGGAGGCCTCCAAGGCCGAGGTCGCCGAGCAACTCGCCGCCATACTGCGCAAACGTACCGATACGCCGGAGCAGATGCGCGATCGGCTCCCGCCCTATCTGGTGCGCGCGATCGACTACGTGACGGGTGGCTATGTTCCTGGGGCGCCGGCGATCGCTCCCGAACCGGAAGCCGAAGACGAAGAGATCGGGGTCGCGGGGATGGAAGGCGCGGCGGCGGTGGAGGCGTAGCACCATGTTTGAGATCCTGCCGCTCACGCCCGAACTGCTCGCCGAACTTGGCGACGAACTGGGCGGCTGCGATTTCACCGATCCGAGTCAGACCGACTTTCTGGCGAAGGTCACCCCATGTGACGTTCAGGCGGCGCCCGGCAATGGCAAGACGACGCTGCTGGCGGCAAAGCTCGCGCTACTTTCGCGTAACTGGTCGACCCGTAGGCGGGGCGTCTGCGTCATTTCGCACACCAATGCCGCGCGGACGGAGGTCGAAGACTTGATCGCCCGTCACCCGACTGCAGCGCGGTTGATGGCCTATCCCCACTTCACCGGCACGGTCACAGCGTTCATCAACCAGTACCTCGCCTTGCCTTATCTTCGAGGCCTGGGCTGGCACGTGCGCCAGATTGATGACGACGCCTTCGCGGCTGAGGCGCTGCGGCGGTATCCGGGTTGGGGCGTCCTCGACAACCTCGCCAAGAACAAGAAGCTCAAGCTGAAGCGCAGACTCGAAGAGTGGATTGCGCTTCTCGATCTGGACCCAGCCTTTACGGACACCGGCGCGGAGCCCCGCGCGCTGGCCGTGCGCTGCCGCAAAGGGCAGTGGGGAGCCCACACTGATTGTGGGAAAGCGCTCGAATCCCTCAAAGCCTCGATGGTCAGGAGCGGGCTCTACCGTTACGCGGACATGACCGCGCTCGCGTGGCGCGCGCTCCGTGAAAACCCGGCTCTCGCCGAGCGGCTTCGCGACCGCTTTCCCCTCACCATCCTTGATGAGGCACAGGATACCCATGGCGACCAGCTCCGGTTGCTGGAGCACGTGTTCAAGCAAGACGGGGCGGCGTTCCAACGCCTCGGGGACAGCAACCAAACGCTTTATGAGGACGATGGAGCAGCACCGGCTTATTGGACGCCGGGGCCCGGTTGCATCCCTCTCGATACGAGCCGCAGGTTCAGCGTGGAGATTGCAGGTTTCGCAAGCCGGCTGACCGCACGTCAGGCTCAGACCATTGTGGGCCTTGGCGCACGGCCGGCGTCGCGTGTGATGATCCTGTTCGATGAAGCTACGATCGGTGGGGTTCTCGGAGCCTTCGCCGAAGAGGCGCGCGCGCTGTGGGGCGGCGAATGCTGCACGCGTGACGTCTGGGCGGTCGCGTCACGTCACAATCTGCCCGGCAAGAAAGGGGCGTGGCTGCCGAAGAGTCTTGTCGACTATCATCCCGCATATCGCAGCGAGGGCGGGTCTCGATCGAAGGCCAACCTCCTTTGCCGGCAGCTTCAGAAGGCTGCTGTACACCACGCCGCGGCGCGACCTCCGGCAGAGGTCGGCGAGATGCTCGCCATCGGGGTTTCCGGGCTGGCGCGCGCCCATGGCTGGAAAGCGGTGAACGATCGTCCGATTACCGCGCACAATATATGGGCGACTCTTTCGCAGCGCGACCTTGCGTTGCCGCGCGCTGTACGTCGATTGCTCCGGGACTATGTGCTTGCCGGCGACGCGGTGTGGGAGCAGGCAGCATGGCTGGCGTTTATGGAACAGTTGCTACCTCTCTTCAGTCCGCATCCTCCGGGTACTGAGGCCGACATCGCCGGATTTTGCGACTTCGTCGCCGAGCAAAAGGCTGATCTCGCCGACCCCGAGCGCCGCTCCACGAAACAGGTGCAATTCGACGATCTCACATTGCGATTGGGATCGATCCACTCGGTCAAGGGCAAGAGTGTCGACGGAATTCTCGTCGTCGAGAGTGAGGTATGGAAAGGCAGTGGTGCGGAGGAGCAGTGCATTGACCTGAGCACGGTGCTTCCCCGTGCGTTCGGCGTTACCGACCAGCCATTCACGGGGGTGGGACTCACTGCCGCGACAAACGTCTTCGTGGGCGTGACCAGACCGCGGGAGCTGCTTGGGCTAGCGCTACGCAAATCCGAAGCCATGGTCTTGATAGGACCAGCCATAGACCAGGGGTGGAAGCTCGTCGACCTAGTTGCGCAGGCCGCGGAGCTGAAGGAATGAGCGGGCCTGTAGCGACAGCAGGATTAGGGACGTCTACTAAGCTGATTGGTTTGACCAAGCATACAAAGCACCGACACGTACCGAGCCCGGTCTCTCCGTCTTTCGTGGCACCGGCGGCTGAGCCGAGCCTGTCCTTCAACCCGATTGCCTTGGCAGCCGCAATCGCGCGAACGGCGACGACCTGGGATGATGCACCTGTCGTCTTACTCGACGGATTGCAACGGAGTGCTCTTATCGAGCTGGAGACTTTGCTCCAGGATGGATCAGCATTCGCGCTCGAAGCTCATTTCAAATTTCTCGCAGATACTGCCGGGTCGCAGTTTGCGGCCAAGGTCGGCGCTGGCATTGCCCACCTCTACATGGACGCTCTTGGCTACGCATGGCGAGCGAACGCGGCGTGCCTGTCGTCGTCGCTCGATCCCCATGCGGATTTTATCTACGAAGGTGGCAACGCATCCGGCCACGGTGTTGTGCTCGCCGAGGCGCACGGCTCGTTCGCCAAAGATGCGAGCGCTGCCAAAATAGCGAATGCGGCGAAGAAAAAGTACGTCAAGCAGGTGAAGCCTTTTGTCGCGAAGCCGTCGCCGTTCGGAAGGATTATCCACGGCTATTCGATTGCATTTGGGTCAAAGCCGACGACAGCCGGGAGCTTCCTGGCCGTATCGGAGACGCGGATCTCGAAGCCGCGAAAACGGGTCGCATCCACTGGCGTCGCGCAGGCGGGCGAGGCCCCCGAAGGTACGCCCACGGCGATGGCGCTGGCGACCCATCGTTCGAACTTTCTCCTGATGGGCGCGCCGGATGTAACGAATTGGATCGACTGGGTCCGCTTGCCGGACTCCCCAGCTCCCGAGCGACATGACGTTCCGCTTCTTCGATTTGGCTATGCCGGGCGAACCTATTTAGCGGCAGCGGCGACGCCGTGGCTTTTGCGGCCAAGCGGCCCTCCATGGTGGATCGAGGATTTCTTCGACCATCCCGAGTGGTGGCGATTTGCTCGGCGTGCTCGATTATCGCCACCACGTCACCCTGGTTCGGATTTCGGCTGGTTCGTGATCGAGGAGAAGGCGGGAGCCGAATTCTTGAACGCGCTGAGCAATGCGATCCGCGACCGTGGAGTGGGGCTGCCGGCGACGATGAGGCTTCCAACCGTCGAACCGACAGGCTTTGCGCTCTCGGCGGGAGATCGCACTGCCAGGGCCGACGCAGACGAGCCTTATCAATATGCGCTTTTCCGCGACGGCTTTGCCCTCTTGGGAGAACCTTTCCGAGGGCGACCGCGCGATGTGGTTGTCTGGTCGCCGGATGGAGGAATGTCGCTTGGATGACGCGGCGGCGTCGCGTCGCAGAGCGTACTGTGATATGAACTCCGTGACGGTACTATCTTGGTTCGCGGTGAGACCCATCCGAGTCCCCAAAAGTGAGTTCCGAAGGGCGATCGACCTCGATAGATATCGAAACCGCACGAAATTTATTCCGTGCAATTTTTCCTTTAAAATCAAGACCGTAAGATTTTGACGGCCCGCGGGTCGGCTTTCGACGTCGAGCGCAGCAAAAAAACCAAATAGATCAATGACGTAGCTGGGTTTAGAACAATCGAGTGGGAATGATTTTGAGGGTGCCGGGAGTAGGGTGTCCTTTCAGAGCACGATAAAGGGAAGAGTTCCTAATATGTTTTGAATCTAGGGCAAAGGGTTAAGACCGGTCCGACTTTGAGCTCACCCCTTGAAGTGGCCGGATATTGGCCGTACATTGAGTCAGGAGAAAAGCCATGGCCAATGCAGCACCCAAATCAACCAGCGGCCGCACACGGGCAGAGCGCTTGGAGGCGCGTGTCACTGCGGAGCAGAAGAGTCTGATCGAGCGGGCGGCAGCCCTGCAAGGTCGGACCCTGACCGACTTCGTGCTGACAAGCGTGCAGGATGCCGCCCGGCGGGCGATTGAAGAGCATCACCAGCTTGCGCTCTCCGTCCGCGACAGCGAGGCGTTCGTCGACGCGCTGATGAATCCGCAGCCTGTCAATGATCGCCTTCGCGACACGGTGCGCCGCTATCGCGAGAGAGCCGGCGTTTGAAGCGTGGCTGATAACGCAAGCGAAGAGCTCCGGGTCGAGGCGCTGGGGTCACATGACCGATCGGGGTTTGAGAGCGGCGTAGAGCCGCTGGACCGATATCTTCGGACGCAGGCCGGCCAGGACGCGCGGAAGAATATGGCCGCCTCCTTTGTCCTGGTGCTGCCGGACGGCACGGTTGCCGGCTACTACACACTCGCGTCGGCGTCTGTGCAGCTTGGTGAGTTGCCGGAGCAGACGGTGCGGAAGCTGCCGAGATACCCGCTGGTGCCGGCGACGCTGCTCGGCCGTCTCGCGGTGGATCGCCGGCAACAGGGAAGGGGCTATGGCCGGTTTCTCCTGGCCGATGCTCTCCACCGGGCGGCCCGGAGCGAGATCGCGTCGTTCGCGGTAATTGTCGACGCGAAGGACGACAATGTCCGCCGGTTCTATGAGCGCGAGAGTTTTCTGCCGTTTCCGGATCAGCCCATGAAGCTGTTTCGGCCGATGGCCGACATCAAGCAGATGTTCGAATGATGAGCTTGCGAAGATCGGATTTTCACTGCCTTTCACGAAACGATCCGCCCCCGGGCAGAGCAAGAAACAACCCTTGGGCGAGGTGTTGTGCTAGCTTGGCGATAGATGCTGAGAGAGTCTAAGGAAACGAACGTTCGGCACTGGATTGTGCCATGAGGTGATCGCTTGAAGCGGGGGGTTGGACACCAGACAAGCATAGGGAAGACCGCGATCGTGTGGCGGCCCAGCGCCGGCACCTCGTCGAGCGATTGCGGGCGCGTGCCAATGTGCCTCCCGCACCTGTCCCCGCTGCCCCGCCACTTGAGATACCCCAACCGCGTCAAATGCATGCGCTTGACGTCGACGCCGCATTAGCGGCGGCGCGGCGACTGAAATTTATGCGTCTTGACCCAAGCCTCGATATCCAGGTTGGAGCAACGGAAAGCCTAAACCGACCAACGCTCACACTACTGGCCGGTTTTCTAGCATGCCTGCAAACCGGATCGTCGCGCAGCATATTGCAATGGCCGTTTGGCCAGCGGGACGCCTCCGTTCTGCACCCGTTGGCAATGCTTGCTATCCTGTGCGCGCCTGAGGCGCGCATTCGCGACGGCAACAGTTGGTGCGATTCGGTTAGGCCGCGTGGACAAAGCGTTGATGGGGGATTCCCCCGACGCGGCGCGTTGTGATTCGAAGCTGATCTCTGCGATGGAGGTCCGCTTTGGTTCGGGGTCTGTTGAGCGACGAGGAATGGGCGTTCTTCGCGCCGTTTGTCATTGAGGCTGGGGCTTTGCGTGGCCGCCCGCCACGCAACCATCGGCGGACGTTGGATGCGATCTTCTGGATCGCCCGCACCGGGGCACCTTGGCGAGACCTGCCCGAAGAGCTTGGCAATTGGAACTCCGTGCACCGGCAATACCGCCGCTGGACCACCAGCGGCCTGTGGGACCTCATGCTGGAGGCGTTGGCCGACGGCGGCGGCAATGACGTAATCCAAATGGTCGACAGTACCTCGATCCGGGCATCCGACCACCGTCGCCGACGGCCAGGGCCGGTCAGAACCTCAACCCGGCGATACCCGCCATCACTCGCGTCGTCACTAACGTCGACCATAATGTCGGCTCGAAGCTCCATGCCTCCAGCCGTCCAATCACATCAACCCCGCCTCAGGGAAGAAGGGCCACACGGCCTCGCTTACCCCTCATCGGCCACGCCGACGGTCGGCCAGATTTCCGACGCGGCGGCAACAACGGCCCCAGCACCGCCCATTCCGCGTCCGTCAAGTCACTGGCGACACGCAATCCTTCCCGCCTATGCTGCATGCGGGTGGCCACAGTCCACATCGTGATGGTCCAACAAGGCTTCGACAACCTGTTGGAATCACATCAGACCGTGGTCATCCAACCCTCGTTCCGAGGGCGTTCTCCGACAGCCTCTCAGGAGTAAGCTATGCAGCCCATCAAACACGTATTCTGGGGTTTGTTGGTCCTGCTGACTGTTCTGTGGGTTGCTGCGGAGCCGCAGGTGTTCGCGGCGGCCACCTTCTTTGCCCTTCGCGCGGCGATGATGCAATACAGCGGCGTGCTTGCGATCGGCTGCATGAGTGTGGCCATGATCCTGGCGCTTCGCCCGCGTTGGCTGGAGCCACGTCTCGGCGGGCTCGACAAGATGTATCGCCTGCATAAGTGGCTGGGTATCGCTGCACTCCTCATCGCCGTGGTTCACTGGCTGTGGGCGCAGGGGCCACGATGGGCGGTCGGCTTCGGCCTGCTTGGGCGTCCGGCGCGCGGGGCGAGGCCGGCTGTCGGCAGTCAGGTCGAGCAGTTCTTCATGAGCCTGCGCGGCAGTGCCGAAGGCATCGGCGAGTGGGCGTTCTACGCGGTCGTGGTTTTCATCGTTCTGGCGCTGGTCCAGCGCATTCCCTATCGTTTGTTCTACAAAACGCACCGGCTGCTTGCAGTCGGCTATCTTCTGCTGGTTTTCCATTCCGTGGTGCTGATGAGCTTTGCCTACTGGACGACGCCTGTCGGCATCGCAATGGTCGTGCTCATGGCATGGGGCACATGGGCGGCGATGATGGCCCTGTTGCGTCGCGTCGGCATCACCCATCAGGTCAAAGGCCGGATCGTATCTCTCCAGTATTATCCGGGCGTCCGCGTCCTCGAAACGGAGATCGACGTGCCGTCCGGATGGCCCGGCCACAAGGCTGGCCAGTTCGCCTTTGCCACGTCAGACACCGCCGAGGGAGCGCATCCCTATACCATCGCCTCGGCGTGGCATGAGGCCGCGCACCGCATCAATTTCGTCACGAAGGAACTGGGCGACTACACCAGCCGGCTGAGGGACACGCTGCGCGTCGGCCAGGAGGTCAAGATCGAGGGGCCGTATGGCTGCTTCACCTTCGACGATGCCAGTCCGCATCAGATCTGGGTTGGCGCCGGGATCGGTGTCACGCCATTCATCGCCCGCATGAAGAACCTCGCGCATCTGCGCAGCGAGAATGCGAGCCAGGCCGGACTGCAGACGATCGAGCTGTTCCACCCCACAACCGACTACGACGAGGTGGCGGAACGCAAGCTGATGGCCGATGCGCAGGCCGCCAATGTGCACCTGCATTTTCTGGTCGATGCGCGCGACGGTCGCCTGAACGGCGAACGCATCCGCGCGGCCGTGCCCGCGTGGCGGGAAGCGAGCATCTGGTTCTGCGGTCCCGTTGGTTTCGGCGATGCGCTGCGGCGGGACTTCGCAGAACAGGGCTTCCCCGTCTCGGAGCGCTTCCACCAAGAACTTTTCGCCATGCGCTGAAGCGCGCGGGTGTCAGCACCATGGCATGCGCCCGGTGCGACAACAGCCTGCCCCAAGCCCCGGGTTCATCCGGTCGCCAGCGCATGCGGCCGTCAAGGATCAGCGCACGGGTCATGCGGCGATCGTCAGGCTGGCGATCCGGACGCCGGCCAGTGAGAACGCGTAGCGCAGCTTCACCGGGCTGCCCGGGAAAGCGCCCGAAACCAGTCCCGTCACCAGCATCGTGCCCTCCTGCTCGCGCAGATCGAACGGCTCGACGCTGACCCTGTACTTGGCGCTCGACTCCTCCATCCATTGGTGGATCGCCTCCCTGCCGCGCCGCTCCTGCGCCTCGTCCACGACGATCGCCTCGTCGGCGAAACACGCCAGCATGGCGTCGACATCCTGCCGGTTCTTGGCCGCGAAATACGCCCCCAGCGGAGGCGGCAGCACGAGGCCGCCACGGGTCGCCTCGCGCTTGTTGCGCAGGATGATGAACTGCACGATCCGGTCGTCCGCCACCGAAAAATAGAGGGCGAGGCTGAGCGGATCCGGCAACCCGGTCTTGTCGAACGCGCCATCGATTGACGCGGCAACGGCGATGCTGGCGCCGCGGACCGTCGCGGCGGTGACATCCATGGTGACGCGGTCGCCGACGATCTCGCGCGCCGCCCAGGTGCGGATGGCATCTGTTCCGGCATATTCGTGCTGTTGATCGTTCACCACCGCATCCTCGGCGAACGTCGCCATCAGCCCCGCGAGATCGAAGCTGTTGGCCGCCGCGATGCAGGCTCGAACGGGGTCTGGCAGGTTGGAAGCGATCGGGGGCTGAAGCCTGGGTGCGGTCATCGGGTCATCTCCATTGTTCGACGCTCCCCAGATAACCCTCCCGCATGGAAGCGACAGACGGCACACAGCCATAGTATTTATTCCAACAGGGAATGTATGAGGGCGCCGCCATGGACCGGTTCGATACGATGCGGCTGTTCGTCAGGGTGGTGCAAAGCGGCAGCTTCTCGGTGGCCGCGCGTGAAACCGGGGTCGGGCAGCCCGCCGTCAGCAAGCAGATCGCGCAGCTTGAAGCGCGTCTGGGCGCGCAATTGCTGCGGCGGACATCGCGCAGCATGACGGTCACCGAAGCCGGGCAGGGCTTCTACGAGGCCGCCCTGCGCCTGATCGACGACCTTGATGCAGCGGAATCCCTCGTCGGGCGGGGGCAAAGCGCGCCCTCGGGGCTGGTCCGCGTCGCGCTCGCGCCGGTGTTCGCTCGGCTTTATGTCGTACCCAGCCTGCCGGCCTTTCTGGAACACTACCCCGACATCTCGGTCGAACTGCTGGTGTCCGAGCGCACCCTCAACCTGGTGGAGGAAGGGGTCGATCTGGCGATCCACAACGGCGATCTCGTCGATTCATCGCTGATCGTCCGCAAGCTGGCGACCACGCCGATCGTCACCGTCGGAACGCCGGCCTACCTCGCGGCACGGGGCGAGCCGATGAGCCCGGGCGATCTGGAGCGGCATGACTGCGTCATCTTCGCCCCGCGCGGCGAACCGCGCGCGTGGCGGTTCGCCGGCAAGTTCGGTCCTGCCGTCCACCACCCGAAAGGGCGCTTGCGCACCGCGGACGCCGAACAGATCCGCGCGGCGGTCCTCGCCGGCCTCGGGCTGGCGCACACGCCGGGCTGGCTGTTTGCGCCCGAGATCGCCTCGGGCGCCGTCCGCGCGGTGCTGGCCGGGTATCAGCCCGCCCCCCTGTCGATCAGCCTGGTGCATCCCGCCGGGCGGCGGCTGCCGACCAAGGCCCGGGTGTTCGGGGCGTTCCTCGCGGAAGCCCTCGGCCGGGAGCCGGCATTCGCCCCATCATAGGGACCATCGCGTATTCGGCACGGCCTCGTTCGGGCCTGGCCGGCGCTGACATTCAGGCGCCCGGCGCGGGATCAGGCCGCCGGCTGAGGTATTTCATGCCCGTATCGCACATCACGGTGACGATGGTGGCGTCCGGCCCCAATTGCTCGGCCAGGCGCAGGGCGGCGGCGACATTGGCGCCGGTGGAGGTGCCCGCGAAAATCCCTTCCTCCCGCGCCAGCCGTATGGCCATCGCCGTGGCCTCGGCCGTGGACACCCGCTCGATCCGGTCGGCGGCGCCGCTGTGCCACAGCGGCACGACATAGCCGGCCCCGATGCCGTCGATCCTGTGGGCGCCCGCCGGTCCACCCGACAGCACGGCCGATTCGGCCGGCTCCACCGCAACCAGACCGATCCCGCCGTCACGGCGCCGCAGCCCGTCGCCGATGCCGCGCAGCGAGGCCGCGGTGCCGACGCTCTGGACGAAGTGATCGATCCGGCCGTCCGTCGCATCCCAGATCTCGTCCGCCATGCGGTGATAGGCCGCAAGCTGGTCGCGGTTGTTCATCTGGTCGGTCCAGAAGCCGCCGGTCTCCCCGGCGATGACGCGGGCCGCCTCGATCATGTCGCGGGTCAGCTTCCCGGTCATGCCGCCACCCTCGCTCGCCACGATCCGCAGGTGGGCCCCCAGCGCCCGCATGTGGTCGAGCTTTTCGCGGGCGAAGGCGTCCGAGGTCACGATATGCAGGGTGTATCCCTTCACGGTGCAGACGAGCGCCAGCGAAACCCCGGTGCTGCCGCCGGTGTATTCGACGACCGACCCGCCGGCCCGCAGCCGCCCATCCGCTTCCGCGGCCTCGATCATGGCCAGCGCCATCCGGTCCTTCATGCTGCCGGTGGGGTTCTGGCTCTCCAGCTTGAGCAGGATGCGGGCGCCATTGCCCGGCACAAGCCTGCGCAGCGGCACCAAGGGGGTGCCTCCCACGCAGGCCAGGATGTCTCGGCGCAGATGTGTCATCATGCGTGGTTCCCGTTTCGATGGGGATGGCGGTGACGCGGCGAGAGGCGTTATCGGCGCGACGCGGTCGCCCGTGGGGTAGGAAATCCGGACCGCCGGGAACCGGCCACGGGCCGGCTCAGAACCCTTCCGCCCCGCCATCCGCCGCCATGGCAGGGCGGATATCAGCGAGTTGGTAGCGCTCGAACCACCCTGGGAAGGCCCGCGCCCGCGCCCGCGCGCCCTCGATCGTCAGGCCCAGCCGCTGCGCCGCGACGAAGCTGGCATCGCCCCGCCACCACGCCACCAGGGCTGCCAGCCGGGCCCGCACGCAGAGCGGCTCCGGAAAGCCGGGGTTCTGGCCGCACACGGATGCCTCCGACGGCGTCAGCAGCATGAAGCGCGGCCGGCGCTCGTCGATCACGAAGCGCACCACCAGCGGGGCGCGCGGCAACGCCGCGAACCTCACCCGCCGCTGCATGTCGATGAGCAGCGGCTCCGCGTCGAGATCCTCCGCCTCGGCGTGCCGGGGCAGCCATCTTTGTCCCCAGGTCCCGAGCGCGCCGATCAGCGCCGCCAGCTCCTTGCCTGCATCGGTCAGCACGTATTCGGGCCCATGCGGGCCGTCGCCGCGGGTGACCGCGCCGACCAGCGCCAGGCTTTGCAGCCGTTCCGACAGCATCGTGCGGGAGATCCGCGGAATGCCGCGGCGAATGTCGTTGAAGCGGCGGCTGCCGCACAGCAGCTCGCGCACCACCAGCAGCGTCCAGCGGCCGCCCAGCACCTCATGGGCGCGCGCCACCGAACAGAACTGCCCATACCCGGTCATGGCGCCATCCTACCCTGCTCATGCCAGGTCGGCATCCCTTGCGGCGCCCGCCAGCGGGTGGATACCCTGGCGCCAACGCGCCCTCGGGCCGCTCGGGAGAAGGAACAGCGATGCGCCAGTCGGTCACCATCTACGGCATCAAGGCCTGCGACACGATGAAGAAGGCCCGCGCCTGGCTCGACACGCACGGCGTCGCCTACACCTTCCACGACTACAAGACACAGGGCATCGGCCGCGCCGAACTGGAGCGGTGGGTGCGTGAGGCTGGCTGGGAAACCGTCCTGAACCGCGCTGGCACCACCTTCCGCAAGCTGGCGGAAGCGGACAAATCCGGCCTCGACGCGGCCAGGGCGGTCGCCCTGATGCTCGCCCAGCCCTCGATGATCAAGCGCCCGGTGCTGGAGGCGGGCGGGCGCCTGATCATCGGGTTCAAGCCGGAGGCGTATGCGGCGGCGTTCGGCTGAGGAGGGGGGCGCTGGCGGAGGCACGAAAGTTGCGCCACTCTGCGCGCCCAGGGCCATCAGAACCGGAGTGAGTCGCATGTCCGCCACCGCAACCAGCAAGCCGCGCGGCCGCCTGTTCTTCGCCAATCCCGGCCCGACCAACATCCCCGACAGCATCCTGCATGCCATCGGCCACCATGCCGTCGATTTTCATGACCCCGAGTTCATGAAGATGTACGACGAGTGCTGGGAAGGCGTGCTGCGCGTCATGAAGACCACGCAGCACATGTTCATGTACACCGGCTCCGGCCACGCCGCCTGGGAAGCCAGCCTAGTCAACGTGCTGTCGCCCGGCGACACCATGCTGATCCTGGAGACCGGCAATTTCTCCGAGTCGTGGGGCCGCATGGCGCTGGACCTCGGGCTGAACGTGCGCACCCTTGGGTGCGACTGGCGCATGGGCATCGACATGGCCGCGCTGAAGGCCCTGCTCGAAGCCGACACGGCGCATGAGATCAAGGCGATCGGCGCCGTCCACAACGAGACCTCCACCGGCATGTTCCTGCCGCTGGACGAGGTGCGCGCGGCGCTGGACGCGGCGAAGCACCCGGCGCTGCTGCTGGTGGACACCATCTCCTCGTTGGGCTGCATCGACCTGCGGATGGACGAATGGGGCATCGACGTGGTGGTGGGCGGCAGCCAGAAGGGGCTGATGCTGCCCACCGGCATGGCCTTCACCGGCGTGTCCGACAAGGCGATGGAAGCCAGCAGGAACAGCAAGCTGGCTAAGCATTATTTCTCCTGGCAGGTGATGTCGGCGCGCAAGCAGCGCAGCTTCATCGGCACCGTGCCGACCAACCAGTTCTACGGCCTGCGCGAGTCGATCCGCCTGATCGAGGAGGAGGGGCTGGAGAACGTGTTCGCCCGTCACGCCCGCCTGGCCGAGGCGGTGCGCCGCTGCGTGCGCCACTGGTCCGGCAACAATGGCCCGCAACTGTTCTGCGCCAACCCCAGCCGCGAATCGAACTCGGTGACCGCCGTGCTGATGCCGGAGGGCCATGACGCCGAGGCGATCCGCAGCACCACGAAAAACCGCTTCAACGTCTCGCTCGGCGCCGGGCTGGCCAAGCTGAACGGCAAGGTGTTCCGCATCGGCCACCTTGGCGACCTCAACGAGCCGATGATCCTGGGTACCCTGGCCTCGATCGAGATGGCGCTGAAGATGAACAACGTGCCGCATGCCCCGGGCGGGGTGGACGCGGCGATGGAATACCTCGCGGCGGTGGCCGGGTGAGGCAGGAAGTCTTCTTTTTGTGAACAAAAAGAAGCAAAAAAACTTTGCTCGCTGGAGTTTCCGCGGAGACTCCAACGAGTGAAAGTTTTGTGGTTCTTTTTTCAAAAAGAACACCTTCCTTCCTACCCTCCCACGCCGCCTTGCCCCGCCGCCGGCGCCATGCTGCACTTGCGGTCTGTTCCGACCGGAGAGTGTTCATGGCCGACCCCGACCAGCTGAAAAAACTTGAAGCCGCCGTGGAGGCGAACTGGGAGAAACAGGTCGCCTGGCTGCAAACCCTGGTCCGCTTCCCCAGCCTGCGCGGCAAGGAAGGCCCCTGCCAGGACTGGATCGCCCGCGAATTCGCCGGCCGCGGCTGGAGCGTGGACCGCTACACCCTCTCCGAAGTCGCCATGGACCATCTGCCCGGCTACTCGCCGGTGATGGACACCGACTACACCCAGGCCGTCCAGGTGGTCGCGACCGTGCGCGCGCCCCAGCTTCCCGCCGAGGGGGCCAGGGGCCGCAGCCTGATCCTGCAGGGTCATGTGGACGTGGTGCCGGAAGGCCCGGCCGAGATGTGGACCTTCCCGCCCTTCGACCCGGTCATCAAGGATGGCTGGATGAACGGGCGCGGCTCGCACGACATGAAGCAGGGCGTGGCGGCGATGGTGTTCGCCATGGACGCGCTGCGCACCGCCGGCCTCGCGCCGGCAGCGGATGTCTACGTCCAGACCGTCACCGAGGAGGAGTGCACCGGCAACGGCGCGCTCTCCACGCTCGCCCGCGGCTACCGCGCCGAAGGCTGCCTGATCCCGGAGCCGACCGGCGGCAGCATCTCGCGCGGCCATGTGGGGGTGATGTGGTTCCGCCTACGGGTGCGCGGCGTGCCGGTGCACGTGGCGCGGGCGCAGACCGGCAGCAACGCCATCCTCTCCGCCTACGCGCTGATCCAGGCGCTGCAGGCGCTCACCGCCGAAATCAACGTCACCGCCCGCAGTCACCCCTGGTTCAAGGAGGTCGCCGACCCGGTGAAGTTCAACCCGGGCGTCATCCGTGGCGGCGACTGGGGCAGCTCCACCCCCGCCTGGTGCGAGGTGGACTGTCGCCTCGGCCTGCTGCCCGGCACCACCCTGGCCGAGGCGCGCCAGCAGGTGCTGGACACCGTTGCCCGCGCCGCCGCCAGCGACCCGTTCATGGCCAACTCGCCGCCCGAGGTGATCTGGAACGGCTTCCAGGCCGACGGCCAGATCAAGCAGCCCGGCGGCGAGGCCGAGCGCGTGCTGTCCGGCGTGCACGAGGCCCTGTATGGCGAGGCGCCGAAGGCCCGGCTGGGCACCGGCGTGGACGACACGCGATTCTACGCCAACTACTACGGCATCGATGCCATCTGTTACGGCCCGGCGGGGGAGGGGGCGCATGCCTTCGACGAGCGCGCCCACCTGCCGGCGCTGAAAAAGAACACCGTGGCCATCGCCGGCTTCATCGCCGCATGGTGCGGGGTGCGGGCCGCCTGACACACGGCGTGCCCCTCCGAGTCCATCCACCCCTGTGGATAACTCGACTCCGGATGGCGAATCGCGTTTCGCCTTGGCGCGGATTTTGTCCGGGTGTAAGTTCGCCATCCGTTCCCGCCGCCAGTGTTGCGCGGCGGCATCAGGCCTCCATATTGTGTGCCGATCAGTGGGGGTCATCCACATCTAGTGTGATTTGATTTGACGCACGCGGCCGGGTGGGCAGGATGGGGGCATGGTGATCGAGGTTCAGGGGGATGCTACCGTGCTAGACGTCGTGCAGATGCAAGGCCGCCATCAGGTGCGGGTCGACCGGTCCCGTGACAAGCTGATCACCGATTTCGGCCGCGCCACGCTGGACGACCGCTACCTGCTGCCCGGTGAGAGCTACCAGGACTTGTTCGCCCGCGTCGCCAGCTTCTACGGCGAGGATGGCGCGCACGCGCAGCGCCTGTACGACTACATCAGCAAGATGTGGTTCATGCCGGCCACCCCGGTGCTGTCCAACGGCGGCACCACCCGCGGCCTGCCGATCTCCTGCTTCCTGAATGAGGCGTCGGACAGCCTGGACGGCATCGTCGGCCTGTGGAACGAGAATGTCTGGCTGGCCTCCAAGGGCGGCGGAATCGGGTCATATTGGGGCAATTTGCGCTCGATCGGCGAGAAAGTCGGCCAGAACGGCAAGACTTCCGGCGTGATTCCGTTCATCCGCGTGATGGACAGCCTGACGCTCGCCATCAGCCAGGGCAGCCTGCGCCGCGGCTCGGCCGCCACCTATCTGCCGGTCTGGCATCCGGAGATCGAGGAATTCATCGAGATGCGCCGCCCCACCGGCGGCGACCCGAACCGCAAGGCGCTCAACCTGCACCACGGCATCCTGATCCCGGACGCCTTCATGCGCGCCGTGGAAGCCGACGAGCAATGGGCGCTGACCTCGCCTAAGGACAAGAGCGTGGTGCGCAAGATCGGCGCCCGCGCGTTGTGGGTGCGCATCCTGATGGCCCGCATCGAGACCGGCGAGCCGTACCTGATCTTCAGCGACCAGGTGAACCGGGCGATGCCGGAGCACCACAAGCTGGCCGGGTTGGAAGTGAAGACCTCCAACCTGTGCAGCGAGATCACCCTGCCCACCGGCATCGACCAGCACGGCAGGCAGCGCACCGCCGTCTGCTGCCTGTCCTCGCTCAACCTGGAGAACTGGTTCGAGTGGAAGGACCACCCGCTGTTCATCGAAGACGTGATGCGCTTCCTGGACAACGTGTTGCAGGATTTCATCGACCGCGCGCCGGAAGGCATGGAGCGGGCGAAATACTCCGCCATGCGCGAGCGCTCGGTAGGCCTCGGCGTGATGGGCTTCCACTCCTTCCTGCAATCACAGAACGTGCCCTTCGAGAGCGTCATCGCGAAGGTGTGGAACCTGCGGATGTTCAAGCATATCCGCGGCCAGGCCGACCACGCCTCGCGGCTGCTGGCCGATGAGCGCGGCGCCTGTCCGGATGCCGCCGAATACGGCATCCAGGAGCGCTTCTCCAACAAGATGGCGATCGCGCCGACCGCCTCCATCTCCATCATCGCCGGCAATTCCTCGCCGGGGATCGAGCCGATCGCCGCCAACGTGTTCCTGCAAAAGACACTCTCGGGCAGCTTCACCGTGCGCAACCGCCACCTGCAGAAGCTGCTGGAAGCCAAGGGCCAGGACACCGACGAGGTCTGGTCGTCGATCACGCTCAACAAGGGCAGCGTGCAACACCTTGATTTCCTGACGGAACAGGAAAAGGCCGTCTACAAGACCGCCTTCGAGCTGGACCAGCGCTGGATCATCGAGCACGCCGCCGACCGCACGCCCTATATCTGCCAGAGCCAATCGGTGAACATCTTCGTGCCGGCCAACGTGCACAAGCGCGACCTGCATCAGATCCATATGATGGCCTGGAAGAAGGGCATGAAGTCGCTCTACTACTGCCGCAGCATGTCGATCCAACGTGCTGACAACGTGAGCGAAAAGGCCGTCCGTCCGGAGGAGTTCACCGGCGTTCTCGCCGCCGACCTGCCGGCCAACGACCAGGGTTCGCTGCCGCTGGTGGCCCGCGCCGGCACCACCGACTATGAGGAGTGCCTGGCCTGCCAGTAGGCGAGCCGGCCCAACCCAGACCACCCACGGCCACCTCCCTGCGGGGGCTGGCCGCGGCGGGGCTGGTGGCGGCGGCCCTGCTGCTGGGTCTCGCCGGCTGGTGGTTCTTCCGGATCGCGGTACGGACCAAGCCGGTCGCCGACTGGATGACGTTCCATCTGGCGGCGCGGCTGTATTTCGAGGGCCGCCTCGCCGAGCTGTTCGACGGCGCCGGCTTCACCGCCGCCATGAACGCGGCTTTCGCCGGCCTGCTGGCCCACCCGATTCCGTTCCAGCCCTGGGTCTATCCGCCCAGCTTCCTGCTGCTGCTGCTGCCGTTCGGGCTGCTGCCGTTCTGGCCGGCTTATGGCGCCTTTCTCGCGGTCTCGCTCGGCGCGCTCCTGCTGGCGGTCCGCGCCTTCGCGCACCGTCCGGCGCATCGCTGGCTGCTGGCCGCGGCCCTGATGCTGTCGCCAGCGATGGCCGCCGGGGTGCTGCTCGGCCAGAACAGCCTGCTCACCTGCGCGCTGCTGCTGGGCAGCCTCGCCGCCCTGCCGGCCTCTCCGCTGGTCGCCGGCGCGTTGCTCGGCCTGCTCAGCTTCAAGCCGCAGCTCGGCCTGTTGATCCCGGTCGCCCTGCTCGCCGGCCGGCAGTACCGGGCGATCGCCAGCGCGACGGTCGTGGCCGTGGGGCTCGCCGCCGCCAGCCTTGCCGTGTTCGGCCCGGCGGCCTGGGTCCAGTGGCTGGAATTCGCCGCCGGGCGGGGCGCCCTGTATCAGCAATGGGTGGTGGAGAACCGCCTGCACGGCGAAAGCGTGTTCGCCGCGGTGGTGGCGCTCGGCGGGCCGGCCCGCCTGGCCGGCGCCGCGCAGCTCGGCGCGATCCTCGCGGCCGCCGGCTGCGTCTGGTGGGCGTATTCCCGCCCGATGGGCCGGCTGGTGCAGGCCGCGGTCCTGCTGTGCGCCATCGTGCTCTCCTCGCCGCACCTGCTCTCCTACGACATGTTGCCGGCTGGGCTGGCCGCCGCCATGATGCTGCTGGTGTTCCAGGCGCGCGGCGGCGGCCCCGGCGGCCGGGTCGCCTGCCTTGTGGTGTGGGCGGCGCCGATCGTCACGGTGCTGGTGCATTCCTGGCTGGCGATCACCCTCATCGCCGGCGGCTGCATCGGCCTGCTGTGGTTCGGGCGGGGCGACGCCGCCCGTCCGGCGAGTCGTTGACCGGGTCAAGGACGACGCGGCTGGTGGCGCGCCGTCACCGCTCAGGCGCAAACCCGTCCGTCAGCGTGTCGAGGAAGGCGATGATATCCGCCTCGTCCTGCGCGCTCATCGCCGGCGCCTGCCCCGGGTGGCGGTCGAACGGCGGATCGATGGTATCGACGTTGGCGCGGTCGGCCGGCGGCATGTCGTCGTATTTGGCGATGCTGCCGTCCGCCGCCCGCGGATAGACCTTCCCGGGCGCCACATCGCGGTCGTTGTAGAAATCCAGCACCGCGCGCAGGCTATGGAACACCCCGTTGTGGAAGAACACGCGGCGCGTCGCCACATTGCGCAGCGTCGGCGTGGCGAACATGCCGCAGAACCGGGTATCCGCCCGCATATCCGTGCGATACGGCCCGCAAATCCCGCGATCAAAGAATTTCGGGTCGCGGTTGATCCGCAGCGCCGGGTTGCGCGGCGCGCCGAGCGCCTCGAACTGCCCGTCGGTGAAGCGCGGCGGCAGCCCGTCGCGGCCCGGCTGGTCCACGTGGCAACCGCCGCAATTGGCCCGCGCGGGGTCGTTGAACAGCAGGTAGCCGCGCATCTCCGCCGGGCTGAACCGCGTCCGGCCCTCCAGCCAATAGTCGAACTTGCTGGTGTAGGGATGGAAGCTGGCATCCTCGATCTGGTAGCGCGCCACCGCGAACATCGCCTCGCCGACCAGCAGCGCGGCGTTGTCGAGCACCCCCGGCCCGAATAATTGCGTGAAGCCGGGCGCGTAGGCCGCCCGCAGCTTCGCGGCGACGCTGGCGACGGAGGGATTGGCCATCTCGACCGGGTTGAGCAGGGGGCCCATCGCCTGCTGTTGCAGCGTGTCGGCGCGCCCGTCCCAGAACAGCCCGCCTTGCGGCACCACGTCGCCGGCGGATTGCGCGGTGTTCCGTGCCGTCTTGGCGGCGCGCGCACCGCCGCTGCGCGCCACCATCTGGGCCAGCGTCGTGCCCTCGTCCTCGTCGGCCTCGGGGCCCACGGAGAACACCGGCTGGCGCTCCAGATAGGCGAGCGACGGCACCGCCCGGAACCCCTGGTCGCGTCCGCCCGGCCCGCCCAGCGCCACCGGCGCGGCGCCGTCCGGCCCGTAATGGTTGGCCGGGTCGTGGCAACTGGCGCAGGACTGCTTGCCGGAGCCCGACAGGCTGGCGTCGTGGAAGATCCGCCGCCCCAGCTCCGCCATCATCGACAGCGGTGCCGCCGGCGGGCGCTGCAGCCGCACGGGGAAGGGGTTCCATCCCGGCGCCTGCGCGCTATCCGCCGCGAACGCCGCCCCGCCGGCGGCAAGGGCGAGCACGAAAATGGCGGCCCGCAGGAGCGGGCCGCCGGCCTTCGCCATGGCTCAGTTCGCGCCGCCGGCCGGCGGCGTCTTCAGCGCGTCCCCGCTCGCCGGATCGAGGTAGAGCGCCGGGCGCGGGTGTTTGGTGGCGAAGTCGAACAGGCCGGTGAGCTGGCCGGCCGTCGCGTCGAACGAGCCGCCGCCGAGCCGCTTGCCGCCCAGCCAGTTGTCCTCGATGAACCGCACCACCGAGGCCTGCGAGATCAGCGCATGGTCGATGTGGTTGGCACGCGTCCAGGGCGAGATCACCAGGAACGGGATGCGCGTGCCCGGGCCGCAGCGGCCGTTCACCGGCTTGCCGTCCACGCCCGCCGGCGCCGTGCCGGTGCCGCACTTGCCCGGGCCGTTAAGCTGGTCGGCCTCGGCGTCGAACGAGGCATGGGTCGGCTTGGCGTAGGCATGGTCGTACCAGCCATCCGAGTCGTCCCAGGTCACCACCACGGCGGTGTCCTTCCATTCCGGGCGCTGCTGCAGGAAGTTCAGCATCTCCACCATGCCGGCCTGCTCGTCCAGCGGGTCGGAGTAGCCGGCATGGCCATCCTGGTAGGCCGGCAGCTTGATGAACGACACCGCCGGGAAGTTGCCGGCCTTCACCGCCGCGTAGAAATCCTTCAGCCCGTATTCGTGGTTCGCCGGCTCCGGCGCCGTGCCGTCCGGCAGGACGCTGTAGCCGATGGTGGCCACGGAGTGCGGCCGCGCATGCGTCGGGTTGGCGGTCGATTCGTAGTACTGGAACCAGTTGTGGTGGGCGATGTAGTCGGTGACGGCGTGGCCGACCACCGCGGACTGGGTGGAGCGCTTGCAGCCGGTCGAGCCGTTCGGGTTGGTCGTCTCCAGGTTGAAGCCGCCCATGAAGCCGCCCCAGGTGATCTTGGCCTCGTTCAGCAGGTCGCCGATGTTGCGGCCGGTCATCGTCGCCTGGTCATGCGGCACCGAGCAGACATCCGCGCCCGGGTCCACGTCGTTGATCATCGTCCAGCCGCCCTGGCCGTTGGCGATGTAGTAGGAGACCTTGGCGAGGGTGGACGGCTTCTTGGAGGTGGCGATGATGCGCATCCCGTCGGTCTGCCCGGCCACCACCTCCAGCGCGCCCGGAGTCGAGGGGCCGTAGGTGTCGGTATAGGCGTTGTCGCTCATGCTGAAATGCTGGGCGTAGCGCCACAGCGCGGTGACGGTGTTGCCGTCGAAATACCCCATTACCTGGCCCTTGGTGCCGAACGCCCCGGCGCCGCCGGCCGAGCCCTTGCCGGTGTATTTCGGGAACAGGTCGGCCTTGCCGCCGTGATAGGCCATCTGCTCGGCGGTATAGGCGTGGTTCTGGTCGGCGGTGTTGGCCTGGGTGCGGTCCAGGCGGAACGGGGCGGCGGCGTCCGCGCCGTTCGCCGGGCCGGCGTTGGGGTTTTTGGCCAGCAGCTTCGCCGCGGCCAGCGTGTTGGCCACCGGGGTATGCGCCGCCGCCACGAAACGCGGCTCGCCCGTCGGGTTGGTGGCGTGCGGGTAGGTGGCGAAATAATGGTCGAACGAGACGTTCTCGTTGAAGATGACCACCAGGTGCTTCACCGGCGTCGCCGTCTTCACCGCCGCCGGCTGGCCGGGGGTGGCCGGGGCGACGGCACCGACAGGAGCGGGGCCGGCCGGGGCGGCGCTGGCGGCGGTGATGGTGGCCAGCGCCAGCAAGGCGGCGGAGGCGAGCAGCTTGGTGCGTCGGGTCATGCCACATCTCGAATAAGGGTGATGGCGCGGTCTATAAGATCGCGCCGCCGCCGATGGTGAAGCAATCGTGACATTCTGTATCTAGGACATTACGCCCAGGCAACCCGTCGTTGTCGCGCCGGATGGGGCCGCCGCCGCCGACACCACAAATTGCGATGGTTCTCCGCACGTTACACCAAATATGGTGGGCCGGCCGCCGCGCCGGGTTTCCAGCCGGCATGCCGGGTGGTAGAACCGTCGCCCGACTCCCCTGCCAGCGCGGACATCGAGCCATGACCCAAGCTTCCACCCCCGCCCACAGCCCCGACGAAACCCCCGTGCGCTTCGACCTGCTCACCTCCAACCCGGTCTACAAGCCCTTCCGCTACCCCTGGGCCTACGAGGCGTGGCTCACCCAGCAGCGCGTGCACTGGCTGCCCGAGGAGGTGCCGCTGGCCGACGACGTGAAGGACTGGCACCGCAACCTGTCGGAACCCGAGCGCAACCTGCTCAGCCAGATCTTCCGCTTCTTCACCCAGGCGGATGTCGAGGTGAACAACTGCTACATGAAGCACTACAGCCAGGTGTTCAAACCCACCGAAGTGCTGATGATGCTGTCCGCTTTTTCGAACATCGAGACGATCCACGTGGCGGCCTACAGCCACCTGCTGGACACCGTCGGCATGCCCGAGATCGAATACACGGCCTTCCTCAAATACAAGGAGATGAAGGACAAGTTCGACTACATGCAGACTTTCCGCGTGGACAGCAAGCACGAGATCGCCAAGACCCTGGCGGCCTTCGGCGCGTTCACCGAGGGGCTGCAGCTGTTCGCCTCCTTCGCCATCCTGCTGAACTTCCCGCGCTTCGGGAAAATGAAGGGCATGGGCCAGATCATCTCCTGGTCGGTGCGCGACGAAACGCTGCACTGCCTGTCGGTGATCCGCCTGTTCCGCACCTTCGTGCAGGAAAACCCGGAAATCTGGACCGAGGAGCTGCGGCGCGAGCTGTATCTCACCTGCGCCACCATCGTGGACCACGAGGACGCCTTCATCGACCTCGCCTTCGAACTCGGCGCCGTCGAGGGGCTGAGCGCGGCCGAGGTGAAGCAATACATCCGCTTCATCGCCGATCGCCGCCTGACCCAGCTCGGTCTGAACGCGCTCTACCATGTGGAGCGCAACCCGCTGCCCTGGCTCGATGACATGCTGAACGCGCCCGAGCATGCAAATTTCTTCGAGAACCGTTCCACCGAATACAGCAAGGCCTCCACCACCGGCACCTGGGAGGAAGCCTTCTCCGACAGCGTGTTCGAGACCGCGCAGCCCAGCGGCGACGTGCTGGCGCCGGGCTGACCCGCCGACGCGGCGGCGCGCGGTGGTTTACCTGCCGCCCGCCCGCCGCTATTGGAGGGTCCCGAAGGGAATTGCTCGATGCGCATGCTGCGATGGATTGCCTATGGACTCGTGGCCGTCGTGCTGGTGGCCTGGGGCCTCATATGGGTGCAGCAAGGCGGGCTGGGGCGGCTGGACACCGCCTCGGTCGGCATGTCGGTGCCGGGCGGCGTCTCGGTCGGCGGGCCGTTCAGCTTGGTTGACAGCGCCGGCAAGCCGGTCACCGACGCCAGCTTCCGCGGCCGCTTCATGCTGGTCTATTTCGGCTACACCTTCTGCCCCGATGTCTGCCCGACCGAATTGCAGATGGTCGCCAACGCGCTGGCCTTGCTGGGCAAGGACGCCGACCGGGTGGCGCCGATCTTCATCACCGTGGACCCCGAGCGCGACACGCCTGAGGTGATCGGCGGCTACACCAAGCTGTTCGACCCGCGGCTGATCGGCCTCACCGGCACGCCGGCGCAGATCGCCGCCGCCGCCAAGGCCTACCGGGTGTATTACGCCCGTGCGACATCGAAGGATTCCGCCACGTATTTGATGGATCATTCATCATTTATCTATCTCATGGGGCCGGACGGAAAACTGAGCGCCCTGTTCAAGCAGGGCACCACCGCGCAGGAACTCGCCGACGGCATCCGCGCCAAGCTGGCCGGGGCGTCCTGATGGCGGCGCGCGAACCGGGCGGGACGAACGATGGATGCTGCCGTGAGTGACGCCGAGGACAGCCCGCGCGAGAGCATGCCGCCCTCGGGCCTGCCGCGCCACAGCCGGCGGCTGTCCGACAAGGTCCTGATCGCCTTCCACCATGCCTGCGACCAGGGCGATTTCGAGATCGCCGAGCAGCTTCTGCACGTGGTGGAAACCATGCTGCGCCGCCGCGTCGCCGGGCCGGACCCCAACCGCCGCCGCAGCCTGGACAGCCTGGTGGCCGCGCATGAGCGCCTCTGGCACCTGCGCAACCGCGACCGCACCGAGGGCTGAGCCAGCCTACCACTCCAGCGCCGCGCCCTCGCGCAGCACCGCCTCCGCCGCCGCGGTATAGCCGCCTTCCGGGGCGTGCAACACCAGCCCCGGCAGCACGCGGCACGCCCCGCGCCCGCCCTTCACGCCGCGCAGCAGCACCAGCTTGGCCGCCCTCCCGGGCTTCGGCCACAGCGGCAGCACCGCCAGGCTGCCGCAGCCGGCCGCCTGCATCGCCGCCAGGCAGCCGGGCAGGGCGGCGGCGGCCACCACGAAGGTCAGCGTGCCATGGTGGCGCAGCGGCGCCGCCAGCCGCCCCGCCCACAGCGCGAACAGCCCGCCGCCCGCCCGCCGCGCCCCCTCGCGCCCGGCATCCGGCGAGGGGGTGCCCTCCGGCGCGTGCCAGGGCGGGTTGGCGAAGGCATGGTCGAACGCCCCCTCGAGCCGCAGCGTCGCCAGGTCGCCCTCCAGCACCGACAGCCCGGCGAATCCGTTGGCCGCCGCATTGGCCCGCGCCAACGCCGCCTGCGCCGGGTCGCGCTCCAGCCCCACGCCCGCCACCCCCGGCACCCGCGCCGCCAGGCACAGTAGCGCCGCCCCCGCGCCGGTGCCGCCTTCCAGCACGTGCTGCCCCGGCCGGGCCGGGATGCTGGCGGCCAGCAGCACCGGCTCGATGCCGCTGCGGTGGCCGTCGCCGCGCTGGTCGTGCCGCACCCGCCCGCCCAGCAGCCAGCCGGGGCGAACCGCCGTGCTCACAACTCGCCGGCCTCGCGCAGCACCCGCCGCGCCTGCGCCTCGTCGTCGTCGGCCACCATCAGCCGGCGCGGAATGGCGCCGATGCTGCCTTCCACCGCGCTCGCATGCGCATCCAGCACGGTGCAGCCGATCGCCGCGTCGCGCAGCAGCGCCACCAGGAAGCTCAGCCGGACCGGGTCGTTGGAGACGACGATGACGCGCATGAACCCTCGCGATGGCGCCGGTCGCCGGCCGTATCGGGGCTGGCCTGCCGGGCGTTGCCTTGACCCTGTCTCGGGCGGCCCGATATGGTGGGATGCGCGTCCGCGAAGCAAGCCCACCCCATCGCGCGCCAGGAGAAGCCCTTGGGCGTCGTTGCCAGCCTTGCCGCCACCGACCGGCGGTCCCCCGGAACAGCGCCCGTTCCCGCCGCCGGCGAGGATGCGCTGACCACGCTGCTCGGCCTGGTGCAGGGCGACATGGCGGCGTGCAACCGCGCCATCGTCGCCCGCATGGACAGCCCGGTGGCGCTGATTCCCCAGCTCGCCGCCCATATCGTGGCGGCCGGCGGCAAGCGCCTGCGCCCGCTGCTGACGTTGGCCACCGCGCGCATGTGCGGCTACCCGCCGGCGGCCGGCGGCCTGCGCCACGTGCACCTGGCCACCTGCGTGGAGTTCATCCACACCGCCACCCTGCTGCATGACGACGTTGTGGACGAAAGCCTGCTGCGCCGCGGCCTGGCCAGCGCCAATGCGGTGTTCGGCAACAAGGCCAGCGTGCTGGTCGGCGACTTCCTGTTCGCCCGCGCCTTCCAGCTGATGGTCGAGGACGGGTCGCTGCGGGTGCTGGAAATCCTCGCCGGCGCCGCCGCCACCATCGCCGAGGGCGAGGTGCTGCAACTCGCCACCCAGAACGACCTCTCCACCTCCGAGGACCAGTATCTGGACGTGGTGAGGGGCAAGACCGCCGCCCTGTTCGCCGCCGCCTGCCAGGTCGGCGCCGTGGTCGCCGCCCAGCCCGCCCCGGCCGAGGCCGCCCTGGCCGAATACGGCATGAACCTCGGCATCGCCTTCCAGCTGGTGGACGACGCGCTGGACTACGCGGCCGACCAGGCCACCCTGGGCAAGACCGTCGGCGACGATTTCCGCGAGGGCAAGATCACCCTGCCGGTGCTGCACGCCTACACCGCCGGCGACGCGCCGGAGCGCGCCTTCTGGCAGCGCACCATCGAGGCCAGCGAGCAGACCGAGGCCGATCTCGACGAGGCGATGCGCCTGATCGCCCGCCACGGCGCCATCCGCGCCACCCTGGCCCGCGCCGACGGCTTCGCGCAGGCCGCCAAGGCCAACCTCGCCGCCTTCCCGGACAGCCCGATCCGCCGCTGCCTGGCCGAGATCGCCGACTTCACGGTCAGCCGGGCCAGCTAGGGTGTGATCGGCGCAGGTAGAATTACACGAAGCCGTGAATCACACGGCAAAACAACGGGCTAGAGTCTGTTGGGCGCTTCTGTCAGCGCCTGACGGACTCTAGCGCGAAACGATGCGCGGGCTCGCGGCCGGCGCCGCCGCGCGGCTGGACACGTTCGTCAACGAGGACCGGATCGCACTCGCGGTCACCGGGCTGAGCGGCGCCGGCAAGACGGTGTTCATCACCTCGCTGGTCAACAACCTGCTCGCCCTCGGCCGCGCCGCCGGGCAGGGCCGGGACACGCTGCCGCGCCTCACCGCCGCCCTGCGCGGGCCGGATGGCGCGAGCCGCCTGCGCGGTGTGCGGGTGCTGGCGCATGACGGCGCGCTGCCGGCGTTCGACTATGCCGGCAAGCTGGCCAGCCTGTCCGCCGATACCCCCGCCTGGCCTGCGCCGACGCGCGACATGGCCCGCATCTCGCTGGCCATCGACGTGGAGCGGCGCGGCCCGCTGGCCCGCCGGCTGGCCGGGCCGCGGCGGGTGCGGCTGGATATCCTGGACTACCCCGGCGAATGGCTGCTGGACCTGCCGCTGCTGCGCCATTCCTTCGCCGCCTGGTCGGCCGAGGCGCTGGCGCTGCTGCGCACCCCGCCCCGCGCGGCGGTGGCCGCCCCGTTCCTCGCCTTCCTGGCCGGGCTGAACCCCGCCGGCCCGGCGGATGCGGTGGCGATCGCCCAGGGCCATGCGCTCTACCGCGCGGCGCTGCGCGGCTGTGCCGCCATCGGGCTGCGCTACCTGCAACCCGGCCGCTTCCTGGCGGCGCCGGCGGCCGACGACCCGCCCTTCCTGGCGTTCTTCCCGCTGGAGGGCCGGGGCGCCACCGCCGGCCTGCTGGCCGGCCGCTTCGCCGCCTACCAGCGCCATGTGCGGCGGACGTTCTTCGACACCCGGTTCCGCCGTTTCGACCGCCAGGTGATGCTGGTGGACCTGCTCTCCGCCCTGCACGCCGGCCGCGCCGCCTTCGAGGACACCGCCCGCGCCGTGGCCGACATCGCGCGCGGCCTGCGCGAGGGCTGGGGCGGCGGGCTGCGCGCCGACGGGCTGCCGCTGGCCCACCACGTGCCCAGCGTGCTGCTGGGCGGGCGGGTGGTGCCGCGCCCGATCGGCCGGGTCGCCTTCGTCGCCACCAAGGCCGACCACGTGCCGGCGCTGCGGCGGGAGAACCTGCGTAACCTGCTGCGCGCGCTGGCCGCCCCCGCGGCCGGCGGGCTGGCCGGGCCGGCGGTCAGCTACCACGCCGCCGCCGCCGTGCTGGCCACGCGGGACGGCACCGCGCGCATCGCCGGCCGGGCGGCCGAGGTGGTGCAGGGCGTGGTGCTGGGCGAGGCGCAAGCGCGCGCCTTCCATGTCGGCGACGTGCCCTCCGGCCTGCCGCCCGATTCGTTCTGGTCGGACTCCTACTTCACCCTGCCGGTGTTCCGCCCGCCGCGCATCGTGGCCGACGGCAGCCACGGCATCCCGCATCTGGGCCTGGACATCATCCTGGCCGAGCTGATCGGAGACCGGCTATGAGCCCCGACCCGCGTCCGGCCGAACCAGCCCCCCTTCGCCAGCAGGCGCCGCTGCTGCTGGAGCCGGAGGCCGGCGCGCCGGCGGTGATCGACTCCGGCTGGCAGCCGCCGCCGCTGGCGCTCCGGCGGCCGGCGCGCACCAGGCTGGGCTGGCTGGCCGGCGGGCTGGCGACGTTGCTGGCAAGCTGGGCCGGGCTGGCGGCGATAACCTTCGTGGAGGATCTGTTCCAGCGTTCGCCGGCGCTGGGCTGGGCGGGGGTCGCCGGGTTCGGGGCCGGGCTGGCGATGCTGGCGGTGGCGGCGGCGGGCGAGCTGCGCGCATGGCGCGGGTTGGCGCGGGTGGACCGGCTGCGCCGCCTGCTGGCCGGGCCGGATGCCGCCATGCCGGCGATGCGGGCGGCGGCGCGGGACTGGGTCGCGGCGGTGCGCCCGGGCCTGCCGGAGGCCGAGGCGGTGCTGGCCGCGCTCGACGGCGCCGAGACCGCCGCCGCCCTGCGCGCATTGCTGCGCGCCCGCGTGGCCGCCCCGCTGGCCCAGGCGGCCGGGCGGGTGGGGCGGCAGGCGGCGCTGGAGGGCGCGGCGCTGGTGGCGATCCTGCCGCATCCGGCGCTGGACGGGGTGTTCGCCGGCCTGCGCGGCCTGCGGGTGATCCGCCAGGTGGCCGCGCTGTACGGCCTGCGCCCCGGCACGCTGGCGAGCTTCGCGCTGGCCCGCCGGGTGGTCTGGACCGCCGCCGGCACCGCCGGCATGGACATGCTGGCGCAGACCATGCTGGACCAGGTGATGACCACGGTGCCCGGCGTGCGCCACCTCGCCGCGGCCATCCCCGGCGCCGGCGTGGCGGCGGTGCGGCTGTACCGGCTGGCCGGCATCACCGCCTCGGCCTGCGACCCGCTGCCGCCGGCCTGACGGATATGTTCCCCGGGGATTTGTCCCCGGGCGCGCCGAAGGCACGGCCCGGGGCCAGGATCCGCACGGCCGACCGGCGGACGACCGCCGATCCCAGCCTGCGCCGCGCGGGGTGGCGATGGCTTGCCACGGGCACACGGCGGTGACCGTTTATCGCCGCACCGCCTTACCGGATGGTTAACGCCCGTCCATATTTATGTCGGAAATATGAGTATGTGGCATAATGGTTATGCGGCATGCTTGGCCGTGGCTTCCTTTCGCCGGCCCGGCCTCACTCCACCCGCAGCCTGCGCGCCGCCGCCACGGCGAAATAGGTCAGCACCCCCGCGCAGCCGGCGCGCTTGAAGCTGCCCAGGCTTTCCATCATGGCGCGGTCATGGTCGATCCAGCCGTTCTGCACCGCCGCCATGATCATCGCGTATTCGCCGGACACCTGGTAGGCGAAGGTCGGCACGCCGAACCGGTCGTGCACCCGGCGCACCACGTCCAGATAGGGCATGCCGGGCTTGACCATCACCATGTCGGCGCCCTCCAGCAGGTCCATCTCCACCTCGCGCAGCGCCTCGTCGGAGTTGGCGTAGTCCATCTGGTAGGTCTTCTTGTCGCCCTTCAGCGCGCCGCCGGAGCCGACCGCGTCGCGGAACGGGCCGTAGAAGGCCGAGGCGTATTTGGCCGCGTAGCTCATCAGCCGGGTATGGATCAGCCCGCGCCCGTCCAGCGCCGCGCGCAGTGCCGCGATGCGGCCGTCCATCATGTCCGACGGCGCGATCACGTCCACCCCCGCCTCGGCCTGGTTGACCGCCTGGCGGGCCAGGATGGCCAGGGTTTCGTCGTTGGCCACGTAGCCGTCGCGGATCACGCCGTCATGGCCGTGGTCGGTATAGGGGTCCAGCGCCACGTCGCCGACCAGGCCGAGATCGGGGAATTCCCGCTTCAGCAGGCGGGCGGCCTGGCACATCAGGTTGTCAGGGTTGCCGGCCTCGGTGCCCTCGGCGTCCTTCTTCTCCGGCGGCGTGGCCGGGAACAGGGCGATGGCGGGGATGCCGAGCCGGGCCGCCGGGGCGACATGGGCGGCCAGCCGGTCGATGGTGACGCGCTGCACGCCGGGCATGGAGGCGACATCGGTGCTGATGCCGCTGCCCTCGATGATGAACACCGGCCAGATCAGGTCATCCACCGAGAGGCTGGTCTCGGCGACCAGCCGCCGGGTCCAGCCGTCATGGCGGTTGCGGCGCAGGCGGGTGGCGGGGAATTGTCCGACGGTCATGCGGAAGCTCCTTCGCGGGCGCGGCCTGGTCAGGCCCGCCGCCCGATTAAGCCCGCCGCGCGTCCGGCGCAATGTCAGACGTGCTGGCCGCCGTTGATATGCAGTTCCGCGCCGGTGACGTAGCTGGCGGCCGGGCCGCAGAGGAAATGGATCGAGCTGGCCACCTCCTCGGTGCGGCCGAGCCGGCGCATCGGCACCTCGCGGTCGGCGAAGGCGGCGGTGCCCGGCGAGAGGATGGTGGTGGCGATCTCGCCCGGCGAGATGGCGTTCACCCGTACCCCGCGCGGCGCGTATTCGGCGGCCATCTCGCGGGTCAGCGTCGCCAGTGCCGCCTTGCTGCACGCATAGGCAGCGCCGGCATAGGGATGCACGCGCGAGCCGGCGATGGAGGTGACGTTGACCACGCTGCCGCCGGCCGATTCCAGCTCGCCGATCAGCCCGCGCACCAGCAGCGCCACCGAGATCAGGTTGACGTTCAGCACATGCAGCCAGGTGGCGTAGTCGGTCTCCTGCACCCCCAGCCGGGCGCCGCCCGGCCCCTTGGGCGAGATGCCGGCATTGTTGACCAGCGCGTCCAGCTTGCCGTCGGGCAGGCGGTCGCGCATCTCGTCCAGCGCATCGGGCAGCGCGTCGATGTCGTCCAGGTCGAGTTGCAGGTGGTCCTGCGGCCCGGCGCTCCACGGGCAGCGGGGCGAGAAAGGCTGGCGCGAGACGGTGATGACGCGCCAGCCATTGTCGCTGAACAGCCGTGCGGTCGCGTGGCCGATGCCGCGGCTGGCGCCGGTGAGCACCAGGATGGGTTGTCGGTTTTCCATGCGCGGAACATTGCGCGCGACCCGGGGGCTCGGCAAGGCCCGGCCGCGCGATCTATGCTGGCATACCGAACGAGAGGGAAACGCCGATGCCCCCAGTTGCCGCGCCGCCACCGGTTGCCGCGCCAATCGATCCGATCTTCGACCAGGGCAGGCCGCCGATGTCGCCAGGGGCGGGGCTGCCGGCACCCGCGGTCTACGACGCCACGCCGCGGGCGATGCGCCAGCGCGCGGCCAGCTTCGCGGCCAAGCGCTACGTGGACATGCTGTATGTCACCGGGCTGGACCGTGCCACCGCGGACCGGCATTTCCGCCCGCGCATGGTCGGCCTGCCCGGCGACCTCACCGCCACCCCGGCCGCCGACGGCACGGCGCTGCGCGCGGCGGTGGCCGAGGGGCGGTTCCGCGTGGAATCCGACGACGCGGCGCGGCGGGTGACGGTGCGCTGGGCCGACCCGGGCTTCGGCCCCGAGGTGGTGGCCCATGCGGTGGCCCATCCCGGCTATGGCGGCATCCTGCTGGGGCCGCACACCGCACCCGGCTTCACCCCGGCGTCGCTCGCCCGCCCGCCCGCCGCGCCGCTGTGGGCGGAGGGTGCGCCGGCCGGGGCGGGGGCGCTGGCGGATGCGGCGGCGGCGGTGTTCGCCGGCTCGCCGGGGCTGTACGGGCTGTTCCTGGCCACCCCGGAGCGGGTGCTGTTCGAGCGCTACGGCGGCTTCGGCGGGCCCGGCCGCGTCACGCCGAGCTGGTCGATGACCAAGTCGATGACCGCCACCACCATCGCCCGGCTGCTGCACAAGGGCTGGCTGCGCTCGGTGTACGACCGGGCGCCGGCGCCGCTCTGGGCCGATCCGCGCGGCGTGCATGCGGCCATCACCATCGACGACCTGCTGCGCATGCGCTCCGGCCTGGCGCTGCCGGTGCTGCAAGCCGACGGCACCGTCACGCTGGGGTTCGAGAACTCCATGGTCTACCAGGATGCCGGCGACGCCTTCGCGGCGGCGCAGCGTTCGCTGGTGGCGACGCGGCCGGGGGCGGTGTTCCGCTACATCAACGCCGGGGTGAACGTGCTGGGCGCGATCATCCGCGCGGAGATCGAGCGGCGGGGGCTGCCCTACCACGCCACGCTGTACGGCCTGCTGGCGGACCGTATCGGCATGGGCTCGTTCCAGTATTCCGCCGACCTCGCCGGCAACATGATCGCCTCCGGCTCGGGCTTCGCCACCGCGCGGGACTATGCCCGGCTGGGGGTGCTCTATCTGCAGGACGGGGTGTGGCAGGGCGAGCGGCTGCTGCCGGAGGGCTGGGTTGATTATGCCCTATCATCGTCGCATACCGGCACCAACTACGCGGCCTCCTTCCGCACCAACCAGGACGCCACTTTCCCCAGCCTGCCGGCCGATACCGCCTGGGCGGTGGGGGCGTCGGACCAGCGGATCTTCATCCTGAGGGGGGCGAATATGGTTGCTGTGGTGGCGAATGAGACCGATTTTCCCATGGATCTGGGCGCTTTGGACCGGTTTTTGGCGGTTGGAATCGGGGGTTGAGATGGCCGAACGCATCGCATTGATCGCCGGCGCCACGCGCGGCATCGGGCTGGCGCTGGTGGAGGCGCTGGCGCGGGAATGGGCGGGGGAGGGGATGGTCTACCTCACCGCCCGCCGCGCCGCCGATGGCGAGGCGGAGGCGAGGCGGCTCACCGGTCTGGGCCTGCGGGTGGGCTGGCTGGAATTCGACCTGGCCGACCCCGGCGGCGCGGCGCGGCTGGCGGGCGAGTTGCGGCGGCGGCATGGCGGCGTGGATATCGCGGTGCAGAACGGCGCCTATGCGCCCAAGGACGGGGTTTCCACCGCCGCCGAGGCGGAGACGATGATCGCCGCCAACAACCACGGCACGCTGCGCTTCCTGCGCGCCTTCGCGCCGCTGATGCGCGACGATGGGCGGCTGATCGTGGTGGCCAGCGGCATGGGGCGGCTGGCCAACCTGCCGGCGCCGCTGCACGAACGGTTCAACACCTTCCGCCACAGCCCGTCGGACATCGATCTGGCGATGGACGGCTACGTGGCGGCGCTGCGGGCCGGCACGGCGGCGGCGGAGGGCTGGCCGGACTGGGTCAACATCCCGTCCAAGGTGGGGCAGGTGGCGGTGACGCGGGCCTTCGCGCGGCAGTTCGCGGCGGATCGGGGGGTGCTGATCAACGCCGCCTGCCCGGGCCTGACGCTGACCGAGGCGACCGCCGGGCTGATGGACACGGTGTTCAAAGGCCGCAGCGCGCAGACACCGGCGCAGGCGGCCGCGGACCTGCTGTGGCTGGCGACGCTGCCGAAGGGCACCGCCGCGCCCTATGGCGAGCTGGTGCAGCACCGCGTGGTGCTGCCGTTCGGAGACGCGCCATGAAGGCCGCGGTGATCCATGCGCCGCACGACCTGCGCATCGAGGAGCGCGAGGTGCCGGCGCTGGGGCCGCGCGACGTGAAGGTGCGGGTGAGCCGCGGCGGCATCTGCGGCTCGGACCTGCATTACTTCCACCATGGCGGCTTCGGCGCGGTGCGGGTGAAGGCGCCGATGGTGTTGGGCCACGAGGTGGCCGGCGAGGTGGTGGAGGTGGGCGCCGCGGTGACCGCGGTGCGGCCCGGCCAGATGGTCGCGGTGAACCCGAGCCTGCCGTGCAATGCCTGCCGCTTCTGCCTGGCCGGGCAGCAGCAGCATTGCCTGGACATGCGCTTCTATGGCAGCGCCATGCGAAACCCGCATGTGGATGGCGGCTTCCGCCAAATGCTGGTGTGCGACGAAAGCCAGGCGGTGCCGGCTGACATGCCGGCCGAGCGGGCGGCCTTCGCCGAGCCGCTGGCGGTGTGCCTGCATGCCGGGCGGCAGGCGGGCGCGCTGCTCGGCGCGCGGGTGCTGGTGACCGGGGCGGGGCCGATCGGGGCGCTGCTGGTGATGGTGGCGCGCCATGCCGGGGCGGCCGAGATCGTGGCGACCGACCTGGCCGACGCGCCGCTTGCCATCAGCCGGCGGATCGGCGCCGACCACACGGTGAACATGCGCGACACTCCCGACGGCCTGGCGCCGTTCACGCTGGAGAAGGGGCAGTTCGACCTGGCCTTCGAGGCCAGCGGCAGCGGCGCGGCGCTGGCCGGGGCGCTGGCGGCGGTGCGGCCGGGCGGGACCGTCGTGCAGGTGGGCAACGGCGTGGGCGACACCGCGGTGACGCTCTCCACGCTGCTGGCCAAGGAGATCACGCTGCGCGGCACCTTCCGCTTCCACGCCGAGTTCGCGCTGGCGGTGCGGACGCTGGCGAGCGGGCGGTTCGACGTGTCGCCGCTGCTGACCGAGGTGGTGCCGCTGGCCGACGCGGTGCGGGCGTTCGAGCTGGCGACGGACCGGGGGCGGGCGATGAAGGTGCAGATCGCGTTCTGAGAGGCTGTCTCGGAACGCTGCCGGCATGACGGGGAGGCTGGGCAGCCGGGGCGAATCGTGATTCCTCGAGTTTGCAAAGACCTGCCGAGACAGCGATTTGGGCCTCGACCACCGGTGCGCTGCATAGGCGGGCGGGCCTACGCTATGGAAGTGACGTGACCGACGCGGAGTGACTGATCCTGTCGCCATCGCTGCCGCCTCCGCGTTCGTGCGGCTGCCCGCGCAAATGGGAGATGCGGGAGGTGGTCAACGCCATCTTCCACGTCCTGCGCGGCGGTATTGCCTGGAGCCTGCTGCCCTAGGACTTCCCGCCCTGGCCCACGGCCTACCGTTGGTTTGCCGCTTCCGCGATGACGGCACATGGGAGACGATCAACCACCATCTGGTGATGCTGGACCGCGAACGGGCCGGCCGCGAGGCAAGCCCGACAGCCGCCATGATCGATAGCCAGAGCGTCAAGACGACCGAGAGCGGTGGCATCCGCGGTTACGACGCCGACAAAAAGATCAAGGGTCGCAAGCGTCACGCCATGGTGGACACCGACTGCCGCGCGCTCAAGCTGCAGGCCCACTCGGCCGCAATCCAGGATCGCGACGCGGCCGGACCATTGTTGCGGGCGGCGCGCCCGAGTTGGCCGTTCGTCGCACTGGGCTACGCCGATGGTGGCTATGCGGGTCCCCGCGTGGCCAATGCCAGCCCGATCCGCATCGAGGTGGTGAGCAAGTCCAACAACCAGGCTGACTCCGCTGTCATCGCCAGGCGCTGGGCGGTCGAGTGGTTCTTCGCCTGGATCAACCTAAACAGGCGATCGGCGAAGGACTTCGAGGCGACGATCGAGAGCGTCGAGGCGTTCCTCTACGCCGCCTCAAGCGTGCTACTCCTACGAAGGCTGGCCCGTTGAACAACCAATGCAAAATGGACTCTGAATCATTTCAACGGAGCCATCGACGGCAGATCTCGTGATCTCTTTTCGGCTAACCTGCTCCGGACGTCATCGAACCTTGTCTTCTCGCGCCCCCCTTCGTGTCTTCGTGCCTTCGTGGCGAATCTTCCTTCTTCCTCCTTCTTCCTCCGTCACCTCCCCAACGCCCGCCCCAGGACCTCCGCGAAGCGGTCCACATCCGTCTCGCTGTTGTAGACATGCGGGCTGACCCGCAGCGTGCCGCCGCGGTCGGCCACGTGCACGCCTTCGGCGGCCAGGCGGTCGAGCAGGCCGGCGGGGATGCCGCCCTTGAGGCGCAGGCCGGCGATGTGGGGCACGCGGCGGTCGCGGGCGGGGACGGCGATGCCGAGGGCCTCGGCGGCGGTGGCGATGCGGTCGGTGAGCATGCGCAGGCGCGTGCTGACGGCGGCCGGGCCCCAGGAGGCGGCGAGTTCCAGCCCGGTGGTGGCGATGGGGATGGCGATGGGGTTGTTGCGTTCGCCCAGATCGTAGCGGCGCGCGCCGGGCAGGAAGGCGTCGCCCTTGCGGCTGTGGCCGTGATGTTCCAGGGGCAGGCCGTCCTGGCGGTGCGGGGCGGCGTAGAGGAAGCCGAAGCTGTACGGGCCGAGCACCCATTTATAGGTGGGGAAGGCGATGAAATCCGGTTGCAGCACCCGCACGTCGATCGGCAGCACGCCGACCGCCTGGGTGCCGTCGATCACCAGGGCGGCGCCGTGGGCGCGCAGCACCGGGGCGATGCGGTCGAGATCGACCACGGTGCCGTCGGTCCAGTGTGCCGGGGTGAGGGCGGCAATGGCGACCGGGGGGGCGTGGTTGGTTTCGATGCGCGTCAGCACGGCGCTGGTCCAGTCGTCATCGGCGGGGCGGGGGATGGTTTCCACCACCGCGCCCGCCTCTGCCGCGCGGTGCAGCCATTCCAGCACCTGGGAGGAGTGCTCGCCTTGCAGGATCAGGATGCGCTGGCCCGGCGGCACCTTCAGGTTGAGGCCGGCGGTGGCGATGCCGTAGCTGGTGGAGCCGGTGAGCGCGATGTCGTCGGCGGTGGCGCCGATCAGGCTGGCGGCGGCGGCGCGGGCGCGCTCGATCTGCGGGGTAAGGGCGGCCATGGACATCTCCCACGGGTGGCCCTTGGCGGCGGCGCCGGCGGCCCCGGCCAGCAGCCCCGCCTTCGGCAGTGGCGACATGGCGGCGGCGTTCAGGTAGGTGACATCGGGCGGGATATCGAACAGGTCGCGTTGGCAGGCGAGCATGTCAGGCGGCTCCCTTCGGCATGTTCCATTCGTGCTGCGGGTCGAGCGGGAAGATCGGCCGGCGCACGTTGCGGAAGGTGAGCTGGCCGTAGTCGCTGGTGCAGACGCCGACGCCCGCGCATTCGACGATCTCGCGGGCAATCTTGCCGAGGTCGGCGCGCCAGTGGACGCGGCTTTTGATGGCGACGTATTTCTTTTTCGCCGGGTCGATGCCGAGTACCTGCAGCATCTCCTGCGCGGTCGGCTCCACATGGCGGCTCAGCAGCACGATCTGCACGCGCCCGGTGTCGAGCACGACGGTGGTGCCCATGAAGACCTGCAGGCCGGGGCTGAGGCCGCCGGTGGCGGTGTAGTAGCCGGCCGAGATGGTGCGCACGCGGCCGGTGACGGTGAGCGGGCTGCTGGCCACCGGCAGCAAAGGCATCGGCAGTTTGGCCCCGATCGACAGCGTGACCGTGCTGCCGATGCCGGCGGCGATGGCCTGCTGCACCGCCTCGGGGTCGTAGATGCCGAAGAACACCACGTCGTCCAGTTCCTGGCGGATGATCTCGCGCAGCACGTCCGTGGTGTCCATGGTGCCGCCGCTGGCGCAGTTGTCGTAGTGGTCGAGCAGCACCACGGGCAGCTTGCCGGGGGCGCCGAGGGCCTTGGCGCGGGCGACCGAGCTGTCGAGCTTTTCGATATCGAACATGAAATCGCGGCGGGCCTTCCAGGCGAAGGCGAGCAGCTCGTCCACCATCGCCTGCGCGTCGGCCGGGTTGTTGTCGGTGAACACCACCGCGGAGAGGCCGGCCATGGTGACATCGGCATGCGGGAAGCCGACGAACAGGCTGGCCGAGAGCGCGCGGCCGCTCTCCTCCCAGGCCTGGCACATCGCCTGGAGGTCCTTGTTGGGGAACTGGTGGGTCCCTTGCGCCATGACGTGCGGCAGCATCGGCGCCGCGCCCCAGGCGCCGGTGGGGCGCACCTCGCCGGCGATGGCGCGCAGCAGCACGCGGCCGGCGCGGCGCGCGGTCTCGGCCATGTCGATATGCGGGTAGGTGTGGTAGCCGGACACAATGGTGGCGGGGCTCACCATGTTGTCGAACACGTTGGCGTGCATGTCGTAGGCGACGGCCATGGGCGTGTTCGGGTCGATCTCGCGGATGCGGCGGAGCAGCTCGCCCTCGCCATCCTCGAAGGTTTCCACCGCCATGGCGCCGTGCAGGTCCAGCATGATGCCGTCGAAGCCGCCCTTCTTCACCTCGTCGGTGATCAGGCGGCAGAAGGTCTCGTAGGCCTCGGCATCCACCCGGCCGCTGGGCGGCGCGCTGGCGGCCACCGGCAGCACGATCTCGGCGCCGGCCGCCGCGGCGACCTCCAGATAGCCGCCCATGCAGGTGCCGGTGTTGCGGAAGAAGGCAATCGCCGCCTCGCCTTGCAGCAGGGTGGTGCCGTCGCGGCAGAAGCGGGCGAGCTTGGTGGGCACCGGCGAGAAGGTGTTGGTTTCGTGCGACATGGTGGCAAGCAGCAGGCGCATGGCGGAGGATTCCCTGGCTGGATACGCCAGCATGCACTGTCCGGCGGGATCGCGGAACCGGCCCCCCATTCCGGCCTCCAAGCGGCGATTTTCCGCTTTTTCATCCGGCGATCATATACTAGCCTCGTCTGGCTGTATGATTTCGTGGGGCAGAATACCGACATAAAGAAACGCTGCCTGCATGAACGACGGTAGCAACGCGGGGCATAGCGGGGGAACTCCGGCAGGTTTGCGCAACATTCTGCTTGATATGGCAGGATGTGTTGCTTGTGAACCGAAGCTGGCCCGCATCTTGCCTTCAAATTGTTCGACGTCATGCTCCGCTGCACCGAAGCCACGAATTGGGTGGCTTTGGAGGCAGCGTGTGCCGTTGAAATGAGCAGATGCCAACCAGGAGGGCTGAGAATGAAGCGCAGGGATGTGATGAAGGCGGGCGCCGCGACGGCGGCGGTCGCGACGGCGGGGCTGGGGGGCGGGCTGGCCAAGCCGGCGCTGGCAGCCGAGGCGAAGGTGCTGAAATTCGCGCCGCAGGCCGACCTGGCGAACCCGGACCCGATCTGGACCACCGCCACGGTGGCCTGGATCCACGGCTACATGGTTTGGGACACGCTGTACGGCATCAATGAGAAGCTGCTGCCGCAGAAGCAGATGCTGGCCAGCGACGAGGTTTCGTCCGACGGCCTGACTTGGACGCTGAAGCTGCGCGACGGGCTGAAATTCCACGACGGCGAGCCGGTGCGCAGCGCCGACTGCATCCCCTCGATCGCCCGCTGGGGCAAGCGCGACGGCTTCGGCCAGCGGCTGATGAGCCAGCTTCAGGAAATGAAGGTGGTCGACGACAAGACCTTCAAGATCATCCTGAAGAAGCCGTTCCCGGTGCTGCCCTACGCGCTGGGCGCCAACGGCTGCTTCATCATGCCCGAGCGGATGGCCAAGACCGACGCCTTCAAGCAGATCAGCGAATATGTCGGCAGCGGGCCGTTCAAGTTCCTGCGCGACGAATGGGTATCGGGCTCCTCGGCCGCCTATTCCAAATTCGAGCAATACGTGCCGCGCGACGAGCCGGCGGACATGTGGGCCGGCGGCAAGCGGGTGTTTGTGGACCGCGTCGAGTGGAAGATCATGCCCGACCCCGCGACCAAGGCCGCGGCGTTGCAGACCGGCGAGATCGACTGGTGGGAAGACCCCATCTTCGACCTGCTGCCGACGTTGCAGAAGGACCCGAACATCACGGTGGAGGTGCTGAACACGCTGGGCGCGCTCGGCGTGCTGGCCTTCAACCACACGCTGCCGCCGTTCGACAACCCCAAGCTGCTGCGCGCGCTGCTGCCGGGGATCAGCCAGCAGGAATACATCGACGCGGTGCTGGGCGACCAGAAGGAGAAATACGGCAACGCCCATGCCGGGTTCTTCACCCCCGGCTCGCCCTATGCCAACGCCGTCGGCATGCAGGCGCTGGACTCGCCGCGCGACCTGGCGCTGGCCAAGAAGCTGGTGGCCGAAAGCGGCTACAAGGGCGAGACGGTGCTGCTGATGTCGCCCTCCGACCAGCCGCAGCTGCAGGCGATGGCGCAGGTGACGGCGGCGTTCTTCAAGTCGGTCGGCATCAATGTGGACTACCAGTCGATGGACTGGGGCACCCTGGTCAGCCGCCGCACCAAGCACGACCCGGTGGATAAGGGCGGCTGGAACAGCTTCTGCACCACCTGGGGCGGGTTGTCGGTGTCCAACCCCGGCAGCTCCTTCCCGCTGCGCGGCAACGGCAATGGCGGCTGGTTCGGCTGGCCGACCGACGCCAAGATGGAGGCGCTGCGCGACGCCTGGTTCGACGCGCCGGACCTGGCGGCCCAGCAGAAGATCTGCGAGCAGATCCAGGCGCTGGCGTTCGAGAACGTGCCGTTCATCCCGACCGGGCAGTGGACCACCCCCTCGGCGTTCCGCAAGAACGTCACCGACGTGGTCAAGTCCGGCCCGGTGGTGTTCTGGAACCTGAAGAAGGCCTGAGCCTTCCAGCGGTGCGGCCGGCAACGGCCGCACCGCCGCATGGGGCCGCACTTGCCCGCTCGGGCGGGCAGCTTGTTCCGTCCTTGCCCGCTCGGGCGGGCAGCTTGTTCCGTCCTTGCCCGCCCTTGCGGGTAGCCTTATGGCTGTGGCGGGTGCAACTGCGGAAAGATCGAGGGAATGCCGGACTCGCACGATGCCACCGCGCGCCTGCTGCCGGATTTCCGCCAGCGGCAGGCGTCGGCACGCGACCAGCGCAGCCCGGAGCGGCTGCTGCTGGCGTACGAGCTGGAGGTGGCGCTGCGGGCGCGGCTGATGCAGGCCAGCCGCGAGGAGCGGACCGGGCTGTATTCCGAGGTCTACGACATCCTGTTCAGCTCGCTGGACGACCATCCGCAGAAAACCCGCTCGCAGGCCAACCGGGACCAGCGGGTGGCCGCGCGGCTGGCCTTCCTGCGCCCGTTTCTGCGCCCGGGCGCCGCGTTCCTGGAGATCGGCTGCGGCGACGCGCTGGTGTCCTGCGCGATGGCGGCGCATGCCAGCCGCAGCTACGGGCTGGACGTGGTGTCCTCGCTGATCGACTTCGCGAGGGCGCCGGCGAATTTCGGCTTCGTGCCGGTGCGCAGCACGGCGATCGACCTGCCGGACAGCTCGGTCGGCCTGGCCTATTCCGACCAGCTGATCGAACATCTGCACCCCGACGACGCGCGCGCCCAGACCGAGGAGGTGGCGCGGGTTCTGGTGCCTGGCGGGACGTACATCCTCGGCACGCCGAACCGGGCGACCGGCCCGCACGACATGTCGTATTATTTCGATAACGAGGCGCGCGGGCTGCACCTGCAGGAATTCACCTATCGCGACCTGCGGGCGCTGCTGCTGGCGGCCGGGTTCTCGCGGGTGCGGTTCCTGGCGGGCTTGCGCGGGTGGCGGGCGGCGCTGCCCTATCCGGTGGTGCGGCTGGCCGAGCTGGGCGTGCTGCACGCCCCGCGCTGGCTCCGCGGCGTGCTGATGCGCAGCGGCGTGGCGCATGGGCTGTGCGGGATCACCGCGATCGCCACCAAGTAGCTCATGGCGTGCCGGCGGCATGGTCGGCGTGCACCAGGGCCGCCGCGGCCAGGTCCTCGATGGCGCTGCCGACCGACTTGAACAGGGTGATGTCGTCCGCCGTGGCGCGGCCCCGCGCCTGGCCGCGGCACAGGCCGAACAGGTCGCCGCGGATCGCCGCGCGCGCCAGCACGCCGGCGGCGAGCGGCTGGGTGATGTCGCCGGCTTCGGCCAGGGCGGCGTCGGTGTCGATCCAGACCCCCGCGCGGGCGATCGCCGTGTCGTCGGCCTCGCGCATGTCCGGGCGGTAGCCGCCGATCAGGTCCAGATGCGCGCCGGGGCGCAGCCAGGCGCCCCGGATCAGCGGCGTGGTGGCGAGCGTGGCGCAGGAGATGATGTCGCTGGCGCGCACGCCGGCCTCCAGCTCCGGCTCGGCGGTGGCGTCCAGGCCCTGTTGGCGCAGGCTGGCGGCCAGCGCCTCGGCGGCCGCCAGGGTACGGTTCCATACCCGCACCCGGCGGATCGGGCGCACGGCGGCCCAGGCGGCGGGCAGCATGCCGGCGATATGGCCGGCGCCGACCACCAGCAGGCTCGCCGCATCCGGCCGCGCCAGGTAGTCGCCGGCCAGCGCGGAGGCGGCGGCGGTGCGCCGGCCGGTGATCTCGTTGCCGTCGATCACCGCCAGGTGCCGGCCGGTGGCGCCGTCGCACAGCAGGTAGGTGGAGGAGACGGCGTTCAGCCCGAGGGCGCCGTTCTCCGGGAACACGGTGACGATCTTCACCCCCAGCGCCTGCCGCCCCCGCCATGCCGGCATCAGCAGCAGCGAGGCCTCGGCGGCACCGGGGGCGGCCAGCGCGTGGCGGTGGCGCAGCGGGGTTTCGGCACCGGCGATGAAGGCGGCGCGCAGGGCCGGGATCAGCCGCGGAAAGGCGAGGCTGGCGGCGGCGGCCGCACGGTCGATGGTGATGGGGCCGGCATGTGCGGTCATTCGGTCTGCCCTGGTGATGCGGGGGTAGTGGATTGCCCCGGTGCGGAGCGGCGGGCAGGATGCACGCCCGGCCGCCCGGCCGGAAGCCCGCCACCGCATCCCGGACGCCCCCGCACGATGGATTTCGCCCTCACGCCAGACCAGGAAGCCGTCCGGGAGGCAGTCGCGCGCATCTGCCGGCGCTTCGACGACGCCTATTGGCTGGCGCATGACCGCGACGGCATCTTTCCGCACGAGTTGCTGCAGGCGCTGGCCGCCGATGGCTGGCTGGGCATCTGCATTCCCGAGGAATATGGCGGCTCCGGCCTGGGCATCACCGAGGCGGCGATCATGATGCAGGCGGTGGCGCAGTCGGGCGCCGCGATGTCCGGCGCCTCGGCGATCCACATGAACATCTTCGGCCTCAACCCGGTGGTGAAGTTCGGCACCGACGCGCAGAAGCACCGCATGCTGCCGCCGCTGGTGGCCGGGCGGGAGCAGGCCTGCTTCGGCGTCACCGAGCCGGATGCCGGGCTGGACACCACCAGGCTCAAGACCCGCGCCGAGAAGCACGGCGACCGCTACGTGGTGCATGGCCAGAAGATCTGGACCTCCACCGCGCAGGTCGCCCACAAGATCCTGCTGCTGGCGCGCACCACGCCGATCGAGCGTGTGGGCCGCAAGACCGAGGGGCTGAGCCTGTTCTACACCACGCTGGACCGCAGCCGGGCGGAGGTGCGCGCCATCGACAAGATGGGCCGCAAGGCGGTGGACTCCAACCAGGTGTTCTTCGACGGCATGGAGATCCCCGAGGAGGACCGCATCGGCGAGGAGGGCAGGGGGTTCGAATACATCCTGCACGGCCTCAATCCCGAGCGCATCCTGATCGCCGCCGAGGCGGTGGGGGTGGGGCTGGTGGCGCTGGAGCGGGCGACGGCCTATGCCCGCGAGCGCGTCGTGTTCGGCCGCCCGATCGGCCAGAACCAGGGCATCCAGCACCCGCTGGCGGAAAGCTGGATGGAGCTGGAGGCCGCGCGCCTGATGGTGATGAACGCCGCCTGGCATTACGACACCGGCCGGCCGGCGGGTGCGGCCGCCAACGCCGCCAAATACCTGGCCGCCGAGGCTGGCTTCAAGGCCTGCACGGCGGCGGTGATGACGCATGGCGGCTTCGGCTACGCCAAGGAATACCATGTGGAACGCTACCTGCGGGAGATCATCATCCCGCGCCTCGCCCCGGTCAGCCCGCAACTGGTGTTGTGCTATATCGCCGAGCGGGTGCTGGGGCTGCCGCGGTCGTATTGATGTGGGTAAGGGTAGAAAGGAAGGGTTCTTTTTTGGAAAAAAGAACCAAAAAACTTTTGTTCGTTTTACCCACTGGCCTCGCATCCGCTCCAATCGGATAACGTTTTTTTGCTTCTTTTTGTTCACAAAAAGAAGACTTCCTTCCTTCGCTCGGAGCCCTGAATGCGCGTAGTCATCATCGGCGGCGGCGCCGTCGGCAGTTCCATCGCCTACCACCTCGCCCTCCAGCCCGGCTTCAGCGGCGAGATCACCGTGGTGGAGCGCGACCCGACCTATCGCGTCGCCTCCTCCTCGCTGTCGGCCAGTTCCATCCGCCAGCAATTCTCCACGCCGCTGAACATCGCCATGTCGCAGTTCGGGCTGGGCTTCCTGCGCGCCGGGGCGGAGGCGCTGGCGGTGGACGGCGACCAGCCGGCGCTGGGGCTGCGCGAGCAGGGCTACCTGTTCCTGGCCTCGGCAGCCGGGGCGGCGGTGCTGCGCGAGAACCAGGCGGTGCAGGCGGCATGCGGCGCCGAGATCGCGCTGCTGGCGCCGGACGAGCTGGCGGCGCGGTTCCCGTGGCTGTCCACCGAGGGCGTGGCCGGCGGCGCGCTGGGCCTGTCCGGCGAGGGCTGGTTCGACGGGCCGGCCTTGCTCGCGGCGCTGCGGCGCAAGGCGCGCAGCCTGGGCGTGGCTTATGCGGCGCGCGAGGCGGTGAGCTTCCAGCGCGCGGCGGGGCGGATCGAGGGCGTGCGGCTGGATGACGGCACGCTGCTGCCCTGCGACGTGGCGGTGAACGCGGCCGGCCCCTGGGCCGCGCGCGTGGCCGGCTGGGCGGAGATCGACCTGCCGGTGCGGGCGCGCAAGCGCATGGTGTTCGTGGTCGCCTGCCGCACCAGGCTGCCGGGCTGCGGCTTGACCATCGAGCCCGGCGGCGTGTGGTGGCGCCCGGAAGGCACGGGCTTCATCTGCGGCCGCTCACCGGACGAGGGCGAGCCGGACCCGGACGAGGCGCCGCTGGAGGTGGAGGAGGCGATGTTCTACGACCGCGTCTGGCCGGCCATGGCCGAGCGGGTGCCGGCCTTCGAGGAACTGAAGCTCACCGGCGCCTGGGCCGGCTACTACGAGTACAACACCTTCGACCAGAACGGCATCGTCGGGCCGCACCCGGATTGCGCCAACCTGGTGTTCGCCAACGGCTTCTCCGGCCACGGCATGCAGCATTCGCCGGCCACCGGGCGGGCGGTGGCGGAGTTGATCGCGCAGGGCCGGTACGTCAGCCTGGACCTGTCGCCGCTCGCCTTCGACCGCGTGGCGGCGGGCCGCAGGCTGATCGAGCGCAACATCGTATAGAGCCCGCCAACGGGCCGGAGGAAACCATGAGCGACTACAATGTGGGTGACCTGGTCGCCGAGTTCCTGGCCCTGTGCGGCGTTACCACCGCGTTCGGCGTGGTCAGCGTGCACAACATCCCCATGCTGGACGGCATCGGCCGGCGCAACGCCATCCGCTACGTGATGGGGCGCGGCGAACTGGGCATCAGCCACATGGCGGACGGCTACGCGCGGGTCACCGGCGGGTTGGGCGTGATGTTCAGCAGCACCGGGCCGGGGGCGGCCAACGGGGTCGCGGGGCTGGTGGAGGCGCGGTTCGCCGGCTCGCCGGTGCTGCATATCACCGGCCAGACGGCGACGAAGTTCGTCGATCGCGGCATGGGCACGGTGCACGACGTGCCGGACCAGCTCGGCATGCTGAAATCGGTGTCCAAGGCGGCGTTCCGGGTGCGTTCGGCACAACAGGCGCTGGGGGTGCTGACCAGGGCCGCCGTCACCGCGCTCACGCCCCCGATGGGGCCGGTGAGCGTGGAGGTGCCGATCGACATCCAGCGCACGCCGATCGCCCGCCCGGCCTCGTTCGACAACTTCACCCTGCCGCTGGCGCCGCCGCTGGCCCCGGCGGCGGCCGAGCTGGACGAACTGGTGGCGCGCGTGCTGGCGGCGAAGCGGCCGATGCTGTGGCTGGGCAACGGCGCCCGCCACGCCGGCGCGGCGGCGCGGGCCTTGCTCGACCTCGGCTTCGGCATGGTCACCAGCTGGAATGGCCGCGGCGTGGTGCCGGAGGACCATCCCATGACGATGGGGGCGCTGAACGGCAACGGCAGCGCGGCGGTGCTGGAATTCTACGCCGGCTGCGACCTGATGGTGGTGGCCGGCTCCCGCCTGCGCGGCCACGAGACCGGCGATTTCACCGTGAAGCTGCCGCCGCTGGCGCAGATCGACGTGGACCCGATGGCCAACGGCCGCACCTATGCCCCCGACTGCTTCGTGCGCGGCGACGCCCTGCCGACGCTTGCCGCGCTGGCCGAACGGGTGCGCGGCAGGCTGGTCGTGGACCCCGCGTTCGCCGCCGATTTTCAGGCGGCAAAAGCCCGTGCACAGGAGGATTTCCGGGCGAATCTGGGTCCTTATTCCTCGTTTCCGGCCCAGTTGCGCGCCGTGATGCCGCGCGACGCGCTGTGGGTGCGCGATATCACGCTGAACAATTCCACCTGGGGCAACCGGCTGTTCCCGGTGTACGGGCCGCGCGACAGCGTGTATCCCGTGGGGGCGGGCATCGGGCTGGGGCTGCATCTGGGCATCGGCGCGGCGCTTGGCGCGGGCGCGCGCAAGACGGTGATGATGAGCGGCGACGGCGGGTTCTTCCTCAACGTCACCGAGCTGTGGACGGCGGTGCAGGAGAACGCCGACATGGTGATGATCGTGATGAACGACCGCGGCTACGGGGTGATCAAGCACATCCAGGATTCGCTGTACGGCGGCCGCCGCTTCTTCGGCGACCTGCTGGCGCCCGATCTGCAGCAGCTGGCGGCGCTGGCCGGCATCCCGTCGTGGAAGGTGACGCAGGCGGAGCGGTTCGGCGAGACGGTGGCGCAGGCGATCGCCCATCGCGGGCCGTCGCTGGTGGAGGTGGACATGACGGCGATCGGGGCGTTCCCGCCGTATTTCCCCTACGACCGCAAGCAATCCTAGGCGGGGAAGGGGCCAGGGTGCTGCCCTGGCCCCGGCCGGTCACATCCCCAGCACGTCTTCGGCCGACCTGAAGCCCAGGCCCAGGTCCTGGGCCACCGCGGCGTAGGTGACGGCGCCGGCATGCACGTTCAGACCGCGGCGCAGGTGCACGTCGTCCTTCAGCGCCTGCTGCCAGCCCTTGTCGGCCAGCGACAGGGCGAAGGGCAGGGTGGCGTTGCCCAGCGCGATGGTGGAGGTGCGGGCGACCGCGCCGGGCATGTTGGTGACGCAGTAATGCACCACGCCTTCCTCCACATAGGTCGGCGCGGCGTGGTTGGTCGGGCGGCTGGTCTCGAAGCAGCCGCCCTGGTCGATGGCGATGTCCACCAGCACGGAGCCGGGGCGCATGCGGGCGACCATGTCGCGGCTGACCAGCTTGGGGGCGGCCGCACCCGGCACCAGCACGGCGCCGATCACCAGGTCGGCCTCAAGCACCGCCTGCTCGATGGCGGCCGTGGTGGAGTAGAGCGTGTGCAGGGTGGTGCCGAACTGCGCGTCCAGCTCCTTCAGGCGGGCCAGCGAGCGGTCGATCACGGTGACGGTGGCACCAAAGCCGATGGCCATGCGGGCGGCGTTGGTGCCCGAGACGCCGCCGCCGATGATGGCGACCCGCCCGGCGGGCACGCCCGGCACGCCGCCGAGCAGCACGCCGGCGCCGCCCTGCTCCTTTTCCAGGCAATGCGCGCCGACCTGCACGCTCATTCGCCCGGCGACCTCGCTCATCGGCGCCAGCAGCGGCAGCGCGCCGCGCGAGTCGGTGACGGTCTCATAGGCGATGCAGGTGGCGCCGGAGGCCATCAGCCCCTCGGTCTGCGTCTTGTCGGCGGCGAGGTGCAGGTAGGTGAACAGCACCTGGTCCGACCTCAGCATGGCGATTTCGGGGGCCAGCGGCTCCTTCACCTTCACGATCATGTCGCTGCCGGCGAACACGGTGGCGGCATCGGGCGCGATGGTGGCGCCGGCGGCCTGGTAGGCGGCGTCGGTGAAGCCGATGCCGGTGGCGGCACCCTGCTGCACCAGCACCGTGTGCCCGCGCGACGTGAATTCCCGCACCGCGGCGGGCGTCAGCCCCACCCGGTATTCATGGGTCTTGATTTCCTTGGGAACGCCGATGCGCATGGGATGTCCTTCATCAGGGTCACGGTGTGGCGCGCCGATATAGCGCCGCCTTGGGGTGCCTGCGAAGGACCGGCGGCAAAAAATCCCGCATGCCGGCAAGACAAAAGTCGGTGGGACAAATGCCGGCAGGGCAAAAAGACAGAAGGCCCCGGGTTGCCCCAGGGCCTTCACATTGTCTGGCGGCGGCTGCCGACGGACAAGCGGCTAGCTCGCGCCCCCGAAACAGGAGACGGAGATCCCGGCCACATCCGCGGTCCGCAGCCACGAGCAATGAGACACTGGATCACCTCCTTTCAGTTGGTTGACGACGAAAGACAGCCTGCGCCCGCGCCGTGAGTCCGCACAAGTGTTTTCGACACCCCCCGGCTTGCCAGAGTTCCCGCCGGCGGCAATTCTGGCGGCAAAAGAACATGAGGAGCCGGAAATGCCGACCGCGCCGCTGATGTCGCTAAATGGACGGATTGTTCCTTACGAGCAATGCACCGTGCACGCCTTCTCCGGCGTGGTGAAATACGGTGCCGCGGTGTTCGAGGGACTGCGCGGCTACTGGAACCCCGACCGGGGCGACATGTACGTGTTCCGCCTCCGCGAACACCTGGAGCGCCTGCGCTACGGCATGCGCATCCTGCGGCTAGACCCGGTGTTCGACCTTGATTTCATGGAGCGCAGCCTGATAGCGATGATCCGCGCCAACGGGCTGCGCGAGACGGTGCATCTGCGCATGATCGCCTATCTGGACGGCGACGACGAACTGGCGGCCACCGGGCCGGTGGGCCTGGTATGCGGCGCGGTGCCGCGCCCGCGCGGCCGCGCGGTGGAGGAGGGGGTGCATATCGCCGTCAGCACCTATGCCCGCATCGCCGACAACGCGCTGCCGCCGCGGGTGAAGGCCACCGCCAACTACGTCAACAACCGCGCCGCCGAACTGGAGGCCAGGCGCAACCAGTACGACGGGGTGCTGATGCTGACCGCGCAGGGCAAGGTGAGCGAGGGCTCCGGCGCCTGCTTCTTCATGGTCCGCAATGGCGCGGTGCACACGCCTGACGTGTCCAGCGACATATTGGAGAGCATCACCCGCGACACCGCCATCGAGCTGGTGCGCCGCAAGCTCGGCCTGCCGGTGCATGAGCGCACGATCGACCGCCACGAGGTCTATGCCGCCGACGAGGCGTTCTGGTGCGGTTCGGGCTACGAGATCCAGCCGATCCTGTCGGTGGACCGGCTGGCGCTGGGCGACGGCCGGCCCGGGGCGGTGACGCGGGCGGTGCAGAAGGCGTATTTCGACGTGGTGGAGGGCCGGGTGGAGGACTACCCGGCGTGGCGGTCGGCGGTTTATGCCAATGCCTGACCGGCCGGCCTGGTCATGTCCGGCAGGGGCATCCTGTCCCAGCCGGTCAGCCGCTCCACGGCGCGGCCGATGCGCAGCAGGGTCGCCTCGTCGAACGCCCGGCCGGCGAGCTGCACGCCCAGCGGCAGGCCGGACTCGTGCAGCCCCACCGGCAGCGCCAGCGCCGGGTGGCCGGTGACGTTGAACTGGATCATCTGCATCGGCGCGGCGGCGGCCATCGCGTCGGGCAGGGCGTCGAAGCGCGGGGCCGGGATCAGCACGTTGGCGGTCAGCAGCGCGTCGTGGCGGGCCAGCGCGTCGCTCACCGCGTCGGTGAGTTCGCGCCGCAGCCGCATCGCCTGCACCAGCTCGGGCGCGGTGATGGTGGCCCCCAGCGCCAGCCGCTGGAACGCCACGCGGCCATAGTCCCGCGGACGTTCGCGCAGGTCCCTGGCGTGCACGGCGAACGCCTCGGCGGCCAGGATCACCCGGCCGCAGGCGGCGAACAGGGCGAAATCCGGCAGCGCCACATCCTCCACCCGTGCCCCCGCCTCGCGCAGCAGCGCGGCGGTGCGCTTGATCGCGGCCAGCGCCTGCGGGTCCGCCCCGGGCAGGGCGGCGAACCAGGCGCGCGGCACGCCGATGCGCAGGCCGGCCACGCCCACCTCGATATCCGCCAGGTAGTCGGGCACCGGCACGGCGGCGCTGCCGGGGTCCAGCGGGTCGTGCCCGGCCACGGCCCGCAGCGCCAGCGCCGCGTCGCGCACGCTGCGCGCCAGCGGGCCGCAATGGTCCATCGTCCAGGACAGCGGGAACACGCCGCGCCGGCTGACCCGGCCATAGGTCGGCTTCAGCCCGACCACGCCGCAATAGGCCGCCGGATGGCGGATCGAGCCGCCCGTGTCCGAGCCCATGGCGAAGCGCACCATCCCCGCCGCCACCGCCGCCGCCGAGCCGGAGGAGGAGCCGCCCGGCACGTGGTCGCGGTTCCACGGGTTGCGCGGGGGCGGGAAGGGCAGGTCGAAGCTCGGCCCGCCGATGGCGAATTCATGCGTGCCGGTCTTGCCCACCAGCACCGCGCCGGCCGCGCGCAACCGCTCGGCGACGTGGCAATCCTCGGCCGGAACGTGATTTTCCCGCAGTTTCGAATGGCAGGTCGTGCGGATGCCGGCGGTGTCATAGATGTCTTTCAGCGCATAGGGGATGCCGGCGAGCGGCCCCGGCGCCTCGCCCTCGGCCAGCCGCGCCTCCAGCATGCGCGCCTCGGCCATGGCGCGGGCCGGCGTGACCGTGATGAAGGCATCCAGCAGGTGGTCGGCCGCGTTGATGCGCGCGATCGCCGCCCGCGCCTGCGCCACCGGGCTCATGCGCCGCCCAGCGGGTCGAGCCGGAACACATGTGCCGGCTCCGCCTCGGCCCGTTCGAGCAGCGCCACCGCCGCCCGCAGGTCGCGGTATGCCGCCAGCAGGCCGTCCCGGCGCTCGTCCGGGACGGTGATGCCGGCGCGGGCCATCAGCATGTCGAACTCGGTGTCCATCACGTCCCCGAAGGAGGGCCAGTGCCCGCCCCATCGCCCTGAAGGCGGGCGCCCCGCCAAAGGGAGCAGGCCCCTGGAACCTCGCTTGGAAGGAGGTCCAGGGGCTCGGCTCCCAATACTTCAAGACATGGGCGGGCCTGGACAGAGCCCAGCGCTTCCTTGCTCCTAGCTGTTCGGTCCGCGCTCCATCGAGATCGGCTGCCAGCGGCGGCGATCCAGCTTCGGCAGCACGGTCGGGTTCACGCAGCTCATCGGCCAGCGGTCGGTCAGCGCCAGCGCCAGCTCCTGGCCCACCCGCCGCTTGCGCGCCGGATCGAAGCGGGCGGAGGCGGAAGCGGTGTGCGCCGAGAGGATCACGTTCTTCATCGCCAGCAGCGGGTTGTCCTGGCGCGGCGGCTCCACCTCCAGCACGTCCAGCCCGGCGCCGGCGATCCATTTCTCCTCCAGCGCGCGGATCAGGTCGGCCTCGTTGACCGTCGGGCCGCGGCCGACATTGAGGAAATAGGCGGTCTTTTTCATCTGGCGGAACTGCCTGGCGGTCAGCATGCCCTGGGCCTCGGGCGTGGCCGGCGCGTGCATCGAGACGAAGTCGCAGCCCATCACCTCATCGAGCGTGGACGGCAGTACGCCGTGCTCGATCATCACCAGTTCCTCGATGAACGGGTCGTAGGCCTTGACGATCAGGCCGAACGGCTTGGCCCGCCTGGCCACCGCGCGCGCCACGTGGCCGAAGGCGATCAGCCCCAGGGTCTGGCCCATCAGGCGGGGGATTTGCAGCAGCGGCGTGCGGCCGGTGCGCCAGCGGCCCTCGCGCACCAGGCGGTCCTGCTCGATCACGTCGCGGAAGCAGCCGAGCAGCAGCATCATCAGATGGTCGGCGACCTCCTCGATGAAGGTGTCGGGGCAGTTGGTCACCGGAATGCCGCGCGCCGTCGCCGCCGCCACGTCCACCGAATCGACGCCCACGCTGCCCAGCGTGATGGTGCGGCAGCGCTCCAGGCTGTCGATGACCTTCTTGGTGATCGGCATGCCCTTGGCGTAGATCGCGTCGGCATCCCTGGCGACGGCGATGAAGCCGTCCTCGTTGGCCGGGCCCTCGACGATCTCGTAGTCCAGGCCCGCCAGCGCCTCGGACTCGTAGTTGTAGTCCACCGGGGCGGTGCTGAAGCTGGCACCGGCCGGCGTCGCGATCTTGAACTTTGCCACTCTTGTCGTCCTCCTTGGGGATTTTCGGTATCAGCCTTGCGGCGGGCGGGCCCGCACGGCGGCCTCGTTGATGTCGATGCCCCAGCCGGGGCCGGTGGGCATCACGAACTCGCCATTCTCCACCACCGGGATGGTGGTGAAGAACTCGTCGCGCCAGGAGACGCTGTCGATGTCGATCTCCATCACCCGGAAATTCGGCACGATGGCGCAGAGATTGGCGCTGATGACGCTGCACAGGTGGCCGTAGAAATTATGCGGCGCCACGTTCATCTCATACACCTCGGCCATCGCGGCGATCTTCACGGATTCGCCGAGGCCGTTCCACACCACGTCGATGATCGGCACGTCCATCGCATAGGCCTCGAAGAACGGCTTGAAGTCCCTCCGCCCGCACAGCGTCTCGCAGGAGGCGATGGGGCAGGGGGCCATGGCGCGGATGGAGGCGAGGGAGGCCGCATCGTGCTGGTCGATCTCCAGCCAGGTGAGGTTGTAGGGCGCCACCGTGTCGGCGATCCGGCGGAAGCCCTCGGTCTTGAAGTGGAAATTGGTGTCCAGCATCACGCCCAGGTCCGGCCCGGCGCCGGCGCGCACGGCGGCCAGGGTGTCGGCGGTGTAGCGCAGCGCCTCGGGCGACCAGTTCAGCTCCGGCCAGCCTGGGTTGCGCCCGAAGCCGCCGCCATAGCTGGAGAGCTTAGCGCCGTCCCAGGCCATGATGTTGGTCTTCATCGCCTTGAATCCGGCCTTGCGGATTTCCTCGGCATGGCGGGCCACGTCGTCGTAGTTGCGCAGCGGCGGCGCGCCCACCAAGGCGGCGTTGCGGATGCGGTAGGTGCTCATGTGCGACCAGTAGGTCGGGATGCGGGTGCGCACCGGACCGCCGAACAGCGCGTAGACTGGCACGCCGAGATCCTTGCCGCGCAGGTCCAGCAGCGCGTTCTCGATCGCCGCGATCGCCTGCTGGTTCAGCCCGCCGCGCGACTGGCGGGTCAGCACATGCAGATGCGCCACGATCTGCTCGCTGGCCCGCGGGTCTCGCCCGATCAGGGCCGCACCGAGTTCATCGATGACGTTGGCCAGGCCCGCGCTGCCGAAACTCTCGTTGAATTCCGACCAGCCGACGGTGCCGCTGTCGGTCATCACCTTCAGGAACGAGAACATTCGCCACCCGGCGTCAGCCCGCAGGGTTTCTATCCCGGTGATTTTCATGTTTCCTCCTGGTATGGCCGCGCGGCGGTCGCCGTTGGTAGCGATCCCCAGCAAGGGACTCCATCACGGAAGCCGGCGCGCCACAAGTGAGCGGCAACGAAGCAGGGGAGGCCGGAATGGCAAAGCTATCGGGAAAGATCGCCTGGGTGACCGGGGCGGGCAGCGGCATCGGCGAATCCGCCGCCCTGATGCTGGCCGAGGAGGGGGCCGAGATCGTGCTGACCGGCCGCCGGCGGGAGCCGCTGGAGAGCGTGGCCGCCCGCATCGCCGCCGCCGGCGGCAAGGCGCATGTGCAGCCGGGCGACCTCATGGTCTCCGCGCAGGTCGCCGCCATCGGCGACTGGATCAAGGCCAATCTGGGGCGGCTGGACGTCATGGTGGCCAATGCCGGGCTGAACATCGTCCAGCGCGACTGGTCGAACCTCACCTTCGAGGGGGTGGACACCGTCATCCACGGCAATCTCTCCAGCGCCTTCTACAGCGTCATCACCGCGCTGCCGATGATGCGCGCGCAGAAGGACGGCGTCATCATCGTCACCGCCAGCATGGCCGGGCGCTGGATCAGCGGCCTGTCCGGCGCCACCTACACCGCCGCCAAGCACGGGGTGGTGGCCATGTGCCACACGGTGAACATGCAGGAATGCGTGAACGGCATCCGCTGCTCCGCCGTGCTGCCCGGCGAGGTGGCCACCCCGATCCTGGACAAGCGGCCGGTGCCGATCACCCCGGAGGAGCGGGCGCAGATGGCGCAGGCCGACGACCTGGGCGACCTGATCCGCTACATCGCCTGCCTGCCGAAGCATGTGGTGATCAACGAGGTCATGATGTGCCCCACCTGGAACCGCGGCTACGTGGCCGCCCTGCGCCGCAACGGCTGAGCCATAGGCCCGCCACGGGCGCCACCCGTGGCGGGCGCGATGCAACCAGGTCCGAAAATGGCGAGAGCGGCGGCGCCGCCTGCGCCATACTCGCCGGCATGCACCTGGACCGAGACGCCTGCTACCGCGCTTTGCTGACCCGTGACGCCCGGTTCGACGGGCAGTTCTTCACGGCCGTCCGCACCACCGGCATCTACTGCCGGCCGATCTGCCCGGCGCGGGCGCCGAAGCTGGAGAACGTCATCTTCCTGCCCAGCGCCGCCGCCGCGCAGGCGGCCGGGTTCCGCCCCTGCCTACGCTGCCGGCCGGAAACCTCACCCGACATCGCCGCCTGGCGCGGCACTGCCGCCACCGTCACCCGCGCCGTGGCGCTGATCGCGGCCGGCGCCCTCGATGAGGACCGCGTCGACGGCCTGGCCGCCCGCCTTGGCATGGGCGAGCGCCAGCTCCGGCGGCTGTTCCGCCAGCATCTCGGCGCCTCGCCGAACGCCGTCGCCCAGACCAGGCGCTCGCTGTTCGCCAAGCAGCTGATCACCGACACGCGGCTGCCGCTGGCCGAAATCGCGCTGGCCGCCGGCTTCGGCAGCGTGCGCCGCTTCAACGACAGCTTCCGCAAGCTGTACGGCCGGCCCCCGGGCACGCTGCGGCGCGGCGCCGGCGACGCGGCGGGGTCGGCGGTCACGCTGATGCTGCCATACAAGCCGCCGTATGACTGGCCGGCGATGATGGGTTTCCTGGCGGCGCGGGCCATTCCCGGTGTCGAGCATGTCCGGCCGGAGCTGTATGCCAGGAGCATCGCGCTGGGTGGCGCGCATGGCACCATCGTGGTGCGCCCGGCCGATCCGCGCGGCGGCCCGAACACCCCCGCCCGGCATGCGCTCGTGGCGACCATCCGCTTTCCCGTCATCACCGCCCTGCCGGCCATCGTCGCGCGCATCCGCCGCATCTTCGACCTCGGCGCGGACCCGGCGCTGATCGGCGCGCAGCTCTCCGCCGAGCCGCATCTGGCCATGCTGGTCGCCGCCCGGCCCGGCCTGCGCGTGCCCGGCGCCTGGGACGGGTTCGAACTGGCGATCCGCGCCATCCTCGGCCAGCAGATCACCGTGGCCGCCGCCACGCGGCTCGCCGGCAAGCTGGTCGCCGCCTACGGTGCCGCGCTGCCGCCGGACGGGCCGGAAGCGCCCGGCCTGCGCTACGTGTTTCCGCCGCCCGACCGCCTCGCCGGCGCCGACCTCACCAGCACCCTCGGCATGCCCCGCGCCCGCGCCGCCGCCCTCGCCGGCATGGCCGCCGCCGCCACGGCCGATGCCCGCCTGTTCGAGCCGGGGCAGGGGCTGGAGGACGCCGTCGCCCGCCTGGTGGCGCTGCCCGGCATCGGCGACTGGACCGCGCAGTACATCGCCATGCGCGCCCTGCGCGAGCCGGACGCCTTCCCCGCCGCCGATATCGGCCTGATGCGCGCGCTCGCCACCGCCGAGGGCCGCCCGACCCCGCAGGCGCTGCTGCGGCGCGCCGAGGCGTGGCGGCCCTGGCGCGCCTACGCGGCCCTGCATCTCTGGGCCTCCGAGCCCGTCGCCGCGAAGGAGATCCGCCTTGAAGCTGCTGCTTAGCCGCCAGCACTCGCCGATCGGCGAGATGCTGCTCGTCTCGGACGGGGAGGCGCTGCGGGCGCTGGATTTCCATGACTACGAGGCCCGGCTGCATACGCTGCTGCGGCGGCATTACGGCGCGTACACGCTGACACCGGCGACCGATGCCGGCGCTGTGGGGCGGCACCTGGCGGCGTATTTCGCCGGCGACCTGGCGGCGCTGGACGAGGTGGCGGTGCGCACCGGCGGCACCGCGTTCCAGCGCGAGGTCTGGGCCGCGCTGCGCCGCATCCCGGCCGGCACCACCACCAGCTATGGCCGGCTGGCCGCGACCATCGGGCGCCCCTCGGCCAGCCGGGCCGTCGGCATGGCCAACGGGTCCAACCCGGTCGCCATCGTCGTGCCCTGCCACCGGGTGATCGGCGCCGATGCCAGCCTCACCGGCTATGGCGGCGGGCTGCCCCGCAAGGCGTGGCTGCTCGCCCACGAGGCACGCCACGCCGCGGCGGCCGGCTGACCGCCGCGGCGCCGCGTCAGGTGCCGGGCCGCGACACCTCGGTCTCCTTGCAGGTGATGAACTCCAGCAGCACCGGAATCCCCTGCTGCGTCTTCTCGATGCCGCGCTTGATCGCCGGGATGATGTCCTCCGGCTTGGTCACCCGCTCGCCATAGCCGCCGAAGGCGCGGGCCATCGCCGCATAATCGCCGGAAATGTCGGTGGAACGGTATTTTTCGGTCGAAACCGGCATCACTTTCAGCTCGATCGCCATCGAGAAATTGTTCATCAGGATCGACATGATGGGGATGCGCTCGCGCACCGCCGTCTCGAAATCCATCCCGGTGAAGCCGATCGCCGCGTCGCCCCAGACGTTGATGCACAGCTTGTCCGGCTTCGCCAGCTTCGCCCCCATCGCCAGCCCCAGCCCGTAGCCGAGCTGCGTGGTCTTGCCCCAGCCGATATAGGAGAGCGGCGTGGTCGCCTTCCAGAACGGGCTGAGCTGGTCGCGCGGGCTGCCGGCGTCGTGGGTGATGATGGTGTTGGCCACGTCCACCGTATGGAACAGGTCCCAGATCACCCGGTACGGGCTGAGCGGCGCGTCGTTGCTGGTCAGCTTGGGCATCCACTTGGCCAGCCATTCCTTATGGCTGGCGGCGATCTCGGCGGCCACGGCGGTCGCGTCGCGCGGCGCCGTCACCGTCTTGCCAATCTCGGCCAGCAGCGCGTCGAGGGTGAGGCCGGCATCGCCCACCAGCCCCACCTGCACCCGCACGTCCTTGTTCAGGTGCGCCGGGTCCAGCGTGGCGTGGATGAAGGTCTTGCCCTTCGGCATCGCCACCGCGAACGAGGTCTCGGTGAAGCTGCACCCCACGCCGAACACCACGTCGGCCGCGGCCAGGAACTGCGGCACCGCGCGCGGCATCGCCACGCCGCCGGAGCCGAGCGAGAGCGGATGCGTCTCCGGGAAGCTGCTCTTGCCGCCCAGGCTGGTCACCACCGGGATCGCCAGCAGCTCGGCCAGCGCCTTCAGCTGCGGCCAGGCCTGGGCGTAGTGGATGCCCTGCCCGGCATAGATCACCGGCCGCTTGGCGGCCACCAGCAGGGCGGCGGCCTCCTTCACGTGCACCGGGTCTGGCCCGTAGCGGGTGGACAGCACCGGCACGTAGTCCAGCGGCTCGGCCACCTCCTCGGTCCACATATCGGCCGGGATCTCCACCACCACCGGCCCGCCGCGGCCGTTGCGCAGCTTGGTGAAGGCGCGGCGGAAGATGTTGCACACCTCGGCGGCGATGTTCACCGGCTCGGACGACTTCACGTAGGGACGCATCGCCGATGTGGAATTGAAGTTCGGGTCGATATGCGCCAGCCGCCGCGCATAGCCCATCGGCAGGATCAGCACCGGCACCGACTCGCCGTAGCACTGCGCCACGCCGCCCATGGCGTTCTCCGCCCCCGGGCCGTGCTGCATGCAGAACGCGCCGATGGTCTTGCCGGAGGTCACCCGCGAGATGGCGTCCGCCATGTGGATGCCGATCCGCTCCTGGCGCACCATCACCGGACGGATATCGGCCGCCGCCGCATATTCGATCAGATGGTTGACGGGATAGCCGGTGAGGATCTCGATCCCCTCCCGCTTCATGATTTCCGCGATCGCGTCGCCGAGCTTCATATGCCCCTCCCAGAGCTGGCTTGATCGGGAAACGCTAGGCGCGCGCGGCAAGACCGGCAAGCCCGGGGGGTGTGGACTCGGCTACGGGTTCGGGGCGATCGGCGCGCAGTTGCGCCGCCCGGCCATCAGGCAATCCTCGATGCGGCTGTTGTCGTGCATTCGCCGGGCCAGCCAGATGCCGCCCAGGACCAGCAGCAGAATCAGCACCATGGCGGCCAGCGCGGTTCGCCGCGAGGGTGGCTCCGGATCGTCGGGCATCGGCACCGCCGGCGTTGGTTGCCCCGATCTGGTTGACAGGGCGGGGGCAGGGGGGGCAGTTGACCCCATGCGCAGGCGGACGGCAATCACGGCGATGCTGGTCGGGCTCGGGCTGTGCGCCGGGCCGCGCGCCATGGCGGGCATCGCGCAGGACCATTTCTTCACCACCTCGGACGGCGTGCGCCTGCACTACACCCTCGCCGGCCCGCCCGGCGCGCATACCATCGTCCTCGTTCCGGGCTGGACCATGCCGGGCTGGATCTGGGACCGCCAGGTGCAGGCATTCTCCCGCCGCTACCGCGTGGTCGCCTTCGACCCGCGCGCCCAGGGCGAGAGCCAGATCGCCCCCTCCGGCTACGAGCCGGGCCGGCGCGGCCAGGACATCGCGGAGCTGATCGCCACGCTCGGGCCGCAGCCGGTGCTGCTGGTCGGCTGGTCGCTGGGCGTGCTGGACGTGCTGGCCTATGTGCACCAGCACGGCGACGCCCGGCTGGCCGGGCTGGTGCTGGTGGACAATTCGGTCGGCGAGAACCCGCCGCCCACGCCCTCGCGCACCCCCTACCATCCCGGCCCGCATCTGCCGCGCGAGGTGATGATGCGCAATTTCGTGCGCGGCATGTTCGCCCGCCGGCAGCCCGCCGCCTGGCTGGACCGGCTGACCCGCGCCGCCCTGCGCACCCCGCAGGCGATCGCCAACGCGCTGCTGGCCTATCCGGTACCGAGAACCTACTGGAAGGACGCCGTCTACTCCACTGACAAACCGGTTTTTTACATCGTCCGTCCCAAATTCGCCGGCCAGGCCGCCAACCTCGCCGCCCACCACAAGGATGCCGAGACCGTGGTGCTCCACAATATCGGCCACGCGCTGTTCGTCGACGACGCGCCCCGCTTCGATACGTTGGTGCAGGACTTCATCCGGCGGCGCGTATGGCGCTAGCCGGCCGCGCGCGTGCCCCCGCCAGCATCGCCGAGCTGGCGCCGCTGTTCCTGGTGTCGATGGCCACGGTCGGGTTCGAGATCGCGCTGACCCGCTACTTCGCGGTCGCGAAATGGTCGGAATACGGCTACTGGGTCATCTCCATCGTGCTCGCCGGCTTCGCGCTGTCGGGCGTGGCGATGGCCCTGGCGCGCGACCGCTTCGCCGCCCACGGCGCGGCATTGCTCGCCTGGCTACCGGCGCTGCTGATCGCCGCCGCCGCGCTCGGCTTCCACTTCGTCACCACCAACCCGTTCAACCCTTTGCAGTTGCAGAATTCGGCGACCTTCACGCCGCAAATCTGGAACATCGCCGGGTATTACGCCGCGCTGCTGCCGTTCTTCTTCCTCGCCGGCCTGTATGTCAGCCTGTATTTCGTGCTGCACGACCGCGAAATCGGCCGCGTCTACGGCTTCGACCTCACCGGCGCCGGCCTGGGGGCGCTGGCGGTGCTGGCGCTGATGCAGGTGGTGCACCCGTTCCACCTGGTGCCCTGCCTGCTGCTGCCGCTGGCCGCCGCCGCCATCGGCCGCCCCGGCGCCTCGGCCACCCGCGCGCCGCTTGTGCTGGCCGGCGTGGCGCTGCTCGGCGGCGCCGGGCTGCTGCTGCTGGACGACCAGGCGGGATTCAACGAATACAAGGCGATCTACGCCCCCCTGAACGTACCCGAAAGCCGTGTGGCGGCCGAGCGCCTGTCGCCGCGCGGCCTCTACATGCTGCTCGACGACTTCACCGAGCGGGTGGACACCGACCTGTCGAACAATGCCGGCCTGCTCAACCTGCCCGGCCCGCCCGGCGCCTTCGGCCTCTACCGCGACGGCAACCGCATCGCCGCGCTGCCGAAGCCCGGCCCGGTGGACGCGCGCTACGCTCCGGCCACGCTGGCGGCCCTGCCATACGTGCTGCACCCGCGGGCCAGCGCGCTGCTGGTCGGCACCTCCGGCGGCTTCCGCATCGCCGAGCTGCAGGCGCTGGGGGCGGCGCATATCGAGGCGCTGGAGACCGAGCCGGTGCTGCGCGACGCGCTGCGCCACGGCCTCGGCCCGGCGATGCCCCCGGCACTCGGCTCCGGCGTGGACCTGCGCGGCGAAAGCCCGATCGCCGCCGCCGCCGCCGGCCGGTTCGACGTGATCGACATCTCCGCCGACTTCCTCGACGCCGCGGACGCCAACACCAGCGCCTTCGCCGCCGAGGCCATCGCCACCTACCTGCGCGCGCTCACCCCGGGCGGCATCGTCTCCATCCCCGCCTCCATCCGCGAATTCCCCGCCTACGCGGTGCGCGTGCTGGCCACCGCCCGCGCAGCCCTGCTGGCCGCCGGCATCGCCGAGCCGGAAACCCATGTGCTGGTCTACCGCTCGGCCTGGAACGTGCGCGTGCTGCTGTCCAACGCCCCGTTCGGGCCGGACCGCGTCGCCGTCGCGCGCAAGTTCTGCGACGACCGCTCGTTCGACATCAGCTACTTCCCCGGCATGGATGTCGCCGCCGCGCGCGCCGGCATCTACAACGACCTGCCCGCCGTCTCGTTCGCGGCCGGGGCGGTCACCTCGGATGCCGGCCTGCACGACGCCATCGCCGACGAGGCGCTGCCGGTGCTGCGCGGCCAGGCCACCGAATCCTCGCGCGCCTTCAACCTCTCGCCGATCACCTACGACCGGCCCTCGTTCTACGCCGTGCTCCGCCTGTCCCAACTCGGCACCATTCTGCAGCGGCTGGAGATACTGCCGCAGGCGGAGATCGGCCCGCTGGTCAATCTGGCGGTGCTGGCGCAGGCGATCGTGATCGCGCTGCTCGTGCTGGCGGTGCCCCTGCTCGCCGGCCGCCGGCTGCGCGCGCCGGGCGGCGGCACGCCCCGCGCGGTGGCGTATTTCGCCGGGCTCGGCCTAGGTTTCCTGTTCATCGAGATATTCCTCATTGAGCGGGCGAGCTTCTACCTGAACGACCGCACCTCGGGCTTCGCGCTGGTGCTGAGCGGCATGCTGGTGTTCTCGGGCCTGGGCAGCATGCTGGCCGACCGCTGCGCCGCCAACCCGCGCCGGGCGATGTGGATCGCCACGCTGGTGGTGGCGGTCTGGGGCGTGCTGCTGCTGGCCGGGCTGCAACAGGCGATGCTGGCCACGCTGGCGCTGCCCTGGCTGGCGCGGGCCGGCCTGGTGCTGCTGGTGGTGGCGCCGGCCTCGCTGGCGCTGGGCCTGCCGTTTCCGCTGGGTCTCAGCCGCACCGGCTCGGGCGGGTTCCTGCCCTGGGCCTGGGGGCTGAACGGCGCCTTCTCGGTGGTATCCACGCCGCTGGCCAATCTAACATCTTTGGAACTCGGCTATGATCGGGTTCTGCTGGCCGCCGTGCTGCTGTATGTGGTCTGCGCGCTGGCCTTTCCGCGCGCCCCTTCGCCCGCCACCTGACCCCCGCCACCTGACTGGAGACGTTCCATCGTGACCCAAGGCTTGCTGACCCGCCGCGCCCTGGTGGCCGCATCGCTCGCCATGCCGGCGCTGGCCACCCGTCCGGCCCGCGCCGCCGGCGCCTGGACGCGCGAGGCCTACCTGGACGCGATGGCCAAGTCCGGCCGCCCGGTCAGCCTGACCCAGGCGCAGTTCGACGCCATCCAGGCCCGCAAGCCGGCCGCCATGAAGCGCATCGAGCAATACCTGAAGGAGCGCCTCGGCCACGCCGACCCGGCCGTGATGGCCGCCTTCGAGGCGGTGCCGCGCGAGTATTTCCACTACCTCTACGACAGCCACCGCGCCACCCCGGGCGACGCCTACGAGGCCAACCCGAAGCCCTGGGCGCTCGGCTTCGGCTCGGCGCTGTCGGATTATCTGGGGCAGGCCTACATGACCCAGGTGGCCGCCCCCAAGCCGGACGACATCACGCTGGAAATCGGCACCGGCAGCGGCTTCCAGTCCGCCCTGCTCAGCCGCATCGTCAAGCAGGCCTATTCGATCGAGATCATCGAGCCGCTGGGCAACGCGGTCTCAAAGATCTTCACGCCGCTCGGCTACGACAACGTCCACACCCGCGTGGGCGACGGCTATTTCGGCTGGCCGGAGGTCGAGGGCGGGTTCGACATGATCATCATCACCTGTGCCGCCCAGTACGCCCCGCCGGACCTGTTCAAGCAACTCAAGCCCGGCGGGCGCGCGCTGATCCCGATCGGCCAGCCCTTCAAGCGCGGCCAGTTCCTCTATGTCTACACCAAGGACGCCGAGGGCAAGATCCACTCGCGCAAGGATGTCGGCGTGTATTTCATCCCGATGACCGGCGCGATGATGAAGCGCCCGGTGCCCAAGGAAGCCCCCGCCGGCTGACCCCCCCGGCTGAACTCCCTGGGGGGCTGTATTCACCGGCTCGGTTCGGATAGGTGATGGAGATGGCCGGGCGCCGCCCCGGCCGACCGTCACGGGGGAAACCATGTCCGACGCTTCCGGCCTGCCGACGCTCACGATCCAGGGCCACCGCGCCACCATCCGGCTCAACCGCCCGGCCGTGCACAACCGCATCGAGCCGCCGGACATCGCCGCCCTGATGCGCCTGCTGGACCAGGTGGATGCCGACCCCGCGGTACGCGTGCTGGTGCTCGCCGCCACCGGCAAAAGCTTCAGCTCCGGCTTCCATATCGGCGAGATCGGCGCCTCCTCCGCCGGCAGCGCCACCCCGGGGTTCGAGGAACTGACCGACCGGTTGGAACAGGCCCGCCCGCCCACCATCGCGGCGCTGAACGGCGGCGTCTACGGCGGCTCCACCGACCTCGCCCTGGCCTGCGATTTCCGTGTCGGCGTCACCGGCATGGCGATGTTCATGCCGGCCGCCCGGCTGGGCCTGCACTACTATCCCGGCGGCATGCAGCGCTATGTCAGCCGGCTCGGGCTGGACACCGCCAAGCGGCTGTTCCTGCTGGCCGAGAAGCTGGAGGCCGCCGAGCTGCTGCGCGTCGGCTTCCTCACCGAGCTGGTGGACCCGGCGGCGCTGGACGCGCGCGTGGGGGCATTGGCGGACGTGCTCGCCGCCAACGCCCCGCTGGCGGTGCAGGGCATGAAGCGGGCGCTCAACGACATCGCCCGCGGCAACGCCGACCTGGACGCCATCACCGCGCGGGCACGCACCAACCGCGACACCGCCGACCTGAAGGAAGGCCAGAAGGCGTGGATGGAGAAACGGACGCCCAAGTTCATCGGCGCCTGACGAAAACGGCCTGAGAACCAGGCAAAAGGGGGGGGAAAGCCATGAAAATCGGCTTCATCGGCGTCGGCAACATGGGCGGCCCCATGTGCCGCAACATCATCCGCAACACCAACCACGAGGTGGTGGTGTTCGACGTCAACGCCGCCGCCGCCGAGGCGTGCACGGCGCTCGGGGCCGCCATGGGCGAGAGCGTCGCCGCGGTGGCGGCGGCCTGCGACGTGGTGTTCACCTCGCTCGCCATGCCGGCGGTGGTCGAGGCGGTGGCGCTGGGGCCGGACGGCATCGCCGCCCATGCGAGACCGGGCAGCACCTATATCGACCTCAGCACCAACTCGCCGGCCACCGCGCGCAAGCTGCGCGCCGCGATGGCGGCCAGGGGCGTGGCCATGCTGGAAGCGCCGGTGAGCGGCGGCGTGACCGGGGCGGAGGCCGGCACCATCACCATCATGGTCGGCGGCGACGCGGCCACGTTCGAGGCGCAGCGCCCGCTGCTGGCCAGCTTCAGCGGCGGCGTGGTGCATGTGGGCGAGGTCGGCATGGGCTCGGTCGCCAAGCTGGTCAACAACATGCTGGCCTTCTGCAACATGGCGGCGGCGGCGGAGGGCCTAATGCTGGGCGCGGCGGCCGGCATCGACCTGGACAAGCTGCAGCAGGTGGTGATGAGCAGCAGCGGCGCCTCCTGGGCGTTCAGGTCGCTGGCGGCCAAGGCCTTCGCCGGCGACTTCAAGGCCGGCTTCGCGCTCGACCTGGCCTACAAGGACCTGCGCCTGTCGCAGGAACTGGCCGAGGAGGTCGGCCTGCCCGGCCTGGTGGCGCCGCAGGTGGTGGCGCTGCTGCGCATGGCCCGCGCGCAGGGGCTGGGCGCATCGGACATGTCGGCGATGATCAAGGTCTACGAAGGCATCATGGACCGCGACACACGCGCGCCGTGACGCTGGCGGCGGCGCGCGCTATGCTCCGTCCGGCTCGGCTACCCGCAACCGGCTTTGTGAAGCAAGGACAAGTCTCGTGGCCAAAGGTCAGATGAAAAGCGGGCGTGAACCCAAAAAGCCCAAGGCGACCGTGAAGAAGCCGGTGGTGGAGGTCTCCTCCTTCTCCAGCCTGCAACCGTCCAAAAAGCCGCCCGCCAAGTCCGGCAGCAAGTAGCCGCCGGCAAGCCCACCGCGAAACCGGCGCCCGCGCGGCAACCTACCCCGCCGCGCGGGCCTGCTCGTCCGCCACCTCGGCCACGATGGCATCCAGCAGCCGGGCCGGGAAATGCGGCGGCATGGCGCGCCCCTCCAGCGCCTGCACGATGAACACCACGCGGCTGCGCCGGTCCGCATCCGGCCAGCGGTCGAGCCAGTCCGGCTCGGCGAACACGTGCTGCACGCCATGGATCACCGCCGGCCGCCCGGGCATCTCGGCCACGTCCACCATCCCCTTCATGCGCAGCAGTCGCTCGCCGCAATGCTCGGCCAGCGCCTGCAACCACAGCGTCAGCGCCAGCGCCGGCACCGGGGCGGCCCGCTCCACCAGAAACGTCGAAATCCCCGCGCCATGCCGCGCCACCCCCGCCGGCACTGCCCCCAGGCGCGGCGCCGGCGCCAGCAGCAGCGCCGGGTCGGGCGCCCCCACCGCCAGCGGCGCCAGCATGTTCAGCCCCCGCAGCGCCGCCAGCAGGGCAGGCGCGGGCGCGGCGAGATCGGTCTTGGTCAGCACCAGCCGGTCGGCCAGCGCCACCTGCCGCCGCGCCTCGGGATGCCGCCCCAGCGTCGCCTCGCCCAGCAGCGCGTCCACCAGCGTCACCACGCCCGCGACGGCATGGCTGCCCGCCAGCGCCGGGTCGGTCATCAGCGCATGCAGGATCGGCGCCGGATCGGCCAGGCCCGAGGTCTCCACCAGCACCCGATCATAGCCGACGCTCCCCGCCGCCCGCCGCGCCAGCAGATCCAGCAGCGTCGCCACCAGGTCGGTCCGCACCGCGCAGCACAGGCAGCCGGTGGTCAGCGCCAGCACCGTCTCGTCGCCGCCGGCGATCAGCGCGTGGTCCAGCCCCACCTCGCCGAACTCGTTGACGATCACCGCCGTGCGGGCAAAGCTCGGGTCGCGCAGCAGCCGGCCGATCAGCGTGGTCTTGCCGCTGCCAAGAAACCCGGTCACCACCGAGACCGGAAGAAGGGGGCCTGTCTGCATGTCCGATCACATCATCCGCGACGAGGCCGCCCTGCGCGCCCTTTACGGCATGCCCTCCGGGGCGGCGGTGGCCAAGCAGGTAGACCACCTGCACCCGCATTACCAGTCGATGATCCGCGCCGCCCCCTTCGCCGTGCTGGCCACCATCGGCCCCAACGGCGTGGACGCCACCCCGCGCGGCGACGCCCCCGGCTTCGTCGAGATCGCCGACGACCGCACCCTCCTGCTGCCCGACCGCCGCGGCAACAACCGCATCGACAGCTTGCGCAACATCGTCACCGACCCGCGGGTGGCGCTGCTCTTCCTCATCCCCGGCATCGGCGAGACGCTGCGGGTGAACGGCACGGCGGAAATCTCGATTGACCCGGCCCTGCTGACCCGCTTCGTGGTCGACGGCAAGCCGCCGCGCAGCGTGCTGGTGGTGCGCGTCATCACCGCCTTCTTCCAGTGCACCAAGGCGCTGGTGCGCTCGCGCCTGTGGGACCCGGCCGCCCAGATCCCCCGCACCGCGCTGCCCAGCACCGGCACCATCGTGGCCGACATCGCCCGCGGCCAGTTCGACGCCGCGGCCTACGACGCCGCGGCCCCCCAGCGCCTCAAGGAAACCCTCTACTGACGGCGCCCGCTCACCGCAGCAGCCGGCGCATATAGGCGGCACCGGCGTCGTAGCTCGCCAGCTTCGCGGCCAGTTCCGGCACCTCCAGCCGCGCGAAGCCCTGCGTCGCCCAGAACCCGCCCGAGCCGCCCACCGCCACCAGCGACATCTCGTCCAGCCCCTGCGAGATCGCCATCGCCGCCATCGCCCGCACCACCCGCCGAGCCACCCCGCGCCCGCGCGCGCCTGGCAGCAAGGCGAGGTCGTGGATGTAGTAGGTGCCCGGCCGCTCCGGCAGCCCGCCTAGCCGCGCGTTCAGCGCCGGCGGCGCCGCCCGCCGCCATGGGTGGCTGATCAGGTAGCCGACCAGCCCGTCCTCACCCTCCAGCACATGGCAGCCGAACGGGAACAGCGCCAGCCGCTCGGCGAACACCTCCGGGTCCTCGGGATAGGCGGTGTGCACGGCCTCGCCCACCGCCTCCACCGCCGGCAGGTCGGCCACCCGCATCGCCCGCCAGGCCAGGCGCGGCGGCGCCGCCGGATCAGCCGGGCGCGACATCGGCCGGCCGCAGCCGCTGCGGCAGGGTGGCCAGGCTGTCCACAGTGTCGAAGTCGCGCAGCACCGCGTCCTCCTCCATCGCCACCTCGGCCACCTGCTCCAGATGGCGCTGCAACAGCCCGCGCGCCCCGCCATCGCCCGACAGCGCCAGCATCTCCGGGAAATACCGGCGATCCCACAAAATCGGGTTGCCGATCCGCCCCTGGTGCATCGGCACCACGATGCTGCGCCCCTCGTCGGGGTCGTAGGCGGCCAGCAGCCGGTCGAGCATCCGCCCGGTCACCAGCGGCATGTCGCCCAGGCAGATCACGGCGGCCGACACCTCGGGCGGCAGCGCCGCGATCCCGGCCTTCAGGCTGGCCGACAGCCCCTCGGCATAGGCGTCCGCCTGCACGAAGCCCACCGGCCGCCCGGCCAGCGCCGCGCGCACATCCCCGGCGCGATGGCCGGTCACCACCAGTACCGGCCGCGCGCCGCTGGAGAGCACGTTGTCCACCACCCGGGCGATCATCGGCTTGCCGGCGCGGTCGGCCAGCAGCAGCTTGTTGTACGGCGCCATGCGGGTGGATTTGCCGGCCGCGAGCACCAGGGCGGCCACCACCGGCCGGCGCGGCGACGCCGCCGGCGACGCCGCCGGCGCTGATGGGGCCGGGGCCGGGGCCAAGGCCGGGGCCAAGGCCGGGGATGGGGCCGGCGGCCTGCCGGCGGCCCGGGCGCGCGGCAGCGGCCTCGCGTCGGTGTCCTTCAGCAGCCCGCCCACGCCCATGCGCATCACCTCGGCGGCGCCCACCGGCAGCCCCGCGAACAGCCGGCGCAGCACGAAATCGATGCCGTTCAGCTTCGGGCTGCGCGCGCAGCCGGGCAGCACCAGCGCCGGCCGGCCCTCCAGCTCGCCCAGGCAGATCAGGTTGCCGGGATCGACCGGCATGCCGAAATGGGTGATCCGCCCGCCGGCCCGCACCACCCCGGCCGGCCCCACGTCGCGCCGGTCCACGGTGGCCGAGGCCCCGGCCACCAGCAGCAGGTCCGCCCCCGCCGCCAGCAGCTGCCGCAGGGCGGCGGCGATCGGCGCCTCGGCATGCGGGCAGCGCAGCGGCGCCAGCAGGCTGCCGCCCAGCGCCCGCACCCGCGCCTCGGTCGCCTCGATGGTGCCCTCGGTCACGCTCTCCTTCAGCCCCGGCAGCTCGCTCAGCGCCAGCCCCACCTTCAGCGGCCGGAACGGATGCAGCGCCAGCGGCGGCGGCCCGTCGCGCAGCACGGCCGCCACCTGCGCCAGCACCGCGCCCGGCACCGCGAACGGGATCACCTTGATGGTCGCCACCATGTCGCGCGCCGCCACCACGCTGGCGTCGCGCAGCGTGGCGATGGTCAGCGATTCGTCGATCAGGTTGATCCGGTCCAGCCGCGCCGGGTCCACCAGCAGCAGCCCGGCGGCATCGGCATGCAGGTTCACCCGCCCGGTGCCGGCCCGCCCGGCCGAGAGCAGCGGCGCGTCCAGCGCCTCCGCCAGCAATGCGGCGGCCTCGTTCTCCGCCACGTCCCCGGGCTCGAACCGTGCCGCGATCACCGTCTCCCGCCCGGCCTCGCGCAGCGCCGCCAGCGCCGCCTCGTCCAGCACCGCGCCCTTCTTCAGCACGCGCCCGGCCAGCCGGTGGGAATGCGCCACCACCGCGCCCAGCGCCTCCGCCAGCGGGAAGGCGCCGAAGATCATGCCGCCGCCGCGGTTTCGGCCTTGTCGGCCAGCGGCGAATGCCGGCGCACCGCGACGAACTCCGCCAGCACCGACAGCGCGATCTCCGGCGCCGTCACCGCCTCGATGTTCAGCCCCACCGGCCCGCGGATGCGTGCCATCGCCGCCTCCGAATGCCCCAGCTCGCGCAGCCGCTTCAGCCGCGCCGCATGGGTGCGCCGGCTGCCCAGCGCGCCGATATAGAAGGCGTCGGATTTCAGCGCCCGGTCCAGCGCCGGGTCGTCCAGCTTCGGGTCGTGCGTCAGCGTCACCACCGCGGTGCGGCTGTCCGGCGCCAGCGCGTCCAGCGCCTCGTCCGGCCAGTCCGTCATCACCGTCACGTTGGGGAAGCGCTCGTCGCTGGCGAAGCTGCGGCGCGGGTCCACCACCACCACCGCCAGCCCAAGCTGGGCGGCCATCGGCACCAGCGCCTGGGCGATATGCACCGCCCCCACCACGATCAGCCGCATCGGCGGGTTGTAGACGTTCAGGAACCACTCCGCCCCGTCCAGCGTCACCGTGCCGCTCTCGTCGCGGTCCAGCGCCCTGGCCGCCGCCTCGGCCAGCGGCGCGGGCGCGTCCGGCGCGGGCAGCAGCAGCTGCGCGCCGCCCGGCACCTGGGTGGCCAGCACCACCGGCCGCTTGGCGGCCCGCGCGGCGGTCAGCGCCGCCAGGGTATCCGGCGTCATGCCAGCTTCTCCACGAACACCTTGAGCTTGCCGCCGCAGGCCAGCCCCACCTCCCAGGCGCGCTCGTTGGTTATGCCGAAATCGAGCAGTTGCGGCGTGCCGCTGTCCAGCGTCTGCATCGCCGCCTCGGCCACCGCGCCCTCGATGCAGCCGCCGCTCACCGAGCCGGCCATCTTGCCCGAGCGCGTCACCGCCAGCTGGCTGCCCGCCGGCCGGGGCGAGCTGCCCCAGGTCTGCGTCACCGTCGCCAGCGCCACCTGCTCGCCGGCGGCCCGCCACTCGGCGGCCACGGCCAGGATATCGTCAGCCTGTTGCATGCTCATGAGGCCAGTCTCCATCGTTCCATCTCGCGCGGCGAGGACGGCCGCGACAGCGTCTGGATCAGCGCGCGCAGGCTGGCCAGGTTGTGCACGGGGCGGAACTCGTCCACATGCGGCAGCATCGCGCGGATGCCCTGAGATTTGGGTTCGAAACCATCCCAGCGCAACAGCGGGTTCAGCCAGATCAGCCGGCGGCAGGATTTGTGCAGCCGCTCCATGTTCTCCGCCAGCCCCGCCATGCCCTCGCCGCCGTCGCGCGGCCGGTCCAGCCCGTCGGTCACCAGCAGCACCACCGCCCCCTGGCCCAGCACCCGGCGCGACCACTGATGGTTGAAGGCGGCCAGCGCCTCGCCGATGCGGGTGCCGCCGGACCAGTCCGGCACCGCATGCGCCACCATCTGGAACGCCACCTCGGCGTCGCGGTGGCGCAGCTGGCGGGTGATGTTGGACAGCCGGGTGCCGAACAGGAACACCGACACGCGGTCCCGGTCATTCGCCACCGCATGCAGGAAATGCAGCAGAATCTGGGCATAGCGCGACATGCTGCCGGAAATGTCGCACAGCACCACCAGCGGCGGCGGGCGCGTCACGGTGCGGCTGCGCTCCAGCGACAGAATCTCGCCGCCGAACCGCCGCGCCGCGCGGATGGTGGCACGCAGATCGGTGTTCGGCCCGGCCGGGTCCGGCCGCAGCCGGCGGGTGCGGCGCAGGTCCAGCGGCAGCGTCAGCAGCCGGATCTCCTGCTTGGCGCGGGCGATGTCGTCGGCGCTCATCGCCTCGAAATCCATCTGCTGCAACCGCTCGCGCTCCGAGACGGTCAGCACCGCGTCGATCTCCTGGCGCGGCGGCGGCGGCTTGTCCTGGGGCGAGGGCTTCTTGTCGAACGCCTCGGCCAGCCGCCGGCTGCCCGGCGGCGCGCGCTCGGGCGGCATCTCCTTCTGGGCGTCCAGCAGGCCCATGGCGGCGGCCGCCTTCGCCGCCTCCGGGTCGCGCCAGAACACCAGGAAGGCCTGGTTGAACAGGTCCTCGTGCTCGTGGCGATGCACCATGGTGGTGCGCAGCGCGGTGCGCACCTGCACGCGGCTGCCGATATCCACCAGCAGCATCGCCCGCTGCGCCGCCAGCATGTCCGCCGGCCCCACCGGCAGCCCGGCGCGGCGCAGCAGCCGGGCGAAGTGCATGATGTTGGCGGAAAGCATGCCTTCCACCGCCGCCATGGGGGTCAGGCCACCACGGGGGCGGCGGTGGATTTCGCCTCGGCTACCAGCCGGGCTGCCTCAGCGCCTTTGATCTTGGCGATATCATCCTGATATTTCAGCAGAACCCCCAGCGTTTCGTCCACCGAGGCCGGGGCCAGCTCGTGCTGGTTCAGGTGCATCAGCGCCGCCGCCCAATCGATCGTCTCGGCGACGCCCGGCAGCTTGAACAGATCCTCGCCGCGCAGCCGCTGCACGAAGGCGACGATCTCGGCGGCCAGCAGCGGCGCCACCCCCGGCGCCTTGCGCGCCAGGATCTCGCGCTCCCGCCGCGCATCGGGGTAGTCCACCCAATGGTACAGGCAGCGCCGGCGGATGGCGTCGTGCACCTCGCGGGTGCGGTTGGAGGTCAGCACCACCACCGGCTTGGTGCGCGCGAGGATGGTGCCGTATTCCGGCACGGTGATCTGGAAATCTGCCAGCAATTCCAGCAGGAACGCCTCGAACGGCTCGTCCGCCCGGTCCAGCTCGTCGATCAGCAGCACAGCCGGCGGCAGGTCGGGGTCGATCGCCGACAGCAGCGGCCGTGCCTGCAGGAACTCGCGGGCATAGATGTCGCTGGACAGGCTGCGCCGGTCCACGTCGCCCGACGCCTCGGCCATGCGGATGGCCATCAGCTGGCGGGCATGGTCCCACTCATAGGCCGCCGCCGACAGGTCCAGCCCGTCATAGCATTGCAGCCGCACCAGCCGCCGGTCGAGCCCGGCGGCCAGCACCTTGGCGATCTCGGTCTTGCCGGTGCCGGGCTCGCCCTCCAGGAACAGCGGGCGGGCCATCGCCATCGCCAGGTGCACGGTGGTGGACAGCGCGGTATCGGCCACGTACCCGCCGGCGGCGAGCAGGGCCGCCGTGTCGGCGACGGTTGCGGGCAGCACTACAGATAGGCTCCGAGAATGAGGAAGGCGATGAACAGGAAGATGGCCCCGCCGATCCAACCGACAATGGGAATCCCCATCGGCGCTTCCGGCAGCAGCGCCAGCAGGCTCACCGAGGGGGCCGGCGCCGGCGGCGCGGGGGCGGCCTCCGGCGCCGCCTCGGCGGCGCCCACGGCGGCGGCGAAGCGGTCGAAGAAGGCGTCGGCCATCTGCTTGGCGGTGGCGTCGATCAGCCGCGCGCCCAACTGCGCGATCTTGCCGCCGACCTGCGCCTTCACGTCGTACGACAGCAGCGTGGCCGCGCCATCGGCGACCAGCCGCACCGTGGCGCCGCCCTTGGCGAAGCCGGCGACGCCGCCCTGGCCCTCGCCCTCGATGCGGTAGCCGTTCGGCGGGTCGAGGTCGAGCAGGTTCACCTTGCCGGCGAAGCGCGCCGAGATCGGCCCGATCTTGACCGCGGCGGTGGCCTTCAGCTCGGTGTCAGACAGTTTTTCCATGGTTTCGCAGCCCGGAATCGACCCCTTCAGGATCTCCGGGTCGTTCAGCGCGGCCCATACCTTTTCGCGCGGCGCGGGAATCCGCCGCTCGCCTGACATGTCCATCTGACGTCATTCTCCGTTGCGCGCGCCCGAAGTTACTTATAGGGGGTGGGGGATGCAACCGACCCAGGCCGCAATTCGGCCCCGCGCAGCCGGAAGATAGGTATGATTCCGGGACTGTCATGGGGCATACCTTTCGCCGGGGTACTGCTGTCGGTGGCGTTGTTTCCACTGGTCGCGCCGCGGCTCTGGCACCGCCGGATGGGGGTGATCCTGGCCGGCTGGACCCTGATTCTGGTCGCCTCGGAGGTGGTTTTCGCCGGATTTCCGGCCGGTTTTCACCTCGTCTGGCACGCTTTCCTGGTCGAATATCTGCCTTTCGTGGTCCTGCTGCTGGCCCTGTTCACCGCCGGCGGCGGCATCCTGCTGGAGGGCGGGCCCTGGGGGCGGCCGGGGGGCAACACGCTGCTGCTGGCGATCGGGGTGGCGCTGGCCGGGGTGATGGGCACCACCGGCGTCTCGATGGTGCTGATCCATCCGCTGCTGCGCGCCAATGCGCATCGCAGGAGACGGGCGCATCTGGTTGTTTTCTTTATCATCCTGGTCGCCAACGCCGGCGGCGCCACCACGCCCCTGGGCGACCCGCCGCTGTATCTCGGCTTCCTGCAGGGCATTCCGTTCACCTGGCCGCTGCGCCACCTGAGCGTGCCGATGCTCACCCTGGCGCTGCCGCTGCTGGCGGCGTTCTGGCTGGTCGATCGCCACCTCGCCGCCCGCGACAACCCGCCCGGGCCACGCAAGCCGCTGAGATTGCGGGGCGAAATCAACATCTTGCTGGTCGGCGTGGTGGTGGCGGCAGTGCTGGCGCAGGGGGTATGGGCGCCGGGCGAGGTGGCGCTGCTGGGCGTGCCGATCGGTATCGAGCGGCTGGTGGCCATCGGCGTGATGCTGGCGGTGGTAGCCGCCTCGCTGGCGCTGACGCCGCGCGCGGTGCGCGAGGGCAACCTGTTCACCTGGGAGCCGATGGCCGAGGTGGGCAAGCTGTTCGCGGCCATTTTCATCACCATAACGCCCGTTCTTGCCATGCTGGCGGCGGGGTTCGACGGTCCGTTCGCGCCGCTGCTGCGGCTGGTGACGCGGGCGGATGGCAGCCCGGAGCCGCTGGCGTATTTCTGGCTGACCGGGCTGCTCTCGGCGTTTCTCGACAACGCGCCGACGTACCTGGTGTTCTTCCGCATGGCCGGCGACGACCCCGCGGTGCTGGCCGGGACGCTGGCCGATACGCTGCTGGCGATCTCGGCCGGGGCGGTGTTCTTTGGCGCGCTGACCTATGTGGGCAACGCGCCCAACCTGATGCTGCGCAGCATTGCCGCGCATCGTGGCATTCGCATGCCCGGCTTCTTCGGCTACATGGGCTGGGCCTGCCTGCTGCTGCTGCCGGGCTTCCTGCTGCTGTCGATCCTGTTCTTCCCGTGATGGAGCGCCACACATGACCTATCTCGTCGCCGACGACCTGCCGACCGGGCCCGCCGGGGAGCGTTTCAGCGCGCTGCTGGCGCGCGGCGGCATCGTGCAGATCCCGGGGACGCATAACGGCATGGCGGCGCTGCAGGCCGCGCGCGCGGGGTTCGGGGCGCTGTACCTGTCGGGCGCGGCGATGACCGCCTCGATGGGCGTGCCGGACCTGGGGATGATCACGGTGGACGAGGTGTGCTTCTTCATCCGCCAGGTGGCGCGCGCCAGCGGGCTGCCGGTGCTGGTGGATGGCGACACCGGCTATGGCGAGGCGCTGAACGTGATGCACATGGTGCGCAGCTTCGAGGATGCCGGCGCGGCGGCGGTGCATATCGAGGACCAACTGCTGCCGAAGAAATGCGGCCACCTGAACGACAAGAAGCTGGCCGACCCGCACGACATGGCGGCCAAGGTGGCGGCGGCGCGCAAGGCGCGGCGGCATCTCTACATCATCGCCCGCACCGACGCCGCCGCCAGCGAGGGCATGGACGGGGCGGTGGCGCGGGCGAAGCTGTACCTGGAGGCCGGCGCGGACGCGATCTTTCCCGAGGCGCTGAACACCGCCGAGATGTTCCGCGAATTCGCCCGCCGGGTGGATGCGCCGCTGCTGGCCAACATGACCGAGTTCGGGCGCACTCCGTTCTTCACCGCCGCGGAGTTCCAGGAGATGGGCTACCGCATGGTGATCTGGCCGGTGAGCTCGCTGCGCGTCGCGGCGAAGGCGCAGGAGGAGCTGTACGCGGCGATCGCGCGCGATGGCGGCACCCACCGGATGGTGGACCGGATGCAGACCCGCAAGGAGCTGTACGAGACCATCGGCTACCATGACTACGAGGCGCTGGACGCCTCGATCGTCACCACGGTGGTGCCGCCGGCGATGCCGCAGCAGGGCTGAGGGCGCGCGTTTTCAGGCGGTTGCGGGCGCCGGGGCGTCCACTGCCCGGCTGAATGCTACCAAATGTAACTCTCGCTATGACGGTTGTGACAATCCGCCGGCCCTGGGCCGGCGGGGTTGGTTTCAATAACAATCAATTAGCGATTTCAGCCCAGTGTCCGCCGCATGAACGCCCGCCCGCGCCGCCAGAACCGTTCCTCTCGATCACTTATTGTCCCATTGCGCGGCGGCGGCGGCTGGCACCATCTGCCCAGGAAACAGGCAGTACCGTACCCCGAGCGGGCGTGGGCCAGCGGGCGTGGCACTGACTGGCGGATGAGCGGCACACGGCCTCAGGGGCAGCGATAACATATGGACAGGCAAGGGACCGGCTCGGCCGGTGCCGGGCGGCGCGCGCGCGGCTGGCAGCGCGCGCCGGGATTGGCGTGGCGGCGCGCGCGGGGCTTCGCCGTGCCGCTGGTGGCGCTGGCGGTCTGTGCCGCGCTGCTGCTGATGGTGCAGGAAGCCTCGGCCTCGTTGAACTATCGCGCCGTGGTGCAGGCGCTGCGGGGGCTGTCGGCGCCGGCGCTGCTGCTGGCGCTGCTGGCGACCGCGCTGAGCTATGCCGGCCTGGTGGCGCGCGACGCGGCGGCGTTGCGGCAGGTGGGCGCGCGGGTGCCCTGGCCGACGCTGCTGGTGGGCGCCGTCGCCGGCTCCGCGCTGGGCAATGCGGTGGGGCTGGGGGCGCTGACCGGCGGCGCGGTGCGCTACCGCGTGTATGGCGCGGCGGGCGTGGCGCCGGGCGCGGTGGCGCGGGTGACGGTGCTGACGGCGGCCACCTTCGGGTTGGCGTTGGTGGCCTGGGGCGGGCTGGGGGTGTTGCTGGCGGCCGAGCCGATGGCGGCGCTGTCGGGCATTCCGGCCTGGGCGTTGCGCGGGCTGGGGGTCGCCGGGCTGGCCGCCACCGCCGCCGTGCTGGCGCTGGACGGGCGGGCTTGGGCGGTGCCGGGCCGGCCGCGCCTGCGGCTGGAACTGCCGGGGCGGCGCTTCGTGCTGTGGCAGCTCGGGCTGGTGGGCATCGACGTGCTGGGGGCCGCGCTCTCGCTGTGGGTGCTGCTGCCGGCCTCGGGCGTGTCGCTGGGCGTGTTCCTGGCGGTCTACACGGCGGCGATGCTGCTGGGGGTGATCGGGCATACGCCGGGCGGGCTGGGCGTGTTCGACGCGGCGCTGCTGTTCGTGCTGGGGCCGGCGGTGCCGGCCGGCGGCGCGGTGGCCGCGTTGCTGGCCTATCGCGCGGTGTATTTCATCCTGCCGCTGGCGGTCTCGGCGGTGCTGCTGGCGGGGTTCGAGGCGCGGGCGATGGTGCCGCGCCTGGCCGGCGCCCGGCGGCAGCTGGGGCGGCTGGCCCCGGTATTTTTGGCGGTGATCACCTTCGCCGTCGGCGTGATGCTGGTGTTCTCCGGCGCCACCCCCGCCTTCGGCCGCCGGCTGGCGGTGCTGGAGGCGGTGCTGCCGCTGTGGACGGTGGAGGGGGCGAATTTCCTCGGCGGCATCCTGGGCGTGTGCCTGCTGTTCGTGGCCCGCGGGCTGCTGTTCCGGCTGGGCGAGGCGTGGTGGCTGGCGCTGGGGCTGGCGGCGGCGAGCCTGGTGCTGTCGCTGGCCAAGGGGCTGGCGTTCTTCGAGGCCGGGGTGCTGCTGGGGCTGATCGTGCTGCTGCTGGCGACCCATGGCGGGTTTCGCCGGCGGGCCTCGCTGCTCGACCAGCGGGTGACGCTGGGCTGGCTGGTGGCGGTGGCGATCGTGCTGGCGGTGGCGGTGTGGCTGTTCCTGTTCGCCTTCCGCGCGGTGCCGTACAGCAACCAGCTGTGGTGGGAGTTCGAGTTCGACGAGCGGGCGCCGCGCGCGCTGCGCGCCGTGCTGGGGGCGACGCTGTTCGCGGTGGGCCTTGCGCTGCGGCAACTGCTGCGGCCCTCGGCCGGGCGGGCGGTGCGCCCCTCGGCCGGCGAGATGGCGGAGGCGGCGGCGATCGTGCGCGGGCAGGAGCGCAGCGACGCGGTGCTGGCGATGATGGGCGACAAGAACTTCCTGTTCTCGCCCAGCCGCCGCGCCTTCCTGATGTATGCGCGGCGCGGCCGGTCCTGGGTGGCGCTGTACGACCCGGTGGGGCCGCGCGCGGAGTGGCCGGCGCTGATCGGCGCGTTCGTGGCGCTCGCGCATGCGCATGACGGGCGGGCGGCATTCTACCAGGTGCGGCCGGACAGCCTGCCGATCTATCTCGACGCGGGGTTGAAGCTGATGAAGCTGGGCGAGGAGGCGTGCATCCGGCTGGACGAGTTCGGGCTGGAGGGCGCGCGGCGGCAGCACCTGCGCTACGCGCTCAAGCGCGGCGAGCGGGACGGGCTGACCGCCGAGGTGGTGGGCCCGGCCGGGGTGGCGGCGGCGCTGCCGGTGCTGCGGGCGATCTCCGACTCCTGGCTGGCCGCGCACAAGGCGCGCGAGAAGGGGTTCTCGGTGGCCGCCTTCGACCCGGCCTGGCTGGCGCCGCAATCGGTGATGCTGGTGCGCCAGCATGGCCGGCCGGTGGCCTTCGTGTCGTTCATGACCACCGACCTGCACACCCAGGCGACGGTGGGGGTGATGCGGCACGTGGATGGCGCCTCGCCCTATGCCATGGAGTTCCTGTTCACCCGGCTGGCGCTGCATCTGAAGGAGTCCGGGTTCAGCCGGCTGAGCCTGGGGATGGCGCCGCTGTCGGGCATGGCGGCGACGCCGCTGGCCTCGCACTGGCACCGTATCGGGCACCTGCTGTGGCGCTATGGGGGGCGGGTGTACAATTTCCGCGGCCTGCGGACGTTCAAGAGCAAGTTCGGGCCGGACTGGGAGCCGCGCTACCTCGCCGCCTCCGGCGTGTTCGGGCCGTTCCTGTCGCTGGCCGACGTGGCGGTGCTGGCGGGCGCGGCGCACGCATGATCCGGCAACTGGTGTTGATGGTGCTCGCGATGATGCTCTCCGCCGCCCCGGTGCATGCCGAGCAACGCTATGGCGCCCTGCATGTGGTGCGCCCGGCGGGGCCGATGCGGGATTTCGTGATCCTGTTCTCGCGGGCCGATGCCTGGGGGGCGGAGGACCAGCGCGCCGCCGAGCTGCTGGCCGCGCAGGGGGCGTTCGTGGCCGGCGTGGAGAGCGGGCCGTACCTGGCGCGGGTGGCGGGCCAGCCCTGCCACCTGATGGACGGGGATTCCGAGTCGCTGAGCCGGCAGATCCAGCGCGAGGAGGCCACCGTGCATTACCACACGCCGATCCTGGCCGGCATCGGCGCCGGCGGGCTGCTGGCCGAGCGGGTGCTGGCGCTGGCGCCGGCCAATTCGATGGCCGGCGCGGCCTCGCTCGACCCGGTGGGCAGCCCGGCGCTGGACGCCTCGCCCTGCGGTGCGCGGGCGAGCGCGCTGGAGGGGTTCTGGACGGTGGGGGCGACGCCGGGCTGGACCGGGCAGGCGGTGGTGGCGGCCAGCGGCGTGCGGCCGGTGCTGCGGCAGATGCCGGAGGGGCAGGCGCCCGCCGAGGCGCTGGCGGCGCTGGTGGCCCCGCACCTGGCGCCGGCCGGCGGCGGCGGGGAGGACGTGTCGGACCTGCCGCTGGTGGAGTTGAAGGCGGCCCGGCCCACCGACATGCTGGCGATCGTGCTGGCCGGCGATGGCGGCTGGCGGGACATCGACAAGCGGATCGGCGAGGACCTGCAGAAGGCCGGCGTCAACGTGGTGGGGCTGGACAGCCTGCGGTATTTCTGGAGCGCGCAGACGCCTGACCGGACGGCGGCCGACGTGGCGCGGATCATGCGCAGCTACATGGCCAAATGGGGCGCGAAGCACGTGGCCCTGATCGGCTATTCGTTCGGGGCGGACGTGCTGCCCTTCGTCTATACGCGGCTGCCGGAGGGGCTGCGGGCGCAGGTGTCGCAGATGTCGCTGCTGGCGCTGTCCAAGGGGGCGGATTTCGAGATCCGCGTGGTCGGCTGGCTGGGCGCGGGGCCGAGCGCCAGGGCGCTGCCGGTGCCGCCGGAACTGGCGCGGGTGCCGGCCGCGGTGGTGCAGTGCTTCTACGGCGCCGACGACGCCGAGGGCTCGGCCTGCCCGGGGCTGGCGGGCACGGCGGCGGATGTGGTGCGCACCGCCGGCAGCCACCATTTCGACGGCGATTACGAGGCGCTGGCGCGGCGCATCCTGCAACGCTGGCGGCAGCGGATCAGCTAGGCCACACCATGCGTTGACCTCGCGGGGATGGCGGGGTTGGGTGGCGGCAAGCCAGCCAGGGGGAGCCGCCATGCCGGGATTCGTCGATGCGTGACATGAAGCGCGTGGTGATGTGGATGGCCGGCGCGCTGGTGTCGTTCTCGGCGCTGGCGGTGTCGATCCGGTCGCTGTCGCACGGGCTGAACGTCTACGAGATCCTGGCGGTGCGCAACGTGGGCGGGCTGGTGGCGCTGCTGGGCTACGCGCTGGCGCGGCGCGAGCGGGTGGCGGGGCCGTTTCCGCTGCGCATTCACCTTTTGCGCAACGTATTCCATTTCGGCGGGCAGACGGCGTGGTCGTACGGCATCACCGTGCTGCCGCTGGCCACCGTGTTCTCGCTGGAATTCACCTCGCCGGCGTGGACGACCCTGCTGGCGGTGCTGTTCCTGGGCGAACGGCTGACGGCGGCGCGGCTGGGCGCGGTGGTGCTGGGGTTCATCGGCGTGATGGTGATACTGCGGCCGGGGATCGAGGGGTTCCAGCCGGCGGCGCTGATCGTGCTGGGGGCGGCGGCGTGCTTCGGGGTGCAGCTGACGACGACGAAGTTCCTCACCGGGACGAACAGCGTGCTGACGATCATGGTGTGGATGAACCTGATGCAGCTGCCGATGTACCTGGGGGTGAACGTGGCGACGGGCGGGCCGCTGTGGTTCGGCGGACTGCTGAGCTGGGCGGAGGCGCCGGCGCTGGCGGTGCTGTGCGTGGCCGGGCTGCTGGCGCATGTGTGCCTGACCAACGCCTTCCGCTACGGCGACGCGATCATGGTGGTGCCGATCGACTTCCTGCGCATCCCGGTGATCGCGACGGTGGGGATGCTGCTGTACGGCGAGCGGTTCGACCCGGTGATCCTGCTGGGGGCGGCGATCATCGTGAGCGGGATCGCCTGGAACCTGTACGACAGCCGGCGGCGGGCGGGGTGAAGCTTGTCTGATCCGCCCCCGGCGACGATGATGCCGGGGTGGAGGGGACAGAATGTTCGAACTGGCCGAAGAACACCGGATGCTGCAGGACCTGGTGGCGAAGTTCGTCAACCAGGAGCTGATGCCGCTGGAGCGCGCGGTGCTGGCGCGCGAGGCCGGCGGCGGCAAGGTGGGGCTGACCGAGGCGGAGGAGGCCCCGCTGCACGCCAAGTGCAAGGAGCTGGGGCTGTGGGGGCTGGACGTGCCGGAGGAGCTTGGTGGCGCCAACCTGCCGACGGTGGCGCTGATGGCCGTCAACGAGGAGCTGGGGCGGACCTGCGTGCCGTTCTTTTTCCCGCCCGACTCGCCGAACCTGCACATGCTGATGGCGGTGGTCAACGACGACCAGCGGGCGCGCTACCTGCTGCCCTATGCCGATGGCAGCGCGAAATCGGCGATCGCGATTTCCGAGCCGGGGGCGGGCGGCGATCCGGCCGGGATGATCACCCGCGCGGTACGCGAGGGCCCCGACGGCAAAAGCGGGGACTGGGTGATCAACGGGCGCAAGATCTGGATCAGCCGGGTGCCGAACGCCGATTTCACCATCGTCATGGCGCGCACCGGCGAGGGCAAGCGGCACGAGGGGGTGAGCGCCTTCGTGGTGGAGAAGGGCACGCCCGGCTTCATCGTGGAGCGCGAGATCCAGATGCTGGGCGGGCAGCGCACCTATGAGGTGGTGCTGGAGAATTGCCGGGTGCCGGCCAGCCAGCTGCTGGGGCGCGAGGGGGCGGGGTTCGCGCCGATGCAGCTGCGGCTGACCATACGGCGGCTGCAGATGGGCGCCTGGTGCACCGGCATGGCGGTGCGGGCGCTGGACATGCTGTGCGAACATGCCCGCCAGCGCGTGACCTTCGGGCAGAGGCTGGCCGACCGACAGGCGGTGCAGTGGTGGATCACCGACGCGGCGACGCGCATCCATGCCTGCCGGCTGATGGTGATGGACGCCGCCGCCAAGCAGGATGCCGGGCGGGACGTGCGCACCGAGGCCTCGATGATCAAGGTGTTCGCCACCGAGATGGCGCAGGACGTGATCGACCACGCCATGCAGGCCTATGGCGCGATGGGCGTGACCAAAGAGCTGCCGTTGCAGCTGATGGCGCAGAAGGTGCGGACGATGCGGGTGTACGAGGGGCCGTCGGAAGTGCACCGGATGGCGATCGCGCGGCGGATTTTGCAGGCGAAGGGCTAGTTCGCCGGAAGCGGAGGCGAGGGGATGGCTCAGGCGGGCGGGGTGACGGTGCTGCTGGCGGGGCTGACCTTTCCGGAGGGGCCGCGCTGGCATAACGGGCGGCTGTGGTTCTCGGATTTCTACTCGCATCGGGTGATCGCGCTGGACCTGGAGGGCCATGCCGAGACCGTGGTGGAGGTGCCGCAGCAGCCCTCCGGCCTGGGCTGGGGGGCGGATGGGGCGCTGCTGATCGTGTCGATGCTGGACCGGCGGGTGCTGCGGCTGGAAGGGCCGGTGCTGCGGGCGCATGCCGACCTGTCGGGGCTGGCGGGCGGGCCATGCAACGACATGGTGGTGGATGCGCAGGGGCGGGCCTATGTGGGCAATTTCGGCTTCGACCGCTATGCCGGCGAGGCGGAGCGGCCGGCGGTGCTGGTGCGGGTGGACCCGGATGGCAGCATGCGCGCCGTGGCCGAGGACCTCGCATTCCCCAACGGCGCGGTGATCACCCCGGATGGCGGCGGGCTGATCCTGGCCGAGACGGCGGGGCAGCGGCTCACCTGGTTCGATATCGACGCCGAGGGCGGGTTGTCCGGCCGGCGCGTGTTCGCGCAGTTCGAGGATTGCTACCCGGACGGCATCTGCCTGGACGCCGAGGGCGCCGTCTGGGTGGCCGATGCGCGCGGGGAACGGCTGCTGCTGGTCCGCGAGGGCGGCGCGGTGGCGCGCAGGGTGGCGATGCCGCCGGGCCGGCATGCCTATGCCTGCATGCTGGGGGGTGCCGACCGGCGCACGCTGTTCATCTGCTCCAGCACCGGCAGCGGGCCGGCGATGGGCCAGCGGGCCGACGGGCAGATCGACACCGTGCAGGTGGACGTGCCGGGGGCGGGATTTCCCTAGCGAGGGCGACTTTGGCAGGGCAACGGGGGGCAGCCGGATGACCGTGACGGACGAATGGGGCCTGCACGGCAAGGTGGCGATCGTCACCGGCGGCGGCGCGGCCGGGGAGGGGATCGGCAACGGCCGCGCCACCTGCATCCTGCTGGCCCGCGCCGGCGCCCGCGTGCTGGTGGTGGACCGCGACCTGCCGCTGGCCGAGCGCACCGTGGCGATGATCGCCGCCGAGGGCGGCACCGCGCGGGCCGGCAGCTTCGATGTCACCAACAGCCAGCAATGCCGCGCCATGGTGGCCGAGGCGGTGCGGCTGTGGGGGCGGCTGGACTGCCTGGACAACAACGTGGGCATCGGCAGCCGCGGCAGCGTGGTGGCCGAGAGCGAGGAGAACTGGCGTCGCGTGATGCAGGTGAACGTGGACAGCATGTTCCTGGCCTGCAAATACGCCATCCCGGAGATGATCCGCACCGCCGGCGGCGGCGCCATCGTCAACATCTCATCGATCTCGGCGATCCGGCCGCGCGGGCTGACGGCCTATACCGTGTCCAAGGGCGCGGTGATCGCGCTGACCAAGGCGATGGCGGTGGATCATGGGCGCGAGGGCGTGCGGGTCAACTGCATCGCGCCCGGGCCGGTCTATACGCCGATGGTCTATGCGCGCGGCATGAGCGAGGCTGCACGGGCGCAACGCGCCCGCGCGTCGGTGCTGGGAATGGAGGGGACCGGCTGGGATGTCGGCCAGGCGGCGCGCTTCCTGCTGTCGGCGCAGGCGCGCTTCATCACCGGGCAGACGCTGGTGGTGGATGGCGGCGCCTCGCTGGTGGGGCCGGAGCGGGATTCGGCGGGATGAGCACGGGGCCGCTGGCGGGGCTGCGGGTGGTGGAGTTCGCCGGCATCGGGCCGGGGCCGTTCGCGGCGATGCTGCTGGCCGACATGGGCGCGGACGTGGTGCGCATCGAGCGGCCCGAGGCGCGCGTGCGGGCGCATGATGTCACGCTGCGCGGCCGGCGGGTGGTGCGGCTGGACCTGAAGCGCCCGGCGGACGTGGCGCAGGCGCTGGCGCTGCTGGACCGGGCGGAAGGAACGATCGAGGGCTTCCGGCCGGGGGTGATGGAGCGGTTGGGCCTGGGGCCGGCGGCGGTGCTGGCGCGCAATCCGCGGCTGGTCTACGGGCGGATGACCGGCTGGGGGCAGGACGGGCCGCTGGCCGCGCGGGCGGGGCATGACATCACCTATATCGCCATCGCCGGCGCGCTGGGCGCGATCGGGCCGGCCGGGGGGGGGCCGGTGCCGCCGCTGAACCTGGTGGGCGACTATGGCGGCGGCGCGCTGTACCTGGCGATGGGCATGCTGGCGGCGCTGCTGGCCGCCAGGGCGACCGGGCGGGGGCAGGTGGTGGACTGCGCCATCAGCGACTGCGTGGCCAACATGCTGGCGATGTTCCACGGCATGCGGGCGGCCGGGACCTGGCAGGACCGGCGCGGCGTGAACATGCTGGATGGCGGGGCGCATTTCTACGCCACCTATGAATGCGCGGACGGCAGGCACATCGCGGTCGGCGCGATCGAGCCGCAATTCTACGCCGAACTGCGCCGGATCGCCGGGCTGGACGACCCCGCGTTCGACCGCCAGCGTGACCCGGCGGCCTGGCCGGACCTGAAGGCGCGCATGGCGGCGGTGTTCCGCACCCGCTCCCGCGACGAGTGGTGCGCGCTGTTCGAGGGCAGCGACGCCTGCGTGACGCCGGTGCTGGGGCTGGGTGAGGCGGTGGCGCACCCGCACAACGTGGCGCGTGGGGCGTTCGTGGCGCGCGACGGCACCGTGCAGCCGGCGGCGGCGCCGCGGTTTTCCGGGACGGCGACGCGGGCGGGCGCCGCGCCGGTGGAGTGCGGGGTGGGGGAGGTTCTGGCGGGCTGGAGGTGAAGCACCGCCATCGCCCCCCGCCAAAGCGGCCGAATCAGTGCTGGATCACCGCCGGGCGGGCGGTCAAACTGACCGCGCGGCGTGACATGCGCGACCGCGCAGGAGAAGCGCCATGCCGGAATCGCCGGCGAACACCTTGGAAGCCGACGATGCCGCCGCGCCCGCCCTGACGACCGAGCTTCAGCGGATCGCCGGGCTGGCCGCGCGCTTCCTGGGCGTTTCGACCGGCGCGGTGAGCCTGCTGGATGCGCGCGGCGCCTGGCGCATCGTCGGGTCGGCCGACGCCGGGCGGGACGCGGCCGGGCACATGCTGGCGCGGCACGTGGCCGCCGCCGGCGGGCCGGTGGCGATGAACGACCCGGCCGGCGACCCGCGCTTCACCGGCGATTGGCTGCTGCGCGACGCGCCATGCCGCTTTTATGCCGGCGTGCCGGTGTTGCTGCCGGACGGGCGATGCGGCGGCGTGCTGAGCGTGCTCGGCCCCGTGCCGCGCGCGCCGCTCGCCGCGGCCGAGGCGGCGACCCTAGTGGAGCTTGCCGGGCTGGCCGCTTCGGCCCTGGCACGCCAGGCGGAGGCGGCCGCGGTGGACGCCCTCGCCCGCCGGGCCGAACTGACCGGCCGGGCCCTGGCCGCGGTGGGCGGAGCGGGCGGGTTCCAGGCAGCGTTCCAGGCGACGCTGACGCTGCTGTGCACGCATTTCGGCGCGGCGATCGGCCGGATCTGGCGGCTGGACGCACGCGAGAACGCGATGCGCGAGGTGTGCCACTACGCCAGCAGCGATGCGCTGGAGGCGTATTTCGCCCGCTCCAACCGGCTGGAGCTGTCGCCCGGCAATTCCAACGTGGCCCGGGCGATCGAGACCGACCGGCCGCAGACGGTGCAGATGGCCGAGCTCGCACGCGCCGGCGGGCTGCCGCTGGTGGCCGAGATGATGCGGTACGGCATGGTCTGCCAGGTGATCCAGCCGGTCCGCCACCTGGATGAGCGCCTCGCGGTGGCGCTGATGTTCAACACCGAGCGGCACGACCTGGAGGCGGTCGCCGCCGATATCGCCTCGCTGCTGGAGGTGCTGCATACCGCGATCTACCGCAAGGTCGCCGAGGAGCGGATGCGGCTGCTGACCACGGCGCTGGACCGCGCGTCCGATGCGGTGCTGATCACCGAGGCGGCGCCGCTGGACGAGCCGGGGCCGCGCATCGTCTACGCAAATGCCGCGTTCAGCCGCGCCACCGGCTATGGCCTGGACGAGGTGCTGGGCCGCTCGCCGCGCCTGTTGCAAGGGCCGGGGACCGACCGCGCGGCGGTGGCGGCGCTGGGCGAGCGGCTGCGGCGGCTGCAGCCCGCGCGGGTGGAACTGCTCAACTATGCCAAGGATGGCACGGAATACTGGGTGGAGCTGGACATCACGCCGATCGCCGGCAGTGATGGTGGCAACGGCGGTGAGGCGGTGACGCATTTCGTCAGCATTCAGCGCGACGTGACCGCCCGGCGGCAGGCCGAGCGGGCGGCGATCCAGGCGCAGAAGCTGCAGACGATCGGCCAGATCACCGGCGGCGTCGCCCATGATTTCAACAACCTGCTCGCCATCATCGCCGGCAATCTGGAACTGCTGGAGGAGGCGCTGCCCGGCCGGAACGATCTGCGCCAGAGCCTGCAGGCGGCGCTGCGGGCGACCGATCGCGGGGCGGTGCTGACCCGCAGCCTGCTGGCCTTCGCCCGGCAGCAGCCGCTGGAGCCGCGGTCGGTGAACGTGAACGAGGTGGTGCGCGACCTCGGCGCGCTGCTGGAGCGGACGGTGCCGGAGAATATCGACGTCCGGCTGGTCACGGCCGCCGAGTTGTGGGCCTGCGAGGTGGATCCGTCGCAACTGCAGAACGCGCTGCTGAACCTGATGGTGAATGCGCGCGACGCCATGCCGCAGGGCGGCCGGCTGACCATCGAGACCTGCAACGCCATCCTGGACGAGAGCTACGCCGCCAGCCACAGCGAGGTGGCCGTCGGCGACTACGTGATGCTGGCAGTATCGGACACCGGTACCGGCATGCCGCCCGCGGTAGCCGCGCGCGCGTTCGAGCCGTTCTTCACCACCAAGCCGCAGGACAAGGGCACCGGGCTGGGCCTCGCCATGGTCTACGGATTCATGAAGCAGTCGCGCGGCCATGCCGCCATCTACAGCGAGGTGGGGCGGGGCACTACGGTGCGGCTGTACCTGCCGCGCTTCCACGGCCTGGCCACTCGGGCGCCCCGTCTGCCCGCCTTGCACGGCGCCGCCCCGGAATCGGCGACCATCCTGGTCGTGGAGGACAATGGCGACGTCCGCCGGCTGACCTGCGTGCTGCTGCGCTCGCTTGGGTACACCGTGCTGGAGGCCGACACCTCGGCCGAGGCCCTGGCGGCAGTGCAGCGGCACGACGAGATCGACCTGCTGCTGACCGATATCGTGCTGCCCGGCACGATGGACGGCGCCATACTGGCGCGCGAGGTGCTGCGGCTGCGGCCGGGCATGCGGGTGCTCTACATGTCCGGCTACACCGAGAACGCTATTCTGCACCACGGGCGGCTGGACCCCGGCGTGCTGCTGCTGCAGAAGCCGTTCCGCCGGCAGGAGCTGGCCGCCAAGGTCCGGACGGCGCTGGAGGGCGGCGCCCCCTAGGGCGTGATGACCGCTGCAAGAAGCGGTCATCACGCTCTAGGGCTTTGTTTTGTCGCGTGATTCAGACCTCCGGTGATTCCACCTCCGGTCATCACGCTCTAGAGCTTTGTTTTGTCGCGTGATTCAGACCTCCGGTGATTCCAGCTCCGGTCATCACGCTCTAGCCGCCCTCCAGGCCCCTCAGGGGCGCTGGTTGCTGAAGATGATGGTGCCGCTGGCGGCGAACATGCCGCCGACGCCGTGGCAGACCGAGATCTTCGCCCCCGCCACCTGCGCCGGCGCGGTGCCGCGCATCTGGCGCACGCTCTCCTGCAGGGCGAACATGCCGTACATGCCGGTATGGGTGTAGGACAGGCCGCCGCCATTGGTGTTCATCGGCAATTTGCCGCCAGGCGAGGTGTTGCGCTCCCAGATGAACTGCGCCGCCTCGCCGCGCCCGACGAAGCCGAGGTCTTCCAGGCCGTAGATCGGCAGATGCGCGAAGGCGTCGTAGATCATCAGGTGGTCCACGTCCTTGTGGGCGATGCCGGCGGCCTTGAACGCGGCCGGGCCGGCGACGCGGAAGGCGCGCGAGGAGGTGAAATCCTCCATCTGGCTGATCATCGGCGTCTCGACGCTCTCGCCGGTGCCCAGGATGTAGACCGGCCTGGTCGGGAAGTCCTGCGCACGGTCGGCCGAGGTGAGGATGAGCGCGCCGCCGCCATCGGTGACCAGGCAGCATTGCAGCAGGCGGAACGGATAGGCGATCATGCGCGAGTTCAGCACGTCGTCCACGGTGATCGGGTCGCGGAACGCCGCGCGGGGGTTCCGCGCCGCCCATTCGCGCTGGATCACGGCGACCATGGCGAGTTGCTCATGGGTCAGCCCGCGCTCCTTCATGTAGCGCAGCACCGGGATGGTGAACATGGTCGGCGGGCCGAAGGTGCCGTAGGGCAGTTCGAACTGGCCGATCAGCGTGGAGGGCGGCTGCGGCGGGCGGTTGATGCCGATGCGCGACTTGCCGGCCTCGCCATGGGTGATCAGCACGGTCTTGCAGAGCCCGGCCGAGATGGCGGCGGCGGCGTGGCGGACATGGATCATGAACGAGCAGCCGCCCACCGCGGTGCCGTCCACCCAGGTGGGCGTGATGCCCAGGTAGTGCGCCATGTTCACCGGGCTTTCCCCGGCGCAGGCCACGCCGTCGATATCCTTGGGCGTGAGGCCGCAATCGCGCAGCGCGTTCAGCGCGCTGTCGGCATGGAGCTGGATGTTGGACATGTCGGGGATGGAGCCGAGGCGCGTGGTCTCGGCGGCGCCGACGATGGCGATGCTGCCCGGTTTCATCGGCGTCACCCCTGCACCGGACGGAACAGCGGCAGGCTGATCTCGTCGTCCATCGTCTCGAACGTCACTTCCAGGGGCATGTCCAGCACCAGGGCTTCCGGCGTCTGCGGGCAGCCGGTGATGTTGCTCATCATGCGCGGGCCCTCGTCCAGTTCCACCACGGCGATGGCGTATTCGCCGGTGAAGCCGGGCGCCGGGCGGTGATTGATGACGTAGCTGAACAGCCGGCCGCGGCCGCTCGCCTTGAACACGCTGACCGACTGGCTGGCGCAGGCCGGGCAGAACGGGCGGGGCGGGAAATAGACCTTGGCGCAGGCATCGCAACGCTGCAGCCGGAGTTCGCCGGCGCGCGTGCCGTCCCAGAAATGCTTCGTCTCCGGCGTCGGCATCGGCCGCGGCCGTTTCGGGTCAGCCATCTTGGGTCTCCTGTTTGTGCTCGGTCATGCGGGGGGTCGGTAGCGGTCGCGCAGGGCCTGCTTGTAGAGCTTGCCGGTGGGCAGGCGGGGCAGTTCGTCGATGAAATCGATGGATTTCGGCACCATGTAGCGGGCGACGCGCTCGCGCAGGAAGGCCAGCAGCGCCTCGGCCAGGGCAGGCGAGGGGTCCTCCCCCTCGGCCAACTCAACCACCGCCTTCACCGCCTCGCCGAGATCCGGGTCGGGCACGCCTATCACCGCGACATCGCGCACGCTCGGATGGGCGATCAGCGCATCCTCGATGGCTTGCGGGTAGATGTTCACGCCGCCGGAGATGATCATGAAGGCGCGGCGGTCGGTCAGGAACAGATAGCCCTGCTCGTCCGCGTAGCCGATATCGCCGAGCGTGGACCAGGTCTTGTGCACTGGATGCTGGGCGCGCGCCGTCTTGTCAGGGTCGTTATGGTAGGCGAAGGGCAGCACGTCGCGCTCGAAATAGATCAGCCCGGGCGCGCCCGGCGGCAGTTCCACGCCCTCGTCGTCGCAGATATGCAGGATGCCGAGCTTGGCCCGGCCGACCGAGCCGGGGCGGGCGAGCCACTCCTCGCTGGTGATGCGGGTGATGCCGTTCGATTCGGTGCCGGCGTAATACTCCTGCAGGATCGGCCCCCACCACTCGATCATCTGCTGCTTCACCGCCACCGGGCAGGGAGCCGCGGCATGGATGGCGCAGACATGGCTGGACAGGTCGAACCCCGCGCGCGCCTCCGGGGCCAGCTTCAGCATGCGCACGAACATGGTGGGCACCCATTGGCTGTGCGTCACCCGATGCCGCTCGATCAGCCGCAGCGCCTCCACCGCGTCGAAATGGCGCATCATCACCACGGTGCCGCCGAAGCGCTGGGTGGCGATGGTATAGGCCAGCGGGGCCGCATGGTACAGCGGCGCCGGCGACAGATAGACCATGTCGCGATGGAAGCCGTAGCCCTGGAAGGTCTCGATGCCGCGGAAATGCGCGGAGATCGGCAGGTTCGCCGGCGTCCGCTTGATCCCTTTCGGCCGCCCGGTCGTGCCGGAACTGTACAGCATCGTGTCGCCCGCCCATTGCTCGGCGAGAGGCGCGGGTGGAAAACCGGCGATGGCCGTCTCGTAGGATTCCCAGCCGGCAATGGTGCCGTCGATCATCAGCCGGCGCCGGCAGCCCGGCATGCGCCCGGCCAGCGCGGCGGCCACCTCGGCGCGGGCCAGCGACGAGACCAGCACGCGCGCCCCGCAATCATCGACGATATAGGCCGCCTCGTCGGCGGTCAGGTAGCGGTTGATGGCGGTGATATACAGCCCGCTGCGCAGCGCCGCCCACACCACCTCGCTGTAGCGGAGGTGGTTTTCCATGAACAGCGCGATGTGGTCGCCCGGCCGCAGCCCTTCTGAATACAGGAATTGCGCCAGCCGGTTGGAGCGTTCGTCCAACTCCCGCCAGGTCAGCACGGCGCCGGTATCGGCCTCGATCACCGCCGGCTTGCCGGGGGTGCGGGCGGCATGCTCCCCGGGGTGCATGCCGCCGCGCATCTGGCCGTCGGGTATTTGCCCCCTGGGGGTCAATCCAGGTCCTTGCCGTTCATCCCGGCATTAAGGCGGGCGCGTTTCTGCAGGTCCATCATGGTCGGGCCGAGCTTGGACGGGTCGGCGTTCGGCTCGCCCACCGGGCCGCGATGCCAGCCCTCGGCGATCGCCAGCAGCCCGCCGCCGGACTCCACGATGCGCCCAGTGAAATCGTCGGACTCGCGGCTGGCCAGCCAGACCACCGGCGGCGCCACATTGCCCGGGTCGCGCTGCGCCTTCTCCGCCTCGGTCAGCTCGCGCAACCCCACGGTCATGCGGGTGAGCGCGATCGGGGCGATGGCGTTGGCGGTCACGCCGTAGCGCTTCAGCTCGCGCGCGGCGATCACCGTGAAGGCGGCGATGCCGGCCTTGGCGGCGCCGTAATTGGTCTGCCCGGTATTGCCGTAGATGCCGGAGACGGAACTGGTGTTGATCAGCCGCGCATGCACCGGGCCGGCGATCTCCTTGCTCTTGTTGCGCCAGTAGGCGGCGGCGTGGCGCGAGGGAGCGAAGGTGCCCTTGAGATGCACGTTGATCACGGCATCCCATTCCTCCTCCATCATGTTGGCCAGCACGCGGTCGCGCAGGATGCCGGCGTTGTTCACCAACACGTCCAGCGTGCCGAAGGTGTCGACCGCCTGGTCGATCATCCGCTTGGCGCCCATGAAATCGGCGACGTTCTCGCCGTTCACCACCGCCTCGCCGCCCATTTCCTTGATGAGCCGCACCGTCTCCTGTGCCGGCGTCTCGTCCTTGCCGGTGCCGTCGGCCGCCCCGCCGAGGTCGTTCACCACCACCTTGGCGCCGTGCTTCGCCAGCAGCAGCGCATAGCCGCGGCCGATGCCGCGCCCCGCGCCCGTCACGATCGCCACGCGCCCTTCGCAGAGACGAGCCATATGTTCGTTTCCTCTTGCCGATTGCCGTTGCCGGTATCGCACGGAGTTTGGCCTTGGCGCCGGGATGAGTCTACCCTGCCCGCAAGCACCCGCGCAGGCGGGGCGCACGGGGACGCGCGGCCATGAATTTCGATTTCTCCGACGAGTTGAACCAGTTGCGCGACCAGGCGCGCCGCTTCCTGGCCGAGCATGGCGGCCCGAAGCAGGCGCGCACCGTGCTGGAGGGTGCCGCCCCCTACGACACGGCACTCTGGCGCGAGATGGCCGGGATGGGCTGGCTTGGGGCGGCCATCGCCGAGGCGCATGGCGGCGCCGGGCTGGGCCACGAGGGGCTGTGCGTGCTGGCCGAGGAGATCGGCCGCGCGGGGGCGCCGGTGCCGTTCTCCTCCTCGGTGTATCTCGCCAGCGAGGCGATCGCCCTGGCCGGCAGCCCGGCGCAGCGTGCCGCGCATCTGCCCCGGCTTGCCGCCGGCGAGGCGATCGGCACGCTCGCCTGGACCGAGGGGCCGGGCAACCCGTCCGAGGCCGGCATCGCGGCCAGGCTGGAGGGCGGGCGGCTCACCGGCGCCAAATGGCCGGTGCCGGATGGCAGCATCGCCGATATCGCCGTGGTGGCGGCGCGCGACGCGGCCGGCGCGGTGGTGCTGGCGCTGGTGGACCTCACCGGCCCCGGCGTCACCCGCGAGGCCCTGGCCAGCCTGGACCCCACCCGCGACCAGGCCCGCATCAGCTTCGACCGCGCCCCGGCCGAGCCCCTGGCCGGCGACGGCGCGGCGACGCTGCAGGCGGTGCTGGACCGCGCCGCCGTGCTGCTCGCCTTCGAGCAGGTGGGCGGCGCCACCGCCTGCCTGGAGATGGCAGCCGATTTCGCCCGCCAGCGCTACGCCTTCGGCCGGCCGATCGGCTCCTTCCAGGCGATCAAGCACAAGCTGGCCGATGTGTACGTGGCCAATGAGCTGGCCCGCTCAAACGCCTATTACGGCTGCTGGGCGCTGGCCACCGGCGCCGCCGAGCTGCGCCTCGCCGCCGCCGCCGCCCGCGTTTCCGCCACCGAGGCGTTCCATCTGGCGTCCAAGGAGAACATCCAGACGCATGGCGGCATGGGCTTCACCTGGGCGGCCGATTGCCACCTGTTCTACCGCCGCGCCAAGCTGCTCGGGCTGTGCCTGGGCAGCGCGCCGTTCTGGAAGGAGCGGCTGGTGCGGGAGCTTGAAATGCGGAATGCGGCGTGAAGGGAGGTCTTCTTTTTGTGAACAAAAAGAAGCAAAAAAACTTTCTGTTCGTTGGAGTACTCACGGTGATTCTTAGCGAATAAAAGTTTTTTGGTTGTTTTTTCCAAAAAAGAACCCCTTTCTTCCTTTCCTGAAGGACCACCCCATGGACTTCGACGACACCCAGGCCGAGGCCGCCTTCCGCGCCGAAGTCCGCGCCTTCCTCGCCGCCAATGCCCGGCCCAAGGCGGGCACGCGGCCGACCTCGCGGGCGCAGCACGTCGACGCCGCCTTCATCGCCCGCGCCAAGGACTGGCAGGCGCGCAAGGCGGCTGCCGGGCTGGCGGCGATCACCTGGCCGAAAGCCTGGGGCGGGCGCGAGATGCCGCCGATGTTCCAGGTGATCTACAACCAGGAGGAAGAAGCCTACGCCACCCCGCGCGGGGTGTTCGAGATCGGGCTGGGCATGTGCATCCCCACCATGATGGCCTACGCCACCCCGGCGCAGCTTGAGCGCCACGTCGCCCCGGCGCTGCGCGGCGAGGAGATCTGGTGCCAGCTGTTCTCCGAACCCGCCGGCGGGTCGGATGTCGCCGGGCTGCGCACGCGCGCCGAGCGGGACGGCGAGGATTGGGTGATAAATGGCCAGAAAATCTGGACATCCGGCGCGCATTTCGCCGATTTCGGCATCATCGTCACCCGCAGCGACCCGAATGTGCCCAAGCACGCGGGGCTGACGTTCTTTTTCCTGGACATGACATCGCCCGGGGTGGAGGCGCGGCCGATCCGCCAGATTTCCGGCGCCTCGCATTTCAACGAGGTGTTCTTCACCGACGTGCGCATCCCGGATAGCCAGCGCCTGGGCGCGGTGGGGCAGGGGTGGAAGGTGTCGCTGACCACGCTGATGAACGAGCGCCTCGCGGTGGGCGAGATGCCGCGGCCCGATGTGGACGACCTGCTGGCGCTGTGCCGGCTGGCGGAACTCGACGGCGCGCCGGCGCTGGCCAACGCCGCGGTGCGCGAGCGCATCGCCGAGTGGCACGTGCGCAGCCAGGGGCTGAAGTTCAGCCGCTTCCGCACCATGACGGCGCTCAGCCGGGGGCAGACGCCGGGGCCGGAATCCTCGATCGCCAAGCTGGTCAACGCCGCCAAATTGCAGGACATCGCCTCGTTCGGGCTGGACCTGCTGGGCCCGGCCGGCGTGGTGATGGACCCCGCCCTGGCACCGCTGCACGCGCTGTTCCAGGAGGCGCTGCTGTTCTCCCCCGGCCTGCGCATCGCCGGCGGCACGGACGAGATATTGCGCAACATCATCGCCGAGCGCGTGCTCGGCCTGCCCGGAGATATCCGGGTGGACAAGGACAAACCGTTCAACCAACTGCCGCAAGGGACTCGCTGAGCATATGCGTATCGGATTTATCGGGCTGGGCGTGATGGGCGAGCCGATGTGCCGCAACCTGGCGCGCAAGAGCGGCGCCGCGGTGACGGCGTACGACCGCGCGGCGGAGCCGCTGGCGCGGCTGGCCTCGGTGGGCGTGGCGGCGGCGGGCAGCGTCGCGGCGCTGTCGGCGGCGGCCGATGTGGTGTTCCTGTGCCTGCCCAGCGGCAAGCATGTGGAGGCGGTCTGCCACGGGCCGGACGGGTTGGTGGCCGCCGCCCGGCCGGGGCAGATCGTGGTGGATTGCGGCACCTCGCCGGTGGCGCTGGCCCGCGCGCTGGCCGGCGCGTTCGCCGCCCGTGGCGCGGTGTTCGCCGATGCGCCGATCGCCCGCACCCGCCAGGCCGCCGAGGACGGCACGCTGTCGATCATGGTCGGCGCCGATGCCGCCACCTTCGCCGCCCTGCGCCCGCTGCTGGCCTGCTGCGCCAGCGAGGTGAGCCATTGCGGCGGCGTTGGCACCGGGCAGGTCGCCAAGATCATGAACAACATGGTGCTGATCCAGACCGTGGTGGCGCTGTCCGAGGCGCTGGCGGTGGCGCGGCGCGCCGGGATGGACGGGCAGGTGCTGTTCGAGACCCTGGCCAAGGGCTCGGCCGACAGCTTCGCACTGCGCAACCATGGCATGAAGGCGGTGCTGCCGGGCGTGTTCCCGGAGCGGGCGTTTTCCACCGAATACGCGCTGAAGGACCTCGGCTACGCGCTCGACCTGGGGGCGGAAACCGGGATGACGCTGCCGGGCGCGGAACTGGCCGCCGGCATCCTGCGGCAGGCGATCGCCGACGGCGACGGAGATCTCTACTGGCCGGTGATCAGCCGGGTGATCGACCAGGAGTGCTGAGGGGGGACGTTGACCGGCCATGCCGGGCGCGCGACGATTTGAGCGGGCCGCGGGCAGCGCGGCCGCGAGGAAACCCCTGATGTCGGGATGCACCCATGCCGGTTCCTGAGAGTTTGCGCGCCCTGCGCCTGCCGGTGATCGCCTCGCCGATGTTCATCGTGTCGGGCACGGAACTGGTGGTGGCGGAGTGCCGGGCCGGCATCGTCGGCTCCTTTCCAGCGCTGAACGCCCGCCCGCAGGAGGCGTTCGACACCTGGCTGGGCCAGGTCGAGGCTGCATTCGGCGGCCGCCCGCCGCCCTACGCCGTGAACCTGATCTGCCACCGCTCCAACGACCGGCTGTCCGGCGACCTGGAAACCTGCGTACGCCATCGGGTGCCGCTGCTGCTGACCAGCCTGCAGGCGCCGGGCGAGGTGGTGCAGGCGGCGCACGAATATGGCGGGCTGGTGTTCCACGACGTCACCACGCTGCGCCATGCCGAGAAGGCCGCCGAGATGGGGGTGGACGGGCTGATCCTGGTGTGCGCCGGCGGCGGCGGGCATGCCGGCGCCACCAGCCCGTTCGCGCTGCTGGGCGAGGTGCGGCGCTTCTTCGCCGGCACCATCGTGCTGGCCGGCGCCATCACCAGCGGCTCGGACATCCTGGCGGCGCAGGCGATGGGGGCGGACATGGTCTACATGGGCACCCGCTTCATCGCCACCGAGGAGGCCAACGCCGCCCCGGACTACAAGCGCATGATCGTGGACTCCGGCGCGCGCGATGTCACCTACACCAACCTGTTCTCCGGCGTGCATGCCAACTACCTCAGCCGCAGCATCGCCGCCGCCGGGCTGGACCCGGCCGGCCTGCCGGCGCCGGAAGCCGGGCGCGGCTATGTCGCCGGGCACAAGCGCGAGAAGCCGAAGGCGTGGAAGGACATCTGGGGTGCCGGCCAGGGCGTCGGCAACATCCTCGATTGCCCGCCGGTGGCCGGGCTGGTGGACCGGCTGGCGCGGGAATACGACGAAGCCTGGACCCGGATGGACGCACTGCGGCGGGTGCCGGCATGACCCGCCCGTTCGAGGGCATCCGGGTCTTCGACATCACCCACGTGCTGGCGGGCCCGTTCGCCGCCTATCAGCTCGGCCTGCTCGGCGCCGATGTCATCAAGGTGGAGCATCCCGACGACCCCGATCAGAGCCGGTCCACCGGCAGCGATACCGGGCTGAACGAGGCGCAGATGGGCACGGCATTTCTCACCCAGGGATCGAACAAACGCTCGCTCACGCTTGATCTCAAAACAGAGCCGGGCCGCGAGGTGCTGAAGCGCCTGGTCGCCACCGCCGCCGAATGGGAGGCATTCCTGCAATCCCGCCACGTCCCGGCCGCGCGCGTGCGCACCATGGCCGAGGCGGTCGCCGACCCCCAACTCGCCACGCGCGGCGTGATCCACCGGGCCGCCGACGCCCCCGGCATTCCCGGCGGCTACGGCGTGCCGGTGGCGCCCTTCCTGTTCGCCCATGGCGGCCCGCAGGTGGACTCGCCGCCGCCGGGGTTGGGCGAGCAGACCGGCGCCATCCTGGCTGAACTGCGCTATTCCACCGCCGAAATCGCGAATTTGCGGGCAAAACGGGCCGTCTGATGCCCCAAAACAGAGAGAATTACCCCGCGTGACCATCGACATCGCCCAGCAGATCCCGTCCATCGACAGCGTCGAGGTAGGGCTGGCCAGCACCGGCTACATCGCCTCCCGCCAGATCGCCACCGCGGTGTTCCTGGCGATGCGGCTGCAGAAGCCGATCCTGGTCGAAGGCCCGGCCGGCGTGGGCAAGACCGAGCTGGCCAAGGCCACTGCCGGCTACCTGAAGCTGCCGCTGATCCGCATGCAATGTTACGACGGGCTGGACGAGTCCAAGGCATTGTACGAGTGGAAATACGGCAAGCAGCTCCTCTACACCCAGATCCTGAAGGACAAGCTGGGCGAAACCCTGCGCGATACCGCCAGCCTGCATGACTCGCTGGAAAAACTCCACCTGGTGGACGACATCTTCTTCTCCGATCGCTTCCTGGAGCCGCGCCCGCTGCTGCGCGCCCTGCGCGAGGAGCAGGGTTCGGTGCTGCTGATCGACGAAATCGACAAGGCCGACGAGGAGTTTGAGGCGTTCCTGCTGGAAATCCTGTCCGACCACCAAGTGACCATCCCGGAAATCGGCACCGTGCACGCCATCGTGCCGCCGATCGTACTGCTGACCTCCAACGCCACCCGCGACCTCGGCGACGCGATGAAGCGGCGCTGTCTGCACCTGCATATCGGCTTCCCCGACGCGAAGCTGGAGGAGCGGATCGTCGATGCCCGCATCCCCGGCATCCGCGACAGCCTGCGCCGGCAGATCGTGAGCTTCGTGCAGCAATTGCGGGCGCTGGACCTGCGCAAGCTGCCCTCGGTGAGCGAAACCATCGACTGGGCGCGCGCGCTGCTGCTGATGAATGCGACCCGGCTGGACCCGGCGGTGGTGCATGACACGCTGAACGTGCTGATGAAGTTCGAGGGGGATATGCAACTGGCGGGCAAGTCGGTGGCGGAGTTCGCCCAGAAGGCGCGGCGTGAGGCGGGGTTGGTGGATTAGGTGAGGGCAGGGAAGGAAGGTCTTCTTTTTGTGAACAAAAAGAAGCAAAAAAACTTTATCCGTTTGGGTACGGGCGGTGCTGGGTGTCCTAGCCATCGGATGGAAGTTTTTGGGTTCTTTTTTTCAAGAAAGAACATCTTCCTTGCCTGACCTCCTCCTCCGCCTTCTCCGCGCCGCCCGCGGCGCCGGCGTGCGCATCTCCGCCGCCGAGACGCTCGACGCATTGCAAGCGGCCGATGCCGTGGGCTTCGCCGACCGCCAGGTGCTGCGCGACGCGCTGACCCTCTCGCTGGCCAAGACCGTCGCCGAAAAGCAGCTCTTCGAGGCGACGTTCGACCGCTATTTTCGCCGCGACGCGCCGCCCGCCGAGGAGGCACCCGACGACACGCCGGCGCCCGCCGCGCCGGGCGACCTGCCGGAACTAGGGAACCTGCTGCTGGAGGGCGACCCGTCGCGCCTGGCCACAGCCATGGAGGCCGCCGCCGAGGGTATCGGCGCCTCCAACATCACCCTGTTCACCCAGACCAACCTGTTCGCCCGCCGCATGATGGACCGCATGGGCCTGCCGGCGCTGGAGCGCGAGATCACCGCCCGCCGCGCCGCCGGCGACGACGCCATGGCCGACCGGCTGGACCGCGCCCGTACGGCACTCGGCGAGCAGGCGCGCGGCTACATGGAGCGGCAACTGGCGCTGTTCGCCGCCGGCACCACCCGCGAAATCCGCGAGCGTGCGCTGCGCAGCGTGCGGCTGTCGCAGATGGACCGGCGCGATGTGACGCGCATGCGGGTGCTGATCCGCGACATCGCCAAGCGGATCGCCAGCCGCTACAGCCGCCGCCGCTGGGAGGCCCGGCGCGGCGTGCTGGACGCGCGGCGCACGCTGCGACGCAACATGGGCCATGACGGGGTGCCGTTCCGCACCGTCTGGAAGCGCACCCGCATCGACCGGCCGCGCGTGATGGTGCTGTGCGACGTGTCCGGCTCGGTGGCCGCGGTCGCGCATTTCCTGCTGATGTTCCTCTATTCCCTGGCCGATATGCTCTCGGGCATCCGCTCCTTCGCCTATTCCAGCACGCTGATCGAGGTGAGCGACCTGCTGGCGCGCCATGACATCGACAAGGCGGCCGAGAAGGTGATGGAAGCGGCGGGGTTCGGCTCGTCCGACTACGGCCGCTCGCTGGCCGCCTTCGCCGACCTCGCGCTGGGCGACATCACCCGCGACACCACGGTGATCGTGCTGGGCGACGCCCGCGGCAACCGCAACGAGCCGCGGGTGGACGTGATGAAGGCGATCTTCGAGCGCGCCGGGCGAGTGATCTGGCTGAACCCGGAGCCGCGCACACTTTGGGGCTCGGGCGATTCCGACATGCTGCGCTACCAGCCGTACTGCCACCAGGTGACGAGCTGCAACACGGTGGACCAGTTGGAACGGGTGATGGACGATCTGTTGCGGACGTCGCGGTAGGCAGGAAGTCTTCTTTTTGCGAACAAAAAGAAGCAAAAAACTTTATCCGCTGGGGCGCGTCCGCAAACGGATAAAAGTTTTTGGTTCTTTTTTCAAAAAGAACACCTTGCTTGCTTCCTTCCGCACGGGGTGGTGACACCGACCGCGCAGGCAGGCAATCTGTCCGCAACACGCAACAGCAATGCGGGAGGAAAGCCGATGGCCAAGAAGATGCTGGAGGGCAAGGTCGCCGTGGTCACCGGCGCCGGGCGCGGGATCGGCCGCGCCATCGCGCTGGTGATGGCCGAGAACGGCGCCAAGGTGGTCGTCAACGACGTGGGCGCCAACCTGGACGGGCAGGGGCACGACGAGACCCCGGCGCAGCAGGTGGTGCGCGAGATCGAGGCGCTGCACGGCCAGGGCCAGGCGGTCGCCAACGCCGACAGCGTCGCCGAGTGGGACAGCGCCCAGCGCATCGTCGCCACCGCCATCGACCGCTTCGGCAAGATCGACATCGTGGTGAACAACGCCGGCATCCTGCGCGACACCATCTTCCACCGCATGACGCCGGAGGAGTTCGACGCCGTGGTGAAGGTGCATCTGTACGGCGCCTTCTATGTCAGCCGCGCCGCCATCCCGCATATGCGCGCGCAGGAGAGCGGGGCGTTCGTGCATATGACCTCCACCTCCGGGCTGATCGGCAGCATCGGGCAGGTGAACTACGCCGCCGCCAAGCTGGGCATTGCCGGGCTCTCGCGGGGGATCGCCGGCGACGCCGCGCGCTACAAGGTGCGCTCCAACTGCATCGGCCCGCACGCCTTCAGCCGCATGATCGAGAGCGTGCCCGGCCAGACCGAGGAGCAGATGCAGGCCCGCGCCGCCAAGACGCGGCCGGACCAGGTGGCCCAGCTCGCCGCCTTCCTGGCCAGCGACTCCGCCAGCGACTTCACCGGCCAGATCCTGGGCGCGCGCGGCAACGAGATCTACCTGTACAGCCAGCCGCGCCCGATCCGCACCATGCATCGCGGCGAGGGCTGGACGGTGGAATCGATGGCCGACACGCTGGTGCCGGCCTTCAAATCCAGCCTGACACCGCTGGAGCGCACCCGCGACGTGTACGCCTGGGACGCCATCTGACCGCACCGGGGCAGGAGGCTGCGATGGACGAGGGGCCGGACGAGCTGGACGCACTGGACGACCACGCCTTCCGCCTGAAGGTGCGCGGCTGGATCGAGGCGAATTATCCCCCGCACCTGCGTAACCCGCCCAAGCGGCTGCACTGGCCGCAAAGCCGGCCCTGGTACCTCACCCTGGCCCGCCAGGGCTGGCTGTGCCCCGGCTGGCCGCGCGAGCATGGCGGCATGGGCCTGTCCGCCGGCAAGCAGCTCGTCTGGATCGAGGAGCTCCAGCGCCACGGCTGCGCCCGGTTCAACGACATGGGCATCAACATGCTCGGCCCGCTGCTGATCCGCTACGGGACGGAGGCCCAGAAGGACTTCTTCCTGCCGAAGATCCGCAGCGGCGAGCATATCTGGTGCCAGGGCTACAGCGAGCCCAATGCCGGCTCCGACCTCGCCGGCCTGCGCACCGAGGCGGTGGCCGACGGCGAGGATTGGGTGGTCAACGGCCAGAAGATCTGGACCACGCTGGCGATGGACGCCAACTGGATTTTCCTGCTGGTGCGCACCAACAAGGCCGCCAAGAAGCAGGAGGGCATCAGCTTCCTGCTGGTGCCGATGGACACGCCCGGCATCACCGTGCGCCCGATCATCAACCTCGACCGGCACGACGAGTTCTGCGAGGTGTTCTTCGACGACGTGCGAGTGCCGCTGGGCAATCTGGTCGGCCATGTGGACCAGGGCTGGACCATGGCCAAGACGCTGCTGGGCTTCGAGCGCATCTCGATCGGCTCGCCCCGCCAGTCCAGCTACGCGCTGGGCCGGCTGCGCCTGCTGGCCGAGCACGCCGGCGCCTGGGACGATCCGGTGTTCCAGCGGCGCTATGCGCAGCTGCGGCTGGACCTAGCTGACCACAAGGCGCTGTACGAGACCTTCGCCGACGCGGTGCGGCGGGGCGAGACACTCGGGCAGGATGTCTCGATGCTGAAGCTGCACCAGACCGAGCTGTTCCAGCGCATCACCGACGCCATGCTGGATGTGGCCGGGACGGCGGCGGGAATGCTGGAGCCGCTGGAGGGCAACAACGACCTCAATCCCTCCGGCCAGTTCATCCAGGCCCGGCCGGCGACGATCTACGGCGGCTCGAATGAGATCCAGCGCAACGTGCTGGCAAAGAATGTGCTGGGGCTGTAAAGGCGGAGGGCTCGTACCCGACGAAGACGAACGCGATGAAATCTCCATAAGTCTATGACAAATATACCTATTCTCAAATCATGCGGCAATCGCTGGGTTCCGGCGGCCATGGCGCGCTATAGAGGGCTTCATGTTCCTGGATGACGCGACCCCTTCTTCGCCACGTCGCAGATCGCTTCGATCACCGTCTGGTTGAGTTCGTTCGGCAGGTCGTGTCCCATGCCCTCGATCGGCCTATGGATCGCGTTGGGGATCGAAAGCGCCGTGTCGTGGCCGCAGGCCAGCGGGATCAGCGGATCGTCGGCCCCATGAATGACGAGCGTCGGCGCGGTGATCGTCGCCAGACGCGCGCGCCGGTCCCCCGCCACCGCCATGGCCGCGATCTGCCGCGCCGTGCCGCCAGGATCGTAGCGTCGCTCCACCTCTTCCAGCAAAAGGGCGCGATGGGCTCCCCCGTCGAACGGATATGCCGATCCGGCAATCCTGCGAGCGAAGGCGAGGCGCACCGCCAGAAAGCCGTCCGGATCGACAGCGGGATCGGGCGCCGGACGCATCATCATCGCCATGACGTCGGGGGCGGCCTGCGGGAGGGCCGGATTGCCGGTGCTCGACATGATCGAGGTCAGGGAGAGGACCCGGTCGGCATGCTCGCTCGCCAGGACCTGCGCGATCATGCCGCCCATCGACCGGCCAACGGCATGGACCCGCGCGATACCGAGCGCGTCGAGGAGACCGACCGCATCGGCCGCCATGTCGTGAAGCGTATAGGGAACATCGGGCCGGCGCCCGGCCATTAGCGCGGCGGCCAGCGCCGCGAAATCCGGCGGGACCGAGGCACTGAAATGCGTGGAGCAGCCGGTATCGCGGTTGTCAAAGCGGATGACGCGATATCCCCTTGCGGCGAGTGCCTCGCAAAAGGATCTCGTCCACCGGATCATCTGTGTCCCCAACCCCGCGATGAGCATGATGGTCTCATCTGCGGCATCACCGAAATCGTCCCACGCCAGTTCGATGCCGTTGGCCTTCGCGGATCTCATGATCTTGGTTCATTCGAGTTGAGAGGAAGCGACATCTCGGACAAAGGCAGAAGACGCGAATCCTCGATGGCTGCCACGCGATGACCGAGACCGGCGAGATACCGCTCGTTGCCTGCAAAGGAGAGGAACGACGCCACGCTCGCCTGCCGGACCAGCATCGCCATGTCCCATCGCTCGTCTGCCGGGCCGATCAGGAATGGTCCGCCTGCACCGAGAAACAGAACATCGCCCCCAGTTTCGCGCAGATAGGGCAGCGTATGTCGGACGTAGCGGTCGAAGGCCTCGGCGCCACTGATCGGCATGGCGGGTGCCAGTTCGGGATGGGCGGAATAGTCGGCGGTATCCTTGAACCGAAGCAGATTGAGTATCGCAATGGGACCGGTAAGGCCGCGCTGCATGAACAGCCGCCCCGCTTCCAGGGTCGGCTCGATATACGAAAGGGGTTCGGACCTGCTCATTGGCGTTTCCCCCCTGTCGTTCGGTCTTGATCCGAGTGTGTGGAAGAGCCGAAGGCGAGGCGCATGACATAGGCCCGGATGTCCTCCGGCCAAGGCGCGATCCGCTCCTCCAACGCGGAGCGGTTGTCCGCGAAAAGGGCGCGCGTCGCGTCCTCGTAGCCAGGCAGGTCACCGGCGATCGCCTGCATGAATCGATACGCGGCCTCCTGCGCCGCCCGCCGTTGCTGGCGTGGATGCAACGCCTTGCGGGCCTCGTCCACGAGACGCCGCAGCGTTGCGGACGCGCCGCCCGGCTGGGTCGCCAGCCACTCCCATTGCCGCGGAAGCAAGGTCACTTCTCGGGCGACAACGCCCAGTTTTGGCCGCCCGCGGCCCTTCTGCCCGTCCTCTGATTCCCCATTGCCGGAGATCGCGCCGGCTTTGGGACGATAGCGACCCACATGCGGCTTTGGAGGCTCGGAGAGACGCTCAAGAATCTCCGCATCGCTGCCACGTAAATCGAGATCGACGACACAACCTGTCGCGTCGTCGAACACGAGGACCGCATCCGCCGTCCCGGCCAACCGCGCGACCGTAATGGCAACATCCGCCAGCGGGCCGGAAAACAGCAGTCGCCGGCCAGTGAAAGCCGTGCCGCGCCCGGTCAGGAAATCAGACATGTCGAGCCCGCCAGAATGCAGATGCTATTAATACCCGGGTAAATATCCCTGTCAATTATACCGGGTGATATATGTCTGACCTTGTCGGATGGCGGGTTCGGCGCACGAAGTTCCGCCCTGTTGGGGGATCGAAAGAGGTATGGGGGGGAAACGGGGGCATTGGGCGCTAAGCCATGCTTAAAATTGGCAATTTTGGCCAAAATGGCGGATGGGGTGGGATTCGAACCCACGGTGCGCTTGCACGCACGGCGGTTTTCAAGACCGCTGCCTTAAACCGCTCGGCCACCCATCCACGCTGGTTGATTAGCCCGGCAAATCAACCCATTGCAAGGTGGCAAGCCGGGGTGCCGTTTTGTTCCCCGGGCGCGAGCCCGCGCAGATATATCCTAGCCACCCTGGCGCTGGAATGGCCCAAATGGCCGGGCAGGCCACCGCCCCCGCCGCATTCGGCAACTTGATATGTGATTTTAAAGGAGTCGCGTGCTAATCGGATCGTTGCTTGATGACGCCAGATATGCCGGAACGTGAAATGGCCCTCCCCAACATGCCCGCCGAACAAGTTCGTTCGACTCTCCAGGAACTGGAGCAGGCGATCTACAATCATGAGCAGTGGGCCGAAGCGCTTTATGGCACGCTGATCTGCCGCCTGGCGCCTGACCAGCGGGACATGGATGTCGATGCTCATCGAAACTGCCGGTTTGGCCAATGGTATTACAGGTCCGGGGTCGTCAATCTTGCGCGCCATCCCGGCCTTGCCGAGATCGAGATCACGCACGAGCGCATGCATCAGCACGCGAGAACGCTGTTGACATCATCCGTCGGCCGCGTGCCGATCTCGATCCAGGATTACGGGCGCTTCGTGGCCGCGATGAAAAATCTGTATCTGGAAGTCGCCACCGTCCGGCGTGAATTCGAGGATACGCTCCTGAATCTCGATCCGCTGACGGGCACGCCGAGCCGCACCGGCATGCTGACCAAGCTGCGCGAACAACGCGAGTTGGCAGTGCGCAACGTGCATCCGTGCACCATCGTGATGATGGACGTGGACCACTTCAAGGAGGTCAACGACCGATACGGGCATGGTGTGGGCGACAAGGTCCTGGTCAACCTTGCCCGCTATGTCATGGCGCATCTGCGCCCCTACGACACGGTGTTTCGCTATGGCGGGGAGGAGTTCCTGATCTGCCTGCCGGATACCACCGTCGAAACCGGCCTCGACATCGTCGAACGGATGCGTGTGGAGCTGGGGTCGTTGCCGCATGAGGCCGGCGATCACGGCACGTTCCACGTCACCGGCTCGTTCGGGCTGACGCTTCTAGACCCCATCCTGTCCGTCGAGCAGTCGATCGACCGTGCCGACAAGGCGCTTTATGCCGCCAAGGCAAAGGGACGCAATCGCGTGATCGCCTGGGATGCGTCGATGAACGAGGCGCCGGCCAAACCCACGGCCTGACGGAAGCGGCCGGCGGCGATCGCGGGTAGCCCCGCATCGGCGCGTTGACGGCCCGGCGGCGGCGCGGGAGCATACGCCGCTCCCGCTTCGCAGGAAAGGCGACCGACATGCGTCATGATGCGCAAGGACTGCCGATTTCGACAGATTCCGCCGCCGCGGCCGCGGCGTTCGACCATGTGGTAGCCGGCTATCTCGGCTACCGCGCCGATACGCCCCAGCGCCTCGCCGCGCTGCTGGCAGTCGCCCCGGATTTCGCGCTGGCGCATTGCCTGCAGGGCTACATGACCATGCTCGCCTACAAGCAGTCCGTCGTCCCCGCCGCCCGCCAGGCCGCTGCCACCGCGGGCCGGCTGGGCATCGATGCCACCGCGCGCGAGCAGTTGCACGTGGCCGCGCTGGAGGCCTGGGTCGATGGCGAGCTCGACGCGGCGCTGGCGGCGTGGGAGGCGATATTGCGCGCCCACCCGCATGACGTGCTGGCCATCCGGCTGAGCCATTTCGTCAATTTCTGGCTCGGCCGGGCGCACGACATGGCCGCCTCCATCGAGCGCGTGCTGCCGCATTGGTCGCCTGCCATGCCCGGCTATTCCACCGTGCTGGCCTGCCGCTGTTTCGCCCAGGAGGAGTGCGGCAACTATCTGGCTGCCGAGCCTGACGGGCGACGCGCCATCGAGCTGTCCCCCGGTGACCTCTGGGCCGCCCATGCCGTGGCGCATGTGCTGGAGATGCAGGGCCGCCGCAGCGAGGGCATCCAGTGGCTCACCGGTCTGGCCCCCAACTGGGAGGGTGGCAACAACCTGCAGCACCATCTGTGGTGGCACTGCGCGCTATTCCGACTGGAGCAGCGCGACTTCGACGAGGTGCTGGCGCTGTACGATACCCGCTTCCGCAACCTTTCGGCGCCGCTGACGGTGGCGGCCCCCGATGTCTATATCGACGTGCAGAACGCCGCCTCGATGCTGTTCCGCCTGGAGCGGCAGGGCGTGGATGTCGGCGACCGCTGGCACGAACTGGCCGACCATGCCGAGGCGCGGGTGGGCGACTGCCTGTCCGCCTTCACCCTGCCGCACTGGATGATGGCGCTGGCCGCGACCGGCCGGGGCGAGGCCGCCGGGCGGATGATCGAGGGCATGCGCGCCTTCGCCAGCAATCGCGGCACGCTCGCGCCCATCGTGCGCGACTACGCGCTGCCGATCAGCCAGGCGGTGTGCGCCCATCGCGCCGGAAACCATGCCGAGGCGGTGGCGCTGATGCGCCCGGCGCTGGGCGGCATGTGGCGCCTGGGCGGCAGCCACGCCCAGCAGGACGTGCTGGAACAGGTGTTCCTCGACGCCGCCGCCCGCGCCGGCCAGACCGACGATGTGCGCCTGGTGCTGGAGCGCGCCGCCGGCCGCCGCGCCATCCCGCTGGAGCGCATGGTGGGCTGGCATGAAGCGGCGCATCAGTTTTCCCTTTGATCGTGCTGGTATTCCGGTCCATTCCAGGCTACCCGAACAGCCCACGAGCCGGTAGACTGGCTGCCCTGTACGCAACGAGGTCCGCATGACCAACCGCTTGTCCCGCCTGGCGCGCGCCGCCCGGCTCTCGGCTCCGCTGGTTCTGGGCGGGATGGCCCTGCCGTTTGGCATCTCCGCCGCCAATGCGCAGGATGCCAAGCCTGCGCCCGACAAAACCAGCATCTGGACGCTGCAGGGCGAAAACGCCTCGATCAGCACCGCCAAGCTGACCGACCGGTTCTACACCAACGGCGTGCGCGTCGGCTGGACCTCGGGTGTCGGCGAGGTGCCGGATTTCCTGCAGCGCATGGGCCGCGCGCTGTGGTTCGGCGGCGACCAGCGTATCTCCTTCGATCTGACGCAGCAGATCTACACCCCTGCCAACACCTCCACCGCCGCCTCGCTCCCCGGCGACCGACCGTATGCCGGCGTGCTGATGGCCAATTTTTCGCTGATGCAGGACACGCCCACCACGCGCAGCTCGATGACGCTGGGCCTCGGCGTGGTCGGCCCGGCCGCGCTGGGCGAGGAGGTGCAGAACAACTTCCACGACCTGATCGGCCAGAAGCGCATCAACGGCTGGTCGTCGCAGCTGCACAACGAGCCGCTGCTGCAGATCACCAGCGAGCGCGTCTGGCGCGTCAAGACCGGCCATGTCGCCGGGCTGGAGACCGAGGCGCTGCCATCGCTCACCGCCGCGGTGGGCAATCTGCGCGTCTATGGGCAGACCGGCGTGGTGTTCCGCATCGGCGAGGGGCTGGAGTCCGATTTCGGCCCGGCACGGCTGCGCCCGGGCCTGACCGGCGGCGACGCCTATACCCCCACCCGCCCGTTCGCTTGGTATATCTTCGCCGGCGCCGGCGGGCAGGCGGTGGCGCATGACATCACGCTGGACGGCAATACCTGGCGCACCAGCCCGAACGTGAAGCGCGAGCTGTTCGTGGGCGAGGTGCAGGCCGGTTTCGCCATCATGTACCACGGCGTGCGCCTGACCTACACGCATGTGATCCAGACCGAGCAGTACCACCACCAGCCCGGCGGGCTGCACCAGTTCGGCTCGCTGGCGGCGTCGGTCCGCTTCTGATGCGGATCGCCGTCATTGCGCCGGGCGCCATGGGGGCGGCCGTCGCGTGGCGGCTGCACCAGCGCGGCGCCGAGGTGGCGGTGACGCTGGCGGGCAGGGGCGGTGGCAGCGCCGCCCGCGCCGCCGGTCTCGCGACTCTGGAGAGCGAGGCGGCACTGGTCCGCTGGGCCGAAGCCGTGCTGTCGATCCTACCGCCCGGCGAGGCGCTTGGGCTGGCCGAGCGCCTCGCCCCGGTGCTGGCGGAACGGCCCGGGCAGGTGCTCTACGCCGACTGCAACGCGGTCAGCCCGCCCACCGTGCAGGCCATCGCCGCCGCCGTGCCGGCCGCCCGCTTCGTCGATGTCGGCATCATCGGTGGCCCGCCGAAGCAGGATGGCCCCGGCCCCAAGCTCTACGCCTCCGGCCCGCACGCCCCGGCACTGCTCGGCCTGCGCACCCATGGCATCGATTTGCGGGTGATTGAGGGCGGGATCGGCGCCGCCTCGGCGCTGAAGATGAGCTATGCCGGCATCACCAAGGGGCTGACCGCGCTGGGCAGCGCCATGGCGCTGGGCGCCGCGCAGGCCGGCGCCGCCGAGGCGCTGCGGGCCGAGCTTGCCGACAGCCAGCCCGCCCTGCTGGCCTGGCTGCAACGCAGCGTGCCCGACATGTTCCCCAAGGCCTATCGCTGGGTCGCCGAGATGCAGGAAATCTCGGCTTTCCTCGGCGACATTCCGGCGCGCGACATCCATCTGGGTGCGGCCAGCCTGTTCGCGGCGCTGGCCGAGGCCAATGCTAACCAGACGCCGGACGGCCCGATCGCCCGGCTCACCAATTTCTACCGTCGCGCCTGAGAGGCCCCATGTCCGCCGAAGCCCGCCTTGAAGCCCACCTCGCCGCCACCGGGCTGGTGCTGCCGCCCCCGCCGCAGCCGATCGGCAACTACGTGCCATTCCGCATCGGCGGCGGCCTGCTATTCCTCTCCGGCATCGGCCCGCGCCACCCGGATGGCTCCAGCACCATCGGCTCGGTGGGGCGCGAACTGACGGTGGAACAGGGCTACCGCGCCGCCCAGCAATGCGGCCTGAACCTGCTCGTCAACATGCGCCTGGCGCTCGGCTCGCTGGACCGGGTGGACACGGTGCTGAAGCTGCTCGGCATGGTCAACGCGGTGCCCGGCTTCACCGAGCACCCGAAGGTGATCAACGGCTGTTCCGACCTGTTCGTGGCGGTGTTCGGCGACGCCGGCCGCGCCGCCCGCTCGGCGGTCGGCATGGCCAGCTTGCCGAATAATATCTCCGTTGAGATTGAAGGCGTGGTGTTGATTCGCGGCTAACAGTCTGTCTTGAATCGGGCCATCAACGTGCCAGCCGACGTAGGAGCAGGATCGCGGATGCGGCGAAAAGGAACGCCTCCGCGGACTTGATGGTAGCCTCGAAGTCTTTGGCGAGGCGGCGATTACGGTTGATCCAAGCGAAGAACCGCTCGACCACCCAACGTCTGGGCAGGACGACGAAGCCAACTTGGTCCTTCGGTTTGCTCACGATTTCGACCTTGATCCGGCTGGCGCCGGCGACCCGCGGCCCCTGATACCCCGCGTCAGCGAACGTCAGTTTCACGAATGGCCCGCGCGGACGTGACGCTCGCAGCAGTGGCCCAGCCCCGTCCCGGTCCTGGATATCGGCCGCATGCACCTGCAATTTGAGCGCCCTTCCGTCGGTTTCGACCAGGGCGTGGCGCTTACGGCCCTTGATCTTCTTGCCGGCGTCGTAGCCGCGAATGCCGCCGCTTTCCGTGGTCTTGACGCTCTGGCTATCGATCACCGCCGCCGTCGGGGCTGCCGCCGGGTAGCCGGGGTCCACATCGTGGCCTCGTCGAGAGTGTTGCAACCCCGACGAATCACGATTCGCCCCGGCTGCCCAGCCTCCCCGTCATGCCGGCAGCGTTCCGAGATAGCCTCTAAGGCAAGGAAGTATTCTTTTTGTGAACAAAAAGAAGCAAAAAAACTTTATTCGTTTAGACTCCAGGGAATAAAAGTGTTTTGGTTCTTTTTTTCCAAAAAAAGAACCGCTTCCTCACTTGACCAAAATCCCCTGCCCAGTCGGCACATTCAATATGCTCACCCCATGCGCCGCCGCGAAGGCGTCAAACGCCTGCTTCTGCGCCGTGTGGGTGGACCAGCCGTAATCGTCCAGCAGCACGATGCCGCCCGGCACCAGCCTGTCCCAGAAGAACTCGATCGCCGCGATCTCCGGCAGCACGATGTTCATGTCGATCGACAGATAGGCCACGCGCCGCCCCTCAGGAAACGCCGCCAATGTCTCCGGCACCATGCCGCGCACCAGCCGGCAGCGCGGCCAGGGGGCGAAATTGGCCTGCGCCGTTTCGTAGCACTCCTCGTAGGATTCCCGGTTGTGCCAGGCCGCCACGCCGCCGCGCTCGGCCTCGCTCATCTGCGCCTCGGGGATGCCCTTGAAGGTGTCGAACAGCCAGAAATCGCGATCCTGCGTGGCGAAATCCAGCTGGTCGCAGATCGCCAGCGACAGCATGCCGGTATCCACCCCGCATTCCACGAAATCGCCCTCCAGCCGGGCCGCCTGCTGCGCCGCCCACAGCGCCACGTGCACGATCCAGCGGTTGTCGTCGATGTGGCGGACCTTCTTGTGCCCGCTGTTCCAGCCGCGCGCATGGGCACGGCGAAAGCGCGGGTCGTCCATGAAATCCGTGGTCTTGCCGAAGGTGCGCAGGCCGCAGCCGTTGTAGCTGTATTCGCGCAGCACCGGCTGGCCGCCGGCGGGGTACACCAGCTCGCCGCGGTCGTATTGCAGCGCCACCGCGCGGGGCAGGGCGTTCAGGTCCATTTTGGCCTCCGTCCAGGGGAAGGAGGCAGTGTCGCCGCCGCCGGTTACCCGCGGCTTAACGCCCGGCCTATTCGCCGGCCAGCCGCACCGCCTCCTGCGGCGCCGCCAGGCGGATCAGCGCGCCCATCTCGGCCGCCGTGTCGATCGCCAGCATCGCATCGGCCAGCTTCGCCGCGCGTTCGGCGCCCAGCACCCGGTCGGTCAGCCCGGCGAACTTCGCCCGCAACTCCGCCTCAGTGAGGAAATTGTCCGGCTCGCCCTTCGGCACCACCACCATCTTCTCGAACACCTGGCCGCGCGCGCGCACCGTCACCTTGCCGGACATGTTGGCCGGGAACTCCGCCTGCACGTCCGCATCGTTGGCCACCCGGATCTTCGGCAGCAGCGCCCGGATGGTCGGGTCGAACAGTCCGCCATAGCTGTCCCACCCCATCGCCCCGGTCGCCAGCGCGCTGGCCAGCACGAACGGCCCGCTGAACTGCCCGTCCACCACATTCTGCGGATTGGCCCGCTTTTCCGCCGGCTCGCCCACCAGGATCATGCCGGAGGCCGAGGTGCCGTAGGTCACGTCCTCCACCTCCTCCGGCCGCAGCCCATGCTCGGCCCGCAGCGCCAGCATGGCGTCGATGCCGGCATGGCCGTAGCGGCAGGAGGGATAGGGCTTCACCGCCGTCTTCATCAGCTCGTATTCGCTGCCCAGCCCCACCAGCGCCCGCTCCGGCGTCGGGTTCGGCGCATAGGCGCGCATGAACCCCGCCTTGCCCTCCAGCGCCTCGGCGGCGCCCTTGAACCCCTCGCGCGCCATGGTCGCCGCCGCCAGCCCGTTCATCGCCGCCCAGCCGACCTGGAACCGCTTGGTCCACGCCCCGTTGGCGAGGAATTGCAGGCTGCCCGCCGCCTGACTGAGCGCGATGCCCAGCGCCGAGGCGATCGTCTCCTCGTCCAGGCCGAATACCCGCCCGGCCGCCGCCGCCGCGCCGAAGGCGCCGCAGGTGGCGGTGGGATGGAAGCCGCGCGCGTAATGCTCGCCCGCCGGCAGGGCCAGCGCCACCCGGCAGGTCACCTCGTAGCCGGCCACGATCGCCGCCAGCACGTCCGCCCCCGAGGCGCCGACCATCTCGCCGGCGGCGATGGCGGCCGGGATCACCGGCGCGCCCGGGTGCAGCGAACCGGCGGCATGGGTGTCGTCGAAATCCAGCGAATGCCCCAGCGCCCCGTTCAGCAGCGCCGCCCCGGCGGCGGTGTAGCGCGCCGCGTCGCCGAACACGCCGCAGCCGCCCGCCGCCACCGGCCCCATCCCCAGCGCGCGCGCGCCGGCCAGCAGGGCAGGGGTGCTCTCCGCGTCGTGGCGGGCGCGCACGATGTTGCCGACCAGGTCCAGCACCAGGAAGCGGGCGCGCCGCACCACCGCCTCGGGCAGCGCGTCCAGCCGGATGCCGGCGCTGTAGGCGGACAGGATGCGGGTAACACCGGTGGGGGCGGCGGACATGGCGTGTCTCCTTGCTCGCCGCATTCTCGCGCAAACCCGCCGCCCTGCCAATCTCGCGGCCGGCCCGCCAACGTTCCGCATGTCAGCCTGTGATTGCCCGGCACGGCGCATCCGTGGCACAGACTGCCGCATGCTCACCCGCAGAACCCTGCTCGCCGCCGCCGCCCTCGCCCCGTCCGGCGCCCTGTCTGGCGCGCCGTCCGGCGCAATGGCCGCCCAGCCGCCGCCACCCCCGCCGCCCGCCACCGCGGCGGAGGCGGCCAGCTTCGCCCGCTACGTGGCGGGCGTGAAGGCCGAGGCACGCCGCAGCGGCCTGCGGCCCGCCATGCTGGAGCGCGCCTTCGCCGGCGTGCGCGTCAACACCCGCGTGATCGAGCTGGACCGCCGCCAGCCCGAATTCACCCTCACCTGGGAGCAGTACCGCAGCCGCATCGTCTCGGCGACGCGGATCAAGACGGGCCGCGACATGTACGCCCGCCACCGCGCCTTGCTGGACGCCGTCAGCGCCCGCTACCACGTGGCGCCCGGCGTCATCATGGGCATCTGGGGCCTCGAGTCGAATTACGGCGTCTCCAGCGGCGGCTTCCACGTGGTGGAGGCGCTGGCCACCCTGGCCTGGGAGGGCCGGCGCGCAAAGTTCTTCCGCTCCGAGCTGATGGATGCGCTGAAGATCCTCGACAGCGGCGACATCGCCCCCGCCCAGATGGTCGGCAGCTATGCCGGCGCCATGGGCCAGCCGCAGTTCATGCCGGATTCCTTCCTGAAATTCGCGGTGGACTGGAACGGAGACGGCAAGCGCGACCTGTGGGGCAATCTGGGCGACGTGTTCGCCTCGGTCGCCAACTACCTGGCCCGCTCCGGTTGGGCCGGCCAACTGCCCTGGGGCGAGCCGGTCCGCCTGCCGCCCGGCTTCAACCCGGCGCTGGCCGGGCGCGAGCACCAGCGCACCCTGTCCGAATGGGCGCCGCTGGGCGTGCGCGCCGGGGCCCGCGTGGCGCCCTCCACCAAGGCGGCGGTGCTGCTGCCGGGCGGCGCGGGCGGCGAGGCGTTCCTGGCCTACCACCCCAATTTCCTGGCGATCCGCCGCTACAACCCGTCGGATTTCTACTGCATCTCGGTGGGGCTGATCGGCGACGCGGTGACCATATGAGCCGGCGTCCCCTTCCGGCCGCACCGCTGACGCTCGCCGCCCTCGGCCTGGCCGCCCTGAGCCTGGCGGGCTGCAACCTCTCCGGCCGCACCCCGCCCGGCGCGCCGCACTATGTGGTCGGCGTGCCGTACCAGACCGGCGGCGTCTGGCGCTACCCGCTGGAGGATTTCGCCTACGACGACACCGGGCTGGCCAGCGTCGCCACCCGCGGGCCCGGCCGCACCGCCGATGGCGAGGTGTTCGACCAGACCGCGCTGGCCGCCGGCCACCGCACCCTGCAACTGCCGGCGATCGCGCGCATCACCAACCTGGAGAACGGCCGCAGCGTGGTGGTGCGCGTCAACGACCGTGGCCCGGCCGACCCGGCGCGGGTGGTCGAGGTCACCCGCCGCACCGCGCAGTTGCTGGCCGCCGTCAACCCGGCGGCGTTCCGCGTGCGCGTGCAGGTTCTGGCCGACGAAAGTCGGCAGGTCGCGGCCGGCATGCCCGGCGCCACCGTGCCGCTGCTGAAGGTGGCCATCGCGCCGGCCGGGGGCGTGCAGTCCGAAAGCCTGGCGCCGCCCCCCGGCGTGGCCAGCGGGCGCGGCCAGACCGCGCCGGCCGCCCGCGCGGTCGCCAGTTCCGCCGGCCCGGCCGCCGCCGCCGTGCCGCTGCGCATGCCCGAGATCATCAACCAGGGCGCCCCCCACCCGGGCATGCTGGCGGTCGATCTCGCCGATTTCGGCGCGCCGGGCTCGGCGATCATGATGGCCGGCCGCTTCGGCCAGCTCGGCGCGCGCGCCACCACCAGCTACGACGCGCCGCGCGACCGCGCCTACATGGTACGCACCGGCCCGTTCACCACCCTGCCGCAGGCCGAGGCGGCGCTGCGGCGCGCCCTGGCCGCCGGTGCCGCCGACGCCCGCATCGTCGTAGAGTAGGACCACCGGAAGGAGGGCCCGCCATGTTCAGCCGCCGCACCCTGATGCTGTCCGCCACCGCCGCCCTGGCCGGGCCGGCCGCCACGGCCCTTACCGGGCCGGCCGCCGCGCAGACGCGCCGCCCCGCGCACCCGGTGCCCGCCCGGCCGGCGGCGCCGCGCCACGCGCCGGACCCGGCGCCGTCCGGCCCGCCGGCGCAAACCCCGATCGGGCCGGTGGACACCGCCGCCCGCTACGCCATCATTGTGGACTACAACACCGGCGCCACCCTGCTCGACAAGGACGCCGACGTGGCCATGACGCCGTCCTCGATGACCAAGCTGATGACCGCCTACATCGTCTACGGCATGCTCCAGGCCGGCCGCCTGAAGCTCGACCAGGAATTGCCGGTCAGCGAGAAGGCCTGGCGCATGGGCGGCTCCAAGATGTTCGTGCGGGTCGACACCACGGTGAAGGTGGAGGACCTGATTCGCGGCATGATCGTGGATTCCGGCAACGACGCCTGCATCGTGCTGGCCGAGGGAATCGCCGGTTCCGAGGAGCAGTTCGTCGAGCTGATGAACCAGAAGGCGCATGAGCTTGGCCTGCAGCACACCAAATTCCTCAACGCCACCGGCTGGCCCGACCCGGGCCACCAGATGAGCGCGCGCGACATCTCCATCGTGGCCGGGCGGCTGATCCGCGACTTCCCCGAATACTACAAGTACGACTCTGAAAAAACATTCAAATACAACAACATCGAACAGCAGAATCGCAACACCCTGGTGCAGAAGGGCACCGCCGACGGGCTCAAGACCGGCCATACCGAGGCCGGCGGCTACGGCCTGGTGGCCAGCGCGTCGCGCAACGGCCGGCGGGTGATCGTGGTGCTGAACGGCATGACCACCATGCACCAGCGCGGCGAGGAGGGCGAGCGCCTGCTCGACTGGGCCTTCCGCGAGTTCGAGGACGTGACCCTGTTCTCCGCCGGCGACACGGTGGAGAACGCACCGGTCTGGCTCGGCACCAGCCCCACCGTGCCGCTGGTCGGCGGGCGCGACGTGGTGGTCACCATGCCGCGCGGCTGGCGCGACAAGGCGAAGGTGGCGGTGGCCTACGATTCGCCGATCAAGGCCCCGGTGGTGCGCGGCACCACGCTGGGCCAGCTGACCGTCTCCGGCGCCGGCGTGCCGGACCTGGACGTGAAGCTGCTGGCCGGCGCCGACGTGCCCCGCATGGGCCTGCCCGGCCGGGCGCTGGCGGTGCTGCAGCACTACGTCGCCAAGCGCTGATGCCGGCGGCAACCGCCCCGGGCCGGTTCATCACGCTGGAGGGCGGGGAGGGGGCCGGCAAGTCCACCCAGGCGATCCGCCTGGCCACCGCCCTGGCCGCCGCCGGCCGGCCGGTGCTGCGCACCCGCGAGCCGGGGGGCGCGCCGGGGGCGGAACTGCTGCGCGGCCTGCTGCTGGACGGCGCGCATACATGGTCGCCGCCGGCCGAGACGCTGCTGCATTTCGCCGCCCGCGCCGAGCATGTGGCGCGCACCATCCGCCCGGCGCTGGAGGCCGGCATGTGGGTGGTGTGCGACCGCTTCGCCGATTCCACCATGGTCTACCAGGGCTGGGGCCAGGGCGCCGACCGCGCCGCCATCGCCACCCTCACCGGGCTGGTCGGGCTGCGCCCGGACCTCACGCTGGTGCTGGACGTGGGGGTACCCACCTCGCTGGCCCGGCTGCGCCATCGCGGCGGTGCCGCCGACCGCTATGAGAGCCTGGGGGAGGGGTTCTTCGCCCGGGTGCGCGAGGGCTTCCTGGCCGTCGCCGCCGCCGAGCCGGCGCGCTGCGCGGTGATCGACGCCGAGGCCGACGAGGACAGCGTCGCTGCCGCCATCCTTGCCGCCATCGCCGCCCGGCTGCCGGCATGAGCGCCCCCGAACCGCGCGCCAACCCGCGCCTGGAGGGCCACGCCGCGGCTGAGGCGATGCTGGCCGAGGCGATGCGCACCGGCCGGCTGCACCATGCCTGGCTGATCACCGGCCCGTCCGGCATCGGCAAGGCGACCCTGGCCTACCGCTTCGCCCGCCGCCTGCTGGCCGGCCTGCCGGAGGGCACCTCGCTGGCGCTAGACCCGGCCAGCCCGGTGTTCCGCCGCGTCGCCGCCGGCAGCCATGCCGACCTGCTGACGGTGGAGCGCGAATGGGACCCCAAGCGCAAACGGATGCGCGGCGAGATCGTCATCGAGGATGTCCGCCGCGTCGCCGATTTCCTGCGCCGCACCCCGGCCGAGGGCGGCTGGCGCGTGGTGGTGGTGGATGGCGCGGAAACCCTCAACCGCAACGCCGAGAACGCCCTGCTGAAGGTGCTGGAGGAGCCGCCGGCGCGGGCCATCCTGCTGCTCTCCTGCGACGCTCCCGGCCGGCTGCTGCCCACCATCCGCAGCCGCTGCCGCCGCCTGCCGCTCTCGCCGCTGAGCGAGGCCGAGGTGGCGCATTTGCTGGAGGACTACCTGCCGGAGGCCGATGCCGCGCAGCGCCAGCGCCTCGCGGCCCTGTCCGAAGGCTCGCCCGGCCGCGCCCTGCAACTCGCCGAGGGCGGCGTCGGCACCGCCGACCTGGTCCGCCAGGTGCTGGCCGAGCTGCCGGCCGTAGGGGTGGGGCGCGCTCACGCGGTGGCCGACGCCCTGGGGCGTGACGAGGACGCCTTCACCACCTTCATGGACCTGCTGCGCGCCGGCGTGGCCGCGGCGGTGCGCGACGCCGCGCGCGGCCATGCCGACGCCGACCAGCGCCGCCTGCTCGGCGCGCGCCCCCTTGATGCCTGGGTCGACGTGTGGCACGCGCTGACGCGGCTGCAGGACGATACCGAGAGCGTCTATCTCGACAAGCGCCAGGCGATCGTCACCGGGCTGCTCCTGCTGTCGCAAAGCCATTGAGATTGTCATGAAACCAAAGTACTATATCACGACCCCGATCTACTACGTGAACGATCAGCCCCATATCGGCCACGCCTACACTACCATCGCCTGCGATGTGCTGGCGCGCTGGAAGCGGCTGGACGGGTTCGACGTGATGTTCCTCACCGGCACGGACGAGCACGGCCAGAAGGTCGAGAAGGCCGCCGCCGACGCCGGCATCCCGCCGCAGGAATTCACCGACCGCGTGAGCGTGCATTTCCGCGACATGACCGCGGCGATGGGGATCAGCAACGACGACTTCATCCGCACCACTGAGCCGCGCCATGTCGCCTCGTGCCAGGAATTGTGGCGGCGGCTGCAGGCCAACGGCGCGATCTATCTCGGCGGCTACGAGGGCTGGTACGCGGTGCGCGACGAGGCCTTCTACGACGAGGGCGAGCTCACCACGCGCCCGGACGGCACCCGCGTCGCCCCCACCGGCGCGCCGGTGGAATGGGTGGTCGAGCCCAGTTATTTCTTCCGCCTCTCCGCCTGGCAGGACAAGCTGCTGGAATTCTACGAAAGCCATCCCGATTTCATCGCTCCCGCCACCCGCCGCAACGAGGTGCTGGGCTTCGTGAAGGGCGGGCTGAAGGACCTGTCGATCAGCCGGACCAGCTTCAAATGGGGCATCAAGGTGCCGGGCGACGACGCACATGTGATGTATGTCTGGCTCGACGCGCTGACCAACTACATCACCGCCGCCGGCTTCCCCGACGCGGATGCCGAGAACTGGCGCTTCTGGCCGGCCGACCTGCACATGGTCGGCAAGGACATATTGCGCTTCCACGCGGTGTTCTGGCCCGCCTTCCTGATGGCCGCCGGGCTGGCGCCGCCGACACGCGTGTTCGCCCATGGCTGGTGGCTGATCGAGGGCGAAAAGATGAGCAAATCGCTCGGAAACGTCGTTAAACCGGCCGATTTGGTGGAGAAATACGGCCTCGATCCGGTGCGCTACTTCCTGCTGCGCGAGGTGCCGTTCGGCAATGACGGCGATTTCAGCCGCCGCGCGCTGATCAGCCGGATGAACGTGGAACTGGCCAACGACCTGGGAAACCTCGCCCAACGCTCGCTGAGCCTGCTGGCGCGCAACTGCGAGGGCCGGCTGCCGCCGCGCGGCCCGGCCACCGAGGAGGACACCGCCATCCTGGCCGCCGCCGAGGCGCTGCCTGGATTGTTGCGTGGCCACCTGGACCGCCAGGCCTTCGGTGACGCGCTGGAGGAGGTGTGGAAGGTGATCCGCGCCGGCAATTTCTACATCGACCAGCAAGCCCCCTGGGCGCTGCGCAAGACCGATACCGTGCGCATGGCCGCCGTGTTGCGCGTGCTGGCCGATGTGCTGCGCGGTGTCGCCACCGTGCTGCAACCTTTCATGCCCGGCAGCATGGGGCGCATGCTGGACCAGCTCGGCGTGCCGGACGACGCGCGGGAACTCGCCGCGCTGGCCAGTCCGCTGCCGGATGGCACGGTGCTGCCGACGCCGCAGGGCGTGTTTCCGCGATTTGTCGAAGAAGCCGGGTAAGCCATTTATGCTGATCGATTCGCACTGCCATCTCGACTATTTCAAGCCCGACGAACTGGAAGCCCTGCTGGCCCACGCCGCCGCCGCCGGGGTGGGCGAGATGGTGACCATCGGCACCCGGCTCACCGAATCCGGCACGGTGCGCGCGCTGGCGGACGCGCACCCCAACGTGTGGTGCACCGTGGGCATCCACCCGCACAACGCCGCCGAGCACCCGGTGCCGACGCCCGAGGCGATCGCGGCCGAGGCTGCCTATCCACGGGTGATCGGCATCGGCGAGTCCGGGCTGGATTATTTCTACGACAAGGCGCCGCGCGACGTGCAGCAAGCCAGTTTCCGCGCCCATATCCGCGCCGCCCGCCTGGCCGGCCTGCCGCTGGCGATCCATGCCCGCGACGCCGATGCCGACATCGCCGCCATCCTGCGCGAGGAGCGGGAGGCCGGCGGGGCGTTCGATTTCCTGCTGCACTGCTTCTCCTCCACCCGCGCGCTGGCCGAGGCAGCGCTGGCGATGGGCGGGTATGTCAGCTTCTCGGGCATCCTGACTTTTCCGAAATCCCAGGAAATCAGGGACATCGCCCACGACGTTCCGAAGGACCGACTGCTGGTGGAGACCGATTCGCCCTATCTCGCCCCGGTGCCATTCCGCGGCAAGCGCAACGAGCCGGCCTGGGTGGCGCAGACCGCCGCGGTGCTGGCGCAGGTGCATGGCATGACCGCCGAGGCGATGGCCGACCTCACCACCGCGAATTTCCGGCGCCTGTTCCGCAAAGCGGCCTGACGGGGGCCGCGGATGCGTGTCACGCTGCTGGGCACCGGAGCCTCGGCCGGCGTGCCGATGATCGGCGGGCCGGATGGGCACGGCGATTGGGGCGTGTGCGACCCGGCCGAGCCACGCAACCGACGCATGCGCAGCAGCATCGTGGTGGAGCGGGCAGGGGGCGCCCTGCTGGTGGATACCGGCCCGGACCTGCGGGCGCAGCTTCTTGCCTGTGGAATCAAGCGTGTGGACGCCATTCTTTACACCCATGCGCATGCCGACCACATCACCGGCCTGGATGACGTCCGGGTGCTGAACCGCGTCGCCGGCCGGCCGCTGGAAGCCTACGGCACCGCCGCCACGCTGGAAGACCTGACCATCCGCTTTCCGTACGCCTTCCGCCCATGGCGGCCGCCCGGCTTCTATCGCCCGGTGTTGGAGGCGCGCGCCGTGGCGCCGGACGAGATCGTCACCACCGCGGGCCTGACGATCCGCCTGTTCGACCAGGACCACGGCTTCGCCCGGACGCTGGGGCTGCGGATCGGCGATTTCGGCTATTCGACCGACGTGTTCGACCTGGATGAGACTGCATTCGCGGTGCTGGCTGGCGTCGACACCTGGGTGGTAGGCTGCTTCCAGCGCCCGCCGCACCACACCCACGCGCCGCTGGACAAGGTGCTCGGCTGGGTGGAGCGGCTGCGGCCGCGCCGCACGGTGCTGACGCATATGGGCACCGACATGGACTGGGCCTGGCTATGCGAGAACCTGCCGGCCGGGGTGGAGCCGGGGCATGATGGGCAGGTGCTGGAGATCGGCGCGAGTTAGGTACGAGGCATAACTGTCATGCATGTGCCACACGTGGTTTCCTGGCATCTGAATATTCCATAATATACCTTCTGCGACTGACGGCAGCGAGGAAGCATCTTGCGTTCCTATTGACCGGCCCCTGCGCGGTTCCTAGCGTGCCGGGCTCAGCCGCGACATGGGCCGAGCAGACGACACGCCTCTGCCGAAGCGATTTCCCGGGGAGCCCGATGGCCACGCACCGCTTTCATCCCACCCGCTATTTCAACGTGATCGGCACCGCCGAGCCGTGCCTTCGGATCGCCGACGGCGATACGGTGGTGACCGATACGATCGACGCATCCGGTCTTGATGCCCGCGAAATTGCCGTCGCGGAGCGGCCGAACCCGATGACGGGGCCGTTCTTCATCGAGGGTGCCGAGCCGGGCGACACGCTGGCCGTGCGCATCGACCGGCTGACGCCGAGCCGGGCGACCGGTTGGACCTATTCCCCCCTCGCCTTCACCGTGCTGGACCCGGCCGCGATCCCGGAGCGGCCACCGAGCGAACGCGCCGTGTGGGACATCGACGCCGAGGCCGGGACCGTGCGGCTGCGCGAACCGCCGAAGGGGCTGGAGGCTTTCGCGCCGCCGATCCAGCCCATGATCGGCTGCTTCGGCGTCGCGCCGGCGCGTGGCCAAGCGCTGTCCACCGCGACCAGCGCGCAGAATGGCGGCAACATGGATTACCGCCTGTTCGCACCAGGGACGACGGCCTGGTTCCCGGTTTCGGTTCCCGGCGCGCTGTTCTACCTCGGCGACGGCCACGCTTGCCAGGGCGACGGCGAGATCGTCGGTACCGGCATCGAGACCTCGTTCGAGATGGCGGTGACGTTTCGGGTGCTGAAACGGACGATCGCATGGCCGCGCGGCGAGACGGCCGACGATATTTTCACCGTCGGCAATGCCAGGCCGCTGGATCAGGCGCTGCAGCACGCCACCACCGAGATGCTGCGCTGGCTCGGGGAGGATTACGGGCTGGACCCCCGCGCCGCCAGCCACTTGATGGGCCAGGTCGTCCGCTACGATGTCGGCAACGTCTTCAACCCCGCCTTCACCGTCGCCTGCCGGATCGCCAGGCGCTGGTTGACGAAGCTGTAGGGTGTAGCCCCTACCAGCGCCGCGCCAGGGCGGTTTTGTCCAGGGTTTCGGCCATCTGGCGCATCTCGTTGGCGGTGCGCTCGTCGGTGCGGATCGTGTCGGTCAGCACCGCGGCGGCGCCGTCGCGCGGGGCGTAGCCGATCGCGGACTTGGTGGCCTCGATGTCCCAGCGCATGCCGGGATTGTCGCTCATCAGGTTCAGCACCGCGAAGCCCACCCCGTCGGCCAGCACCGCGCGTTCCATCGCCTGGCACAGGTCGCGGTTGGACAGCCACATCAGCTGGCCCCAGCTGCCCCAACCCATATGCGGCCCAGGCTGGTTGTCGTCGCGTTGCAGATAGCCGATGCGCAGGCAAACCACCGGGAGGCCCCAGCGCTCATGGTAGCTGCGGCCCAGGCGCTCACCCATCAGCTTGGAGACGCCGTAGGGGTTGATCGGCCAGGGTTCCATCGTGGTGGTCAGCTTGCCCTCGCCCGGGCGGTGGCCGGCCATCACCCAGTTGGAGCTGGCGAAGACCACGCGCTTGGCCCCCTGCCGTGCCGCGGCCTCGTAGACGTTCATCGTCATGTCGACGTTGTAGCGCTGCGCGTCCGCCCAGGAGGTGGCGGGGTTCGGCCGGCCGGCCAGGTGGATCACCGCGTCTACGCCGGCGAAGCGCCCGGCCCAGCCGTCGTTCCAGACCGAGAGGTCGGCCGCGGTCACCTCCGGATCGGAGGCCGCCACGTCCAGCAGCCGCAGGGTCCAGCCGAGGTTGGTGAAGTGGGCGCGCAGCTTGCGGCCGATATTTCCCGCGGCGCCGGTGATCAATATGGTGCGGCTCATGGTACCTCCTGCCAGTTGGTGAACGACCCGTCCCTCCGGCATAGCACCGGGGGGTTCCAGAAGCGGAATTCATCGCGCCCGAGCAGCCGCCCGGCCACCCTGATGCCGATGCCGGGCCTGGTTGGGCACCGCGAAGCTGCCGCTTTGCGGTCAGTAGTTCCAGGCGGTGCCGTCGGCGAGGCGGGCGGTGGCGAGATAGGAGCGACGATAGGGGAATCTGGCCGCCGCCACCTCATCGATGTCCACGCCGTGACCGGGGGCCTCGCCGCTGAGCAGGTGGCCGTCGCCGTCGTAGGACCAGTCGGAGCGGAACACCTCGGCCGTCTCCGGCGGGTGGCCGGCATATTCCTGGATGCCGAAATTCGGCACCCAGCGGTCGAAATGCAGCGAGGCGCCGAAGGTGACGGGCGACATGTCCGGCGCGCCGTGGCAGGCGGTGCGGATCTGCCAGAGCGCCGCGAAATCGGCGATGCGGCGGATATGGGTGATGCCGCCGGCATGCAGGGGCGAGGCGCGGATAAAGTCGATCAGCTGCTGCTGGATCACCTCGCGGCAGTCATGGATGGTGTTGAACACCTCGCCGAGCGCCAGCCTGGTGGTGCTGGCGGCGCGGATGAGGCGGTAGACCTCGGGATTCTCCGCCGGCACCAGGTCTTCCAGCCAGAACAGGTGCAGCGGCTCCACCTCCCTGGCCAGGCGGGCGGCGTCGATCGGGGTGATGCGGTGGTGGGTGTCGTGCAGCAGCTCGAACGTCTCGCCCACCGCGTCGCGCACCTCGGCGAGCATGTGCGGGGCGAAGCGCATATAGGCGCCGATGTCCCATTCCTGTTCGGCCGGCATCCCGGCCGGCTGATTCAGCCCGCCGCCGCGCACGCCGTAGACCGCGCCGAGGCCCGGGATGCCGCACTGGACGCGGGCGGCGCGGTGGCCCTGCGCGCGCAGGGCGGCGATGCGCTCCAGCAGCTCCGGCAGGTCGGCGCCGCTGGCGTGCGGGTAGCACAGCATGCGGGTGCGCGAGGCGCCGCCGAGCAACTGGTAGAGCGGCAGCGCGGCCGCCTTGGCCTTGAGGTCCCACAGCGCCACGTCCACCGCCGCGATCGCTGCCATGGTGACCGGGCCGCGCCGCCAGTAGGCGCCGCGATACAGGTACTGCCAGATGTCCTCCACCGCATGCGCGTCGCGCCCGATCAGGCAGGGCAGCACATGGTCCTGCAGGTAGGCGACCACGGACATCTCGCGCCCGTTCAGCGTGGCATCGCCGATGCCGTGCAGGCCCTGGTCGGTCTCGATCTTCAGGGTGACGAAATTGCGCCCGGGCGCGCAGACGATGACGCGGGCGGCGGTGATCTTCATGGGTCTGCCCTCCGTATGCGCTCCATGGCGATGCGCTCCATCCTGCGGAACGCGGACCGGCGACGCGGCGCCGTTTCAAAGGTCGAGCGTGCCGACCCCTTTGGCCGGCGTGGGCTGCTCGGCGCCCGGGGACGGCAGGCTCTCGGTCTTGATCGGGTCGCCCGGCTTGGTGTCGCCAGGCTGGGTGTCGCCGGGCTTGGTATCGACAGGCTTGCCCTCGGCGGGCTTGGCCGGGTCTGGGGTTGGGGCGGCGGCGCCCGGCGGCACCACCGGCTCCGGTTCGGCGGTGTAGTCCGGCACGATGCGGGCCTGGGTGCCGGCGATCACCAGCACCTTCTGGCCGATCGCCAGGGGATGGGCGTCCTGTTGGGTGACCGAGATCAGGTCGCCATTTGGCTTGCGCACGATGTATTCCAGCGCCGCGGCGTCGGCCGTGCCATGCTCGATGGTGGTGCCGACCAGCCCGCCCAGTACGGTGCCGCCGAGCGCGCCGAACGCGCCGGTGACGCCGCCGCCGACCTGCGAGCCGGCGATGCCGCCCGCCGCACCGCCGGTGACCGCGCCGGCGGTGCCGTTGGCGCTGACGCCCACCGCGCGGACGCCGACCACCACGCCGCGCTCGACCTTGGCCGCCTGCTGCACGGCACCGGCGTTATAGGTGTTCGGCGAATAATGCCCTCCGCAGCCAAGCAGCGGGACAAGCAGGAGGATGGACCAGGCGGGCTTCATCGGAACCGGCCAACACAGTTCGGGGGCGGATGCGAGCGCGCCTTTTACGCGCTCGGCCGGGCGCTGTCATCTTCCCCGGCCGTCATCCCTGCCCTGCTATCCCTGCCCTCTGCCCGGATTGCCCTTCGCGGGCCCGTCAGCGCCGCTTGAGCTGGCTCACGTCGCGCACCGCGCCGCGGGCGGCGCTGGTGGTGAGCGCCGCATAGGCCAGCAGCGCCTGCGACACCTTGCGGTCGCGCTTGGCCGGCTGCCAGGCGGCGGCGCCCTTGGCCTCCATCGCGGCGCGGCGGCTGGCCAGCACCTCGTCGGAGACGGCCAGGTGCATGCGGCGGGCGGGGATGTCGATCTCCATGATGTCCCCCTCCTCCACCAGCCCGATGGCGCCGCCCTCGGCGGCTTCCGGCGAGACGTGGCCGATGCACAGGCCCGACGAGCCGCCGGAGAAGCGGCCATCGGTGACCAGGGCGCAGACCTTGCCCAGGCCCTTGGACTTCAGGTAGCTGGTCGGGTACAGCATCTCCTGCATGCCGGGGCCCCCTTTCGGTCCCTCGTAGCGCACCAGCACCACGTCGCCCGGCTTCACCCGGCCGCCGAGGATGCCGGAAACCGCGTCGTCCTGGCTCTCGAAGATGCGGGCCGGGCCCTTGAAGGTCAGCACCGAGGCATCGACGCCAGCGGTTTTCACGATGCAGCCATCCAGCGCCACGTTGCCGTAGAGCACCGCCAGCCCGCCATCCTTGGAGAAGGCGTGCGCGGCGTCGCGGATCACCCCCTTCTCGCGGTCGGCATCCAGATCGTCCCAGCGCGAGGACTGGCTGAAGGCGATCTGCGTCGGCACGCCGCCGGGGGCGGCGCGGAAGAATTCGCCCACCTTGGCGCTGTCGCTGCGCTTGATGTCCCAGCGGGCCAGCCCGTCGGCGAGTGTCGGGCTATGCACTGTGCCGCAGCCGGCGTGGATCAACCCGGCGCGGTCCAGCTCGCCCAGGATGCCCATGATGCCGCCGGCGCGGTGGACGTCTTCCACATGCACGTCGGCCACCGCCGGCGCCACCTTGCACAGCACCGGCACGCGGCGCGACAGGCGGTCGATATCCTTCATGGTGAAGTCCACCCCGGCTTCCTGGGCGGCCGCCAGCAAATGCAGCACGGTGTTGGTGGAGCCGCCCATGGCGATATCCAGCGTCATCGCGTTCTCGAACGCCTGGAAGCTGGCGATGCTGCGCGGCAGCACGCTGGCGTCGTCCTGCTCGTAATACTGCTTCGCCAGATCGACGATGGTGCGGCCGGCCTCCAGGAACAGGTTCTTGCGGTCGGCATGGGTGGCCAGCACGGTGCCGTTGCCGGGCAGCCCCAGGCCGAGGGCTTCCACCAGGCAATTCATTGAATTTGCGGTAAACATGCCGGAGCAGCTGCCGCAGGTGGGGCAGGCCGAGCGTTCCATGACCGCGACTTCCTCGTCGGTCACGGTGCTGTCTGCGGCGACGATCATGGCGTCGATCAGGTCGATCGAGCGCTTGATGCCCCGATGCACCACCTTGCCGGCCTCCATCGGGCCGCCGGAGACGAACACGGTGGGGATGTTCAGCCGCATCGCGGCCATCAGCATGCCCGGGGTGATCTTGTCGCAATTTGAGATGCACACCAGCGCGTCGGCGCAGTGGGCGTTGACCATGTATTCCACCGCGTCGGCGATCAGTTCGCGCGAGGGCAGGCTGTAGAGCATGCCGTCATGCCCCATGGCGATGCCGTCATCGACCGCGATGGTGTTGAATTCCTTGGCGACGCCGCCGGCCTGCTCGATCTCGCGGGCGACCATCTGGCCGAGGTCCTTGAGGTGGACATGGCCGGGCACGAACTGGGTGAAGGAGTTGGCGATGGCGATGATCGGCTTGCCGAAATCCCCGTCCTTCATGCCCGTCGCGCGCCACAGGCCGCGGGCGCCGGCCATGTTGCGGCCATGGGTGGTGGTGCGGGAACGATAGGGCGGCATTGGCTGGGTCCTCCGGTGTTGGCGGCATGTGACCCAAAACCGCGTCGCCTGTCCACTTGCGCGCGGACAGGTCAGCCCTGGCGGCGGAAGATCAGCATGAGGTTGTTGGCCGGCATGGCCACGATCTCCGGGGCGCCGAAGCCGGATCGTTTCGCTAAATTGGTGACGGATTCGAGGTCGCGGATGCCCCATTCGGGGTTTCGGGCGCGCAGATCGGCGTCGAAAGCCACGTTTCCGGGGGCGAATTCGGCGTTTTTTACCCGGTAGGGGCCGTATAAAATCAGCGGAACACCGCCAGAAAGCAAGTTTTCAGCGCCAGAAAACAGTCCTTCGGCGGCTGCCCAGGGGGCGATGTGGAGCATGTTGGCGCAGAAAATCGCGCCGAAATGTATGCCGCATAACTTTCGCGCTGTCGTATCGAGTTCGATCGCCGGCAGCACGTTGGGGAGGCCGGCGCACCAGGCGTCGATGCTGGCGCGGCGGGCCGGATCGGGGTCGCTCGGCTGGAAGGTGAGCTCTGGCAGGGCGGCGGCGAAATGCGCCGCGTGCTCGCCGGTGCCGCTGGCCACTTCCAGCACAAGCCCGCTCGCGGGCAGCACGCGACGCAGCACGGCGAGGATCGCGTCGCGGTTGCGGGCGGCGGCGGGAGAGTGTTGGCGCAGGTCGTTCATCGGCGGTGTCTCCGTGCTAGGATGGGCGGATGCATCCCCTGCCCCTGCTGCATGCGCTGCTGCTGGTGACGCTGGCCAATGGCGCGCCGGTGCTGGCCAAGTATCTGCTCGGCGCGCGCTGGGCGATGCCGCTGGATGGCGGGGTGCTGCTGGGCGATGGGCGGCCGGTGTTCGGGGCGTCGAAAACGGTGCGCGGGCTGGTGGCGGCGGTGGTGGTGACCGCGCTGGGCGGCGCGCTGTTCGGGCCGGGGCTGCTGGTGGGCGGCCAGGTGGCGGCGGCGGCGATGGCGGGGGATTTGCTGTCCAGCTTCACCAAGCGGCGGCTGGGGCGGACGCCGAGCAGCCGGGCGCTGGGGATCGACCAGGTGCCGGAAGCGTTGTTCGGGTTGCTGGCCTGCGCGGGGGCGCTGAGGTTGTCGGCGGTGGATGTGGCGCTGGGCGTCGGGCTGTTCTTCGTGGGCGAACTGGCGCTCTCGCGGCTGCTGTTCAGGGTGCATCTGCGCGACGAGCCTTACTAGGCGGCGGCAGGCCGGTCACGCCGCCGGTTCGCCGCGGTGCAGGTGGTGCAGTGTGATTTCCGGAGGACAGTTGAACCGGACCGCGACCACCGAGGCGCCGGCGCCTGCCGAGGTATAGCCGGCCATCGCGTGGTGCGCCCAGGCGCCCACTCCGAGGCGGCGCGGCAGCGAGGAATCCAACGTGATGGGCACGCCCCCCGGCAGGCAGATCTGTCCGCCGTGGGTGTGGCCGGACAGCATCACGTCGAACCCGGCATGGGCGGCTTGGCGATAGATCTCCGGCGTGTGCGAGAGCAGGATGCTGAACTCGCCTTCGGGCACCGCGTCGCCCGCCTTCTCGATGTTATCCACCCGGAACAGATGTGCGTCGTCCACACCGGCGAGATAGATGCGCTGGTCGCCGCGCACGATGGGCTCGGCCTCGTTGAGCAGCATGCGCACGCCCATCGCCTCCAGCGTGGGGACCATCTGCACCGTGTCGTGGTTGCCGAGTACGCCGTAGAGCGGCGCGTGCAGATGCAGGCATACCGCCGCGACCCCGTCCATGGCGGCGCGGAAGGCGCCGAAGGTCTTGCCCCGGTAGTCGCCGGTCAGCACGCAGATGTCGTAGCGCAGCCCATCGACCAGCTCGATCACGCGGCGCATGGCTTGGCCGGACATGTCGGCATGCAGGTCGGTGAGATGCAGGATGGTGAAGCCGTCGAATGCCGGCGGCAGGCGGGGCGAGAGGATCTCGTTATGGCGCAGCACCACGCGCGCGGCGTTGCGCCGGCCGCGGCCGTACAGGCCGATCAGACGCAGGAATCCGCGGATGAAGCCGTGGATCGAGTAGAAGTTCTCGATATGGAAGAAGTTTCGTCCGTAGCCGATGACCTGGGTCTCGTGGTCATGCTCCACACCCAGGCGCTGGCGGGCGTGCAGCCGGCCCAGCCGCCGTTCCAGTTGCAGCAGGATGTCCTTGTCCAAACGCGGTATCCCCAGGGATCGGCGGCCCGGCGGTGGGCGCGTCGCCAGGATGAGGGCCGGGCATGGCGGCGGTCAAGGCGGCGGGATTTGGGTCTGCGGCACGGAGGGCGTAAATCTTGGCGCCACCCACCCATCGCCGCAGGGCCCCGCATGACCGCCGATGCCGAAACCGAGTTGCGCCGCCTGCTGGACATCATGGCCGCCCTGCGCGCGCCGGTCGGCGGCTGCCCATGGGATGCGGCGCAGGGCTTCGACAGCATCGCGCCCTACACGATCGAGGAAGCCTATGAGGTGGCGGACGCGATCGCCCGGCGCGACTTCGCCGCCCTGCCCGACGAGCTGGGCGACCTGCTGTTCCAGGTGGTGTTCCACGCCCGCATGGCCGAGGAGGAGGGGCGGTTCGGCTTCGCCGACGTGGCCCGCGCGATCGCCGACAAGATGGTGCGCCGCCACCCGCATGTGTTCGGCGAAGCCGCCGCCCGCACTGCCGGGATGCAGGCGGTGGCGTGGGAGGAGCAGAAGCGGGCCGAGCGGGCGGCGCGGGCCGAGACCGGCACGCTGGCCGGTATCGCCGTGGGATTGCCGGCGCTGACGCGCGCCCACAAGCTGACCGCACGCGCCGCCCGGGTGGGGTTCGACTGGCCGGACGCCGCCGCCGTGCTGGACAAGCTGGAGGAGGAGGCGGCCGAGCTGCGCGCCGAACTGCCCGGCGCCGACCCCGCCCGGCTGGCCGACGAGCTGGGCGACCTGCTGTTCGTGCTGGCCAACCTGGCGCGCAAGCTGGAGCTGGACCCGGAAGCCTGCCTGCGCCACGCCAACCTGAAATTCGCCCGCCGGTTCGGAGCGGTGGAGGCGCGGCTGGCCGCGGCCGGGCGCACCGCCGCGGAGGCCACGCTCGACGAGATGGAGACGGAATGGCAGGCGGTGAAGCGGGACGAGCGCGCCCCGGGCAACTGAGCGGCGCTCAGCCCTGCGGCCCGACCGGCCCGATATAGGGATACACGCCGTTGTCGCCCCGCGTGTCCGAATAGAGCCAGTGCATGCCGTGCATGATGTAGAAATTGCGGCATTCCAGGCGGCTCGGCATGTAGATCGCGCTGCCCAGCTTGAAGGCGATGAAGCGGTCCGGGTCCTTCACACCGGGGTTCTTGGCCGAGGCGTAGTCGTCCTGGCAGCCGTGCTGGATTCGCGAGCGCAGGTTGCGGTTCATCTCGCGCAGGATGCGGGTGGCCTTGCCGGTATAGGGCCCGGTCTTGGCACCGGTCGGCACGCCGTCCCAACTCGCCACCCCGATCACCACCTTGCGCAGCGAATTGCCGGCCATCTCCCAGAAGCTCATCATGTCGTAATCCGACACCGCCTGCTGCCCGCCGCGATGGGCGATGCCGTCGGCGCCGGATTTCACGTCCCACCAGGCGCCGGGCTTGCCGGGCAGCACGCCCTGGTAGGCGAAGGCCGCCTGCTTGGGGCAGCGGATGACGATGACGTAGCCGGCACCGCGCGTGTAGCGGCACAGGAATGCCACGTCCTGCGGGTCCATCCCCGCGTCCATCGCGAGCAGGATGGTGTTCATCGGCAGCCCGGCGCCGGCGGCTCCTGAAATCTTGTCCTGCAGGTCGCGGAAATAGCTGCCCTGGAACAGCGGCGCGTCGAAGCCGGTTGGTGCGTTGCCGCCCATGCCAATTCTCCATCGGATCGTTTGGCCGGACGATATTACGGATTCGGCAATGGCGCGCCACAAATGCCCGTGACACGAATGCCCGTGACGGGGTCAGTCGCTGGTATCGACCGGGGTGATCGCGCGCGGCAGGCCGTTGCGGTAGTTGTAGTTGGTCTGCGCCGCCCCGTGCGGCACGGTGCAGCCGGCGTAGCTGCCGTCCGGGTTGTAGAAATGGCGCGTGTGCTGGGCCACGTCGCCCCAGACCGCCCCCTCCTGGTGGTAGTGGAACTGCACGGCGCGGCGGCGCAGGTCGGAGCTGTTGGGCGCGGTGAAATGGTGCAGCAGGGAGTGGAACAGCAGCGCGTCGCCCGGCTGCATCTCCACCGCCACGCGCTCGCCGGCGCGCAGGGCGTCGGGCACGATGCGGCAGCGGTTGAAGTCGTTCTCGTGCACATGCGGCACGCCGCCGCCGAGATGGCTGCCCGGCACCACCTCCATGCAGCCATTCATGGTCAGCGCCGGATCGAGCGCGATCCAGACGCCGGCGATCAGCGCCGGATCGGTCAGGCGGAAATAGGAGGCGTCCTGGTGCCAGGGCTTCTCCGAACCGATGCGCGGCGGCTTGACCAGCGCCATTTCCTGGAAGAGCACCCTGCCCTGCCCCAACAGCTGGTCCAGCGCCTGGTGCAGCACGCGGCTGTTGGCGGCGGCCTTGAGAGCGGGCGCGTCCTCGGTGAAATCCATGTATTTGCGGATGCGCAACTCGCGCTCGGCGTCCGTATCGGTGGTGCCGGTCTCGAACATAAGCGTGGTCTCGCGTGCCGGGATGGCGCCGGTGGCCAGGCCGGTGAGCGCCTGGATGCAGGCGGCGACGTGGCGCGGGCCGAGGGCGGCGCGCAGCACCACATAGCCGTCGCGGCGGTACTGCGCCACCTCGGCATGGCTCAGCGGCATCGTGTCGGTGGCGGCGTTCATGTCCATGGCGGCCTCACGCGGGTTGGAGGGGTCAGCGGGCGTAGATGAAGCGCTTCATCCCGGGATCGTCGATATTCTTGCGGTCCATCAGGGTGAATCCGGTGTCGATGCGGGTGGGGATGGACTGGCCGGTGGCGACGCCGTAGCCCAGCATTGTGCCAAGCCAGCCCATTTCGGCGGGATGCTGGGAGACGATCAGGTCCACCTGGCCGCTTTTCAACGCGCCGACCATCTGCTCGGTGGCGTCGATCACCGCCAGCTTCACCATGCCGGAGCGGCCGGCCTCCTTCAGCGCATTGAAGGTGCCGACGGCGGCGCCGGGGTTGACGCAGAACACGCCGGCAAGGTTCGGCGCCTGTTGCAGCATGGCGTGCAACTGGATGGCGGCCTTGGCCGGGTCCATGCCGGTGTACTGGGTCGGCAGCACGGTGACATTGGGGAAGCTTCGCGCCATCTCGGCGCGGAACCCCTCCTCGCGCCGGCCCAGGGTGGCGACCGTGGGCCAGGTGGCGGAGACATAGACCTGCCCCGCACCCTCGATGGCATTGGCAAGCCCGCGCGCGGCCAGGGCACCGCCGGCGGCGTCGTCCGAGGCGATGTAGCAGAGCGGGAAATCCGCCTCCCCGCCGCCGGTCTGGTAGGTGGCGGGGGTGGCGCCGATATAGGTGTCCACGCAGATCACCGGCACGCCCAGGTCGAGCGCTACCTTGCGCAGCGGCGCCACCATCAGCGTGCGGTCGGCCGGGGCCACCAGCAGCACGTCCGGCTTGCGCGCCATCACCGCGTTCAGCGCCTGCACCTGTTGCACCGGGCTGGGCTCGGTGGGGCCCTGGTAGAGCAGCGTGGCGCCCACCGCCTGGGCGGCCGCACGGGCACCGCGGTTCATGGTCGTGTAGAACGGGTCGGTGCCGTAAATGGGCACCAGCGCGATGGTGACGCGGGGCGCATCGGCGCGGGCAGGCGTGGCCAGCGCCGCCAATCCCGACATGGCCAGCCCCGATATGGTAAACTGGGTCAGCGCACGCCGGCGGAGTGTCATCGCTGCGCTCCCCCGGCGCGCGGTCAGGCGGCGGCGCGGATGGTGGCGCCGAGGCCGGCCAGGGCGGCGCGGATGGCGGCGCGACGGGCCTCGTCCGGCATCGGCATGGGCCGGCGCGACAGGCCGGCCGGCACGCCCTGCACGGCCAGAGCGTATTTCACGTTGGCCGGCAGGTTTTCCGCGCTCAGGGCGTTCCACAGCACCAGCAGCCGCTCATGCAGCGCCTTGGCAGCGGCGTGGTCGCCGGCCTTCATCGCGTTCCACAGCGCGACGTTGGCGTGCGGGGCGGCGGCCGGCATGGCGGCGATGGCGCCGCACGCACCCAGCGCGTAGGACGGGTACAGCAGCGCGTCGATCGCCGTGAAGATCAGCTTGTCCGCCGGCGCGGCGAGCAGCAGGTCGGCCAGCAGCTTGAGGTCGCCCGAGCTCTGCTTCACGCCAACCACCCCCGGTACCTCGCGCATGACGCGCAACAGCAGCGCGGGCGAGAGGTAGTTCCAGGGGATGACGTTGTAGATGATGACCGGCTTGCCGGTGCCCTCGGCAACCGCGCGGAAATGCGCCACGGTGGCATCGTCGTCGGGCTTGAACAGGTAGTGCACCGGGGTGACCTGCAGCGCCGCGATGTCCAGGTGTCGCAGCCGATTAGCGCGGGCGATCGCCTCGTTGGTCGAGTTCACGATGATCCCCGCTAGCACCGGCACGCGCCCGCGCGCGGCGGCGGCCACGGTTTCCATCATGGCGACGAAGTCGTCACGCTCGAAGGTATGGCCCTCGCCGGTGCTGCCGCCGGCGACCAACCCGTGCACCCCGGCGTTGATCTGGAACTCTACGACCTCGCGCAGGGCGGGATGAAGCACGTTTCCATCGGCATCGAAGGGGGTGGCGATCGGCGGGATCACGCCGAAGAGCGGCTGCGGCATCGCGGTTCTCCCTAGGGCTGGCGCGCTCTTGCGGCGCTGCTTGCGTGCGCGGCGCAGTATTCCCGATCGCAGGGCGCGCGTCCACGTGGCATATGGAAACCTCCTGGCCGAACGCGCCAGGCGCCCTTAGGATTTTGCGCCGCCGCATGGCCGGCGGGGTGGAGGGCTGTGGATGGATGCGACCGAGACTGCCGGCGCTGTGGTCGTGGTGGGCCATCCGCTGGTGCAGCACAAGCTGACGCTGATGCGCGACCGCGATACCTCCACCATCGGCTTCCGGCGCATCGCCCGCGAGATCAGCCTGCTGATGGCCTATGAGGTCACACGCGACCTACCGCTGGTGCTGGTCGAGATCGAGACGCCCCTGGAGCGAATGGCTGCACCGCAGATCAGCGGCAAGAAACTGTGCTTCGTGTCGATCCTGCGCGCCGGCAACGGCATCCTGGACGGCATGCTGGACCTGGTGCCGGCGGCACGGGTGGGACATGTGGGGCTGTACCGCGACCCGCAGACCCTGGCCCCGGTGGAATACTACCTGAAGCTGCCCGACGACCTGGCCGAGCGGCTGGTGGTGGTGGTGGACCCGATGCTCGCCACCGGCAACTCCGCCGCGGCGGCGGTGGCGCGGCTGAAGCAGGCGGGGGCGGCGCAGATCCGTTTCGTGTGCCTGCTGGCCGCCCCCGAGGGGCTGGCGCGGTTCCACGCCGCGCACCCGGACGTGACGGTGTTCACCGCCAGCGTGGACCGCTGCCTGAACGACCACGGCTATATCTGCCCCGGGCTGGGCGACGCGGGGGACCGGCTCTACGGGACGAAATAAGGCGCCCCGGCCCGGGCGCTAACGCAGTCCCCGAGCCGGGCGCTAACGCACCACCGGCGCATCCGGCCAGAACCGCGCATCCGCCCGCGCCAGCCCGCCGCCCACGCCGATCGCCGTGCCGTCGGCCCGCCAGCAGGCGGCGCCGGTCATGGTGCCGTCCGGATGGAACTGGATGGCGTTCATGCCGCCGGCCACGTGCGGCAGCATCTGCACCGCATGGCCCCGGTTGCGCAGGCCGCGCAGCACGGTTTCGGGGAAACTGTCCTCCACTTCCAGGGCGTTGCCCTCGGTCCAGACGCGCGGGGCCTCCACGGCCTCCTGCAGGCTCATGCCGTGGTCGATCAGGTTGACCAGCGCCTGCATCGCCGAGGGGAAGATACGCTTGCCGCCGGGCAGGCCGAGGGCATAGATGACCTCGCCCCCGCGCAGCGCCATCATCGGCGACATCGAGGTGGTGACCCGCTTGCCCGGCGCGATCGACAGGGCATTGCCCGGCCTGGGGTCGAAATTGTTCATGTAATTGTTCGGAATGATGCCGGTGCCCGGGATCATGAAGCGGGCGCCGAACAGCGAGTTGATGGTCTGCGTGCTGGCCACCACGTTGCCCTGGCCGTCCGCCACGGTGACATGGGTGGTGTGCGGGCTGGTCGGGCTGGAGACGCCGGCGCCCCATTTCTGCGTGTGCGCCGGGTCGATCAGGGCGCGGCGGGCGGCCGCGTACTCCTTGCTGATGAGCTGCTCCACCGGGACCGCGACGAAATCGGGGTCGGCGGTGGCCGCCGCGCGGTCGGCGAAGGCGATCTTGAGCGCCTCGGCCAGCAGGTGCACCAGCTCGGCGCTGCCGAAGCCCATGCCGGCCACGTCGTAGCCTTCCAGGATGTTCAGCATCTGCACGATATGCACGCCCGAGGCCGCCGGCGGCGGCGGGCCGACGATCTCCCAGCCGCGATAGGTGCCGCGGATCGGCATGCGTTCCATCACCTTGTAGGCAAGCAGGTCGTCGCGCCCGACCAGGCCGCCGCGCTGGGTGATGCAGGCGGCCAGCGCGTCGCCGAGCGCGCCGCCGTGCAGCGCCGCCTCGCCATCGGCGGCGATCAGCCGCAGGCTTTCGGCATAGTCGCCGTTGATGAGCTTCGCGCCTGCCGCGACCGGGCTGCCGCCGGGCAGGTAGACGGCCGCCGCCGCCGCGTCGCGCGACAGGTCGCCAGCCGCCTCGGCGATGCAGGCGCTGAGATAGGGGGTGATGGCAAAGCCGCGTGCGGCCAGGCGGATCGCAGGCTGCATCACGTCGGCCAGAGGGAAGGTGCCGAACCGGCGCAGCGCCTCGCACCAGCCGCGCAACGCGCCGGGGGTGGCGACCGCTTTCGGGCCGACCACATTCTCACGGTCCAGCACGTCGTAATTGTCGGGTGCCGTGTCGGGGACCGAGCGGTACATCGTGGCGGTGGCGGCCCCGGGCACCAGGCTCATGGCGTCCAGCACGCGGTGGCTGCCGTCGGCGAGGCGGATATGCGCGGTGCCGCCGCCGGCCACACCAACCATCATCGGTTCCACCACGGTCAGCGCGAACAGGCAGGCGATCGCCGCGTCGATGGCGTTGCCGCCGGCGGCCAGCATCTCCGCTCCCGCCGCCGAGGCCAGCGGGTGGTTGGTGACCACCATGCCCTTGCTGCCGGTGGCCGGCCGCTTCTCGCAGCGGAACACGGTGGCGGCGCGGTCGCGCCAGGTCGGCGTGGTCATACCGGAGTCTCCCCTCGCATGGTCTGCGGCGAATCTCGCATGCACGCCGGGCGCGCGCCACCCCCGGGGGGCGGATATGGTTGTCATCGGCGGCGGCACAGGTGCAGAGTGCGGCCGTGCAGGTGATGCTTGGCAAGACCGTAAGCATCTCAAAACAATCGGACATTTCGATCCGAAGGGAGGCTCTGATGAAACGTAGGGACCTGTTGAAGACCACGCTGGCCGGCGCCGCCGCGCTGACCGCCCCGCTGGCTGCCCCGCGGCTGGCGCGGGCGGCCGGGCCGTCTCTGCTGAAATTCGTGCCGCATGCCGACCTGGCCTCGCTGGACCCGGTCTGGACTACGGCGGACATCACCCGCAACTACTCGCTGGCGGTGTTCGACACGTTGTACGGCATCGACGAGAACTTCGCCGTGCATCCGCAGATGGCGGCCGGCCACACCGTCAGCGCCGACGGCAAGCTGGTGGAGATCACGCTGCGCGACGGGCTGAAATTCCATGACGGCACGCCGGTGCTGGCCAAGGACTGCGTCGCCACCATCAAGCGCTATGCACCGCGCGAGCCGCTGTCCAGCGTGATGCTCGCGGCGGTGGACGAGTTGACCGCACCGTCCGACAAGGTGATCCGGTTCAAGCTGAAGAAGCCCTTCCCGCTGCTGACCACGGCGCTGGCGCAGTATCAGTCGGCCATCATGCCGGAACGGCTGGCCGGCACGGACGCGATGAAGCAGATCACCGAGGCGGTCGGCAGCGGGCCGTTCCGCTTCAAGGCCGATGAGCGGGTGGCCGGCGCCAAGGTGGTGTTCGAGCGCAACACCGCCTACGTCCCCCGCCCGGACGGCGTGCCCAGCTTCACCGCCGGCCCCAAGGTCGCGCATTTCGACCGGGTGGAGTGGACGGTCATGCCCGACCCGGCCACCGCCGAGGCGGCGCTGTCCAACAACGAGATCGACTGGTGGGAGAACCCCAGCATCGACCTGATCCCGCTGCTCAAGCGCGACAAGAACATCAAGGTGGAGGTGATCGACGTCAGCGGCGAAATCGGCTGCCTGCGCTTCAACTGCCTCAACCCGCCTTTCGACAACCCGAAAATCCGCCAGATCGTGCTGGCCGCGATAAACCAGCGCGACGTGATGGAAGCGGTGGCCGGCGCCGAGCCGTCGCTGATCAAGACCGATGTCGGCATCTTCGTGCCCGGCACGCCGATGGCGAGCACGGTCGGGATCGAGAACACCCACCAGTACACCAAGTTCGAGCAGCTCAAGAAAGACCTGGTGGCCGCCGGCTACAAGGGCGAGAAGATCGTGCTGCTGTCGGCGACCACCATCCCGATCATCCATGCCGAGGCGTCGGTGGCGGCGGATGTGCTGAAGCGCCTGGGGTTCAACGTGGACAACCAGGAGCTGGAATGGGGCACCGTGGTGCAGCGCCGCGCCAGCATGGAGCCGGTGGACAAGGGCGGCTACAACATCTTCTTCACCTTCCTGGGCGGCACCGGCAACGTGACGCCGGCCACCGCGATCGCCATCCGTGGCACCGGCAAGGCGGCCTGGGTCGGCTGGCCCACCAGCGATGCGATGGAAAAGCTGCGCGACGCCTGGTTCGACGCGCCGGACCTGGCGTCGCAGCAGAAGATCTGCGCGCAGATGCAGGCGCTGTTCTGGGACTGGGTGCCGTACGTGCCGCTCGGCATGTTCGACCAGCCAACCGCCTATCACACCTACCTGACGGATATCCGCAAGGGCTACCCGCAGTTCTACGGCGTGCGGCGAGTCTGAGTATGAGCGGGCGCCGGCAAAACCGGCGCCCGCGACTTGCTATGGCAGGGTCGCCAGCCGCTCGCCCAGCAGGGCAAAGAAGCCATCGGCGTCCAGCGTTTCCAGCAGGCGGGCATTTGGCGCACGACCGTTGCGGCCCCAGCGGTCGATGACGGTGCGGCCGCGCGACGGGCCGGGGCCAAGGTCCATCTCGGCATGTACCGGGCGCGTGGTGAACAGCGCGGGCGCCGCCAGCCAGGCCAGCGCGCAGGCATCGTATTCCGCATGCCCTGCCCCACCCAGCCGCCGGGCCGGCGGCACCGACTCCATGATCGCGCAGGCGGCACCTAGGCAAGCGCCGTTGCCGAGGGCGCGCAGCGCGGCGATGCGGGCGGGGGTGCAGACCGCCTGGGCGGCCACTTCCAGCGTCGCCAGCGTCACCGGGCGGCCGCTGGAGAGCAGGATCTGCAGCGCCTCGGGATCGCTCCAGGCGTTGAACTCGGCGGCGGGTGTCACGTTGCCATCCGCCCAGGCGCCGGCCATCAGCACGATTTCGGCGACATGGTCCAGCAGCGCCGGCTCGGTGGCCAAGGCGAGTGCCAGGTTGGTGGCTGGGCCGATGCCCACCAGGCTCACGCCCTGCGGACCGGCGGCGCGCAGCACGGCGCGGATGGCGTCGGCGGCGACGCCCGGTGTCGCCGGCGGCCCCTCCGGGAGCCGCACGCCGCCAAGGCCGTCTCGCCCATGCACCCGCGTCTCAGCCGCGAAGCCGCCCAGCAGCGGCCGATCCGCCCCGGCCACCACCGGCATGTCCCGGCCGGCCAGGCCGACAAGCGCGCGGGCATTAGCCAGGGTATGCGCCAGGCCGACATTGCCGCCGGTCACGCTGACCAGCCGCACATCCAGCCCTGGCGTGCCGAACGCCAGGAACAGCGCGATGGCGTCGTCGGTGCCCGGATCGGTATCGATGATGATGGGGCGGGGGTCGGGCGGCCTGGGCATGGGACGATCCTCCGGAATGGGTGGGCACGGCAGGCGGCACGGATTGCCTGTAAGCAGTTACGTATGGCAACATGGCTCATCTCAGCAATTGGGGCATGCCGCAGCGTCGGTGCCCGGGAACATGGCCATGGCATTCTTTCGCAGGCGTCCGGTCTGGCACTCCGATCCGGCCACTCCGCCGCCCGACCGCGTGGTGCGCCGCTGATGTCCAATCGGGACCTGCGCCGACTGCGGCTGCCGGTCAACCGGGCGGTGCCACCCGGCGACCTGCCGCTGGTCACCGATACGAGCGGCGTTCTGAGCGACACGCAATGGCAGCGCATCGCGTCGCTGGTGTCGGGCAAGCCCGGCGACCGGGGATCGACCGGGCGCGACAACCGGCTGTTCGTCGAGGCGGTGCTGTGGGTGGCCCGCACAGGCGCCGCGTGGCGCGACCTGCCGCCGGTGTTCGGGGTATGGAACAGCGTGTTTCGCCGCCACCGGCGCTGGCTGATTGGTGGCGTGTGGGCGCGAGTATTCGCGGCACTGCGGGACGATGCGAGCTTCGACTATGCACTGGACGAAGGCACGATCCGCCCGCTCCCCGATCGGCGGCACTGAGAACCGGGCCAGGTATCGGTCAGCGGGACCCGCCGTTGACCTGGAAGCATTGCTTGGTGATCAGCCGGCTGTCGTCGGCGGCCAGGAACAGGCCGAGGGCGGCGATATCGGCCGGTTCGATGGCGTCCGGGACGCTTTGCCGGGCGCGGCCGGCGGCGATCTGCGTCTCGTCCTGGAACCACAGCGCCCGCTGGCGCGGCGTGATCACCATGCCCGGGGCGATCGCGTTCACCCGGATGCGCCATTTCCCCACATCGCGCGCCAGCGAATTAGTGAAGCCGACCACGGCGGCCTTGGCGGCGCTGTAAGCCTGCATCGACGGGCCGCCCCCCATCCAGGCCACCGAGCTCATATTGATGATCGAGCCGAAGCCAAGCGCGCGCATCTGCGGCACCACCGCCTGGGCGGCGAAATACTGGTGTTTGAAGTTCACCCCAAGCGACCAGTCGAACTCCGCCTCGGTGACCTCCAGGAAGTCCTGGCGGCGGTCGTTGGCGGCGTTGTTGACCAGCACCGCGGCATCGCCCAGCCGCGCGTGCAGCAGGTCCAGCGCCGCCTTGAGCGCCGCGATGTCGAGCAGGTCGCAGGCGACGAAGTCCGGCCTGGGCGCGCCGCTGGCGGCCACGTCCTCGGCCAGGGCCGTGCCGGCGGCGGCGTCCAGGTCCAGCAGGCCGACCCGCGCGCCGTTGGAGGCGAAGGCGCGCACGAATGCCTCGCCGATGCCGCTGGCGCCGCCGGTGACGATGACGGCACGGCCGGCCAGGCAGGGATAGCGCGTGTCGGTCATGCGATCAGCCGCTCCGTCGTCGGGTCGAACAAGCATATCTTGCGGGTGTCGACGGCAAAGCGGCCGACGGCGCCCGTCGGCATCCGAACGTCCGGAGCCACGCGGCCCAGCACCTTCTCGCCACCCAGGCGCAACACCACGATGGTCTCCGCCCCGGTCGGCTCGGTCAGTTCCACGGGTGCGGAAATCGTCATGGTCGCCGCCGGGTCCTCGCTGAAATAGCGGGTCGGCTCGGCGATGCATTCCGGGCGGATGCCCAGGATCACCGGCCGGCGGAGCCAGTCCGGCCCCACCGCGGCCGGCGCCGGCAGGCGGATGGCATCCGCCCCCTGCCCCACCACCGCGACCGGACCATCGGGGCCGCCCTCCAGCCGGGCGGTGACGGTGTTCATCGGCGGCGCGCCCATGAAGCGGGCCACGAACAGGTTGGCGGGCCGGTTATAGATCGTGTCCGGATCGGCGAATTGCTGCACCGATCCCTGGTGCATCACCGCGATGCGGGTGGCCATCGTCATCGCCTCGATCTGGTCGTGGGTGACGTAGACGATGGTGGAGCCGATGCGGGCGTGCAGTTGCTTGATCTCCATCCGCATCTCGACACGCAGCTTGGCATCGAGATTGGACAGCGGCTCGTCGAACAGGAACAGCTTGGGGTCGCGCACCAGGGCGCGGCCCATCGCCACGCGCTGGCGCTGGCCGCCGGAGAGCTGGCCGGGCTTGCGGGCCAACAGCGGCTCGATCTGCAGCAGCTTCGCCACCCGATCCACCGCCTCGTCCTGCCGCGCCTTCGGCACGCGGCGGCACTCCATGCCGAAGGTGATGTTCTGCCGCACCGTCATGGTGGGGTAGAGCGCGTAGGACTGGAACACCATGGCGATGTCGCGGTCCTTGGGCTGGATGTCGTTGACCACCGCCTCGCCGATCTCCACATCGCCGGAACTGGCCTTCTCCAGCCCGGCGATGATGTTCAGCAGCGTGGACTTGCCGCAGCCGGAGGGGCCGACCAGCACGGTGAAGTCGCCGCTGTCGATCTCCAGGTCGATACCCTTCAGCACCTCGACCGGGCCGAAACGCTTGTGCAGGTCGCGGATACGCAGTGCGGCCATGGTTGCTTCCTACTTGACCGCGCCGGCCGTGAGCCCGCGCATGAAATACTTGCCTCCGGCGAGGTACACGAACAGCGTTGGCGCCGCGGCGATCAGCACGGCGGCACTCTGCACGCCGTATTTCGGCGCCTCCGACACCGTGACCGCCAGCGCGATCAGCGCCGCCGTCACCGGCTGGTGATCGCCGGAGGCGAAGGTGACGCCGTAGAGATATTCGTTCCAGATGCCGGTGAACTGCCAGATGACCGTCACGATCAGGATCGGCGGCGACAGCGGCAGCACGATGCGCCAGAAAATGCGGAAGAACCCGGCGCCGTCGATCTTGGCCGCCTTCATCAGTTCCTGGGGAATGCCCACGTAGTAGTTGCGGCAGAACAGGGTGGTGAAGCTGAGGCCTTGGATGACATGGATCAGCACCAGCCCGGCCACCGTGTTGTACAGCCCGAGGTCCCGCAGCACCAGCACCCAGGGCACCAGCTTCATCTGCTCGGGCAGGAACACGCCCAGGGTGATGATGCCGAACACCCACATGTCGCCCCGGAACCGCCACAGCGAGATGGCGTAGCCCAGCAGCGCGCCGAAGAAGGTGGAGATCACCGTCGCCGGCAGGGTCATCATCATCGAGTTGAACATATAGCCGCGGATGCCGGTGCAATGCTCGGCGATGCAAAGCCCGCTCCAGGCCTCGGTGAAATTGGAGAATTCCAGCCCGTGCGGCAGGCCGATCATGCCGTTCCTGAAGATGTCGGGCGTGCTGCGCAGCGAATTCAGCACCACCACCAGCAGCGGCATCAGATAGATGCAGGCCAGCAGCGTGACCAGGCCATAGACGGCGATACGGGTGCTACGCATTGCGCGCGGCCTTCAAGGTTTGCCACCTTCGGAACACGCCGTACGGCACCAGCACCGCCACCAGCATCAGCAGTTGCAGCACCGCCGCCGCCGAGCCGCGCCCGAGCAGTCCGCGCTGGAACATGAAGTCGTAGACCACCATCGAGGGCAGCACGGTGGAGATGCCCGGCCCGCCGCCGGTCAGCGCCACCGCTAGGTCGAAGGTCTTGATGGCGAATTGCAGCAGTATCACGAACACCGCGATAAAGATCGGCCAGATCGTCGGCAGCACCACCCGGCGATAGGTGCGCAGCGGGCCGGCCCCGTCGATCTGCGCCGCCTTCATCAGGTCGGCATCCACCGAGCGCAGACCGGCCAGGAACAGCGCCATGGCGAAGCCGGAAGCCTGCCAGGCGCCGGCCAGCACGATGCAGTACAGCGCGCGGTCGCGGTCCACCAGCCAGTCGAACCGGAAATCGGTCCAGCCCAGGCCGACCACCACCTTCTGGATGCCGATGCCGGGGTTCAGCAGCCACCCCCACACCACGCCGGTAACCACGAAGGAGACCGCCAGCGGATACAGGAAGATCGTGCGGAACACGTTCTCGCCGCGCAGCTTCTGGTCCAGCAGCACGGCCAGCAAAAGCCCCAGGAACGTGGTGAGCGCCAGGAAACATACGCTGTAGACCACGATATTGGCCGCGGCGATGTTCCAGTTGCGGGTGTGCAGGATGGCGACGTAGTTCTTCAGCCCCACCCAGCCATATTCCGGAAGCAGCGTGGAGGGGGTGAAGGCGATCCACACCGTGTAGAGGGTGAACCCCACCACGTAGAGGATGCTGACCAGCACCGGAACCCAGATGGCCAGGAGAGGCAGCACCTCCCCTGGCGAACGGCGAGCCGCCTTCATCTAGCGGACGTTGTCGACGGCTTCGGCCAGGCGCTCCTGGCCCTTCTTCGGGCTGATCGAATGGTCGGTGACGAACTCGACCAGGCTGTCGATCATCGCTGCGGTGATCTGGTTCGGCTGCGCCATGTTGTGCGCCAGGCTCAGCACCGACTGGTCCGCCTTCACCGCGGCGGCGAGGCTGGCCGACGCCTCGCGTTGGGCGTCCGAGAAGGTCGGGTCGGACAGGTCCATGTCGGTGCGCACCGGCAGCGAGCCGGTGATGCCCGAATACATCTTCTGGGTGTCCTTCTCCATCACCAGCTTGGCCAGCAGGTGCTGCCCGGCGGTGAATTCCGGCTCCTTGCGCTGCCAGAAGATGAAGGCGTCGGCGTTCAGGTCGAAGGCCGGCTTGCCGTTGTCCTGCGGCGCCGGGCCGGTCATGTAGTCGCTGTACTGGTAGCCGGCCTTCTTGTAGACGCCCTGCACCCAGCCGCCCATCAGCAGCATGCCGGCATCGCCCTTCATGAACTTCGGGATGAAGGTCGAATAATGCTGGCTGGCCGTGTTCGGGTCCATCCACAGGCTCATCTTGCGGGTCTGTTCGAAGGCGGCCAGCACTTCCGGGCCCTTCAGCGTGGCGGCGTCCAGTTCCATCACCGCCTTGCGATAGGCGGCCGGCGAGATGCCGGAGAGCGCGATCTCCCAGATCATGCCGTTGTCCCACTTGGTGCCGCCATTGGCGACCGGCTGGATGCCCGCCTTGGCCATCTTCTCGCCGATGGCGTTGTACTCGGCCCAGGTCTTCGGCAGCGCGGTCACGCCCACCTTGTCGGCGGCCTTCTTGCTGATCCAGATCGAATTGATCCGGTACACCTGCAACGGCAGCGAGATCCAGTGGCCGAACGGCTTGTGCAGCTTGATCAACTCCGGCGCCACCACCTTCTCATAGCCGGCGGCGGCCACATCGGCGTCCAGGTTCACGGTCGGCGCGATCTTGGACCAGGCGGCGATCTCCGGCCCCTTGAGCTGGCTGACCGCCGGCGGATCGCCCGACAGGATCTGCGCGCGCAGCTTGTTCATCATGTCGGTGGTGAAGCCCGGCACCGGGTTGTGCTGCCAGTCGCCGCCCGCCTTGGTGAACAGCTCGCCCAGCGCGGTAATCGCCGCCCCGTCGCTGCCGGCACTCCACTGGGTGATCACCGTCACGCGCGGCTTGCCGGCCGCGCGCGCCAGGCGGGGCGCTGATTGCGATATCACCGCCGCACCGGAGGCAGCGAGCAGGGATCGACGGCTGATGGGGTTCATGGGGTTTCCTCTCGCATACCGCGAGTTGTTCCCGCGGTGATATTTGCAGACTGACAGGCTGCCACTTCCCGCGCCCCGAGGCAACGCCGCTCATGCCACGTCGCGCGCCCGCAACAGCATCATCCCGCGCATGGTCATCACCACCTCGCCGTGCTGGTTCAGCACCTCGTTCAGCGAGCGCACCACGCCGCGGTCCGGCTTGCTGCGCGAGCGCGTGGCCTCCTGCACCGTCACCCGCGCGCGCAGCCGGTCGCCCGGGCGCACCGGCTTCAGCCAGCGGATCTCGTCGATGCCCGGCGAGCCCAGGCTGGCATTGGCCGGCACCTGGTGGTCGACCAGCATGCGCATCAGCACGCCGACGGTGTTCCAGCCGCTGGCGATCAGCCCGCCGAAGCTGGAGCGCTTCGCCGCCTCCGGATCGGTGTGGAAGGGCTGCGGGTCATAGCGCCGGGCGAAGTCGATGATCTCCTGCTCGGTGATCTCGTGGTCGCCGAATTCGCTCACCAGCCCCGGGGTGAAATCCTCGAACCAGCGCTCAGGTGCCGCCATGGCGATGCCCTTTCAGGTTGTGACCCGTGGCAGCTTGGCCCGCCCGCCGCGCCGCGCAACCCCCCGCTTGCGCCAGCCGGCGTTTCACGCCATCCGCTCGGCATGCCGATCCTTCTGCGCCCCATGGCACCGCCCGACCTGCCTGCCCTGCTCGACCTCTGGGTGGCCGCCTGGCAGGCGACCCTGCCGGCCACCGACTTCGCCGCCCGGCGCGGCTGGATGGAGGGGCACCTGGCCGTCCTGCACGCCGGCGGGGCAACGACGCTATGCGCTTGCGCCGAGGGGCAAACGCCGTCCGGCTTCATCACCTTCTTCGCCGCCGACGGGCTGGTCGAGCAGCTCGCGGTGCACCCGGACCGGTTCGGCGCTGGCCTCGGCACCGCGCTGCTGGAGGCGGCCAAGCGCCGCCGGCCACAGGGGCTGCACCTGCTGGTCAACCAGGAGAATCCCCGCGCGGTCGCCTTCTACCGCCGCGCCGGCTTCGCCATCATCGCCGCCACCACCAACCCGGACGGCCGCCGCCCGGTCTGGCGGATGGCGTGGCCCGGTTGAGACGCCTCAGGAATCCATCAGATGCCGCGGGTCCGGCTGCAAGTCGCCGCGCTCGATCCGCCGCACGATCTCGGTCAGCCGGCGATGGGTCGGCGCCTGGCGGCCGATCTCCTCGCCCTTGTCGGCGACGAAACCGTTCATGAACTCGATCTCGGTACGCCGACCCTTCAGCATGTCCTGGCCCATCGAGGGGCGCTGCAGGTCGCTGCGCGCCGCGGCATTGGAGCCGGCCAGCATCACCGCCTCCACCTCGGCCAGCGCCTCCGCCTGCCCTTCGGAGGCCAGCGCCAGCTTCTCCGGGTCCAGCTTGCCGATATGCTCAAGCTGGTAGCCCAGCGCCTGCCCGATCCGCACCGCCTCGCCGCCCAGGCGGATGGAGAAGCGGCGGATGGCGTCGTTGCGGTCGATGTCGTTGCCCGCCAGCCCGGTCGCCGCCGAGACGCCGTTGCGCATGCCGTTCAGGCACAGCTTGGACCAGCGTTCGCCCCACAGGTTGGTGGTGACCTTCACGCTGTCGATCCCGGCGATCATGTCGGCGACCATCTGCGCCCGCTCGGTGACCCGCCCATGCACCTCGCCGACGCGGAACACCGTGTGGCTGGCGCCGCCCTTCGGCACCGTGCGCCTGATATGCCCGGCCTCGTACAGATCGACCGAAATGGCCGCCGCGATGCACCCCACCACCCGCCCCCAGCCGACGATGGCGGCGATCCGCTCCTCGTTGATGCAATTTTGCAGCGACAGCACGAACCCGCCCGACGCCAGGTATTGCCGCATCATCAGCGTCGCCCACTCGGTGTCGTAGGACTTCACCGAGATCACCGCGATATCCACCGGCCGCTGCTTCACGAAGGACTGCACCTCCGTCAGGTGCAGGATCGGCGCGCGCACCGTGCAGCGCTCCTCCTCGGTCATGCCGTACAGCTCCAGCCCGCGCGCCCGCACCGCCTCCACATGCTCGGGCCAGGCGTCGATCAGCGTCACGTCATGGCCCAGCCGGAAAAGATGCCCGCCGACATAGCCGCCGACGGCGCCTGCGCCCATCACCGCGATGCGTGGTCCCATTATGCGTCTCCCCCTGGCTGCGCGTATCCGGCAGATTAGCCACGGAAACCCCAAGCCGGATACACCGCGGAGCACAGCCCATGACCTTCACCAACCGACGCCTGCGCCTGCGGGCCGTGCTGCAGGGCGATGCCTGCGTGCACCCCGGCTCGGTGTTCGACCCGCTCTCGGCGCGCATCGCCGAGGATCTGGGCTTCGAGGTCGGCATGTTCGCCGGCTCCATCGCCAGCCTCACCGTGCTCGGCGCGCCCGACATCGTGGTGCTGACGCTGTCCGAGTTCGCCGACCAGATCCGCCGCATCACCCGCGCCGGCGCCCTGCCGCTGCTGGTGGATGCCGACCACGGCTACGGTAACGCCCTATCGGTGATGCGCACGGTGCAGGAACTGGAATCCGCCGGCGTCGCCGCCATGACCATCGAGGACACGCTGTTGCCCCGCCCCTACGGCGACGGCCGGCCCGCGCTGCTCTCGCGCGAGGAGGGGCTGGGCAAGATGCGCGCGGCGCTGGCGGCGCGTGGCGACCAGGCCACCGTCATCGTCGGCCGCACCTCCGCCCTGGCCATCAGCGGCGCCGAGGACGCGGTGGCCCGCGCGAAGCTCTACAGCGAGGCCGGGGTGGACGCACTGTTCTTCACCGGCGTCACCGAGGCGGCGCAGTTGCAGGCGATCCGCGCGGTCACCAGCCTGCCGCTCATCATCGGCGGGTCGGACGCCGATTTCGGCGGGCGCGGCGCGATGGCGGCCCTCGGCGTGCGCATCGCCTTGCAGGGCCACCAGCCCTTCATGGCCGCGGTCCGCGCGGTGCACGAGACGCTGAAGGCGCTGCGCGACGGTGCTGCCCCGGCGACGCTGGCCAACCAGCCCACGCCCGCGCTGATGAAGCAGCTGACGCGGGAGGCCGACTATGCCGCCGCCATCCGCGCCTTCATGGGCGGCTGACGGCCCGCCCCCGTCCACCACAGCCGCAGCGCCGCCAGCAGCCGCACGACCGGCGTGGCGCGCGGCAGCAACCGCACGACCGGCGCGGCGGGCGCCGAGACTGCCGGGCGAGCCACCGCACGGGCCGGCGCGGCGGCGCCGGTCAGCTCGTCCACCGCCCGGCGCACCCGCGCGCGGGCACGGTGCAGCAGCACGCGCTGGTTCTCCGGGGTGATCTGCAACAGCGCGCAGGCCTCCTCGGCGTCCCGCCCCTCCATGTCGCGCAGGATGATCACCGCCTTCTGCCCGGCCGGCATGGTCTCGATCACCGCCTGCACATGCTCCCAGAGCTGCCGGCCGCCCACCACGCGCTCGGGATCCAGCTCCTCCCACAGCCTCGGCGACTCGGCCCAGTGGCCATCGGCCAGGAAGCGCCCGGGATCCACCGCCCGCTCCCCCCCCTGCGCGCCGTCCAGTATCGCCGGCAGCGCCACCATACGGCCCTCCCGCCCGATGCGGGTGCGCGCCCGGTTCAGCACGATGGTGAACAGCCAGCTCGCCAGGCTCGACCGCCCCTCGAACCGCCCGATGCCGGAAAACACCGCCAGCCAGGCGTCCTGCACCACCTCCTCGGCCTGCGCCCGGCTGCCAATGATGCCGCTGGCGACGCCCACCAGCGAGCCATGGAAGCGGCGGATCAGCCGGCGATAGGCGCCCTGGTCGCCCCGGCGCAGCTTTTCCAGGAAATCCGGCTGATCGAACTCGGCATCGTTCATGGTCAGGCTGTATCCTGCGGGTACGTTGCCGAGTGTATCAGAGGCGACGACGGCCTGTAACGCCCCGCGGCATGCCGGAGTCCATTCACCGCGGACACCACGGTCCGCAACCCACGGAGACCGAAGTGTTGCGATGCCAGGATGTCAGCGAGCAGGCGACCGATTACATGGAGCACGCGCTGCCGGTGCGCCAATGGCTGGCCGTGCGGTTCCATCTGCTGATCTGCAGCATGTGCCGCGCCTACATGGACCAGCTGCGCAAGACCACCCGCCTGCTGGCGCGTGGCCACCTGCCGCCGCCACCGCCGGACGTCGAGCGCCGCCTGCTGGATGCCTCCAGCCGGCCCCCCGTGGAGCAACCCCCACCGGAGCCGCCCGTATGACCTACCTGCCCGCCCGCCGCCCCGCCCCCGAAGGCGTCGCCGACCGCTACGGCTTCCGCCACGCGACCCGCAGCGAGGCGGCGCACGACGCCTTCGCCCATGCCACCGAGGGCCTGCTGGCCTATCGGCGTGACACCGGCACCGCCATCGAGACCGCCTTGCGGGCCGACCCCACGATGGCTGCCGCGCACGCCCTGCAAGGCTTCGCGCTGATGCTGGCCGGGCGCGAGGAAACCCTGGCCGCCGCCCGCGCCAGCCTGGCGGCCGCCCAACCGGTGACCGAGGACGAAACCGCCCTGGTGGCCGCCCTCGGCCAGGCAGTGGCCACCGGCCCGCTGGCCGCCGCCGCCGTGCTGGAGGCGCATCTGCAGCGCCGCAAGCTGGTGCCGTTGCTGGTTAAGCTCGCCACCATGCTGCGCTTCCTGGGCGGCGACGGCGCCGGCATGCGCCGCGCCACCACGGCGGTGCTGCCGCACTGGGCGCCGGAACACCCCGGCTACGGCTACATCCTCGGCTGCCACGCCTTCGCCCTGGAGGAAACCGGCGACTTCGCCGCCGCCGAAGCCGCCGGCCGTGCCGCCATCGCCGCGGCGCCGGAAGACCCCTGGGCGGTGCACGCCGTCGCCCATGTGCTGGAAATGACCAAGCGTCCGGCCGAGGGCATCGCCTGGATCGAGGGCTGCCGCCAGGGCTGGAGCGGCTGCAACAATTTCGCGTACCACCTCTATTGGCACCTGGCGCTGTTCCACCTGGAACAAGGCGACACCGCCCGCGTGCTGGCGCTGTACGACCGAGCCATCCGCCCGGACCGCAGCGAGGACAACCGCGACTTCGCCAACGCCGCCTCACTGCTGTGGCGCCTGCGCCAGGACGGCGTGCCGGTCGGCGGCCGCTGGGCCGAACTGGCGGATATCGCCCGCCGCCGCCGGCACGAGGCGACGCATGTCTTCACCGCCCTGCACCGCCTGTTCGCCCTGGTCGCCGTCGGTGATCGCCCGGCCGCGCATGACGCCGCCCGCGCGCTGGCGAGTACCGACGCCGGCGAGCAAGCGGCGGTGGCCGCCGGCATCGGCCTGCCGCTCGCCCGCGCCATCATGGCCCTGCTGCCCGAGGAGGGCCCGCCGCCGCCGCTCGACGGCCTCGCCGCCGGCCTGGCCCCGCTCGGCGGCAGCCACGCCCAGCGCGACGTGTTCATGCGCACCCTGATCCGCCTGGCCGCCGCCCGCCAGGACAGCGCCACGCTGGCCGGCCTCGTCGCCACCCGCCGCCGGTTGATGCGTGACGACGCCTTCCTGCGCCGGCTGGGGGGCCGCTCGGGGGACCGGTAGCCAAGCCGGCGGCGCGCTCCTACCATCCCCCATCCGGGGGGAGAACGGCCATGAAGATCACCGCAATCCGGCTGAGCCGCCTGCGCGGCACCATGCCGACCGACGGGGCGTTCTGGGAGGAGCGCCTGGTCCGTCCCATCGACATCTACGCCGAGTACCGCGCCCGCGACGATTTCGAGGGCGGGGTCCAGGCTGACCCCGGCCATTTCCGCATCGAGGCGTATTTCCTCCAGATCGAGACCGATGACGGCGTCATCGGCATCGCCGGCCCGGTGCCCGAGGGCGTCGCCAGCATCATCGCCGGCCGGCTGCGCCCCATCCTGCTCGGCCGCGACCCGGTCGCGCATGAACTGCTCTGGGACCAGATGCACCGCATCATGGTCCATGGCCGCCAGGGCGACGCCATGCTGGCGATCAGCGCGGTGGATTGCGCGCTGTGGGACCTCAAGGGCCGCTGGCTCGGCCAGCCGGTCTACCGCCTGCTCGGCGGCCCCACCCGCGCGGCGGTGCCCGCCTATGCCAGCATGCTCGGCTTCAACGTGCTCGACGCCGGGCGGGTGCGCGCCCGCGCCCAGGAATACCAGGCGAAGGGCTACCGCGCGCAAAAGTGGTTCTTCCGCCACGGCCCGATGAGCGGCCCCGAGGGCATGCGCAAGAACGTGGAACTGGTGCGCACCCTGCGCGACGCGCTGGGGCCGGACGACGACATCATGCTCGATTGCTGGCAGGCGATGGACGTGCCCTACGTCATCGAGCTCGCCGGCCGCATCGCCGAATTCCGCCCCAAATGGCTGGAGGAATGCGTCATGCCCGACCGCATCGACAGCTATCGCCGCATCAAGGACAAGATCAGCATCCCGCTCTCCGGCGCCGAGCACGAATACACCCGCTGGGGCTTCCGCCGCTTCATCGATGCCGGCGCGCTGGATATAGTGCAGCCCGACATCTACTGGTGCGGCGGCATCTCCGAAACCCTGAAGATCATCGCCTGCGCCACCGCGCACGACCTGATCGTCATCCCGCACGGTCACTCCACCCCGGCCGGCATCCACGTCTCGCTGGCGCAGTCGCCGATCCATACGCCGTACCAGGAATACCTGGTGAAATGGAACACCATCCACCAGCATTTCCTGGCCCACCCGGTCGTCCCCGAAGGCGGCATGATCCGCTGCAACGACCTGCCCGGCATCGGCATGGACCTCGACCCGGCCAAGATCGAGGAAGAAACCGAGGCATTCGCCTAACCGAACAAAGTTTTTTTGCTTCTTTGTTTTCAAACAAAGAAGACTTGTTTTTGCTAAAACCCCCCGCTCCGCCGCCAGGGAAACCCACGCCCCCCTGGCGGCGCCGCAGCCTAGGCCGCGGTGAAACAGGGCACCGGCGGCCCCCCATCGGTGGGCACGAATTTCAGCTTCACCGCCTGCCCGATCGACAGGCTATCCGGGTCGGTATCGACGATATTGGTCATCATCGTCGGCCCTTCGGCCAGCGTCACATAGGCCAGGGTGTAGCCGGCGCGGCGCATCGGGCTGTAGCTGTAGATCACCCCCTTGCCCGAGGCTTCCTCCCACGCCGTCTCCCCGAAGCAGAACGGACATACCGCGCGCGGATACCAATGCGCCTTCTTGCAGGCGGTGCAGCGGCGGATCAGGAACTTGCCCTCTTCCGCCGCCTTGTAGAACGGCTCGCTCTCCGGGTTGTTGGCCGGCGCGGTGATCTTGCGTTCGCTCATCTCTCTCACTCCCGGCCCAGAACCACGGTCGCCGCGCCATGCCGGCTGCCCAGCAGGCCGCCGATCCCGGTCGCCACCGCCAGGTCGCAATTCGGCACCTGCACCTTCGGGTGCGCCTCCCCGCGCAACTGCCGCACCGCCTCGATCACCTTGGTGATGCCGCCGCGATTGGCCGGATGGTTGTTGCACAGCCCGCCGCCATCGGTGTTGAACGGCAGCTTGCCCACGCCGGAGATCAGGTTGCCGTCCATCACGAACCTGCCGCCCTCGCCCTTGGCGCAGAACCCCAGATCCTCAAGCTGCATCAACACCGTGATGGTGAAGCTGTCGTAGATCGAGGCATATTTCATGTCGGCCGGCTTCACCCCGGCTTCGGCGAACGCCGCCGGGCCCGACCAGGCGGCGCCGCAATAGGACAGGTCCACATCGCCGCCCATCTGCCCCTTCGGCGCCTCCGCCGCGCCCATGATCTTCACCAGCGGTCGCTTGAGCTGGCGCGCGATCTCCGGCTTCACCACCACCAGCGCGCCGCCGCCATCGCTGATGATGCAGCAATCCAGCCGGTGCAGCGGGTCGGAGACCATCGGGCTGTCCAGCACCTCCTGCACCGTCACCACGTTGCGCAGCATGGCGTGCTCGTTCCACTGCGCATGATGGCTCGCGGCCACCTTGATCCAGGCGAGCTGCTCGCTGGTGGTGCCGAACTGGTGCATGTGCCGCTTGGCCACCATGCCGTAGACATTGGTGGTCACCGGCGCGAAATGGCTCTCCCACGGGCTGTCGGCGATCTGCGGGTTGCCGGGGCGCGCCGCGGTGCCGGTCTGCACCCCCTCGCTGCGCGGCCGGCCCGAGAGCGTGATCAGCGCCACGCTGCACTTGCCCGCCGCGATCGCCTCGGCGGCATGCCCCACCGCCATGATGTAGGAGGAGCCGCCGATATCGGTGGAATCCACATGCTTCACCCGCAGGTTCATGTAGTCCACCATCGACAGCGGCCCCATTCCGGGCGCATCGCCGGCGCAGAAATACCCGTCGACATCGTCCTTGCGCAGCCCGGCATCGGCCAGCGCGCCCACCGCGCACTCGGCATGCAGCTGGGCCACGGATTTGTCGGGCGCCTTGCGCGTGGGGTGCTCGTATGCCCCCGCGATATACGCCTTGCCGTTGATGCTCATCGTCTTCCTTTCCTCAGGCCAATGAAACGCGCGCCGTCAAACCTCGACGACGATATAGTCCTGCTCGACCGACACCGCGAAGGTCTCGGCCACGAACGGCCCGCGCGCCAGCGTCTCCCCCGGCTCCACGGTCACCTCGTACGCCTTCACCCGGGTGTCGTTCGGGTCGCACCACGACTGCCCGGTGCGGATGTCGTATTCCCAGCCATGCCACGGGCATTTCAGCATCTCCCCCGGCCGCGAATAATCGAACCGCCCCGGCTCGCGGGAGGTCACCAGCCCCACCAGCGTGCCGCGGCACAGCTCGCCGCCCTGGTGCGGGCAGCGGTTCAGCAGCGCGAAATATTCGCCACCATGGTTGAATATGCCGATCTCGCGCCCCCGCACGGTGACGATCTTGCGTCCGCCCGGCGGAATCTCCCCCGCCGTCGCCACCACATGCCGCGCCATGCTCAGGCGAACCCGTACACCGCGCGCGCGTTGTCCGCATAGATCATCCGCTGCTCGTCCTCGCTCAGCCGCAGCTTGATCGACTGGCCGGGATTGTCCATGTCCCAATGCGGATAATCGGTCGCGTACAGCACCCGGTCCCAGCCCATCCAGTCGAAGATGCGCCGCAGATCCTCCGGCCGCTCCGGCTCGTCGGCGGGCTGGGTCGTGTACCACATGTGCTGGCGCAGATACTCCGAGGGCTTCTTCGTCAGATGCGGCAGCTCGTCGCGCATCCGGTCGAAATGCCGGTCCAGCCGCCACGCCACCGAGGGCACCCAGGCCAGCCCCGCCTCCACGATCACCACCTTCAGCGCCGGGAACCGCTCGAACACTCCCTCGCACACCAGGCTGATCGCCAGCGCCTGCTGGGAGATCGCCACGTTGTGCTGCTCCTCCACGTAGTAGCTCGCCCAGCCGCCGCCGGTGATGGCATGCCCGTTGTAGCCGGAGGTATGCAGCCCCACCGGCAGCCCCAGCCGCGCCGCCGCCTCGTAGATCGGCCAGTAGCGCCGCCGCCCCAGCGGCTCGATCGTGTGCGTCACCATCGAGACCTGCACGAAATCCGTATTTCCCGCCCAGCGTTCGATCTCGGCCACCGCCGCCTGCGCATCCTCGCCCGGCACCACGATCGCCGCCTTCAGGCGCCTGTCCTTCTGCGTCCAGTGCTCGTACTGCCACTGGTTGATGGCGCTGCACACGGCGGCGCCGAAATCCTGGTTGCGCTGGTCCATGCCGTGCGGCGCCAGCAGGTGCAGCAGCCCGTATTCCACGTTGTGCCGGTCCAGCAGCTGCTTCTGCAGGAACGCCAGGTCCGAGCCCGGCGGCCCGCCATTGGGCGGCCAGGAATCGGTGCGCGACAGCGCCGGCGCCGTCTTCGGATAGGGCGAGCCGTCGGTGAACGGTACCGGGAAGCGATGGCCGTAGGTGTCCAGGTGGTCGCGCCAGCGCTTCGACAGATAGGGATGCAAGTCCTTGGGCGAGCGCAGCGCGTGATGCACGTCGCAATCGATCACCCGCAGCCGCGACCGCGATTGCCGCTCGGCGGCGTCGGCGGTCAGGATCGTGCCGTCCTCGGGACTCATGTCATGGCCTCCTGCAGACGCGGATACGTATCCAGCGGATTGTCCACCAGCACGCGCGGCCGCAGCGCCACGGGGAACCCCTCGGGGAAGGCCGCGTCGCCGTCGAACTGCGCGTGCGGATAGTCGGTCGAGAACAGCAGCATGTCGTCGCAGCCGATCTGCTCCAGCACCACGGCCATGTCCGCCGGGTCGGGCGGCGCGTCGCTCGGTTGCAGGGTGAAGCGGATGTGCGCGCGCATGATCTCCGCCGGCGGCCGGTCCACCCACGGCACCTCGGCGCGCACCCCGCGCCAGGTCTTGTTGGCCCGCCACATGAAGTTCGGCAGCCAGGTGAACCCGGTCTCGATGCCCACCACCTTCAGCTTCGGGAATTTGGTGAACACGCCCTCATGGATCAGGTTCAGGATCTGCGACTGGAACCCCTGGGCATTCAGCACGTAGTCCTCGATATGGTACGAGGGCCAGCCATTGCTGCTGGTGGCATGCCGCGCGGCGCTGCCGGCATGCACCCCGATCGCCAGCCCGTGCCGCTCGGCCGCCGCATAGATCGGCCAGAACTGCCGCCGCCCCATCGGCGCGTCGCCCATCGCCAGGAACAGCACCTGCACGAAGCGCCGGTCGCCGGCCAGCCGCTCGATCTCCTCCACCGCCAGCTCGGCGTTCTGCACCGCCACGGTCATGGAGGCGCGCAGCCGCGGCTCGCGGTCCAGCCACTCGGCCGCCAGCCAGTCGTTCATCGCCCGCGCCATCGCGGCGGCGAAATGGTCGTTGTAGACGGCCTGGGTGCCATAGAGCGGATTGCAGATCGCCAGGCGCGAGCCGAACCCGTCCAGCGCCTGCGCCCGCAGCATCTCCAGGCTGCTGCCCGGCTTGGCGCCCCCCGGCTTGGTGCCCGTTGCCGGGCCAGGCGCCGGCCGCCAGTCGGCCCGGCCATGCGCCGGCACGTTGGGCGGAAAGCTGGCCAGGTCCATGCCGTCAATGCCGCGCACCGTCACCTGTTCGCGCCAGTACGGATCGAAATAGGGCAACAGCGCCGCCATCCCCGGCACGGCGGGATGCACGTCGCAGTCGATGCCGCCGGCGGTCGCGCCCATGAACATTCCTTCCCGTACCCGCAACGCTACACCCGTCCGCGCCGCCGCGTCCACACGCGCCCCTTTTGCCCCCTCTTTTGACAGCCCCCTTTTGACAGCGCCCGGCCCGACGCCGGATGCTGCCGGCGACGCCGCTACCCCCCTTCGAGGAGTCTCATATGGCCGACCTGTTCGTCTGCCTCACCTTCGACCACGACAACGTCTCCGGCGCGATCGCCCGCGACACCATCACCCCCACCGCGATCAGCCGCGGCGATTTCGGCATCGCCGCCACCCAGCGCATCCTGCGCCTGCTGAACGAGCAGCGCCTGCCCAGCACCTGGTTCATCCCCGGCCACACCATCGAGAGCTACCCCTCCTGCGTCGCCGCCGTGCACGCCGCCGGCCACGAGATCGGCAACCACGGCTGGACCCACCGCGTCCCCTCCACCCTGGGGCCCGAGGGCGAGGAGGCAGAGCTGCTGCGCGGCAGCGACTCCATCACCCGCCTCACCGGCCGGCCGCCGCGCGGCTACCGCTCCCCCGCCTGGGACCTCAGCCCGGTCAGCGTGGACCTGCTGCTCAAGCACGGCTTCGTCTACGACAGCTCGATGATGGGGCACGACTACATCCCCTATCAGGCGCGCAAGGGCGACCGGATCACCCTGCTGGAGCCGATGGAGTTCGGCCCGGACACGGCGCTGGTGGAAATGCCGATCTCCTGGTCGCTCGATGACTTCCCGCATTTCGAATACACCCGCTCGCCCGCCGGCATCCTGCCCGGCAACGCCAACGCGCGCCTGGTGATCGAGAACTTCATCAACGAATTCCGCTACATGAAGAAGTATTTCGACTGGGGGGTGCTGACCTACACCTTCCACCCCCATGTCATCGGCCGCGGCCACCGCATGTTCATGCTGGAACACATGATCGCGACGCTGCGCGCGGAAGGCGCCACCTTCGTCACCATGGAAACCGCGGTGGACGAATACCGCCGCAAATACCCGGCCGGCGTCAGCCTGCGCGGCAAGTAGCGTGGGGGAGGAAGCAGATCCACATGGAGGCGGAGAGGCGGGGAGGCGGGGAGAAGCAAGGGCGACACGGCGCCTTTCTTCTCCCCGCCTCCCCGCCTCCATGTGAAGCGTCCTGTCTACCCGGCCAGCACGCTCTCCCGGTGCACCCCCCGGCAATCCATCTCGAACTCCAGGTCCACCACCGGCGGCCGGCAATACTGCCAGGTCGCCCCATGCCGAGCCGCGCCTCGCCGCACCAGTTCCTCGGCGAAGAACGGCGCGATGTCGTGCACGGTATACACCTGCACCCCGGTGGCATCCGCCCAGCCGAAGCCCAGGGCACCCATCCGCCGCTCCATCTCCCCCAGCACCCAGCGCGCCTTGGCGCGGATGCCGGCCGGGCTGACATCGCCCAGCGCGGTGGTGAAGTCGCGGTAGTTGCCCCTGCCCTCCTGCGCCTCGCCGCTGCCGGCCACCACGAACGAGGGTGCCGCATCCGGCGCCGGCACCGCGTAGCTGAAGGCATGGAACCCCGGCGCGTCCGGCGGGTCGATCTCCGGGCACACATTGGCCCGCGCCACCTGGTTCAGCCCGTCCGCCGGCACGCCCCACTGTTCCAGCACGCCGTAATAGGCGCGGTTGAACGCCACGAACCCCGCCTCGGTGAACGGCGCCGGCGAGCGCAGCTCGCAGGCGGCAAACGCGGTGCGCGGCAGCCCGGCGGCGTCCAGATGCGCGGCGATCCGCGCGAACCCCTCGGCCAGCGGCACCGTGCGGGCGAACCGCGCCCGCTCCAGCCGCCAGCCCGGCAGCGCCGCCACCCCGGCGGAATACTGGAACACGCCCTTCACGAAGCGGAACCCGCGCTCCGGCAGTTCGATCACCTCGGCCATCCCGTCCCCCTCAGGCCACGCTGCCCACATAGCCGTCGCGCTGCGGATCGGCCCCGCCCTGCAACACGCCATCCCACAGGCTGATGCCGTGCACGCCGGCGAAGGCGTAGCTGATCGGCTGGCGGTTCACCTGGTATCCCATTGCTTCCACGGCTTTCTGCACGCCGCGCGGAATGCGGTTGGAGATGTCGATGGCATCCGTGGTGGCCGAGAAGCGCGGCGCCATCACCGCCTCCTGCATGCCCATGCCGAATTCCAGCACATTCAGCAGCACCTGCAGGATGGCCACGCCGATCCACGCGCCGCCCGGCGCCCCAAGCGTCAGCACCGGGGTATCGCCCTCGAACACGATGGTCGGCGACAGCGTCGAGAAGCGCCGCTTGCCCGCCGCGATCGAGCCGGCGCGGCCCGGCCGCGGGTCGTACCAGTTCATCGCCCCGTTCAGCATGAAGCCGGTGCCGGGTGGAATCACCCCCGACGGCGTGCCCAGCGTATGGGTGACGGAGACCACCATCCCGTCGGCATCCACCGCCGAGATCGTGGTGGTGTGCCGCGCATCCCCCGCCGCGCGGGTCAGCCTCGCCTTCTCGCCCGCCCGGATGCGCGCGGCACAGGCATCGGCATAGGCGTCCGACAGCAGCCGGTCGAGCGGCGGCGGCACGAAGGCCGGGTCGCCGATATGCTCGTCTTTGTCCCGCCCTGCGATCTTCATCGCCTCGGCAACCACGCGGATATATTCGGGCGTGTTGTGCCCCAGCGCCACCAGGTCGAACCGCTCCAGGATGCGCAGCATCTCGGCCACCACCACGCCCCCGGCCGGCGGCGGCGGCGCGGCGATCCGCCGGCCGCGATACAGGATGCTCAGCGGCGCGCACCGCGTCGCGGCGAACCCCGCAAGGTCGGCCGCCGACAGCAACCCGCCATGCGCCCGCATATCCGCCACGATCCGCTGCGCCAACGCCCCGGTGTAGAAGCTCTCCACCCCCTCGCCCGCCAGCAGTCGCAGCGTGCCGGCCAGGTTCGGGTTGCGCACCATGTCGCCCAGCCGCTTGGGCGTACCGTCGGGGCGCATGTACAGCCCGCGCCCCTCCTCGGTCAGCGCCAGCTTGGCGGCATAGGGCAACCGCCCGTAACCAGCCTCGTTCATGGCGAACACGCCCGCCACATGCGGCCGCACCGCCCAGCCCTCCTCGGCCACCGCGATCGCCGGCACGAACAGATCCGCCCACCTGGCCCGCCCGAACGCCGCATGGGCGGCGCCGAACACCCGCAATATGCCCGGCGTGGTCACCGCGGCATGGCCCAGCTCGTTCACCCCGCCCTTCACCACATAGCCGAACCCGTCGCTGCACTCGCGCTCGAAAATGCCCGCCCACATCTCCGGCGTGCAGCCCGCCGGGCAGGTGGAAAGCCCGTCGATCACCAGGTTGGCGCCGGTTTTCGGGTCGAACACCTGCATGGTACCCAGCCCGCCCACGCCGCACATCATCGGGTCCACCACGCCCTGGGTGAACGCGCAGGCCAGCACGGCATCCACCGCGTTGCCGCCGGTGCGCAACATCTCAGTCCCCGCCTCCACCGCCTCCGGCTGCGGGGCGACGATCATGGCGCGCGGGGTGGGCAGGCGGCGTTCGGGGCGGGGCATGGCGGGGTCCTGTCAGCCGGGTCGCGGCGCGCGGTTGGCCTGGAAACCCATGCTGGCCTCCGGCTCGCAATCGGTGGTGCGCAGATAGGGCTTGATGTCGATCAGCGGCGTGCCGTCCACGCAATCCAGGTAGCGGACCATCAGTCGCCCCTGCGCGTCGATCCCCTCGAACTTCACCACCGACAGCCCGATCGGGTTCGGCCGGCGCGGCGTGCGGGTGGCGAACACGCCGCGCGGCTGGTCGTCGAACGGCGGCTTGAACACCATTTCCGGCTCGCCCGCCCGGTCCAGCCAATACAGCAGGATCAGGTGGCTATACCCCTCGATGGAATGCAGCCCGTCGCGGAATTCCGCCAGCAGCTCGGCATGGCACAGCGGCGGCGGATCGGCCCGTCGGCCGTTGCGCGGGCATTCCGAGGTGCTGTGCCAGGGCGTGTGCAGCACCCCGATCGGCCGGACGGTGAACATGCTACCAGTCCATCGCCGGCCGCTTGTCCGCCCAGGGCTGCACCTGCTCGAACGCGGCGGCCGCCTGCAACACGCCCAGATCGTCGAACCGCCGCCCGACGATCTGCATCCCCACCGGCAGCCCGGCGCTGGTGAAGCCGCACGGCACCGTCGCCGCCGGATTCCAGGACATGTTGAACGGATAGGAGAACTCCGCCCATTGCAGCCAGTCCCACGGGTGCTGAGGCCAGTGTTCCGGGCTCAGCCGCTCCGCCGGGAAGGCCGCAACCGACACGGTCGGCGTGATTACGAAATCCAGGTCCGTGAAGGAGGCGTGAATGGCTGTGATGTAGGCGTGCTTGCGCTCCTTCAGCGCCAGGTAGTCGGTGACCGACATTTCCGACCCGGCGCGGATGCAGGCCACCAGCCCGGGGTCCATCTGCGCCTCCCACTTCGCCAGCTTCGGCGCCATGCGGGCCATGTGCGCCGACCAGAAGCCGCGCCCCAGCTCGGGCCCCAGCCGGCCCCAGGCCGGGGTGAACTCCTGCATCGCCAACCCCGCGCCGGCGGCGAAACGTTCGGCCGCGGCGCGCACCAGTCCGGCCACTTCGGGGTCCACCCGCGCATGGCCCAGATCGGCGCTGAACCCCACCCGGGCGCCCTTGATGCCCGCGTTCAGCCGGCCGGTGTAATCGGCGGGCCATGCCTCCAATGTCGTATGATCAAGCGGATGCGGCCCGCCCATCACCTCCAGCATCAACGCCGAGTCGGCCACCGTGCGGGTCATCGGGCCGATATGGGAGGTGAAGTCCCCCACCGGCACCGGATGATACGGCACCCGCCCGAAACTCGGCTTCAGTCCGAAAATGCCGCAGAAATGCGAAGGCATGCGCACCGAGCCCGCGCCGTCGCTGCCCTGGTGCAGCGCGCCATACCCCGCCGCCGCCGCCGCCCCCGCGCCGGCCGAGGAGGCGCCGGCGTTGTAGCCCTGTTTCCAGGGGTTGGAGGTAATCCCGGTCAGCGGGCTGCGCGATACCCCGGTCCAGCCGAATTCCGAGGTGGTGGTCTTGCCCACCACCACCGCGCCGGCCTGCTTCAGCCGGGACACGATCGGCGCGTCCATCGGCGCGCGGAAGCCCTTCTGCATGTGGCTGCCGGCTTCAGTGTTGAAATCCTTGGTCCACACCAGGTCCTTGATGGTCACCGGCAGGCCGTGCAGCCGGCCCAGCTCGCCGCCGCCCATCACCGCGCGCTCGGCCGCGCGGGCGCCTTCCATCGCCAGCTCGGGGTCGAGTGCCGCCATCGCGTTGATCTTCGGCTCCAGTTTGCCGATGCGCGACAGCAGCGCCGTCATCACCTCCACCGGGGAGATCTTCTTCTGCCGGATCATCGGCGCGAGTTCGGTGGCGGGCAGGAAGCCTAGATCTTCTTCGGTCACCGTCATTCCCTCAGAGCGGCAGTTCGTTCTCGGCGCGCAGCATGCGGATGGCCTCGCGCCACACCGCCACCGTCTCGGCCACGTCCGACGCCTGGTGGGTCGCCGAGGTGAAGCCGCCGAGGCGCGGGTTCAGGTCCACGCCGTTGGCCAGCACGGCCAGGCGCATGCGGTTGTTCAGCCGCGCCGGCTGGGACTTCAGCTCCTCCATGGTGCAGGCCAGCGGGTCGAATTTGTGCGGCGTGATGTCCCGCCCCTCGGGGTTCATGAACAGGTGGAAGCCCGAGGAGGTGCCGTAGACCGCCCATTTCAGCCCGGCCTCGGCCAGCACCTCGTTCAGCCCGTCGCGCAGCGTGGCCGCCGTGGCGGCCGCCTTCGCGCAGGCGTCGGTCTCGGCCAGGATGGTGAGGCAGGCGATGCCGGCGGCGGCCGAGACCGGGTTGGCGTTGAACGTACCGGGATGGCCGATCTTCTCGCGCCCGGCGCGGGCGGCGGCGGCGAAGTCCAGCAGGTCCAGGATGTCCTTGCGCCCCACCACGCAGGCGCCGGGCAGGCCGCCGGCGACGATCTTGGCGAAGCTGGACAGGTCCGGCGTGATGCCGAACGCCACCTGCGCGCCGCCGGGCGAGACGCGGAATCCGGTGACCACCTCGTCGAAGATCAGCAGCGCGCCGTATTGCGTGGTCAGCCGCCGCAGCCCGTGCAGGAACTCCGGCGTCAGCGGCACCTGGCCGAAGCTGGAGCCGGTGGGCTCCACGATGATCGCCGCGATATCCGGGTTGCCGGCCAGCGCCGCCTCCACCGCGGCCAGGTCGCCCGGCGTCACCAGGATGGATTTCTGCGCCACCCCCGGCAGCACGCCCGGCGTGGGCGAGCCGTCATAGTGGTTGGAATAGCCGCTGGTCATGTGGTCGTGCCAGCCGTGGAAATGCCCCTTGAAGCGCAGCAGCGTGTCCCGCCCGGTGAAGGCACGGGCCAGCCGCACCGCCATCAGCGTCGCCTCGGTGCCCGAGGAGGTGAAGCGCAGGCGCTCGGCCGAGGGCACCAGGCGCTGGATGGCCTTGGCCCAGAGGATCTCGCGCGGATGGCTGGCGCCGAACTGGCTGCCCTCGGCGGTCGCCTCGGCCACCGCGGCCATCACGGTCGGGTGGCAATGGCCCAGGATCAGCGCGCCGTGGCCGCCGAAGAAATCGATGTAGCGGTTGCCGTCCACGTCCCATTTGTGCGGCCCCAGCGCGCGCTGGATATACACGCCGTACGGATCGACATGCCGCGCGTCATGGGTGATGCCGCTGGGGAACAGCGACGCCGCCTCCGCCGCCAGCGCCGCCGAGCCGGCGGTGCGGCTGCGATAGGCGGCGACAATACGGGAATTGGTCCTGGGGTCGTCCAGGGAAGCCGCGGTCGACATCGCCATCTCCTCATGCGTGCTGCGCATTCTTGCGGAAGCGGCGACATACTGCGACGCTCTGGCCATCTTGTGGAGGGGGCGGGTATGTACGATCTCATTTTGCGTGGCGGCCGGGTGATCGATCCGGCGCAGAACGTCGACGACACCGTCGATGTCGCCTTCGCCGAGGGCCGGGTGGCGGCCATGGGGCTCGACCTGGGCGAGGCCGCCGAGACGCGCGACGTGTCCGGCAAGATCGTGGTGCCCGGGCTGATCGACCTGCACACCCATGTGTATTGGGGCGGCACCTCGCTGGGCGTCGATCCCGACGCCTATGCCAAGGCCAGCGGCTGCACCACGCTGATCGACGCGGGCTCGGCCGGGCCGGGCAATATCCACGGCTTCCGCAGGCACGTGATCGAGCCGGCCGAGGTGCGCATCCTGCCGTTCCTGAACATTTCCTTCGCCGGCATCTTCGCCTTCCACTGGGACCTCAACGTGGGCGAATGCACCGACCTGCGGCTGCTGAACCCGCGCATCGTGCTGGCGGTGGCCAAGGAGCAGGCGGACCTTGTGGTGGGCATCAAGGTGCGCATCGGCGCCGGCACCTCGGCGGGGTTGGGCATCCTGCCGATGCAGATGGCGATGGAGGTGGCCGAGTATGCCGGGCTGCCGCTGATGGGCCACCTGGACAATCCGCCGCCGCCGCGCTCCGAGGTGATGGCGATGCTGCGGCGGGGCGACATCCTGACCCATTGCTTCCGCCCCTTCCCCAACGCGTCCGCCGCGCCGGACGGCAGCGTGCATGCCGACGTGCTGGCGGCGCGCGAGCGGGGGGTGATCTTCGATATCGGCCACGGGCGCGGCAGCTTCGGCTTCGACACCGCGATGGCGATGCTGAAGAACGGCTTCCTGCCGGACGTGATCAGCAGCGACGTGCACCTCACCTCGATCGAGGGACCGGCGTACAACATGCTGGTGACCATGTCGAAATTCCTCGCCATGGGGGTGCCGCTGAAGGAGATCGTGCGGGCCAGCACCATCAACGCGGCGCGCGCGGTGCGGCTGGACGACCGCGGCACGCTGGGCGACGGGCTGCTGGGCGACGCCACCATCCTGGAACTTGAGCGCGGGCCGGTTACCTTCATGGACTCGATCGGCGACACCATGACCGCCAACCAGCAGATCGCCTGCCGCGGCATCGTGCTGGGGGGGAAGTGGTGGCACGGGTGAGGCTGTGCCCGGTTGAGGGAAGGAAGGGGTTCTTTTTTGAAAAAAAGAACCAAAAACTTTTATTCGTTTAAGGGGAGCGGGTGCTTGCCGCCGCTGAACGAATAAAGTTTTTTTGCTTCTTTTTGTTCACAAAAAGAAGACTTCCCTCACCCGATCGCCGCCACCCGCCGCGCCTGCCGCGCCAGCAGGAACTCCACCTCCTCGATCTCGCGCGCGCCGAGCGTGGAACCCGGCCGCCGCTGCGCCGCCGAGGCGATGGCGCCGCGCTTGTGCAGGATGTATTTGCGCACCGCCAGCCCCGGCCCCGGCTGCTGCTCGTAGCGGGCCAGCGGCAGGTAGGCGTCGAAGATGTCCGAGGCGCGGTCCTCGTCGCCGGCCAGGTGGGCGGCATAGACGCCGGCCATCATCTCGGGGAAGGCAAAGCCGGTCATCGCCCCGTCGGCGCCGCGCCGCAGTTCCTCGGGCAGGAACACGCCGCCATTGCCGACCAGGATGGCGATGCGCCGCGTGCCCGCCATGTCGCGCAGGGCCGATATCTTGGCCAGGCCCGGCCAGTCCTCGTGCTTGAGCATCACGCAGGACGGGTCGGCCTCCACCACGCGGCGGATCACCGAGGGGGCGATCTGCACCCCGGTGGATTGCGGGAAATCCTGCAACACCCAGGGGATGCCGCCGAGGGTCTCGGCCACCTGGGCGAAGTAGCCGAACACCGCGTCGTCGGTGCGCACGCCCGGCACCGGCGCCACCATCACGCCCGCGGCACCGTCGTCCATCACCGCGCGGGCCAGTTCGCGCATGGCGGCGAAGCCGGGGCTGGAGGCGCCGGCCACCACCGGCACCCGGCCGGCGACCCGGCGGACCACGTGCCTGGAGAACGCGACCGACTCGGCCACCGACAGCTTCGGCGCCTCGCCCATCATGCCGAGGATGGTCAGGCCGGTGGCGCCACGATCGAGGTAGAACTCCACCATGCGGTCGGTGCTGGCGAGGTCGATCGCCCCGGTATCGGTGAATGGGGTGACCGCGATGATGTAGACGCCGGCCGCCCGCTCATCCAGCAGGGTCATGGCTCAGGCGGTCTTGTGGCTGCCGTCGCACATCGGCGCCTTGGCCGACTGCTTGCAGGCGCAGAACCAGGCGTCGCCATCGGCGGCGGCGGTGTATTTGGTCGGCGCCATGCCGCTGCCCTTGTGCGAGCCGTCGCAGAACGGCTGGCTGGCGCTCTTGCCGCAGGCGCACCACCAGTAATCCTTGCCGGCGACCACCGCCACCTTGATCGGCGCCTTGCCGGCGACCACCGGAACCTTGTCGGACATGCGGTATTCTCCCTTGCGACGCGGCGATGCTACGCCGGGCGCGGCGCGCTTGCCATAGCCTCGCCCACGGGTTGAACTGCCGCAGGGGAGAACACCGACATGCTGCCGCTGGCCGGAATCAGGGTCGTCGAGATCGCCGAGAACCTCGCCGGGCCGTTCGCCGGCCAGGTGCTGGCGCTGCTGGGCGCCGAGGTGCTGAAGGTGGAACGGCCGGAGGGCGACAACGCGCGCGGCTGGGGGCCGCCCTTCCATGAAGGCATGGCCACCACCTTCCATGCGGTGAACCAGAACAAGCACAGCGTGACGCTGGATTTCCGCAAGCCGGACGACCTCGCCTGGGTGCGGGCGCGCATCGCCGCCAGCGACGTGGTGGTGCAGAATATGCGCCCCGGCTCGCTGGAGAAGCTCGGGTTGGGGGCGGAGGCGCTATGCGCGGCCAATCCGCGGCTGGTGTATTGCTCGCTTTGGGCGCTGGGCGCGGTGGGGCCGCAGCGGCTGGCGCCGGGGTTCGAGCCGATCGTGCAGGCGTTCTCCGGCCTGTTCAGCCTGAACGGCGACCCGGCGGGAGCGCCCTCGCGCGTCGGCGTGCAGATCCTGGATTTCGGCACCGGGCTGTGGGCGGCGCTGGGCTGCGTGGCGGCGCTGCACCGGCGCACGGTGACCGGCCTGGGGGCGGTGGTGGACACCTCGCTGCTGGAGACGGCGATGGGCTGGATGACCGGGCATTGGGCCGCCTTCGCCGAGAGCGGCAAGCTGCCGCAGCGCGACCGCACCGGCAACCCGCGCGTGGTGGTGTTCCAGGCGCTGCCGACCGCCGACCGGGAGCTGGTGGTGGCCGCCGCCAACGACCGGCTGTTCGCCAAGCTGGCGGCCGAGCTGGGCCACCCGGAATGGGCGGCCGACGCGCGCTATGCCACCAATGCTGCGCGGGCGGCCAACAAGGACGAGATCATCGGCCTGATCGGCGCGGTGATGCGGACCCGGCCCTCGGCCCACTGGTCGGCGGTGTTCGCGGCGGCCGGCGTGCCGGCGGCGCCGATCAACGACATGAGCGTACTGCTGGACGACCCGCAGGTGGCCGCTCTCGGCCTGCTGCGGCCGCCGCCCGGGCTGGCCTTGCCGCTGATGGGGCTGCCGCTGAGCTTCGACGGCGCCCGCCCGCCGGTGACCGGCCCGGCCCCGGCGCTGGGCGACCACAACGAGATCGAGCGGATTCCCGGAACACGGACATGAGGTGCATGGGCATGAAATGGATCCCCCTCGCCGCGCTGCTGCTCTCCGGCTGCGCCGTGCCGGTCGCCAGCCCCAGCCCGGTGGCGTCCTGCCCGGTGGGCGACCCGGCCGTTACCGCCCAGCTGCTGTTCGGCCGCAGCATCAAGGGCGGCGGCCGGGTGAGCGATGCCGCCTGGCGCGATTTCCTGGCGCGCTCGGTGACGCCGCGCTTTCCCGACGGGCTGACGGTGCTGAACGGCTACGGCCAATGGCGCGAGAACGGCACCGACCGCGTGGTGCGCGAGGATTCGACGCTGGTGGAGATCGTCACCGACGGCACGCCGGAGACGCTGGCGAAGCTGCAGGCCATTCGCGACGCCTATCGCACCGCGTTTCAGCAGGACTCGGTCGGGCTGGTGCTGAACGAAAGCTGCGCGTCGTTCTGAGGGGGAGGATTTACGCGCGGGGGAGAAGAAGCCAGGCAACAAAGAGACGTAGAGGCGAAGAGAGCACTACTCTTCTCTACGTCTCTTTGCGAATCTCCCTTGCTTCTCCCCGCCTCCCCGTCTCCATGTGAATCTGCTTCCCTTACAGCCGCTTCACGAAGAACACCCCGTCGTCGAACCCGCCGGCCGCATTGGCCGTATAGCCCGCGATCCGGCCGCACTCGGTCCAGCCCAGCGCCCGGTACATCGCCTCGGCGGGGTCGCCACCGCGCGCGCCCAGCGTCACCAGCGGCCGGCCGGCGGCGATCGCCGCCTGTTCCGCCGCCCGCATCAGCAGCCTCGCCACGCCCCGGCGCCGCAGCCCGGGCGCCACCATCAGTTTCTGCACATGCGCGCCGTGCGGCTGGTCCGGCGAGGATTCCAGCCGCAGCATCACCGTGCCGGCCAGCATGCCCTCCACCCAGGCCACCAGCAGCAGCCGCTGGCCCAGCGCCACCTCGCGCGACTTCTGCTTCCAGTAGGCCCGCGCCGCCGCCAGTTCCATCGGCGGCAGGAATTCCAGCGCCGCGCCCTCGGCCACGCAGTCCCGCAGCAGCGCCGCCAGCCCGCCCTCGACCGATGCGGCCCCGGCGGCGTCCAGCACGCGCACCACCACGCCGGCGAGCGGCTTGGCGTAGGCGAATTCCAGCGAGTGGGACAGGTCGTCCAACACCCGGATCGGGCCGCTGCGCACATAGCCCTGCTTCTCGTAGAAGCGGTGCGCGCGGTCGAAGCGGGTGTCGGTCCACAGCTTCATCTCGGCGGCGCCGTGGGCGCGGGCGAAACCCTCGGCGGCGTCGATCAGCGCCTGCGCCAAGCCGGTGCCGCGCTGGCCGGCATCGGCGTACATCTTGCACAATTCCCAGGCGCCGCCGTCCAGCGGCTTGGTGCCGACCATGCCGACCACCCGGCCACCGGCCTCGGCCGCCCAGAGCGCGCCGCCCTGGCCGGCATAGTAGCTGGCGAGCGCGCGCAGTTCCGGCACCTCGCCGTCGAGGTCCATGACGCAGCCGGGATATTCGGCCCAGCAGGCGCCGACCAGGGCGATGAAGCCGGCCGCGTCCTCGTCCCGGCCGGGCCGCAGCAGCGGCGCCGTCATTTCAGGGCGGCGGTGAACGCTGCCATGCGCTTCATCGCCTCGCGCAGGCTGTCGGTGTCGGTGGCGTAGGAGATGCGCAGGTAGGGGCTCATGCCGAAGCCCTCGCCGCCGACCAGCGCCACATGCGCCTCGTCCAGCAGCGCCATGGCGAAGTCGCTGTCGGTCTCGATCTTCGCGCCCTTCGGCGTCACCCGCCCGAGGCAGCCGGCGATGTTGGGATAGACGTAGAACGCGCCCTCCGGCCGGTGGCAGGAGATGCCGGGCATGGCGTTCAGCGCGTCCACCACGATGTCGCGGCGCTGGCGGTAGATCGCCGCCTGCTCGGCCACCTGCGCCTGCGGCCCGTCCAGCGCCGCGGCCGCGGCGGCCTGAGTGATGCCCGAGACGCCGGCGGTGGCGTGGCCCTGGATGTTGACCATGGCCTTGATGAGGTCCTTCGGCCCGGCGCCGAAGCCGATGCGCCAGCCGGTCATGGCATAGGTCTTGGACACGCCCGAGATGGTCAGCGTGCGGTCGCGCAGCTTCGGCTCCACCTGGGCGAGGGTCGAATAGCCGAAATCCGCGTACATCAGGTGCTCGTACATGTCGTCGGACATGATCCACACATGCGGATGCTTCAGCATCACGTCGGCGATGGCCCGGAGTTCCTCCGGCGAGCAGGCCGCCCCGGTCGGGTTGTTGGGGAAGTTCAGCACCAGCCACTTGGTTTTGGGCGTGATCGCCGCGTCCAGGTCCTCCGGGCGCAGCTTGAAGCCGTTGTTCTGCGGGCAGGTGACGATCACCGGCTCGCCGCCGCACAGCCGGGTGGTCAGCGGATAGGCGCCCCAGTAGGGGGCCGGGATCACCACCTCGTCGCCGTCGTCGATGGTGGCCATCATGGCGTCGAAGATCACCTGCTTGCCGCCATTGGCGACCATGATCTCGTCCAGCGCGAAATCCAGCCCGTTGTCGCGCTTGAACTTGCGCTGGATCGCCTGTTTCAGCGCCGGCACGCCGTCTTGCGCGGTGTATTTGGTCTGCCCCGCCAGCGCCGCCTGGTGCGCCGCCTCGATGGCGTGGGGTGGCGAGGCGAAATCCGGCTCGCCGATGGTGAGGGCGATCACGTCATGCCCGGCCGCGCGTAGCTCGCGCGCCCGGATGGTCATGGCAACGGTCGCCGCGACGCGGACGCGGCTCAGGCGCTGGGCGAGAGCGGGCATTGGGCGATCCTGTGCTGGTGAGTGCAGACCTGGTTAGTGCAGACCTTGGCAGAAGCGCTGGATGCGGGTGCAGGCCTCGCGCAGGCTGTCGGTGTCGGTGGCGTAGCTGATGCGGAAATGGCCGGGATACATGAAGGCCGCCCCGTGCACGGCCGCCACCCCTTCCTCGTCCAGCAGCGCCAGCACGAAGCTCTCGTCGTCGGTGATCTTCACGCCGCCCTTGCTGGTCTTGCCGATGCAGCCATGCACGCTGGGGAACACGTAGAACGCGCCCTCCGGCTTGTGGCAGGTGATGCCGGGCGCCTGGTTCAGCATGTCCACCACCAGGTTGCGGCGCTGCTGGTACACCGCGACCATCTCGCCGATGAAGCCCTGCGGCCCGGTCAGCGCCGCCAGGGCCGCGGCCTGGCTGATCGAGCTGGTGTTGGAGGTGGACTGGCTCTGCAGCTTGTCCAGCGCCTTGATCAGCGGCAGCGGCCCGCCGGCGAAGCCGATGCGCCAGCCGGTCATCGCATAGGCCTTGGAGCAGCCGTTCATGGTCACGGTGCGGTCGCGCAGGCGCGGCTCCACCTCCAGGATGGTGGCCGGCTTGAAGCCGTCATAGGCCAGCTTCTCGTAGATATCGTCGGTGAACACCCACACGTCCGGATGGCGCAGCAGCACGTCGCAGATCGCGCGCAGCTCGGCGGCCGAATAGGCGGCGCCGGTGGGGTTGCAGGGGTTGTTCAGAATGAACCACTTGGTCTTCGGCGTGATCGCCGCTTCCAGGTCCTCGGCGCGCAGCTTGAAGCCGTTGTTCTGGCCGCAGGGCACGAAGACCGGCTTGCCGTCGGCCAGCGAGACGATGTCGGGGTAGCTGACCCAGCACGGTGTGGGGATGATCGCCTCGTCGCCCGCGTTCATGGTGGCGACCATGGCGTTGAAGATCACCTGCTTGCCGCCGGTGGAGATGATGATCTCCTCGGGCTTGTAGTCCAGGCCGCTGTCGGTCTTGAACTTGGCGGCCACCGCGCGACGCAGCTCCATGGTGCCGGCCACGTCGGTGTATTTGGTGTCGCCCGCCTGGATGGCCGCAATCGCCGCGTCCTTGACGAATTGCGGCGTGTCGAAATCCGGCTCGCCGGCCGACAGGCTGATCACGTCCCGCCCGGCCGCCTTCATGGCGCGCGCCTTGGTGGAGATGGCGATGGTCAGGCTGGGGCTGATCCGGTCGAGGCGCTCGGCGGTGAGGTGCATGTGTATCTCGCGGGCTGGAACAAGGGGCGCACCCTATATCCGGCCGCACGGCCGGGCAACCGGCGCCGAGCCGCAAAGCCCGGCTTCCGGCCGGTTCAGGGCGCGATGCCGGTCTGGTATGTCGAGGGAACGACCCCCTTGGCGTAGTGCGCCCGCTTGGCCAGCCAGTATTCCTGCGGCGGCGGCACGGTGGCGAAGGGGGCCTCCACGCCCAGCTTCAGGGCGGCGTCCATCGGCCAGTTCGGGTTGTGCAGAATCTCGCGGGCCAGCGCGACCAGGTCCGCCTGCCCGGCCTGCAGGATCGCCTCCGCCTGGTCGGCGTGCACGATCAGCCCCACCGCCATGGTCATGATGTCGGCCTCCCGCCGCAGCTTTTCGGCGAACGGCACCTGGTAGCCGTAGCCAGCCGGCCCGGCGGTCGGCCGGCCGGTGATGCCGCCGCTGGAGCAGTCGATCACGTCCACCCCGCGCGCCTTCACCAGCTTCGCCAGGGTCACGCTCTGGTCGGGGGCCCAGCCGGCGTCGTCGGCCACGGAAAACCGCATGAACAGGGGCTTGTGGGCCGGCCATTGGGTACGCACGGCCTCCGCCACCTCGACGGCGAAGCGCATCCGGTTGGCCTCGCTGCCGCCGTAGTCGTCGTTGCGGCGGTTGGCCTCGGGCGAGAGGAACTGGTGGATCAGATAGCCGTGCGCGGCATGGATCTCCAGCACCTCCAGCCCCGCCGCGTCGGCCCGCCGCGCCGCCTGCGCCCAGCGCTCGACCAGCGCCGGGATCTCGTCGCGCGCCAGCGCCACCGGCACCGGCTCGCCCTTGCCGCCCGAGAGCGCCGAGGGCGCCACCGGCTGCCACGCCTCCCAGTCGGTCACCCCCTCCGCCTCGGCGGCCTCGCGGGTCAGCGGCGCGCCGCCCTCCCAGGGGCGGAACATGCGCGCCTTGCGGCCGGAATGGCCGATCTGCAGCGCGGGCACGGCGCCCTGGGCGCGGATGAAGTCGGACAGGCGGCGGAAATGCGGGATGAAGGCGTCGTCCCACAGCCCGAGGTCGCCGATGGTGCCGCAGCCGCGCCGCTCCACCTTGGTGCTCTCGATGAACACCAGCCCGGCGCCGCCGGCGGCGAAACGGCCGATATTCATCAGGTGCCAGTCGGTCGGGAAGCCGTTCTTGCCGGAATACTGGTGCATCGGCGCCACCACGATGCGGTTCTTGAGCGTGGTTTCGCGGATGCGCAGCGGCGTGAACAGTTTTGGCGCGGCCATGATCGGTCCCCCCGGGCTTGGTGGGAGGCTACGGGCGCGGCTGGCGGCCGTCCAGCGGGTCAGTCCGGCATGCCGGCCAGGGCGCGGACCCCGGCCGGCGAGGCGCCGGCGGCGCGCAGGTCGCGCAGGGTGGCGGCGTGGTCGCGCTTGGCCAGGCGGCGGCCGGCGGTGTCGGTGCGCAGCGGGTGGTGGGCATAGGCGGGAGCGGGCCAGCCCAGCAGCGCCTGCAACAGCCGGTGCAGGTCGGTCGCCGGCTTCAGGTCGATGCCCCTGGTGACCAGGGTGACGCCCTGCAAGGCGTCGTCGTGGGTGACGCACAGATGATAGCTGGCCGGGGCGTCCTTGCGCGCCAGCACCACGTCGCCGAAGCGGGCCGGGTCGCAGGCGATCAGCCCCTCCCCGTCCTCGGCGAAGGTCAGGCCGGGGACCAGCGCGCGCGCCATGTCCAGCCGCAGCGCATGCGGCACGCCGGCGGCGAGGCGGGCGGCACGTTCATCCGGCGGCAGGCGACGGCAGGTGCCGGGGTAGAGCGGTCCGTCCGGCCCATGCGGGGCGGCGGCGGAGGCGGCGAGTTCGCGCTGGATCGCGGCACGGGTGCAGAAGCACGGGTAGAGCAGGCCGCGCGCCGACAGCCGGTCCAGGCAGGCGCGGTACTCCGGCAGGTGTTCGGACTGCACCCGCACCGGACCGTCCCAGTCCAGCCCGAGCCAGGCGAGGTCCTCCAGGATGGCGGCGGTGAACTCCGGCCGGCAGCGCGTGGGGTCGATATCCTCGATCCGCAGCAGGAAGCGGCCACCCGCGTCGCGGGCCCGCCGCCAGGCGGTCAGCGCCGCGAAGGCGTGGCCTAGATGCAGCAGCCCGGTCGGGCTGGGCGCGAAGCGTGTCGTGATCGGCATGGTTATGCCATATAACCATCGCACCGTGATGGAGGGAAATGGCATGGCGGATCTGGACGGACCACGCTGGGGCCCGCGCGAGGCGCCGGTACGGCAACTGGTGGTGCTGTGCCACGGCGTAGGGGCCGACGGGCACGACCTGATCGACCTGGCGCCGCACTGGGCCGCCGCCCTGCCCCAGGCCGCCTTCGCGGCGCCCGACGCGCCGGAGCCGTACGACATGGCGCCGATGGGCCGGCAATGGTTCAGCCTGTCCGACCGCAGCCCCGCCCGAATGCAGGCCGGCGTCGCGGCCGCAGCGGCGGCGCTCGGCCGGTTCGTGGAGACGGAGCTGGCGCGACTCGGGCTGCCGGCGGACGCCTATGCGCTGATGGGGTTCAGCCAGGGCGCGATGACGGTGCTGCAGGCCGGGCTGCATGGCTGGCGCGGCCGGGTGGCGCCGCCGCGCGCCGTGCTGGCCTTCTCCGGCGGACTGATCGACCCGACGCTGCCGCCCGGCCCCTTGCCCCCGGTGCTGCTGGTGCATGGCGAGGCCGACGCCGTGGTGCCGCCGGAACGCTCGCACCAGGCCGAGTCGGCGCTGCTGGCGGTGGGCGCGTCGGTGCAGGCGCTGTACGCGCCCCGGCTGGGACACGGCATCGACGAGGCCGGCCTGTCCACCGGCGCGCTGTTCCTGCAACGCGCCTTCGCATAGCGCGTGATTCAGACCTCCGGTGAGTCCATCCGCTGTCATCACGCTCCCGGGCGGCGAACAGATGGCGGATTGATGAAACCATCGGGCGAGCCGCTTGCGGCGCTTCTGCCGCAATGCGATAAATCCCTCAGGTTCTTCGACGACGCACAGCATCTGGCGGGTCGTGACGGTGAGCGACCCCCAGGCGTTGTGCGGCGCCTGCGAGGGAGTTGCTGTTGCCTGACGGCGGAGCGCATTTTCCGGCACTGGTGCTGAACGCGGATTTCCGTCCGCTGTCATATTTCCCGCTGTCGGTCTGGTGCTGGCAGGACGCCGTGAAGGCGGTCTTCCTCGATCGCGTGTCGGTGCTGAACGAATACGAGGCCGAGGTCCACTCCCCCACCCTGACGATGCGCCTGCCCAGCGTGATCGCGCTGAAGGATTTCGTGCCGGCCGCGCGCAAGCCCGCCTTCACCCGCTTCAACGTGTTCCTGCGCGACAGCTTCGCCTGCCAGTATTGCGGCGAGCGGCAGCCGGCGCCGGACCTCACCTTCGACCACGTCATTCCGCGCTGCCGCGGCGGGCGCACCACTTGGGAGAACGTGGTCACCGCCTGCGGCGGCTGCAACCTGCGCAAGGGCAGCCGCATGCCGCGCGAATGCCGGATGTTCCCGCGCGACACGCCGCGCCAGCCCTCCACCTGGGAATTGCAGGAAAACGGCCGCGGCTTCCCGCCCAACTACCTGCACCAGAGCTGGCGGGACTATCTCTACTGGGACAGCGAGCTGGAAAGCTGACCCGGCTGGAACAGCGCGGAACATGGCGCCGGCGCGCCCTGCTGCTCGGCGGCCTCGGGGCGCTGGCCGGCGCGGCCGCCCCGGCGTGGGAGGCGGCCGGGCGCGCGCGCGAGTGGCTGACCGCCTGGGACGCCCTGGGCGCCCACCGCACCGCCACCGGCGGCGACATGGCCGCCGCCGACTGGCTGATGCGCGAGGCCGGGGCGATCGGCGGCCGCGTGGGGTTCGAGGCGTTCGATGTCAGCCGCCTGGACGCGCGCGACCCCTACCTGGCGCTGGAGGGCGGCGTGCGCATCCTGGGCGAGGCGCTGTACGACGCGCCAGGCACCCCGGAGGGCGGGGTGAGCGGCCGGCTGGGCACGCGCACCGGCGGAATCCGGGTGGTGGAACGCCCGCCGGACGCCGCCTACAGCCCCGGCTTCGTGGCCCTTCGCCAGCGTCCAGGCCCGGCCGGGCTGGTGGTCGTCACCACCGGCGGCGCGCCGGGGCTGGCGCTGCTGGACGCCCCCGCCTTCCGCGCACCGTTCGGCCCGCCGACACTGCAGGTGACCAGCTTCGAGCATGCCCGCCTGACCGCGGCGATGGCGCGCGGCGCGATGGCGAAGCTGGTGGTCGCCACCCGCCGCACCGCCACCAACGCGCGCAACGTGGTGGTGCGGGTGGCCGGGCGGGTGCCGGGCCTGGCGCCGCTGGTGGTGGCCACCCCGCGCAGCGCCTGGTGGCACGCCACCGGCGAGCGCGGCGGCGGCCTGGTCTGCTGGCTAGAGGCGTTGCGCGCGCTGGCCGAGGCGCCGCCGACGCGCGAGGTGCTGTTCCTGGCCACCAGCGGCGATGAGCTGGGCCATCTCGGCCTGTCGGATTTCCTCGCCCGGCATCGGGGCATCGTGGCGGGCGCGACCTGGGTGCAACTCGGCGCCAATATCGGCGCGGCCGGCGGAACCGTGGCACTGGCCGCGACCACGCCGCCGCTGCGCCACCTGGCCGCCGCCGCCGTGGCGCGGGCCGGCCACCCGGCGGTGCCGCTGGGCACGGCGCTGCCCGACTCCGACGGCACCATCCGCGCCATCCAGCGCGCCGGCGCCGCCTGCGTCGCGCTCGGCGGCACCAACCGGCTGTTCCACCTGCCGCAGGACCGCTGGCCGCATGCAGTGGACCTGGACCGTGTGGTCCGCCTGGCCGCGGCGGTGGCCGAAATCGTGGCGCGGCTGGGGCGGCAGGCCACATAAGGCCGCGCGGCGCGGGCCGTTCCGAAACAGTTTGACATAAATCAATGCCGCGGCCACATCGCCCGCCGAGTGTCGCACACGTCAGGTAGGACACGTGCGATGCAACCGTCGCTTCTCTCCAAATTTCCCCGCAAAGCGCCCCTGGTGGCGGCCCTCGCGGCCCTCGCCAGCGTGGCGGCAACCACGCAGGCCAAGGCCGTGGCGAGTTTCGCCGCCCAGACCGGGCAGCCCTGCGACACCTGCCATGTCGGCGGTTTCGGCCCGCAACTCACCCCGTTCGGCCGGGCGTTCAAGATTTCCGGCTACACCCAATCGGGCGGCGACGGATGGCAGGCCGGCGTACCGCTGACGGCGATGGCGCTCTCCTCCTTCACCCGGACCTCGGGCAATCTGCCGCAAGGCCAGCAGACCCGGCACTACTCGGTGAACAACAACGCCGCGATCGACCAGATCAGCGTGTTCCTGGCCGGCCGGCTCGGCGACCACAGCGGCGGGTTCGCGCAGTTCACCTACTCGCCGATCGACAATTCCGTGGCCCTCGACAACACCGACCTGCGGCCATACACGACGGCCATCGACCTGGGTGGGCGGGAGTTGCGGGTGGGCCTCACCATCAACAACTCGCCGACGGTGCAGGACCCGTTCAACACCAGCTTCGCCTGGGGCTACCCCTATGTGGGCTCGTCCTTCGCGCCGACGCCGGCGGCCCAGCCGATCCTGGCCGGCAGCTTCGCCGGCAACAGCATCGGCTACACCGCCTATGCCTGGTACGACCAAAGCCTGTACCTGGAAGGCGGATTCTACCAGACCATGACCCCCTGGCTGATGGCGCGGACCGGCAGCGCCTTCGGGCCGGGCGGCGCGCCAGGGGTGATGCCCTATCTGCGGGCGGCCTACGAATGGAACTGGAACCAGCAATCCGCCCATGTGGGCGCGATGTTCCTGCAATCGGGGGTCAACCCCGCAGTGGGCGACCGCTTCTCCGACGGCTCCAACGGGCGCGACCAATATACCGACTACGCGATCGACGCGAGCTACATGTATCTCGGCGACGGCACCAACATCGTCACCGCCCAGGGCGTGTTCACCCACGAGTCGCAGCACCTGAACGGCTCGGCGACGGCGGCCAACCTGGCCAACCTCACGCTGTTCAAGTCCAATTATGATCTGAACCAGGTCCGGTTCAGCCTTTCGTACTGGTACCAGAACACCTACGGGCTGACGCTGGGCTGGCAGAACAGCTGGGGCTCGGCCAACCCGGTCCTCTACCAGCCGGGACCGGTCAACGGCAGCAACAACGGCAAGCCAGACAGCAACGCCTTCATCCTCGAAGCCGACTGGGTGCCGTTCGGCAAGGCGGACTCGTGGATGCAGCCCTGGGCCAACCTGAAGGTGGGCGCGCAGTTCACCGCCTACACCAAGTTCAACGGCTCCAGCCGCAACTATGACGGGTCTGGCCGCGGCTCCGGGGCTAACGACACGCTGTATCTGTTCTCCTGGCTGGTGTTCTGAAATGACCCGCTGAATGGCGGCGAGGTGCCGGTGCCTGCGACCCAGGCACCGGCACCTCGCCGCATCGCTGCTTCGTGACTGCGCCCGTTCCAACTGGAGGATATTCGCCGTGCTGCCACGCTCCCTCGTCTTCGGCCTCGGCGCCGCGCTGCTGCTGCCGCTTGCCCCGCCCGCCCGCGCCCAGGATGCCGTCGCCGGCCAGAAGGTGTTCCATCAGGTATGCGCCATCTGCCACGACGTGGCGCAGGGCCGCAACCGCATCGGGCCGAGCCTGTTCGACATCGTCGGGCGCAAGACCGGCCAGGTCGCCGGGTTCCACTATTCGGCCGCCAACAAGAAGGCGGAGCTGACATGGGACGCGGCGACGCTGGACAAATACCTCACCAACCCGCGGGCCGTGGTGCCCGGCACCACGATGACCTATGCCGGGCTGAAGGACGCGCATAAGCGGGCCGACCTGATCGCCTATCTGGGGACGCTGAAGTGATCGGCGGCGCCGACCGTCCGGCCGACTGAGGCAAGCAGCGGGGCATTATTGCCCCGCACTCGTCCCGCCATCAGCTGTCAAACTTGATGATGTTGCGTACCGGGGAGGCCGATTTCAGCGCGGCATAGCCCTCGTTGATCTGTTCCAGCTTGATATGCCCGCTGATCAGGTGGTCCAGCTTCAGCCGCCCCTGCTGCCACAGCGTCAGCATGCGCGGCATGTCCACGCGGAAGCGGTTGCCGCCCATCGAGGTGCCCTGGATCTTGCGGTCGCGCAGGAAATCGGCGCCGTGCAGCTCGATCTTGGTGCCGAACGGGATCATGCCGATGATGGTGGCCAGCCCGCCGGCGCGCAGCATCTGGAAGGACTGCTCGGCGGTCTTCTTGCTGCCGATCGCCTCGAACGAATAATGCACGCCGCCGCCGGTCAGCTCCTTCACCGCCTCCACAGCATCGACGTTGGAGGCGTTGATGGTGTCCGTCGCCCCCATCGCGCGCGCCACGTCCAGCTTGGAGCCGACGGTGTCGATGGCGATGACGCGGCTGGCGCCGGCGACGGCCGCGCCGTTCACCGCCGAGAGGCCGATGCCGCCGCAGCCGATCACCGCCACCGTGCTGCCGGCTTCCACCTTGGCGGCGTTGAACACCGCGCCGACGCCGGTGACCACGCCGCAGCCGACCAGGGCGCCGATGTCCAGCGGGATGTCGTTGCCGATTTTGACCAGCGCGTTCTCGTGCACCAGCATCTGCTCGGCGAACGAGGACAGGTTGGCGAACTGGTGGACGGTCTGCCCCTTCCAGCTATAGCGCCGGGCGGCGCCGGGCATCAGCTTCACCTCGGTGTCGCTGCACAGGTTGGGGTGGCCGGTGGTGCACTGGTCGCAGGTGCCGCAGAACACCGACAGGCAGGAGATCACATGGTCGCCGGGCTTGAGGTAGGTCACGTCCTCGCCGACCTGCTCGACGACGCCGGCGGATTCGTGGCCGAGGATGATCGGCGTGGGGGTGGGGTACAGCCCCTCCATGAAATGCAGGTCGCTGTGGCACAGCCCGGCGAAGGCGGTGCGCACCAGCACCTCGCGCCGCTTCGGCTTGGCGACGGTGACCTCCTCGATGGTCAGCGGCTGGTGGGCGGCATGCATGATGGCGGCGCGCATCGGCGTCTCTCCCGTGGGTTCGGCGTTTGCCGTTGTTGCTGAACCGAGGCTAGCGCCCGGCCGGCTGGGCCGTCTACAGGGCGGCCAGCCGGGCCGGCACGGCGGCGATGGCGTCCACATCCACATTGGCGAAGGCCAGGCGCAGGTGGCGGTCCTGGCCGGGGCCGAAGAACGGGCCGGGCAGCGTCATCAGCCCGTGCTCGGCGGCCAGGATCTCGGCCGAGCGCATGGCCTCCGGCGCGCCCTCGGGCAGGCGGAGATAGGCGAAATAGGCGCCCAGCGCATCCAGCCGCCAGCCGGGAAGCTGGGCGACGGCGGCGCGGAAGGCGGCCGCCCGCCCGGCCATCAGCGCGCGGTTGTCGCCGCGCCAGGGCCGCAGCGCCTCCACCGCCCAGGTGAGTGCGGTCTGCGGCGCGCGGGTGGGGCAGATCTGCATGGTGTCCAGCACCTTCAGCAACTGCTCGCGGCAGGCGGGGCCGGCCAGCATGGCGCCGATGCGGTGGCCAGGCACGCAATATGCCTTGGAGAAGGAATACAGGTGCAGCACGTGGTCGCGCCAGGCCGGGTCGGCGAACACCGTGTGCGGCGGCGTCGCCTGGTCGGGCAGGAAGTCGCGATAGGTCTCGTCCAGCACCAGCCACAGGCCGCGCGCGCGGCACAGGGTGGCGAAGCGGGCGATGGTGGCCGGCGGGTAGATCGCGCCGGTCGGGTTGTTGGGGGTCACCAGCACGATCGCACGGGTGGCGGGCGTCAGCAGGGCGGCGGCGCGATCGGGGTCGGGGATGAAGCCGTTCTCCGCCGCGCAGGGCAGCGGCACGGTCTCGATGCCCAGCATTGTCAGCGCCATGTGGTGGTTGAAATACCAGGGCGACGGCAGCATCACCGCCTCGCCGGTGCCGGCCAGCGCGGTCATCGCCATGGTGAAGGCGAGGTTGCAGCCGGCGGTGATGGCGACATCGGCGGCGGCGATCGGCGCGGCATAGGTCTGCGTGAGGTCGGCGGCCAGTGCCTCGCGCAGGCCGATATCGCCGTCGATATCGCCATACTGCGCGGCGGCGCGGGTGCCGGCGGTCTCGCCCAGGTGGCGCAGCAGCTCGGGGTGCGGCGGGTAGCCCGGCACCGCCTGGGTCAGGTCGATCGCCGGGCCGGCGCCGCCGCGGTAGCGGGCGGCCCATTGGCGGGCGGCGGGGATGGGCGGGGCGCCGGTGGCGCGGATGCGGGGCGAGAGCGCGATGTCCATGCCGCGCATGCTGGCATCGCCGCAGGCCCGCGTCCATTGTGCGCAGGCGAGGCGGAGGGATGCGCATGGACGTGCTGGAACCGGGCGGGCGGGTGCTGTTCCTGAGCGCCGACGCGGCGGTGATCGAGCGGCAGATGGCCGGCGAGGAGGTGAGCCTGGCGCAGGCCGGCGCGCTGCGCGACGATATCTCGACGGACGAGATCACCCCGATCGGCGTGCTGACCTGCTTCGACGAGCGGCTGGGCCGGCATCCCTATGTCGGGCTGCAGGTGGACGGAAGGCGGCCGATCGGCACCGACGGCGTGCGCGGCGGCGGGTTCCGCGTGACCGTGGCGGGGCGGCGCTACGGCAAGGGGTCGTCGCGCGAGCACAGCCCGGCGGCGGAGCTGGCGGCCGGCATCCGGCTGGTGATCGCGGCGGGGTTCGAGCGGATATACCGCCAGAACGCCGATAACCTGGGGCTGTTCACCTCCACCGATTTCAGCCTGGTGGCGCGCATCCAGGCCGGCGAGGCGATCGGCGTGGACGAGCTGGTGGCCGGGCGCGACGCGCTGGCGGCCGCCATCCTGCGGGCCGGCGGGCTGCTGCGCTACGGCCGGGCGCGGATGGGTGCTGCCGGGCCGGCGGCGGTGGCGGCGCGGCCGCGCACGCTGGTGGAGAAGATCCTGGCGCGGCATGCGCTGCGCACCGGCGACACCAGCGGGGCGCTGGCCGCCGGCGAGGGCGGGTTCGTGCGGGCCGATTGGCGCTTCATCCATGAGTACTACACCGGCATGGCGCGCCACATGCTGCACGCGACCTTCGGCTTCCCGGCAACGCTGCACGACGCCGGCACGGTGCTGTGCTTCGAGGACCACCTCTCCTACGCGCACCGCAGCCCGGAGCATCTGGGCCGCGGGCTGATGGGGGGCGTGCGCGAGCTGTCGGCCGCGCACCGGGCGTTCGTGGCGGAGTACGGGCTGCGCGACCACGGCTACCTGGCGGGCGGCGAAGGGTCGGAGGGGATCTCGCACGCGTTGATGGCCGAGCAATACGCCCTGCCCGGCCAGGTGGTGGTGGGCACCGATTCGCACACGCCGCATAGCGGGGCGCTGGGCTGCGTGGCGTTCGGGGTGGGCACCACCGACATGGCCAACGCCATGGTGACCGGGGCGGTGCGGCTGACGGTGCCGGAATCGCTGCTGGTGGTGCTGGACGGGGCGGTGCCGCCGGGGGTGACGGCGAAGGATGTCGTGCTGCATCTGCTGGCCGATCCGCGCATCCGCGCCGGCGCCGGCGTGGGGCGGGCGTTCGAGTTCTCCGGGTCGGGGATCGCCGCGTTTTCGACCGATGAACGGACGGTTTTGACCAATATGACGGCCGAATTGGGCGGTTTCACCGGCATTTTGGCGCCTGATTCAGAGACTGTCCGGTTCCTGAGGGAGCGGCGCGGGGTGGATTTCACCCTCGAGGCATGGATGCGCAGCGACCCCGATGCGATGTTCGCCGAGACCATCCGGGTGGATTGCGCGGCGCTGACGCCGATGGTGGCGGCGCCGGGCGACCCCGGCAACGGGGTGGCGCTGGGCGGGCTGGCCGAGCGGGTGCGGGTGGATATCGCCTATGGCGGATCGTGCACGGCGGGCAAGCGAGCGGATTTCGACCAGTACCACCAGGTGCTGGACTGGGCGGCGCGGCGCGGGCTGGTGGTGCCGGCGGGGGTGAGGCTGTTCCTGCAATTCGGCACGGTGGCGGTGCGGGAGTATTGCGCGGCGCAGGGCTATCTGGCGGCGTTCGAGGCCGTGGGCGCGGAGCTGCTGCAGCCGGCCTGCGGCGCCTGCGCGAATTGCGGGCCGGGCTCGTCGGAGCGGGCGGAGCAGGTGACGGTGAGCGCCATCAACCGGAACTTCCCGGGCCGGTCGGGGCCGGGAAAACTGTGGCTGGCTAGTCCGCCGACGGTGGCGGCCAGCGCGATCGCGGGGGAGCTGGTGTCGTTCGCGGAGTTGCGGGCGCGCTATCCCGGTTAGACGGAGGAAAAAAGCAAAATCAGGAATTTCCTCCGCTTTCCTCTCGCCGGCTCACGCGGCTCTCTCCTGTCAGGTCTCGCCCAGTGCCATGTTCAGCGCCGGCTTCACCTCGGCATCCAGCGGGCAGACATAGGGGGTGTCGCGCGTGCGGGCGGCGTGGTCGGCCTTGGCGCGGGCAAGCAATTCGGGGTCGCGCAGCGTGTCGATGGCGGTGGCGGCCATCACCTTGGCCGCGTGCACCATCCCCTTCTTGGCCAGCGGCGACTGGCCCTGGGCGGTGAGTTGCCAAGAATGGCCGGGGGTGCCGATGGCGTAGGTGGCGCCGCGCATCTGCACCGTGGGCACCACCCACGACACGTCGCCCACATCGGTGGAGCCGATGCCGGTGCCGCCGCCATTGCTGCCCAGCGGCACGATGCGGTCGCAGAGCGGCGTGGCCATATCCACCGGAATGCCGAAGCGGGTGTGGGCGGAGGCGATGTCCTCCGGGCGCAGGGTGGCGCGGATCTGTTCGGCGAAGGCGCGGTCCGCGGCGTCGAAGGGCGGCGGGCCGAGGCGTTGCAGGTTGTCGAACATCGCCTGTTCCAGCGGCGTGTTGCCCAGCAGGTTGGACATGCCGCTGATCGCCTTGGAGACGACCTTGGTTTCGGTCATCAGGGCGGCACCGTCGGCGATTTTCCGCACCCGCGCGACCAGGGCGCGCATTTCCGGCAGTTCGCGGGCGCGGATGACGTAGCGGACCTTGGCGTGCGCCTGCACCACGTTGGGCGCCACCCCACCGGCATCCAGCGTGGCGTAATGGATCCGCGCGTCGGACGGCATGTGCTCGCGCATGTAGTTGACGCCGACATTCATCAGCTCGACCGCATCCAGCGCCGAGCGGCCGAGATGCGGGGCGGCGGCGGCGTGGCTGGCGCGGCCGGTGAAGCTGAAATCGATCGCCACGTTGGCCAGCGAGATCGCCGGGTTGACGGCGGCGAACGGCGCCGGGTGCCAGGACAGCGCGATATCGACATCGCTGAACGCGCCCTCGCGGACCATAAACAGCTTGGCCGCGCCGTTCTCCTCGGCCGGGCAGCCGTAATAGCGGACGCGGCCCTTGATGCCCTGCGCCGCCAGCCAGTCCTTCACCGCGGTGGCGGCCAGCATCGCGGCCGAGCCGAGCAGGTTGTGGCCACAGCCATGGCCGGCGCCGCCGGCTTCCACCGGGTCGGGCATGGCCACGCCGGCCTTCTGGCTGAGGCCGGGCAGCGCGTCGAACTCGCCGAGGATGGCGATCACCGGCCCCTCGTCGCCGGCCTCGCCCATGATCGCGGTGGGGATGCCGGCCAGGCCCGTGGTGACGCGGAAGCCCTGCGCCTGGAGCATCGCCACGTGCTCGGCGGCGGAGCGGTGCTCCTGGTAGCCGAGTTCCGGCATCTCCCAGATGCGGTCGCTCAGCGCCTCGAACGCCTCCTTGCGAGCATCGACCAGTTCCCAGGCCTGTTCGGAATTGCGCATCGCGGGGCTCCTCGGGTGTGGTGGAAGCCTGCGGCGGGGCGGCGCGCGGGTCAACCGGGGGCTGGTGGGAGGGATGCCGGCTGGGGTAACACGGCCGCGAGGTTTGGAATTGTCCCAGCCAGGGAGCAGGTATCATTCATCCGGCGCAGCTTGACCCCCATCTTCTGATGATCGCCGTGCCGATCCTGGTCGCGACCTATGTGCTGGTGATGGTGGACCGGTTCGACCGGTCGATCCTGGCGCTGCTGGGCGGGGGCGCGATGATCCTGGCCGGCGTGCTGACGCAGGACCAGGCGATACGCGGCATCGACTTCAACACCATCGGGCTGCTGACCGGCATGATGGTGCTGGTGGCGATCTCGCGCCGGTCGGGCGTGTTCGAGTTCCTGGCGGTGTGGTCGGCGCAGGCGGTGCGGGCCTCGCCGGTGGGGCTGCTGGCCACGCTGGCGGTGGTGACGGCGGTGCTGTCGGCGCTGCTGGACAACGTGACGACCGTGCTGCTGATCGCGCCGGTCACCATCTCGATCACCAGGCGGCTGGGAGTGGCCCCCTTCCCGTTCCTGCTGGCCGAGGTGATGGCGTCCAATTTCGGCGGCACCGCGACCCTGATCGGCGACCCGCCGAACATCCTGATCGGCTCGGCGGCGGGGCTGACCTTCAACGATTTCATCGTGCACCTGCTGCCGGTGGTGGTGGTGGTGATGGCGGCGCAGGTGGCGACGCTGCATATGGCGTGGGGGCGCGGGCTGGGCAGCACGGCGGCGGCGCGCGCGGCGGTGATGGCGCTGCGGCCGGCCGACAGCATCACCGACCGCCGGCTGCTGCGCCATGCGGTGGCGGTGTTCGCGCTGGTGCTGCTGGGCTTCGCCACGGCCCGGCTGACCGGGCTGGAGCCGGGCAGCATCGCGCTGATCGGCGCGGCGGCGCTGATGCTGCTGGAGAACCTGGCGCATCCGCGCGACGAGCAGTTCGAGAAGATCTCGGCGACCTATGCCGAGGTGGACTGGATCACGATCTTCTTCTTCATCGGCCTGTTCATCGTGGTGGCCGGGGTGGAGAAGTCGGGCGCCTTGTCGTGGCTGGCGGGCGAGGTGACGCGGGCGACCCGGGGCAACCTGATGCTGACCGTGTTCGCCGTGCTGTGGGTCTCGGCGATCGCGTCGGCCATCATCGACAACATCCCCTTCGTGGCGGCGATGATCCCGGTGATCCATGCCATGGCGCCGGATTTCGGCGGCGAGCACGCGATCCTGCCGCTGTGGCTGGCGCTGTCGCTGGGCGCCTGTTTCGGCGGCAACGGCACGCTGATCGGCGCCTCGGCCAACCTGACCGTCTCGGGCATCGCCCAGCGCGAGGGGATCGGCTTCGGGTTCGCCGCCTACACGCGCCGGGCGTTGCCGCTGACCCTGCTCAGCGTGGCGATCGCACAGGCCTATCTGTACCTGCGGTATCTGTAGGCATTTTCTGCAGGCGGATCGTTGCCCGGGGGCTGGCCCCGGTGGAGGCATCCATGCGAGAAGGCGGCTGGATTTGTATTCAGCAGCACCCGCGGCGGCATCCATGCCGGGGGGCTTACAGGAAGGAGACGCCAAGGATGGAACGACGCCGTCTGATCAGCTCCGCCGCGGTTGGCGGGGTCGCGCTCGGCGCGGTCGCCGCCGCCCTGCCCCGGCCCGCGATCGCGCAGAGCATGCCCGAAATCAAATGGCGCATGCCGTCGAGCTTCCCCAAGAGCCTGGGCACGCTGTATGGCGGCGCTGAGATGTTGGCCGCCAAGGTGGCCGCGATGACCGACAACAAGTTCCAGATCCGCCCCTTCGCGGCCGGCGAGATCGTGCCGCCGCTGGCGGTGCTGGACGCGGTGCAGAACGGCACCGTGGAGATCGGGCAGACTGCCAGCTATTACTATGTGGGCAAGGACCCGACCTTCGCCTTCGGATCCACCGTGCCGTTCGGCTTCAACACCCGCCAGCAGCAGGCCTGGATGCTGCACGGCGGCGGGCTGACGCTGATGAACGAGTTCCTGAAGGACTACAACGTCACCTCCATCATCGGCGGCAATACCGGCGCGCAGATGGGCGGGTGGTTCCGCAAGGAAATCAAGACCCCGGACGACATCAAGGGGCTGAAGTTCCGCATCGCGGGCCTGGCCGGCGCGGTCATCGCCAAGATGGGCGGCGTGCCGCAGCAGATCGGCGGCGGCGACATCTACCCGGCGCTGGAGAAGGGCACGATCGATGCTGCCGAATGGGTGGGGCCGTACGACGACGAGAAGCTCGGCTTCTACAAGGTGGCCAAATACTACTACTATCCCGGCTGGTGGGAGGGGAACGCGCAGCTCTGGATCTATGTCAACCTGGACAAGATGAAGGAACTGCCGCCGGCCTACCAGGCCGTGCTGGAAGCGGCGTGCGCCGAGGTGAACACCTGGATGCAGGCGAAATACGACGCCGACAACCCGGCCGCCCTGCGCCGGCTGGTGGCCAACGGCACCGAGCTGCGGCCGTTCTCGCGCGAGATCATGCAGGCCGCCTACAAGGCCTCGTTCGAGGTCTATGACGAACTCGCGGCGAAGAACCCGAAGTTCAAGAAGGTCTACGACTCGTGGAAGGCGTTCCGCGAGGATGAGTTCCTGTGGTTCCGGGTGGCCGAGAACACCTATGAGAACTTCGTCTATTCGCAGAGCGCCGCCGAGGCGCGGGCGAAGAAGTAGCCCGCCGCCAGCCCGACGGGGAAAGGCCGGAACCGCGAGGTTCCGGCCTTTTTCGTGCGTTCCGGCTTCGTGCGCTCCGGGGCCTACTTGAACGTGACCGGCGGCGGTTCGTCGTTGGAGCTGTCCGGTGCGGGGATGTTGATCTGCACCTTGGCGGGGTCGCGGCCGGTGCCGTGGCTGACCTCGCCGGTGACCATCCACGGGAAGGCGATCACCAGCCCGACCATGATGATCTGCAGGCACACGAAGGGAATGGCGCCCTGGTAGATCTGCCAGGTGGTGACCGGCGCCATGCGGCGGTTGGTGACGCGGTCGGTGTATTCCTCGGTGGGCGCCACGCTGCGCAGGTAGAACAGCGCGAAGCCGAAGGGCGGGTGCATGAACGAGGTCTGCATGTTCACGCTCAGCAGCACGCCGAACCAGATGAGATCGATACCCAGCTTCTCGGCGGCCGGGGCCAGCAGGGGCACGATGATGAAGGCCAGCTCGAAGAAATCCAGGAAGAAGGCCAGCACGAACACCAGCAGATTGACCACCAGCAGGAAGCCGAGTTGGCCGCCGGGCAGGCCGGTCAACAGGTGCTCCACCCACAGATCGCCGTTCACCGCGCGGAAGATCAGGCTGAACACGGTGGAGCCGACCAGGATGAAGATCACGAAGCTGGACAGCTTGGCCGTGGTGTCCATCGCCTGGCGCAGCAGCGACCAGGACAGGCGGCGGCGGGCGAGCGCCAGCAGCAACGCGCCGGTGGCGCCCATGGCGCCGCCCTCGGTCGGTGTGGCGATGCCGAGGAAGATGGTGCCCAGCACCAGGAAGATCAGCAGCAGCGGCGGCATCAGCGAGGTCACCACCCGCAGCGCCAGGGTGAAGCCGCGCAGGGAGCGCGCCTCCAGCGGCAGCGCCGGGGTGGCGGAGGGGCGGAACAGGGCGACGCCGCCGATGAACAGCGCGTACAGCGCGGTCAGCGCCAGGCCCGGGATGAAGGCGCCGGCGTACATGTCGCCGACCGAGCGGCCAAGCTGGTCGGCCATGACGATCAGCACCAGGCTGGGCGGGATAATCTGCGCCAGCGTGCCGGAGGCGGCGATGACGCCGGCGGCCACCCGCCGGTCATAGCCGTAGCGCAGCATGATCGGCAGCGAAATCAACCCCATCGAGATGACCGAAGCGGCCACCACGCCGGTGGTGGCGGCCAGCAGCGCGCCGACGAAGATGACCGCGAAGGCCAGCCCGCCCCGCACCGGGCCGAACAGCTGGCCGATCGTGTCCAGCAGGTCCTCGGCCATGCCGCTGCGTTCGAGGATCAGCCCCATGAAGGTGAAGAACGGGATCGCCAGCAGGGTGTCGTTCAGCATGATGCCGAACACCCGCTCGGGCAGCGCCTGGAGCAGTTCGGGGCCGAGCAGGCCGAGCTCGATGCCGAGCAGGCCGAAGCCGAGGCCGGTGGCGGCCAGGGAGAAAGCCACCGGGTAGCCGATCAGCAGCACGACCACCAGGGCCGCGAACATCAGCGGCGCCATGTTGTCGACAATGAAGTGGATCACGCGGCGTGCTCCTCGGCGAGCGTGGTATCCAGCGGCTTGTCCTGGTCCGGCCGGGCATGGCCGGTCATGCCCGCGGGGTCGGGGCCGCGACCGCTGAGGAAGGCGACCCGCTTGATGATCTCGGAAATGCCCTGGATGGCGAGCAGCAGCAGGCCGGCGGGGATCAGCACCTTGGCGGGCCAGCGCAGCAGGCCGCCGGCATTGGACGACATCTCGTGCCGCTCGTAGCTGTCCACCACCATCGGCCAGGACAGCACCATGATCAGGATGGTCGCCGGCAGCAGGAAGAACAGCCCGCCCAGCACGTCGATCCACGCGCGGGCGCGGGCGCCGAGGCGGGCGGAAATGATGTCGATGCGGATATGCTCGTCGCGACGCAGCGTGTAGCCGGCGCAGAGCAGGAACACCGCCGAGAACAGGTACCACTGCCCTTCCAGCCAGGCGTTGGAGCTCTCGTTGAAGGTGTAGCGGATGAGCGCATTGATGGAGCTGAGCAGTACCGCCGCCAGGATCAGCCACGCCACGACCTTGCCGACGAGCTCGTTCAGCGCGTCGATCCGCCGGCTCAGTGCCAGCAATGCCTGCATTTCCGTCCTCCCCTTGGGCCACGCTGCCCTAGAGCCATTCCGGGTGAGAGATCAAGGGCCTCGTTGTGGCGGGGCGGTCAGGCGGGGCGATCAGGCGGGCCGGCGGGGGCCGCCGGCCGTCATGCCGCCATCGATGACCAGTTCGGCGCCGGTCATGTGGCGGGAGGCGTCGCTGGCCAGGAACAGCACGCCGTTGGCGATCTCCTGCGGGTCGGCCGGGACGCCCAGCGGCACGGTGGCGCGCGCGATCGCCTGCGGGTCCAGCGGCGCGTTCAGCCCGCCGCCGGGGGCGGTTGCCGCCTTCTCCCAGATCGGGGTGACGATGATGCCGGGATGGACGGAGTTGACCCGGATGTTGTCGCCGGCATAGGCGCATTCCAGCGCCATCGACTTGGCGAACAGCCGCACCGCGCCCTTGGTGGCGCTGTAGCCGGCCAGGTTGGCCGAGCCGCGCAGGCCAGCGACCGAGGACATCAGCACGATGGAGCCGCCGCCGGCGCGCCGCAACGCCGGCACCGCGTGCTTCACCGAGAGGAACACCGCGTCCACGTTCACCGCCATCTGGCGCCGCCAGTCGGCCAGCGACATCTCCAGCGCCGGGCCGAACACGGCGATGCCGGCATTGGCCACCATCACGTCCAGCCGGCCGAAATGCCGCTCGGCCCGCGCCACCAGGGCGGGCCAGGCGGCCTCGTCGGTCACGTCCTGGTGCAGGTAGAGCGCGGCCGCCCCGATCTCGGCGGCCAGCGCCTGGCCGCGCGCGTCGTCGAGGTCGGTGATGACCACGCCGGCCCCCTCGCGCGCCAGGGTGCGGGCGCAGGCGGCCCCGATGCCGGAGGCGCCCCCGGTGATGAAGGCGACCTTGCCGTCGAGTTGGCCCATTCCGAATCTCCTGTGCCGCGTTCTGGGGGCGAGTCAGCCCGGGTGGAGCATAATGCGGCGGGGTGCAGGGCGGAATGGTCCCCCCCCTGCCGGCGTCCGCGGCGATGCCAGGTTGATCGCCTCGCCTATCCGGCGGAACATCCGGGCGCGAGCTGCTGGCCGGGAGGGAAACGCGGATGGAAGACCTGAAGACCGCCTCGCCGAACGGGGTGTTCGTGGCGCATTGCCGCAAGGGGGAACTGGCCTATCAGGTGGATAAGGCCACCGGGCGGGCGGTGTTCTACCCGCGGGTGATCGCCCCGGGCACCGGCACGGACACGCTGGAATGGCGCGTCTCGGCCGGGCTGGGCACGGTGCACGCCACCACAGTGGTGCATACCCGCGGCGCCGAGCCGCATAATGTCGCGCTGATCGACCTCGACGAGGGGTTCCGCATGATGAGCCGAGTGGAGGGGATCGACCCGATGGCGGTGCGCATCGGCCAGCGTGTGCGGATGCGCATGCACCCCGAGGAGGGCGACCAGCCCCCCTACCCCGTGTTCGTCCCATTGGATGGGGAGATTGCGGCATGACCGGGCTGTCGCGTGGCAGCATCGCCATCGTCGGCGTCGCGGAGTCCGACCTCGGGCAGGTGGCGCCGGGCACCTCGCCGGTTGACCTGATGGCGCAGGCGACGCACCGGGCGCTGGCCGATTGCGGCCTGACGCTCGCCGATGTGGACGGCGTGTTCACCGCCGCCTCGCAGTTGCGCATGCCCACGCTCAGCCTGTGCGAATATCTCGGCATCCGCCCGCGCTACCAGGACGGCACGCAGATCGGCGGTTCGTCGTTCATGTCGCATGTGGCGCATGCGATGGCGGCGATCGAGCATGGGCTGTGCGAGGTGGCGTTGATCGCCTACGGCAGCACGCAGCGCAGTGTCAGCCGCGCCGCCGCCAGTCCGCGCGAGTTCAACCCGTACGAGACGCCCTACAGGCCGTTCCTGCCGGCCAGCGCCTATGCCCTGGCGGCATCGCGCCACATGCACGAATTCGGCACCACCCGCGAGCACCTGGCCGAGGTGGCGGTGGCGGCGCGGCAATGGGCGCTGCTGAACCCGGTGGCGTGGGAGAAGGCGCCGCTCACCATCCAGCAGGTGCTGGATGCCCGGATGGTCAGCTATCCGCTGAGCGTGCGCGATTGCTGCCTGGTGACCGATGGCGGTGGCGCGGTGGTGCTGACCTCGGCGGCGCGGGCGCGCGGCCTGCGGCGCAGGCCGGCCTATGTCCTGGGCGTCGGCGAGTGCCTCTCGCACGCCTCGATCTCGCGCATGCCCGACCTCACGATGACCGGGGCGAGGATATCCGGCGGGCAGGCCTATGCGATGGCGCGGCTGGGGCCGGCGGAGGTGGATGCGGCGGAACTGTACGACGCCTTCACCATCAACACGATCCTGTTCCTGGAGGATCTCGGCTTCTGCCCGAAGGGCGAGGGCGGGCGCTTCGTGGCCGGCGGGGCGATCGCGCCCGGCGGCCGGCTGGCGGTGAACACCGCGGGCGGCGGGCTGTCCTACTGCCATCCCGGTATGTACGGCCTGCTGCTGCTGATCGAGGCCGCGCGCCAGTTGCGCGGCGAAGCAGGGGCGCGGCAGGTGCCGGCATGCGAGGTCGCCGTCGCGCACGGCAATGGCGGCGTCCTGTCGAGCCAGGTGACCGTGATCCTGGGGGGCGAGGCGGCGCTGTAGGGACGAAAGACGCAGGTCACATGGAGGCAGGGAGACGGGGAGGAGCAAGAGACCAGGCCTCTTCTCCCCGCCTCCATGTGTTTCTTACTGCTACCAGCCCGCCGGCTCGAAGCGATAGCCCTCGCCCTGGCGGCGGACATAGCCGCAATAGGGCGCGCCGAAATGGAACGGCATGATCAGCGCCTCGCGCTCCGCCGCCCGCGCCAGCACCTTAGCGCGCGACTGGCGGGCCTGGTCCGGCCAGACGATGTAGCGGTCGTTCCAATGCGGGTTGGCGATCTGGATCGGGCTGTGCATCGTATCGGTGGAAAAATACCCCTCCTCGCCGTTGGAACGCAGGCGCAGTGCGGTGAGTCCCGGGGAGTGGCCGGGCACTGCCTCCGGCACCAGGCAGCCGGCCAGTTCGGCGTCGCCGTCGTAGAAATCCACCAGCCCGGCCGCCAGCACCGGCAGCACGCTGTCGGCGAAGGAGCCGGCCTGCACGCCTACATCGCCGCGGTCGTACTCCGCCTTCCAGTAATCGAAATCGGCCTTCGGCATCAGGTAGCGCGCATTGGGGAAGGCCGGCACCCAGCGGCCGTCCTGCTCAATCGTGTTGCCGCCGACATGGTCGGTGTGCAGGTGGGTATGGACCACGTGCGTCACCTTCTCGGGCGCCGCGCCGGCGGCCTCCAGCCAGGGCACCACCAGGGTGTTCAGCATGTCCATCCGCGGCGCGGCGCGCTTCTTGCGGTTGCCGACGCCGGTGTCGACCAGGATGGTATTGCCGCCGGCCTGCACCAGCCAGAGCTGGATGGTCACGATCAGCCGGTCCATATGCGGCACGTAGTGGTGCGGCGCCAGCCACGCGGCATGCGCGGCGAGCTGGGCGTCGCGCTCGGCCTTCGGCACCTCGGGGAACAGGAATTCCGGCGCATGGGTCGGGCCGGAATACTCCAGCACGCGGGTCACCTTGGCGTCGCCGATCATGCGGGACTGGATCATGGGGTGGGATTCCTAGAGCGTGATGACCGGAGGCGGAATCACCGGAGGTCTGAATCACGCGACAAAACAAACGCTAGAGCGTGATGACCGCTTCTTTCAGCGGTCATCACGCTCTAGCTGTCATCGACAGGGAGGTTGGCGATCACGGAGGGGCGCGCATTGAAACTCGCGAGCCAGGCGCCGATGCGCGGATGGCGGGCGCGAAACCCCTCCGCGCCGAAGCGAAAATCGAGATAGCCGAGCGCCGTGCCCAGCCCGACATGGCCGATGCCGAACGGCGCCGCCGCGAGTTCGTCGGCCTCCGCCTCCAGATGATCGACACAGGCCTGCAGCTTGGCGCGCCACAGGGCGATGTGGTCGGACGACTGGCGCTCGGCCGGGCGGCCGCGTTCGGAAAGCCAGGCGAGGCCGACATCCAGCATCCCGTCGCCCAGCGCGTGGCGGCGCAGCGCCGTCATCCGCGCCGGCCCGCCCGGTGGAAACAGGCGCGGCCCGGTGTGCAGCGTGTCGAGGTACTCGCAGATCACGTGCGAATCATACAGCACCGTGCCATCGGCCAGCACCAGCGTCGGCAGCTTGCCCAGCGGGTTCTCGCGCATCAGCTCGCGATGGATGATGATGCCGCCGACCACGGTCCGCACGCAGTCCAGCCGGTCCTGCACCCCCAGCTCATGCGCCACGATCATCACCTTGCGCACGAAGGGCGAGCGCGGCGACCAGTGCAGCGTCATCCTCGCCGGGGCGGGATCGGGGTTCGGCATGGGCATTCCTCCGGGCGTTCCCTGGGCGCCGCCGATTGACGCTGGCGTCGCGCGCGGTGCTAGACTTCCGGAAACAGGCGCTGCACGCAAGGGACGGAAATGCCGATCGACAAACGCGTCGCCTCGACCGCCGAGGCGCTGGAGGGAGTGTCCGATGGCGCCACCGTCCTGTGTTCCGGCTTCGGCGGCGCCGGCTTCGCCAATGTGCTGATCCGCGCCCTGCGCGAGCGCGGCACCAGAAACCTCACCCTGGTCTCCAATTCCGCCACCCACCGCCTCTCCCTCACCCATGAGTTGATCGAAGCCGGGCTGGTGCGCAAGGTGATCTGCAGCGCCGCCCGCGGCCACGCCCCCGGCCTGTCGGCGTTCGAGGAGCTGTGGAAGGACGGCAAGATCGAACTCGTCGTGCTGCCGCAGGGCACCTTCGCCGAATGCCTGCGCGCCGGCGGCGCCGGCATCCCGGCCTTCTATACCCCCTCCGGCTTCGGCACCGAGCTTGCCGCCGGCAAGGAGGTGCGCCGCTTCGGCGACCGCGACTACGTGCTGGAGACCGCGATCATCGGCGACCTCGCCCTGGTGCGCGCCGACGTGGCGGACCGCTGGGGCAACCTCTCGTTCCGCCATGCGCAGGCCAATTTCGGCCCCGCCATGGCCACCGCCGCGAAGCTGACGGTGGCCGAGGTACGGGTGGCGCAGGCCGAGCCGATCCCGCCCGCGCAGGTGCAGGTGAGCGGCGTGTTCGTGAACCGCGTGCTGGCGGTGGGGGGCTGACCGATGCAACCGCTCAATCGCCTGCAGATGGCCTGGCGCGCGGCGCAGGACATCGAGGACGGCATGGTGGTCAACCTCGGCCTCGGCATGCCGGTGGCCTGCGGCGACTATGTGCGCCCGGGGCTGGAAGTGGTGATCCAGTCGGAGAACGGGGTCATCGGCGCCGGGCCGCTGGCCGACAAGGCGCACGCCGACACCGATCTGGTGGACGCCGGCAGCCGCCGCATCACCCTGGCGCCGGGCGCGAGCATCATCGACTCCGCCGCCTCCTTCGCGATGATCCGCGGCGGACATGTCGACGCCACCATCCTGGGCGCCTTCGAGGTGGCGGCGAACGGCGACCTGGCCAACTGGGACATGCGCATTCCCAACAAGGGGCCGCTGGTCGGCGGCGCGATGGACCTCGCGGCCTGCGCCAAATCGGTCTGGGTCATCATGGAGTTCAACACCCGCAAGGGCGGCCCGCGGCTGCTCAACCGCTGCACCCTGCCGCTGACCGCGCCCAACTGCGTGCGGCGCATCTTCACCGATGTCGCCGTGGTGGACGTAACGGCCGAGGGCTTCGTGGTGCGCGAGATCGTGGCCGGCCTCAGCCGCGAGGAATTGCAGGCGCGCAGCGGGGCGCCGCTGCATTTCGCATCCGATTGCCGCGCCCTCGCCGCCCCTGAAATCGCCCTTCCGGACGCATAACATGAAGCAATGGATCGACCTGGGCCACGTCGCCCTGCGCTACGAACTGGCCGGCGAGGGCCCCACCACGCTGGTGCTGGTGCATGAGATGGGCGGCACGCTGGACAGTTGGGACGGCGTGCTGCCGGAGCTGTCGCGCGGCCGGCGGGTGCTGCGCTACGACACGCGCGGGGCCGGGCAGTCCGAGAAGATCCACGAGCCGCTGACCTTCGACGAGATGGTGGACGACCTCGCCGCCCTGCTGGACGGGCTGGGCATCACCGGCCGGGTCGCCCTGGCCGGCACCGCGGTCGGCGCCGGCATCGCGCTGCAATTCGCCGTCCGCCACCCCGGCCTGGCCGGCGCGGTGATCGCCACCAGCCCGGCCACCGGCCTGGCCGCCGAGCGCCGCGCCGCCGACATCGCGCGCGCCGACGAGATGGAGCGGCTGGGCATGCGCGCCGTGGCGGAGGCCAGCTTCGCCAGCAGCTACCCGCCGGTGGTGCGCCACGACCGCGCGGCCTACGAGACCTTCCGCGCCCGCTGGCTCGCAAATGTGCCCGAGAGCTATGCGGCGATCTACCGCATGCTGGCGAACGCGGAGATCGAAGCCGGGTTCGGCGCCATCGCCTGCCCGGTGCTGGTTGTCGGCGGCACCCACGACCTGCTGCGCCCGCCGGCCGCGGCGCGGGCGGTGGCCGGACTGATCCCCGGTGCGCGCTTCATCGAGGTGGAGAGCGGCCACTTCATGGCGGTGCAGACGCCAGCCGCTGTCGCCATGGTGTTCAACGACTTCCTGGCCTCGGTGGGGTTCTGAGCGGCGCGCTCAGGCCTCGCCTTCCTCCCGGCCATACAGCAGCAGAAGCACCAGGATGATCACGCCGTAGATGATGCTGCGGCCGTATTCGGGCATGTTCATCGCCAGCAGCACGGAAACCAGCGCCACCAGCGTCACCGCCCCGGCCGCGGCGCCCACGTAATGGCCACGCCCGCCGAGGATATACACGCCGCCGATCACGACGGCGGCGATCGACTGGAACAGGTACGGGTCGCCCATGCCGAGTGACGCCTGGCCGCCGAAGCCCACCAGCATCACGCCTGCCAGCGCCGAGAAGAAGCCGCTGAGCATGTACAGCGCCACCGTCATCGCCTTCACGTTCACCCCGGCCAGGAAACTGGCGCGCGCATTGTTGCCGATGGCGTAGGTGCTGCGGCCGAACACGGTCAGGCTGAGCAGGACGGACACCACCAGCAGCACGCCCAGCCACAGCAGCAGCGCGGTCGGGATGCCCAGCAGGCTGCCGTGGATCGCCGCCTGCACCACCGGCGGCGCGTAGGAGGCGCAGGAGGCGCAGGTCAGCCCGCCAGACAGGCCCAGGGTGAGGCCCTCCATGATGCCGTTCATCGCCAGCGTCATCACCACCGCCGGTACGCCGAGCAGCGCGATCGCCAGCCCGTTGGCCAGGCCGACCACCGCCCCCATGCCCAGCGTGAGCACCAGCGCATAGGCGGCCCGCCCGTCCTGGCCCAGCGAACTGGTGGCCAGCAGGATCGCCGCCGCGTTCAGCACCCAGGGCACCGACAGGTCGATGCCGCCGATCAGGATGACGAAGGTCTGCCCGGCCGCCACCATGCCGACGAACGAGGCCACCACCAATATCGCCGAGATGCTGGCCGGGCTGGCGAAGCCGGGGCGCACCACATTGCCCACCAGGAACAGCACCACCGCGGCGGCGCAGGCATATAATATGCGCCGCCGCTCGCGGGTCAGCACCGGCAACCGAGCGGCTGGCGCGTCTGTCCGGGCCATCACGCCCTCCTGCGGAAATAATGGCCGATGCCGGCGGCCGCGGTCACCGCCAGCACCAGGAACAGGCCCTCGTAGAAATTCTGGTACAGCGGGTCGATATGCGAGAAGAACAGGATGTTGACGATCATGCTGGTGACGAACGCCCCGGCGATCCCGCCCACCGCGCTGCCCCGCCCGCCGAACAGGCTGACGCCGCCCAGCACGATCGCCACGATCGAGGTCAGCGTGTAGCTGTTGCCGGTGGTGGCGTCGCCGGCCGTCGCGGCGGCGGCGAGGAACAGGCCGGCGGCGGCCGAGAACGTGCCGCTCAGCACATAGGCGGCAATCTTGGTGCGCCGCACGTCGATGCCGTTGGCCGCCGCCGCCGGCTCGTCGTTGCCGATGGCGAAGATCGACACGCCCAGCCGGGTGCGGCGGAACACCCGCCAGCCCAGCACCAGCAACGCGACGTAGATGAGTGAAATCGGCGCATCCACGTTCGCCAGCACCGCGCCATAGGCATCCGGGATCGCACCGCCCGGCTGCGGCAGCACGCGGATGGCGATGCCCTGGAAGATCGACAGTGTCGCCAGCGTCACCAGGATCGGCTGCAACCGCCCCACCGCCACCAGCAGCCCGTTGACCAGCCCCAGCAGCGCGCCGATCGCCAGGATGGCCAGCGACCAGCCGACCATGCTGGCTGGCGAGTCATGGATGGCGACGGCGGCGACCGCGTTCGTCAGGTCGATGATGCCGCCCACCGACAGGTCGATGCCGCGCGTCAGCACCACGAAGCTCTGGCCGACCGCCGCCATGGCCAACGGCATGGTGTTGTTGACGGTCGAGGTCAGCTCGAACCCGCCCGGCAGGCGGTGCTGCGAGGCCAGGTAGATGGCGCAATAGACCACGATGCTGGCGGCCAGCATGGCCAGCGACAGCAGCAGCGGCGCGCTTTGCAGCATCGCGTGCGCCAGCCGCGGCCGACGGGTGGCGATGGCCTGGGGCGCCGCCACGTCAGGCCGCCCGGTCGCGCATGGCGGCGGCGACGATGTCCTCGGCGGTCAGCCCCGTCCCGTCCAGCTCGGCGGCAATCCGGCCCTCGCGCAGCACCAGCACCCGATGCGCCTGATGCGCCAGTTCCTCGGCGTCGCTGGAATAGAACATGATGCTCCGCCCCTCTCCGGCCAGCCTGGTCATCAGCTCGTAGATCTCGTGCTTGGTGGCCGCGTCCACGCCGCGGGTCACGTCGTACAGCAGCAGCGTGCGGCAGTCGGCGAGCAGCCAGCGGCCCAGCAGCACCTTCTGCTGGTTGCCGCCCGACAGCGCGCCGACCGGGGAGGCGAGGCCGGCGGCGCGCACCTTCAGCATCTCCATGATGCCCCGGCACAGCCGCTGTTCGGTGGCCTGGCGGATCACCCCCACGCTGGCGATGCGCGACAGGATGGTCAGGCTCATGTTGTCGCGCACCGACATGGCCAGCAGCAGGCCCTCGGTCTTGCGGTCCTCCGGCACCAGGGCGATGCCTGAGCCGGTGCGCACCGCGGCGCGTGGCGAGGCGATGCGCACCGGCTTGCCGTCCAGCCGGATTTCCCCGCCGGTGGGCTGCTGTGCCCCGAACAGCATGAAGAACAGCTCGCGATGCCCATGCCCGGCCAGCCCGCCGATGCCCAGGATCTCGCCCTTGCGCAACTCCAGCGACACGTCGTGCACGCCCTCGCCGGACAGGTTGCGCACCGCCAGCGCCGTCTCGCCCGCCGGTGCCGGGGGGCGCGGCGGGTATTGCGAGCCGACCCGCCGGCCGGTCATCAGCGTCACCGCCTCGTCCTCGCCGATCTCGGTGAAGGTGCCGACATTGGTGCCGCCCCGGCAGACGGTGATGCGGTCGGCGATGCTGACGATCTCGTTCCAGCGGTGGGAGGTGAACACGATCGCGGTGCCGGCGGCCCGCAGCCGGCGGATCTGCCCGAACAGCCACGCCACCTCGCGCTCCATCAGCGAGGAGGTCGGTTCGTCGAGGAACAGGATCGAGGGGTCCTGGGTGATGGCGCGCACGATCTCGACAATCTGCCGCTCCGCCAGCGGCAGGTCCTGCACCAGCGCCAGCGGGTCGATATGGTGGATGCCGAGCCCGGCCAGCATCGCCTCGCCGTCGCGCTCCATGGCGCGGCGGTCGATCAGCCCCAGCCGGCCGCGCGGCTCACGCCCCAGCAGCAGGTTCTCGGCGACGGTCATCGCCGGCAGCAATGTCAGTTCCTGGAACACCGTCCAGGCGCCCAGGCGGTGCGCGTCGTGCGGGCTGTTCAGCAGCACCGCGGCGCCGCGCACCCGCACCTGGCCGGCATCCGGGCGGATGCGCCCGCCAAGGATCTTGATCAGCGTGGACTTGCCGGCGCCGTTCTCGCCCACCAGGGCATGCACCTCGCCCGCCAGGGCGGCGAACGAGGCATCCTGCACCGCCCGCACACCACCGAACGCGCGACTGATGCCAACTCCCTCGATCGCCGGGACGGGCTGCCCTGCCCCGGCGGACTCGGCGAGGCTCATGCCTTCGGCAGGACGACGTTCAGCCGCCCGGCGCAGGCGGTGCCGTTCAGCGCCGCCTCCACGCAAATCTTCACCGTCGCGTTGTCGCCGCTATCGGTGAAATCGGCGAAGAAGCTGTCCGGCAGGTCGGGGAACACCGTCTCGCCCACCTTCACCGTGTCGGTGGTGACGAACGGGAACGGAATCTCCACGTCGCCCTTCGGCCGCGAGCCGTCCAGCACGCTGCGCGCGAGTTCCAGCGAGATCAGCACCAGGAAGGGCGGCTGGCCGATCGAGATGCCCTGCACCTTCTGGCCCATGTAGCCGGTCATGAACTTGCGGAAGCCGTTCTCGCCCTCGCCGGCGGTCGGCGGCAGCGGCCGCTTGGCGGCCAGGAAGGCCTTCAGCACACCATCGGTGCCGCCCTGGCACCAGATGCCGTCGATCTGCGGCAGGGAGGGCAGCACCGCCGCGGCGTTGCGCTCGGCGGTGGCCGAGTCCCACATGCCGGTGAACTTGTTGACCACGGTGATGCCCGGATGCTTCTTCCAGACATCCTCGGCGCCCTTGTTGCGGTCGGCATCCACGAAGGTGCCGGCGACCCCGGTCACCATGATGACATTGCCCTTGCCGCCGATCTTCTCGGCCACCCATTCGGCGCCCATCTGGCCGAACTTGTACTGGTTGGTGTTGACCTTCAGCGCCGTCGGCGCGGTCACCACGTTGTCGAACGACACCACCAGGATGCCGCGGCTGGTCGCCTGGCGGATAATGCCGTTCAGCCCGGTCGGCGAGGCAGCGTTGATGATGATCGCGTCCACCCGCTCGGCGATCAGGTTGGACATCTGCTGCGACTGCTTGGAGACGTCGTTGCCGGAATTGAACCAGGAGCCCTTCACGTCGCTCTTGTACGGCTCCATCAGCAGCCCGGCCTTGAACAGGTTCTCCATCTCGATGCGCCATTTGTTCCCGATATAGGAATTGGACAGCGCGATCCGGTACGGCTTCTTGCCCGCGGCCTTGGCCGGCAGGGTGAAGGTGGTGAAGCCGGCGGCGAGCAGGCCGGCGCCGCCCGCCTGCAACAGGCCACGGCGGGAAACATTATTGGTCATTGCGTCCTCCAATGCGGCGGTTCGCCGCGGTTGCCTGGCGCTTCGGCGCCTTGTTGTTCATCGAGAATCAGGCCGTGCATCGCATCGTGTCAATGAAATATGCCGTTACTCCGCGTTTATTCTTGCTGCATTCACAGGTATTCGTCACTTGCTCTTGTGGTAAACATCGATGAACACGGCAGCCAGCAGCACCAGCCCCTTGATCACCTGCTGGTAGTCGATGCCGATCCCCAGGATCGACATGCCGTTGTTCATCACTCCCATGATGAACGCCCCGATCACCGCCCCGATCACCGTACCGACCCCGCCATAGGCCGAGGCCCCGCCGATGAAGCAGGCGGCGATCACGTCCAGTTCGAAGCCTTGCCCGGCCTTCGGCGTCGCGGTGTTGAGCCGGGCGGCGAACACCAGCCCGGCCAGCGCCGCCAGCACGCCCATGTTGACGAAGGTCAGGAAGGTCAGCCGCTCGGTCCGCACGCCCGACAGCCGGGCCGCCTTCTCGTTGCCGCCCAGCGCATAGATCCGCCGGCCGATCGTCGTGCGGTTGGTCACGAAACCGTACAGCGCGATCAGCCCGAGCATGATCACCAGCACGTTCGGCATGCCCCGATAGGTCGCCAAAAGGGTGAAAAACGCCACGATAATGGCCGCGAAAAAGGCATTTCGCGCCACGAAAAGGCCCAGCGGCTCGGTCTCCACCCCATGCCGCCGCTGCCGCCCCCGGCCGGCCACGCTCACCCCCACCAGCACCGCCGCGAAAGCCACCCCCAGCACCACCGAAGTGATGCGCAGGCTCGCCCCGTTGAACAGGTCGGGGATGAACCCGGAGGACAGCAGCTGGAACGTCCGCGGGAACGGCCCCACCGACTGGCCGTCCAGCAGCGCCAGGGTCAACCCCTTGAACACCAGCATGCCCGCCAGCGTCACGATGAACGACGGGATGCGGAAGCGGGCCACCCAGAAGCCCTGCATCGCCCCGATCAGCCCGCCCGCCGCCAGGCACAGCAGCGCGGTGGGGATGAAATGCAGGCCGAAGCGCACCATCAGCACCGCCGCCATGGCGCCGATGAAGCCGGACACCGAGCCCACCGAGAGGTCGATATGCCCGGCCACGATCACCAGCAGCATGCCCAGCGCCATGATGACGATGTAGCTGTTCTGCAGGATCAGGTTGGTCAGGTTCAGCGGCTTCATCAGCGTACCGCCGGTCATGAACTCAAAAAAGATCATGATCGCGAACAGCGACAGCATCATGCCGTATTCGCGGATGTTGCTGCGCAGGAAGCTGGCCGCCGGCGTCGCGGCGCGGGCCGGCGGGTGGGCGGCGGACATGTCGTTCATTGCACCGGCACTCCGGCACGCATGATCGCGCGCATGATCTTCTCCTGCGACGCCTCGGCAGCTGTGAATTCGCCCACGAAGGCACCCTCGTTCATCACGCAGATACGGTCGCAGATGCCGAGCAGCTCGGGCATCTCCGACGAGATCACCACCACGCCTTTGCCGGCATTCGCCAGGTCATGGATGATGCTGTAGATCTCGAACTTGGCGCCGACATCGATGCCGCGCGTCGGCTCGTCCAGGATCAGCACCTCGGGCCCGGCGAACAGCCATTTGCTCAGCACCACCTTCTGCTGGTTGCCGCCCGACAGGTTCACCGCCTCCTGGTAGACGCTGGCGCAGCGTATGTTCAGCCGCGTGCGATACTCCCCGGCCACCGCCCGCTCGCGCATATCGTCGATCACCATCGCCCGCGACACGCCCGGCAGGTTGGCCAGCGTCACGTTCTTGCGGATGTCCTCGCCCAGCACCAGGCCCAGCTGCTTGCGGTCCTCGGTCACATAGGCCAGCCCGCTGGCGATCGCCCGCCCCACCGTGCCCACATCCACGCGGCGGCCGTGCATGAACACCTCGCCGCTGATCCGCTGGCCGTAGGAGGCGCCGAACAGGCTCATGGCGAATTCGGTGCGCCCGGCGCCCATGAGCCCCGCGATGCCGACCACCTCGCCGGCGCGCACGGTGAAATCCACCCCTTTGATCACCTGCCGCGCGGCGTCCAGCGGGTGATGCACCGACCAGCCGCGCACCTCCAGCACCGGGGCGCCGATGGCCGGCGTCCGGCTCGGGTAGCGGTCGGCCATCTCGCGGCCGACCATGCCGCGGATGATGCGGTCCTCGCTCACCGGCCCGGCATGGCAGTCGATCGTCTCCACCGTGGCCCCATCCCGCAGCACGGTGATCGAGTCGGCCACCTTGGCCACCTCGTTCAGCTTGTGCGAGATCAGGATCGAGGCGATGCCCCGCGCCCGCAGCGCCGTCAGCAGCGCCAGCAGCGCGTCGCTGTCGCGCTCGTTCAGGCTGGCGGTCGGCTCGTCCAGGATCAGCAGCCGCACCTCCTTGGACAGCGCCTTGGCGATCTCCACCAGCTGCTGCTTGCCCACGCCGAGATCGGCCACCCGCGTATCCGGCGGCTCGTCCAGGCCCACCAGCCGCAGCAGCTCCCGCGTCCGCCGCAGCACCGCGCCGCGGTCGATCACCCCGAACCGGCTCGGCTCGTTGCCCAGGAAGATGTTCTCGGCGATCGACAGCAGCGGCACCAGCGCAAGCTCCTGGTGGATGATGATGATGCCCAGCCGCTCGCTGTCGGCGATGCCGCGGAACCGCCGCTCCGCGCCCTCGAACACGATCTCGCCGCTGTAGCTGCCATGCGGGTAGACCCCGCTCAGCACCTTCATCAGCGTGGACTTGCCGGCGCCGTTCTCGCCCACCACGGCGTGGATCTCGCCGGCCCGCACCACCAGGTTGACGTCGGAGAGCGCGCGGACGCCGGGGAACGTCTTGGTGATCCCCCGCATCTCCAGGATCGCCGTCATCGGGCGCCCTCCGACCCGCCGCCGCCTAGTGGATCTGCTTCTCGGTGTAGTAGCCGCTGTCCACCAGCACGTGCTTCCAGTTGGTCTTGTCCACCACCACCGGCTTCAGCAGGTAGGCCGGCACGATCTTCTTGCCGTTGTCATAGGTCTTGGTGTCGTTCACCTGCGGCTGGCGCCCGTTCAGCAGCGCGTCCACCATGTCCGCCGTCACCTTGGCCAGCTCGCGGGTGTCCTTGAAGATGGTCGAGGTCTGCTCGCCCGCCAGGATCGACTTGATCGACGGAATCTCGGCGTCCTGCCCGGTGATCACCGGCATCTTCAGCCCGTTGCTGCCGTAGCCCACGCCCTTCAGCGACGAGATGATGCCGATGCTCAGCCCGTCATAGGGCGACAGCACCGCGTCCACGTGCTTGTCGCTGTAGTAGGCGCTCAGCAGGTTGTCCATGCGCGCCTGCGCCACCGCGCCGTCCCAGCGCAGGGTGGAGACCTTCTCCATGCCAAGCTGCCCGCTCGGCACCACCAGCTTGCCGCTGTCCATGTACGGCTTCAGCACCGACATCGCGCCGTTGTAGAAAAAGAACGCGTTGTTGTCGTCCGGCGAGCCGCCGAAAAGCTCGATGTTGAACGGCCCCTTGCCCTCGTCCAGCCCCAGCGCCTTCACGATGTAGCCGGCCTGCAGCACGCCCACCTGGAAATTGTCGAAGGTCGCGTAGTCGTCCACGTTCGGCGTGTTGCGGATCAGCCGGTCATAGGCGATCACCTTGATGCCGCTGGCATGGGCCTGCTGCAGCACGTCGGACAGCGTGGTGCCGTCGATCGCGGCGATCACCAGCACCTTGGCGCCCTTGGTGACCATGTTCTCGATCTGCGCGAGCTGGTTGGGGATGTCGTCCTCGGCATATTGCAGATCGACACCGTAGCCCTTGGCCAGGAAGATCTTGCGCATGTTGTCGCCGTCGGCGATCCAGCGGGCGGAGGATTTGGTCGGCATCGAAATGCCCACCAGCCCCTTGTTCTGCGCCTGCGCCTGCCCGGTCAACAACAGCAGGCAGACGGCAAGACCCGCCATTATGGCGTTGATTCGCTTCATTCCTGGACCCCCCACGGTCATGTCGTCGCGTAACCGACGGCGGTGCCGCGGCCGGAGGGCTGCCCCTGACCGCGCACGTCACCTTTCGTTACTTCATCCTGGCGGCCGCGACAACACCGCCCTTGCCCGACAGTGCTTGCGCGGCGCGATGCCTGACAACTGCAATTTCGCATCGATGACATACCACATTGGATATGTCTGGGGGCTCACCGCCCAGCTGGCTCACCGCCCAACTGGCTCCCGTCTGGCCGGCAGCAGCACCCGCAGCAATTCGTCGTACAATGCCGCCGCCGCCGGCCCCAGCGGCCGGTCCGCCCGCCGCACCAGCCCAAACGGCTCCACCGCGATCACCGGCGCCTCGGCCAGCGGCGGCAGGATGCGCATCGCCCCGGTCTCCACCAACAGGTCGGCCACCGGCCGGCTCAGCGCCACCACCGCGTCGCTGTGCCGCGCCATGGCCACCGAGAACATGATGGAGGTCGCGTCGATCACCTGGCGCGGCGGCGGCAGGCCGGCGGTGTGGAAGATATCCTCGATGCGCTGGCGCAGCGGCGCCCCCGGCCCCTGCAACACCCATGGCTGCGCCGCCAGCGCGGCCAGCGGTACCGGCCGGCCGGGCTCCATCCGCGCCAGCAGGGCGTGCCCGCCGCGCACCATCAGGCAGATCTCCTCCGGCCCCACCGCGCGGTATTCCAGCCCGGCGGCGTCGAATCCGTCCGGGATGCGCGCCAGCGCCATGTCCAGCCGCCCCTCGGCGAGGCGCGCCATCAGCCGGGCGCTGGTATCCACATCGACGCTGATCCGCACCGCCGGCGCCCGCGCCCGCAACGCCGCCACCGCTGCCACCATCGGCCCTGCCGCCGGGCCGGACACGGCGCCCACCGCCACCGCGCCGCCGGTGCCCTCGCGCATCGCGTCCAGCTCCGCCCCGGCCTGCTCCAGCTCCATCAGCGCCGCCCGCGCCCGCCGCGCCAGCGCCTCGCCCAGGCTGTTGGCCGTCATGCCGCGCGGATGGCGCTCGAACAGCGCCGCCCCGGCCATCACCTCCACCTCCGCCAGCAGGCGCGAGGCCCCCGGCTGGGTGATGTGCAGCGCGTCCGCCGCCCGGTTGAGCGTGCCGTGCTCCTCCAGGGCGGCCACCAGTTGCAGGTGCCGCAGCTTCAACCGTGCCCGCAAATGCCAGTCCGGCGCCAGCCGCCGCACCCCCGTCATACCAATTCCGCCATGACATGCCGCCAAATTGCGATTGGACGGACATAGCAGACACCCCTACCCCACCGCTACCAGCCGGGACCACCGGCGGCATCCACGGGAGGCGCCGATGTCGGAGAAAAAGCCGCTGCGCAGCCAGGCCTGGTTCGGCCGGCAGGACAAGATGGGCTTCTACTACCGCTCGTTCCTGAAAAACAACGGCACCCCGCACGACCAGTTCGACGGCCGGCCGGTGATCGGCATCTGCAACACCTGGTCCGAGCTCACCCCCTGCAACGGCCATTTCCGCGCGCTGGCCGAGCATGTCCGCACCGGCGTGCTGGAGGCCGGCGGCTACCCGCTGGAATTCCCGGTCTCCTCGCTCGGCGAGGTCACCATGCGCCCCACCGCCATGCTGTTCCGCAACCTCGCGGCCATGGACGTGGAGGAGGCCATCCGCGCCCATCCGCTGGACGGCATCGTGCTGCTGATGGGCTGCGACAAGACCACGCCGGCCCTGCTGATGGGCGCCGCCAGCGCCGACCTGCCCACCATCGGCGTCTCCGGCGGCCCGCAGCTGCGTGGCGTGTATCGCGGCACCATCATCGGCTCCGGCACCAACATCATTTCCATGAGCGAGCAGTTGCGCGCCGGCGAGATCACGCTGGAGGCGTTCCACGAGGCCGAGGCGGCGATGAACCGCTCCGCCGGCCACTGCATGACCATGGGCACCGCCTCCAGCATGGCCTCGATGGTCGAGGCGCTGGGCGTCGGCCTGCCCGGCAACGCCGCCATCCCGGCCGCCGACGCCCGCCGCAACGAGCTGGCGCGCCTGGCCGGCCGGCGCATCGTGGCGATGGTGCACGAGGACCAGGTGCTCTCCTCCATCCTCACCCGCGACGCCTTCGAGAACGCCATCCGCGCGCTGGCCGCCATCGGCGGCTCCACCAACGCGGTGGTGCACCTGATCGCCATCGCGCGCCGCGCCGGCATCGACCTCACCCTGGCCGATTTCGACCGGCTCGGCCGCGGCGTGCACTGCCTGGTGGACCTGATGCCCTCGGGCCGCTTCCTGATGGAGGATTTCTACTACGCCGGCGGCCTGCCCGCGGTGCTGCGCACCCTGGGCGAGCAGGGCCTGCTGCACCGCGACGCCGTCACCGCCAACGGCCGCACGCTGTGGGACAACGTGGCCGAGGCGCCGAACTGGAACGCCGAGGTCATCACCCCCTTCGCCGCCCCGTTCAAGCCGGATGCCGGCATGGCCATCCTGTCCGGCAACCTCGCGCCCGACGGCGCCGTCATCAAGCCCTCCGCCGCCTCGCCCGAACTGATGCGCCACACCGGCCGCGCCGTGGTGTTCGAGAGCATCGAGGCGCTGCACCACGCGGTGGACGACGACAGCCTGGACATCGACGCGAGTTGCATCATGGTGCTGCAGAATTGCGGCCCCAAGGGCTATCCGGGCATGGCCGAGGTCGGCAACATGCCGCTGCCGCGCAAGCTGCTGCAACAGGGCGTGCGCGACATGGTGCGCATCTCCGATGCCCGCATGTCCGGCACCGCCTACGGCACCGTGGTGCTGCACGTGGCGCCGGAGGCCGCCGCCGGGGGGCCGCTGGCGCTGGTGCGCAACGGCGATATGATCACGCTCGACGTGCCCGCCCGCCGCCTGCACCTGCATGTGGACGACGCCGAACTCGCCGCCCGCCGCGCCGTCTGGCAGCCGCCGGCGCCGCATGCCGCGCGCGGCTACGTGAAGATGTACGTCGACCACGTGCTGCAGGCCAACGACGGCGCGGACCTGGACTTCCTGGTCGGCCGCTCCGGCGCGCCGGTAGGGCGCGACAACCATTGAGGGCGGAGACACCATGACCCACGAGCAGCGCCACACCGGCATCTACCCGGTGGTGCCGACCATCTTCACCGAGGCCGGCGAGCTCGATCTGCCGGGCCAGCTGCGCACCGTCGATTTCATGATCGACGCCGGCTCGGACGGGCTGGCCATCCTGGCCAATTTCTCCGAGCAGTTCCTGCTCTCCGACCATGAGCGCGAGCGGTTGACCGGCGCCATCCTGGACCATGTCGCCGGCCGCGTGCCGGTGATCGTCACCACCAGCCATTTCAGCACCCGCATCTGCGCCGAGCGCAGCCGCCAGGCGCAGGCCGCCGGGGCGGCGATGGTGATGGCGATGGCCCCCTACCACGGCGCCACGCTGCGCGCCGGCGAGGCGGCGATCGTGGCCTTCTTCCAGGCGCTGTCGGATGCCATCGACATCCCGATCATGATCCAGGACGCCCCGGTCAGCGGCACCCCGCTGCCGCCGGAACTGCTCGCCCGGATGGCGCGCGAGATCGCCCATGTCGCCTATTTCAAGATCGAGACCCAGGGTGCGGCCGGCAAACTGCGCGAGCTGATCCGCCTGGGCGGCGAGGCGGTGGAAGGCCCGTGGGACGGCGAGGAGGCCATCACCCTGCTCGCCGACCTCGATGCCGGCGCCACCGGCAGCATGACCGGCGGCGGCTACCCGGACGGGCTGAAGCGCATCTTCGACGACTACCGGGCCGGCCGCCGCGCCGAGGCCATGGCCGGCTACCAGCGCTGGCTGCCCCTGATCAACTACGAGAACCGTCAATGCGGTCTGCTGGCGGCCAAGGCACTGCTGCGCGAGGGCGGCATCATCGCCTGCGACGCCCCGCGCCATCCGTTGGCCCCACTGCATCCCGCCGCCCGCGCCGGCCTGCTGGAACTGGTCCGCCCGCTCGACCCGCTGGTGCTGCGCTGGGGGAAGTAAGCGCTGGGAGTAGTAGGCGGGCCTACCCGCCGCGCTCGTCGCCGCCGACACCCAGCTGCTTCAGCTTGCGGTGCAGCGCGCTGCGCTCCATGCCGACAAAGGTCGCCGTACGGCTGATATTGCCGCCGAATCGCAGCAATTGCGCCTGCAAATACTGGGTTTCGAACAGGTCGCGCGCCTCGCGCAGCGGCAGGCCCATGATGTCCGCCGAGGGGTCGGCGTTGAACAGCACCGGCGCCGCCGCCCCGATCTCCGGCGGCAGCATGTCGGCGCGGATCGCGTCGCCCGCGGTCCCCGGCGCCATGATCAGCAGCCAATCCATCAGGTTGCGCAGCTGGCGCACATTGCCCGGCCAGTCGTAAGCCTGCAGCGCCGCCAGCGCGTCGGCCGACAATTCGCGCCCCGGCATGCCGGAATTCTCGGCCGAGCGGGTCAGGAAATGCCGCGCCAGCGCCGGCACGTCCTCGCGCCGCTCCCGCAGCGCCGGCACCCGCAGCGGCACCACCGCCAGACGGTAGAACAGGTCCTCGCGGAACCGCCCGGCGGCGATCTCGGCCTGCAGATCCTTGTTGGTGATCGACAGCACCCGCACATCTACCCGCACCCGCGCCGAGCCGCCAAGACGCTCGAACGCCTGGTCCTGCAAGGCGCGCACGATCTTGCCCTGGGTCTCCAGCGGCATGTCGGACACCTCGTCCAGCAGCAGCGTGCCGCCATGCGCCCGCTCCAGCACCCCGGCGCGGCGCGGCTGGATCATCGGGTCGGCACCGCCCTCCACGCCGAACAGCTCCTCCTCGAAGCGCGCCGGGTTCAGCGTCGCGCAGTTCAGCGCGATGAACGGCCCGTCGGCCCGGCGGGAGTGCGCGTGGATCATCCGCGCCGCCACCTCCTTGCCCGACCCGGCCGGCCCGGTCAGCAGCACGCGCGAGCCGGTCGGCGCCACCTTCTCCACCGCCGCGCGCAGCCCCGCGATCGCCGGGCTGTCCCCGGTCAGCGCCGCCTCGGCGCCGGCGCGCAGCCGCAGCTCCGCGTTCTCCCGCGCCAGCGCCGCCGCCTCCAGCGCCCGGCGCACCACCAGCAGCAGCCGGTCGGACTGGAACGGCTTCTCCAGGAAGTCGTACGCGCCATGCTGGATCGCGGTCACCGCCGTCTCGATGGTGCCATGGCCGGAGATCATCACCACCGGCACCTGCGGCTCCTCGCCATGCAGCGTGCGCAGGATGCCGATCCCGTCGGTGCGTGAACCCTGCAGCCACACATCCAGGATCACCAGCGACGGCCGGCGTTCCCGGAAGGCGGCGATGGCGGCCTCGGCGTCGCCGGCCTGGCGGGTCTCGTAGCCCTCGTCGCTCAGCACGCCGTCCACCAGCATGCGGATGTCGGGCTCGTCATCGATGATCAGTATCTCGTGCGCCATCATCGCTCCGTTGCGGTCCACTGACCTTCGCCTGGGTATCACGCCACGGCGTCGTCCGCACCCTTCAGCGGCCAGCGCAGCACCGCCACCGCGCCGCCGCCCGGCCAGTCCGGCCGCGCCACGCGGTCGTCCAGCAGCACGGTGCCGCCATGGTCCTCCATGATCTTCTTCACGATCGCAAGCCCCAGCCCGGTTCCCTTGGGCTTGTGCGTCACGTAGGGCTCGGTCAGCCGGTCGCGATCTTGTGCGGGCAGGCCGATGCCGTCATCGGCCACCTCCACCTCCACCATGCCGCCCGACTCGCGCACCCGCACCTCGATTCGCCCCGCCTCCGCCCGGCCCGCATCGGCGCACGCCGCTCCCTCGCCCACGCCGCGCGCCGCCATCGCCACCGAGTCGGCGGCGTTCTGCAACAGGTTGGTCAGCGCCTGCCCCAGCAGCCGCCGATCGCAGGGCGCCACCGGCCCCCGCTCCGGGATCTCGGTCACCCACGCGATCTGCGGCCGCGCCGTCCGTTGCAGCACCAGCGCCTCGCGCGCCACCCGGCCCACATCCTCCGGGCGGATCACCGGCTGCGGCATCCGCGCGAAGGCCGAGAATTCGTCCACCATCCGCCCGATATCGCCCACGTGGCGCACGATCGTGTCGGCGCACTGGATGAACGTCTCGGGGTCGGAGGTGATCTCGCGTGTGAACCGCCGCTTCAGCCGCTCGGCGGAAAGCTGGATCGGCGTCAGCGGGTTCTTGATCTCGTGGGCGATCCGCCGCGCCACGTCGGCCCAGGCGGCCTTGCGCTGGGCGGATTGCAGCTCGGTGATGTCGTCGAAGGTGGCGACGAAATGGAACGCCGGCGCCGCCGCCTCCGCATCCGCCTCCTCCGCCGCCTCGCCGGCCAGCCCGCTGCGATCGGCGCCGATGCGCAGCAGCAGCGTGCGCCGATGGCCAGGCGGGCCGATCTGCACCTCGGCGGTATGCGGCCGTGCCGGGTTGGCGCGGGCTGCATCCAGCAGCGGCGCGAATTCCGGCACCACCTCGTCCAGCGGCCGCCCGGTCTCGCCCAGCAGGTCCAGCCCCAGCAACTGCCCCGCCGCCCGGTTCGGCAGCTCGATATGCCCCTCCGCGTCCAGCCCGATCACCCCGGCCGACACCCCGGACAGCACCGCCTCGGTGAACCGCCGCCGCGCGTCGATCTGGCTGTAGGCGTCCATCAGCTCGGTGCGCTGCGCCGCCAGCTGCCCGGTCATGCGGTTGAACGCGCGCGACAGCCCGGCCAGCTCGTCGCCGGTATCCGCCTCCGGCACCCGCACCATCAGGTCGCCGGCGCGCACCCGCTCGGCGGCCATGATCAGCCCGCCCACCGGCCGCGCGATCTGGTTGGCCAGCAGCAGCCCGATCAGCACCGCCGCCGCCAGCACCAGCAGCGCCACCAGCGCGAAGATCAGCGCGAAGGTGATCTGCAGGCCCGACTGGTTCTTGTCCAGCCGGTCGTATTCCGCCACCGCCTGCTCGGTGCGGGTGATGTGGTCCAGGATCGCCGGATCGACCGGCCGGCCCACCATCAGCAGCAGCGCGGGCGTGGCGTCCAGCGCCACCACCGCGCGCACCCGCGTCGAGTCGGCGCTGCCCAGCACCGCCACCCCGCCCTTCAGCGCCTGGTCGGTGGCCCAGCTCGGCGGCAGCGCCGCCGCCGGCCCCTCCACCGCCCCGGCCGAGGCGATCACCTGCCCGGTCACCGGCTCGTAGATCAGCGACTCCGTCAGCCCGCGCAGCGTGGTCTGGGTGGCCAGGAAATTGGCGAAGCCCGAGGGGTCGAACGCCAGCATCCGCCCCGCGCGCGACAGGTCGTTGGCCATGCTGAGCGCATCGGCGCGGATGTTGTTGCGGTGCTCCTCGGCATAGCCCCGGCTCACCTCCAGGCTCTCGCGCAGCGCGGTGCGCACCGGCTCGTTGAACCAGGCCTGGATGCCCAGATGGAAGAACACGGTGGAGAATATCGCCACCACGATGGCCGGCGTCACCGCCACGCCGCCGAACAGCAGCACCAGGCGCACATGCAGCCTGGCGCCCGCCGCCCCCCGCCGGCGCTCCATCCACATCCGCGTCAGCCGCGCGGCCAGCAGCGCGCCCAGCAGCAGCAGCACCACCAGGTTGCCCAGCACCAGGCCCACCACCTGGTTCGGCCGCGGCAGCCCGCCGGCCAGCACCACGAAGGTCACCACCCCCAGCGCCAGCGCGAACAGCGCCAGCAGCAGGGTGGAAAGCCGGCCCATCAGCATGTCGATCAGCCGGCGCAGCCACGAGCCGCGCGGCGGCACGATCAGCCCCCCGCTCATCGCACGCCCCTCACCCCGCCACCGCTCAGCCGATGCCCCGCACCACCGGGATCTCCAGGTCGCGGATCTTCTTGCGCAGCGTGTTGCGGTTCAGCCCCAGCATCGCCGCCGCCTTGATCTGGTTGCCACGGGTGGCGGCCAGGGTCATGCGGATCAGCGGCCGCTCCACCTCGGCCAGCACGCGGTCGTAGATGTCTGACGGCGCCATGCCGTCGTGGTGGGCGGCAAGGAACTGACGGATATGCCGTTCCACCGCGCGGGCCAGCGGCTCGGGGCCGCCCGCCGGCGCCTCGCCCTCGCCGCCGGCAGCCCGCGCGGCCGTCGCGTCCATGAAGCCGCCAGCCGGGAAGCCGCCAGCCGGGAAGCCGCCGCTCGGCTCGGTCTCGGCCAGCTCGGCATGGATCACCTCGGCGGTGATCATCTCGTCCGGGCACAGCGCCGCCAGCCGGCGCATCACGTTCTCCAGCTCGCGCACATTGCCCGGCCAGCGATAGCCGGCCAGCGCCTCGATCGCCCCCTGGTCCAGCGACTTGCCCGGCAGCCCGCCCTCGCGCGCCCGTTCCAGGAAATGTCGCGCCAGGTCGGCCACGTCCTCCACCCGCTCGCGCAGCGGCGGCAGGCGGATCGGCACCACGTTCAGCCGGTAGAACAGGTCCTCGCGGAACTGCCCCTGGCGGATGGCGGCCCGCAGGTCGCGGTGGGTGGCGGCGATGATGCGCACATTGGCGCGGATCGGCTGGCGGCCGCCCACGGTGGTGAACTCGCCCTCCTGCAGCACGCGCAGCAGCCGGGTCTGCGCCTCGGGCGGCATGTCGCCGATCTCGTCCAGGAACAGCGTGCCGGCATTGGCCTGCTCGAAGCGCCCCTGGCTGCGGTTGGTGGCGCCGGTGAAGGCGCCGCGCTCATGGCCGAACAGCTCGCTCTCGATCAGCTCGCGCGGGATCGCCGCCATGTTGATCGCCACGAACGGCCCGCCGCGCCGGCGCCCGTAATCGTGCAGCGCGCGCGCCACCAGCTCCTTGCCGGTGCCGCTCTCGCCGTTGATCATCACGGTCAGGTCCGCCGTCGTCAGCCGCGCGATGGTGCGGTAGATCTCCTGCATCGCCGTGCTGCGCCCGATCAGCGGCAGCCGCTCCTCGGCGTCGCGCGGGGCGGCGGCCGCGGTCTGCAGTTCGTTCGCCGGGGCCGCCAGCGCGCGCCCGACCACCGCCAGCAACTCCTTCAGGTCGAACGGCTTGGGCAGGTATTCGAAGGCGCCGCGCTGGGCCGCCTTCACCGCCGTCATCAGCGTCGACTGCGCGCTCATCACGATGATGCGCAGGTCCGGGCGGATGCGGCGGATGCGCGGGATCAGATCCAGCCCGTTCTCGTCGGGCATCACCACGTCGGTGATCACCAGGTCGCCCTCGCCCTCCTCCACCCAGCGCCACAGCGTCGCCGCGTGGCCGGTGCTGCGCACCTGGTAGCCGGAGCGCCCCAGCGCCTGCGTCAGCACCGTGCGGATCGAGCGGTCGTCGTCGGCGACGAGGATGGTGGGAACGGTCATGCTGGCCTCGCTGGCGGTGGCGTACGTCTGGCAGTGGAAGGGCGTGGGGCGCGGGGATCAGCCGAGGTCGGCGCGGTCGTCGGCCAGCATCGGCAGGTGCAGCCGGAACTCGGTGCGCCCCGGCCGGCTGTCCACCTCGATCAGCCCGCCATGGTCGGCGACGATCTTGGCCACCAGCGCCAGCCCCAGCCCGCTGCCCGAGGGCTTGGAGCTGACGAACGGGTCGAACAGGTTGGGCCGGATGTCCTCGCCGATGCCCGGCCCGTTGTCGCGGACGCTTACCACCAGCGGCAGGTGCATACGGGTGTCGCTGCCCGGCACCGCAAGGCGCATGCCGTGCTGGTAGGCAGTGGTCAGCACGATCTCGCCGTTCTGCACGTCGCTGCCGAACGGGCCCTGGGTGATCGCCTCGGCGGCGTTCTTCACCAGGTTCAGCAGCACCTGCACCAGCTGGTCGCGGTTGCCGTTCACCGGCGGCAGCGACGGGTCGTACACCTCGCTGATGCGCAGATGGGCCGCGAAACCGGATTGCGCCAGCCGGCGCACATGCTCCAGCACGCGGTGGATGTTGACCGCGCGGCGCTCCACCGGCTTCTCGCCGAACACCTCCATGCGGTCCACCAAAGCGCGGATGCGGTCGGCCTCGTCGCGGATCAGCACCGCAAGCTCGCGGTCCGCCTCGCCGACGCTGGCCTCCAGCAGCTGCGCCGCGCCGCGAATGCCCGAGAGCGGGTTCTTCACCTCATGCGCCAGGATCGCCGCCATGCCGGCCACGCTGCGCGCGGCGCTGCGGAAGGTCAGTTGCCGGTCCAGTGCCCGCGCCGCCGAGGCATCCTGCAGCACCAGCAGTACCGAGCCCGGCTCCTCCGGCAGCGGCGAGCCCTGCACGGTGATGCCCTGCTTGCGCAGCCGCGGGCTTTCCAGCGTCAGGTCGTGCTCGGAGATGGTCACCTCGCCGGCACGCACCTGTTCGATCAGCAGGAACACCGGGTTGTCGCCCGGCACCAGGTCGGCCAGGGTGAAATTGCGCAGCTGCGCCATCGAGTAGCCGAGGAAATGCTCGGCCGCCGGATTGGCGAAGCGGAAGCGGTTGGCCGAATCCAGCAGCACCACCGGCACCGGCACCGCGGCCATCAGCGCGGCCGATTCGGGCAGGCGCTCCGGCGCCGTGGCCTCGGCCGCCCGCGTCGCGCGCGGGCCGATCACCCGCAGCACGCCGCGCTTGACCACATCCCTCATGCCGCCTCGGCCATCGCGTCCGGCCCGGCCGCGCGGGTGGCGCCGGCCTCGATCAGCGGGTCCAGGAAACGGTCGATCAGTTCCAGCACCGCCGCCGCCTCGCCGAGGCGCATCACCTGGGCGCGGAACTCGGCCGAGCCCTTCAGCCCGCGCGAGTACCAGGCCACATGCTTGCGGGCCAGCCGCAGCCCCGCTTCGACGCCGAAATGCGACAGCATGGAATTGTAGTGCCGGATGAGTATCGCCTTCTGCGCCGCCAGCGACGGCTCGGCCACGCGCTGGCCGGTGCGCAGGTACTGCGCCACCTGCGCCGGAAACCAGGGCCGGCCATAGCAGCCGCGCCCGATCATCACCCCATCCGCGCCGGATCGCGCCAGCGCCGCCGCGGCATCGTCCTCGGTGAGGATGTCGCCGTTCGCGATGACAGGGATCTGCACGGCGTCCTTCACCTGGGCGATGAAGTCCCAGTCGGCGGTGCCGGTGTAGAATTGCTGGCGGGTGCGGCCATGCACCGTCACCATGCGAATGCCGCTTTCCTGGGCGATGCGGGCCAGTTTCGGCGCGTTCAGGCTGGCATGGTCCCAGCCCATGCGCATCTTCAGCGTCACCGGCACGTCCACTGCGCGCACCGTGGCCTCCAGGATGCGCGCCGCCCCCGCCTCGTCGCGCATCAGCGCGCTGCCGGCCATCTGGCCGACCGCCACCTTTTTCACCGGGCAGCCGAAATTGATGTCGATCAGGTCCGCCCCGCGCGCCGCCGCCATCCGCGCCGCCTCGGCCATCGCGGCCGGGTCGCAGCCGGCGAGCTGGATGGCGCTGGGGCTGCCGTCCAGCCCCGCCATGCGCAGGGTCGCCTGGTTTTCGCGCACCATCGCCCAGGAGGCGATCATCTCGCTGACCACCAGGCCGGCGCCCAGTTCGCGCGCCAGCCGGCGGAACGGCAGGTCGGTCACGCCGGACATCGGCGCCAGGATCACCGGCGTCTCGATCCGCACCGGCCCCAGGTCGATCGGGGCCAGCGGTCGGAACGGCGGCAAAGAGTCGGAGTGAATGCCCATCATTTGGGCAAACTAGTCGGTGGCGTGACACTGCGCAATGTGCGCATGGCCGTTGCCGCGCACGGCGCGTTGTTGACGCGCGCCGCGCGCGCGGCGAGTTTGCGCCGCCATGAGCCAAACCCCTCCCCGTCTCGCCGCCCTGCTGCTGGCCGCCGGCACCGGCAGCCGCTTCGGCGCCGACGCGCCCAAGCAGTTCCTCCCGCTGGCCGGCAAGCCGGTGCTGCGCCACGCCGCCGAGGCGCTGGCCCGCGCCGGCGCCACCGTGCAGCCGGTGGGCGATCCCGCCGCCATCGCCGCGGCGCTGGAAGGCATGCCCCACCTGCCCTCGGTGCAGGGCGGCGCCACCCGCCAGGACAGCGTGCGCCGCGGCCTGGCCGCGTTGGAGGCCCATGCGCCGGACATCGTGCTGGTGCATGACGGCGCCCGCCCGGTGATCCCGGACGGCACTATCCCGGCGCTTCTGGCCGCCCTGCGCACCCATTCCGGCGCGATCCCGGCGGTGCCGGTGGCCGACACGCTGAAGCGCGCCGAGGCCGACGTGATCGCCGCCACGGTGCCGCGCGAGGGGCTGTTCCGCGCCCAGACCCCGCAGGCTTTCCGCTTTCCCCTGCTGCTCGCCCTGCACCGGGCCGCGCCGCCGGGCGCCACCGACGATGCCTCCATCCTGGAGGCGGCCGGCCATGCGGTGGCGCTGGTGGCCGGCAGCGAGGACAACATCAAGCTCACCTATCCGGAGGACCGCGTGCGCCTGGAACGCATCCTTGCCCCCGCCCTGCTGCCGCGCGTCGGCACCGGGTTCGACGTGCATGTGCTGGCCGACGGCCGCAAGCTGATCCTGTGCGGCGTGGAAGTGCCGCATGAACAAGGTCTTGCTGGCCATTCCGACGCCGACGTGGGCATCCACGCGCTGTGCGACGCGATCTATGGCGCGCTGGCTGAGGGCGATATCGGCCGGCATTTCCCGCCCAGCGACAACGCCTACAAGGACGCCGATTCCGCCCGCTTCCTGCGCCACGCCGCCGCCCGCATCGCCGCCCGCGGCGGCCGGCTGGCCAATGCCGACGTGACGCTGATCTGCGAACGCCCCAAGATCACCCCGCACGCCCCGGCGATGATCGCCCGCCTCGCCGAACTGCTGCGCGTGGCGCCGGGCCGGATCAGCGTGAAGGCCACCACCACCGAGCGGCTGGGCTTCACCGGCCGCATGGAGGGCATCGCCGCCCAGGCGGTGGCCACAATATTGCTGCCCGATTAGGCAAACCGGAGACCCACCATGCCCGTCACCGCCCCGCCCGCCGAGACCGCCTGGCTGCTGCATCACGTGCTCGGGTTCGACTCGATGGACGAGGCGGAAACCCTTGCCGTGCTCGAGGAATCCACCAAGCTGGCCGAAGGCGTGCTGGCCCCGCTGGACGCCCCGGGCGACCGTGCCGGCGCGCGTTTCGAGGCCGGCCAGGTCACCCTGCCGGACGGCTTCCCCGCCGCCTTCCACGCCTATGCCGCGGGCGGCTGGGTCGGCATCGCCGCCGCCGAGGCGCATGGCGGCCATGGCCTGCCGGAGGTGGTGGCGCTGGCGGCGTTCGAGCCGGTGTCGTCCGCCAACATGGCCTTCGGCCTGTGCCCGCTGCTGACTCAGGACGCCATCAAGCTGCTGGAAACGCACGGTACCGCCGACCAGCAGACCCGACTGCTGCGCCCCATGGTGGAAGGCCGCTGGACCGGCACGATGTGCCTGACCGAGCCACAATCCGGCTCCGACCTGTCCGGCGTGCGCACCCGCGCGGAGCCCGACGGGGACGGCTACCGGATCACCGGGCAGAAGATCTACATCACCTATGGCGAGCACGGGATGACCGAGAACATCCTGCACTTGGTGCTCGCCCGCCTGCCCGGCGCGCCGCCCGGAAGTGCCGGGATTTCGCTGTTCGCGGTGCCGAAATTCCTGCCGAATCGGGCCAGAAACGCCGCGATTTGCGTCTCAATCGAGCATAAACTGGGCATCCACGCGAGCCCGACCTGCGTCATGGCGTTCGAGGGCGCGCTCGGTGAACTGGTCGGGCCGCCGCATCGCGGGCTCGCGTGCATGTTCGCCATGATGAACGCCGCCCGCCTCGGCGTGGCCACCCAGGGGGTGGCGGTGGCCGAGCGCGCGTTCCGTCGCGCCGCCGCCTTCGCCGCCGAACGCCGCCAGGGCGGCGCCAGCATCGACCAGCACCCGGATGTGCGCCGCATGCTGTGGACCATGCGCGCGCTGGCGCTGGGCGGCCGGCTGCTGACGCTGTACGCGGCGCTGGCGGAGGGACCGCGCGGCGACCTGCTGATCCCGGTGGCCAAGGCGTGGAGCACCGATGCGGGGGTGGAGGCGGCCAGCTTGGGCATCCAGGTGCATGGCGGCATGGGCTTCGTGGAGGAGACCGGCGCCGCCCAGCACCTGCGCGACGCCCGCATCGCGCCGATCTACGAGGGAACCAACGGCATCCAGTCCCTCACCCTGCTGCGGCGCGGCCTGCTGCGCGACCAGGGGGCGGCGGTGGCGGCACTGCTGGACGAGATCGACGCCGAGGCGCCGGCGCTGGCCGGGGCGGTGGCGGCCATCCGCGCCGCCGCCGCCTGGCTGCGCGGCGCCGAGCCGCGCGCCGCCGAGGCGGGGGCCAGCCCGTTCCTGCAGATGCTCGGCACGCTGACGGCCGGCTGGCTGTGCGCGCGGGTGCTGGCCCAGGGCGACGCGCCGGCGGCGGCGCGCAGCGCCGCCTCGGTGTTCCTGGACCAGATCGTGCCGCGCATCGGCATGCAGGGGGCGATGCTGGCGGCCCCGTCCGAGGCGCTGGTCGGCGCCGGCGCGATCGCGTAAACCGGATATCCCATCGGAGGTCCAGAAATGCGCTTTTCCCCGCCCCTGCTGGCCGCGTGCTTCGCCGCCGGCCTCGCCCTGACCGGCTGCAGCACGGTCAAGGAGAACACCGGCGCCTGCCCGGTGCCGCCGCCGCTGAAAACCGAGGAGCGGCCGAAGCCGCCGGTGAGCGAGGACACGCAGATCTGGCAGCCCGGCCATTGGGATTGGAACGGCAGCGGCTACACCTGGCGCGAGGGCGCGTGGATCAAGCGCGCCGGCGGCGGCAATCTGTGGATGGACGGTCATTGGGAGCGCGACCGGGTGCCCGCCCCCTGCTACTGGGTGCCGGCGCACTGGGTGCAGTAACACCCCCCGAACGGGGCGGGCGCACGCTTATGTGAGCCGCCTGCCCCTGGCGGGCTGAGGATGGCGATGTCTAATACGACGCGTCACTTCGAGGCATCACGATGCGCCAACCCCTTCATGCCACGGCGTTTGCCGGAGCGGCGGCGCTGTGCCTGTCGGTCGCCGCCTGCGTGGTGGCGCCGGCCAACCCCTATCCGCCGGTGCCGGCGGCGCGCGTCGAGGTCATCCCGCCGCCGCCCCGCGCCGCGCTGGTCTGGCAGCCCGGCGCCTGGCACTGGAACGGCGCCGGCTACCAGTGGATGCCCGGGCATTATATCGAGCGCGCGCCGGGCCATCGCTTCGTGCCCGGCCATTGGGTGCGCGGGCCGTACAAGTGGCGCTGGGTGCCCGGCGGCTGGATGTAGGACGGCGGCGCGGTCGGGCGGTCAGGCGTTGGCCGACCACACCGCGCGATACAGCGCCACGATCTCCGCCTTGTCCGGCACGCGCGGGTTGTTGGCCGGGCTGCCGGAGGCGAGTGCCTGATCTGCCATGAGGTCCAGTTTCGCGTCCCACACCGCCGGGTCGATGCCGAAGCCCTTCGGCGTGGGCACTGAAAGCTCGATATTCCAGGCGGCCAGCCCGTCGGCGAGCCTGGCGGTCGCCGTCTCGTCGCTGTCCGCGGCCGTCGCGAAGCCGATGGCGCGCGCGGCGGCGGCGTAGCGCGCGGCGGCGTGGCCGAGGCCGAAGCGGGTGACCGCCGGCAGCAGCATGGCGTTGGACAGGCCATGCGGCACGTGGAAATGCGCGCCGATCGGGCGGGACATGCCGTGCACCAGCGCCACCGAGGCGTTGCTGAAGGCGATGCCGGCCTGCATGGCGCCCAGCATCATCGCCTCGCGCGCCACCGCGTTGTCCGGCTGGTGGTAGGCGGTGAGCAGGTTGGCGCCGATCAGCGCCATCGCGGCGAGCGCCTGGGCGTCGCTGAACGGGTTGGCGCGCTTCGACACGAAGGCTTCCAGCGCGTGGCTCAGCGCGTCCACCCCGGTATCGGCGGTGGTGCGCCTGGGCACGGTGAAGGTGAGTTCGTAGTCCACGATGGCGGCCAGCGGCAGTGCGCCGAGCCCGGCGATCAGCATCTTCTCGTCGCGCGCGGCGTCGGTGATGACGGTGAAGCGGGTGGCCTCGCTGCCGGTGCCCGCCGTGGTGGGGATGGCGATCACCGGCAGGGCGGCGTGGTCGGCGGCGTGCGGCACCTTGTAGGCGCTCATCGGCTGGTCGCCGGTGGCCAGGATGGCCATGGCCTTGGCGGTGTCGATCGGCGAGCCGCCGCCGAAGCCGATCAGGCAGTCGTAGCTGCCGGCCCGCAGCGCCTGGACGCCGGCCACCACCACGGTGTCGGTGGGTTCGGGGATGGTGTCGCTGAACACAGCGGCCTGGATGCCGGCCTTGGCCAGGGGCGCCAGTACCCGCTGCACCAGGCCGGAGGAGACCATGAACGGGTCGGTGACGACCAGCGGGCGGGAGAGGCCGAAGCGGGCCAGCAGGGCGGCCGCCTGGGCGACGCTGCCGCCGCCGACGAGCATGCAGCGGGGGGAGACGAGGGTGAAGTCCATGCGGGCGGTCCTCCGGTTCGGCGATTTGGGGGAGGAGTAGCGCCGAAGGCGTGGGAAGGCCAGGGAAGGGAAGCGGTTCTTTTTTGGAAAAAAGAACCAAAAAACTTTTATTCGCTGGAGTCTCCCCGGCCGGGGCCGGGTCTCCAACGAATAAAGTTTTTTTGCTTCTTTTTGTTCACAAAAAGAAGACCTCCCTACCCCGCCACCTGCCCCGCCCCAGCCCGCTTCTCGGCATACAGCGCCAACCGCCGCGCCGCCGCCGGCGCGGTGGCATGTACGCCCTCGGCGGCGACCGCGTCGGGCAGGGTCTCGGCGTGGTGGCAGGCGGTGAGATGCCCCGGCGGCACGCCGGCGAGCGTGGGCGCGCGCAGCGGCGGGTCTTCGCTGCGGCAAATGTCGGTGGCGAAGGGGCAGCGCGTGTTGAAGCGGCAGCCGGGCGGGATGTCCATCGGGCTGGGCACGTCGCCGCCGGCCACCTGGCGGGCGGTGCGGCGGTGCGGGTCCGGGCGCGGGATCGCGGCGAGCAGGGTGCGGGTGTAGGGGTGCAGCGGGCGGGCGAACAGCGCGTCCTTGGTTCCGACCTCGACGATGCGGCCGAGGTACATCACCGCGACCCGGTCGGCCATGTGCTTCACCACCGCGAGGTCGTGGGCGATGAACAGGTAGGACAGGCCGAGCTGGGCCTGGAGGTCCTTCAGCAGGTTGACCACCTGCGCCTGGATCGACACGTCCAGCGCCGATACCGGCTCGTCGCACACCACCAGCGAGGGTTCCACGGCGAGGGCGCGGGCGATGCCGATGCGCTGGCGCTGGCCGCCGGAGAATTCATGCGGGTAGCGCCCGGCGTGGTAGCCGGCGAGGCCGACAAGGTCGAGCAGCCGGCTGACGCGGGCGCGGCGGGAGGCGGCGTCGCCCACATCGTGGACGATCAGCGGCTCCTCCAGGATGGCGCCCACGGTCATGCGCGGGTTGAGCGAGGCGAAGGGGTCCTGGAAGACGATCTGCATGCGCCGGCGCAGGGCGCGCAGCGGGGCGCCGGCCATGGAGGTGATGTCCACACCCTCGAACCGCACGATGCCGGCGCTGGGCTCGATCAGGCGCAGCACCAGCCGGGCGGTGGTGGATTTGCCGCAGCCGGATTCACCGACCAGCGCGAGGGTTTCGCCGCGGTCGAGCCGGAAGGACACGCCATCCACCGCGCGGACGGTGCCGACGCGGCGGGCCATGACCAGGCCGCGGCTGACCGGGTAGTGCTTGGCGAGGTTCTCGACCTCCAGCAGCGGGCCGCTCATGCCACCAGTTCCTCGACGGGCGCGCGCAGGCAGGCGACCTGGTGCGGGTCGGCGCCGATCTGGCGCAGGGCGGGGTCTTCGCGGCTGCATTCGGCGGCGGCGAAGACACAGCGCGGGTGGAAGCGGCAGCCGGAGGGCAGCGCGAAGGGCGGCGGCACCGCGCCCTCGATGGCCAGCAGGCGCTCGTGGGTTTCCTCCAGCTTGGGGATGCTGCCGAGCAGGCCGAGCGTGTAGGGGTGCTGCGGGTCGTCGAAGATGGCGGTGCCGCTGGTGCGTTCGACCACCCGGCCGGCGTACATCACGGCGACCTCGTCGGCCATTTCGGCGACCACGCCGAGGTCGTGGGTGATCAGGATGATGGCCATGCCGGACTGCGCCTGCAGGTCGCGCAGCAGGTCGAGGATCTGGGCCTGCACGGTCACGTCCAGCGCCGTGGTGGGCTCGTCGGCGATCAGCAGGTCGGGCTCGCAGGCGAGCGCCATGGCGATCATCACGCGCTGGCGCATGCCGCCGGACATCTGGTGGGGGTATTCGTCGAACCGGCGCTCGGGCGCCGGGATGCGCACGCGGTCCAGTGCGGCGATGGCGCGGACGCGCAGGCTGGCCGGGTTGGCGGCGCGGTCATGGGCGCGCATCGCCTCCAAGATCTGGTCGCCGACCGTGTAGACCGGGTTGAGGCTGGTCATCGGCTCCTGGAAGATCATGGCGATGCGGCTGCCGCGGATGGCGCGCATGCGGTCGGGCGACAGGCCCAGCAGGTCGGTGCCGTTGAACATGATGCGGCCGGCGGCGATGCGGCCGGTGGGCGGCACCAGGCGCATGGTGGAGAGCGACAAGATGGACTTGCCGCAGCCGCTCTCGCCCACGATGCCGAGGGTGCGGCCGCGCGCCACGGAGAGCGACACCCCGTCCACCGCCGCGATCTCGCCGGCATTGGTGCGGAAGACGGTGCGCAGGTTCTCGATGGAGAGCAGCGGGGGGGCGGATGGGTCGGTCATGCGGTCCTGAGCGAGGGGGGTGAGAGCTGGTCCACGTGGCGGTGGTCCCAGTCGAGATTGGGCACGTTGGCCATGACGCGCGCCTGCGCCTCGTGCAGCGCGTCGGCGGCGGCGGCGTAGTCCATGGTGAGCAGGCGGCCGTCTTGCACCACCATGTGGCCATCGACGAACACGGTGTGCACGGCGCGGTCGCCGGCCGAATAGATCAGGCTGCGCAGCGGGTCGCGGCCCGGGCGCATGCGCGGAATGGTGGTGTCCACCATCACCATGTCGGCGCGGCAGAAGGGGGCGAGGCGGCCGATGTCGTCGCGGCCGAGCGCGCGGGCGCCGCCGATGGTGGCCGCCGTGAACAGCTCGCCGGCGTTGAGGGTGCGCGGGTTGTCGGCCTGAGTGCGGGCCAGGTAGATGGCCAGCCGCATCTCGTCGATCATGTTGTGCGGGAAGGTGTCGGTGCCGACGCCCATGTTGACGCCGGCGCGGCGGTAGCGGCCGACATCCTTCAGCGTGATGCCGCGCCGGGCGAACACGGTGGGGCAATGCGCGACGGTGGTGCCGGTTTCCGCCAGCAGCGCGAGATCGCGCCTGGTGTGCCAGGGCGTGGAGGGGTGGTCGTCGAGGAAGATGCCGTGGCCGATGATCGAGCGGTCAGACAGCAGGCCGAGATGGTCGAGCCAGCCGATCGGGGTGAAGCCGTGGCGGCGGGTGATCTCGTGGAACTCGCTGACCGACTGGGCGGCGTGGATCTGCCAGGACAGGCCGCGCGCCTTGGATTCCTGGAAGCTCTCGCGCAGCAGGCCCTCGGTGCAGGTGTCGATCTGGGCGGGCACCACCATGCCGAACAGCCGGCCGGAGGGGTGCTGCTCGGCCCGCTCGATGATGGCGAAGGCCTCGGCCATGGCCTTCTCGCCGGCCTCCGGGCTCCATTCGTATTCCACCACGTGGCCGTTTCGGGTGAACCAGCGGGCGGAGCGGAACATCGGCGCCACGCAGACGCGCATGCCGCTGTCGGCCAGCAGGTCGAGCCAGCCGGGATGGGCCATCGACAGATCGGCAACGGTGGTGACGCCGGAGAGCAGCAGCTCGGACAGGGCGACGCGCACGCAGTCGTCGATCACCCCCGGCTCGGGGCGGAAGATCGGCAGATATTCGTAGAGCGAGGAGTTGTAGAAGCCGGGGGAGCCGACCTCGTCGGTCAGCCCCTTGTTCATCGGCTCGCTGGAGGGGTGGGAGTGGATGTTGACCAGGCCGGGCATCACCATGAAGCCGCGCCCGTCGATCACGCGGTCGGCGGGGCCGGCATAGGCAGGGCCGACATGCTGGATGACGCCGTCCGCGAAGGCCAGGTCGGCATCGCGCAGGTAGACGTGCTCGCGCGCGGCGGCGTCCCAGGCGACCACGAAGTCGGCGTTGCGGATGACGGTGGTCGTCATGTCGGCTCCCTTGATCCGGCCCCCGGCGGCCCCGTGGCGTAAACCATCCGCCGCGTGTTGCAGTGCGTCAAGGCGCGGCTTGCGCCGGAGCCACAAATTCGCCACCCTTCGCCGCCACGACACCGGCCACCGATGATACAGCACACCAAGCGCGCCGCAGCCGAAACCCTTCCCCCGGCGCGGCGGCGCGGGTGGCTGCGCGCGCTGGGGCCCGGGCTGGTGACCGGGGCGGCCGACGACGACCCCAGCGGCATCGCCACCTATAGCCAGGTGGGCGCGCAGTTCGGCTTCGGCATGGCCTGGGTGATGCTGTTCAGCTATCCGCTGATGGCGGTGACCCAGGAGATCAGCGCGCAGATCGGCTGCGTCACCGGCGCCGGCATCGCGCAGAACCTGCGGCGGCATTACGCGCCGTGGCTGCTGCGGCTGGCGGTGGGGGTGCTGCTGGTCGCCAATATCGCCAATCTGGGGGCCGACCTGGGCGCCATGGGGGCGGCGGTGGGGCTGCTGGTGGGCGGGCCGGTGGCGGCCTACACGGCCGGCTTCGCGGTGCTGTGCATCGGGCTGGAGACGTTCCTGAGCTATCGGCGCTATGCGGCGGTGCTGAAATGGCTGACGCTGTCGCTGTTCAGCTACGTGGCGGTGGTGTTCGTGGTTGGCGTGCCGTGGCGCATGGCGCTGCTGGAGACGCTGATCCCCAACCTGCAACTGGACGCGGCGCATGCGCAGGCGATGGTGGCCGTGCTGGGCACCACGATCAGCCCGTACCTGTTCTTCTGGCAGGCGGCGCAGGAGGTTGAGGAACAGCTTCGCCGCACCGTGCAGCCGTTGTACGTGGCGCCGGCCGCCGCCGGGGCGGAGCTGGCGCGCATCCGCACCGATACCTGGGCCGGCATGGGCATGTCCAACGTGATCTCGCTGTTCATCATCTTCGCCACCGCGGCGACGCTGCACGCGCATGGGGTGACCGACATCCAGACCGCCGCGCAGGCGGCCGAGGCGCTTCGGCCGATCGCCGGGGAGTTCGCCTTCCTGGTGTTCGCCTGCGGCATCATCGGCACCGGGATGCTGGCGGTGCCGGTGCTGGCCGGCTCGGCCGCCTATGCGGTGTGCGAGGCGTTCGGCTGGGTGGAGGGGCTGGACCACAAGCTGCGGGACGCGCGGGCGTTCTATGCCACCATCGCAGTGGCGACCATGCTGGGCGTGGTGCTGAATTTCGTCGGGCTGGACCCGATGAAGGCGCTGTACTGGTGCGCGGTGCTGAACGGCGTGCTGGCGGCGCCGCTGATGGCCGCGATGCTGATGATCGCCAGCAACCGCGCGGTGATGGGCGAGTTCACCCTCAGGATGCCGATGCGCGTGGTCGGCTGGGTGGCGACGCTTGCCATGGCGGCGGCCTCGCTGGCATTCCTGGTGCTGTAGCAAGGAGGCGCCGGGCCATGGAACGCACGATCGAGTCGGTGCTGCTGGGGGCGCGCTGGCTGCTGCTGCCGCTGTATGTGGCGCTGCTGGCGACCGTGGTGGCAATCTACGGGCTGGTCGGACGCGAGCTGCTGCACATGGCGGCGGGGCTGGGCAGCGCCACCGAGACCGAGCTGGTGCTGGCGCTGCTCTCGGTGCTGGACCTGGTGCTGATCGCCAACCTGGTGGTGATGGTGGCGATCTCCTCCTACGAAAGCTTCGTCTCGCGCATCGAGAGCGCCGACGAGGCCCGCCAGCCGGAATGGCTGGGCAAGATGGACAGCGGCAACGTGAAGCTGAAGGTGTCGCTGTCGATCGTGATGATCTCGGCGATCCATCTGCTGCGCGCCTTCATGCGTGACACCCCGAGCGACCGGCTGATGGTGATGGGCGGCATCCACCTGGTGTTCGTGGTCTCCACCCTGCTGATCGCCCTGGTCGACCGGATGCATCGCCAGGAGCATTGATCCGGCCTTGCGATCTTGCCGGCGCGGTGCTGACATCGGCCATCCGCAGGAGGACCGGCCGATGACCGCACCGCAGCGCAGCGCGCATGAGACCGAACTGGTGGAACTGGCCAAACGGGTGTTGCCGGCCGGCGGGTTCGGCAATGTCGGCAGCGACATCGTGATCGAGCGTGGCCAGGGCGGCCGGGTGTGGGATGTCAGCGGCAACGAATACGTCGATTTCCTGCTCGGCTCGGGGCCGATGTTCCTCGGCCACAACCACCCCGAGGTGACCGAGGCGGTGCTGGCGCAGGTGCCGCGCGGCACCACCTTCTTCGCCAATAATGAGCACGGCATCCGCCTCGCCGCCGAGATCGTCGATGCCATGGCCTGCGCCGAGCAGGTGCGCTTCGTGTCCTCCGGCTCGGAGGCCGACATGTACGCCATGCGGCTGGCCCGCGCCTATCGCGGCCGCGACAAGATGCTGAAATTCGAGGGCGGCTACCACGGCATGAGCGACTGGGGACTGCTGTCGCTGGCGCCGAAGCGGCCCGGCAACTTCCCGCAGGCCGCGCCGGATTCGGCCGGCATCCCGCGCAGCGTGCAGAACGAGATGCTGGTCGCGCCGTTCAACGACGCCACCCTGGCCGAGAGCATGATCCGCGAGCATGTCGACGAGCTGGCCGGGGTGATCGTGGAGCCGTTCCAGCGCCTGCTGCCGCCGGCACCCGGCTTCCTGGAGACGCTGCGGCGGGTGACCGCCGAACTCGGCATTCCGCTGATCTTCGACGAGGTGGTGACCGGCTTCCGCTTCGCCTATGGCGGGGCGCAGGCATTCTACGGCGTGACGCCCGACATCTGCACCCTGGGCAAGATCATCGGCGGCGGCTTCCCGCTGGCGGCGATCGCCGGGCGGGCGGACATCATGAAGCATTTCGACCGCGCGCTGGTCGGCGACGACGGCTTCCTGACCCAGATCGGCACGCTATCGGGCAACCCGGTGGCAGCCGTGGCGGGGCTGGCCAGCCTGGCCATCCTCAAGCGCCCGGGCGCCTATGACGGCGTCTATGCCGCCGGCCGCCGGCTGATGGAGGGCTTCGCGGCGATGCTGAAACAGGCCAGCCTGCCCGCCCAGGTGGTCGGCAGCCCGGTGATGTTCGATGTGGTGTTCGCCGCCGGCGACGTGCACGACTACCGCGGCACGCTGCGGGCGGACACCGCCATGCAGGCCCGCTTCAACCGCACCCTGCGCGCCCACGGCATCCTGAAGAGCGAGGGCAAGACCTACATGTCCACCGCCCATACGGCGGCCGACCTCGACCAGACCCTGGCCGCCTTCGCCGCCGCCGTGGCCGAGGAGAGCGGGCGCCGGGCGGCGGCGGAATAGCTTCCCGGCGGACTCCAGCGGCGAACGACCAGCCAAGGGCGTGCAGCATGAGCGACATCTTCGCCGCCGGATTCCGCGAGTTCCCCTATTGGTGGGAGGCGGCCGAGCCGGAAGCCCATGAGGCGCCGCTGCCCGAAGCCGCCGAGGTGGCGGTGGTCGGCGGCGGCTATGCCGGGCTGTCGGCGGCGTTGACGCTGCAGCGGCTCGGCCGGCAGGTGGTGGTGCTGGATGCCGAGCGGATCGGCTGGGGCGCCAGTTCGCGCAATGGCGGCATGGTCTCGGGCGGGCTGAAGGTGGCCGGCACGGCGCTGGAGAAGCAGTTCGGCGCCGAGCAGGCACGCAACCTCGCCGGCGCGGCGGCGGCCTCGTTCCCGTTCATCGAGGAGCTGATCGCCCGCGAGGGGATCGCCTGCGACTATGTCCGCTGCGGCCGCTTCGTGCCGGCCTGGACGCCGAAGCATTACCGCGCCCTGGCGGCGCGCGCCGATTTCATCGCCGAGATCACCGGCCTGCCTGCCCGCATGGTGCCGCGCGCCCGCCAGCGCGAGGAACTCGGGTCCGACCACTACCACGGCGGCATGGTGGCCGAGGCGACCGGCTCGCTGCATCCCGGCAAATACGCGCGCGGCCTGGCCGCGGCGGCGGCGCGGGCCGGCGCCACGCTGGTCGGCGGCACCCGCGTGCAAGCCATCACGCCCGACGGCTCGGGCCACCGCCTGGAGACCGATCGCGGCACGCTGCGCGCCGGGGCGGTGCTGGTGGCCACCAACGGCTATTCGCGCGGGCCGGGCGGCGCCTCGGCGATGCCCTGGCTGGCGCGGCGCATGGTGCCGGTGGCCAGCTACATCGTCGCCACCGAGAGACTGGGGCGCGAGCGGGTGCGCGCCTTGTTCCCCAACCTGCGCATGATCAGCGACACCAAGCGGGTGCTGAACTATTTCCGCCCCAGCCCGGACGGCGAGCGGGTGCTGTGGGGCGGGCGGGCCAGCTTCAGCGCGGCGACGGCGACCGCCAGCGCCCCGGTGCTGCACCACACGATGGCGGCCGTGTTCCCCCAGCTGGCGGGGGTGAAGCTGACCCATGCCTGGACCGGCAACGTCGCCTTCACCTTCGACTTCCTGCCGCATATCGGCGTGCAGGAGGGGGTGCACTACGCCGCCGGCTGCCAGGGCTCCGGAGTGGCGATGGCAAGCTGGCTGGGCCACAACGCCGGCCTCAAGATCGCCGGGGCGGGCAACCAGGGCTTCGCGCTGGACGGCCAGCCCTTCCCTACCCTGCCCGGCTATTCCGGCGACCCGTGGTTTCTACCGGCGGTCGGCGGCTGGTACCGGCTGCGCGACCGGATCGATCGCATCGCGGCATAGCCCGGCGCCGAGGCGCGACAGCCGGTGGAAGCGCGCGAACAGCAGCACCGCCGCGCACGACAGCCCCACCACCAGCCCCATCCACATCCCCTGCGCGCCCATCCCCATCGGGAAGGCCAGGAACCAGCCGATCGGCATGCCCGCCCCCCAATAGGCGAACAGGGTGATCGCCATCGGCAGCCGCGTGTCCTTCAGCCCGCGGAGCGCGCCGGCCGAGGCGACCTGGATGCCGTCCGAAAGCTGGAACACCCCGGCAAACCCCAGCAGCGCCACGCCCACGCCCAGCACGCGCGGATCGCTGGTGTACAGCGCGATGATGGCGTGCGGCACCGTCAGCATGGCGATGCACGACAGCGCCTGCGCGCAGCCGGCCATGCCGATGCCGACCATCCCGGCCCGGCGCACCCCGACAGCATCGCCGCGCCCGACCGCGTTGCCCACCCGCACGGTGATCGTCATGGCGATGCCCAGCGGCACCATGAAGGTGATGGAGGCGACGTTCAGCGCCACCTGGTGCGCCGCCACGATCACCTCGCCCAGCCGGCCCACCAGCAGCCCGGTGGCGCTGAACATGCCCACCTCCAGCAGCACCGCCACCGCGATCGGCCCGCCCAGGCGCAGCAGCCCGAACAGCGCCGCCGCATCCGGCCGCCGCCGCCCGCTCTCCCACCCCAGCCCGGCGAAGCGGCGGGCGAGGCGGACATAGGCGAGATAGGCCAGCGCCTGCGCCCACAGCGCCACGGCATTGGCGGCCCCCGCCCCGGCCGCCCCCATCGCCGGCACGCCCAGGCGGCCGTACATCAGCGTCCAGACCAGCGGCAACTGCACCACCAGCCCGCACAGCCCCACCACCAGCGATACGCGCGGCATCGACAGCCCATCCGACAGGCCGCGACAGGCGACGAACAGCGCCAGGCCAGGCGCGCCCCAACTCACCGCGCGCACGAATGCCCGCACGTCGTCCTGCAACGCCGGGTCCACCCGCATCGCCGCCGCCAGCGCCGGGCCGCCCCAGTACAGCGCCTGCTGCAACACCACGCCCAGCACCAGCGCCAGCCACACCGCCTGGCGGAACAGCGCCCCCACCTCGCCACGCCGGCGCGCGCCATCGAGCTGTGCCACCGAGGGCGGCATCGCCATCATCACCCCGATGATCGCCATCAGCGGCAGCGACCAGATATTCGCACCGACGGCGACCGCCGCCAGGGTATGCGCGCCCAGATGCCCGGCCATCACGACGTCGATCAGGTTGCCGCCGACGGCGGTCAGCTGGGCGGCCACCAGCGGCAGCGCCAGACGCATCGTGGCGCGCAGATCCTGGGCAAGGACCGCACGCCCGGAAAAAGACTCGACCATGGACTCAAAAAAGCCGCCCTTGCGCGCGGCCTACCTTCATCGGTTCGGGGCTTCGGCCGCGATTGGCGGCGCATTCCCCTTTGCTTCTTGAGGTGGCAGCATCGCCTGGATCGCCAATTTGGGCAATGCCCGCACCTCATAGCAGGGACCGCGCCATGGACCACGCCCCCGTTTCCTCCCGCCTCGCCAGGGGCGGCAAGGCCGTCTACGGCGCGCCGCTGGGCATCCTGATGCTGGAGGCAGCGTTTCCCCGCATCCCCGGCGATATGGGCAATGCCGCCACCTGGCCGTTCCCGGTGCTCTACCGCGTGGTGAAGGGCGCCAGCCCCGAGCGCGTGGTGCTGCAGGGCGCCGCCGGCCTGCTGCCCGACTTCCTGGATGCCGCCGCCGAGCTGGTGGCGCAGGGGGCGGAGGCGATCACCACCAATTGCGGCTTCCTCGCCCTGTTCCAGCAGGAACTGGCCGCGCATGTCCGCGTGCCGGTGGCCACCTCCTCGCTGATCCAGGTGCCCTGGGTGCAGGCCACGCTGCCGCCGGGCAAGCGCGTTGGCGTCATCACCGTCTCGCGCGGTTCGCTCACGCCCCGCCACCTGGCGGCGGCCGGCGTGCCGCTGGACATTCCCTGCGTCGGCACCGAGGGCGGGCGCGAGTTCTTTCGCGTGCTGATCAAGGCCGAGGCGCAGGACATGGACGTGGCGCTGGCCGCGCGCGACATACTGGACGCCGGTCGCGAACTGGTGGCCGCCCACCCCGAAGTCGGCGCGATCGTGCTGGAATGCACCAACATGCCGCCCTACGCGCACGCCCTGCGCGAGGTGCTGGGCCTGCCGGTGTTCGACATCTATTCCCTGGTCACCTGGCTGCATGCCGGACTGCGGCCGCGCGATTTCGGGCCGCCGGCGGATCGGGGGACGTGCCTGGGGCTATAAGAAAGGAAGGGGTTCTTTTTTGAAAAAAAGAACCAAAAAACTTTATCCGTTGTCGCTCTGATCCAAGCGAATGAAGTTTTTTTGCTTCTTTTTGTTCACAAAAAGAAGACCTTCCCTTCCTCGCGCCCGTCACCGCCAGGACAGCAGCAGCTTCTCCATCCGCCCGATCACCCAGGACAGCACCAGCCCGATCGTGCTCAGCAGCACGATGCCGGCCAGCAGATTGTCGGTGTCGTAGAGGTTGCCGGCCGCCAGCACGAAGGCGCCGATGCCCTTCTCCGCCCCGATCATCTCGGCGGCCACCAGCAGGATGATTGCGGTGGAGGTGGTGATGCGAAACCCGCTCAGGATCGCCGGCAGCGCCCCCGGCAGCACGATCTTGCGCACGATCGACCACCAGCCCAACCCGAAGCTCTGCCCCATGCGGATCAGGTTGCGCGGCACCCCGTCCACCCCTGCCACCGTGTTGATCACCGTCGGGAAGAACACGCCGAAGGCCAGGGTGATCACCTTGGAGCCCTCGCCGATGCCGAACCAGATGATGAACAACGGCACCAGCGCGATCTTCGGGATCGGGAACAGCGCGGACACCACGGCCATCCCCGGCGAACGGGCCAGCGTGAACAGCCCAACCACCAGCCCAACCACCAGCCCCGCCACGGTGCCGACCGCCCAGCCGATCGCCAGGCGCTGCAGACTGGCGGACAGATGCACCCAGAGTTCGCCGCTGGCCGCCAGCGCATACAGCGCCCGCGCGATGTCCCATGGCGCCGGCAGGAATTTGGTGGAAATCCAGTGGAGTGACGCGCCCGCCTGCCACAGCAGCACAAGCCCCACCAGGGTGCCGACCGACGCCGCCGGGATGTCGCGCGGCGCGAATCCGCCGCCGCGGAAGGGAACTTCAGCCATCCACCCGCTCCCGGTCCGCCAGCGCCGCGTCGTCGCGGATCAGCGCCCATAGATGCTGCTCGATGGCCAGCAGGTCGGCATCCTCGATATGCCGCCCGGCCAACGGGCGGTCGATTCGCACGATCTCGCGCACCCGACCGGGGCGGCGCGACAGCACCACGACCTGCTGGCCCAGCCGCACCGCCTCGGCGAGATTGTGCGTCACGTAGACGGTGGTTACCCCCGCGCGGGCGATCATCTCGGCGAATTCGTCCAGCAGCAGGCCGCGCGTCTGCGCATCCAGCGCCGAGAGCGGCTCGTCCATCAGCAGCACCGCCGGACGCACCGCCAGCGCCCGGGCGATGCCGACGCGCTGCCGCATGCCGCCAGAGAGCTGCTTCGGCCAGGCGCCGGCGAAATCCGACAGCCCGGTGAGCGCCAGAACCTCCTCCACCCGCCGCGCCCGCTCGGCGGCGGACAGGGCGCTGTCCTCCAGCACCAGCGAGACATTGCCGGCCACGCTGCGCCAGGGCAGCAGCGCGAAGTCCTGGAACACGTAGGTCAGCGCGTTCAGGCAATCCGGCGCCACCGCGCCATCCATGCGCACCCGCCCGGCCTGCGGCGCCAGCATACCACCGAAGATCGACAGCAGGGTGGACTTGCCGCAGCCGGAGGGGCCGATCAGCACCATCACTTCGCCCGGCTCGGCCACCAGGTCCACGCCGTCCAGCACCTTCAGGGTGCCAAAGGCGTGCCCCACCCCTTCCAGTGCCAGCCGCACCGCGGAGCCGGTCATCGGGTCGGCAGGAACCCGGTGTCGATGATCGCCGCAGGATCGACCTTGCCCTTGACCATCCCCTCCTGCTCGAACCATGCGAGCTGCCGGTGCACGTCGGCCACGTCCAGCGCGCCGCCCTCGTCGTACCAGCCGATGCCGGCCTTGATCTTCTCCGCCGCCTTGGGGTCGCCGGTGAACACGAACTTGCTGATGTCGGCGATCGCGGCATCGGTGGCGGCATCGTAGATCGGCTTGTGCTCGGAATCGAAGCGCAGGAACGCCGCGCGGTAATCGGCGATGCCGCGCTGGTAACCCTTGCAGAAGGCGTGCAGGTCGTTCGCCCGGTCGGCGATCACCCGTCCGGTGGTGAACAGCGCGGTGATCTGGTACGGGATCAGGTCGCCGACCCAGCCGATGATCTTCGCATCGCCGCTCGCCTCGGCCGGCCGCGCCATCGAGGCGATCGCCATGGTCGCGTCCACCTGCCCGCTGCGCACCGCGGCCACCATGTTCGGCACGCCCTGCAACGGCCGCAGCGTGACGCTCTTGAGGTCGAACCCGGCGATCTCGGCCAGGCGCCCCACCATGTAGTGGAACGAGGAGCCGTACTGGGTGATGCCGAAGCTATGGCCGCCCAATTTGTCCAGCGAGGTCAGCCCGGCATCATAGGCCGCCTTGGAGACCAGCACCGCCGTCAGGTCGAAGCCCTTCTGCTCGTGCAGCGCGCCGCCGATCACCTTCAGCTCGCCCTTGCCGGCCAGCGCGAAGAAACCGCCGGTCAGCGCCGTCACCCCCACGTCGATATCACCCGCCACCGCGGCGGCGGCGATCGGCTGGGCGGCTTGGAAGAAGCGGAACTCCACCTCCACCCCGGCATCCTTGAAGTAGCCGCGCTGCTGCGCCAGGTAGAACGGCGCCGGCGACAGCGTGTGCAGCATGCCGAGCCGGATCGGCGTGGCCGCCCGCGCCCCGCGCGCGCCCACCGCGGCCGCGGCCGCCAATGCGATTGTGGAACGTCTGCCGAGTTGCATGAAATCCTCCCTGTCCGGGCCGCCCGCCCGGTTGCGGCTTCATGCCACCCCCCAGGGGTTGTGCCAAGCCGGGTTCAGAACCCCTCGTGGGTGATCCCCTCGGCCGCGAAGGTCGCCTGCACCGCCGGACGCGCCCATACCCGCGCCGCCAGCGCCCCCAGCCCCGGCAGCGCCCGCGGCGGGCGCGGCATGTTGCGGCCCCATTGGATCAGCATGAACAGGAACAGGTCGGCCGCCGAGAAACTCTTGCCCAGCAGCCACGGCCCGGCGCCGAGCTGGCCCTCGATCACTTCGAACATCCGCTCCAGCCGCAGCCGGGCGCCGTGCTTTACGCTGTCCACGCAGCCGGCGTCCGGCGTGTAGTTGTGCGGGTAGAACCAGGACATGTACTGCGCCTGCGGCGTGTTGGTCAGGTGCACCATCCATTTCAGGAAATGCGCCCGCGCCGCGGTGCCGGGCGGCGGCGCCAACCCAGCCTCGGGAAACCGCTCCACCAGATGCAGCACGATCGCCGCGGTCTCGAACAGCACGATATCGCCGTCCACCAGCGCGGGGATCAGGCCGTTCGGGTTGATGCGCAGATAGGCGGGGTCTTTCTGCCCCTCCGCCTTGCGATCCACCAGCCGCAATTCGAACGGCACCCCCATCTCGCGCAGCACCATGTGCGGCAGCGTGCTGGCGTTGCCAGGATAATAGTACAGCGCCAGGCTCATCCGCCCTCTCCCACCATCGCCCACACGGCATCCGGGTCCAGCACGGCCACCGCCGCCGCCTGCGCCGGTGTCTCCACCGCGCGCGGATCGTACTGCCGCCGCGTCCATGCCACCGGGTCGGCCTCCCCCGCCAGCCTGGCAAGCCCGGCGATCACCATGCCGGTCCGCCCCAGCCCGGCGCGGCAGCCGATGTGAACCGGCAACCCCGGCGCCGCCCGCATCGCCCGCAGCACCGCCGCGAGCAGGCGGGCGAACTCATCCGGCGCCGGGGCCGCGAAATCCTCCACCGGAAACAACACGGCGGCCAGCCCCGCCTTGGCCGACCACCGCTCCAGGCATACCCCGATCGCCGGTGGCTCGAAGCCGTCAAACGGGCCGCCCCGTATGGTGCGGTCCCGCCCGAACAGCCGCAGCGTGACGGCGCCGACCAGATCGCTCAGGTCGGGGCCACCTGCATCTCGCCCAGATAGGCCTGCTTGATGTCCTCGTTCTCGCGCAACTCGGCGGCCGAGCCCGACAGCACCACCACGCCGGTCTGCAGCACATAGGCCCGATGCGCGATCGACAGTGCCATGTTGGCGTTCTGCTCCACCATGAAGATGGTGGTACCCTGCCGGTTGATGGTCTGGATGATATCGAACACCTGCTCCACGAACAGCGGCGACAGGCCCATCGACGGCTCGTCCATGCAGATCAGCCGCGGCCGGGCCATCAGCGCCCGCCCGATCGCCACCATCTGCTGCTCGCCGCCCGACAGCGTGCCGGCAAGCTGGGTGCGCCGCTCCTTCACGCGTGGGAACAATTCGTAGACCCGTTCCAGGTCCTCGTCGAACTGCGCCCCGCGCGGCTGGGTGTAGGCGCCCAGCTCCAGGTTCTCATACACCGTCATGCGCGGAAACAGCCGCCGCGCCTCCAGCACCGGCGCGATGCCGCGCTTCACCCGCTCGTTGGTGGCCAGTTTGCTGATCGGCTGGCCGTCATACACCACCTCGCCGGAATGCGGCCGCACCACACCCATGATGGTCTTCATGGTGGTAGATTTGCCCGAGGCATTGCCCCCGAGCAGGCAGACGATCTCCCCCTTGCCGATGAAGTAGTCGACGTTCTTCAGCACATGCAGGTCGCCGTAGTAGGTATTGACGCTGCGGAACTCCAGCAGTGCCGAGCCATCGCGCCCCGATTTGTCAAGCATTGCTCGCCCCTCCGGCGTCCACCGCCGCCGCCTGCGCCACCGCGGCGGCATGCGCCCGCCCGGCCCGGCCCAGATAGGCGCGCAGCACTTCCTCGTTCTGCCGAACCTCGTCGGCCGGGCCCTCGGCGATCTTTTCGCCGTGGTCCAGCACCACCACGTTGTCGGCCAACCGCGTCACCACATCCAGCTTGTGCTCGATCAACAGGATGGTCAGCCCCAGTTCGTGCAGGCTCTTGATCTGCTCGGCCAGTTCCAGCGTCTCGTTCGGGTTCATGCCCGCCGTCGGCTCGTCCAGCAGCAGAATATGCGGCCGCGAGGCCAGCGCCCGGGCAATCTCCACCCGTCGGCGATTGGCGTAGGACAGGCCGAACACCGTCTGCGCGAGGCGCGGCGACAGCCGGTTGCCGAACAGGGCCGCGATATCCACCGCCCATTGCCGCGCCCGCTTCTCCTCCGCGCGCATGCTGGGCAGTTGCAGCACCGCCCCGGCAGCCCCGGTCTTCAGCCGCGCATGTTGGCCGATCAGCACGTTCTCCAGCACCGTCAGGTTGGGGAACAGGCGGATGTTCTGGAAGGTGCGCGCGACCCCTTTCTCCAATATCTTATGTGGCGCCAGCCCCAGGATCTCGGCGCCCTGGAAGCGGATGCTGCCGCTGTCCGCCGGCACCAGCCCGGTGATCACGTTGAACAGGGTGGACTTGCCCGAGCCGTTCGGCCCGATCACCGCCACCACGCCGCCTTCCGGCACCACCAGGTCCACCTTGTTCAGCGCCACCAACCCGCCGAACTTCACCGTCACGCCCTTGATTTCGAGCGCGTTGCCCGCCCGCTTCTCCCAGCGTCCGATCTTTTCCATGCCGACGAAGCCGCCACGCTGCACCATCGCCGTCTGCTGCGTCATGTTCAGCGGCGGCGTCTTGCGCGCGGCCGGGATCAGCCCGTCGCGGCGGAACAGCATCATGAACACCAGGATCAGGCCGAAGATCAGCTGGATCGACTCGGTCAGGTCGATCTGTTGCAGGAAGCCATTGCCAACCAAGTTGCCAATGCCGTGCAGCACGTGGTTCAGCTCCGGCAGCAGCCAGGATTGCAGGATCTGCAGCAGGAAGGCGCCCAGCACCACGCCCCACACGCTGCCCATGCCGCCCAGCACCACCATCACCAGCAGCATCGCAGAGACGTTGAAGTTGAACATGTCCGGCGTCGCCGTCTGCAGCTTGGCGACGTAGAATACCCCGGTCATGCCGGCGAAGGCGGCGCCGATGGCGAAGGCCAGCAGCTTGTACTTCACCAGATCCACGCCCATGGCGCTGGCAGCCGTCTCGTCCTCGCGGATCGCCATCCAGGCCCGGCCGACCCGCCCGTCGCGCAACTGGATCGACACATAGACCAGCAGCGCCACCAGGAACACGCAAACATAGTAATATGGTGTCGCGTCCACCCCGAAATCGAACCCGAACAGTTGCGGCGGCTTCACCCCGTTCAATCCGGCGGCGCCGTTGGTCACACTGTCCACGTTGCGGAACACGATCGGCACGATCTCGCCGAAACCCAGCGTCACGATCGCCAGGTAGTCGCCACGCAGCCGCAGCGTCGGTGCGCCGAACAGCACGCCAAAAAACGCCGCCACCAGCCCGGCCGTGGGCAGCGCGATCCAGAAGCTCAGGGTGAAATGCACCAGGTCCGGGCCGCCCTGGTTGATCTTCTCCACCAGCCCCACGGCGGCGAACGGCGCCCACCAGCTGTGCCATTCCGGCATCACCTGATAGGCCGTGAAGATGCCGTAGTAATATACGCCGATGGCGAAGAACGCCGCATAGCCGAGGTCGAGCAGGCCGGCGAAGCCGACCACGATGTTCAACCCCAGCGCCAGCGTCACGAACGCGCCGGCATTGGCCATCGCGTCGATATCGGCGTCGTTGTTGTGATAGAGAGGAAACAGCAGCAGCAGCGCGGCGAGCACGATAAGCCCGAGCGCTTTCCGCCGTGCCGGCGCCATGCCCGCGAACGGGCGGCCCAGCAGATCGATGGCAGCACTGTACATCGTGCCCTCCTACGACTTGTTCGGCGCGACGCGGCCCAGCAGGCCGGCCGGACGGAACACGAGAACCAGGACGAGGATCGAGAAGATGATCACGTCCGACCACGCGGTGGCGATGAACGCGCCCGAGAACGCCTCGATCAGCCCGATCATCAGCCCGCCGAGCATGGCGCCGGGCACGTTGCCGATGCCGCCCAGCACCGCCGCGGTGAATGCCCGCAGGCCGGCGTTGAAGCCGATGATGAAGCTCGTGAAGTTGTAGTAGAGCCCGAAGATCAGCCCGCCCGCCCCGGCCAGCGCCGCGCCGAGGAAGAAGGCGGTCATGATGACCCGGTCGACCTCCACGCCCATCATGCGGGCGGCCTCGGGGTCCTGGGCGGTGGCGCGCATCGCCTTGCCCAGCTTGGTGTAGCCCACGAAATAGGTCAGCCCGCCCATCAGCAGCAGCGACACCGCCCAGATCAGCACCTCGCGCAGCCGCAGCACCGCGCCGCCGATGGGCCATTGCAGCGCCGGCAGCGGATTCGGGAAATTCTTCGAATCCGCGCCGGAACCAAGGATGACCAGGTTGAACAGGACATAAGACACGCCGATGGTCAGGATCATCGCCGCCGGCCCTTTGACCGCGCGCAGCGGCCTAAGCAGAAAGCGCTCAATCCCAACGCCTATCGCACCGCAGGCCAGCATGGTGACCGCGAAGGCGGCCACCAACACCCCCACAAGCGGCAGCCCGGTCAGGATCGTCGTCTGTCCCGACAGGCCGAACGCCTGCAACACGTACATGGCGATGAAACTGCCCACCATGAACACGTTGAAGTGCGAGAAGTTGATCAACTCAAGAATGCCATACACCAGGGTAAAACCGAGCGCGAGCAGGGCATACATCGCCCCGAGACTCAGCCCGTTGATCACCTGCTGCAAAATCACATCGGTAAGTGTCATGTCTTGTTCTCTATCCTGTCAGCCTCGCCTGATCAGGACTGGGGCGCCACGCCGAGGTACTTGTACTGGTGCGAAGTGTCGTCCAGCGGGAACTTGTCGTCCTTGCGGATCTGGAACACCGAGACCGTATGGTCCTTGATGTCGCCGTTGGAGTCGAACGACACCACGCCCTGCAGGGTCGGCACCTCGATTTTCTCCAGCATGTCGCGGATCGCCGAGCGGGTCACCGGCTTGCCCATGGAGTTGATCTTCTTCGCCGCCGCGATGATCGCCAGCGAGGCGTCATAGGCGGTCACCGTGTAGTCGTCCGGGTAGATCTTGAAGCGGTCGTGATAGGCTTTGCTCCACGCCACCACCCGCGGGTCGGTGCTCTCGGTCACGTGCGGGCTCGCCGCGGTGGCATACCAGCCTTCCACCGCCGGGAAGCCGCCGGCCTGCAGCAGGTCGGCGCTCTGCATGCCATCGCCGCCGGCCTTGATGACCTTCGGAATGATGTCGTACGACTGCTTGGCCAGCTTGATGCCGGCCTGGCCCACGCCGCCGTAATAGAGTGCGTCCGGGTTCAGCGCCTTGATCTTGGTCAGCACCGCCGAATAGTCGGCCGCCTTCGGGTCCAGCCGGTCGCGGCCGAGCACATTCGCGCCCTTTTTCTTCGCCTGCGCCTCGAAGGCATCGGCCATGCCCACGCCATAGGCGCCCGAGTCGTCCAGGATGTAGATCGACTTCACCTTCAGGACTTCGATCATGTAGTTGGCCATGTTCGGGCCCTGGTAGGCGTCGGTCGTCACCGTGCGGAAATACACCGCCTTGCCCTTGGGGCGGAACTGGGCGGCGAATTTCGGGTCGGTGATGTCCGGGTTGGTCGAGGCAGGCGTGATCGTCGCGAGGTCGCCGGCCGACAGGATCGGCGACATCGCCTTGCCCACGCCGGACATCGACGGGCCGACGGCCGCAATGATCTGCTTGTCCGATACCATCTTGCGTGCGTTGATGGCGCCCTGCGCCGGGTCGTACTGCCCGGCCGTCGCGGTCGCGTCATCGAACTTCTCGACCACGAACTTGTAGCCCGGCACGGCGTTGTCGGCGTTGGCTTCGTCGAACGCCATGATCACGCCGTTGCCGATGCGCACGGCGGCCTGCGCGTCGGCCCCGGTGAAGGATTGATCGAGGCCGATCTTGAGGATCTTGTCCGCGGCGAGCGCGCGCTGGGACACACCGAGAGTGGCGGTCGCGGCGATGCCGGCGGCAGCCTTGAAGGCGGAACGACGCGTTAGCATAATGTGAACTCCCTGTTTTTTTCCAGTCGTGTCACCCGCGCGGGCAACGAGCATGAAACAGCATGTGACATGCTGCCGGTGGGAGCCTGCATCGCACGGAGCGCAGAGGCAAGACATCTTCCGCCACATTTCTTTCATCCGCTGCATGTTCCCACCACTTCCGTGCTAGTAGCCACGCCATGGCGCCCCCTCTGCTGCACTTACAGAATATTCGCATCTCGCTTGGTTCCGCCCCCCTGCTGTCCGACGCGGAAATCGCCGTCGGCGCGGGCGAGCGGGTTTGCCTCGTCGGCCGCAACGGCTCGGGCAAATCCACCCTGCTCAAGATCGCCGCGGGCCTGCTCGCCGCCGACGCCGGCACCACCTTCGTGCAGCCCGGCGCCACCGTGCGCTACCTGCCGCAGGAACCCGACCTCGGCGGCTTCGCCACCACGCTGGCCTATGTGGAAGCCGGGCTCGGGCCGGGGGACGACCCCCATCGCGCCACCTACCTGCTCGCCCAGCTCGGCCTGGACGGCACCGAGGACCCGGCCCGCCTGTCGGGCGGCGAGGCCCGCCGCGCCGCCCTGGCCCGCGTGCTGGCCCCCTCGCCCGACATCCTGCTGCTCGACGAACCGACCAACCATCTCGACCTGCCCGCCATCGCCTGGCTGGAGGCCGAGCTCGCCTCGCTGCGCTCCGCGATGGTGCTGATCAGCCATGACCGCCGCCTACTCGAGTCGCTGTCCCGCTCCATCGTCTGGCTGGACCGCGGCATCACCCGCCGGCTCGACCGCGGCTTCGCCCATTTCGAATCCTGGCGCGACGAAGTGCTGGAGCAGGAGGAGCGCGACCGCCACAAGCTGGGCCGCAAGCTGGCCATGGAGGAGGACTGGCTGCGCTACGGCGTCACCGCTCGGCGCAAGCGCAACGTCCGCCGCCTCGCCCAGTTGCACGACCTGCGCGCCCAGCGCCGCCAGGCCCGCGGCCCCGCCGGCGGCGCCAGGATGGCCGCCGCCGACGCCGAGATCTCCGGCCGCCTGGTCGTCGTCGCCGAGCACGTCGCCAAGTCCTTCGGCGAGCGCCCGATCGTCCGCGACCTCTCCACCCGCGTCCTGCGCGGCGACCGCGTCGGCATCGTGGGCCCCAACGGCGCCGGCAAAACCACCCTGCTCGCCCTGCTCACCGGCCAGATGCAGCCCGATTCGGGCGAAATCCGCGTCGGCGCCGGGCTGCAGATGGTCACCCTCGACCAGCGCCGCGAAAGCCTCGACCCGGCGGCCACCCTGGCCGACACCCTCACCGGCGGCCGCGGCGATACCGTCACGGTGAACGGCCAGCAGCGCCATGTCATCGGCTATATGAAAGACTTCCTGTTCGGCCCCGAGCAGGCCCGCACCCCGGTCGGCATGCTCTCCGGCGGCGAGCGCGGCCGCCTCACCCTCGCCGTCGCCCTGGCCCGCCCCAGCAACCTGCTGGTGCTCGACGAGCCGACCAACGACCTCGACCTGGAAACCCTGGAACTGCTCCAGGAACTCCTCGCCGACTACCCCGGCACCGTCCTGCTGGTCAGCCACGACCGCGACTTTCTCGACCGCGTCGCCACCAGCGTCATCAACGCCGAGGGGGACGGGCGCTGGGTAGACTACGCCGGCGGCTACAGCGACATGCTCACCCAGCGCGGCAAGCCCCTGATCCAGCAGGAAACACCGCGCCGCGCCGCACAGCCGGCCGCGCCCCCGGCCCCGCGCCCGCCATCGCAGAAGCTGTCCTTCAAGGACAAGCACGCCCTGCAAACCCTGCCTGCCCGCATCGACGCGCTGCAGGACGAGATCGCCCGCCAGCAGGCCATCCTGGCCGACCCCACCCTCTACACCCGCAACCACGCCGCCTTCACCCGCGCCTCTGACGCGCTGGCTGAGGCCGAAACGGCGCTCGCCCAGGCCGAGGAGCGCTGGCTGGAGCTGGAAATGCTGCGCGAGGAGGTCGAAGGCCGATGACCGGCCCGGCCCGCACCCGCGGCTGGTCGAGCGGGCTCGCCGTGATGCTGGCCGCCATCGTCGCGGCCCCGGCCCCGGCCGCCGCCGGTCCCCCTGCCGCCGCAGCCCAGGCACAGGCCGCCCCGGTGCAGGCCGCCCCGGTGCAGGCCGCCCCGGTGCAGGCGGCCCCGGTGCAGGCGGCCCCACCGCCGGCCACAGCCCCCGAGGACCTCATCTCCCTGCCCGCCGGCGCCGGCTTCACCGTGCTGGGCCGCACGCTGGAGGACAAGACCGGGCAGGACATCGGCCGCCTCGTCGACATTCTCGCCAATCCCGCCGGCCAGCCGCTGGCCGCCGTCGTCGATGTCGGCGGCTTCCTCGGTGTCGGCACGCGGCGGATCGCGGTGGAATGGGCGGGGCTGCACTTCACCGCCGATGCTGCCGGCCCGCACATCGTCGTGGAGCTGGACGGCGACGCCATCATCGCCGCGCCCGAGTACCACAACGACCAGCCGGCGCAGATCCTGCGGGCGCCCCACGCCGCCGGCCCATGACCACCCCCTCCCGCGTCGCCGTGCGCCGCCGCGCGGAACACGGGCTGGACCTGCTGAACGGCTTCATCGCGGCGGTGCAGACCGGCTTCGGCGCCTTCGTCCCGGTCTATCTGTCGGGCCTGGCCTGGACCCAGGTGCAGATCGGCCTGGTGCTGAGCGCGCAGACCCTGGCCTCCATGGCCTTCCAGATCCCCGGCGGCGCGCTGGTGGATGCCACCCACCGCCGGCGCAGCCTGCTGGCCGCGGCAGTGGCCGCCACCGGTCTCTCCGCCGCCATCCTGGCCGCCCTGCCCTTCCGCCTGCCGGTGCTGCTGGCGTTGGTGATGCAGGCCGCCGCCGGCGCCGTGCTGGGCCCGGGGATCGCGGCACTGAGCCTGTCGCTGGTCGGCCAGCGCCGGCTCGGCGAGCGCCTGGGCCGCAACGCCCGCTACGCCTCGATCGGCAGCGCGTTGGGAGCCGCCGTGATGGGCGGCTGCGCCACGGTGCTCAGCGAGCGCGCGGTATTCATCCTGGCCGCCCTGCTGGCGCTGCCCGCGCTGTGGGCGCTGCGCCACGGCGCCGCCCGCCGCCGCCAGGGAGAGCAGGATGTGGTCGCCCCCCCGACGGAGCCCGCCGTTTCCCCCCTGGTGCTGCTGCGCGACCGCCGGGTGCTGGCGTTCGTCGCCTGCGTGCTGATGTTTCACCTGTCCTCGGCGGCCATCCTGGCGGTCGCCGCGCCGGAGCTGACCCGCGTCAGCGGCACCAGGGCCGGGCTGGTGATCGCCGCCTTCATCATCGTGCCGCAGATCGTCGTCGCCTGGCTGTCGCCGCTGGTCGGCCGGCTGGCCGAGCGGATCGGCCGCCGCCCGCTGCTGCTGGTCGGCTGGGCCTCGCTGCCCGCCCGCGCCATCCTGTTCGCCGTGGTCGGCAACCCGGTGGCGTTGGTGCCGGTGCAGGTGCTGGAGGGCGTGGCGAGCGCCGCGTTCGGCGTGCTGCTGCCGCTGGTCGCCGCCGACCTCACCCGCGGCACCGGGCGCTACAACCTCTGCATGGGCATCCTCGGCCTGGCCGGCGCCACCGGGGCCGCGCTGTCCACCACCCTGGCCGGAACCGTCGCCGAGTTCTGGGGCCGCACCGCCAGCTTCGGCGTGCTGGCGACGCTCGGCCTCGCCGCGACGCTCCTGGTGCTGGCGGCCATGCCGGAAACCCGCCCGGCGGCCGCGGCGTAGTCAGGCCGAATCAGCCCCGCCCGTCAGGGCGCATCCCGCCACAGCTTCCCCCGCCGGCGCACCGGCTCCAGCAGCGACCAGTCGCCCTGCTCCAGCGCATGCCCCTTGGGAAATGGCGCCCGCGGCTCGATGCCGAGCGAGGCCAGCACGCGATCGTCGCGGTAATAGCATTGCAGCACCACCCGGTTGAGCGTCGCCACCGCCGGCCCGCCCTCGGCGCGCAACCGCGCCGCCACCGCCGCCCGCTCGGGCGCCGCCAGCCCGGCGAACCGCCCGCCCGCCAGCGCATCCAGCCGCGCCAGCGCCGCGCGCACCGCCGGCCCGTCCCGCCCGAGGCTCGCCACCATGTCGGCCAGGATCGCGTCATCGTCCGCGCCCGGCACGCCATATTCGGCGCTGGCCGGGATCATCAGCCCGGCCACGCAGGCCAGCGCGCGCCGCTCCTCATCCGACAGCATCTCGGGCATGGTCTGGGACATCGTCGTCTCAATCGAACAGGGTGGCCAGGCGCCGCTTCATGCTGTCGGCGATATACAGCGCCAGCGCCTGGATGGTGGAGGTGGGGTTGACGCCGCCGGCGGTCACGAAGACCGAGCCATCGACGATGAACAGGTTGCGCACGTCGTGGCTGCGCCCCCATTCGTTCACCACCGAGCGCGCCGGGTCAGTGCCCATCCGCGCCGTGCCCAGCAGGTGCCAGCCGCCATACAGGATGGGGTTCTGCACCCCGATATCATGCGCCCCGGCGGCGTGCAGTATCTCGGTGGCCCGCGCGATGCCGTGCGCGATCATGCGCCGGCTGTTCTCGCCCACCGTATAGTCGATCCGCGGCGACGGAATGCCGTGCCCGTCCTTCAGCACCGGGTCCAGCGTCACCCGGTTATGCGCCTCCGGCAGGTCCTCGATCACCGCCGAGAGGCTCATGCGCCGATGCACCAGCCGGCGGTAGGCGCTGTGATGGTCCTCGCCCCAGGGCAGCCGCCCGTCCGCCGCGCTGGTGATCGCCTCGTTGATCACGCCGACGCCGCGGTTGAACTGGAACATGTAGCCGCGCACGAAATCCCGCGCCGGGTCGGTCTCGTAGAACTCCTTGCTCCACAGGCACAGCGGCGGGCCGCGATTGCCGTCCAGCGGCTCGTCCGAATAGCCGTACACCTGGATATACGGATGGAACATCAGGTTCCTGCCGACCAACCCGCTGGAATTGGCCAGCCCGTTCGGGAACCGGCCGGAGGCCGAGTTGAGCAGCAGCCGCGGCGTGCCCACCCCGTTGCACGCCAGGATCACCACCTCGGCCGCCTGGAACCGCTCCACCCCCTCGGCGTCGTAATAGACCACGCCCGAGGCCATCCCCTCGGCATTGGTGGTGATCTCGCGCACCCGGCAGCGCGTGCGCAGCTCCACCCCGGCCCGGATCGCCGCCGGCCAATAGGTGATGTCGGTGCTCGCCTTGGCCCCCTGGGCGCAGCCGGGCGTGCAATGGCCGAGGTTGATGCAGCGCGCCCGCCCCTCATAATCCTGCGTCGCCAGCGTGGTGTCGGACGGCCACCAGTGCCAGCCCAGCGTGTTCATCGCCTGCGCCCAGCGGGTGCCGGTCTTGCCGAGCGGCAGCGGCGGCATCGGCGGCTGCCGCGGCGGCCCGGCCGGGTCGCCGGCCAGGCCGGAGACGCCCATCATGCGGTCGTTCTCGGCGAAGAACGGCTCCAGCGTGGCATAGTCCACCGGCCAGTCATCGGCGACGCCGTCCAGCGAGCGCACCCGGAAATCCGAGGGATGCAGCCGCGGGAAATGCCCGGTGTACATCACGGTGCCGCCGCCGACGCCGTTGAAGTTCACCACCTTGATCGGCGAGTTGTCGTCGTTGATCGGATAGTCGGTCGGCCGGGCGCGTATGTTGGGGCTGGTGGCGTAGTCGCCATGCACCCGCGCCTCCCAGTCCCGCCCGGTGCTCGGGTATTCGGCGGGGTTCATCCAGTCGCCCTGCTCCAGGCAGACGATGCGCATCTTCGTCTCGGCCAGGCTCCAGGCCACCGCAGCGCCGGACGCACCGGAGCCGATGATCAGAACATCCACCGTATCAGCCATGTAGCGCCCCCGGATCGCCGCTTCCCCGGCACAGTCGAGTCCGCGCCGGGGCGCTTGTCAACGGGCCGGCGGGAGAACGAACGCGGCCGCCTACCCCTCGCGGGCGACCCAATGGGCGATGAACCGCGCCCCCTTCTCGCTCAGCTGCTCCACCAGCGCCGCCCCGGTCGCCGCCGAGCACAGCCGCGGGTCGCCGCCCCACACCCCGTTCGGCGCCGTCTCGTCCAGCTCGATCGGCACTGCCATGTCCACGCCCTCGAACCGCACGGTGCCGAAGCCCGAGACCTTCAGCCCCTTCACCTCCGGCGCCACCGGGGCGGGCGGCACCATGTCGTGGCGGATCCATTCGGGGAACAGGTGCATCGCGACGCTGGTCAGCGGGTCCGCGCCGTGCCCGGCGGCCTTCTTGGCCACCTCGTCGCCCACGATGCCCGGCAGCATGCCGTAGCCCACCCGCCACAGATAGAAGCTGGGGATCAGCAGCTTGCGGGCGCGGTAGATATCCTGCGTCACCTCATGAATGGCCTGAACATTGCCTCCGTGCCCGTTGATAACAATGAGCCTCGTGAAGCCGTGCCGCAGCAGGCAGGCGAACATGTCCGCCAACACCGCCCGCAGCGTCGCCTGCGACAGCGCGATGCCGCCCGGCATGGTGCCGAAATAATCGGCGCCGCCGAACGGCAGCACCGGCGCCACCAGCGTGCGGATGCCCTGCGCCGTGGCCCGCGCGGCGATGCGCTCGGCCACCCGCTCGGCCGAGAGGTAATCCCCCATCGGCGCATGCGGCCCCTGGTCCTCATGGCTGCCCAGCGGCAGCAGGATCACCGGCCCCTCCCCGGCCAGCGCGCGCATCTCGCCGCCAGTCAGCTCGCCCATCCGGAACTTGGTCATTCGCCATCCCCAAAAACCACCCCGGCAGCCTGACCCAATCCCCCGCGACCGGCAACGCCGCCCCTGCAAGGCGGCCGTCCTGATGGGCCGATCATCCACGCGCCTGGTGGAATCGCCGCAGCAATGGCCGCAGCCGGTCGCCCAGCACCGACAGCGCCTTTTCCGCATAGAACCGCGCCCGCATGCCAACCACGCCGGGCGCCCACTGGCTTGCCGTCGGCAGGTCGACGACCTCCCCCAGCGCGCCCGTCGCGGCGGCCGCCATCGCCCGGTCCAGCGTGGCGAGGTAGGCGTCCGGCCCGTAATTCTGCTGCAACCAGTCCCAGGCGATGCGCGACTGCCGCTCATACGCCTCGGGCTCGCTCCACAGGCGCCGCGCCACGGCAACGGCCTGCTGGGGCGTCGCATACACGGCCGCCGGCCCGAAGCTCTCGCGGAACGACTCCGGCAGGATCACCACCGCGCCGCTGCCGATCGCCTCGGCGATCGTCCGCCCGAACGCCTCGCGCCAGTACGGCGCGTGGAAATACACGAAAAAATCGATGGTCCGCAGAAACGCCGCCGCCGGAACCGCGTTGAACGGCAGGCACACCCAGTTCCCTGGCCGCCTGCCCACGATCCGGTCGAACGCCGCGGAATAGCCGAGCAGACGAACCTCGATCTGCGGGTCGTCCGGATAGGCCGCCAGGAAGTCCTCTCGCGTGGTCGGCCATTTCTCCGGCGCATCGCGGCTGTGGCGGCCGATGACGAACGGCCTGCCGCCGCCATGGCGCCGCGGCTGCCCCCAATCCCCGGCTCGCAGGATGTTGGTCCAGTCCGCCTTGAGCATCGGCAGGCTCGCCCTGAAGGCGGCGAACGAGGCGCGGTTGGTCGGCGAGATCGGCCCCCAGACGACCGGCGCCGTAAACAGCCGCCGGCAGTTGCGGGTGATCCACCAGGGATCGTAGATCAGCCGGCCGTCCGGCCCGGTCACCGGGTGGTGCCCGACGATCACCGCCAGGTCCGCCACCAGCCGGGGCCACCGGCCGCGCGGCAGACGGCGGAACACCACCGGGTGCTCCGCCAGCACCAGCGGCACCCGCACCGTCTCCGTCGGGTCGATGATGCGAACCCGCCCTGCATCGATATGCGCCTGCAACAGCGGATGCACCTCCCGGTCGTCGTCGCGCCACCACGGCGTGCTGACGCGCCAGAAACCGACCTTCCGGCCGGCCTCGGTCAGCGTGCGGATTTCCTCCGCCATCGCGCTGCTGGTGCCGCCGGAGAACCGCGGATCGGAGACGATGACAACGTCGAGAGCCTCAGAATCCTGCGTCACGCCACACCTGCATGCCTGTTGCGGCGCCGGTCAGCATTTCTCGGCCACCATGAAATAGCCGAACGGAAAGCCGCGCGCGGTTCGCCGCGAAATGCGCCGCCCGATCCCGGTCCTGACAAACCACAATGTCAGGCCCTGGAGGATGGCCGCGGCGCCGGCGCCGACCAGCGGAATGCCCATCAGCATCTTGGAGGTGATATCCGCCAGGATCTCCGGCGCACCGCCGACCTCCTTCAGCTCGATCATTTTCATATCGGAATTTTGCACAAAGCGTTGCAATGCAAAACGGGTATATCGATAGTAATCATGCGGCTGTTCATGCAGCCAGTAATAAAATGGAACGTTCAGGATGATCTTCCCGCCGCGCGCCAGCACACGGTTCATCTCGTTCCACAACGATTGCGGCACCGGGATATGCTCCAGCACGTCAGACAGGATGATGGTGTCGAACGTCGCATCGCCGAACGGCAATGGCTGCGACAGGTCGGCTTCCTGATCCAGGTGAATATTCCTGTGGCTGGTATTCTCCCAGTCGACGCAGGTAATTTCAGTTACATATGGCTTGTAGCTGGCATACAGCGGAACGCTTCCGCACCCCAGGTCCAGCAGCCGGCCCGTCGCATGCGCTCCCAGGGCGCCCTGGTAGGACGCGGCGACCAGGCTGGCGATCAATCTCGAACTTATGCTGACTTCGCGCGGATCCGGCGACGCCGCCAGCCGCCCGGATTTGAGCACGTATTTCGTTTCTTTCCACATATCGGCATTTTTCATCGCGGGGCACCGCCATCTGCCGGGTTTCAAAACAATCCGGTGACCGTGATCTAGAAAGTTTCGGCGGCCTGATGCAAGGCGCGCGACGTGCCTGCGGCGAAATATTCCGCGCCGCGACGGTCAGGCGGTCCGCGCCGCCTCCGCCATGCCCCCGAACAGCCCGCGCACCCGCGCGAACCACAAGGCCATCGCGTCATCGTCCTCCAGCAGTTGGAACCGGCTGACGCAGCGCGGCCACATCAGGCTGCCGGCCAGGATGTAGTCGGCATAGTCCGGCACCGCGCCGCCCAGCCAGGGCTGGGCCTTCAGCACGGTGCGCGCCGGCGCCAGCGCGCGGCGCCATTCCACCACTCGCGCCTCGCGCCCCTCCTGCACCTGCTCCAGCGTCATGCCGAAGGCGCGCTCGCGGCTGGTGCGGAAATAGGGCTGATCCTGCGGGCGCAGCACATCCAGGATGTCGCGCACCACCAGCCGCGCGATGCCGGGCAGCACCACCCCGTCGGTCCAGGCGTTGATGAAGCGTGCATGCGCCGCCCCGGCCTGCCCGCCCAGCAGGCTGGGGCGGTCGGGATAGGCGGCGTCGAGGTATTCGGCGATGGCCCAGGAATCATGCGTCGCCTTGGCGCCATCCACGATCACCGGAACCTTGCCCTGGCCGGAGAAGGCCAGCTTGTCGGTTTCGGTAAAGCACCAGGGCACCGTCTCCACGTCCAGCCCCTTATGCGCCAGCGCCAGGCGGGTGCGCCAGCAATAGGGGCTGAACACAAGCGCCGGATCGGCGCCGGCGAGTTCGTAGAGGGTGATAGCCATGGGTCGGTTCCTCGCCGGCGAGGGCCGCATGCTACCGAAGTTCACCCGCAGCGGAAACACCCGCCGCCCGGCGTCATGTTCATCCGCATTACACGCATGCGTTGTAAAAGCTTGCCTGGCCCGCGCGAGTATGCGTCAATTCGTCGTCAAACTACCATCAAGTTAACGTTGCGGGTGACCCCGCCCGTGGAGCTGACGATGATGAAGCGCCTCCTCTCCCAGATCAGCTCCTACCTGCCCCGAACCCGCCTGCCCCGAACTCGTTTGGGCTGGAACAACATCGGCCCCAACCAGGACCGCTCGACCATGTCATACGTCTACGCCATCATGATGATGACGTAGAACTATCATATGGCATAACCATATCGCGGCCGGCTTGCATCCCGCCGCCGATCCCCGCGATACTCCCGCCCGCAGGCAGCAGATCGCGCACCCCTTGAACATCCACGTCCCCGCCAAGGCCCGGCTCAGCATCGAAGTGGTGCATGACTTGGTCTGTCCGTGGTGCTATCTCGGCGTCCGCCGCCTGCTGCGCACCCTGCGCCGCCGCCCGGACCTGACGTTCGAGCTGCTGTGGCGCCCGTTCCTGCTCAATCCCGACATGCCGCGCGGCGGCATGACCCGCAGCGAATACGTGGTGCGCAAGTTCGGCGGCGAGGACCGCGCCCGCCGTCTCTACGCCTCGATCGCCGAGATCGCCCAGGGCGAGGGCCTCAATTTCCGCTTCGAGCGCATCCGCCGCACCCCCTCCTCGGTCGACGCCCACCGCCTGGTGCGCTGGGCGGCTCGGCATGGCGAGGCCACCGCCCTGGTGGAGGCGCTGTTCGCCGCGCATTTCATCGAGGGCCAGGACATCGGCGACCCGCATGTGCTGGCCGGTATCGCCGCCGCCAGCGGCCTGGACCCCGCCGCCGCCCGCGCCTTCCTGGACAGCGACCAGGAGGCCGAGATGGTGCACGCGGAGAACCTGCGGGCGCACCGGCTGGGCATCAACGGCGTGCCCTGCTTCGTGATCGGCGGCCGCCACGCCATCTCCGGCGCGCAGGAGGCCGAGGTGATCGAGCGGCTGATCGACGTCGCCCTGGTGGACGCCGCCGAAACCTGAAGTTCAGGCCGATTTCGCCTGGTTGGCGATCCGCAGCAGGCTCTGCACCACCTCGCGCGCCGTGCGCAGCCGCTCGGCCACGCCCATGTCGCGCACGATCGCCAGCTTGTGGTCCGGCCGCAGGCGGATGGTGCCGCCCTTGCTGGAAAGCCAGGTGACCAGCCCCGCCGGGTTGCGGAAGGCATTGCCGCGGAAAGCCAGCACCATGCCTTTCGGTCCGGAATCGAGCTTTTCCACCCCCGCCTCGCGGCACATCCGCTTCAGGCTCACCACCTGCAGCAGGTTCTCCACCTCCTCCGGCAGCGGCCCGAAACGGTCCACCAGCTCGGCGGCCATCGCCTCGGTTTCCGCGTCGCCCGCCAGCGCGCCGATGCGGCGGTACAGGCCCAGCCGCACCGGCAGGTCGCGGACATAGGTTTCAGGAATCAAAACCGGCAAACCAAGGCCGATATTCGGCGTCCAATCGCGCGATTCGGCGTGTTTTCGGCCCTTTTCGGCGCGCATTTCGGCCACCGCGTCCTCCAGCATCTGCTGGTACAGCTCGATGCCCACCTCGCGGATATGCCCGCTCTGCTCGTCGCCCAGCAGGTTGCCGGCGCCGCGGATATCCAGGTCGTGGCTGGCGAGCGTGAAGCCGGCGCCGAGCGCGTCCAGCGTCTGCATCACGGTCAGCCGCTTTTCGGCGGCGGCCGAGAGGTGGTGGTTGGGCGGCCAGGTCAGGTAGGCATAGCCGCGCTGCTTGCCGCGGCCGACGCGGCCGCGCAGCTGGTAGAGCTGGCCGAGGCCGAACATGTCGGCGCGGTAGATCACCAGCGTGTTCACCGCCGGCATGTCCAGCCCGCTTTCCACGATGTTGGTGGACAGCAGGATGTCGTATTTGCCGTCGCCGAACTCGGTCATCACGCGCTCAAGCTCGGTGGGCGCGAGGCGGCCATGGGCCTGGACGGTGCGGGCCTCGGGCACGATCTCGCGCAGGCGGCTCGCCATGCGATCCAGGTCCTCCACGCGCGGCACCACGCAGAACACCTGGCCGCCGCGGAAACGCTCGCGTTGCAGGGCCTCGCGGATCACCACCGCATCGAACGGCATGATGAAGGTGCGCACGGCGAGGCGATCGACCGGGGGGGTGGCGATCAGGCTCATCTCGCGCACCCCGGTCAGCGCCAGTTGCAGGGTGCGCGGGATGGGGGTCGCGGTGAGGGTCAGGACATGCATGTCCGCCTTCAGCGCCTTCAGCTTCTCCTTGTGGGCGACGCCGAAATGCTGCTCCTCGTCCACGATCAGCAGGCCGAGGCTGTCGAAGCTGATGGATTTGCTCAGCAGCGCGTGGGTGCCGACCACGATGGTGATGCTGCCATCGGCCAGCCCGGCGCGGACCTCGGCGGCCTCCTTGGCGGTGACCATGCGCGAGAGCTGCGCCACCTTCACCGGCAAGCCGTTGAAACGGGCCGAGAAGGTGCGGAAATGCTGGCGCGACAGCAGGGTGGTGGGCACCACCACGGCCACCTGGCTGCCGGACATGGCGGCGACGAAGGCGGCGCGCAGCGCCACCTCGGTCTTGCCGAAGCCCACGTCGCCGCAGACCAGCCGGTCCATCGGCCGGCCGGAGGCGAGATCCTCCAGCACGTCGGCGATGGCGCGGGCCTGGTCGTCGGTCTCGGCGAAGGGGAAGCGGGCGCAGAATTCGTCCCAGGCGCCCTCGGCGGGGGCCATGGTCTCGGCCTCGCGCAGCTTGCGGGCGGCGGCGATGCGGATCAGCTCGCCGGCCATGTCGCGGATGCGCGACTTCATCTTCGCCTTGCGGGTCTGCCAGGAGACGCCGCCGAGCTTGTCCAGGCCGACGCCCGCCGTCTCGCTGCCGAAGCGGGACAGCATCTCGATGTTCTCGACCGGCAGGAACAGCTTGTCGTCGCCGTCGTACAGCAGGCGCAGGCAGTCATGCGGCGCGTCGTTGACGGTCAGCGTCACCAGCCCGTCATAGCGGCCGATGCCGTGGTCCTGGTGGACGACCAGGTCGCCCTCGGCGATCTCGGTCGCCTCGGCGATGAACTGGTCGGCCCGCTTGCGCCGGCGCGGCGGGCGGGAGATGCGCTCGCCCAGCAGATCCTGCTCGGAGACCAGGGCGAAATCGTCGGCGACGAAGCCGCGCTCGATGCCCAGGGTCACCAGGCCGGCGACGCCCTTGGGCAGGGCGCGCAGCGCGGCGAGGCCGGGCACCGGCTCGGCCTTGAAGCCATGTTCGCGCAGCAGATGGCCGAGCCGCTCGCGCGAGCCGGTGGACCAGGCGGCGACGGCCAGCCTGCGGCCATCGGCGGCCCAGCGTTTGGCCTGGGCGCCGAGCTGTTCGAACACGTTGATGCCGGGGCCGGCGGCGGAGGCCGCGTAGATGGCGCCCGGGCGGCCGCCGGCGTCCACCCCCGCGCCCTCCGCCGCGGCGAAGGGGCTGAACGAGAACAGCGGCCCCCCGGCCAGCATGGCGTCCCAGCCGGCGCGGTCGAGATAGAGCATGCCGGGCGGCACCGGGCGGTACGGCACCTCGCCGTCGCGCCCGGCCAGGGGCGAGCCGGGTTTGCGGGCGGCGTAGTGGTCGGCGACCATTTCCAGCCGGTTGGTCAGCACGTCCTCGGACTGGTGGTCCAGGCTGACCGAGGCGCCGGGCAGGTAGTCCAGCAGGGTTTCCATGCCGTCGTGGAACAGCGGCACCCAATGCTCCATGCCCGGGTGGCGGCGGCCCTCGGAGATGGAGAGGTAGATCGGGTCGGTGGCGGCGCCCGGGCCGAACAGCTCGCGCCAGCCGGTGCGGAAGCGGGCGACGCTGTCGCCGTCGAGGAACACCTCGGAGACCGGGCGCAGCACCAGGCTTTCCACCTTGGCACCGCTGCGCTGGGTGGAGGGGTCGAAGGCGCGGATGCTCTCGATCTCGTCGCCGAACAGGTCGAGCCGGACCGGCTCGGCGGCGCCGGAGGCGAAGATGTCCATGATGCCGCCGCGCAGGGCGTATTCGCCCGGCTCCATCACCGTGGCGGCGCGGCCATAACCGTTGGCCTCCAGGATGCGGGCAAGCTCCTCGGGCTTCACCGTGCCGCCGACCTTCAGCGTGCGGCTGCTGCCGTGGAAGACGTGGCGCGGCGGCACGCGCTGCACCAGGGCGTTCACCGTGGTCAGCACGATCGTCTTGCCCTGCCCACTTGCGCCGGGGCCGCGTTCGAGGATGCGGGCCAGGGTGGCGATGCGCTCGGCCACCAGCTCGGGGTTGGGCGAGACGCGGTCGTAGGGCAGGCAGTCCCAGGCGGGGAAGCGCAGCACCTCGGCATCCGGGGCGAAGAAGGCCAGCGCCTCGGCGATGCGGGCCATGCGGGCGTCGTCGCGGGCGACGTGGAGCAGCGGGCCGGGATGCTCCTGCCCGCGGCGGGCGAGCAGGACGGCGTCGAAGCCTTCCGGCGCGCCGTGGACGACCAGCGCCGGGGTCGGGGCGGCGGTCATCGCTGGCTCTCGCCGGCTTCGGCGGCGGCGCGGATGGCGCGCAGCATCGGGCTGTCCGCCTCGGGCGGGATCGGCAGGCGGCCGGTGAGCCAGTCGGCCAGGTCGCTGTCGGGCAGTTCCATCACTTCCTCCAGCGCGTCCATCTCGGCCTCGCTCAGGCTCGCGAGGCGGCGGGCGACATAGCCGCCGATCAGCAGGTCGCATTCATGCGTGCCGCGATGGGTGGCGCGGAACAGCAGGCGGCGGCGCCGGTTGGTGGCGGGCGCGTCGGGATCGGGGTGGGGCGGTGTGGCGCCGGGCGCCTGGGGTTCATTGTCCGACATGGGCGGTCTGTCATATAGCCGCGCCGCAACCTGGTGTCAGCCCGTGGACAAGGAGTCGCTGCTCCCGCTTTTCGCACCCCTGACCAGCCTGCACGGCGTCGGCGAGACGCTGGCCGGACTGATGGCGCGCGCGATGGGCCGGCCGCCCCCTGGCAGGCCGGGCGGCGCGCGGGTGCTCGACCTGCTGTTCCACCTGCCGGATTCCTATGTGGACCGGCGGGAGCGCACCACGCTGGCCGCCGCGCGGCCGGGGACGGTGGCGACGCTGGCGGTGCGGGTGGAGCGAATCGAGCCGCCGCAGACCGACCGGCAGCCGACCAAGGTGGCGGTCAGCGACGCCAGCGGCTTCGGGCGGCTGGTGTTCTTCAACCGCAGGCGGTTCCTGTCGGCGCGGCTGGCGCCGGGGGCGATGGTGCTGGTTTCCGGCAAGGTGGCGGAGGCGCGGGAGCTATCCAACCCGGATTTCATCGTGCCGATCGACCGGCCGCAGGACATCCCGGCGCTGGAGCCGGTATGGCCGCTGACCGCCGGGCTGTTCGCCTGGCATCTGCGCAAGCCGATGGCCGAGGCGCTGGGGCGCCTCCCTGAGCTGGCGGAATGGCACGACGCGGCGCTGCTGCGGCGCGAGGGCTGGCCGGGCTTCGCCGCGGCGCTGCGGATGCTGCAGGCGCCCGAGGGGCCGCCGCCGGAGGGCGCGCGCCGGCGGCTGGCCTATGACGAGCTGCTGGCCGGCCAGGTGGCGCTGGCGATCGTGCGCCGGCGGGTGCGCGAGCGGCCGGGCCGGGCGCTGCCGGGCGACGGCACGCTGCGGGCGCAGGCGCTGGCGCGGTTCGGCCACCGGCTGACCGAGGGGCAGGTTCGGGCGCTGGCGGAGATCGACGCCGATCTTTCGGCGCCCCGGCGGATGCTGCGGCTGTTGCAGGGCGATGTGGGCGCCGGCAAGACGCTGGTGGCGGTGCTGGCGATGCTGCGGGCGGTGGAGGCCGGGGCGCAGGCGGCGCTGATGGCGCCCACCGAGATACTGGCCCGCCAGCATCTGCGCACCCTGCAACGGCTCAGCCCGGTGCCGGTGGCGCTGCTGACCGGCTCGGTGACCGGGCGGGCGCGGACGACGATCCTGGAGGGCCTGGCGGATGGCAGCCTGCCGATCGTGATCGGCACCCACGCGCTGGTGCAGGAGAAGGTGGAATTCGCCGACCTGGCGCTGGCGGTGATCGACGAGCAGCACCGCTTCGGCGTGGAGGAGCGACTGCGCCTGGGCGACAAGGGCGTGGCGGCGGACGTGCTGGTGATGACGGCAACGCCCATTCCGCGCACGCTGCTGCTGACCCAGTGGGGCGAGATGCAGATCACCCGGCTGGACGGCAAGCCGGCCGGGCGGCAGCCGATCCGCACCACGCTGCATGCGCTGGACACGCTGCCCGACATCATCGACGCGGTGGCGCGCAAGCTGGCCGAGCCCGCTGCCGATGGGGGGGCCCGCGTCTACTGGGTGTGCCCGATGGTGGAGGAGAGCCTGGAGCTGGACATGGCCGCCGCCGAGGCGCGCTTCGCGGTGCTGCGCGAGCGGTTCGGGCCGCTGGTGGGCCTTGCCCATGGCCGCCAGGACAGCGTGGTGCGCGAGGCCGCGCTGGCCGATTTCGCCGCCGGGCGGACCCGCATCCTGGTCGCCACCACGGTGATCGAGGTGGGGGTGGACGTGCCGGAGGCGAGCGTGATGGTGGTGGAGCACGCCGAGCGGTTCGGGCTGGCCCAGTTGCACCAGTTGCGCGGGCGCGTCGGGCGCGGGGCGGCGGCGAGCTTCTGCCTGCTGCTGCACGACCCGGCGCTGCACGAGAGCGCCCGCCGCCGGCTGGCGATGCTGCGCGACACCGAGGACGGGTTCCGCATCGCCGACGAGGATTTCCGCCTGCGCGGCGGCGGCGACCTGCTGGGCACCCGCCAGTCCGGCCTGCCCGGCTGGCGCCTGGCCGACCCGGAGCGCGACGAGGGGCTGCTGCACATGGCCGGGCGGGATGCCGAGCTGCTGCTGGAGAAGGACCCGAGGCTGCGCGGCGAGCGGGGCCAGGCGGTGCGGGTGCTGTTGCGGCTGTTCGACCAGATCACCGCGTTCCGGACGCTGCACTCCGGGTAATCGCGGGCCAGAGCGATTGCAGGGTGCCGGCGATGAGCAGCAGCAGGGTGGGGTAGAGCAGGCTGAGGTTGCGCGTCTCGGCCGGGTAGCAGAACAGCATCAGCAGCACGAGGTTGACGACGAGCGCCAGGGCGGCGTGGCGGCGCAGCGGCGGCGAGAGGCAGCCGCGCCCCAGCCAGATGAACACCCCGACCAGGGCCAGGGTGACCAGGCTGTAGCCGGCGAACATCACCACGCCGTAGGTGACCTCGATGCGGAACACATGCCAGGGGTTGAGGTAGTAGAGCAGGTTCTGGAACAGGTGGAACTCCACCATGCCACCCGGATTCGCCGCGAAATGCCGGTTCACCGCGAGATAGGTGAGGCCGCTGGCCAGCCCCGCGGCGCCGAGCACGGCAGCACCCCGCCAGTCCCGCCGGTGGCGCACCACCAGCGGCAGCAGGGTGGCGAGGTAGAACAGGAAGGATTCCTTGTTCAGCGTGGCGACCACGGCGAGCGGCGGCAGCAGGCCCCGCCAGGACATGGCGCAGGCGAGCGCCAGGAAGAGGAACAGCACCTCGCCGAGATCGTAGAAATAGCCCCCCACCGACAGCAGCACCGGCAGGCCGAGGGCGAAGGCCGGCGGCGCCAGCAGGGCGGCGGGCCCGTCCAGCCCGCTCCACAGCGCCACCTGCCGCATGGCGAACAGGGCGAGGAACAGGCTGGCGAACGACAGGTAATAGACGACGTGGTAGCGCAGCGCGTAGGCCGGGTTGCCGGCATCGGTGCGGCGCAGGCCGGTGCGCGTTATTGCCGGGTCGTGCCGTTGCGGCAGCACCAGGTCGGAGACGATGCGCGCCTTGAGCGCGGGTGGTATCGCGGCATCGACGGCGTTGGCGATCAGCGGGAAGAGCTGGCGGTAGACGAAGGGGCGCTGGGCGCCGCCGTCCACCATCAGCGGCAATGAATTGCGAAGGTGGCCCTCGCGCAGCCCCCATTTGCCGTAGAATCCGGCGAAGGCGCTGGCGGCGCTGAGGAAGTAGAAGGTGACCAGCAGGAAGGCGCGGGCCAGCCTGCCGGCGCTGTCGGGCCCGAGATATGTCCGCCGCATGGAGGTCCGGCCCTTCCGGGGATTCGTGGCATTGCGGCGATCATGATGTCGGCGCGGCGCGGCGCTGGCAACGGCCGCATCGCGCGGGGGCATCAATCCGAAGTAGAAATCGTCTGCCGGGGTGGCGAGCACTTGCGCTGCGGCGGTGGCAATTAAAGCTTTGTCATGCGCCGCACGCCGGCCATGGCCGGGTTGCAATACGCGGTGATTGCGGTATTCCCGCAGTGCTCGCCTGGACGGGCTCGCGTCAACGAGGGGGATCACCATGGCCGCCGACACCTCCACCACGGCCAGCGGCGGCGCCGCCGCTCCGCTGATCGAGATCCAGGGGCTGACCAAGCGGTTCGCCGGGTTCACCGCGGTGGACAATGTGAGCTTCAACGTCGCGCGCGGCGAGGTGCTGGGGTTTCTCGGGCCGAACGGCGCCGGCAAGTCCACCACCATGCGCATGCTCGCCGGGTTCATGACGCCCACCGCCGGCACCGCGCGCATCTGCGGCCACGACGTGCAGACCGACAGCCTGGCGGCGCGGCGGAGCATGGGGTTCCTGCCCGAGGGCGCGCCGACCTATCCCGAGATGACGGTGCTGGCCTTCCTGCGCTTCACCGCGCGCATCCGGGGGTATTCCGGCAGCGAGATGGATGACCGGGTGGGCCACGCGATCGGGCTGACCACGCTGGGCGGCGTGCGGCTGCAACCGATCGAGACGCTGTCCAAGGGGTTCAAGCGCCGGGTCGGGCTGGCGCAGGCGCTGCTGCACGATCCGCCGGTGCTGGTGCTGGACGAGCCGACCGACGGGCTGGACCCGAACCAGAAGCACGAGGTGCGCACGCTGATCGCGCGCATGGCGCCGGAGAAGGCGATCGTGATCTCGACCCATATCCTGGAGGAGGTGGAGGCGGTGTGCACGCGCGCCATCATCATCGCCCGCGGCCGCGTGGTGGCCGACGCGACGCCGGCGGAACTGGCGGGGCGCGACCCGGCGGGCGGGCTGGACGCGGTGTTCCGTGCGATCACCGCCCAACCGGCGAGGGCGGCCTGAGATGCGCAATACGCTGATCGTCGCCCGCCGCGAGCTGGGCGGGTATTTCGCCACCCCGGTCGCGGTGGTGTTCATCGTGATCTTCCTGGCCTTGCAGGGGGCGCTGACGTTCAACCTCGGCAATTTCTTCGCCCGCGACCAGGCGGACCTGATGCCGTTCTTCAACTTCGTGCCCTGGGTGTTCCTGCTGCTGGTGCCGGCGATCACCATGCGGCTATGGGCGGAGGAGCGGCGGCTGGGCACCATCGAGCTGCTGCTGACGCTGCCGATCGCGCAGTGGCAGGCGGTGGTGGGCAAGTTCCTGGCCGCCTGGGCGTTCTGCGCCATCGCGCTGGCGCTGACCTTCCCGTTCGTGATCACGGTGAACTACCTCGGCAGCCCGGATAACGGGGTGATCGCGGCGGGCTACCTGGGCGCGCTGCTGGTGGCCGGCGCGTTCCTGTCGGTGGGGGCGGCGCTGTCGGCGGCGACCAAGAACCAGGTGATCGCCTTCGTGCTGGCGGTTTCGGTGTGCTTCGTGTTCGCGGTGGCGTCGTATCCGGTGGTGACCGACTTCCTCTCGCGCAACGCGCCGGAACTGGCGGAGGTGGCGCGGCGGCTGTCGGTGGCCGAGCGGTTCCAGTCCTTCACCCGCGGCGTGATCGCGCTGCGCGACCTTATCTTCTTCGCATCGTTCATCGGGTTCTGGCTGTTCCTGAACACGGTGATCGTCGAACATCGCAAGGCGGATTGAGCGGGCATGCGTCGTCTCTGGTCTTCCGTCCTCGGCGTCGTCGCGATCGCGGCGATCCTGGTGGGCATCAACCTGTTCGCCGATACCAGGCTGGCCAACGTGCAGGCCGACCTGACGCAGCAGCATCTGTATTCGCTGTCGGCGGGCACGCGCAGCATCATCGCCGGGCTGAAGGAGCCGATCACGCTGCGCTTCTACTACTCGCGCGCGCTGGGCAGCCGCATCCCGGCCTATGGCGCCTATGCCGACCGGGTGGGCGAGATGCTGCGCCAGTACGCCCGCATCTCGCACGGCAAGATCAAGCTGGAGGTCTATGACCCGGAGCCGTTCAGCGACACCGAGGACCGGGCGCTGGCCTACGGGCTGCAAGGTGTGCCGATGGATCAGGGCGGCACCCAGGTGTATTTCGGCCTCGCCGGCTCCAACCTGCTGGACGACGAGCGCAGCATCGCCTTCTTCCAGCCGGAGCGCGAGCGCTTCCTGGAATACGACCTGACCAAGCTGGTGTTCGAGCTGTCCAACCCGACCCGCCCGGTGGTGGGGGTGATGAGCTCGCTGCCGCTGGATGGCGATCCGCGCGCGATGATGATGCGCAACCCGCAGGCCGGCGGCCCCTGGGCCTCGGCGATGCAGCTGCGCCAGGCGTTCACGGTGAAGACGGTGCCGGTGGACGCGCAGGTGATCGACAAGGACGTGCAGGTGCTGCTGGTGGCGCACGCGCAGAAGCTGTCGGACAGCACGCTATACGCCATCGACCAGTTCGTGATGCGCGGCGGCCGGCTGATGGTGATGGTCGATCCGCTCAGCGAGGCGCAGCAGCTCACGCCCGACCCGCAGACCGGGGCGCCGCCGGCCGACACCTCGTCGGACCTCGCCAAGCTGTTCGACGCCTGGGGCATCCAGTACGACCCCAAGCTGGTGGTCGGCGACCTCACTGGCGCCTGGCGGGTGCGCGCCGCCCCCGGGGACCGGGTGCAGGCGGTGGATTTCGTCGCCTGGTACAACATCCATGACGGCATCAACCACAGCGACCCGGCCACCGCCGACCTGCAACAGGTGACCGTGGCGGCACCCGGCGCGATCGCGCTGAAGCCGGGCAGCAAGCTGGCGTTCACGCCGCTGCTGACCACCTCGGACAAGGCCGGGCCGGTGCCGCTGGCCTCGCTGACCGACTACCCCGACCCCGGCAAGATCCTCGGCGCCTTCAAGCCGGAGGGCGGCAAGCGGGTGATCGCCGCGCGGCTGCACGGCATCCTGCACAGCGCCTTCACGGAGCCGCCGGAGCCGCCGAAGGGGGCCAAGCGGCCGGCCGACTTCCCGGCCTATATCGCGCAGACCGCCAAGCCGGCGAACCTGGTGGTGGTGGCCGACAGCGACATCCTGGCCGACCGGTTCTGGGTGCGCATGGGCGACTTCTTCGGCCAACCGCAGGCGACGCCGTTCAGCGATAACGGGCCGTTCGTCACCAACCTGGTCGGCACCCTGGCCGGCGGCGACGCGCTGATCGGCCTGCGCAGCCGCGGCCCCTCGCTGCGCCCGTTCGAACGGGTGGACGCCATGCAGCGCGATGCCGAGGCGCGGTTCCGCCAGACCGAGCAGGCGCTGCAGGCGCATCTGGACGCCACGCAGAAGAAGCTGACCGAGTTGCGCACCGGGCGCGGCGAGGCGAATGCCGCCGCCGTCATCACCGAGCAGCAGCGCACCGCCATCGACGACCTGCGCCGCGACGCCGTGGCCACGCGGGGCAAGCTGCGCGCCGTGCAGCTTGACCTGCGGCGCGACATCTCGGCGCTGGAGACGCGGCTGCGGCTGTTCAACATCGTGCTGGTGCCGGCCCTGCTGACCATCCTGGCGATCGTCCTGGGCTTCATCAGGCGAAGCCGCCGCGCCCGGGCGCGCGGCTGAGGCAAAGGGCGAGAACACGCGCATGAAACCCCGCACCTCCGTCATCCTGGCGGTCATCGCCGCCATCGTGCTGTTCGCCGGCTGGCGGTTCGGCCCCGCCACCATGCCGGGCAGCGAGACCAGCGCTTCCGCCGGCACGCTGGTGTTCCCCAACTTGGCGCCGAAGCTGCAAACCGCGGCCAAGGTGGAGATCACCCACCAGAACAAGACCCTGGTGATCGCCAGGCAGACCGACGGCAGCTGGGGCCTGGCCGACCATGGCGGCTTCCGGGTGCAGCCGGACCGGCTGCGCGAACTGCTGACCGGCCTCACCGAGCTGCGCATCACCGAGCCGCGCACCGCCGACCCGGCCGAATATGCCCGCCTGGGCGTCGAGGACCCGAAGGGGCCGACCGGCACCGCCAATCTGCTGCGCGTGCTGGACGGCGCCGGCAAGCCGCTCGCCGCCCTGATCATCGGCCATCGCCGCGTCCGCACCGCGGGCAACGTGCCCGAGACCATCTATATCCGTCGCCCCGGCGAGGCGCAGTCCTGGCTGGCCGAGGGGCGGGTGCCGGTGGATGCCGACCCGCAACTGTGGTTCGACCGCGATATCGCCAACATCCCCGCCGACAAGGTGGCCAGCGTCACCGTCACCCGCGGCGACGCGGTGCTGGAATTCGACCGCGAGGGCGGCAAGCCGGCGTTGAAATCCCCGGCCGATCATCCGAAGCTGGACAACTTCAAGATGTCCGACGTGTTCGGCAGCCTGGACAGCCTGACCTTGACGGACGTGAAGCCGGCGGCCGACAAGGTGGGCGAGCAGATCGGCACGACGCATATCGTGGGCAAGGACGGGCTGGTGGTGGATGTGACGGTGTTCAAGGCGGGCAAGGACATCTGGATCCAGCTTGCCGCCAGCGGCGACGGCGCGGCCAAGGCCGAGGCGGCAGCGTTGCAGAAGCGCCTCGCCGGCTGGACCTTCCAGGTGGGGGCGTGGAAGGAACAAGCCTTCGTGCCGACGCTGGACGAGCTGAAAGCCAGCGAACCCGCCAGGAAGCCGGCGCCCTGATGCCCCGCGCATGACCCCTGCCCCGTGAGCCGGGAATACCCAGCCCGCCCGATCGTCGGCATCGGCGTCGCCGTGCTGCGGGCCGAGCCCAGCCTTGCCGTGCTGCTGGTGCGCCGCGGCAAGCCGCCCAACATGGGCGCCTGGAGCCTGCCCGGCGGCGCGCAGGAACTCGGCGAGACCGCCGAGGACGCCGCCCGCCGCGAACTGGAGGAGGAGGCGGGGCTGCGCGTCGGCGCCCTGCACCTGGTCGCCAACGTGGACAGCATCCACCGCGACCCGGACGGTCGGGTGCGCTACCACTACACCATCATCGACTTCGCCGCCGCCTGGGCGGGCGGCACGCCGGTGGCCGGCGACGACGTGACCGAGGCGCTGTGGGCGCCGCTGGACCGGCTGGACGAGTATGCGCTGTGGAGCGAGGCGCACCGCGTCATCGGCATTGCGCGCGGCTTGCTCGGCTGCTAGCCGGAACGCATGAAGCTGATCCTGCTGCTGCTGGCGGCCCTGATGGCCGGGGCGATCATCTATCCGCGCTATGCCGAGGGCACCGACACCGTCTGCGCCGCGTTCGAGCATAAGCTGAACGCCCTGGCCCAGACGCAACTGCGCCAGGGCGCCGGCGCGCTGCCGGGCGGGCTGTCGGCCGATCCCCGCCTGGGCGGCATCCTGAGCAGCTTGCAGGCCGCCGTCTCGGCCTCGCGCGGGATGCTGGCGGAGGCGTTCATCCGCGAGAAATACCCGCAATTGCCGCCGCTGGCCGGCTGCGTGGCGGGGTATTGGGACATCACCTTCAACCCCGACCTGTCGCGCTATGTGCCTGGAGGGCTGAAGCTGCCGCACTGATGCCCGCCCGGTGACGTGTTGTTCACTGGCCCCCCTCGCCCCGCCCTGGCTATGCTGTCTCGTCGGGGCAACGACCCGGCGGTAGCGATGGGAAAACGACCATGGAATTCGGTTATTTCACCATGCCCTCCCACCCGCCGGAGCGCGGGCTGAAGGCCGGGCATGACTGGGACCTGCAAACCTTCCGGTGGCTCGACGAACTGGGTTTCAGCGAGATCTGGATCGGCGAGCACCATACGGCCCCCTGGGAGCCGCATCCGGCGCCGGACCTGCTGATCGCGCAGGCGCTGCTGCAGACCAAGACCATCCGCATCGGCCCCGGCGGCTTCCTGCTGCCCTATCACCACCCGGCCGAGTTGGCGAACCGGGTCGCCATGCTGGACCATTTGTCCGGCGGGCGGCTGAATTTCGGCGTCGCCGCCTCTGGCCTGCCGAGCGACTGGGCGATGTTCCATGTGGACGGCATGTCCGGCGCCAACCGCGACATGACCCGCGAGGCGCTGGAGATCATCCTCAAGATGTGGACCGAGCGCGGCCCCTGGGACTTCAACGGCAAGTTCTGGCAGGTGTCCAAGCCGGACACCATGTTCGGCTTCCTCAAGCCGCATATCGGCCCGTTGCAGACGCCGCATCCGCCGATCGGCGTGGCCGGGCTGTCGAAGAACTCCGACACGCTGAAGCTGGCCGGCGAGCGCGGCTACATCCCGATGAGCCTGAATCTCAACCCGGCCTATGTGAAAAGCCACTGGGATTCGGTGGAGGTGGGGGCGGCTCGCACCGGGCGGACACCGTGGCGCGGCGACTGGCGGCTGGTGCGCGAGATCTTCGTGGCCGATACCGACGAGGAAGCCTGGAAACTGTCGGTCGGCGCCATGATGGGCCGCATGATGGGCGAGTATTTCCTGCCGCTGCTGGCCAATTTCGGCTTCAAGGATTATCTGAAGCACGCCCCGGATGTGCCTGATTCCGATGTGACGGTGGAGTATTGCGCCCACCACAACTGGCTCGTCGGCTCGCCCGAGACGGTGGCCCGCAAGATCGAGCAGGTGTACGAGGATGTCGGCGGTTTCGGCCAGTTGCTGGTGTTCGGCTTCGACTACGCCGACAACCCGCAGGCGTGGCACAATTCGCTGCGGCTGATCCAGCAGGAGGTCAAGCCGCGTGTCGCCCACCTGGCGCCGCGCAGGCTGGCGGCGGTGGCATAACGCGGGCGGCCCCTTCCCGGCTGGGGGGGGGCCGCCTCAGCCGCGGCGGTGGCGCGAGCGCGTCACCGGGCCCCAGATGGTGCTGACCGCGGCCCCGGCAAAGACGATGCCGAGACACAGCGGCAACAGCCAGCCGGGCCGGCCCAGCAACGGCAGCACCAGCGCCTGCCAGACCCAGTCGGGCAGGTGGGTGCGCACCGCGTCCTGGAGTCCCACCAGCAGCATCTGGTCGACGCGGGCCATCTCCTCGGCCAGCGACAGCATCGGCGGCAGCATGAGCAACAGCGTGAAGGCGCCGATCAGGCAGATCGCCGCCAGCACCGCCAGCACCCGCGCCGTCCATCCACGCGCGGCAGGGGGGTGCCGCTGGATCAAGCGAACAGCCGCTCGTTCTTCAGGTTGTCGTACATCGCCGCCACATACTCCCCGTAGCCGTTCCATATCCTGGTCGGCACCGTGTCGTCGGTACCGATCAGTCGTTCCTGCGCCTGGCTCCAGCGCGGGTGCGGCACCGCCGGGTTCACGTTCGCCCAGAAGCCGTACTCGCTGGACTGCAGCGCCTCCCAGAATGTCACCGGCTGCTTGTCGGTGAAGGTCACCTTGACGATCGATTTCGCCGACTTGAACCCGTATTTCCATGGCAAGGTCAAGCGAATCGGCGCGCCATCCTGCGGCGGAATGGTCTTGCCGAACATGCCGACCGACAGGAAGGCCAGCTCGTTCGCGGCCTCCTGCATGGTCACGCCCTCGGTATAGGGCCAGGGATAGAAGCTCTGGCGCAGCCCGGGCATGGTCTTGCTGTCGGCCAGGGTGGTGAACACCATGTATTTCGCCGAGGCCAACGGGGCTGCCAGCTTCACCAGGTCGGCCAGCGGGAAGCCGGTCCAGGGCACCGTCATCGCCCAGGCCTCCACGCAGCGGTGGCGGTAGATGCGCTCCTCCAGCTTCACCTGCTTCAGCAGGTCCTCCAGGCCGATGGCGCGCGGCTTTTCGACCATGCCCTCGATGTGGATGGTCCATGGGTCGGTCGGCAGCGCCTGGGCGGCGGCGGCGATCGACTTGGACAAGCCGAACTCGTAGTAGTTGTTGTAGCTGGTGGCCACGCCCTCGTTGGTCAGCAGCCGCTTGGGGTCGTAGCGGGCGTTGTGCGGCGCCGGCAGCGGCGCCAGCGCCACCGGCTTGGCCGGCTCGCCACCGCCCACCAGGCTGCTGAACCAAGCCGCCCGCGCCGGGGCGGCAGCGACCAGCCCGGCGGCGCCGGCGAGCCCGGCCAGCACGCCACGCCGGCCTCGCACCGCCTGTTCGGGGGTTGCCTGGCTTTCCGGGATCTCCCAGCCACGCCGTCTGTGAATGAACATCGAGCCGTCCTTTCCCTGTGTCCAAAGCCTATACGGCTGGGCGGCACCAGCGGATGCCACGGCCGAGTCCGCGGAGCATTCGGGCAGGCGGCCATATTCTGCGCCGAAGCCGGACCCGGCTTCAACGATTGCGTGCGGCCCGCCTGCCTTCATATGGGGGACCGCCGGGGAGGCCGGGTGTTACACTCCCCCGGCGGCGCGGGCGCGGGTTGATTTGCGCTGCCGTGTTTGAAACAGTCCCCCCGGTTCGCCTGACCGAACCATCCCTGTGCGGGCACCGTCCCGCCGAGCAGCGAAAGACCACCGCCATGCACCTCGCCCGCTTCCCACGCGTGAAGCTCTGCCACGCGCCGACGCCGCTGGAATTCATGCCCAACCTGACCAGGCACCTGGGCGGGCCGCAGCTGTGGATCAAGCGGGACGACTGCACCGGGGTGGCCACCGGCGGCAACAAGAACCGCAAGCTGGAGTTCCTGATGGGCGAGGCGCTGGCGATGGGCGCCACGCATATCGTCACCCAGGGCGCGGTGCAGTCCAACCATGTCCGCCAGACCGCCGCCGTGGCCGCCAAGCTGGGCCTGAAATGCACCGCCCTGCTGGAACACCGGGTGCAGACCAACGACAGCGACTACAACGACGGCGGCAACGTGCTGATGGACCGGCTGATGGGCATTGCCATCGAGTATCGGCCGGGCGGCACCGACATGCAGGCAGCCATCGAGGAGGTGGGCGAGCGGCTGAAGGCGCAGGGCGAGGTGCCCTACGTGATCCCGGGCGGCGGCTCCAACGCCACCGGCGCGCTGGGCTACGCCAACGTGGCGCTGGAGCTGCTGGCGCAGGCCAACGAGATGGGACTGCGCATCGACCGCCTGGTGCACGCCACCGGCTCGGCCGGCACCCAGGCGGGGCTGGTCGCCGGGCTGGAGGCGCTGAATTCCGGCATCCGCGTGCTCGGCATCGGCGTGCGCAACCCGAAGGACCGCCAGGAGGCCGCGGTCCACAAGCTGGCCGAGGCGACGGCGGCCAAGCTCGGCCTGTCCGGCGGCATCCGGCGCGAGGCGGTGGAGGCCAATTGCGACTATGTCGGCGCCGGCTACGGCATCCCCACCGAGGGCATGGCCGAGGCGGTGGCGATGCTGGCGCGCCAGGAGGGGATTTTCCTGGACCCGGTCTATTCCGGGAAGGGCATGGCCGGGCTGATCGACCTGATCCGCAAGGGCGCCTTCAGCCGCGACGAGAACGTGGTGTTCCTGCACACCGGCGGTCAGGTTGGCCTGTTCGCCTACGCTGATTTCTTCACAAAGTCATTGGCCTGACCACGCGGATTTAACGCAGCGAGGCTTGCCGGCAATGCGTCTCTGGGTTACCAGGGACGCATTGCCCTGGCGCTTTGCCGACGACGATTGCAACACGATGGACACGACACTGCTGCACCGGGACCCAGACGCAACCGCGAGACTGCCGAGGGCGCCCCGGGACGACGGGCCGCCGGTCCTGTATGCCCGTTTTCCCCTGGAGCCGCAGACCTTGCCGCCCCGCGCGGCCGATATCCGCGTGGTCGCTGGCGATGATCCGAAATTCGCGGTGGTCGCCGCCGCGGTCGATCCGGCCTATTACTGCGCCCGCTACTCCGACATCGCGGACGCCAATGTCGACCCGGCGCGGCACTACTACGATGCCGGCTGGAAGGAACGCCGCAACCCGAACGCTTGGTTCGATACGCGCTGGTATCTGGAAGCCTACACCGACATCCAGGACGCCGGGGTCAACCCGCTGTACCATTTCGTGGTCGCCGGGCGGCGGGAGGGGCGGCTGCCATTGCGCCCGGGTGGCCATCGCCGCCCGGTGGTGGACCAGGCGGTCAACCCGCTGCTGCGCGATCCCTGGCCGGTGGCGCCGCGCAACGCCCAGTTCCTGGAAGCCGAGGATCTGTGCTTGCGGGTGCGCAAGGTGCTGCCCGGCGCGCGCGGCCTGGTGCTGGCCGCCAGCCACGACCGCTATGTCGACGTGACCGGCGGCATGCAGGTGCTGATCGCCGACGAGCAGCGGCTGTTCGCCACCAACCACGTGATCTACCTGCACATCTCCCCTGCCCTGGCCCGCCTGACCCTGGGCGTGGAAGACCCCGAGCCGGCCGTGCTGCAGGTGGTGCTGGACGGCGTGTTCGTCGGCCTGATCGAAGGTCCGGCACTCGCCCAGGCGCTGGCGGAACTGGCGCCGGACCTGCCGGACGCGCGGCTGTTCACGCTGCATTCCTTCTTCGGGCATCGCGCCTCGGACCTGATGGCGGCGGCGCTGGCGTTGCAGGCGCGCCAGCACGTGTTCTGGCTGCACGACTACGCATCGATCTGCGACAGCTACAATCTGCTGCGCAACAATGTGGAATATTGCCGCGGCCCGGCGCCGGACAGCCTGGCCTGCCAGGTCTGCGTGCATGGTGACACCCGCCCCGGCTACCTGGCGCGCATGCAGGCGCTGTTCACCACCCTGCCCTTCCATGTCCTGTCGCCCTCGCGCGCCGCGCTGGACATCTGGCTCAGCCGCTCCAGCCTGCCCTACCTGAGCGCGCGGGTGCACGAGAACGCGCTGCTGGAGCCGTCGGCACCGGCGGCACCGGTGGGACGCCCGCTGCTGGGCACCGCCGAGGACCCGGTGCGGGTTGCCTTCGCCGGCTTCCCGACGCCGCAGAAGGGCTGGCCGCAGTTCATGGAACTGGTGCTGCGCTGCCGTGACGTGTCGGCCTACCGCTTTTTCCACTTCGCCTCCGGCGAGGCGATGCGCCCGATGGACAATCTGGTCGGCGTGCCCACCCGCGTCACCCCCGGCAACCGCATGGCCATGGTCAACGCCCTGGCCGAGCACAAGATCGACCTGCTCGTGGTGCTGTCGCCCTGGCCCGAGACATTCTCCTATGTCGCCTATGAAGGGTTCTGCTCGGGAGCGGACATCGTGACGCTGGCCGACACCGGCAATGTGGCCGATGCGGTGCGCCGCCATCGCCGCGGCGTCGTGCTGGCGAATGAGGCGGCGCTGTATGATTTCTTCCTGGACGGCTCCGCGCTGACCTATGCCGGCGGCCGCGCCGAGCAGGGGCGCGAGCCCGGCCGCCTGCGATTGACTGGCACCACCGCCACCGTCGACCTGGGCCTGGTGGGCCGCACCACCCCGGCGGCGATGCAGACGCTGGACCCCGGGCTGAGCCTGCTGGTCGGCGAGCAGACGCTGTACCCGCGCCGCAGCGGCGACATGTGGACCTTCATGCTCGACGGCGCCGCCGGTCATGTGCGCCTGATGTCTCGCCGCGTGCTGCCCGAGCAGGATGGCGGCGCGCGGGCGCGCATGGGCGTGGCGGTCACCGGCCTCATGCTGGACGGCGTCAAGGTGCCCCCCGGCGACCGCCGCCGGATCGCCGGCTGGCGCAATGTGCGCGAGGAGGTGCAATGGACCGACGGCGATGCGGTGATCGACGCCGGCACCGCCCGGCGGCTGGACGTGACGCTGCGGCTGGGGCGGCGCTACCTGCGCCTGGCCATGGCCGAGTCGTGAGGCGCGCATGACCCGCATCGCCTGCTACACCAGTTTCAACTACGGCTATCTCAGCCGCGCCCGCATCCTGGCCAAAACCCTGAAGCGCCTGCACCCGGACTGGGATCTGTGGGCGATGATCGTCGACCGCACCCCCGCCGACCTGCCGGCCGACGCGCTCACCGGCTTCGACCATATCCTGGACGCGCACGAACTGGGCGTGCCCAACTTCCCCGGCTGGATGTTCAAGCACGACGTGGTGGAGGCCTGCACCGCGGTGAAGGGCCACATGATGGTCCACCTGCTCACCCCGCCAGACGGCAGCCCAGGCTACGACAAGGTGGTGTATCTCGACCCCGATATCGGCGTGTTCAACCCGCTGGACGGTATCATCAAGCGGCTCGACCACGGCTCCATCGTGCTGACGCCGCACCAGACGGAGCCGAACACCACCGAACTGGCGATCGGCGACAACGAGATGACGTCGCTGCAATACGGCATCTTCAACCTCGGCTTCGTCGCCGTCCGCAACGACCGCAACGGCCACGGCTTCGCCGAATGGTGGGCCGGCATGCTCTACCGCGCCTGCTACGACGAGGTGGAGCGCGGCATTTTCACCGACCAGAAATACTGCGACCTGGTGCCCGCCCTGTTCGACCGCGTGGAGGTTGAGCGCGACCCCGGCTACAACGTGGCCAGCTGGAACCTCAGCCGCCGGAAGCTGCGCTTCGGGCCGGACGGCATGCTGTGGTCCAGCGGCTCGCCGCTGAAATTCTACCATTTCACCAAAATCGGCCGGGTCGGCGACTTCATGACGCAGCGCTATGCGTTGGACAATGTCGAGGTCTACGAACTGGTGAACTGGTACAAGCGCGAGCTGGTCCTGCAGACTGTGCCGGAGGCCGACCAGCACCGCTGGGTCTACGGCTACTTCTCCGACGGCACGCCAATCCCCAAGCCCGCGCGGGTGCTCTACCGCCGCCGCGCCGACCTCGTCCGTGCCTTCCCCAACCCATTCGACGCCAGCCAGGGCGGCTACCTCGCCTGGCTGCGGGCGGAGACCGATATCATGGGCAGCCCGGCCGAGGCGCACGCGGCATGACCGCGCGCCCGCATACGCAGGACTAGGCACCGATGGCAGGCCGCTTCCTGGTCACCGGCGGCGCCGGCTTCGTCGGCAGCCACTTGGTGGCTGCCCTGCGCGCGCGCGGCGATAGCTGCGTGGTGTTCGACGACCTCAGCACCGGCCACCGTGCCGCCGTGCCGGCCGATGTACGGTTGATCCAGGCCGACCTCGCCGACGCCGCCGCGGTGGATGCGGCGGTGGCCGATGGGCCGTGGGACGGAGTGTTCCACTTCGCCGCCCTGTCGCTGGTCGGCGACAGCATGCGCGACCCGTGCCGTTACCTCGCCGCCAATGTCGGCAACGGCCTGCGCCTGATCGACGCCTGCGTGCGCCACGGCGTGCGGCACTTCGTGCTGTCCTCCACCGCCGCCCTATTCGGCGAGGCCGGCGCCGGGCCGATCGACGAGACGGCGCCGATCGCCCCGGGCAGCCCGTATGGCGAGAGCAAATGGATGCTGGAGCGCGCCTTGCTCTGGGCCGGGCGCATCCACGGCCTGCGGAGCGCCGTGCTGCGCTATTTCAACGCCGCCGGGGCGGACCCCGAGGGGCGGCTGGGCGAGGACCACCGGCCGGAGACCCACCTGATCCCGCTGGCGATCGACGCCGCCCTCGGCCGCCGCCCGCCGCTCTCGGTGTTTGGCACCGACTACCCCACGCCGGACGGCACCTGCATCCGCGACTACGTGCACGTCACCGACCTGGCCGACGCCCATCTGCGCGCGCTGGCGCGGCTGGAGCAGGGCAGCGTGACCTATAACCTGGGCAGCGCCACCGGCCATTCGGTGCTGGAGGTGATCGGCGCGGTGGCGCGCGTGAGCGGCCGCGAAGTGCCCTGGCAGGCCGCCTCCCGCCGCCCCGGCGACCCGGCGATGCTGGTGGCCGCCTCCGGGCTGATCAGGCGCGAGACCGGCTGGGCGCCCCGGCTGGCGCGGCTGGACGACATCGTCGCCACCGCCTGGCAGTGGCGGATGGCGCACCCGGACGGCTACGGCGCGGCGTGACGCCGATGACCACGGACCCGATCGACCAGGCCGATATCGACCAGTATCTCGCGCCGCGCAGCCGCACGCGCGCCGCCTGGTGCCATTTCGACCATGCCTGGTACCTGCTCGCCTACCCCGAGATTCGCGGCGAACTGGCCGACGAATCCTTCGCCACGGTGCGGCGCCACTATCTGGAATTCGGCCGCCCGGGCGGGCTGTCGCCGAACATGCTGTTCGACGAGGCATGGTACCTGCTGCGCTACCCCGAGGTCGCCGCCGAGGTGGCGCGCGGCCTCATCGCCTCGGGCTACGAGCATTACTGCGTCATCGGCTACCTGAACCACGCGCCGCACTGGCTGTACGACGAGGAAATCTACGCCGCCAACGCCGCGGACGTGAGCGAGGCGGCCCTGGCCGAGGCCGGCTGCTACAATTTCTACGACCATTACCTCAAATCCGGCGCCCGCGAGGGGCGGATTGCGCATCCGCTGTTCGACCCCGCCGTTTACCGCACCAGCTTCCATGGCGATACCGCCGCCCTGGCGGCGCTGGATGCGGCCGGACCGTTCGAGCATTTCCTGCATCTCGCCTGGACGACGCGGCGCGAGGCGGTGACCTCGCCGTATTTCGACCCCGCCTGGTTCCGCGCCACCTACCCCGATGCCGCCGCCGAGATCGACGCCGGCCGCCACGCCTGCGCGCTGCACGCCTACCTGACCCAGCCTGGCCCGCCCTGGCGCGACCCGGTGGCGCAGTTCTCCGAGGCGTTCTATCGCGAGACGGTGCCCGAGGCCGCCACCGCGGTGGCCACCGGCACGATGCTCTCCGGCTACGAGCATTTCCTGAAGCTGGGGGTGTTCGACCTGCGCCCGCCGGCGCCGGGCGTCGACCTGCGGTCCTTCCTGCGCGACAACCCCGACCTCGCGGAAGCGGTGGAGGACGGCCGCATCCGCGACGCCTTCGCCGCCCTGCGCCAGCGCCTCCCGCCCCCGGCCGCCGCCCCCGCTGCTCCCCCGGTTCCGCCGATACCGGTCCCGGCCGCCGGCCATGTCTTCACCGGCGCCAACACGCTGCCCACCCTGCGCGACCGGGTGTTTCTGGAACTGGAAGAGGTCATCATCTGCCCGCCGCACGGTTTGGCGATGGTCGGCTGGACGCTCTCCGCCCCCGGCACGCTGCGCGCCATCCGGCTGTACTCCGGCGAGCGGTGCACCGAGCTTCGCCTGGAGGATTGCACCCGCCATGAACGGCCGGACGTGCGCGACAGCGTCGGCGCCCAGCACGGGCTGACCGGCGAGCTGCGCAGCGGCTTCATCGCCCATCTGGCCGATGCCTGGCAGCCGGACGCCACCAGCTACCTGGAGGTGGAAACCATGCGCGGCGACATCGGCCATCGCGGCATCAACACGCCGCGCCTGCGCGAGATGGAGGCGATCCGCTTCCTGGTCGATCGGGTCCATGTCCGCTACGGCGAGGTGCCGCCCGCCTTCGACCATGTGCTGGGCCCGAGCGTCCTGGCGCTGAACGCCGACCGCCTGCGCACCCGGCCCACGGTGCAGGAGGTCGCGTTCGGCACGCCGCCGGCCGCCCCGGCGGTATCGGTGATCGTCACCCTCTACGGCCGGCTGGACTTCATGGAATACCAGTTCGGCCTGCTGTCGCGCCACATCCCGGCGGTGCCGGTGGAATACATCTACGTGCTGGACGACCCGGCCCTGCGCTTCGACGCGGAGAACCTCGCCGCCTCGATCTTCGCGCGCTTCCGCATCCCGCTGCGCCTGCTGGTGCTGGACCGCAACATGGGCTTCGCGCCGGCCAACAATATCGGCCTCGCGGCGGCGCGCGGCGCGCATGTGTGCTTCATGAACTCCGACGTGTTCGTCGCCACGCCGGACTGGATGGAGCGGCTGCTGGCCCGGCTGGGCGCCGAGCCCGGCCTGGGCGCGGTCGGCCCGCTGCTGCTGTTCGAGGATGGCTGCGTGCAGCACCAGGGCATGCGCTTCGAGCGTGTGCCGGTGATGGGCAACTGGCACTTCCCGCTGCACGAGCGCAAGGGCTGGCGCCCGCCGGCCCAGGGCGGCCTGCACCGCGCCGCCGCGATCACCGGCGCCTGCCTGATGCTGCGCCGCGACCTCGCGCTGGACCTGGGCGGCTTCGACGAAAACTACGTGATCGGCGACTTCGAGGACGCCGATCTGTGCCTGAAACTGCGCGCCCGCGGCCTCGCCTGCGCCGTGGACCTGGACGCCGCGATGTACCATCTGGAACGGCAATCCCAGGCCGGCCCGGAAAACCCCTGGCGGACCAACCTCACCTTGTTCAACGCCTGGTTCCACGAACATCGCTGGGCCGCCGCCCTGGCCGAGCTGGACGCCGAGGCGGTATGACCGCCCCCCCCATCCGCCTGCTGATCGCCTCCAACAGCCACCCCACGGTCTCCAAGGGCGGCTCGGAACTGGCCGCCTGGCGCATGTTCGAGGCCTTCCGCGCCCTGCCCGGCTGGGAGGCCTGGCTGCTTGGCTGCAGCCGGGAGGCAACCGGCCGGCGGCTGGGCAGCGCCATCTCACAGCCCTTCTCCGACCGCGAATTCCTCTATGCCGCAGGCGGCTTCGACTGGTTCAAGTTCGCCAACACCGACGAGCGGTTTCCCGGCGAATTCGAGGCGGTGCTGCGCGATGTCCGCCCGGATATCGTCCATTTCCACCACTATATGAACTTCGGCGTGGAAGCCTTTCTTATCGTTCGTCGCGTGCTGCCGGAATGCCGTATCGTGCTGACCCTCCACGAGTTCCAGGCGATCTGCAACCACCTCGGCCAGATGGTCACGCGCCAGGACAAGAGCCTGTGCTACGAAAGCTCGCCGCGCGCCTGCAACCACTGCTTCCCGAAGACCGGACGGGCCGATTTCTTCCTCCGCCAGACCTATATCCAGCGGTTCTTCGCGCTGGTGGACCATTTCGTCTCGCCCAGCCACTTCCTCGCCGGCCGTTTCGTGCAATGGGGCATCCCGGCGGAGAAGATGACGGTGATCGAGAACGTCATCGCCGCCACCCGGCCCCAGCCAGACGACGCCGCGCGCGAACCCGGCCCGCTGCGGGTCGGCTTCTTCGGCCAGATCACCCCCCTGAAGGGCATCCAGGTGCTGCTCGACGCCGCCGCCATGCTGGACCGTGAGGGCTGCGACAGCGTCGCCTTCGACATCCACGGCGACTATTCCAACCAGCAGGCCGCCTTCCAGGAGGAATTCCTCGGCCAACTCGCCAAGACCGGCCCGAATGTCCGCTTCCACGGCCCCTACGACAACCAGCGTGTGGACGGGCTGATGCGCGGCTGCGACCTCGTCGCGGTGCCGTCGATCTGGTGGGAGAACTCGCCGGTGGTCATCCAGGAGGCGCTGCGCAACCGCTGCCCCATCGTCTGCTCCGATATCGGCGGCATGGCCGAGAAGGTGCGGCCGGGGCAGGACGGCTTTCATTTCCGCATGGGCAGCGCGCTGGAACTGGCCGCCCTGCTGCGCCGCCTGGCCAACGCGCCCGAGCGCCTCGCGGCGATGCGCCCCGGCATGCGCCACCCGCCCAGTCCGGCCGCGACGGTCGCCGCCCACCTGGCGGTCTACGCGGCACTCGGCATCGGCACGGCGCCTCCCGCGCCGGCACCAGAACCCGGGCCCGAGCCCGAGCCGGCGTCCGTCAGCCGGCGGCGACGTGCCGGGCGATGATCAGCTTCTGCACCTCGCTCGCCCCCTCGTAGATGCGCAGCGCACGGATCTCGCGGTAGAGCTCCTCCACCTTCACCCCGCTGCGCACCCCCATCCCGCCGAACATCTGCACCGCGGCGTCGATCACCTGTTGCGCAGCCTCGGTCGCGTGCAGCTTGGCCATCGCCGCCCAGGCCGCCTGCTGGCGCATCCCGGTGGGATCCCCGGCCGGCTGGCCGGCCCGCAGGTCGCGCGCCCAGGCGGCGCGGTAGACCAGCAACGCGCTGGCGTCGATCGCCATCGCCATCTCGCCCAGCTTCGCCTGGGTCAGTTGCAGGTCGCCCAGCGTCGCCCCGAACATCCGCCGGCTGGCCGCCCGCGCCACCGCCTCGTCCAGCGCCCGCCGCGCGAACCCCAGCGCCGCGGCGCCCACGGTGGGGCGGAAGATGTCCAGCGTCGCCATCGCCACCTTGAACCCCTCGCCCGCCCGGCCCAGCAGGTTGCCCTCCGGCACCACACAGCCCTCGAACCGCAGGGTCGCCAGCGGGTGCGGCGCGATCACCTCGATGCGCTCGGCGATGCTCAGCCCGGGCGTGTCCGCCGGCACCAGGAAGGCCGACAGCCCGCGCGCCCCCGGCGCCTCGCCGGAACGGGCGAACACCACGTAATGGTCGGCGATGCCGCCGTTGGAAATCCAGGTCTTCACCCCGTCCAGCCGCCAGCCGCCGGCCACCCGCACCGCCGTGCTGGCAGTGGCCGCCACGTCCGACCCCGCATCCGGCTCGCTCAGCGCGAAGGCGGCGATATGGGTGCCCGCCCGCGCCCCCGGCAGCACCTGGGCGCGCAACGCCTCGCTGCCGAACAGCGCCACGCTCGCGGTCCCCAGCCCCTGCATGGCGAAGGCGAAATCCGCCAGCCCGGCATGCCGCGCCAGAATCTCGCGCGCCAGGCAAAGCATGCGCACATCCACCGCCTGCCCCTCCGGCGGCACCGCATGGGCCAGCCATCCGGCCGCCCCCAGCTCGGCCACCAGGGCGCGGCATTCGCCGTCCACATCGGCATGGGCATGCACCCCCAGCCCGATTTCGGCAGCCGCCCATGCCTCCAGCCCGGCGGCGAAAGCGCGGTGGCGGTCCTCCAGGAACGGCCAGTCGAGAAAGCTGCGGTCGGCCATCAATCGCCCTCGAACACCGGGCGGCGCTTTGCCGCGAAGGCGTGGTAGGCGCGGGCGAAATCGCGCGTCTGCATGCAGATCGCCTGCGCCTGCGCCTCCGCCTCGATCGCGGTGTCGATGTCCATGCTCCATTCCTGGTGCAGGCAGCGCTTGGTCATGGCATGCGCGAAGCCCGGCCCGTCGGCAATCTGCGCGGCCAGCGCCCGCGCCTCGCCCAGCGTCGCGCCGGGGGCGCAGAGCCGGTTGTAGAACCCCCAGCGCTCCGCCTCCGCCCCGTCCATGGCGCGCCCGGTGTAGAACAACTCCGCCGCCCGCCCCACGCCGATGATGCGCGGCAGAATGGCGCAGGCCCCCATATCCGCCCCGGCCAGCCCCACGCGGGCGAACAGGAACGCCACCTTGCTCTCCGCCGTGCCCAGCCGCAGGTCCGACGCCATCGCCAGGATCGCCCCGGCCCCGGCGCACACCCCTTCCACCGCCGCCACGATCGGCTGCGGGCAGGCGCGCATCGCCTTCACCACGTCGCCGGTCATGCGGGTGAAATCCAGCAGCCCCTGGCTGTCCCGGGCCTCCTGCATCGCCACCAGCGGCCCGATGATCTCATGCACGTCGCCGCCCGAGCAGAAATTCCCGCCCGCCCCGGTGATCACCACCGCCTTCACCGCATCGGCATGGGCCAGCGCCCGGAACAGGTCGCGCAATTCGGCATAGCTCTCGAAGGTCAGCGGGTTCTTCCGCTCCGGCCGGTTCAGCGTGACGGTGCCGACCTTGCCCTCCAGCGACCACAGGAAATGCGCCGGCTGTAGAGTGGCAAAATCAACCCGCCCGTATCCGGTACTCGTCATCGCGCCCTCACAGGAACCGCCAAACGAACAAAAGTTTTTTGGTTCTTTTTTTCAAAAAAGAACAGGCCTTCTTTTTGTGAACAAAAAGAAGCAAAAAAACTTTATTCGTTTCAGCGTTTCTTCGCGGGCGGGCGGGCGGCCTGCGCCTTGCGCTTGGGGGCGGCCGGCGGCTTGGCCGGCTTGCCGCCGCGCAGATCGGTTAGCGTCGCCCGGGTGGTGATCTGCTCCGGGTTCACCCGCAGCTCGATCACCGCCGGCTTGCCGCTGGCCACCGCCCGCTGGAAGGCCGGCGCGAACTGGGCCGTCTCCTCCACCACCTCGCCATGCCCGCCGAACGCCTCGATGAACCTGGCGAAATCCGGATTGGTCAGCGCGGTGCCGGAGACGCGGCCGGGATAGGTGCGCTCCTGATACATCCGGATGGTGCCGTACATCTGGTTGTTGAACACCAGCACCACCGGCGCCACCCCGTGATGGAACGCGGTCGCCAGCTCCTGCCCGGTCATCAGGAAGCCGCCATCGCCGACGAAGCACACCACCTGCTGCCCCGGAAAGGCGATCTTCGCCCCGATCGCCGCCGGCACGCCGTAGCCCATGGCGCCATTGGTCGGCCCGATGAAGCGCTGCCCGTCGGAGAAATTCATGAAGCGCGGCGGCCAGGTGGCGAAATTGCCGGCGTCGCAGGTCAGTATGGCGTCCGGCGCCAGCAGCCCCTCCAGCTCGCGCATCACCTGCGCCAGGTTCAGCGCGCCCGGATAGGCCGGCACCTCGCGCCCTGCCATGCGCAGCGCCCGCAACTCGCGCGTCCACTCCCGCCACGCCGGCTTCACCGCCGGCAGCGCCTTGGCGGCGGCGGCGAACACGTTGAGGTCCGACACGATGCCCAGCGCCGGGCGGAACACCCGGCCGATCTCGGCGGCATCGGGATACACATGCACGATCGGCGTGCCTCCCGCCGTCTCGAACAACGTGTAGCCCTGGCTCACCGGCTCGCCGAGCCGCGTGCCGATCGCCAGGATCAGGTCGGCCTCGCGCGCGCGGGCCACCAGCGCGGGGTCGGAGCCCACACCCAGGTCGCCGGCGTAATTGTCCAGCGTGCCGTCGTACAGCGCCTGGCGGCGGAACCCCACCGCCACCGGGATGTCGTTGGCCACCAGCCAGTCGCGGATATCCGCCCGCCCCTGCTCGCTCCAGCGGCTGCCGCCCAGCACCGCCAGCGGCTTCTTGGCCTTGGCCAGCAGCGCCTGCATCCGCGCCAGCGCCGCCGGGTCGGGGAACGGCGCCGACACCTCGGCCGGGCCGACATCGCGCACCTCGACCAGCTTCTTCTGCATCTCCTCGGAGATGGCGATCACCACCGGGCCGGGCCGGCCGGAGGTCGCCACGTCCACCGCATGGGCGACGATCTCGGGGATGCGCGCGGCGTCGTCGATCTGCGTCACCCATTTGGCCAGCGGCTGGAACATCCGCCGGTAGTCAACCTCCTGGAAGCTGTCGCGGTCGGTTTCCTCGAACGGGATCTGGCCGACGAACAGCAGCAGCGGCGTGGAATCCTGGAACGCCACATGCACGCCGATGGCGCCGTGGCAGGCGCCGGGGCCGCGGGTGACGAAGGCCGCCGCCGGGCGGCCGGTCAGCTTGCCATAGGCCTCGGCCATGTTGACCGCGCCGGCCTCGAACCGGCAGGTCACCAGCTTCAGCCGGTTGGCCACGCCGTACAGCCCGTCCAGCACATCCAGGTAGCTCTCGCCCGGCACCGCGAACACATGGTCGATGCCCTGCGCCACCAGCGCATCCGCCAGCACCCGCCCGCCGGTGCGCGGGCCGCCGGCGGCGTTGCGCGGCGATGCGGTGCGGGCCGGCGCCTTCGCGCCGCGAGCCTTGGCCAGTGCCATGTCCGAGTCCTCTTGCTGCAAGCGCGCGGATTAAAGCGCGTCGGGCGCGGAATACCAACCGGGCGCACGGGCCGCTCAGGCCAGCGCCGCCACGATCCGCTCGCGGGTGAACGGCATGTCGCGGATGCGCGCGCCCAGCGCATGCGCCACCGCGTTGCCGATCGCCGCCGCGGTCGGCCCCATGGTGCATTCGCCCACGCCCAGCGGCGGTTCGTCGCCGCCATCCATCAGCACGGTCTCGATCTCGGGGATCTCCGGGAAGCGCAGGATCGGGTAGCTGTCCCAGTTGCGCGAGGCCACGCCCGCGCCGTCCAGCACCACCTGCTCCTTCAGCACGAAGCTGGCCGCCTGCACGATGCCGCCCTCAAGCTGGTTCACCACGCCGTCGGGGTTGATCGCCAGGCCGGCATCGGCGGCGCACCATACGCGGGTCAGCCGCACCGCCTGCTCCACCACCACCTCGGCCACCACGGCGGCATAGCCGGAGCGGTTCTTGTAGCGCGCGAAGCCGATGCCGAGCCCGGTGCCGCTGCCGGCCGCGCCGCGCCGCTCCCAGCCCGCCATGGCGGCCGCCCGCTGCACCACCGCGCGGGCGCGCGGATCGGCCAGCAGGGACAGGCGATACGCCACCGGGTCGGTCTTGGAGAACACCGCCAGCTCGTCCAGGAAGCATTCCAGCGCGAACACGTTGGGCAGCGCCCCCAGCCCGCGCAGCGCGGAGGTGCGCACCGGCGGGCGGGCGACGAAATGGTGCAGGATGCGGTGGGCCGGAATGTCGTAGTACGGCACCGCGTTGCGCGTGCCCGCGCCCGGGTTGGGCTCGGAGGGCTCGTTGGGCACCGGCGCCGGCGGCGGGTCGGGCAGCACGCGGGTGGCAAGCAGGGCGGCGGCCGCGCGGGCGCCGCCGACATGCGGGCCGCTCCAGATCTCGGTGGTCAGATCCACCGGCCGCCCGTCCGGCCCCAGCGATGCGGCCAGGCGCACCAGCATGGCGGTGCCCAGCGGCTCGAAGCCGAACTCGTCCTCGCGCTGCCACAGCACCCGCACCGGCACGCCGGGCCGGCGCTGCGCGATGGCGGCGGCATCCAGCGCCGCGTCGTCGGCGGCGTTGTGGCCATAGCAGCCGGCGCCATGGGCGTGGTGCACGGTGATGCTCGCCGGGTCCAGCCGCAGCGCCCCGGCCACCGACTGGCGCAGCGGATACACGCCCTGCACATGCGACCAGATGGTGAGGTGCCCGTCGCGCATCCACGCCACCGCGCAGGAGGGGCCGAGTGCCGCGTGCGCGACATAGGGGCGCGAATAGCTCGCCTGGTGCTTCAGCAGCCCGGAATGGGCCGCCACCGGGGCGCCCAGCGCGCGGTCGTCGGCCGGCAGGCCGCGCAGCCACATCGCCTCGCCCATCGCGGGGGTCAGCGTGTCCACCCCCTCCCAGCGCGCATACGCCGGGGCGGCCACGGCGGCGCGGCGGGCGACGGTCTCGCTGTCGGCCAGGAAGGCCACGAAATCGCCGCTGCGCAGAACCTCCATTTCGCCGCCGGCCGCCTTGCGGATCGCCGCCTCGTCCAGCGCCGCCAGGGTGGCGCCAGGGCGCGGCTGGCGCAGCACGCGGGCATGGCGCATGCCGGGCAGCGCCATGTCGTGCACGTAGCCGCCGCCGGCCAGCTTGGCCGGCAGGTCCAGCCGCGGCACGCTGCGCCCGATCACCGCCCGCGCGGCACGCGGCTTGGCGGCCACGGCGCCGGTGGCCTCGCGCGCCAGCGACACGCGCGGCGCCAGCGTCCAGTACGACTGCCCGGTCGGCCGGCCCAGCCACAGCATCGCCCCCTGCGCCACCGCCAGTTCCTCCGGCACACAGTGCAGCAGCACCGCCGCCTCGGCCAGGAACACCGCGCGCGCCTCGGCGCAGACCATGCGCAGCGAGGCGCCGCCGATCTCGATCGACTGGCTGCCCGAGGTGTTGCCCTCGTCCGGCGCCTCGTCGGTATCGCCCGAGAGCATGTCAATGCGCGCCAACGGCACGTCCAGCTCATCAGCGGCGATCTGCGCCAGCGCGGTGACGATGCCCTGGCCGATCTCCACCTTGCCGACGCACACCCGCAGCCGCCCGTCCGGGCGGAACTGCAGCCAGCGGTCCAGGCGCGGGTTGTCAGCCAGGCTCTTGGGCAGGGTGTTGGCGATCATGCCGCCGCTCCTTCGCGCAGCATCTGTGCCGCTTTGGCCACCGCGCGCAGGATGCGCGGATGCGCGCCGCAGCGGCACAGATGCGGCTCCAGCGCGGCCGCGATCTCGGCGCGGGTCGGGCTCGGGTTGGCCGCCAGCAGCGCCGCGGCGGAGACGATGATGCCGGACAGGCAATAGCCGCACTGCCCGGCCTGCTCGTCGAGAAAAGCGCGGATGAGCGCGTGCCCGGCCAGCCCCTCCACGGTGGTGACCACCCGCCCGGCCACCGTCCCCACCTCCCGCGAGCAGGCATAGGCCGGCACGTCGTCCACCAGCACCATGCAGGCGCCGCATAATTCCGCGCCGCAGCCGTAGCGGGCGCCGGTCTGGCCGAGCGTGTTGCGCAGCACGTCCAGCAGCGGGGCGGTAGGGTCGGCCCGGGGGGCGACTGGTTTTCCGTTCAGGGTAAAGGCGATGCGGTCGGTCATGGTGGTTCCCTCTGGCATGGCGGGGTGAGGGTGCGGCGCGGGGGGTGGGGCGTCAAGTTCGGAGACGTTTTAAGCTTGAACGATCCCGGTGGCAGTGGTGTCATGGCCGCGACCGGAACCGCCCAAGGACATTCGCGCCATGTCGACGCACCCGATGCACGGCCCCAACCGATTCAAACTAGGGGTTTTTTCGGCCAACGCCGATGGCGGCCTGACGCTGACGCGGGTGCCGGAGCGCTGGCCCGCCACCTGGGACGGGATCGTCGAGGTGGCGCAGATGGCCGACCGCGCGGGCATCGAGTTCTTTTTGCCGATCGCTCGGTGGAAGGGGTTCGGCGGCGAGATGAACAGCCGGGAATGGAGCTTCGAAACCTTCACTTTCGCCGCCGGAATCGCCGCCGCGACGCGCAATATCGCGGTTTTTTCGACCGTGCATGTGCCGATGGTGCACCCGGTCTTCGCCGCGAAAGCGCTGGCCACGGTGGATCATATCAGCGGTGGACGGGCCGGTTTGAACATCGTTTGCGGGTGGAATCCGGAGGAATTCGGGCTGTTTGGGCTGCAAATGATCGAGGATCGGTATGGTCAGGGGCTGGAATGGGCCGAGATCATGGGCCGCATCCATGCCGATACGGGGCCATTTGATTATGAGGGATCATATTACAAGCTTAAAGGAGTTTCCGGCCGCCCGGCGCCGCTGCAACGCCCGCGGCCGGTGACGCTGAATGCCGCGTTCTCGCCGCCCGGGCGGGATTTCGCGGCGAGGGCGGCGGACTTCCTGTTCACCACCTTCACCGAGATCGAGAAGGGCCGTGCCACCATCGACGACATCGCCGCCCGCGCGGCCGCGCAGGGGCGCGAGGTGGGGGTGTTCACCACCTGCCACGTGGTGTGCCGGCCCAGCCAGGCGGAGGCGGAGGATTATTACGAGCATTACGCGGTGGCGATGCAGGACGCGGCCAGCGTGGACCACTACATGGGGGCGAAGGAGAAATTCTCCGGCAGCCACGAGGCCGACGCCTACCGGCTGCACCGCAAGCGGTTCGCCGGCGGTGCCGGGACCTATCCGCTGGTGGGCACGCCCGCGCATATCGCCGCCGAGATGGTGCGCATGGCCGAGACCGGGTTCGCGGGCACCACGGTCAGCTTCGTGAATTTCAGGGACGAGCTGCCGTATTTCATCGCCGAGGTGCTGCCGCTGCTGCGCGATGCGGGGCTGCGCGTGGCTTGACGCGCGGCGGGCCAGCCGCGACCCTTTCGCCAGCATATGAAGGGGTTTCGCCATGCTTCCCGCCAAGGACCGGCTGACGATCTGTTTCGCCCATGTCGCCTACCAGTTCCAGGCCCAGTTCGAGGCGCGGGCGACGGGGCTGGCGAGTTTCCAGGTGTGGAACCGGGAGGACTTGGCGGCGCGGATCGGCGAGGCCGATGTGCTGGTGATCTCGGGGTTCTGGAACAATGATTTGATTCCAAAAGCCTCGAAGCTGAAGTTCATCCAGTCGATCAGCGCGGGGGTGGACCAGTATTCCAAGGAGGGGCTGGCGGCGGCGGGGATTCGGCTGGCCAGCGCGCAGGGGGCGAATGCGCGGGCGGTGAGCGAGCATGCGCTGGCGCTGATCCTGGCGCTGGCCCGGCGGCTGCCGGAGGCGCGGGACAACCAGGCGCGGCATGTGTGGCGCGGCATGATCGGCGACCTGACGCAGCGCGAGGACGAGTTGGGCGGCAAGACGCTGCTGGTGGTGGGGCTGGGGCGGATCGGCTCGCGGCTGGCGCAACTGGGCCGGGCGCTGGACATGAAGGTGATCGGGGTGAAGCGCGACCCGACCCGGGGCGGCGACGCGGCCGACGAGGTGGTGGGGCTGGACGGGCTGTCAGGCGCCCTGCCTCGCGCCGACTATGTGGCGCTGACCTGCCCACTCACCCCCGAGACCACCGGGCTGATCGGTGCCGCGGCGCTGGGGCGGATGAAGGCATCGGCGTTCCTGATCAACTGCGCGCGCGGCAAGGTGGTGGACGAAACCGCGCTGGTGGACGCGCTGCGACACAAGCGCATCGCCGGCGCCGGCATCGACGTGACGCAGGAGGAACCGCTGGCGGCGGATTCGCCGCTGTGGGGGCTGGAGAACGCGCTGGTGACGCCGCATACCGGCGGCGAGACGCGCAGCTACGAGGCGAACGTGTTGGATTTGATGATGGAGAATCTGGAGCGGTTGTGGCGGGGGGAGACGGGGTTGAAGAATCAGGTGGTTTGAGGCGGGGCGGTTATGAAATTTGATTGTATAATTGCAGTCGTCTGGATTGAAAATATGTCGCGATAGCGACGCGAATCGGCCCTTTTATGGGCGCCGGCTGGAGAGCCGAAATTGGCTGGACGCGGTCAGTTTGTTTTCGGGCGCTCAACACTGAATAACGAGTGTTAGGGCCAAGCGTCTGCTTAGTGTCGGTCCAAGAACATCTTGAGTCCCTGGAATCATTTATGATTCCATATCGGCAGCCCCGATTCGCAGGAGCTTGCCATGTGGACTGTCGAGAACCGCCTCCGGTATGACCGGAGCAAGCTGCGCTATCCCAGCGACCTGACCGATGAGGAATGGGCGCTGGCCAAGCCCTTGATCCCACGCGCTAAGCGTGGCGGCAACAAGCGTACGGTCGACGTGCGCGAGGTGATGAACGGCCTGATGTATGTGCTGAGCACCGGCTGCCAGTGGCGCGCGATACCGAAAGACCTGCCGCCGCGCAGCACTGTGAACCACTACTTCTGTCGCTGGCAGCACGACGGGACGCTCGACCGGCTGCACCATGGACTCTACGTGCTCTGCCGCGAGCAGGCCGGCCGCGAGGCCAGTCCGACAGCGGCCATCATCGACAGCCAGAGCGTCAAGAGCGCTGAAAAAGGGCGCGCCGGATCGACCCGCCGGGCTTTGATGGCGGCAAGAAGATCAAGGGCCGGAAGCGGCACGTCCTGGTCGATACGCAGGGCCTGCTGATGGATGCCATCGTGCATGCCGCCGACATCCAGGACCGTGACGGCGGCGTGCTGCTGATGGCGACACTGTTCGGATTGTATCCATTCCTGCTGAAGCTCTACGCCGCCGCGGGCTACCAGGGACCGAAGTTCCGGTGCGGCCTGGCCCGGGTCTGCCGCGAGGTGAACGTCGAGATCGTGCGGCGGTGCGACAGCGGCAAGTTCGTCGTCTTGCCCAAGCGCTGGATCGTGGAACGCACCATTGCCTGGTTGAACCGCTGCCGCCGTTTGGCCAGGGACTGGGAGTGCCTCAGCCAAAACGCCCTCGCATTCCTTCGCTGGGCGTCAGTCCGCCTCATGCTCCGAAGGCTCTGCAAAACAAGAATATGATCTTGGACCGACTCTAAGTGTTGTAGTGGACGCACCATTTATCGAAGTCGGTCAACCGGCTGGTGAGCATGTCCGCGTCCCAGGCGGCGAAACGAGCCTGCCGTAGACCAACATGGGCGCGCAGTGGGTGCCGCAGCGACAAATCGCTGCGCCCGCTCCCACTCAAAGCTGAGGATCAGAGCAAAACATCGGGTTCCAAGGGCCCGGCCCTTGGCGGGGCGCGGGGCAGAGCCCCGCCCTTCCCTTCCTACGCCGCCTTCACATCCGCGATGAACCCGTTGACCTCGGTGCTGAGTTGTTCGGCCTGTTCGGAGAGTTCGGACGAGGCGCTGAGCACCTGGGCGGCGGCGGAGCCGGTTTCGGTGGCGCCCTGGCTGACGCCGGCGACGTTGGCGCCGACGGATTGGGTGCCGGCGGCGGCCTGCTGGACGTTGCGGGCGATTTCCTGGGTGGCGGCGCCTTGCTGCTCCATGGCGGCGGCGATGGCGGCGGCGATGTGGTTGACTTCGCCGATGGTGGTGGCGATGGCGCCGATGGCGTCCACCGCCTCGCGGGTGGCGGACTGGATCTGGCCGATCTGGCGGCCGATGTCCTCGGTGGCGCGGGCGGTTTGCTGGGCGAGGCTTTTGACCTCGCTGGCGACGACGGCGAAGCCCTTGCCGGCGTCGCCGGCGCGGGCGGCCTCGATGGTGGCGTTCAGGGCGAGCAGGTTGGTCTGGCCGGCGATGCTGCTGATGAGGCCGACGACGTCGCCGATTTTCTGCGCGCCCTCGGCCAGGGCGCGGACGATGGCGTCGGTGCGGGTGGCGTCGTCGGCGGCGCGGCCGGCGATGCGGGCGGATTCGCCGACCTGGCGGGTGATCTCGGCGATGGAGGCGGCGAGTTCCTCGGCGGCGGCGGCGACGGTCTGGACGTTGGCGCTGGCTTCCTCGGCGGCGGCGGCGACGGTGGCGGTCTGGCTGTTGGTGGTCTCGGCGATGCCGGCCATGCCCTGGGCGGTGGATTGCAGCTCGGTGGCGGCGGCGGCGACGAGGCCGACGAGCTGGCCGGCCTTGCCCTCGAAGCGGGCGGTGAGGCTGGCGAGGCGTTCGGCGCGCTCCGCCTTGGCCTGGCGCTCGGTGTCCTGGGCGGCGGCGAGGCGGTCGGCCTCGATGCCGGCGTCGCGCAGGGCGACCACGGCCTGGGCCATGGCGCCGAGTTCGTCGCTGCGGGCGGTGCCGGGGATATGGGTGGTCCAGTCGCGCCCGGCGAGGCCGCGCATGGCCTGGTTGAGGCGGAAGATGGGGCGGACGACGCCGGAGAGCGCGATCCAGAGGCCCATGGCGAGCGTGACCAGGATGGCGACGGCCAGCACGACGAGCGAAATCACCCGGGTGGTGGCGGTGTCGTGGGTCAGCACGACGGAGCGGCGCTCCATCTCGGTGTTGAGGCGGGCGCTGAGGTCGGAGACGGCCTTGCGGGCGGATTGGGCGAGCGGGGTGAATTTCTCGTCCATGGTGGTCATGGCGTCGGATTTGCGGCCGATCTGGCTGAACTGCGCGGCCTCCGACGCGGCGGCGAACATGCCATCCACGTCCTGGTTGAGCTTGGCCAGCACCGGCTGGTCGGTGGGCGCGCGCAGGCGGGCGGCGAGTTCGGCGGCGCGGCTGGTGTAGTCGGCGCGGATGGCCTTGAGCTGGGCGAGCGCGGTGGCGATGCGGCGGCTGTTGGTCTCGGCGATGACCCGGTAGGTTTGCAGTTCAAGCTCGATGACGGCGACGTTGGCGCGGGTGGCCCAGTAGGAGCCGGCGCCCTCGTGGCGGACCAGGGCGGCGTATTCAGTGTTGACGCGCCGGGTGCCGGCGGCGGTGAAGAGCGCGACCGCGACGGTGGCGGCGGCAAGCAGGATGAGCGGCAGCACCGCCTTCTGCCACAGGCGCAGATTGGCGATACGCAGATGGGCGATGGTTTTCGACATGGGGCCTCCCCGTGCGACGTTTCGCTCCCCGGCCTTCGAGCGTGGTCGGAGTGTCCGGGGAAATGGTGGATGGCGGTTTAACGGCGGGGATCAGAGGTCCGGCGGGGCGGCGGCCAGCAAGGCGGCGGTGTAGGGGTGCTCGGGGACGGCGAAGACGCGGGCGGTGGGGCCCTGCTCGACGATGACGCCGCGGTGCATCACCAGGACGCGCTCGCAGAGGTGGCGGACGACGGAGAGGTCGTGGGAGATGAAGACCACGGCGATGTCCAGCTCCGCGCGCAGGCGTTGCAGCAGGGTGAGGAGCTGGGCCTGGACCGAAACGTCGAGGCCGGAGACGATCTCGTCGGCGACCAGCAGGCGGGGGACGCGGCAGAGGGCGCGGGCGATGTTGACGCGCTGGCGCTGGCCGCCGGAGAGCTGGGCGGGGGTGCGGGTGGCGGCCTCGGGCGGGAGGCCCATCTCGGCCAGGAGTTCGCGGGCGCGGCGGTGGCGCTCGGCGGCGGGGGCGCCGGCGGCCTCCAGCGCCTGGGTGACGATGCTGGCGACGCGGCGGCGGGGGTTGAGGGCCGATTGCGGGTCCTGGAAGACCATCTGGGCGGTGCTGATGCGGTGGCGGCGGGCGGCCTCGGTGGGGGGCGTCACGTCCTGGCCGGCGAGGAGGATGCGGCCGGCGGTGGGGCGTTCCAGGCCCATGAGCAGGCGGCCGAGGGTGGTCTTGCCGCTGCCGCTCTCGCCGACGACGGCGAGGAATTCGCCGGGGGCGAGGGTAAAGCTGGCGCTGGCCACGGCGAGGGTGGCGGGGGCGCGGGAGAAGATGCCGGCGGTGAAGCGCTTGGTGAGGTCGGTCACCTCCAGCAGCGGGACGGCGGTGGCGGGGGGCGGCGGCGGCGGGGGGGCGGCGGTGACGCGGATGGTCGGCGTGGCGGCGCTACGCAGACAGGCAGCCTCGTGCGGGCCGGGGGGGAGCGCGGGGTCGGTGTGGCGGCAGGCGTCCTCGGCCAGCGGGCAGCGGGGGGCGAAGCGGCAGCCCTGCATGGTGGCGAGCGCGCGCAGGCCGGGCATCTGGTCGGGCAGCGCGTAGAGGGCGCGGGGCGGGCCGGAGAGCGGCGGGTTGGCCAGTTGCAGGCAGCGCGTGTAGGGGTGGCGGGGGTCGGCGAGCACGGCGCGGGCGGGGCCGCGCTCCACCACGGCACCGGCGTAGAGCACCGCGATGTCGTCGCAGACGCCGGCGGCGAGGCGGAGGTCGTGGGTGATGAACAGCACCGCGGTGCCGTGCCGGGCGCGGAGTTCGGCCATCAGCGCCATGATGCGGGCCTGGATGGTGACGTCGAGCGCGGTGGTGGGCTCGTCGGCGATGACCAGGCGGGGGCGGCTGGCGAAGGCCATGGCGATCAGCACGCGCTGGCACATGCCGCCGGAGAGTTGGTGGGGGTAGCGGGACAGCAGGGCGGCGGGGTTGGGCAGGTGCACGGCCTCCAGCGCCGCCAGCGCCTGCGCGCGGCGGGCAGCGCGGGGGGTGCCGATATGGGCCAGGTGCTCGGCGAACTGGGCGCCGATGGTCAGCACCGGGTTGAGCGCGGAGAGCGGCTCCTGCGGGATGAAGGCGATGTCGCGGCCGAGCAGGGCGCGGCGGGCGGCGGGGGCCATGGCGACGAGGTCGGCGCCGCCGAAGGCGAGGCTGCCGGCGGTGACGGCGAAGTGGCGGGGCAGGAGCTGGGCGATGGCGCGGCCGAGCATCGACTTGCCGGCGCCGGATTCGCCGACCAGGCCGAGCACGCGGCCGGGGGCCAGTTCGAGGTCGAGATCGCGCAGCACCGGCACGGCCGCGCCGTTCAGCCGGCCGGAGACGGTGAGGCCGCGTGCCTGGAGCAGGGTCATTCGCGGCCTTCGACCATGCGCACGTCCAGCGTGCGGCGCAGGCCGTCGCCGAGCAGGTTGAAGCCGGCGACGGTGATGAAGATGGCGGCGACCGGGGCGAGCAGGCTGTAGGGGGCCTGGTAGATCGCCTCCCGCCCGTCGGCGATGGCCTGGCCCCAGGCGATCTGGTCTGGGCGGACGCCGAGGCCGACGAAGGAGAGGATCGCCTCCACCACCACGGCGATGCCCATCTCCAGCGAGAGCAGGGTGACCAGCAGCGGGATGGTGGCGGGGACCACCTCGCGGGTGATGGTGCGCCAGTGCGAGAAGCCGACGAGGCGGGCGGCGGCCACGTAGTCGCGCCGGGCGACCACCAGCACCTCGGCGCGCAGCACGCGGCAGAAGCGGGTCCAGTCCACCAGGATGATGGCGAGGATGACGTTCTGCTCGCCGGTGCCGAGGCCGGTCATCAGGATCAGCGAGAGGATGACCGGCGGGAAGGACATCCAGACATCGACGGCGCGGCCGATCAGCCAGTCCGTCCAACCGCCGAGATAGCCGGCGAGCCAGGCCAGGGCGGCGCCGATCAGCATGGCGCCGAACGAGGCGGTGAGCGCCACCGTCATCGCCACGCGGGCGCCGAACAGCAGGCGGGAGAGCACGTCGCGCCCCAGGCTGTCGGTGCCCAGCCAGTAGGCGGGGTCGCCGCCATCCTGCCATGAGGCGGGCAGCAGGGTGGACAGCAGGTTCTGCTCGTCCGGGTCGTGCGGCGCCAGCAGCGGGGCCAGCAGCGCGCAGGCGAGGATAAGCCCCACCACCAGCAGGCCGGCGATGACGCGCCCGGAGCGCAGCCAGCGGGGCAGCCGGCTCATCGGGCGCGCAGCCGCGGGTTGAGCACGAGATAGAGCCCGTCCACCACCGAATTGATCGCCAGCACCACCACGCAATAGGTGAGGCCGACCGCCTGGATCACCGGCAGGTCGGCGTTGCGCACGGCATCGACCATGAGGTTGCCCATGCCGGGGTAGGAGTAGATCACCTCGACCAGCAGCGAGCCGCCGAACAGGAAGCCGAATTGCACGCCCATCAGGGTGAGCGTGGGCAGGGCGGCGTTGCGCAGCGCGTGGGCGAGCAGGACGCGGGCGGGCGAGAGGCCGCGCAGGCGGGCCTGGGTGATGTAGTCCTCGTGATAGACATCCAGCAGCGAGGCGCGCAGCACGCGCATGATCGGCGGCGCGAAGGCGATGCCCAGGGCCGTGGCCGGCAGCACCATGTGTTGCAAGGCGCTGACCAGGATGTCCGGCCGGCCGACCAGCAGCGCATCCAGCAGCAGGAAGCCGGTGACCAGCGGCAGGCGCAGCGCGGGATCGATCCGCCCGGTGAAGGGCATCGCCTGCAACAGCACGCCGAAGACGAAGATGAACAGCAGCGCCCAGAGGAATTCCGGGATCGACATCAGCAGCGTGGTGCCGGTTTCGGCCACCGCCTCCATGGCGCGGTCGCGCAGGGCGAACAGCAGCAGGCCGCCGGCCAGGCCCAGCACGCCGGCCACCAGCATGGCGCAGGCGGCCAGCTCGATGGTGGCGGGCAGGCTCTCGCCGATCAACTCGGTGACCGGGCGGCGCAGATGGATGGAGCGGCCGAAATCGCCGCGCAGCACATGGCCGAGCCAGATGCCGTACTGCTCGGGCAGCGGCCGGTCCAGGCCCATCTGGCGGCGCGCGACCTCGATTTCCGCCTTGGTGGCGTTGGGCGGCACGGACATCGCGGCCGGATCGACCGGCAGAATGCGCAGGGCGGTGAACAGCAGCATCGACACCACCGCCAGGATCGGCACGACCACCAGCAGGCGCCGGCCCAGCGCGGTCAGCAGCGGCATCAGCGCCGCCTAGCTCCAGCGCATCGTCTGCGGCAGCACCCAGCCATTGCCGTAGCGGGTGTAGTCCAGCGCCTTCTTGCGGACCAGCGTCTGCACGCTTTGCAGCAGCGGCATGCAGGCGCCGATCTCCACCGCCTCCTTGTTCAGCGCGCGCCAGCCGGCGATGCGGGCCTTTTCGTCGGCGACGTTGAACAGGGCGATCACCTTCTCGCCGAATACCGGGTCTTTCCAGGGCGAGAAGGGCAGCTTGGGGTTGAGCAGGTAGCCGGCGTAGATCTCCGGGTCGCCGGTGGCGTTGTCGAAGCTGTAGAGGGTGGATTCCGGCAGCTTGTTGCCGCGGTTCAGCTCGAAATACTTGGCGTATTCGATCACTTCCAGCTCGGCCTCGATGCCCACCTTCTTCCACATCTGCACGATGGCGCGCGCGATGTCGTAGTCGCTGGCGAAGGTGCCGTTGGTGGTGGCCATGCGGATCCTGGCCGGCTTTTTCGGGCCGTAGCCGGACTTGGCGAGCAGCTGCATCGCCAGCTTGGGGTCGTAGGCGAAGTGGAAATCCTCAAGGTAGCCGGGCGAGCCGGGCACGCCGGGCACCGAGAGCGGCACCGCGGCGCCGGCGTAGAAGGCGCGCGACAGGGCGGCCTTGTCGATGGCGTGGTGGGCCGCGAGGCGGATATTGGGATCCGCGAAGCCCATGTCGTTGCGCACCTGCAGCAGGATGATGCGGGTGATCGGGTTCAGCTCCCCGGCCAGCCCGGCCAGCTTGCCCAGCCGGGTCGTCTCGCGCACCGGCACGCCGGCGGTGAGGTCCACCTGGCCGGACTGTACGGCGGCGACGCGGGCGGTCTGGTCCTTGATGACCTCGATGGTGATGCGCTTCAGCGGGGCCTTGGGGCCCCAGTACTGCTCATTGCGTTCCAGGATGATGCGGGCGTTCATCTGGTATTCGACAAGCTTGTAGGGGCCGGAGCCGACCGGCTTGGCGTTGAAGCCCTCCAGCCCGACCTTCTCCATATAGGCTTTCGGCACCATGTAGCTGCCGAGGAAGGCGAGCCAGGCCGGCGCGGTGGGAGCCGGGCTGTTGAAGCGCATCACCGCCTTGGTGGCCGAGGGTGTCTCGATATCGGTGACCTTGCGCCAGGACTGCGCGATGTCGATCTTGTGGCCGGCCTTGATGCGCTCGAAGAAGGTCCAGCGGAAATCGGCCGAGGTCATCTTGTCGCCGTTGTGGAAGGCCACGTCGTCGCGCAGTTCCACCGCCAGGCTGAGGCCGTCCGGCGCCAGCGCCCAGGTTTTGATGAGGTGCGGCACCAGCTTCAGCTTTGGGTCCTGGTCCAGCGGCTGGTCATAGACCGCCTTGAAGATGGATTGCGCGTCGGGCACGAAGCGCTGGTTGGGGTCCCAGGACGGCACGTCGGTGTTCCAGCCGATGGTGGCGCTGTCCGTGGCGGCGCGGACCACCGAGGGGGCGGCCAGCGTGGCCGCTCCCAAGCCGGCGGCCGCCGATGTCAGCAACGTCCTGCGCGATAGCCCGGCCATGACATCCCCCTTGTGCGTGCCCTGCGGGAGAAACTTTAGGCTTAAAAAATCCAGGGCGAAAAGAGGGAATCGCGTGGCGCCCGCATCGCTTGCATAAGCTGCCCCATCGCTTGCGTAAGCTGCCCCACGACTTGCGTAAGCTGATTGACGCGGAAACCTTTCAGGCTTCAACTATTCCGACCGCTCGCGGCTGGAGGATGCCATGGCTGAACGTTCATTTGCGCGCGAGGTGCAGGATCTGCGCCTGGGCGAAGGGCAGGAATTCCGCGGCGAGGGCATCCTGGCGGTGACCAAGGCGCTGCTGCAATCGGGCGTGTCGTACGTGGCGGGCTACCAGGGCGCGCCGATCTCCCACCTGATGGATGTGCTGGCCGACGCGCAGGGCATACTGGGCGAGCTCGGCGTGCATTTCGAGACCTCAGCCAGCGAGGCGGCGGCGGCCTCCACGCTGGCGGCCTCGGTGATGTATCCGGTCCGCGGGGCGGTGACCTGGAAGTCCACCGCCGGGACCAACGTGGCGTGCGACGCGCTCTCCAACCTGGCCTCCGGCGGCGTGACCGGCGGCGCGCTGGTCGTGATCGGCGAGGATTACGGCGAAGGCTCCTCCATCATGCAGGAGCGGACCCACGCCTTCGCCATGAAATCGCAGATCTGGCTGCTGGACCCGCGGCCGAACCTGCCCTGCATCGTCAAGGCGGTGGAGGACGGGTTCGCGCTGTCCGAGGCAAGCAACACGCCGGTGATGCTGCAGATGCGCATCCGCGCCTGCCATGTGCATGGCAGCTTCATCGCCCGCGACAACCAGCGGCCGAAATTCACCCTGAAGGAGGCGGTGGAGAACCCGGTACGCGACGTGAGCCGCATCGTGCTGCCGCCGGCCTCGTTCCTGCACGAACAGGAAAAGATCCGCACCCGCTGGCCGGCGGCGGTGAAGTTCATCAAAGAGCATGGGCTGAACGAGGTGATGCCGGGCGATATCGGCGAGGTCGGCATCATCACCCAGGGCGGCATGTACAACGGGGTGATGCGGGCGCTGGCCGCCTTCGGGCTGGCCGATGTGTGGGGGGCGACGCGCATCCCGATCTACGTGATGAACGTGACCTATCCGCTGGTGGACGACGAGCTGGTGGCGTTCTGCGCCGGCAAGCGCGCGGTGCTGATGGTGGAGGAGGGCCAGCCGGATTTCCTGGAGCAGGCGCTGCACGCCATCCTGCGCAAGGCGGATGTGGCCACACGACTGCACGGCAAGGACGTGCTGCCGATGGGCGGCGAATACACGCCGCTGGTGCTGACCGACGGGCTGCGCAAGTTCCTGGCGGCGGCGATGCCGGGCGTGCTGGACGGCGCGGTCACGCCGCCCGACCCGCGCCCGGTGCTGGCCGACCCGCGCGTGCAGGCGCTGGCGACCGCCCTGCCCGCCCGGCCGCCGAGCTTCTGCACCGGCTGCCCGGAACGCCCGATCTTCTCGGCGATGACGCTGGTGCAGCAGGAGCTCGGCCAGCACCACGTGGCCGGCGACATCGGCTGCCACCTGTTCGCGCTGAACGAGCCGTTCAACATCGGCGCCACCACCATGGGCTACGGGTTGGGGCCGTCCTCGGCGGCGGCGTTGCAGGTGGCGGCGGACAAGCGGCCGATCGCGGTGATGGGCGATGGCGGGTTCTGGCACAACGGGCTGCTGAGCGGCGTGGGCAACGCGGTGTTCAACAAGCATGACGGCGTGGTGGTGGTGGTGGACAACCACTACTCGGCGGCGACCGGCGGGCAGGACATCCTGTCCTCGCGGGCGGAGAACCCCTCGCGCAGCACCAACCACCCGATCGAGGACGCGGTGCGCGGCGTCGGCGCCAAATGGGTGCGGCGGATCGACCGCACCTACGACGTGGGCAAGCTGCGCGACATGTTCCGCGAGGCGCTGACCACCAGGGAGAGCGGGCCGAAATTCATCATCGCCTCCTCCGAGTGCATGCTGAACCGGCAGCGGCGGGAGAAGCCGCTGTTCAACTCGGCGGTGAAGCGCGGCGAGCGGATGGTGCGGCCGCGTTTCGGGGTGGACGAGGATGTGTGCACTGGCGACCACGCCTGCATCCGGCTGTCCGGCTGCCCCTCGCTGTCGGTGAAGAAGTCGGCCGATCCGCTGAAGGAGGACCCGGTGGCGGCGATCGACACTTCCTGCGTCGGCTGCGGCAATTGCGGCGAGGTGGCGGAGGCCGCCGTGCTATGCCCCTCGTTCTACCGCGCCGACATCGTGCTGAACCCGACGCGGTGGGACCGGGCGGTGGCATGGCTGCGCCAGGCGGTGATCGGGCGGCTGCAGCGGCGGCGGGCCGGCCGGCGCATGGCGGCCGCCTGATGGACGTGGCGGCTGCCACCGACCGGCCGATCGCGATCGCCATCATGGCGATGGGCGGCCAGGGCGGCGGCGTGCTGGCGGACTGGATCGTGGCGCTGGCCGAGGCGCAGGGCTGGGTGGCGCAGGCGACCTCGGTGCCCGGGGTGGCGCAGCGGACCGGGGCGACGATCTACTACGTCGAGATCATCCGCGCCGTGGCGGGGCGGCAGCCGGTGCTGTCGCTGATGCCGGTGCCGGGCGATGTGGACGTGGTGATCGCCGCCGAGCTGATGGAGGCCGGGCGGGCGGTGCAGCGCGGGCTGGTGACGCCGGACCGCACCGTGCTGCTGGCCTCCTCGCACCGCTCGCTGGCGATGGTGGAGAAGATCAAGCCCGGCGACGGCATCGCCGACCCGGCGCCGGTGCTGGCGGCGGCGGGCGCGGCGGCGAAGCGCTTCGTGCATGCGGACATGCAGGCGCTGGCCGAGCGGGCGGGCAGCGTGATCTCGGCGGCGCTGTTCGGGGCGCTGGCGGCGTCCGGCGCGCTGCCCTTCGCGCGGGCGGCGTTCGAGGAGACCATCCGCGCGGCCGGCGTGGGCGTAGCGGCGAGCCTGGCGGCCTTCGCGCTCGGGTACGACGCGGTGCGGTCGCCGGTGGCGGCGGCAGCCCCTGCTCCTGTTGAGGCCGTCGCGGTGAGCGGCGGCACCGCGGCGGAACAGGCGGCATTCGCCCGCGCCCTGCAGCGCGTCGCGGCCTTTCCGGAGCCGGCGCGGGCGATGCTCGGGCACGGGCTGCGGCGCGTGGTGGATTACCAGGATGTCGCCTACGGGCACGAATACCTCGACATCATGGACCGGCTGCTGGCGCTGGACAGCGCCGCCGAGAACTTCGCGCTGACCGCCGAGGCGGCGCGGCAGGTGGCCGTGGCGCTGGCCTATGACGACGTGATCCGCGTGGCCGACCTCAAGACCCGCGCCAGCCGGTTCGCCCGCGTGCGCGGCGAGGTGGTGGCGGGCGCCGGCGAGATCGTGGAGACCACCGAGTTCATGCACCCGCGCATGGCCGAGCTGTGCGCCACCATGCCGGCGCGCTGGGGACTGGCGGTGGAGCGTTCGCGCCTGCTGACCGCGGCGCTGCGCTGGGCGTTCGAGCGCAGGCGGCGGGTGCGCACGACGACGGTGCTGGGCTTCGTGCCGCTCTACCTGGTGGCTGGGCTGCGGCCGCGCCGGCGCACGCTGCTGCGCCACCAGCGGGAGATGGCGCATGTGCGGGCCTGGCTGGCGCTGGTGGAACGGCACGCGCCCGGCGACTGCCGGTTGGCGGTGGAGTTGCTGAAGTGCCGCCGGCTGGTGAAGGGCTACAGCGACACCCACGCGCGCGGCGCCAGCAAGTTCGACCGGGTGACCGGCGCCGTGGCGCTGCTGGCCGGGCGCGACGACGCGGCGGACTGGATCCGCCGGCTGCGCGATGCCGCGTTGGCCGACGCCGAGGGCAAGCTGCTCGACGGCGCGCTGGCGACGATCCGAACGCTGTAGGGAGGCGAGCATGTACCGCGACGATCCCGCCGCGCTGCGCGCCCTGGTCCGCGAGGGCGAGGTGCATCGCGACGTGTATACCAGCGACGAGGTGTTCGCGCTGGAGATGGAGCGGCTGTTCGCCACCACCTGGGTCTATGTCGGGCATGCGAGCCAGGTGGCCAATATCGGGGATTTCTTCACCACCACCATCGGCACCGCGCCGGTGGTGATGGTGCGCCACACCGACGGCTCCATCCGCGTGCTGCACAACCGCTGCCCGCACAAGGGCACGCGGGTGGCCAACGAGATGTGCGGCAATGTCGGGCGGTTCTTCCGCTGCCCCTACCACGCCTGGAGCTTCCGCACCGACGGCAGCATCGCCGCGATCCCGCTGCCGGGCGGCTACGAACAGACCGACTTCAAGGGCTCGGCGGCGACGGGCGGCATGACGCCGGTGGCCGGCGTGCACGACTACCGGGGCTTCGTGTTCGCGCGGCTCCGGCCAGGCGGGCCGGATTTCGCGGAATATTTCGGCGAAAGCCTGTCCAGCCTGGACAACATGATCGACCGCTCGCCGGAAGGCCGGCTGGAGGTGGCCGGCGGCGTGCTGCGCTACATGCACCGCTGCAACTGGAAAATGCTGGTCGAGAACCTGACCGACACCTGCCACCCGATGGTGGCACATGAAAGCTCGGCCGGCACCGCGGTGGCGATCGGCCGGCAGATGCCGCAGGGCGCGCCGAAGCATCCGGCGGTGGAAATCTACGCGCCCTTCGTCTCGCCCTATGCGTTCTACGAGGGCATGGGCATCCGCGTCTGGCCGTACGGGCACGGGCATACCGGGGTTTCGCACTCCATCCACTCCGATTATTCGGCGATTCCAGGCTATTTCGAGCAGATGGCGGCGGCTTATGGCGAGGATCGCGCCCGCGCCATCCTGGGCGAGAACCGGCACAACACGGTGTATTTCCCCAACATGACCATGAAGGGGCCGATCCAGGCGCTGCGCATCTTCAAGCCGATCGCCGCCGACCGCACGCTGGTGGAGTCCTGGACCTTCCGCCTCGTCGGCGCGCCGGACCGGCTGCTGGAGCGCACGCTGATGTACAGCCGGCTGATCAACGCGCCCACCTCGCCGGTGGGGCATGACGACCTGGAGATGTACGAGCGCGCCCAGGACTCGCTGCACTCGGACGCCAACCCCTGGGTGAACATGCAGCGCCTGGCCGAGCCGGGCGAGAGCCTGCGCGACACGGCGGTGGCCAACGGCACCACGGAGCGGCAGATGCGCAACCAGTTCCGCGCCTGGACGCATTTCATGACGCTGGGTGTGCCATGATCACCGAGGCGGACCTGATCGGCTTCGTGCGCCACGAGGCGCGGCTGATCGACGAGCAGCACTTCGACGAGTGGCTGGCGCTGTTCACCCCGGACGGGCGCTACTGGATGCCGCTGGAGATGGGGCAGGCCGATCCGCTGCTGCACAACTCGCTGTTCTACGACGACCTGGTGCTGCTGCGCATCCGGGTGGAGCGGCTGAAGGGCGCAAAGACCTACAGCCAGAAGCCGAAAAGCCGCTGCCACCACCTGTTGCAGACGCCCACGGTGGAAATCGCCGACCACGCCGCCGGGCGGTTCGAGACCTGGACGCCGTTCCACTACGTGGAAACCCGGCTGGACGAACAGACCCTGTTCGCCGGCTGGAGCCGCCATTCGCTGGTGCTGATCGAGGGCGCGCTGCGCATCCGGCTGAAGCGGGTGGACCTGGTGAACTGCGACAGCGCCTTCGGCAACATCCAGCTGTTCATGTGAGCATGACCGAGTCCCTCACCGTCCACGCCGCGTTCCGCGCCACGGCCGCACGCTGGCCGGCGCATCCGTTCCTGCAGGTGCTGCCCGAGACCGCCGCCGTCTATGGTATCGAGGCCGGCGAGATCACCTACGCGGCGGCGGCGGCGCGGGTGGCGGCACTGGCCGCGCGCTACCGCGCCGCCGGCTATGGCGCCGGGCACCGGGTGGGGCTGCTGTTGGAGAACCGGCCGGATTACCTGTTGCACTGGTTCGCGCTGAACGCGCTCGGCGCCTCGGTGGTGCCGATCAACCCCGACCTGCGCTCGGCCGAACTGGAATACCTGATCGGCCATTCGCAGATCGTACTGGCGGTGGCGATCGCGCCGCGACAGGCCGAACTCCGCGCCGCCTCCGGCAGCGGGCTCGCCGTGGTCGGCCCGGACGAAGTGCCGCCGGCCGCCCCACGTCCCGCCGGGCCGGCGCAGGACGATCCGGCGCGGGAATGCGCGCTGCTCTACACCTCCGGCACCACCGGCCTGCCGAAAGGCTGCGTGCTGTCCAACACCTACTTCCTCGAATGCGGCCGCTGGTACCACCGCATGGGCGGGCTGTGCGCGCTGCGCCCCGGCATGGAGCGGATGCTGACGCCGCTGCCGCTGTTCCACATGAACGCCATGGGCGCCTCGGCGATGGCGATGCTGCTCGGCGGCGGCTGCCTGACCGTGCTGGACCGCTTCCACCCGGCAAGCTGGTGGAACAGCGTCGCCGCCGCCCGCGCCACCATCATCCACTACCTCGGCGTGATGCCGGCGATCCTGATGGCCGCCCCGCCCGGCCCTGCCGAGCGCGCCCACGCCGTCCGCTTCGGCTTTGGCGCCGGCATCGACCGCCGCCTGCACGCCCCCGCCGAGGCCCGCTTCGGCTTCCCGCTCATCGAGGGCTGGGCGATGACCGAAACCGGCGCCGGCGCCACCATCCAGGCTAATCTGGAACCGCGCATGGTCGGCCAGAGCTGCTTCGGCCGGCCCGACGCGCATGTGCAGGCGCGCGTGGTCCGCGACGACGGCACGGAGGCCGCCCCTGACGAGCCCGGCGAATTGCTGGTGCGCCATGCCGGCCCCGACCCCAGGCACGGCTTCTTCAGCTTCTACCTCAAGGACCCCGAAGCCACCGAGGCCGGCTGGGCCGGCGGGTGGTGGCACACCGGCGACCTGGTGCGCCGGGACGAAGGTGGCTCGCTGTATTTCCTCGACCGCAAGAAGAACGTCATCCGCCGCAGCGGAGAGAACATCTCCGCCGTGGAGGTGGAAGGCGTGCTGCAGCAGCACCCCCTGGTCAAGACCGCCGCGATCGCCGCCGTGCCGGATGCGTTGCGCGGCGACGAGGTGTTCGCCTGCCTCATCCCCCACGCCCCGGTGGCCGACCCGGCGGCGGCGGCGGCGGAGATCGCCGCTTGGTGCCTTGGCCGCCTCGCCTACTACAAGGCGCCCGGCTATGTCCGCTTCGTCGATGCGGTGCCGCTCACCTCCACCAACAAGATCCAGCGCGGCGCCCTGAAGGAGCTGGCCCGGCGCCTGCTGGACGACCCCGCCCGCATCGACACCCGCGCGCTCAAGAAGCGCACGCCGTGATCCGCCACGGCTACGAGGGCGTGGTGCTGGCCGCCCCGGTCACCATCCCCTACCAGCGCCACTCCATCCACGGCGCCGCCTGGTGGATCGGCCGGGCGCTGGCCGAGGCCCTGCGCGCCGCCGGGCTGCGGCCCGCCGATATCGACGGGTTCTGCTGCTCCAGCTTCTCGCTCGGCGCCGACACCGCCGTCGGCCTCACCCAGCATTTCGGCCTGTCGCCGCGCTGGCTCGACCATATCCCGATGGGCGGCGCCTGCGGCGTGGTGGCGCTGCGGCGGGCGGCGCGGGCGGTGCAGGCCGGCGATGCCGACATCGTCGCCTGCGTCGCCGGCGACACCAGCACGCCGGATTCCTTCCGCCAGCAGTTGCAATCCTTCAGCCGCTTCGCCACCGACGCCACCTGGCCCTATGGCGGCGGCGGCCCCAACGCCAGCTTCGCGCTGCTGACCGACGCCTATATGCGGGCATACGGCGCCACGCGGGAGGATTTCGGCCGCATCTGCGTCGCCCAGCGCCAGAACGCCCTCGCCTTCCCGCACGCCCTGATGAAGCGCCCGCTCGACCTCGCGCACTACCTCGCCGCCCGCCCGGTCGCCGACCCGATCGCGCTGTTCGACTGCGTGATGCCCTGCGCCGGAGCCGAAGCCTTCCTGGTGATGCGCGAGGAGACCGCCCGCGCCCTCAGCCTTCCGGCCGCCCACCTGCGCGGCGCGATCGAGCGGCATCACGCCTTCCCGGACGACCCCATCCAGCTGCGCGGCGGCTGGGCGATGGACCGCGACGAGCTCTACGCCATGGCCGCCACCACCCCCGCCGGCATCGACCTGCTGCAAACCTACGACGACTACCCGGTGATCGTGATGATGCAGTTCGAGGATCTCGGCTTCTGCGCCAAGGGCGAGGCCCCGGCCTTCGTGCGCGCCCACGACCTCACCGCCGCCGGCAGCTTCCCGCACAACAGTTCCGGCGGGCAACTGTCGGTGGGCCAGGCCGGGGCGGCCGGCGGCTATCTGGGGCTGGTGGAGGCGATCCGCCAACTCACCGGCCAGGCGATCGGCGCCGTGGTGCCCGGCGCGCGCACCGCGCTGGTGAGCGGCTTCGGCATGATCAACTACGACCGCGGCCTGTGCTCGGCCGCCGCCATCCTGGCCGCGCCATGACCGCGAAGCTGCCGCCCCCCGCGCCCGCCAACCCGCTGGCGGTGCCGCGCGCGCCGCTGCTGCCGCCGACCACGCGCAGCCGCGCCGCCCTCGGGCTGGCCAGCGCGGCGGCCGAGCGGCGCTTCGCCCTGCAGGTCTGCGCCGCCTGCGCCGCCGTGCAATACCCGCCGCGCGAGGTCTGCCTCGCCTGCCTCGGCCACCACCTGCCCTGGCGCGACGTGCCGCGCGAGGGCCGGGTGCTCGCCACCACCACCATCCGCATCAGTGCCGACCCGTATTTCCGTACCCGCACCCCCTGGCGCATCGGCACGGTGCGGCTGGCCTGCGGCCCGGTGGTGGTCGCCCACCTGCATGGCGACGTGGCCCCCGGGGCGTCGGTGCGCATGACCTTGCGGCTCGACAAGTCCGGCCAGGGCGTCATGCTGGCGATGCCGGCGGAGGACAGCGCGAACATGCAGGACGACCCCCAGTTGCGCGAGATGACCTGCGACCCGCGCGGCCGCCGCGTGCTGGTGACCGACGGGCGAAGCGCCGCCGGCCAGGCCATCGCCGCCGCCCTGCAAGCCGCCGGCGCGCGCGAGGTGTTCCTGGGCGTGGCCGAGCCCTGGCGCCCCCTGCCCGGCCGCGACCGGCTGGCCGGCAGTGCGGTCGACCTCGATTGCACCGACGAGGACAGTGTCCGCCGCTGCGCCGCCAGCCTCGGCGGGCGGGTGGAAATCCTGGTCAACACCGCCCTGCATGTCCGCCCGGGCGGCATCAGCGCCGGCACCAGCATGGCCACCGCGCGGGCGGAGATGGAATGCGCCTATTTCGGCCCGCTCCGGCTGGCCCGGCATTTCGGCCCGGCGCTGCGGGCGCGGGCGGCGGACGGCACGCACCCTGCCTGCGCCTGGGTCGGGCTCGCCTCGGTCTACGGCCTCGCCGCCAACCCGGCGTTCGGCGGCTTCTCGGCCGCCCAGGCGGCGGCGCTCTCGCTGCTGCAAAGCCTGCGCGCCGAACTCCGCCCGATCCGCGTGCTGCGCGTGCTGACCGGCCCGGTCGATGACGAATGGCACCAGGCGAACCCGCCGCCCAAGGTCTCCCCCGCCGCCCTCGCCGCCGCCGTGGTGGGCGCCCTGCGCGACGGGCTGGAGCAGGTGGCGGTGGGCGACGTGGCGCAGGATTTCCTCGCCCGTTTCCGCGACAATCCGGATACGCTGGCCCGCGAACTCGCCGGCTGACATGGCAACCCAGGGAGACCGACGCAGATGACCAGCCTCGCCGCCTTCGCCGCCGACCTCGCCGCCGGGCGCATCAGGGTGGTGGACCTCACCCAGACCCTCTCGCCGGACTTCCCCACCATCGTGCTGCCGCCGCAATTCGGCCAGTGCGCGCCGTTCCGCATGGAGCAGATCTCGCGCTACGACGCCGACGGCCCGGGCTGGTACTGGAACAACATCACCGTGGGCGAGCACACCGGCACGCATTTCGACGCCCCCGTCCACTGGGTCACCGGCAAGGACCTGCCCAACAACACGACGGACACGCTGCCGGCCCAGAACCTGGTCGCCCCCGCCTGCGTCATCGACTGCTCGGCCGAGGCCGCCGACAACGGCGATTACCTGCTCACCGTCCCGGTGCTGGAGGCGTGGGAGGCGGCGCACGGCCGCATCCCGGCCGGCGCCTGGATCCTGTTCCGCACCGACTGGTCCAAGCGCAGCGGCGCCGCCTACGCCAACATGCGGGACGACGGCGCGCACACCCCGGGGCCGGACCCGCACGCGGTGCGCTGGATGGTCGGCCGCGGCGCGCTCGGCTTCGGGGTGGAGACCATCGGCACCGATGCCGGGCAGGCGCACCTGATGGACCCGATGTACCCCGCCCACAGCATGATGCACGGCGCCGGCCGCTACGGCCTGCAATGCCTGTGCAACCTCGACCAGCTGCCGCCCACCGGCGCCATCGTCATCGCCCCGCCGCTGAAGATTCAGGGCGGCTCCGGCAGCCCGCTGCGGGTGCTGGCGCTGGTGCCGGCCTGACCATGCCGCAGGTCGCCGTCGTCACCGGCGGCGCCGGCGGCATCGGCGCCTCGATCAGCCGGCATCTGCTGGCCGCCGGTACCCATGTCGTCTGCCTCGACCTCGCGGCGCCGGGCTGGGCGCACCCCAACCTGCACGCCCTGACGGTGGACCTCGCCGACCCGCAGGCCACGCGGGCGGCGGCGGCCAACATCGCCGCCCGCTTCGCCGTCACCCACCTGATCCACAACGCCGGCGCCATCCGCCCGGCGCTGCTGGAGGAGGCGCGTATCGAGGACCTGCACGCGCTGACCGACCTGCATCTGGCCGCCCCGCTGCTGCTGGCCCAGGCGGTGCTGCCCGGCATGCGAGCGCGCCGCTTCGGCCGCATCGTGCTGCTCTCCTCCCGCGCCGCCCTGGGGCTGGCCACCCGCAGCGCCTATGCCGCCACCAAGGCAGGCCTGATCGCGCTGGCCCGCACCTGGGCGCTGGAACTGGCCGGCGACGGCATCACGGTGAACGCGGTGGCCCCCGGCCCGATCGCCGGCACCGCGATGTTCCACGCCGTGGTCCCCGCCGGCAGCCCCCGCGAGGCCGCCCTGGCCGCCAGCATCCCGGTGGGGCGGCTCGGCCAGCCGGACGACGTGGCCCGCGCCGTACTGTTCTTCGCCGACCCGGCCAACGGCTTCGTCACCGGCCAGACGCTGTTCGTGTGCGGCGGCGCCAGCGTGGGAACGCTCACGGTTTAGGCGGGCGCGCCCCCTCACTCGTACCGGAGCGCCTCGATGGGGTCGAGCCGCGCCGCCTTGCGCGCCGGGTAGTAGCCGAAAAAGATGCCCACCGCCGCCGAGAACAGGAACCCGCCGGCGATCGCGGTCGGCGACACCGGCGCCGGCCAGCCCGCGAGCAGCGAGATGCCCTCGGACAGCGCCACCCCGATCACGATGCCGACGACCCCGCCGCTGACGCTGATCAGCACCGCCTCCACCAGGAATTGCAGCAGCACGTGCAGCCGTCGCGCCCCGATCGCCATGCGCAGCCCGATCTCGCGGGTGCGCTCGGTCACCGACACCAGCAGGATGTTCATGATGCCGATGCCACCCACCAGCAGCGAGACCGACGCCACCGCGGCCAGCAGAAGCGCCATGATCCGGCTGCTGCCCTCGGCGGTCTCGGCGATCTGGCTCAGGTTGCGCACCGAGAAATCGGCGGTCTCCCCGGGCCGGATGCGATGGCGGCGGCGCAGCGTCTCGGTCACCTGCCGGATCGCCGGCTGCACGGCATCGGCGCGGGCCGCCTGGATGTATATCTGGTTGACGAAGCCGAGCAGCCGCGCCTGCAAACCGTAGGGGTTGGGCGGCGCCAGGTAGGCCCAGTTCAACGGCGCCTGCTGCGCGCTCGGCGCCGCGACGCCGAGCACCTTGCGCTCGGCGGTGCTGAACGGAACCATCACCACGTCGTCCTGGTCCTGGCCGAACGCCGTCTGCCCTTTGGCCGCCAGCAGGCCCACCACCCGCAGCGGCACACCCCTGACATGGACCAGCGCGCCGACCGGGTTCTCGCCGCCACCGAATAACTGCTGGGCGACCGTGCGGCCGAGCAGCACGACCAGCGCCGCCCTGTCGTCGTCGTCGGGCGTGATCGCCCGGCCGGCCTCGATCTGCCAGTTGGTCACCGGCGGGTAATTGGCGCTGACGCCCTGGATGGAGGTGGACCAGTTGCGGTTGCCATACTGCACCTGCCCGCCCTGGCGGATCAGGTAGCTGACGCTGGCCACCGCCGGGTCCTCGCGCCGGATCGCCTGTGCATCGCCGACCGTGATCGTCGAGGCACTGCCGGACCCGCCGCGCGCCCCGCCCGCCGTGGCCGCGCCCGGCACCACCACCAGCAGGTTGGTGCCGAGGCTCTCGATCTGCCTGCGCACCGCCTCGTTGGCGCCCTGGCCGACCGCGACCATCACGATCAGCGCCGCCACCCCGATGAACACGCCCAGCATGGTCAGCGCCGAGCGCATCCGGTTACGCCCGATCGCCTGCATGGCGGCGGCCAGGATCATCAGCCCGAACGCCCACACCGCCCCCACGCCGCGGGCCGTGGCCGCCGCGGTATCGCCGGGCGCGGCCGCACGCGTGGCCACCGGCGGCCGCGCCGGCCACGCCGCCCGCACGTCCGAGGCGATCTCGCCGTCGCGCATGGTCACCACGCGGTCGGCATAGGCCGCGATGTCGGCCTCATGGGTGACCACGACGATGGTCACCCCGCGCTCGCGGTTCAGCGACACCAGCGTGTCCATGATCTCGTGCGACGTGCGCGAGTCGAGGTTGCCGGTCGGCTCGTCGGCCAGCAGCAGGCTGGGCGTGTTGATCAGCGCGCGGGCGATGGCGACGCGCTGCTGCTGGCCGCCGGAAAGCTGGCCCGGCGTGTTGCGCTCACGCGCCGTGAGGCCGAGCAGGGCCAGCGCCGCGCGGGCACGCGCCAGCCGTGGCCCGCGCCGCACCGGACCGGCGCTGGCATAGAACAGCGGCAGGGCGACGTTCTCCAGCGCGCTGGTGCGCGCCAGCAGGTTGAAGCTCTGGAACACGAAGCCCAACCGGTCGCTGCGGATGCGCGCCAACTCCGGCTCGCCCAGCCCCGCCACGTCCATCCCCTCGAACAGGTAGCGGCCGCTGCCGGGCCGGTCGAGGCAGCCGAGCAGCGCCATCAGCGTCGATTTGCCGGAGCCCGACGCCCCCATGATGGCGACGAACTCGCCGCGCCGGATCTCCAGGCTGACATTGTTCAGGGCGTGCACATCCACGCCGCCGACATGGTACGTCCTGCTGGCGTTCTCGACGCGGATGACCGGATCTGGCCGGGTGACATCCCGCCGGGCGGTGGGGTCTGGCATCGCCCGGCGCAGGCTACAGCCGCGGCGAGGGCAGCGCGGCGCGTGTGCCGGAGGCGGCGCCGCGCTGCTCGGACATGATCGCCTGGTCGCCTGGCTTCACCTCGCCCGACACCAGCTCGGTGTAGCGGTCGTCGTCGAGGCCGAGCACCACCGGCACCGCCACCGCCCGCCCGTTGCGCAGCAGCCACAGCCGCGCCTGCGCCTGCGTGCCGTTCGCGGCGGCGGGGCCGGCCGCCGCCACGCCGCCCGGGGCGTAGCGCAGCGCCTGGTCGGGCACGCGCACCACGTCCGTCCGCTCGTCAATGACGATCTGGGTGGAGGCCGTCATGCCCGGCTTCAGCGCGAGGTCGGCGTTGGCCACGCCCACCACCACATCGTAGGTGACCACGTTTTGAACCGTCTGCGGCGACTGGCGGACCTGCACCACCTTCCCCGCGAACACGCGCCCGGGATAGGCATCCACGGTGAACATCGCCCGGCCGCCTTCCTTGACGGCCCCGATGTCGCTCTCGCTGACATTGGTGTCCACCTGCATCCGGGTGAGGTCCGTGGCGATCAGGAACAGCGTCGGCGTCTGGAAGGTCGCCGCGACCGTCTGCCCCATGGTGACGTTGCGCGACACCACGGTGCCGTCCACCGGCGAGACGATGTCGGTGTAGCCGAGGTTGACCTTCGCCGCGTCGAGCAGCGCCTGCCGCAGCTCGATGGTCGCCTGGTCGAGCGCGATCTGCGCCTGCGCCTGCTCATACAGGCTTCTGGCGCTGTCGGCCGCGTCCTGGGAGGTGTAACTGCGGGCGGCGAGCGAGGCGTTGCGGTCGGTGGTGAGCTTCGTATAGGCGAGCGTCGCCTTGTCCTTGTCGAGCTGCGCCAGCGCGATATCCAGGTTGGCCTTGTTCTGGTCGACCACGGACTGATAGGGGCGCGGGTCGATCTTGGCGCAGATCTGGCCCTTCCTCACCTGGGTGTTGTAGTCGCAGAACAGCTGCTGAATGACGCCGGAAATATACGAGCCGACGATGATGGTCAGCACCGGGTTCACGGTCCCGGTCGCGGTGACGGTCTGGGTCACCGCGCCGCGCGTGATCGGCGCGGTGGTGTAGCTCACCGCCGCCGGCCCACGGGTCGCCCACCAGGCGACCGGCGCCATCGCGAGCGCCAGCAGCAGCGCCGCCCCGGCGGCCCAGCGGCGGCGGGCGCGGCGGCGGATCGCCAGTTCCGGTGACGGGTCCGCAGGCGGCGCCGCCTGGCTTGCGTTCTGCTGCATCACCGCACCTGCTCGTCCCCGATGGGCGTGCACCAGTAATGAACCGCGCCCCGCCCTGGCGCAATGTCGGTGCCTGCCACGTGGACAGGCCCCACTTGAACAGGTCCCACGTGGACAGGCCCCACTTGGACAGGTCCCGCGTGGACAGGCCCCGCGTGGACAGGCTTCGGGCCATCGCCTAGCGTTTCCGGCGAAAACAGGCACGGGGGACGCCATGGCCGAGACATTTCCGCACACCGGCCGCTCCCGCGCGGAGATCGAGGCCGCCCTGGCCAGCATGCACGCGGGCGATGCCGACTGGCGCGGCGGGCGGGTGCCGCTCTATGTGTTCGGCGCCACCGCCGAGGTGGCCGAAATCGGCCGCGACGCCTTCATGGCCTATTTCACCGAGAACGCGCTGGGCGCCAAACGCGCCTTCACCAGCCTGAAGCGGATGGAGGAGGCGGTGGTGGCCATGTGCCTCGACCTGTTCCACGGCCCGGCCGGCTCGGTCGGCAACATGACCTCCGGCGGCACCGAGAGCATCGTGATGGCGGTGAAGGCGTGCCGCGACTGGTCGCGCGCGCGGCGCGGCGATCCGGCCCATCGCGGCAACCTGGTGCTGCCGGTCACCGCCCACCCGGCCTTCGACAAGGCGGCCCGGCTGATGGACCTGGAGGTGCGCCGGGTGCCGGTCGCGGCCGACCTGCGCGCCGACCCGGCGGCGATGGCGGCGGCGATGGACGAGGACACCATCCTGCTGGTCGGCTCCGTCCCCTGCTTCCCCTACGGCGTGGTGGACCCGCTGCCGGCGCTGTCGGAACTGGCGCTGTCGCGCGGCGTGTGGCTGCATGTGGATGCCTGCGTCGGCGGCTATTTCGCCCCGTTCGCCCGCGCCCTCGGCCGGCCGATCCCGGAATTCGACTTCGCGCTGCCGGGCGTCGCCTCGCTGTCGGCCGATCTGCACAAATTCGGCTTCTGCCCGAAACCCGCCTCCACCGTGTTCTACCGCGATGCCGGGCGGGCGGCGGCCCAGGTGTTCGACCTGGATGTCTGGCCGAACGGCCGCTTCACCACCGCCACCCTGGTCGGCACCCGGCCGGGCGGGGCGGTGGCGGCGGCCTGGGCGGTGCTGACCTTCCTGGGGCGCGAGGGCTACATGGCGATCGCCGAGCGGATGCTGGCGATGCGCGACGCCTATGTCGCGGGCATCGAGGCGATCCCCGGACTGCGCCTCCACAGCCCTCCTGACCTGTCGATTCTGGCCTTCGGAACCCCGGAAAAGGACATGAACAGCGTCGCAAACGGCATGCAGGCGCGCGGCTGGGTGCCCGGCATGACGCGCGAGCCGCCGGGGCTGCACCTGATGATGTCGCTGCTGCACGAACCGGCCCGCCCGGCCTATCTGCGCGACCTCGCCGCGGCGGTGGCGGAAGCCGCGCCGGCGCGCGGGGCGGCCGTGCGGGCGGTGTACTGAGGCGTTCGGCAGGCGTCGAGAAGCGGACGAGGGCCTGAGCGCCGCCCGCACCCGCCGAGGGCCAAGCCTCCGGCGGGGTGCGGGCGGTATTCAGGCCGCCGGCATCAGGCGAAGATGCGCTTGAAGATGTTCGGCTTGCTGAACTTGATGGTCGGGCGGAACTGGATGCGCCCCTCGCTGGCCCGGCCGAGTTCCACGCCCCCCAGCCCGCGCGCGTATTTGTGCTTGCCGGCGGAGCCGTCCTTGGCGAAGGAATCCACCGCCCCGAGATAGCCGTAGAAGGTGCAGAACTTGTAGCCGCGGGTGTACATCTCGTCGGCGATCAGCCGCGCGAAGGGCGGCCCCTCCACCTCCGGGTCGCTGCCGACCACGCCGGTCTCGGCGCTGTGGCAGTTGAAGCACTTGATCTTGCCGGCGAAGGTCTTGCGCAGGCCGCTGGCGATGATGCGGTCCACCACGGTGTGGTAATCCACCCGCTCGCCGCCGCGCCCGCCCTCGATGGAGCGGAAGCCGGGCATGCCATGGCCACGGATATACACCTGCCCCTCGCTCAGCCCGGCCAGGAACGGCGCCTTCTTGCCGTCGTACCAGACCTCGACGGCCATGTTGCCCTTCTCGATCTCGCGGTCGATCTCGATCTGGTTCTTTTTCATGCTGCCCTGCATGTTGCCGTATTCCATCTGGGCAAACAGCGCCTGCGGACCGTTCACGTCGAACGGCATGTAGAAAACCTTGTCAGTCATGATGCTTCCTGAGCCCGGTGTGGAGGATTCCGCACCTGTTTCGTACCGGCACAGGTGTCACAGGATATTACCGCGCCGCTAAACAATGGGAAGGCCCAGCAGACCGCTGGCGCTCACATCGCCGCGACATCGGCCGCCGCCAGCAGCCGGCGGACGGCATGCAGGTCGTCCGCCACGGCGACGCACAGCGCGCCGATCTCGGCGTCGGCCGGCACGATGTCGGGCACCATCACCGTCATCATCCCGGCGGCATGGGCGGCCCGCACGCCGTTATGCGAATCCTCCACCGCCAGGCAGTCCGCCGCGCCCACGCCCAGCCCCTCGGCGGCGCGCAGGAACAAATCCGGGCGTGGCTTGGAATGCGCCACATCCTCGCGCGTCAGCACCACGCCGAAGCGCGGGCGCAGGCCGGTGCGGGCCAGGTGCTCCTCGGCATGCGCGCGGGTGGCCGCCGTCGCGATGGCCAGCGGCAGGCGGCGCGCGGCGATGGCGTCCAGCAGTTCCACCGCCCCGGGCTTGAGCGGCACCCCGGCGGCCAGCCGCTCGCCGCGCCGCGCCACATAGGCGGCGCGGTGGGCGTCATAGGGAAAATCCGGGCCCAGCCGGGCGCGCAGCCTGGCCTGGAAATCGTCGCGGGTGCCGCCGATCAGGCCGTGCAGGAAGCTTTCGGGGAGGTCGTGGCCGAACTCGGCCATGGTCTCCACATAGGTGCGGACATAGATGACCTCGGTGTCCAGCAGCGTGCCGTCCATGTCCAGCACCACCGCCCGCACCGGGCGGGGAAACACGCGCGCGCCAGCATCCATGCACAGCCCTCCGCGGTTATCCTAGGGCGACCGCCGGGGGGCCGCAACGCCGCGCCTGCTTCAGCTCCCCGGCGATCAGGAAGGCCAGTTCCAGCGCCTGCGCCCCGTTCAGCCGGGGGTCGCACTGGGTGTGGTAGCGCGCGCCCAGATCCGCCTCGGCGATGGCGCGCGCGCCGCCGGTGCACTCGGTGACATCCTTGCCGGTCATCTCCAGGTGGACGCCGCCGGCATGGGTGCCCTCGGTCCGGTGGGCGGCGAAAAACCCGCGCAATTCGGCCAGAATCCGGTCGAAATCGCGGGTTTTATGGCCGGTGGAGGCCTTGATCGTGTTGCCGTGCATGGGATCGCAGGACCACAGCACCGCCCTGCCCTCCCGCTTCACCGCGCGCAGCAGCGGCGGCAGCACCGTTTCCACCTTGTCCGCGCCGGTGCGCACGATCAGCGTCAGGCGGCCGGGTTCGTTGGCCGGGTTGAGCAGGTCGATCAGGCGCAGCAGTTCGTCCGGCGTCATGGTGGGGCCGCATTTCACCCCGATCGGGTTGGCCACGCCCTTCAGGAAGGCGACATGCGCGCCGTCTGGCTGGCGGGTGCGCTCGCCGATCCAGAGCAGGTGGGCGGAGCAGTCATAGGCGGTGCCGGTGAGGCTGTCCGTGCGGGTCAGCGCCTCCTCGTACGGCAGAAGCAGCGCCTCGTGGCTGGTCCAGAAGGCGGTCTCGGTCATTTGCGGGCTGGTCGCGGGGGTGATGCCGACGGCCTGCATGAAGGCCAGGCTTTCGTCGATGCGCTGGGAAATCTCGGCGTAGCGCGGGCCGAGCGGCGAGTCGGCCACGAAGCTGCGGTTCCAGTCATGCACCCGGCGCAGATCGGCGAAGCCGCCCTGGGCGAAGGCGCGCAGCAGGTTCAGGGTGACGGCGCTCTGGTAATAGGCATCGAGCATGCGGCGCGGGTCGGGGGTGCGGTCGGCCTCAGTGAAGCCGGGGCCGTTGACGATGTCGCCGCGATAGATCGGCAGGGTGACGCCGCCGATCGTCTCGGTGGGGGCGGTGCGCGGCTTGGCGAACTGGCCGGCCATGCGGCCGACCTTCACCACCGGCATGCCGGCGCCGAAGGTGAGCACCACCGCCATCTGCAGCAGCACGCGGAAGCTGTCGCGGATCAGGTTGGCGTGGAACTCGTCGAAGGATTCCGCGCAGTCGCCCCCTTGCAGCAGGAAGGCCTCGCCGGTGGTGGCGCGGGCCAGCGCCGCCTTCAGCCGCCGCGCCTCCCCAGCGAAGACCAAAGGCGGGCATTGGCGCAGCCGTGCCTCGGTGGCGGCCAGTGCCGCCGGGTCCGGGTAGACCGGCGCCTGCTCGATGGGGTGGGCGCGCCAGCGGTCGGGCGTCCATGCCGGGGCGGAAGCGGCGTCCTGCGGGGCCATGGCGTTCAGCCCTTGTGTCGGTCGGTGGGGCGCGGCCCGGCCGGCGCGGGCGCGGCGGGGGTGGAGGGTCCGGTGAGGACATCGAAATCGTCGTGTGCCATGGGCTGTCTTCCTGGGTGGGAAGCCGGCTCACCGATGGCGGGATTTCGTGGAGTAGCGAGAGGGCAGAAACACAAAAGCCGCCAGGGTGAGGCGGCTTCGGGTGATCTGCTGTGTGTGCGTGACCCTAGACCGCCGGATTATACCAGCGGTACCAAAATCGTGTCGTGACGGGTCGCGGCGGGTTGCGCATGGCGGGAAGATGGCGCGAACGCGGGCGCAGTGCAAGAGGCAATCCCGCACCGCGCCCCCGCTTCAGCGCCCCCGCTTCAGCGCCCCGGCTTCAGCGTTCGGCTTCCACGGCGGCGGCGTCGATGGCCGCCGCGATGGCGCGCACCCGCTCCTGCGGGATCGGGCCGCCCGAGAGGCGCAGGCGCAGCGCGAGCCGGAGGTTGCCCATGGCGCGCAGCAGCGGCGCGACCGAGCCGCCCTCCTCCGTGGCGCCGCCGCCGAAGCGGGCGAAGATGGCATCGAGCTGGGCGCGGTTGGCGTCCAGTTCAGCCAGGCCCTCCGGCGTCGCCGTGTACTGCTTCTTGCCCTCGCCGGCGGTGACCGCGGTGAAGCCGAGCTCCTCCAGCATGGTCAGGGTCGGGTAGATCACACCGGGGCTGGGGCTGTAGGCGCCGCCTGTGAGCTCCTCGATCGCCTTGATCAGCTCGTAGCCGTGCCTGGGCTTCTCGGCGACCAGGCGGAGCAGGACGAAGCGCAGGTCCCCCTGCTCCAGCATCCGCCCGCCGCCGCCGTGCCGGCGGCCGAAATGGCGTCCGTGCATGCCGCGCATGTGGCGGCGGCCGTGGCCGTGCTGCCCGCAGCCTTCGTTTTGCATCATGTGTCCGAACATTCTCTGTCTCCACGGCGCCACCATGGCGCCTGGATCAGATATGGCTTCGATATATCGATCTTCAAGATATATCTAAGATGGATTTTTAAAGGCGCCGCGAAAGGGGCTGCGTGAGGTGGCCGGCAAGCAGCCCAGCCTGGCCTAGGGCCTTGATCCGCTGGCAGTTTTCACGGCACATGCCTTGACATGCGGCGGGGCGTTTCGTTGACTCCGCCGCACCAAACCGTTGCAGGTGAGACAGTGAGAACAGATCAACACGCACTGGGTTTCGGCCGCCGCGAACTGGCGGCCCGGGCCACGACGTTGCTCGGCGGCGCCGCCGCGAGCGTCGCGCTGGCCGGCCCCGCAGCGGCGCAGCAGGCCGCCGCGAAGGCGGAGGCCCCGCCCTTGCCGGTCGCCTCCGGCCTCACCTACCAGCATATCGGCCGTTGGGACGTGGCGCGGCTGAACAAGATCCTGACCGTCGATATGCCCGCCTTCACCGGGTTCAAGGTTGACTACAAGCCGGCGCAGAATGCGGTGAACCTGTACCGCGTGGCGTATCCGTCGGTGATTCCCGAGCAGAACAACCGGCCGACGATGACCTCGGGCCTGATCGCCATCCCCGAGACCGGCGACAAGGCCATGCCGATGGTCTCGTACCAGCACGGGACCGTCTATCTGAAGGAGCAGGCCCCCTCCTTCCCCGAGAAATCGCCGGAAACGCAGCTGATGATCGCCCAGTTCGCGGGGCGCGGGGACGTGGTGGTGGGGGCCGATTATTTCGGCCTGGGGCTCTCCACCGAGCCGGAAGGCTATATCGTGATGGGCAGCCACCAGCAGGCCACCGCCGACATGATCCGTGCCGGCCGGGCGATTCTGGCGGCGCGCGGGATCGGGGTGACCAGGCTGTGCATCGCCGGGTGGTCGCAGGGCGGGCTGGTGACCATGGCGCTGCTGAAGCGCCTGGAGGAAGACGGTGTGGCGGTGAAGGCGGCGGCGACGGCCTCCGCCCCGGTCGACCCGTTCGTGGCGTTGAATGGCTACCTGAATTTCCCCCGCCCCAACGCGGCGAGCTGGATCAACTCGCTCTTTATCCTGTCGGCATTTTCGTATGAGAATTATTATGGCGTTCCCGGCCTCGCCGAGGCGCTGATCAACCCGGCCTACCTGGATATCTGCCGGCAATTCTACGAAAAGAAACCGATCGACTACAACGCCGTGCCGACCGACCTGCACAAGCTCATCCGGCCGGAGTACTTCAACTCACAATACTTCGCCCGCTCGGAGTATGGCCGGCTGATGAAGGAGGCCCAGGGCTATCGCTGGGTGATCCAGACGCCGACGCGCAACTATTTCGGCGGCTCCGACGAGGCCGTCAGCCCCGGGCTGGCCAAGCTGGTGGTGGATTATCAGCAGGCGATCGGAAGCGACAAGGTGACGGCCGTCTCCGCCGGCGACGATGCCAACCATCGCGGCACCTATGCGCGGGCGGCGCTGGACTGGAAAACCTGGTTCGACACGCTCGCCGGCTGAGCGGCCGGCCCGGCCATCGCGCCCATGTCTGCCCGGTGCATCTTCTCGCACCGGGCAGACATGGGCCTCCGCTTCGTCCATGTCATCGCGGTGCGGAATACTTGGAAATCGCATCGAATTTCCGGATTTTTATGAACAGAAGCGGTTCATATTAAATATTCGCCTCCGCTTGCATTCGCCGCCTCCGGTGGCCACGTGAGTCTTCGTTCAGGGAGGCGAAAATGGTGGGCAGGCAGGGTGTCGGCGCGCGGTGGGAGGCTTATCGGCCGTCCAAGGCGCTGTGGTTCTGGTCTTGCGCGGGGTGTGCCGTCGCCACCATCGTGGTCGGGTTCGCCTGGGGCGGCTGGGTCACCGGCGGCACGGCGGCGCGCATGGCCAGCGATGCGGCGGATGGCGCGCGGACGCAATTGGCGGCCGCGGTATGCGTCAGCCGCTTCGACAGCGGCCCGGACGCGGCGGCGCAACTGGCCGCGCTGAAGAAGGCCGACAGCTACAGCCGCAGCAGCCTGATCGAGAAGGACGGCTGGGCGACGCTGCCCGGCGGCAAGAACCCGGTGGACGGGGCGGCCGATCTGTGCGCTCGGCGGCTGGTGAGCGCGGGGACGACGGGGGCGGCGAAGGGGTAGGCGCGCCCATCGCCCCGTCCGCGGGCGGAGCGAGGAAGGAAGGCCACAAAGAGACGTAGAGGCGATGAGAAGGCAGATGGGGCTGGCTCGCCCGCTTCTCGCTGCCTCTACGTTTCTTTGTGAATACTTCCTTGGGGCGGCTGAAGTGGCGGATTGCGTCCGCCCTATGGTGGCGGGTCAGGCTCCCACCTCCTTCGCCATCGCCTCCCGCATCAGGAACTTCTGCATCTTCCCCGTCACCGTCATCGGAAACTCCTGCACGAAGCGCACGTGGCGGGGGATTTTGTAGTGGGCGATCTGGCCTTGGCAGAAGGCGCGCAGATCGGCCTCGGTGAGGCTGGCGCCCTCGCGCAGTTTCACCCAGGCGCAGATTTCCTCGCCGTATTTCTGGTCCGGGATGCCGAACACCTGGACATCGGCGATGGCGGGGTGGCGGTAGAGGAATTCCTCGATCTCGCGCGGATAGACGTTCTCGCCGCCGCGGATGACCATGTCCTTGATGCGGCCGACGATGGCGCAGTAGCCCTCGGCGTCGATGGTGGCCAGGTCGCCGGTGTGCATCCAGCCGGCGCGGTCGATCGCCTCGGCGGTGCGGGCGTCGTCGTCCCAGTAGCCGAGCATCACCGAATAGCCGCGGGTGCAGAGCTCGCCCGGGGTGCCGGCCGGGACCACGCGGCCCTCGGTGTCGATCACCTTGCATTCCAGGTGCGGATGCACGCGCCCGACGGTGGCGACGCGGCGTTCCACCGGGTCGTCGAGCGCGGTCTGGAAGCTGACCGGGCTGGTCTCGGTCATGCCGTAGGCGATGGTGATGTCGCGCAGGTGCATCTTGTCCATTGCGCGGCGCATCACCTCGATGGGGCATGGCGAGCCGGCCATGATGCCGGTGCGCAGGGACGAGATGTCGAATTTCGCGAAGTCCGGATGGTCCATCTGGGCAATGAACATGGTGGGCACGCCATACAGGCCGGTGCAGCGCTCGGCCTCCACGGTTTGCAGCGTGGCCAGCGGGTCGAACCCCTCGCCGGGGTAGACCATGGCGGCGCCGTGGGTGAGGCAGCCGAGATTGCCCATCACCATGCCGAAGCAGTGGTAGAGCGGCACCGGGATGCACAGCCGGTCCTCATGCGTGAGGCCCATCGCCTCGGCGGTGAAATAGCCGTTGTTGAGGATGTTGTGGTGGGTGAGCGTCGCGCCTTTCGGCATGCCCGTCGTGCCGGAGGTGAACTGGATGTTGATCGGGTCGTCGAATTGCAGCGTCTCGGCCAGGCCGGCGAGCACGGCGCGCTCGGCCGCTCCGCCCATGCCGGGGATGTCGGCGAAGGCGAAAGCGCCCGGAATGGTGGCGGCGCCGATCTGGATGACATGCTGCAGCTTCGGCGCCCTGGCGGCGCGCAACTGGCCGGGGATGCAGGTGGCCAGTTCCGGCAGCAGCGTGGTCAGCATGCCGGCATAGTCGCTGGTCTTGAAGCTGGTGGCGGTCACCAGGGCGCGGCAGCCGACCTTGGTCAGCGCGTATTCCAGCTCTGACAGACGGTAGGCGGGATTGATGTTGACGAGGATCAGCCCGGCCTTGGCGGTGGCGAACTGGGTGATGGTCCATTCGGCGCTGTTGGGCGACCAGATGCCGACGCGCTCGCCCGGTTGCAGGCCGAGGGCGACCAGGCCGGCGGCGAAGGCGTCCACCCGCTCGGCCAGTTCGCGCCAGGTCCAGCGGATGGCGTGCTGGCGCACCACCAGGCCGAGTCGGTCGCCCCAGCGGGTCACCGTCTTGTCGAAATGCCGGCCGATCGTCTCGCCGATCAGCGGGCCGCCGCCGCTGCCGCTGACGTAGCTCGTTGCTTGCTGGGTCATCCGCCCCTCCCGTTCGGCGCGCTGCTGACGGCCGCGCCGTATGGTTAGCGCGTCGGATGGGGCGGCGGGAAGAGCGCTGCTCAGGCGGGGGCGGACAGGGTCGCCAGGAAGCGGCGGACGGTGTCGGTGCGCACCGGCTTGCTGGCGGTCTGCAGGGCGCGCAGGCCGTGCGCGCGGCCTAGGGTGGCGCCCATGCGCAGCCAGGTCTCGCCATAGCCGGTGACCAACAGCACCGGCAGGCCGGGGTTGAAGGCGGCGATCTCCTTCAGCGCCTCGTAGCCGTCCTGGTCGGGCATCATCACGTCGATGATAAGGGCAGCGGGGCTGAGACGCTCAAGCTGGGTGCGGATGTCGCTGCCCTCCTCGCCCACGACGGCGGCGAAGCCCAGGGTGCGGCAGAGTTCGGCCAGGGTGGCTGCCACATCCTTGCGATCGTCCACGACCAGGATCGTGGGAGGGGCCGCCGATGACATCGTCTGAATACGCCTGTGTTGAGTCCTGATTCGCGCGGCAATGACGCCGTTCTGATGATAGTGACACGGTGCGATTTATCCGTATCGCTAGATCGCCGTTCAATTTTCGTGAACGGGCATATCGCGCGCCGACGGCGCGCCTGCCGAGACGCGGACGCAGGATTGACACGCTCCCTGCCCGGTGCTGGCGTCAGCGCAACAATGGGAGGACCCAACGATGTCGATGATCCCGAACCCGACCCTGGCCCGGCTGCGGCAGGGCAAGCTGGCGCTGGGGTTCTGCGTATACCATCTGCGCACCGCCGCCTCGGCCATGCTGGCGCACGCCACCGGGTACGACTGGCTGTTCATCGACGCCGAGCACGGCGCCTTCACCACCCAGGAGGCCTCGCAGATGTGCCTGGCGGCGCTGCCGCTGGGGATCACGCCGATCGTGCGGGTGTGCGCGGATGCGCTGGACGAGGGCACGCGGGCGCTGGACAACGGCGCGATGGGGCTGATCATCCCGCATGTGGATACCGAGGCGCAGGCCAGGCGGGTGGCGCAGGCCTTCCGCTTCCCGCCGATCGGCATGCGCAGCTGGGGCGCGCCGCCGGCCGCGTTCAACTATGGCGGCCCGTCGCTGGGCGAGGCGCAGGCGGTGCTGAACCGCGAGGTGATGATCTGCGCCATGATCGAGACCGAGGAGGCGGTGGCCAATGTAGACGCGATCGCCGCGGTGGAGGGCATCGACCTGCTGATGATCGGCACCACCGACCTGACCACCACCATGGGCATCCCGGGCCAGTGGGGCCACGCCAAGGTGAAAGCCGCCTATGAGCGCGTCGGCGCCGCCTGCACGAAGCACGGCAAGCTGCTGGGCACCGGCGGCATCGGCGACAACGACTGGGCCGCGTACTACCTCACCCGTGGCGCGCGCATGATCCTGGCCGCCTCCGACCACGGCATGATCATGCAGGCCGGCACCCAGCGCGCCGGCGAGCTGCGAGCGCTGGAGGGGCGCGCGGCGGTGGCCGAGCCGGACTGATCCCGGCGGCTTGACGGGCGGATGGGCAAGCGGCACGCAGCACCGGCACAGGAGGCGCGCATGTCCATCCGACTCGGCATCAACCCGATCACCTGGTCCAACGACGACATGCCGGCGCTGGGTGGGGATATTCCGCTGGCCACCTGCCTCGCCGAGACGCGCCAGGCCGGGTTCGCCGGCACCGAACTGGGCGGCAAATTCCCGCGCGAGGCCGTCGCCCTGCGCCCGCTGCTGGACGCGCAGGGCCTGGCGCTGGTGTCCGGCTGGTTCGATGGGCGGGCCCTGCTGCGTGACCCGGCCGCCGAGTGGGCGGCGGTGCTGCCGCATCTCACCCTATTGCGTGACATGGGCTGCGCCGTGGTGGTCTATGCCGACACCTCGCGCCGCAACGAGGGCGATATCTTCCGCCCGCTCTCCGGCCGGCCGGTGCTGGACACGGCCGACTGGCCCGCCTATGGCCGCCGGCTGACCGGACTGGCCGAGCGGATGGCCGATTTCGGCGTGCGCATGGCGTTCCACCACCACATGGGCACCATCGTGCAGACCGGCGCGGAGATCGACCGGCTGATGGCCCATACCGGCGAGGCGGTCGGCCTGCTGTTCGACAGCGGGCATTGCCTGTTCGCCGGCGCCGACCCGGCCGCCGTGCTGGCCCGCCATATCGCGCGGGTGGCGCATGTCCACTGCAAGGATGTCCGGCGCACCGTGCTGGACCAGGCACTGGCCGGCGACCTGAGCTTCATGGACGCGATCCTGGCCGGCGTGTTCACCGTGCCCGGCGACGGCTGCATCCCCTTCCCCGCCCTGCTGGCGCAATTGCGGGCGCGCGGCTACGCCGGCTGGCTGGTGGTGGAGGCCGAACAGGACCCGCGCATCGCCGACCCGCTCACCTATGCCCGGATGGGACACGACAATCTGGCCACGATGGCGCGGGCGGCCGGGTTCACGATCGCATGATGCCAGCCGGCTGAGGGGTCGGCTGTTACCCGGCGCTGTCCGCGAGCGGGGAAGCCCGCTCGAGTCCGGCCGCGATCCGTGCCGCGAGATCATCCACGGCCCGGGTCATCGCCGCCACCACGGCGCCATCCCCGGCGCCGGTGAGCGGCTCCACCAGCGACACCTGCTGCGCGACCAGCGTCTTGCCGCCGCCATCCGTGAGCACCCAGCGCGCGACCAGCACCACCCGCCCGTCCCCTTGAGACTCGAAGCTGGCCAGATCGACGCGAACCTCGCGCGCCGGCCGCCCGACTGGGGATGCCGCGGTCACCACCAGGCCCGGCAACCGGGTGGAGAGTGCCGCAACGAGGCTCCGCGTGACCCCCACCGAGAGGCGCTCGGCCCACCGCCCGGTCGGGCTCGAGACCACCACGCCCCCCTTGCGCATCACCAGGTCGGTCGTATCGAGGTAATCGGGCAGCAGGACACGCCTTACGACGACCACCGGCATGCTCGTCTGCGGAACCGTTGACGGTGTCGCGGCGGGGGCGGCTCCAAGCACATAGTCGGTGGGGGCTGGCCCGGAGAGGCCGCATGCCGCAAGACAGAGCGACAGGACCGCGAAAAGAACCGCCCGCATCGGCGCCCCGGCGCGCGAACGGATGAAGGTGGCGCGCCTCATTGGCCGCCCCCCCGCCCCACCAGGAGCGCGTTCGGGTTCCGTTCGACCGTCTTGACGAAATTGCGCAGCGAACTCGCGCTGGCGGCGAGGTCCCGCACCGCCGCTTCCAGGTCGCCGCGAACCGGCGAATTCGGCTCCGTCAGGGCATTGAGGGAGTCGAGAAGGGCCTGCGCCCGGCGCGTCGCCGCGCCCGCCGTGGCGAGCGTGCGGCTGAGTTCGCCGCCGCGCGCATTGAGCTGATGCCGGGCATCGACGAGCAGGGCATCCAGGTCGCGCAGCGAGGTGGAGGCCTCCCCCTGGACCTGGCGGATTGCATCGTTGGTCGTCTGCAAGGTTTTCACGGCGGCATCGGCGGTGCGGTGCGCGGTTGCGGCCAGAGGGGTGAGCGCCTGATCGACGTGTTCCGTCAGGCGCTCAAGCGAGACAAGCGAGCGCTGCGCGGTAACGACGAGCTCGCGCAGCGACAATTGCGTGATCTGGTCGCGCAGCTCGGCGAACTCCGAGGGCACCGCCGGAATCTCCGGAACGCCCGGCACCGCGCCGACCAATACCGCCGGCTTGTCCGGCCGGAAATCCAGATCGACGCGAAGCAAGCCGGTCACGATGCTCTGCTGCGCCAGTTGCGCCCGCAGCCCGGCCTTGATCAGCCGTTCATAATCGCCCGATGCGTTCAATTGCTTGTCCTCCCAGGTAATCCGGCTGGCGTCGAGTTCCAGGAAGACGGGAACGCGCGCGGTCATGGTATCGGCCGAGAAGCGAATGGCGATACTTTGCACCGAACCAACCTGCACGCCATGGAAGGTGACCGGCGCGCCGACCGACAGCCCCGCCACCGACTCGTCGAAAAACACGACAGCGCGCGTGGTCGTGGCAAAAAACCGCATCCCGCCAAAGAGCAGGATCGCGGCGACGCCGAGGGCGAGCGCGCCAAGGATGAATCCGCCAACGATGGTGGGTCTGGCGCTCATCGCGGTCTTTCCTGGCGGGCGCCGGCTGGCCTGGCAGGCCCCGGCGGCAGTTCCCCGCGCTGCATGAAGGCGCGGACGGTCGGGTGGTCGCAATCGTCGCGCATCGCCCGCGGCGAGCCATGGGCGATGGCCGTTCGCGTCTCCGCATCGAGAAAGACGCCATCGTCGCAAATGGCGAACAGGCTCGGCAGTTCGTGGCTGACGATGACCACGGTGGCGCCGAGGCCGGCGCGCAGCTCCAGGATCAGGTCGTCGAGCAGCTTGGAGGTGATCGGGTCCAGCCCGGCCGACGGCTCGTCGAAAAACAGGACCTGCGGGTCAAGTGCCAGCGCCCGCGCCAGCGCCGCCCGCTTGCGCATGCCGCCGGAGAGTTCGGCGGGCATCTTGCCGGCAGCCGCGGCCATGCCCACGAAGGAGAGCTTCAGGTCCACCAGGACGGCGATCGCTTCGGCGCTCAGCTTGGTGAACATCTGCAGCGGCAACGCCACGTTCTCAGCCACCGTCATCGAACTCCACAGCGCGCCGCTCTGGAACAGCACGCCGAAGCGCCGGCCGATGGCGACCCGCTGCGCCTCGGTGGCGGCCCAGTAGTCCTGGCCGTCCACCATCACCGTGCCGGCCGCCGGGCGCAGCAGGCCCACCATCGCCTTCAGCACGGTGCTCTTGCCGCAGCCGCTGCCGCCCATGATCGCGAAGATGGAACCCTGCCGAACCGAAAAGCTCAGCTTCCGCTGGATCACCCGCGGGCCGAACGCCACGGTCAGGTCCCGCACCTGCAGCAGCGCCCGGGGGGCCGGCGGCGTCATGCTTCAGATCCCGAGCGCATTGGCGCAGACGGCGAACACGGCATCGAGGGCGATGATGCCCACGATCCCGGCCACGACGGCGGCGGTGGCGGCGCGGCCGACATCGGCGGCGCTGCGGCCGGCGTTCAGCCCGATGCGGCACCCCGCCAACGCGACCAGGGCGCCGAAGGCGACGCTCTTGACCAGGCCGATCTCGAACTGCGTGCCGGTGACGGCGCCGCGCAACTGCTCAAGGAAGCTCACCGATGTGAGGTCCAGCGTCGCGATGCTGACGATGAAGCCGCCGAGCAGCCCGAACGCGCAGCCATAGAGGTAGAGCAGCGGCATCATCGCGACGAGCGCCGTCACGCGCGGCAGCACCAGGAAGTCGAAGACCGGAATCCCCAGCACGTTCAGCGCGTCGATCTCCTCGTTGCCCTGCATGGTGGCCAGATGGGCGGCATAGGCGCCGCCGGTGCGTCCCGCCATGACGATGGCGGTCACGATCGCCGCCATCTCGCGCACCACGGCGATGCCGACCAGGTTGGCGACGTAGATCCCGGCGCCGAAACGCTCCAGCTGCACCGCGCCGACGAACGCCAGGATGGCGCCGACCAGCCCGTTGACGATGGCGACGATGCCGAGCGCGCCGGCCCCGGCCTCATGCACAAGCTGGAAAACGTCGACGGCGCGCGTGCGTGTGCGCCCGCCCAGGGCCGCTCCGCCACGCAGCGCGGTCAGCCCGACAAGCTCGGCGGCCTCCACCACAGTTGCCCAGGCATCGAACGCCCGCCCGCCCACCTTCGTGGCGAGCGACGAACGGGGCTTCGCGGGGCCGGCGGCCGTGGCGCCCCCCGCGGGGGCGGCCAGGGCGAGCAGCCGCGCGGCCGTCGCAGAAAGGCCGGCATCGTCGATCCGGATTGGCGGCGTCCGGCTGGAGGCGGCGCCGCCGAGCATCTTCAGGAACGCGATCAGCGCGCTGTCCCACCCGCCCAGGCGGCTCATATCGATGCGCAATGTCCCGCCCTCGGCGGCGTCGAGGATGGCGTGGACCTCGCCGGCGCTGCGCACTCCGGTCTCCCAGGCGATCCAATCCCCCGTCAGCTCCAGTGCGACCACGCCGCCTTGCCGGTCCATATGCCAGCCCGGCGGCTGCAGACCGACCGCGGCCATGGCGCGGCCCGGCCCACCGGGAACGCCCCCCTCGTGCCGCCGAGGCGCCTCGCCCGGGCCTGTTGCGCGCCCGGGCCCGGGACCTTCGGCTGAGTGACCTGTCATGCCACGACCGACCTCGTTGACGCTGGCATTCACACCGGCCGAGAGAATCCACCCGAACGCGGACCAGCCGGTTTCTTCATCCGAGGGAGGAAGCGCATTGCGTGGTGCATCTCCTGGGCGGGGGCCATCGCCATGATGGCGGGTATTCGGCGGCGTTCCCTATAGCACGGGAAACCCGGCCACGGACGCCAAAGCGCCACCCGCACCGGGTATGCCGGAGGTGGCGCTTCGGGCCGCCCTCGTCGCCAGCCGTGGGATCGACGCCCAGGCCGGCTGGCGCGATCGATAGGCTACCCGTTCAGCGCGCCGCGCAGGCGTTGCAGGATCGCCGCGCGGGCGGCGTCGTTGGGGGCGGCTTCCAGCCGGTCGGACAGTTCCAGGATCAGCCGCGAGCGCTCGTTGTGCCAGTCCAGCCCGCCGACCTGCCCGGGCGCCAGCCGGCGCTCCCGCCCGCCGGCCGGGCGCGGGCCGTCCGGCAGCAGGGTGTAGCGGTCGTCCAGCGCCGGCACGGTCACCGCGAGTTGCGGCAACGCCTCGTGCAGGCGTGTGGCCAGCGCCGCCAGCGCGGCTCCCTCGCCGTGGGTCAGGAACACGCCGGCGCCCACGGGCTGGCGCGCGGCCACCCATGCGGCCAGTTCCGGCCCGTCGGCATGGCCGGAATAATCGTCCATGAAGGCGATGCGCGCCCGCACCGACACCTCGTCACCCTGGATGCGCACCTCGCGCGCGCCGTCCAGCATCAGCCGGCCCAGCGTGCCCTGCGCCTGGAAGCCGGTCAGCAGCACGGTGGTGTCGGGCTGCCAGAGGTAGCGCTTCAGGTGGTGGCGAATGCGCCCGGCATCGCACATGCCGCTGCCGGCCAGGATGATCTTGAAGCCGGGCGTCTCGGCGATAGCCTGGCTTTCCTCGGCCGTCTCGGTGAAGCGCAGATGCGGTGAGCGCATGATCCGCGCCAGATCGCCGCCGCCGCGCAGGTCGCGGGCGTTGTGTACGAATATTTCGGTGGCGCGGATGGCCAGCGGCGAGTCGATGAAGATGGGGGCGGCCGGGATGGCGCCGGACTCCATCAGCCGGATCAGGTCCACGATCAGTTCCTGCGTGCGCTCCACCGCGAAGGCGGGCATCAGCAGGGTGCCGGGGGCGGCGGCCGTCACCATGTCGGCCAGGTGCTGGCGGCGGTCGGCCGGGGTGATGTGCGGGCGGTCGGTGGCGCCATAGGTGGACTCGCAGAACAGGTAGTCCACCCCACCCGGCGGGGCCTGCGCCGGCGCCTGCAGCGCCTTCTGCCGCGGCCCCAGGTCGCCGGACATCAGCACCCGCAACGGCGCCCCCTCCCGGCCTTCGCTGGCGAATTCCAGCTCCACCGAGGCCGAGCCGAGGATGTGGCCGGCGTTCCAGAACCGGGCCCGCACCCCCTCCGCCGGGGCGAACCAGTCCTGGTATTTCACCGCCCGCAGCGATTTCAGCGCCGCCTGGGCATCGGCCTGGGTGTAGATCGGCTCCACCTCCGCGCGGCCCCGGCGGGCGTTGCGGCGGTTCAGGTGGAACACCTCCAGCTCCTGGATATGCCCGGAATCCGGCAGCATCACCGAGCAGAGGTCCTTGGTGCCGCGGGTGCCGTACACCGGGCCGGCGAAGCCGTCGCGGATCAGCTTGGGCAGCAGGCCGCTATGGTCGATATGGGCATGCGTCAGCAGCACCGCGTCCAGCCGCGACGGCTGGAACGGGAACGGCTGGTAGTTCAGCGCCTTCAGCGTCTTGGAGCCCTGGAACATGCCGCAATCGAGCAGCACCCGCGCCTGCGCCGTCTCGAACAGGAAGCACGAGCCGGTGACGGTGCCGGCGGCGCCGAGGATGGCGAGCGAGACGGTCATGCGGCACCTATTTCATAGCCGTTGTCGCGTTCGGCCGCGGCGCCGGCAAATTCGAACTCGAACGGCTCGCTGGCATAAAGCCGGTACAGCGGCTCGCCGCGCGCCACCCGGTCGCCGATGCGGCGGAACAGCTCGATCCCGGCGCCCTTGGCCACCGGCGCGCCGGCCAGCCGGGCCAGGCGGTTGAGGCGCAGGTTGTCGATGCCGGCCACCACGCCCTCGTGCGGCGCCACCACCTCGCGGGTCAGCCGGCCCAGCGTGGCCTGGGCGGGCGGCGGGCCCTGGGCGTCGATGATGCGCTGCATCGCGGCCATCGCGGCGCCGCTGTCCAGCAGTTCGGCGGCGCGCGCGTAGCCGGCGCCGCCGCGCAGCATCGGGTCGTTCTCCAGCACCCGGCCGGCCAGGCGCAGCGATTTCTCGCGCAGGTCGGCCGGCGCGTCCGGGGCGCGCGCCAGCACCGCCATCACGTCGCGTGCCTCCAGCACCGGGCCGATGCCGCGCCCGATCGGCTGGCGCCCGTCGGTGACGGCGACATCGATGGCCAGGTTCAGCCGGTCGCCCAGGAACTCGAACAGCTTGCGCAGACGCATGGCGTCGTGGCCGTCGCGCACCTTGGCGTGCGGGCCCACCGGAATGTCGATCAGCAGGTGGGTGGAGCCGGCGGCCAGCTTCTTGGAGAGGATGGAGGCCACCATCAGCTCGCGCGTGTCGATGCCCAGCGGCCGCTCCACGCCGATCAGCACGTCGTCGGCCGGCGACAGCCGCACATGCCCGCCCCAGACCAGGCAGGCGTTGCAGGTCTCCACCACCCGCCGCATGTCGCCGATATCCAGGTCGACGCGGGCCAGCACCTCCATGGTGTCCGCCGTGCCGGCCGGCGAGGTGATGGCGCGCGACGAGGTTTTCGGCATCACCAGCCCATGCGCGGCGACGATCGGCACCACGATCATCGAGGTGCGGTTGCCCGGGATGCCGCCGATGCAGTGCTTGTCCACCACCATCAGCCGCTCCCAGTGCAGCCGGGTGCCGGCATCGGCCATGGCGCGGGTCAGCGACAGCAGCTCCTCGCTGGACAGGAAGCCGGCGGCACCGACCAGGAAGGCGGTCACCTCGATGTCGGAATAGCGATAGGCCGCCAGGTCGCCGATGATGGCGCCCAGCTCGTCGGGCCGCAGGGTCTGGCCGGCGATCTTGCGGCGCACCGCATCCAGGCTTTCGGGCGGCACGGCCGGCGCCAGCGAGACCTGCGCGCCCTCCGGCCGGCCGAACCGGCGGAATGCCGGCTCACCCAGGCCAAGCTCGTCCGGCTCCAGGATGTCGCCATGGTCCATGGTGGCCAGCGAGGCGATCAGGGTGGCGGCGCCGTCGCTGATCGCCACCCGGCTGAAGCCGCGGAACACCTCCGGCCGCAGCGCCTGGCACCGCGCGGACAGGAACGCCACGTTCTCGCGCCCGGTGTCCAGCGGCAGCCGCCGGACCCGCAGCAGGGCGCCGCCGGTCATGCCGATGGCAGAGCGAGCCGGTAAAACCGCGCGGCGGTGCCGGCGAACATGTCGGCCTTCTCCGCCGCGCTGGCGCCGGCGGCCAGCTTCTTGCAGGCGTTCCAGAACACGCCGTAGCTGTAGGAGCCCTTGTCGACCGGAAAATTGCTCTCAAACATGCACCGCGAGGGGCCAAAAGCGGCGATTGTGGTGTCCATATACGGCTTCCAGGCCGCCGCCAGCGCGTCCGAGCCCGGTGGATCGGGATGGTCCTCGAAGCCGAAGCCGTTGATGCGCATCCCCAGCCCGCCGAGTTTGGCGAACACGTTCGGGCAGGCCGCGAGCTTGCGGATGGAGGCCGCCCATTCGGGGAACAGCGCCTCCCGCCGGCCCTGGTAGGCGCCGATGCCGAGCGGGCCGCCGAAATGGTTCAGCACGATGCGGGTCTCGGGGAAGGCGCGCGCGAGGTCAGTCAGCTCGTCGAGCTGCGCCTGATACAGCCAGGCGTCGAACGACAGGCCCAGCGGCGCCAGGCACGCGAAGCCCTCGCGGAAGGCGCGGTCGGCCAGCAGGCCGGCGGGGGCCGGGTTGCCGGGGTTGAGCACCACCGGGTCGGCATCCCAGGCGACGATGTGGCGGATGCCGCGGAAGCGGTCGCCGGCGGCGCGCATATGGGCCTGCAGCACCTCGGACGCCGCCGCCCCCAGCCGCAGGTCCACATGGCCGACGATGCCGGCGCAGACGCGGGCGGGGCCGTAGACGCCGCTGGCGCTCATCGCCGCCACGCCGTTGACGAACTCGGTCTCGCCCAGCGGGCGCAGCGCCTCCGGCCCGTCGGCGCGGTGGAAGGCGCGCGCCTGGACGAACACGGTGGCCACGACGTTGTGGCCGGTCGCCAGATCGGCCAGCAGGTCGGGCAGCAGGTAGCGCCAGCCCGGCCGGTCCCACAGATGGTGGTGCGGATCGATGATCGGCAGGGCGGGCTCCAGCGCCGGCTCGTGCACGCGGTCCAGCCAGTCCTGGCGGACCGCCAGGTAGGGGTTGGCGGGGGCGGTGTTCATGGCGGTCACTCCGTGCCCAGCAGGGCCATGCGGAAGCGGGTGCGCACCACCGCGGGGCTGAGCGAGCGCTTCACCTTCAGCGCCGGCCCCTCCTTCACCCGCAGCAGGATGAAGCACAGCCCGCCTTCGCGCAGCAGGCGGCGGCCTTCGGGCAGGTCGTCCTCGGTGTTGATGGTGAACACCACCGGGAAGCCGCAGCCGGTGGCCACCGTGTCCAGCCGCACGCCCATGCCGGTATGGCTGTCCTGGTTGCCGGTCTCGCCGTAATGGCCGTTGTCCACGCAGATCACCGCGAGGTTCTTCGGCGCCATCAGCGCGATGGTGGCCAGGGCGGACAGGTTCATCAGCAATTCGCCGTCGCCGGTGGCCACCAGCACGCGGCGCCCCGGCTGGGCGAGCGCCAGGCCCAGGCCCATCATCGGCGCCGCGCCCATGGCGCCGCCGAGGCCGAACACCGCGGGGCCGTCATTGGTCATCGCCGTCAGTTCCTGCGCGGCGCCGGCCAGGCCGCCGACCATCAGGAAGTCCTCGGGGTGCTCGATCAGCGCCGGCACCGCCTGCCGGCGGTCCAGCACGGCGGCCGGCAGGTTGGAGGTGGAGAGCTTGTTCAGCTGTGCCATGGTGCGTTCCCCCGCTAGAATTGCTTGGCGCCGATGAGGCGCTGGCCCAGCAGCACGGCGACCGCCTCGCCGGACTGGAAGACCATGGTCAGCGCCGCCGAGACGGTTGGGATCACCTCCTCCGGCTGGTCGGCGCGCAGCACGATCACGCCCATCGCCTCCAGCACTTTGGGGGTCGCCTGCCCCATCGGGAACTGCCAGGGATTGCCCTCGCCGAACTCGCCGCGCATGGAAACCAGGGTCAGCAGCGGGAAGCGCCCGCCCCGGGTGAGCGAGAGCATGTTGATGCAGTTGCCCACGCCGCTGCTCTGCATCAGCAGCACGCCGCGGCCGCCGCCCAGGTCGGCGCCGGCCAGCAGGGCCACGCCCTCCTCCTCGGTGGTCAGCGCCACCGAATGCGCGTCGGGGTCGGCCAGCGAGCGGTTGATCAGGACCTTGTGCCCGGCATCGGGGACATAGGCGAATTGGGTGACCCCGCGCGCCCGCAGCAGCTCGTACAGCGCGTCCGGCCAGGCCGCCGCGTCCTTGTCCTGATCCGCCATGCCTTGATCCTCCCCGCCCGGTTTGGTCTTGGCGCCACTGTTGCCCGCGTCCGGGTGCTTGGCAACCGGGTGCGGGCAACGGGCCAGGCAACGGGTCGGGCAACGGGTCGGGCAACGGGTCGGAAGGTCAGTAGCCGAGCGGGTCCGGCAGGGCCGCCACCCATTGGCCGCCCTTCACCTCGGCCAGGAAGGACTCGTTGGAGCCCTGCCGCCGCTTCGGGCCATAGGTCATCGGCGGCGAGCCGAAGATGTCCTTGTAGTCTTTGATGCTTTCCATGCCGGCGATGAAGCTGTCGAGATCGAGGTTGCGCCCGGCCTTCTTCAGCCCCTCGATCAGCAACTGCGCGCCGGTATAGCCGATCTGGGCGGCGAAATTCGGCTCCTTGCCGTAGCGGTCCATGTAGTGCTTGCGGAAGGCCTGCACCGCCGGGCGCGGGTCGTCCGGCTTGATGAACAGCACCGAGGTCATGCAGTAATACCCGTCGCTGACGCCCCCCGGCACCTCGGCCACCGCGGAATCATAGCTCGCCACCTGGCCGAGCATGTCCACCTTCCAGCCGGTCTTGCGCACCGCCGAGATGGCCTGCACCGTGTCGCGCACGATGGTGCCGAGCATGATGAGATCGCAATTGGCGTCGCGCAGTTTGGCGACCGAGGCGGTGAAGTCGGTGTCGGTCGGCTTGTGCGCGGTCTCGGCGGCCAGCTTGAGGTGCATCGCCTTCAACTGGTCGCGCACCCCGTCCATCACGTCGCGGCCGAAATCGGTGTCCTGGTACATCGCGCACAGCGTTTTCTTGCCGCGCTTTTCCACGAAGTATTTCAGCCCGGCGCGCATCTGGTCGTAGTACGACGAGGCCAGGCCGAATTTCAGCCGGTTGAACGGCTCGTACATCGACCGGGCCGAGGTCAGCGGGAACATGTTCGGCACGCCTTTGGCGAGCTGGTCGGGCATCACCGCGTTGTTCATCGGCGTGCCGCCATTGGCCACCAGCAGGAACACGCCGTCGCGGTTGATCAGCTTGTTGGCCGCCTGGATGGAACGCGGCACCTGGTACTGGTTGTCCTCGACGATGTAGCGGATCTTGCGGCCGTTGATGCCGCCGGCCGCGTTTACCTCGTCGAAGGCCATGCGATAGGCGTTGGAGTTGTTGACCCCCCACGCCACCGTCACCCCCGACAGGTCGGTATAGGTGCCGATGATGATCTCGGTGTCGGTCACCCCGCGCACGGCGGCGGCCGAAGCCGGCCCCGCCCACGCACCGGCGGCCAGCGCGAGCACCCCCGCCGCGACCCCGAACACCTGACGCAAGAGCATATGACGCATCCGTCCCTCCTCCTTCGCGCCGATCTGTGTTCGGGGATGCGCATCCCCATTCCGCGTGCCCGTCGGCGGTCAGGCGGCGCGGTATATGTCGTCGATCAGGTCGCCGTACTGGCCGAGCACGACGTGGCGCTTCAGCTTCATCAGCGGCGTCAGCTCGGGGTCTTCGGGTTCCAGCTTGCGGTCGATCAGGCGGATGGCGGCGATGGCGCCGGGGCCGGCGAGGCGCGCCACCTCGCGCCCGATCAGCGCGCGCACCGCCTCGGCGGCGACCAGGCTGGCGAAGCCAGTGAAGGCCACGTTGTTGCCCTGCGCCCAGGCCTCCACGGTGTCGTGCTCGATCATCACCAGGCAGGACAGGCTGGTCCGGCCGTCACCGACCACCACCGCATCGGCGATATAGGGGCTGAGCGTCAGCCGGTTCTCGATGGCGGCCGGGGCGACCCTGGCGCCGCCGGCGGTGACCAGCACCTCGCCGGTGCGGCCGTGCAGGTACAGCCAGCCATCGGCCATCTCGCCCAGGTCGCCGGTGTGCAGCCAGCCGTCGCGCAGCGCGGCCGCCGTCAGGTCGGGGCGGTTCCAGTAGCCGAGGCAGACCTGCGGGCCGCGCAGGAGTATCTCGCCCGCCTCGGACAGCCGCACCTCGCCCGGCGGCACCACCCGCCCGACGCTGCCCGGGCGCGCGGACCCGGCCGGCATCGCGCTCAGCAGCCCGCCGCATTCGGTCAGGCCGTAGACCTGGAGCAGCTCGATGCCGAGCGCGCGATACCAGCGGATCAGCTCCGGCGACACCGGAGCGGCGCCGACATGGGCGTGCCGCAGCCGGTCCAGCCCCATCGCCGCCCGCACCCGGCCCAGCACCAGGCGGCGGGCCAGCCAGCCGCAAGCGGCGACCCAGGGCGGGGCGCGCCGCCCGGCCAGCGCCGCATCCGCCGCGCGCAGCCCGGCCGCCAGGGCGATGCGGTACAGCGCGCCCTGCACCGGGGTGGCGCCGGCGGCGGCGATCGCCACCCCGGAATGCAGCTTCGCCCAGATGCGCGGGAAGGCCATCATCGCGGTCGGCCGCACCTCGCGCAGGTTCTCCGGCACGGTTTCCGCGCTCTCGACCAGGTTGGTCACGGTGCCGCTGTACAGCGCCTGGTAGTGGCCGAAGATGCGCTCGGCCATGTGGCACAGCGGCAGGAAGGCCAGCCGCTCGTCGCCCGGCCCCTGCCCGGTCAGCGCGGCGGCGGCGCGCACCACGGCGAGCACGTTGCGGTGGCTCAGCATCACGCCCTTCGGCGCGCCGGTGGCGCCGGCGGTATAGGCCAGCAGCGCCAGGTCGTCGGCACCGATGGCGGCCAGCCCCTGCTCCCAGTCATCCGCCCGCGCGTCGCCGGTGGCGGCGAACACCTCCAGGCTGTCGCACATCGGGTCGGCGAAGTCGCGCAGGCCCTTCATGTCGAAGACCACGATCCGCCGCAGCGCCGGGCAGGCATCGCGGACCTGCAGCGCCTTGTCGAGCTGCTCCTCGTTCTCGACGAACAGCAGCACGGCGCCGCTGTCGCGCAGCACGCCGGCCACGGTCGCGGCCGGATCGGTGGGATACAGCCCGACCGACACGCCGCCCGCGCCCAATATGCCCAGGTCGGCGCAGATCCAGTCCACCCCGGCCTCGGCCAGCACCGCCGCGCGCTCGCCGGGGCGCAGCCCGGCCTGCTTCAGCGCCATGCCGATGCGCCGGGCGCGGGCGCCCAGCTCCGCCCAGCTCACCGCGCCCCAGATGCCGCGGTCCTTCTTGCGCAGCGCGGTCTGCGGCCCGCGCGCCCGCACGCGCTGCCAGACCATCGCCGGGATGCTGGCGGCCTCGGGATGCGCGTTCACCGCCACAGCTTCTTCTTCTTCCAGCGGCGCTGGCCGCGCACGCCCTCGTCCTTCTGGCCGAGGTAGAATTCCTTGATGTCGTCCTTTTCCATCAGCCGGGCGCAGCTATCCTCCATCACGATGCGGCCAACCTCCAGCACGTAGCCGTAATCGGCGGTCTTGAGCGCGATATGCGCGTTCTGCTCCACCAGCAGGATGGCCACGCCGCGCTCGCGGTTGATGCGTTTGACGATCTCGAAGATCTGGGTCACCAGCAGCGGCGACAGGCCGAGCGACGGCTCGTCGAGCAGCAGCAGCTTCGGCCGCCCCATCAGCGCCCGGCTGATCGCCAGCATCTGCTGCTCGCCGCCCGACAATTGGCCGGCGCGCTGGCCGGCACGCTCCTTCAGGCGGGGGAAATAGCCGAAGCACATCTCCAGGTCGCGCGCCACCTCGTCCTTGTCGTGGCGGGTGAAGGCGCCCATCAGCAGGTTCTCGGCGACGCTGAGGAAGGGAAATATCTCCCGCCCTTCCGGCGCGTGGCAGATGCCCAGCCGCATCACCCGGTCCGGGCTCAGGCCGCCGATTTCGCGGCCGCCGAACGCCACCTGGCCACGCTCGGCGTCCAGCACGCCGGAGATGGTGCGCAGGATGGTGGTCTTGCCCGCCCCGTTGGCGCCCAGCACGGTGACGATGCGGCCCTCCGGCACCTCCAGCGTGACGCCGCGGATCGCCTGGATGGGGCCGTAGAACGTCTCGATATTGGCCACGCGCAGCAGCGGCCCGCTCATGGCTCGCCCCCGATATAGGCGCGGATCACCTCGGGGTCGCCCTGCACCTCCGCCGAGGTGCCGAGCGCCAGCACCCGGCCCTGGTTCAGCGCCATCACCCGGTCCGACACCGCGTGCACCAGCTTCATGTCGTGCTCCACCATGATGATGGTGATGCCGAGGTCCTTCTTGATGTCCTCGATCCAGAACGCCATCTCCTCGGTCTCCTCGACATTGAGGCCGGAGGACGGCTCGTCCAGCAGCAGCAGCTTCGGCTCGGTGCACAGCGCGCGGCCGAGCTCGATCACCTTGCGCACGCCGTAGGGCAGGTTGGCGATCAGCTGGTCGCGGTGGCGTTGCAGGCCGAGGAAGGCGATCACGTCCTCCACCCGCGCCCGGTGCTCGATCTCGGCGCGGCGGACCGAGGGCAGGAAGCCGAGCTGCGCCAGCATGCCCACCCGCGCATGGCGGTGCCGGCCGATCAGCAGGTTCTGCAGCACCGAGGCATTGGCGAACAGCTCAATGTTCTGGAAGGTGCGCGCGATGCCGAGCCCGGCCACGCGATGCGCCGGCACGCGGGTGATGTCCTGGCCGTCGAAATGCAGACTGCCCTGGCTCGGCTGGTAGATGCGGCTGATCAGGTTGAAGATGGTGGTCTTGCCGGCGCCGTTCGGGCCGATGATGCTGAACACCTCGCCCTGCCGCACGTCGAAACTGACCCCCTCCACGGCGCGGATGCCGCCGAAGCGGATGCCGATGTCGCTGGCCGCGAACAGGCTCACCGCAGGCGCTCCGACCTGGCGTAGCTTTTCTGCCGCCGGAAGCCGACGCGGCGATGCAGCGGGAACTCGCCGACATAGCGCTTCAGCTTCAGCCAGCGGCCGTTGATGCCGGTCGGTTCGAACAGGATCACCAGCACCAGGATCAGGCCGAACAGCGACGGCTCCAGCCCCGGCATGCGGCCCAGCCCGAATGGCAGGTCGTCGCGTACCAGGGCGATCGCCTGCGGCAGCAGCCGCATGAACATCGCCCCGAAAATCGCCCCGTGCAGCGAGCCGAGGCCGCCGATGAACACGATCGTCACCAACTGGATCGACAGCAGGATGTCGAACGAATCGGGCGCCAGGTAGCGCACGTAATGCGCGAACAGCGCGCCCGCCAGCCCGGTGATGCCGGCGCTGAGCCCGAAGGCGATGGCCTTGTACAGCGCCAGATGGATGCCCATGCTCTGCGCCGAGATCTCGCTGTCGCGGATAGCGACGAAGGCCCGGCCCATCGGCGCACGCAGCAGGTTCATCACCAGCCACAGCACGAACACCAGCACCACGAGCGACAGATAATAGGTGCCGGTGGCGCCGGCGATCTCCACGCCGAGGATGCTCGGCGTCTTCACCGCGAAACCGTCGAACCCGCCGGTGACCGAATCCCATTTCTGCAGCACGGTGCCGACGATGCTGCCGAACGCCAGCGTGGCGATCGCCAGGTACAGCCCGCTCATCCGCAATGTGGGCACCCCGATCGCCACCCCGGCCAGCCCGGCCAGCAGCCCCGCCGCTGGCAGGGTGAGCACGAACGGCACGCCGCGCGCCAGCAGGATGGCGTTGGTGTAGGCGCCGATGCCCAGGAACGCCGCGTGACCCAGGCTGATCAGCCCAGTATAGCCGGTCAGCAGCATCAGCCCGACGCCGGCGATGGCGAACACGAACAGCCCGGCCAGTTCGCCCACGTAGAATTCGCCCAGCACCGCCGGGACCAGCAGCAGCGCCGCCAGCAGCAGCGCGTAGCACAGCGCGCCGGCCGGGCTGCGCCACAGGGTGAGGTCCTGCTCGTAGCGGGTCTTGAAGATGGCGCGCATGTCCGTCACACCCGCTTGCGGATCGTCTGGCCGAACAAGCCCTGCGGCCGCAGGATCAGCACCGCCAGCAGCACGATGTTGGAGGTGACCTCCTGGAACCCGGCCGGCAGGAAATAGCCGGAAAGCTGCTCCACGATGCCCACCACCACGCCGCCGACCAGCGCGCCGGGAATGCTGCCGAAGCCGCCGAGCACCGCCGCCGCGAAGGCTTTGAAGCCGAGCATCCCCATGTTCACGTCGATCATCGACACCGGCGACAGCAGCACGGCGGCCACCGCCGCCACTCCCGCGCTGATCGCCCAGATCAGCGAGAATACCCGGCGCACCGGAATGCCCATGTAGTAGGCCGCCAACTGGTTCTGCGAGGCGGCCTGCATGGCGATGCCCAGGCGGGTGCGGCTGAAGAACACGTACAGCACGCCGCACAGCAGCACCGTACCGACGATGATGGACAGATTGTCCATCCCCAGCACCATCCGGCCCGAGCCGACCACCTTGTTGGTGAACGGGGTGGCGAACCCCACCGCGTCATAACCCCAGGTATAGCCGGCCACCGCGCGGAATATGAACGCCAGCCCCAGGGTCAGCATCACCACCGCGAATTGCGGCTGGCCGATCACCCGGCGCAGGATCAGCGCATCCAGCAGGAAGCCAAACGCCGCGGTGATGGCGACGGTCAGCACGAAGCCGACCCAGTAATTCATGCCGAGCTTGACGATCATCGTATAGGCGATGAAGCCGCCGATCATCATGATTTCGCCCTGGGCGAAGTTCACCATCTCGGTGGCCTTGTAGATCAGCACGAAACCGAGCGCGATCAACCCGTAGATACAGCCGGCGGCCGTACCGTTGATGACGAGTTGCAGCAGCCGAACGGCATCGTCCATCCGCAGCCGGCCTCCCCCGCACCTGGCCTTTCGGCGGCCGGGCGTTATGCTTATTTATTTCCAAACTGTGGCGGTCGATACGCGCTCCGTCAATCAGGGATTTCAACCATGGCGTTCAACGCACCGTGGCGGCAATTCGTTGCAGATGATGGGCGCTGTCACCGAAGCTGTGCTCGAACACCATGGCGCGGCGGAAGTAATGGCCGACGGCGTATTCCTCGGTCATGCCGATGCCGCCGTGCAGTTGCACCGCGTTCTGGCTGACGAAGCGCGCCGCCTGCCCGACCGCGAGCTTCACCATCGAGATCGCGCGCGCCCGCTCGGCATCGTCCGGCTCGTCCAGCGTCATCGCCGCCAGCATCGCCATGCTGCGCGCCTGCTCCAGTTCCACCAGCATCTCGGCCAGGCGGTGCTGCACCACCTGGTTGCTGCCGATCGGCTTGCCGAATTGCTGGCGCGTCTTGGCGTAGTCCAGCGTCATGGCGTGCATCGCCTCCATGGCGCCCACCATCTCGGCCGCCATCGCGGCGATGCCCGCCTCGGTGATCCGCTCCACCAGCGCCAGCCCGCCATCCACCGGCCCAAGCACCGCATCGGCGCCCACCCGCACGCCGGACAGGGAAATCTCGGCCGCCCTCATGCCATCATGCAGCGCATAGCCGCGCCGCGCCACGCCCGCCGCCGCCGCGTCGACCAGGAACAGGGTGATGCCCCCGGCGTCGCAGCGATCCCCGGCGGTGCGCGCGCTGACCACCAGCCGGTCGGCGCAATCGCCATGGAACACCACGCTCTTGGCGCCTTCCAGCACCCAGCCGGCGCCGTCGCGCGCCGCCGTGGTCAGCACGTCGGACAGGTCGTAGCGCGCCTGCCGCTCGCCATGCGCGAACGCCAGCTTCAGGCTGCCGTCGATCACCCGCGGCAACAGCTCCGCCTGCTGCGCGGCCGTGCCGCCGTGGCGCAGCGCGGCACCCCCCAGCACCACGCTGGCCAGGAACGGCTCCAGCACCAGCGACCGGCCGAACGCCTCCATCACCATCATCACGTCCACCGCGCCGCCGCCGAAGCCGCCATGCGCCTCGGCGAACGGCACCCCGAGCAGACCAAGCTCGGCGTACTGCTCCCACAGCGCGGCACTCCAGCCGGAGCCCTCCTTCAAATAGAGGCGGCGCGCGTCGAAGGTGTAGCGGTCGGACAGCAGCCGCGCCACGCTGTCGGCCAGCATGCGCTGGTCGTCGGAATATTCGAAATCCATCAGAGCCCCAGCACCGCTTTGGTGAGAATATTCTTCTGGATCTCGTTCGATCCGCCATAGATCGAGGCCGCCCGCAGGAACAGGTATGGCACTGCCGCCCGCGCCGCCCAGTCCGGCCCCGGCACCGGCTCGTTGGGCGGCGGCTCGCCCCCCAGCGCTGCCAGTTCGCGCGCCCAGGCCGGCATGGCCAGCGGCCCCGCCGCGTCCATAACCAGTTCGGTCGCCGCCTGCTGTAATTCGGTGCCCTTGATCTTCAGGATCGAGGAGAACGGGTCCGGCTTGCCATCGGCGCGCTTGCCGCCGGCCGAGACCACGCGAAGCTGCGTCAGTTCCAGCGCCTTGATCTCGGTTTCCAGCCGCGCCACGCGCTGGCGGAACCCCTCGTCCTCGATCAGCGCCCGCCCGCCGGCGCGCGTCTCGCGGGCGATCTGCTTGGCGAAATCCACCCGCTCGCGCGACTTGCCCAGCCGCGCGATGCCGGTGCGCTCGTTGCCGAGCAGGAACTTGGCCACGTCCCAGCCGCGGTTCTCCTCGCCTACCCGCTGCTCCACCGGCACGCGCACGTCGTCGAAGAACACCTCGTTCAGATGGTGGCTGCCGTCGATCGAGATGATCGGCCGCACCGTGATGCCGGGCGTTTTCATGTCGATCAGCAGGAACGATATCCCCTCCTGCCGCTTGGCCGCCTGCGGGTTGGTGCGCACCAGGGCGAAGATCCAGTCGGCGTTATGCGCCGTCGAGGTCCAGATCTTCTGCCCGTTCACCACATATTCGTCGCCCTCGCGCTTCGCCGAGGTCTTCAGCGAGGCCAAGTCCGAGCCCGCCCCCGGCTCCGAGAAGCCCTGGCACCACCAGTCGTCCAGGTTGGCGGCGCGCGCCAGGAACCGCGCCTTCTGCGCCGGCGTGCCGAACTGGATCAGCACCGGCCCGATCATGGTGATGTTGAAGCTGAGCAGTTCCGGCGCCGGCGCCAGCAGGTTCTCCTCCAGGAAGATCATCCGCTGCACCGCGCTCCAGCCCGGCCCGCCGTGCTCCTTCGGCCAGGAATACGCGGCCCAGCCCTTCGCGTTCAGGATGCGCTGCCAGGCGACGGTGTCCTCCTTGCGCGGCGCATGGCCCAGACGCAGCCGCTCGCGCGTGTCGGCCGGCAGCCTGTCGCGGATGAAGGCGCGCACCTCCTCGCGGAACGCGGCTTCCGCATCGGTGAAGCGCAGGTCCATGGCGGTCCTCCTGGCTGGGCGCGCTGATGGCCGCGCCTCATGGTTGGTTGCAGTATGTTGCGCCCGCACCCGCCCGACAAGGCGAAACGACCGGCTGGCGGCAGGGCGCGCGCCTGGCTAGGCTGGTGAGATGTCGCAGACCCACCTTGCCATCGCGGCCGAGCGCTTCCTCCTGAACGGCGTGCCGACCCACGCCGGGCGCCGCTTTCGGGCCCGCGCCCTGGACGGGATGCTGTTCGTCTCGCGCATGGCCAACGCCATCGCCGACGACCACAATCCGGCCACCGCCGGCGCCTGGGCCTATGCCGACGGGCCGTGGAGCGCGGCCCGCAACACCCGCGAATTCATCGCCGCCCTGCCCTCCTATCGGCGCTGCGGGCTGGACGCGGTGGCGATCAACCTGCAAGGCGGCAGCCCGCAGGGCTATAGCTGGCACCAGCCATGGCAACTCTCCGGCTTCATGGCTGACGGCACTCCCCGGCCCGACACACTCGGCCGGCTCGCCGATGTGCTGGCCGCCGCCGACACGCTCGGCATGGTGGTCAACCTGGGCCTGTTCTACGGCCGCGCCACGCAGGACCTGGCTGGCGAGGCGGCCGTGCTGCGGGCCGCCGCGGAAACCGCCGATTGGCTCGCCGCCCGCAACGTCGACAACGTCATCCTCGAGATCGGCAACGAGATCGACAACGCCGCCTTCACCCACGCCGTCCTCCAGCCGCCGCGCGTGCGCACGCTGATCGACCTGATCCGCACCCGCACCGCCGGGCACATCCCCATCAGCACCAGCTTCAACGGCGGCGTGGTGCCGCCCGACCACCTGCTCGCCGCCTGCGACTATGTGCTGCTGCACGGCAACAACGTCGACCACCCGGACGGCATTCGCGCCCAGGTCGCCGCCGTGCGCGCCAGCGCCGCCTGGCGCGGCACGCCGATCCTGTACAACGAGGACGATCATTACGATTTCGACGCCGCCGACAACAACATGTTCGCGGCCATCGAAAGCGGCGCCGGCTGGGGCTTCTTCGACTATCGCCGCATCCGCGAACGCTTTACCGACGGCTTCCAGAGCCTGCCGGTCGACTGGACCATCGCCTCGCCCCGCAAGCGTGGCTTCTTTACCCGCCTGGCCGAGGTCACCGGCGCCACTCCGCCCCCCTGATCGGGATGGCCCGCGCCTTGCCCGCCGGCGGCGCTTGGCTATGCTACCGATGACCCACAAGGAGAGCGGCGATGGGCCTGCGCCTGCGCAAAAGCATCAGATTGCTGCCCGGCCTGCGGGTGAACCTCAGCAAGTCCGGGGCCTCGGTCAGCGTCGGCGGGCGCGGCTTCACCACCAATTTCGGCCGGAACGGCGCGCGCACCACGATCGGCCTGCCCGGCAGCGGCGTCAGCTACACCACCCCCACCTCACCCTGGGGAGCGCCCGCGCCACGCCGCGGCGGCGTCACCCTCGGCATCGTGGTCTCGGTGGCCGCCGCCGTGCTGGCCCTGCTGCTGTTCGCGCGATGATCGACCAGGCGATCCTGGATCGCGCCGAGTCCCTGCTCGCCGCCTGCCGCACCGCCGGCCTGACGCTCGCCACCGCCGAAAGCTGCACCGGCGGCCTGATCGCCGCGACGCTGACCGCCATCGCCGGCAGTTCGGACGTGGTCGATCGCGGTTTCGTCACCTATTCCAACGCCGCCAAGACCGACCTGCTCGGCGTCCCTCCCGCCCTCATCACCGCGAACGGCGCGGTCAGCGAGCCGGTCGCCCGCGCCATGGCCGAGGGCGCGCTGGCCCGCTCGCCGGCCGACATCACCGTCGCGGTCACCGGCGTCGCCGGCCCGGGCGGCGGCAGCGTGGAAAAGCCGGTGGGGCTGGTATGGTTCGGCTGCGCCCGCAAAGGCAGGCCAACTGTCACGGAAAGTCATATCTTCCCCGGCAACCGAACGGACATTCGCCGCGCCACCGTGGCGCGGGCATTACAACTGGTTGCCGCCGCGATTTGAGTCGAGACCCAGCGTTGACCCGCCGGCCACCGATCGATTAGAGAAGAATGCGCAAGGAGTTTTGATCCAAAATTAACGGCACCTTCACCTACGCGCCCACACTTCGGAGCCTGGAATTCTGATAACCTCCTATTGAGCCGACGTCGTCCGCTATCCCATCCCCTCGCCTCCTGGCGGCGGTTTCAGCGGCACCGGCGCGAGCGTCGTTACGTCGCTAGCGTAATTGCTCGACATACCCAGCCAAGCCAGCTTCACCACGCTCGACCATGGCAGCCTCCGCGGGCCGGTGAATGCCGGCGACAACACCACGATCTTCGTGATCGGCACCCTCACCGGCACCATCCCGGCCGCCGCGCTGAGCGCCAGCGGCACCGGGCTGCTGAGCTTCCAGGGCGACGTGCTGGTGAGCGCGGTGCAGGTGAGCGGCGGCAACATCGTCACCACCGGCACGCTCACGCTGGATGCGGCGAGCGGGCTTGGCGCCAGCGCCTCGGCGCTGGCGTTCACTGGCTCAGGGTTGACCGATCCGGGAGTCACCGATCCGACGGCCGCGCACGTGTCGTCGCGAGCGGGTTAGTGAACGACGGGCTGCTCACGGTCGGCGTGGGCGATGCCGTGTATCTCTCGGGCAATTACAGCGGCGCCGGCACCATCGCCATGGCCGGCAATGCGACGCTGGACATGGTTTCCGTCAGCGGCGGCACCATCGCGCTTGCCGGCGGCGGCAACATGATCTCGCTCACCCCGCCCGCCACCGGCCTCACGCTCGACGGCCTGGCCACGGGCGACATGCTGATGCTGTACAACACCACCCCGCTCACCTCGGCCCGCTACGCCGCCGGCCATCTCTATCTCTACAGCAACGGCCAGCAGGCCAGCGACATCGCCACCAGCAGCGACCTGACCGCCGACACGCTGCTGATCGTCCCGACTGTCACCGGCGGCGCCCTCACCGTTGCCGCTGCCGGGCCGCTCGACACCGCCGCCCTGCCCGCCCTGCAACCCGCCGAGCGCCTCATCATCGGCACCAGCGATGTCACCAACGCCGGCACCCTGCACATCGCCGATGTCGGCGCCGTCGAGTTCCAGGGCACGGTCGCCCAGGCCGGCACCATCGCCTTCGACGGCACTCATGGCAGCCTCATCCTCGACCACCCCCCCGGCTTCCACGCCACGCTCGCCAACATGCAACCCGGCGACACCATCACCCTGGCGCCCGGCACCGGCTATGCCCTCGGCTACGCCGGCTCCGCCCTGGAGGTGCTGCAGAACGGCATCCTGGCCGCCAGCTTCACGCTGGACAGCGGCTACGATCTGACCAATTTCAGCCTCGACCCCAGCGGCCTCGCCCCCTCGATCGGCCTCACCGCCGCCCCGACCCAGACCTTCAGCTACGCCGACAACACCAGCCAGGTCACCGCGGCCAGCCACGGCGAAGCCTATACCGGCCCAGCCGCCGGCCTTGCCGGCCAGTTCATCCACATCACGCCCGACAACGTGAATGTCGCGACCGCCGCCCCCAGCGTCTTCATCCGCACCGGCGCCGGCGACGACGCAGTGCAGGTCACCAGCGGCGACAACGTGATCGACGCCTCCACCGGCTCCAACTTCCTGGTTGGCGGCACCGGGCACGACACCTTCTTCGTCGACACCACCGGCGGGCAGACGCTGTGGGACAGCATCGTGAACTTCCACGCCGGCGACGCGCTGACCATCTGGGGCTATTCGCCGGGCGTCTCCAGCCATGGCTGGGCCGACGGCCTGGGCGCGGCCGGCTATACCGGCCTCACCCTGCAGATCAAGCCGACCGGCGCCCTCGTCGCCGCCCAGGCCACCCTGGTCGGCCTGACCAGCGCCGACCTGTCGAGCCTGATGGTGCAGACCGGCGAGGTCGGCGGCAACAGCTACCTCAGCATCATCCACACCTCAGCGGCCTCAGAACCGCTCCTCGCCCCGCTTGCGCGCCGCATCGGGAAAGTCCCGCGTCAGCGCGAACACCGGGTTGGCCACCAGCGAATTGACGCCGTGGTGGAACCCCTCCACCGGCTCGTCCCGCCCGGCCACGTGCTGGAACGCCGCCTCAAGCTGGGCCAGGTCGCGCACCTCGATCATGATGTGCCAGTCGCCCATGCCGCGCAGCCCGAAGCCCAGCTTGGCCCGCGTGATCCGCCAGCCATGCACCAGCCCGCGCTCGCGCAGATGCCCCATATAGGCATCCAGCTTCTCGCAGAACACTAGGTCCCGGACCCCGGGCCTGAGGTCGCAATAGACGTGGTAGATATCCATCTCAGGCCTCCGCCCGCCCTTCCTGCACAGCGTGGCAGGCCACCTCGACCTCGCCCACCCGCACATGCGCCGGCTTTTCCACCCGGCAGCGGTCGTTGGCCAACTTGCAGCGCGGGTGGAACGGGCAGCCCGGTGGCGGGTTGATCGGGCTCGGCACCTCGCCGCCCACCGGCGTGCGCGCCACGCCGACCATGTCCAGGTCCGGGATCGCCTCCAGCAGCATCCGCGTATAGGGGTGGCGCGGATTGCGGAACACCTCCTCGCCCGGCCCCATCTCCACGATCCGGCCCAGGTACATCACCCCCAGCCGGTCCGCCATGTGCCGCACCACCGCCAGGTTGTGGCTGATGAACAGGTAGGTCAGCCCCAGCCGCTGCTGCAGCTCCTTCATCAAATTGAGGATCTGCGCCTGCACCGACACATCCAGCGCCGAGGTCGGCTCGTCGCACACCAGGAAATCCGGCTCGCTGGACAGCGCCCGTGCGATCGAGATGCGCTGCCGCTGGCCGCCCGAGAATTCATGCGGATATTTCTCCCCGTCGGCCGCCGCCAGCCCCACCTGGGTCAGCAGCTCACCCACCCGCGCATCGATCTCCGCCGCCGAGGACAGCAGCCGGAAGGCGCGGATCGGCTCGGCCACGATGTCGCGCACCCGCCAGCGCGGGTTCAGCGAGGCATACGGGTCCTGGAAGATCATGTTCATCCGCCGCCGCAGCGCCGCCTGCGACCGCGCCGCCGAGAGCGCCTGCCCCTCGAAGCGGATATCGCCCGAACTCGGCCCGTACAGCCCCACCGCCAGCCGCGCCACCGTGGACTTGCCGCAGCCGCTCTCGCCCACCAGCGCCAGCGTGGTGCCGCGCGGGATGGCGAAGCTCACATCGTCCACCGCGCGCAGATGCCGCCGCTTCTCGCCCACCAGCACCCGCTGCAGCCACGGGCGGGACACGTCGAACAGCCTGGTGACGCCGGTCGCCTCCAGCACAACCGCCGAGGTCTCAGACATGCGCATTCTCCGCGGCATACAGCCAGCAGGCGGCGCGCGACCGCCCCGCCTCCATCAGGTCCGGCCGCTCCACCCGGCAGCGGTCGAACACCTTCTCGCAGCGCGGATTGAACGCGCAGCCCTGCGGGATCGCGGTCAGCCGCGGCATCGCCCCGTCGATCTGCCGCAGCCGCTCCACCCGGTGCGTCAGGCTCGGGATGCTGCCCATCAGCCCCTCGGAATACGGATGCGCCGGGTGCTTCACCACCTCGCGCACCGGCCCGATCTCGGCGATCCGCCCGGCATACATCACCGCCACCCGGTCGGCGGTCTCGGCGATCACCCCCATGTCGTGCGTCACCAGCATCACCGAGGTGCCGTGCTCGCGCGCCAGGTTCTTCAGCAGCGCGATGATCTGCGCCTGGATCGACACGTCCAGCGCCGTGGTCGGCTCATCGGCGATCACCAGCCGCGGCTCGGCGCACAGGGCGAGCGCGATCACCACGCGCTGACGCATGCCGCCGGAGAACTCGTGCGGATAGGCGTCGATCCGCTCGCGCGCCGCCGGAATCCCCACATCCTCCAGCCACTTCACCGCCCGCGCCCGCGCGTCGCGGTCCGACAGGCGCAGATGCGTCTGGATCGTCTCCACCAGTTGCCGGCCGATCGAATACAGCGGGTTGAGCGTGGTCAGCGGGTCCTGGAAGATCGCGCCGATCTGCTTGCCGCGGATCGCCCGCATGCGGTCGGCCGGCAGGTCGTCGATGCGCGCGCCGTCCAGCAGGATGCGCCCGCCGGCCACCCGCCCGGGCGGTTCCAGCAGCCCGATGATGGCCGCCCCGGTCAGCGACTTGCCCGCCCCGCTCTCGCCCACCACGCCCAGCACCTCGCCGGCCTCGATGGAAAACGACACCCCGTCCAGCGCCCGCAGCACGCCGCGCCGGGTGGGAAACTCGACCGTCAGGTCCTGCACATCCAGCAAACTCATCGGTGCAGCCCTCTCATCGCAATCTCGGATTCAGCGCATCGCGCAGCCAGTCGCCCAGCAGGTTGATGGACAGCACCATCACCGCCAGCATCACCCCGGGGAAGATCGTCACCCACCACTCGCCCGAGAACAGGAAGTCGTTCCCGATACGGATCAGCGTCCCCAGCGAGGGCTGGGTCGGCGGCAGGCCGACGCCCAGGAACGACAGCGTCGCCTCGTCCAGGATCGCCAGCCCCAGGTTCAGTGTGGCGATCACCAGCACCGGCCCCAGCACGTTGGGCAGGATGTGGCTGGCCATGATGCGTGGCGAGGACAGCCCGATCACCTTCGCCGCCATCACGTATTCCCGCCCGCGCTCCACCAGCGTGGAGCCGCGCACCGTGCGGGCGAATTGCGGCCAGCGGGCGATGCCGATGGCGAACACCAGCACATAGATCTGCATCCGGTCATGGAAGTCGCGCGGCAGCACCGCGCGCGCCACCCCGTCCACCAGCAGCGCGATCAGGATCGACGGGAAGGTGAGCTGCACGTCGGTCACCCGCATCAGCAGCGCGTCCACCGCGCCGCCCATGTAGCCGGCCACCAGCCCCACGGTGATGCCCACCACCAGCGCGAAGATGATCGCCAGGAAGCCGATCATCAGGCTGATCTGGGTGCCGTACATGATGGCCGAGAGCACGTCGCGCCCCTGGTCGTCGGTGCCCAGCAGGTGGGCCGCCGTGCCGTCGGCCATGAACACCGGCGGCTGCAGGCTGTCCATCAGGCTCAGGCTGGCCAGGTCGAACGGGTTATGCGGCGCCAGCCACGGCGCCCCCACCGCGCCGACCACGCAGGCCAGCACCACCAGGGTCGACACCACCGCCACCGGCGAGCGCCGGAAGCTGTAGACGAAATCGCTGTCGAGGAAGCGCGCGAGCATGTCAGTGCCCCCCCGTCGCACGGCCGCGATCCATGCGCAGCCTCGGGTCCACGGCGTAGTACAACAGGTCCACGATCAGGTTGATGCACACGAACACCACCGCGATCAACTGCAGGTAGGCCGCCATCACCGGAATATCCGCCACGCCGATCGACTGCACCAGCAGCAGCCCCATGCCGGGCCACTGGAACACCGTCTCGGTCACGATCGAGAACGCCACCAGCCCGCCGATCTGCAACCCGATGATGGTGATCACCGGCACCAGCGTGTTCTTCAGCGCATGCCCGAAATTGATCGCCCGCTGCGACAGGCCGCGGGCGCGGGCAAACTTGATGTAGTCGCTGCGCAGCACCTCCAGCATCTCGGCGCGCACCAGGCGCATGATCAGCGTCATCTGGAACAGCCCCAGCGTGATCGCCGGTAGGATCAGCGATTTCAGCCCCAGCGGCGTCAGGAACCCGGTGCTCCAATGCGCGAAATGCACCACGTCGCCCCGCCCGAAGCTCGGCAGCCAGCCCAGCACCACCGAGAACAGCAGGATCAGCAGGATGCCGATCAGGAAGGTCGGCAGCGACACCCCCAGCAACGAGAATATCATGAAGATGCGCGACACCACGGCGTTGCGCCGGATGCCGGTGTAGACGCCCATCGGCACCCCCACCAGCACCGCCAGCACCGCCGAGGTCAGCGACAGTTCCAGCGTCGCCGGCAGCCGCTCGGCGATCAGGTCGCCCACCGGGCGCGCCATGCGGTAGCTGATGCCGAAATTGCCGTGCAGCGCCGCCCACATGTACTTGGCGTACTGCACGAAAAACGGCTGGTCCAGCCCCAGCTGGTGCACCAGCGCCACGCGCTGCGCCTCGGTATAGTCCTGGCCCAGCATGATGGTCACCGGGTCACCGACGAAGGCGAACATGGCATAGGAGATGAAGCCGACCACCAGCAGCACGGGAACCGCCTGCAGGATACGCGATAGTATGAACGCGAACATTGACGATCAGAATCCTTGGCCGCTGGCGTCACGGGGTGAATGGGTGGTGTGGATCGGCGTGCCGGTTCCCTGCCGCGCCGCGCGAAACGCCCCGGCCGTCCAGGGCGGCGCATTCTTATGGCAGGCGTCGCCCCCTTGCAAAGCCCGCCCCCGGCCCGCCGACCCGCTCAATCGGCAACGGTGCCCGCCTCTGGCTGCGTCAGCGGGCCGCGCCCGCCGCCGGTCCACTCGCTGACCAGCGTGAACCCCACCCCCAGCAGCACCGGCCCCACGAACACGCCCAGCAGCCCGAACGCCAGCGCGCCGCCCAGCACCCCCAGCATGGTCAGCAGGAACGGCAGCTGCGCCCCGCGCGCGATGAAATACGGCCGGATCACCGAATCCGCCCCGCTCACCGCGATGATCCCGTACAGGAACAGCACGATGCCCCAGGCGCTGTGCCCGCTGGCCAGCAGCCACAGCGAGGCCGGAATCCACACCGCCGGCGCGCCGATCGGCAGCACCGACATACCGCCCGCCAGCACCCCCAGCAGGAACGGCCGCGGCACCCCGGACAGCCACAGGCCGAACGTGGTCAGGATGCCCTGCACCACCGCGGTGCCCAATATGCCGTAGACCACGCCGCGCACCGTCGCCCCGGTCACCGCGATCAGCCGGTCCGCCCGCGCCCCGGCGATGCGCCGCGTCAGCACGGTCAGCCGGCTGGCCAGCACCTCCCCCGAGGCATACAGGAAAAACGCCACCACCAGCGCCAGCACGAACTCCAGCACGCCGTTGGCCAGCCCCAGCAGCAGCCGCAGCCCGAACTCGGCCGCGATGCCGAAATACGGCCGGAAGAACGCCACCATCACCGTCAGGTCGGCGGCCCAGCTGTTCCAGAACAGCGACACCGTCGGCCCCACCACCGGCACCTGCTCCACCCAGGGCGGCGCCCCCGGCAGGCCCGCGGCCATCGCCTCCTGGATCGTCTTCTGCAACTGCGCCACGTCCCCGGCGCCGCCCGGGGCCGCCAGCGCCAGCGGCAACACCACCACCACGGCGGTGATCACCACCATCACCACGGCCGCCACCGTCCGCCCCAGTCGCAGCCGCAGGCGCAGCCACTCGAACACCGGCCAGGTGGTGAAGGTCAGGATCGCCGCCCACAGGATCGCCGAGAAAAACGGGTACAGCACCACCGTGCAGCCCACCGCGATGCCGCCCAGCAGCAGCCCCATCAGCACGCGTTCCGCCACCATGACCGTCTGCGCCCCTCGACTTCGCGCGCAGATATCCGCCATGCCGCCGCGAACTTCAATGCATCCCGCGCGGCGGCGCATGATAGCGATATCCAAACCCGATCTGGTCAAGCGTTCCCCCTGCCGCTAGCTTCGCGCCAACGCCGAGGAGGAACCGCAATGCCGCGTCTGGCCGCCAACCTGTCGATGATGTTCAACGAAGTGCCGTTCCTCGACCGCTTCGACGCCGCGGCCAAGGCCGGCTTCACCGCCGTCGAGTTCCTGTTCCCCTATGAGTGGCCGGCCGCCGAGCTGAAGCGCCGGCTGGACGCCAACGGCCTGCGCCAGGTGCTGTTCAACATGCCCCCGGGCGACTGGGCCGCCGGCGAGCGCGGCCTTGCCAGCCTGCCCGGCCGGCAGGCCGAATTCCGCGCCAATGTCGGCCGCGCGCTGGACTATGCGGCGGCGCTGGACTGCGAGCTGGTGCACTGCATGGCCGGCATCCCGCCCGCCGGCACGCCCCCGGTCACCGCCGCCGCGCTGTTCGCCGCCAACGTCGCCTGGGCCGCCGAGCAGGCCCTCGCCGCCGGCGTGAAGCTGGCGCTGGAGCCGATCAACCACCGCGACATGCCCGGCTACCACCTCAACACCATGCAGCAGGGCGCCGACGTCATCGCCGCCATCGGCGCCGACCGCGTCGGCCTGCAATTCGACCTTTACCACTGCCAGACCACCGAGGGCGACATCACCAAGCGCATGGAAAAGCTCATGCCGGTGATCGCGCACATGCAGCTCGCCGACGTGCCCGACCGGCACGAGCCCGGCACCGGCGAGATCGGCTGGGACTACGTGCTGCGCCGGATCGACGCGCTGGGCTACCAGGGCTGGATCGGTTGCGAATACCGCCCCGCCGGCGACACCGTGGCCGGGCTGGCATGGCGCACCCGCTTCGGCGTCTGACGCATTCAGTTTAAAGGAGACTCACCATGAAAATCGGATTCATCGGCCTCGGCATCATGGGCACCCCCATGGCCATGAACCTGCGCGCCGCCGGCCACGAGATCATCGTCCCCGACCGCCGCAGCCTGACCCAGGAGATGCGCGCCGCCGCCCAGGTGGTGGCCGACCCCGCCGCGGTGGCCGAGGCCGCCGAGACCATCATCCTGATGGTGCCCGACACCCCCGACGTGGAGGCCGTGCTGTTCGGCGCCCACGGCGTCGCCGAGGGCCTGTCCGCCGGCAAGCTTGTCATCGACATGTCCTCGATCAGCCCGATCGCCACCAAGGACTACGCCGCCCGCGTCAACGCCATGGGCTGCGACTATCTCGACGCCCCGGTCTCCGGCGGCGAGGTCGGCGCCAGGCAGGCCACGCTCACCATCATGGTCGGCGGGCCGGACGCCGCCTTCGCCCGCGCCCAGCCGCTGTTCCAGCTCCTGGGCAAGAACATCACCCATGTCGGCGCGGAAAACGGCGCCGGCCAGACCTGCAAGGTCTGCAACCAGATCATCGTGGCGCTGAACATCCAGGCGGTGGCCGAGGCGCTCACCTTCGCCCGCAAGGCCGGCGCCGACCCGGCGAAGGTCCGCCAGGCCCTGATGGGCGGCTTCGCCTCCTCGCGCATCCTGGAGGTGCATGCCGAGCGCATGATCAACCGCACCTTCGCCCCCGGCTTCCGCATCCGCCTGCACCAGAAAGACCTCAACCTCGCCCTCACCGCGGCGCGCGCGATGGACATGGCGCTGCCCAACACCGCCATCGCCCAGCAGATGTTCTCGGTGGTGGCGGCGCGCGAAGGCGGCGCGGAACAGGATCATTCCGCCCTCGTCCAGGCGATCGAGACGATGGCGGCGGTGAATCCCTAACACGCGACAATTCCCGCCCATGTGACGTCGCTTCCTTATTGAATTCACGGCTTCGTGAGGATATGCCTGTCCGGCGCCTCGATTCTGAGACACCGGACGGCAAACCGTCCCGTGTCTCACTTCTGCCGAGGCCACGGGGGTAGGACAGGCATGCGCTTCACCGAAATCGGCCAGCAATTGCGGGCCTACCGCCTCGAATCCGGCCTGCGTGCCGAGGAGATCGCCGCCCGCCTCGGCGTCTCCCGCGCGGCGCTCTACCGCTACGAAAAAGGCGAGGTAATCAAGCTCGACACCATCAACCGCCTCGCCGAACTGCTGAAAATCTCCCCGCTTTCGCTGCTCGGCATCGGCGTGGAATATTACAGCCGCCCGGTCGGCTACCAGGAACGCATCCGCCAGATCGAGGAAACCGCCGACCAGATCCTCCAGGTGGACGGCCCGCTCTGCTACCTCACCACCTCGGACGCCTACGACCGCGCCCTCGCCACGGCCTTCGAGGAGGCCGCCAGCCAGGCCGCCGAACCCACCGTCGCCCGCGCCACCGCCGAGCAGGTGCTGGGCATCCTGGCCGCCCGCAAGCGCATGTTCGGCATCCGCAAGCCCGGCATCATCGCCATCGTCTCGCTGCACCGCCTGCACGCCTTCCTCGCTGGCGGCATCGCCGCCGGCATGGCCCTGTCCGAGCGCACCATCCGCCTGTGCCGCGAGGTCGCCGCCGCCGAGGTGGCGCATATCGCCGCCCTGATGGAGGCCGAGCCGATGGGCCTGCAATTCGGCCTGCTTCTGGCCACCGAGCCGACCGCCCGCTTCAAGATCCTGCGCGCCCGCGACCGCGCCAGCCTGGCCGCCAATCCCTTCCCCACCGACACCCCGCCCGGCGCCGCCCCCGGCGTCGCCATGATCACCGCCGCCGACGAGGCCATCGCCGTTCACCAGCGCGCCGCCGAAACCTTGTGGCGCGAGGCCATCAAGGGCCCCGCCGCCGCCGCCCGCGTCCGCCAGGCCCTCGCCGCCGCCCAACCCGCCTGACCGCGTTCGTCCCCCGGGGTGGGCATCCGCCCGCCGCTGCCCTAGGCTGCCCGCACGCAGCAGAGGACCGCGCATGACCGAACGCCTGTTTCTCGACGCCCCCCGGCAGGACCGCGCCACCGCCACCGTGCAGAGCGCCGACCCGACCGGCATCGTGCTCGACCGCACCGTCTTCTACGCCCGCTCCGGCGGCCAGCCTGGCGATGTCGGCGCCCTGCGCTGGCAAGGCGGCGAATGCGCCATCGCCGACACGCTGAAGGGCGAGGGCGAGGCCATCCTCCACGTCCCCGCCGAGGGCGCCGCCCTCCCCCCCGTCGGCGCCACCGTCGAGGCGGTGCTGGACTGGCCCGCCCGCCAGCGCCTCATGCGCATGCACTCCGCCCTGCACCTGCTCTGCGCCGTCCTCCCGGGTGCCGCCGTCACCGGCGGCCAGATCGGCGCCGACCGCTCGCGGCTGGACTTCAACCTCTCCGAATCGCCCGACAAGCAGGCGATCGAGGACAGCCTCAACGCCCTCATCGCGGCCGACCACCCCATCACCACCGAATGGGTGGACGAATCGGTGCTCGACACCAACCCCGACCTGGTCCGCACCCTCTCGGTCAAGCCCCCGCGCGGCACCGGCCGCCTGCGCCTGGTGCGCATCGGCGCCGGCCCCACCCCGGTGGACCTGCAGCCCTGCGGTGGCACCCACGTCGCCCGCACTGGCGAGATCGGCCGCATGGCCGTCGCCAAGATCGAGAACAAGGGCAAGATGAACCGCCGCATCGTCCTCGTCCCCGCCTGAAGGAGCGCGCCATGCCCCCCTCCCCGCTCGTCTCCACCGCCTGGCTCGCCGACCACCTGGGCGACCCCGGCATCGTCGTGTTCGACACCACCAAATACCTGCCCAACGAACCGAAGGACGGCCTCGGCGAATTCCGCGCCGCCCACATCCCCGGCGCCCGCTTCTTCGACATCGACGACGTCGCCGACCCCGAGACCGACCTGCCGCATATGGTCCCCACCCCCGGCCGCTTCGCCGCGAAAATGGCCGCCCTCGGCGTCTCCAACGCCAGTTTCTGCGTGTTCTACGACCAGAAGGGCCTGTCCTCGGCCGCCCGCGGCTGGTGGATGATGGGCCTGTTCGGCCACGACGCCGCCGCCATCCTGGACGGCGGCCTGCCGAAATGGCGCGCCGAGGGCCGCCCCACCGCCGAAGGCGACCCCGCCCCCGCCACGCCCGCCACCTTCCGCCCGGACTGGCGCCCCACCCGCGTGCGCGGCGTCGGCGACATCCTCGCCAACCTCGCCACCGGCGCCGAACTGGTGCTGGACGCCCGCGCCGCCGCCCGCTTCCGCGCCCAGGCCCCCGAGCCGCGCGCCGGCATGCGCGCCGGCCATATCCCCGGCAGCGCCAACCTGCCCTATACCGAACTGCTCGCCCCCGACCAGACCCTGCTGCCGCCCGACCAGCTCCGCGCCCGCCTCGCCGCCGCCGGCGTGGACGGCAGCCGCCCGGTCGTCACCTCCTGCGGCACCGGCGTCACCGCCACCATCCTCACCCTCGCCATGACCCTCGCCGGCCTGCCCGCCGGCGCGGTCTACGACGGCTCGTGGACCGAATGGGGCGGCCGCCCCGACACCCCTGTGGAGACCTGATTCCAATGGCCGACGACACTTCGCAACCCCACGCCAAGATGGGCTTCTACACCCGCCTGTCCCACGCCGGACGCGCCGGCACCAACGTGCGCGGCTTCGTCAACCCTGCGGTCCACCGCGGCTCCACCATGCTCTATGCCAAAATGGCCGACCGCGTCGCCGCGGCCAGCGAGCGCCTGGAACAGAAGCCCCATTACGGCACCGGCGGCGGCCCCACCCACTGGCCGCTGGAAAACGTCATCGCCGAGATCGAGGGCGGCACGCGCTGCCAGATCGTCTCCACCGGGCTGGCCGCCGTCACCGTCCCCCTCCAGGCCTACCTGAAGGCCGGCGACCACGTGCTGATGCCCGACAGCGTCTACGGCCCCGCCCGCAATTTCTGCGACAACTTCCTCTCCCGCTTCGGCGTGCAGACCACCTACTACAACCCCTGCATCACCGCCGCCGAGATCGAGCCGCTGTTCCAGCCCAACACCACCGTGCTCTACACCGAGAGCCCCGGCAGCCACACCTTCGAGGTCCAGGACATCCCCGCCCTCGCCGCCGTCGCCCACGCCAAGGGGGCGAAGGTGCTGATGGACAACACCTGGGGCATCCATTTCTTCCAGCCCTTCCGGCACGGCGTCGATGTCTCCATCCAGGCGCTGACCAAATACGTGGTCGGCCACTCGGATGTCCTGCTCGGCAGCATCACCGTGAACTCGAATGAGGACTGGGCGCGCGTGCGCGGCACCGCCAGCGTGCTCGGCCAATACGCCAGCCCCGACGATTGCTGGCTGGCGCTGCGCGGCGTCCGCACCATGGCCGTCCGCCTCGACCGCCAGATGGCCTCCGCCCTGGAAGTCGCCCGCTGGCTCGCCGCCCGGCACGAAATCGCCCAGGTGCTCCACCCGGCCCTACCCGGCGCCCCCGGCCACGCCATCTGGAAACGCGACTTCACCGGCGCCTGCTCGCTGTTCGGCATCGTCTTCAAACCCGGCATCACCCAGCCGCAGGTCCACGCCATGGCCGACGCCCTGCAACTCTTCGGCAAGGGCGCCTCCTGGGGCGGCTACGAAAGCCTGGCTTTGCCCACCAGCGGCTTCATCACCCGAACCGCCAACAGCGGCGACTTCGGCGGCCAGATGATGCGCCTGCATATCGGCCTGGAAGACCCGACCGACCTGATCGCCGACCTCGCGCAGGGGTTGGACGTTCTGCGGGCCACGAAGCCGTAAGAAAGAAAGGCGAGTGCGGGGCGCTGCCCCGCCTCGCCGCCCACCCTCGCGCGCCCGCCGCCCTACCCCACCCCATGCGTGCGCGAATACCCGCTCGCCGGCGCCGGCCGCCACCCCGGCAGGCTGCCGGCGGCCGGCTGGAACACCTCCACCTTCAATGGGAAGCACGCCGCCGCGTCGCTTGAATGCGTCGTCCCGCAATCCCCGCCCGGGCAGGCCGACAGCGCCCCCAGCAGGTCGATTTCCGCGAAGAACTCGATGAAGTCGCCAGGCCGCACCGGGCTGGCCTTCATGAAATACTGGTGGGTGTCGCGGGTGAAGCCGGTGCACATGAACACGTTCAGCACGTCGTGCACCAGCAGTTCGGCCTCGCGCACCGGCATCCCCCGCGCCGCCGCCAGCGCGCGCGAAAGGTTGGAGTGGCAGCAATGATGGTATTCGCCGCCGGACAGCAGCCGGTGCGTATAGGGGTCGCAGCGGGTGCCGATCACGTCGTGCACCCCCGCGCCGTCGGCGTCCCAGCCGTACCACCCCAGCGTGTCCCAGGTGATCGTGGCCATCGGCCGCAACTGCGGCAGCGTGCTCCACAGCCGGTCGCCCTTGCCCAGATGGGTCGCGTGCAGCGCACGGGTCTTGCCGCTGAAGAACCGCTCCGTCAGGTCGGCGGCGTTCCATAGATTGAGGTCGCCCACCTGCGCCCCCTCGATGCTGGTGATGCGGAAAAAGCACCCCGCCGGCACCGAAAACGCCCGCGCATCGCGCGGCGGCACGATCACCTCGGAAACCTTGGCGAGCGCGTCCCGCGCCGCCTCCAGCATCGCCATGTCGGCCCCCGGCAGGCTCCCCACTGGATAGACCACCACCGGCGGCCGGCCACGCCGCCCGGCGGCGTCAGGCGGCTCTGGCATCATCGATGCGGCCCGGCGACCCGGCCCCCGCTGTTCGGGATTTGGGCGGGCTCCGGGGCCGCGCCCCGCCTGCCCTCCTTCTGGCAGGCCCGGCAGACCCCCACCGCCTCGATCGTCGCCTCCGCCACCGCGAACCCCACCCGCGCCGCCGCCGCCGCCAGGGCATGGGCCAGTTCGTGGTCCTCGATTTCCGTCACCTGGCCGCAGCCGCGGCAGATCAGGAACTGCGCGGCATGCCGGTGCCCATGCTCCTCCACGCAGCCCACGAACGCCGCAAGGCTTTGAATACGGTGCACAAGTCCTTGTTCCTGCAAGAAATCGAGCGCCCGGTAGACGGTCGGCGGCGCCGCCGTGCCGCGGCGGGCGCGCAGCCGGTCCAGCAGGTCGTAGGCCCCGGTGGGGCCGGGCGCATCGAGGATCAGCCCCAGCACCTCGCGCCGCAACTCGGTCAGCTTGGCGCCGCGCGCGTCGCAGGTGGCCTCGGCCTGCGCCAGCAGGGTTGCGGTGTGTGCGGAGAACGCTTCGCTCATCGCCATGCTATTCTGTGCCCGGTCATCTTCTCAGGATAGCATCATGGACGCCCGGCACATACTCGCCGCCATCGCCTTCGACGAGCGCGGCCTCGTCCCCGCCATCGCCCAGCAGCACGACACCGGCGAGGTGCTGATGATGGCCTGGATGAACCGCGAGGCGGTGGAGGAAACGCTGGCCACCGGCCGCGTCTGCTATTTCTCCCGCAGCCGCAACAAGTTGTGGCGCAAGGGTGAGACATCGGGTCAGCAACAGACCCTGCACGAACTGCGCGTGGACTGCGACGGCGACACCTTGCTGCTGCTGGTGGACCAACAGGGCGTGGCCTGCCACACCGGCCGGCGAGACTGCTTCTTCCGTGCCGCCCGCGACGGCCAACTGGTTGAAATCGCGGCCCCCCTCATCGACCCCGAGAAACTCTACGGCCACACGCATGGCTGATCCCGTCGCCGTCACGCTGCTCACCGGTTTCCTCGGCGCCGGCAAGACCACGCTGCTGAATGCCCTGCTGAAGCGCACGGAGATGGCCGGCACGGCGGTGCTGGTCAACGAATTCGGCGAGATCGGGCTGGACCACCTGCTGGTGGACGCCATCCGCGACGAATCGCCCGACACCGTGCTCCTCCCCTCCGGCTGCCTGTGCTGCGCCGTGCGCGGCGATCTGGTGCGGGCGCTGCGCGATCTGGTGCCGCGCGTGCTGGCCGGCGAGGTCCGCCGCGTGGTGGTGGAGACCACCGGCCTGGCCGACCCCGCCCCGGTGATCCAGTCGCTGATGGGCGACCTGTCGATCGTCCGCCATTTCCGCCTGGACGGCCTGGTGACCGTGGTCGACGCCGTCCACGCGGCCGCCACGCTGGACGCGCACGAGGCAGCGCGCCGGCAGGTGGCGATGGCCGACCGGATAGTTATGACCAAGACAGATCTCGCACCCGGAACATTGCCGCTTATCGCGAAAATCCGCCTGCTGAACCCCGCCGCCCCCATCCTGGAAGCCGTGCGCGGGGCGCTCGATCCCGAAAAAATCCTCGATTGCGGCCTTTTTGACCCCTCAGGGAAGCTTTCCGACGTGCAAAACTGGCTCGATTCGGCGGCTTTCGGGGGCGATTCCACCCGCCACCAGGGCATCGAATCCTTCTGCCTCACCTACGACCAGCCCCTCCACTGGCAGGGCGTCGGCACCTGCCTGGAAATGCTGATCGGCACCCGCGGCGAAAGCCTGTTGCGGGTGAAGGGCATCCTGAACCTGGTCGGCCAGGACCGTCCGGTGGCCATCCACGGCGTGCAGCACATGTTCCACGAGCCCGTCCTGCTCCCCGCCTGGCCCGCGGGCGACCCGCGCACCAGCCGCATCGTGTTCATCACCATCGGCCTGGACCGCGCCACAATCGAACAGGGCCTGGCCGCTTTCGAGGCCGCGGCGGCGAACATATGACCCTCAGTTAATTCATATTTTCGCCACGGGAGGGACGGCACGCTAGGCGCGAAGTGAAGCGATGAGACAGCCGAGGGGGCTCCACCATGTGCGCCGACACCAACGACCTGACCTACGAGGCCATGCTGACCGACCCTCTCATCCGCCTGATGATGGCAAGCGACGGCGTGACCGAGGAACAACTGGTCGCCGTGCTGCGCGAAGCCGCCGCCGCCGTGGAGGCCCGTGCCGAGTTGCTGCCGATGAAGCCGCCGCCGCCCCGCCTCACCCTGGTCCATTCCGCCCCGGCCCAACCCATCGCCTGCACGCCGGCGCCGGCCTCGGTGGTGCGGAGCCTGCGCTGCACCGGCACCTGATTGCGCCAGCGGCAGGCGCCGCCTATCAGGGGGGATGGTCGCGCCCCTCATCTATGTCGTCGCCGGCGAGCAGAGTGGCGACGTGCTAGGCGCCCGGCTGATCGCCGCCCTGCGCGCCGCCCGGCCGGAGCTGGACTTCGCCGGCATCGGCGGCCCGCGCATGGCCGAGCAGGGCGTGGAAAGCCTGTTCCCTATCAATGAATTGGCGGTGATGGGGTTGCTGGAGGTGCTGCCGCGCCTCTGGTGGCTGCGCCGCCTGCTGCACGCCGCCGCGGCCGATATCCGCGCTCGCCGCCCGGCCGTGCTGGTCACCATCGACAGCCCCGGCTTCACGCTGCGCCTGCTGCGCCTGGCCGGCGGCGGGGTGAAGCGGGTGCAGTACGTGGCGCCGCAGGTCTGGGCCTGGCGGGAGCGGCGGGTGCGCCACTTTCCCGGCCTGTGGGACCGGCTGCTGTGCCTGCTGCCGTTCGAGCCGGCGTTTTTCGCCCGGCACGGGCTGGCGGCCAGCTTCGTCGGCCATCCGGTGCTGGAATCCGGCGCCGATACCGGCGATGCCGCCCGCTTCCGCGCCGCCCATGGCATCGCGCCCGGGGCGCCGGTGCTGGTCCTGATGCCTGGCAGCCGGCGCAGCGAGGTGGGGCGGCTGCTGCCGGTGCTCGGCCGCACGCTGGCGCTGCTGGCCGCGCGGGTGCCGGGGCTGGTGGCGGTGGTGCCGGTGGCCTCGGCGGTGGCGGCCACGGTGCGCGCGCAGACCGCCGCTTGGCCGGTCCGCCCGGTGGTGGTGACCGAGCTGGCCGACAAGCACGACGCCTTCGCCGCCGCCGGGGCGGCGCTGACCAAATCGGGCACCTCCACGCTGGAACTGGCGCTGGCCGGGGTGCCGATGGTGGTGACCTACCGGGTGAACCCGCTGACGGCGGCGATCGCGCGGCGGCTGATCAAGGTGCCCTATGCCGCCATGGTCAACCTGCTGGCCGGGCGGGAGGTGGTGCCGGAGCTCCTGCAGCAGGACAGCACGCCCGAAAAGCTCGCCGAGGCAATGCTGCGCCTGCTGGCCGACCCGCAGGCGGCGGCCCGCCAGCGCGCCGCCCTACGCGAGGTGATCGCCAGCCTCGCCCCGCCGCGCGGCCTGCCCTCCGAGGCGGCGGCGGCCGAGGTGCTGGCGCTGCTGGGCACGCCATAGAGCTGGATGCCGGGAGCGGGGAACCGGCCCCGTCTTCAAGCCTGGATCAGGCCGGACGCCTTGGCCTTGGCGCGCGAATCGGCCAGCGCCGCCATCACCGCCAGAGCGGCCGCCAGCGCCCGCCGGCCGGCGGCGGCGTCCACCGCTACCGGCGCGCCATCCAGCACGGCGGCGACGAAGGCGGCATGCTCGGCGGCCAGGGCATCGTGGTCGGTCCACGACACCTCCTCCATCACCGCGCCCGGCATGCCCGGCACCGGCATGCCGGCGCCCGGCTCGCGGCCGATCATGGTCAGGCGGCGGGTGGTGAAATCCACCGTCATGTAGCCCTCCTGGCTGAACAGCCGCATCTTGCGCTCGGTGCGCAGCGAGATCCGGCTGGCGGTGATGCTGACCACGCAGCCGTTGCGAAAGCGCAGGCGGGCATTGGCGATGTCGTCCAGCGGGCTGGCCACCGCCATGCCCATGGCGTCCACCCCGTCCAGCTCGCTGTCGACCAGCAGCAGCGCCAGGTCGAGGTCGTGGATCATCAGGTCCAGGATCACCGAGACATCGGTGCCGCGCGGCTTGAACGGGGCGATGCGCACGCATTCGATATAGACGGGCCGGCGCATGCGCGCGGTGATCGCCTGGTACTCGGCGGTGTAGCGCAGCAGGTGGCCCACCTGCAGCACCCGCCCGGCGGCGGCGGCGCGGGCGGCCAGGCGGTCGGCTTGGTCGAGCGTGGCGGCGATCGGCTTTTCCACCAGCACGTGGCGGCCGGCGGCCAGGGCGGCGTCGGCAAGCTCGAAATGCGCTTCCGCCGGGGCGGCCACCACGATGGCGTCGCTGGCGGCCAGCAGCGCCTGCCACCCCAGCGCCGGGGCGCCGGCCTCCTGCGCCAGCGCGGCGGCGCGGGCCGGATCGGGGTCGGTGATGCCGGACAGCACGGCGCGCGGCGAGGCCGCCACCTTCAGGGCGTGGAAGCGGCCGAAATACCCGGCGCCGGCGACGCCGATGCGCAAGCGCGCTGCTGTCATGGACGATGGTCCTCCTGGCCCGCAGATAGCAGCCGCGCACCGTTTCGGCCACAGGCACGCGCGGCACGGGCATGGACGGATGCGACATGAACGCGAGAGTCTGTTGCGTCGCGTGGGGGGCTGTGGTCAATCTCCGCGCCGTTCGCAACCCCGGCCACGCCCCTGTGGCCGGCGCGCGCGGCCTCGCCGCCGTGCAGGATGGAGCCGCGCCTTTTTCATGATGTGCCCGACATGATGTATTTCAGCCGCCTCAAGACCTGGTTGGTGCTGGGCGCCTGCGCGCTGGGCGTGCTGTTCAGCCTGCCCAACCTGATGCCCGCGCCGGCGCCGTGGATGCCGTGGCGCACCATCCATCTGGGCCTGGACCTGAAGGGCGGCAGCTACCTGCTGATGGAGGTCGATATGGCCGCCGTCATCAAGGAGCGGCTGGGCAGCCTGGCCGACTCGGCGCGCCAGGCGCTGCGCCGCGGGGGCGTGGAGCGCTTCGTGGTGACCGCCCAGCCGGCCGACAACCGGCTGCTGGTGCGCCTGGGCGACGCCACCCAGCAGGACAAGGCCGATGCCGCGCTGAACGGGCTGATCACCAGCGAGGCCGGCACCGCAGGCAAGCCGGACCTGGAGCTGGGGCGTAGCGCCGACGGGCAGACCAGCGTCACGCTGTCGCCGGTGGCGCTGAAGGAGCGCGCGTCGCTGGCGGTGCAGCAATCCATCGAGATCGTCCGCCGCCGCATCGACGAGACCGGCGTGGTGGACCCGCTGATCACCCGCCAGGGCGACAACCGCATCGTGGTTCAGCTGCCGGGCGTGGAAGACCCCAACCGGATCAAGCAGTTGCTGGGCAAGACCGCCCGCATGACCTTCCGGCTGACCGATGAGAACGCCAACCTGGGCGCCACCGTGCCGCCGCCGGGCGTGGATTTCCTGCCGCTGGAGGGCCACCCCGGCCAGAAGGTGGCGGTGCGCCGGCGCATCGAGGTGGACGGCGCCAACCTGACCGACGCGCGCGCCGGGCAGAACCCGCAGACCGGGGAATGGGTGGTGAACTTCACCTTCGATTCCATCGGCACCCGCCGCTTCGCCGAGATCAGCCGCGCCAATGTGGGCCACCCCTTCGCCATCGTGCTGGACGACAAGGTGATCAGCGCGCCGGTGATCCGCGAGGCGATCACCGCCGGGCGTGGCCAGATCAGCGGCAATTTCACCGCCCAGAGCGCGCAGGACCTGGCGGTGCTGCTGCGCGCCGGCGCGCTGCCGGCGCCGCTGACGGTGGTGGAGGAGCGCAGCGTGGGACCCGAGCTGGGGGCGGACGCGATCCGCGCCGGGGCGATCGCGCTGGCCGCCGGCTTCGTGCTGGTGATCGCCTTCATGGGCACGTTCTACGGACTGTTCGGCTGGTTCGCGAACATCGCGCTGGTGTTCAACCTGATATTGATGATGGCCATCCTGTCGCTGCTGGAGGCGACGCTGACGCTGCCGGGCATGGCCGGCATCCTGCTGACGCTCGGTATGGCGGTGGACTACAACATCCTGATCAACGAGCGCATCCGCGAGGAGGTGCAGAACGGCCGCACGCCGCTGAACGCCATGGAGACGGGGGTGAAGCGCGCCTACGCCACCATCATCGACAGCAGCGCCACCGGCTTCCTGGCGCATGTGATGCTGTTCGCCTTCGGCGCCGGGCCTGTGCGGGGCTTCGCGGTGACCATCACCGTGGGCATCGTCACCTCGCTGTTCACCGCCACCATGCTGGCGCGGCTGTTCATGGTGCGCTGGTATGCGCGCACCCGGCCCGCGGCACTCCCGGTTTAGGATTCGGCCGATGTTCTACCGCCCGCTGTTCCGCCTGGTGCCCGACGGCACGCGCATCAACTTCATGCGCGGCCGCTTCATGGGGCTGATCGTCTCGGCCGTGCTGTCCACCGCCTCGATAGCGCTGTTCTTCCACCCCGGCCTGACCCTCGGGATCGACTTCAAGGGCGGGCTGGTGATGGAGGCGCGCACGCCGCAGCCGGCCGACTTCGCCAAGATCCGCGCCGCCATGGCCAGCCAGGGGGTGCGCGAGGCGGGCGTGCAGCGCTTCGGCGCCGATGACAGCGTGCTGATCAAGCTGGACGCCCAGCCGAACCAGGACGCCACCCAGCAGATGGTGGGCCATGTGCGCGCCGCGCTGGAGGCGGCGCAGCCGGGGACGAAGATATTGCGCACCGACGCGGTGGGCGCCTCGGTCTCCGCCGAACTGTTCCGCAACGGCATGTTGGCGCTGGGCATCAGCCTGCTGATGATCCTGGTGTATATCTGGTTCCGCTTCGAGTGGCAGTTCGCGGTGGGCGCGGTGGCGACCCTGGTGCTGGACCTGACCAAGGCGATCGGCTTCCTGGTGCTGACGCATCTGGAGTTCGACCTGGTGATGGTCGGCGCGATCCTGACCATCCTGGGCTACTCCACCAACGACAAGGTGGTGGTGTACGACCGGATGCGTGAGAATTTGCGCAAATACAAGACGATGCCGCTGCGCCAGCTGATCGACCTGTCGATCAACGAGACACTGAACCGCACGCTCGGCACCTCGGTGACGCTGTTCCTGGCGGCGCTGCCGCTGGCGCTGTGGGGTGGGGCGACCCTGTCGGCGTTCGCCTGGGTGATGCTGTTCGGCATCGTGGTCGGCACCTCGTCCTCGATCTTCATCGCGGCGCCGATCCTGCTGTTCCTGGGCGAGAACCGGCTGCGGCGGGACAGCCAGGCGCCGGCCGCCGCGAAGCCGGCCGTGGCCCAGCCGGGTGCAGGCAAGCCGGGTACGGGCAAGCCGGCCGCCGGCGCCCAATGAGCGCCGCGTGACCGCGTCGTGAGCACGGGCGGCTCGCGGCGGCGTCTGTTGGCCGCCGGGTTGGCGGGTTGCGGGCTGGCGCTGGCCGGCGGGCGGCGCGCCCAGGCCAGGCAGACCCAGGCCAGGCAGCCCCAGGCCAGGCAGACAGTAACGCTGGTGGTGGGGGCGGCGGCCGGCAGCGGCGCCGACCAGCATGCCCGGGCCTTCGTGCCGTTCCTCGAACGGCATCTGCCGCATGCCAACCTGACGGTGGAGAACCTGCCGGGCGAGGCCGGGCTGGCGGCGCTGCGCCGGCTGGCCGATGCGCAGGGCGATGGCAGCGTGCTGGGCTGGGTGGCGACGCCCGCCCTGCCCGCCCGCGCGGTGGACACCGTGGGCGCCGGCGCGTTGCTGAAGCGGCTGGTGCTGGTCGGCGCGATGCAGCAGGAGCCGCTGGTGTTCACCGCGGCACCGCCGGATGCCCCCGCTTCGATCGGCGCCGTGCTGCGCCGCACCGTCGCCGACGGCGCCGCGCGGGCGCTCGGCACGCCGCCGGCCGGCAGCCCGGCGCATCTGACGGCGCTGCAATTGCAGGCGCAGGCGGGGATGCGGCTGAACATCGTGGCGTTCCCCTCGGCGGCGGCGGCGCGGCAGGCGGCGCTGGACGGCACGCTGGGCGCGGCGGTACTGGGCCTCGGCGACGTGCTGGCGGCATTGCGGGTGGACGAGTTGGCCGGGTTCGCGCTGGCGGCGCCCGGCCAGGACATGGCAGAGCCAGGCGGGATGCCGCCGGTGGTGCATGCGCCTGGGCTCGCGCTGTCGGCGGCGGTGCATCGCGGGCTGGCGGTGCCGGCCTCCGCCGGGGCGGCGCTGGTGGAACGGTTGCAGGCGGCGCTGCGCGCGGTGGTGGCCGACCCGGAATGCCACGACCAGGCCGCCGCCGACGGCTTCCTGCCGCGCTACCTCGACGGGCCGGACTGGCGCGCGCTGGCGAGCGGGCAGCGCGCGGCGCTGGCGCGCCTGTGGCTCGCCACGCCCTGGCGCGGCACCGGAATCGGCTGAACCGAGGTTGGCGGGTCAGAAGTTGGCGGACCAGGGTTGGCGGGGCGGCAGGATGCGCGTTAATTACCGTTTTATTTGCGGGTGTTCGGCATCCTCGATGATTAGATTACCGCGATCGTAACCTGAGGTCTCGCATGGCCGCGCCTGCCCTCGCTCCACCGAACCTGGAAGCTCACATCATCCTGGTGTGCGCGGACGAGTCGTGGGCCGCGGCAGTGCGGCAGGAAGCGGCACGGGACGACGCCCGGGTGGCCGGCCTGGTGGTGACCACCTCGCCGCAGGAGGCGATGGCCAGGCTCGCGGCCGGCACCCCGGCATTCTCCCATCTCCTGCTCCAGGCCGAGGCGGCCGGTGGCCTGCTCGGCGAGTTGGTCAGTCTGAGCAGCGGCGAGGCCGGGCCGGCCAGCGCGCTGGTGCTGCTGGGCGCTGCCGGGCTGCCACCGGCAATGGCCGCGCGGGTGGCGGTGACGGTGGCCGCCCCTGTGCCAGGCTGGCTGGCCCGCGCGCTGCGGCCCCGCACGGCCGCACGGCCGGGAGCACATTCGCTGACCACCGAGGACGAGTTGCGCCGCGCGCTGGCGGGCGGGGCGGTGCGGGTGCTCTATCAGCCGGTGGTGCGGCTGTCCGACCGCCGGCCGGTCGGCATGGAGGCGCTGGCGCGAATCGAGCATCCGGTGTGGGGCACGCTGCCGCCGGAGGCGTTCCTGCCCGGGATGGAAGCCGCCGGGCTGCTGCGCGAACTGACCATCGCGGTGACCGAGCAGGCCCTGGCCGACTGGAATGGCGACCGGCTGGCAGAGCTGGACTTGCGGCTCGGCCTGAACCTGCCGCTGGACATCCTGTCGCTGAGCTGCCTGCCGGACTGGCTTGACGCGCAATGCGCCGCCGCCGATGTGCCGCCGGCGCGGGTGGTGCTGGAACTGACGGAGACGCAGGAGGTGACCGATCCGGCGGCGCTGGGGCGGGCCGCCGGGGTGCTGCGGGCGCGCGGCTACCGGCTGGCGATCGACGATGCCGGACCGGCGCAGCGGGACCCGACGGAGCTGATCAACCTGCCATTCAGCGTGCTGAAGCTGGACAAGTCGGTGGTGCGCGAGGCCGCCGACAACGCGGGCGCCCGTGCCTTCCTGCGTCGCAGCATCGCCGATGCGCACGCCGCCGGGCTGACTGTGGTGGCCGAGGGCGTGGAGGATGCGGAAATCTGGGCACGCATGCGTTGCCTGGGCGCCGACCACGGTCAGGGCTACTGTATCGCCCGCCCGCTACCGGCCGCCGCGGTGCCGCTGTGGCACCGGGCCTGGTGCGCCGGCATCCCCGACGCGCCGCCCCTGGACGCGCCGCATGGGGCGATGCAGCGCGCCTCCCTCGGGTCAGGAACCTAGGCGGCTGACCTGCACGCGGCGGTTGATCGCCGCGTCGGGTGCGGCGGCATTATACAAATGCGTGCTGCCGAAGCCGACCGCGGTCAGCCGCGACGCCTCGATGCCGGCGTGGCTCACCAGATAGTTCAGCGCCGCCTCGGCCCGCTGCTGGGACAGCACCATGTTGTGCTCGGCCGTGCCGGTCGCATCGGTGTGGCCACCGATCTGGAAGCGCGCGCCGGACAGGGCGGGGTCGTTCAGGGCGCTGGCCAACGCATCCAGCGCGGCGCGGCCGGGGACGGTGAGGGCAGCGGAATCCAGGTCGAACGGCACCAGCAGGTTCACGGTGGGCATCTGCGTCTCGGCGGCGGCGGCCGGCGGCTGGGTGGTGCCGGATTTCGCGGGCGCGCGGATGCCGCGGGTGGCGCCGGCCAGGCCGTCAGGCTTGAGGCAGTCCACGATGCGGGCGGCGGCCAGCCCGCCGGCGCAGGGGTCGGCAGCGCGTGCGGCGGGGGCGGCGGCAAGAACGGTCAGGGCCGACGCGGCGGCCATCAGCATGTGCATGCGGCGCATGGCACTCTCCTGTATATTCAGGAAGGTAGTGGTCCATAACCGACGCTGCCGCGCAAGTACCGACTGCGTGGGCCGGGCCGGGCCAGTGTCACAACTCTGCGACTCCGTGGCCCTGGCGGCGCCGATTCTTCGAGCGTTCGGCGGATGAACTCCGCTAGCATCCCCGCCAAGGCGCCGGGCGCCCCGCGGTCGAGCGCCATCGCAGGGGGGAACGTGATGTCGGCTGTATCTCCGCAAGACCCGCAAAACCGGGCCGGCCACCGCTCCGTGGCGCTGGTCGGGCCATATGGCAGCGGCAAATCCACCTTGTTCGAGGCACTCCTGGCCGCCGCCGGCCAGCCGGTCCGCCGCGCCGCCGACCCCCGTGCGCGCCGCGCCGGCAGCGAATTGCGGCTGGCCCATTGCAGCTACCTGGACGATCCATGGTCGCTGGTGGATTGCCCCGGCTCGGTGGAATTCGCCTACGAGGCGCAGTGCGCGCTGGCGGTGGTGGATGCGGCGGTGGTGGTGTGCGACCCCGATCCGGCGCGGGCGCTGACGGTGGCGCCGATCCTGCGGCTGCTGGAAACAATGCAGGTGCCGCATCTCGTCTTCGTCAACCGCATCGACACGCTGGCCGGGCGGGTGCGCGACACGCTGGCGGCGCTGCAGGCATATTCGCGCGCGCCGCTGGTGCTGCGCCAGGTGCCGATCCGCAGCGGCGAGACCGTGAGCGGCTATGTCGATGTGGTCAGCGAGCGGGCCTATCGCTACCGGCGCGGCCAGGAATCCGAGATGATCCAGCTTCCCGCCGCCATGCGCGACCGCGAGGTGGAGGCGCGCGACGTGCTGCTGGAGGTGCTGGCCGACCACGACGACGCCTTGATGGAAAAGATCCTGGAGGACATCGCCCCCAGCACCGCCGAAATCTACGCCCAGTTGCGCCGCGACCTCGCCGAGGACCGGGTGGTGGAGGTGCTGCTGGGCGCGGCCGAGCACGCGCACGGGGTACGTCGGCTGTGGAAGGCGCTGCGCCACGACGTGCCGGCCGCGGCCGCCACCGCCGCCCGGCACGGCATCGCGCCGGAGGGCGAGGCGCTGGGCCAGGTGTTCAAGTCCAGCCATGTCGGCCATGCCGGCAAGCAGTCGCTGGCGCGGGTCTGGCGCGGCACGCTCACCGACGGCATGACGCTGAACGGCACGCGGCTCGGCGGCATCCTGCGGCTGCCCGGCGGCGAGCCGGCCAAGGCGGCCCAGGCGGAGGCCGGCGAACTGGTGGCGCTGGGCCGGCTGGACGGCGTGCCGACCGGCGCCACGCTCTCGGCCAGCGGGGCCGCCCCTGCCCTGCCCTGGCCGATGCCGCCCGCGCCCGTGCACGCGCTGGCGATCGCCACCGAGCAGCGCAGCGACGACGTGAAGCTGTCCGGCGCGCTGCAGAAGCTGCTGGAGGAAGACCCCGCCCTGGCCCTGACCCACGACGCGCAGACCGGCGAGACGGTGCTGCACGGCCAGGGCGAAATGCACCTCAACGCCGCCGTGGAGCGGCTGACCCGCGGCTACGCCCTCAAGCTGGCCACCGCCCGCCCGGCGGTGCCGTTCAAGGAGACCATCCGCCAGAAGGTGCAGCAGCACGCCCGCCTGAAGCGGCAGACCGGCGGCCACGGCCAGTTCGCCGACGTGACGCTGGACATCGCGCCGCGCGCCCGTGGCGAGGGCTTCCTGTTCACCGACCGCATCACCGGCGGCGTGGTGCCCAAGCAGTATATCCCGGCCGTCGGCGAGGCGGCCGAGGAGGCGGCGCGCAAGGGGCCGCTGGGCAACCCGGTGGTGGATATCGTGGTGACGCTGGTGGACGGCACCTTCCACAGCGTCGACAGTTCCGACATGGCCTTCCGCACCGCCGCCCGCATGGCCATGCAGGAGGGGCTGGCGCGCGCCGAGCCGGTGCTGCTGGAGCCGGTCGACCATGTGACCGTGACGGTGCCGAACGCCTACACCGCCAGCGCCCAACGCCTGCTCTCCGGCCGGCGCGGGCGCATCCTGGGCTATGCCGAGAACCCGGCCGCCCCCGGCTGGGACGACGTGGAGGCGCAGGTGCCGCAGGCCGAGTTGCAGGACCTGATCATCGAGCTGCGATCGCAGACCATGGGGCTGGGCAGCTATCGGCGGCGGTTCGACCATCTGGCGGAGTCGAATGGGCGGGCCAAGGGATAAGGAAGTCTTCTTTTTGTGAACAAAAAGAAGAAAAAAACTTTTATTCGCTGGAGTCCCACCACCGAGACTCCAGCGAATAAAAGTTTTTTGGTTCTTTTTTCAAAAAAGAACCCTTGCTCCCTTACCTCTCCAAATCGCCCAGAAACCGCCGCGCCCAGTCCGCCGCGGTATTGCCCAGCACGGCGGCGTTCATCCGCTGCCACCCGCGGATGCGTTCGGCCGCCCCCATGGTCAGCGCCAGATGCAGCGCCTCGGCGATCTCGTCGGGGTCGTAGGGGTTGATCAGGATCGCGTCGGAAAGCTCCTGCGCCGCGCCGGCGAAGCGGGAGAGCACCAGCGCGCCGGGGTTTTCCGGGTCCTGCGCCGCCACGTATTCCTTGGCCACCAGGTTCATGCCGTCGCGCAGCGGCGTCACCAGCCCGACGCGGGCCAGCCGCAGATAGCCGGCCAGCGTGGCGCGGCTGACCGTGCGGGTGAGGAAGCGCAGCGGCATCCAGTCCACATCGGCGTGCTCGCCGTTGATCCGCCCGGCCATCTCGTACAGCTCGCGCCGCAGCGTGCGGTATTGCGATACGTCGCCGCGCGAGACCGGGGCGATCTGCAGCATGGTCACCCGGGCGTGGTGCTCGGGAAAGCGGCGCAGCAGGCGCTCATAGCCGGCCAGCCGCTCGGGCAGGCCCTTGGAATAGTCCAGCCGGTCCACGCCGAGGATCAGGGCCCGCCCCGCCAGGCTGTCAAGCAGGCGCCGCGCCTCCGGCCCCGCGGCGGCGCGGCGGGCGGCGGCGGCGAATGCGACCGGATCGATGCCGATCGGGTAGGCGCGCGCCCGCACGGCGACGCCCTGGGCCGACAGCATGGCGTTGAGATTGTCCGCGTCGGTCTGCGTCTGCATGCCGATCACGTCGTAGCAGCCGAGATCGGCCAGCAATTCGCCGGCCTGCGGCAGGCAGTCGAACAGTTGCGGCGCCGGGAACGGCACATGCAGGAAAAACCCGATGCGCCGCGTCACCCCCCGGTCGCGCAGCATGCGGCCGAGCGGGATGAGCTGGTAGTCGTGCACCCAGATGGTGTCGTCCGGCCGCAGCAGCCCCACCAGCGCATCGGCGAACTGGGCGTTGACGGCGCGATAGGCGGCCTGGTCCTCGCGGCGGAACAGCGTCAGCCCGACGCGCGAATGCAGCAGCGGCCACAGCGTGCTGTTGGAATAGCCCTCGTAATAGCCCCGGAAGGCGGTGGCCGGGATGTCGATGGTGGCGAAGGTGACGTTGCCCTGGGTGACGACCTGCGGCCCCGGCCCGGCCGCCCCGTCATGCGCGCCGGACCAGCCGAACCACATGGTCTCGCGGGTGCGAATGGCCTCGTTGAGGGCGATGGCCAGGCCGCCGGCCGGCTGGGTGCGTTCGCGCGGCCTGGGAACTCGGTTCGATACGATAATCAATCGCGACATGATACAGGATCGCCCGTGACGAAAGTCTACAGGGGCACTACGCGCCAACGCGGCGCATAATGCGGCGAAGCTTGTATCATATCATGGCGCGGCGTGGTTTGGCCAATACACGCGGTTTGGCGAGGGTTCCGCCGTGGATGTCTAGCCGCCCGCCTGCCAGCCGCCGCCCAATGCCTTGTACAGCGCCACCATGTTGGTGGAGACGGTGGTGGTGCTGTCGGTCAGGTCCTGCTCGGCCGCCAGCAAGGCGCGCTGGGCGGTCAGCACCTGCAGGAAGTCGGTCACCCCCTGCGCGTAGCGGTCGCGCGCCAGGGCCAGCGCGCGGCGGTTCTGCTGCACCGCGATTTCCAGCTGCGCGCGCCGGCGCTGCTCCGCGCCATAGGCGGTCAGCGCGTTGTCCACTTCGTGCAGCGCGCCCAGCACGGTGCGCTGGTACAGGATCGCCGCCTCCTGCTGCTGCGCCTCGCGCAGTTCCAGCGTGCGGGTGCGCCGCCCGCCGTCGAAGATCGGCAGGCTGACGGTGGGCCCGATCGAGTAGGCCAGCGCCGCCCACTGGCCGAGATTCGCCACCTGCAACCCCTGGATCATGCCGTTGCCGCCCAGCGTGATGCGCGGATAGAAATCCGCAGTGGCGACGCCGATGCCGGCGGTGGCGGCATGCAGCACCGCCTCGGCGCGGCGGATGTCGGGGCGGCGGCGGGCCAGTTCGCTGGGCACGCCCACCGGCACGCGCGGCGGCACTGGCGGCACCGCGCGGGGGGCCGCCAGTTCCACCGTCAGCGCCTGCGGCGCCTCGCCCAGCAGCAGCCCCAGCGCGTTGCCGAACTCGCTCTGCTGCTGCTCCAGCCCCGGGATCTCGGCCTGGATGGTGGCCACCTGCGCGGCGGCGTTGGCCACGTCCAGGTCGGTGGTCAGGCCGCCGGCGGCGCGCGCCTGGGTGAGTTGCAGGCTCTGGCGCGAGCTTTCCAGGTTCTGGCGGGTGATCTGCAGCTTGCGCTGCACGCCGCGCAGCCGGACATAGGCGCGCGCTAGCTCGGCCTCGGCGGTGACCATCACATCGCGGCCGGATTCCTCGGTGGCGGTCAGCTGCGCCGCCGACTGCTCCACGCCGCGGCGCACATGGCCCCAGAAATCCAGCTCCCAGGTGGCGTCGAAGCCGTACTGGAACAGGTCGTACGGCTCGCGCAGCCGGGTGGGCGAGGTCAGCGACTGGGTGCCCTTGCGGCTCTGCTGCACGCGCGCGTAGCTGGCGTCGGCATTCACCGCCGGCAGCCCGCCCGCCTGGGTCACGCCGAGTTCGGCCCGCGCCTCGGTCACCCGCAGCGCGGCGACGCGCACATCCAGGTTCGCCTTGGCCAGCCGCTCCTCCATCGCGGTCAGCAGCGGGTCGCCCAGCAGCTTCCACCATTGCGGATCGACCGGCTCGGCCACCGTCACGCTGGGCTGGGCGGGTGCCGCCTCGGTGAAGGATTTCGGCGACCACCAGGCGGTGGGGGAGGTGAAATTCGGTCCCAGCGCGGCGCAGCCGGACAGCAGGATGGCCAGGAGCGGAACGGGCAGCAGCGCGGTGGCGCGACGGACGGGGCGGGGCAAGGTCACGCCTGGAACTCCTCGGATGCGACTCCAGCCTAGCGTAGCCCGCATCGGCGGGGGGTCAACGCGCGGCGGCGCGGCCGGGGGCGGCCATGCAGTCAGCGCAGGGATACAACTGGAGGTTTTGTGCTACGTCCGACGTGTCGTAAATTCGATCCTATGTAGGATAAATTCGAATTTTCGACTCAATGGAGCAAACTTAATACGTTGGTACGTATTTTCCGCTAGCTGGACACCATGAGCACCACGCATCGCCGTCCCACGCCTCCGTCGCGCCGCATCGCGGCCCCTCCCGCCCGCCCGGAGCGGCTGACGTGACCGGCTGCACCCCGATACCGCCGGTCCTGCACGCGGCCGCGCCAGTGGTGCGGCAGGCGGCACGCAGGCACGTGCATTATGCGGTGAGCCACCGGGCCGGCGCGGTGGCCGGGCATCACCCGGTCACCGGCCATGCCGTGCCGCATGTGCCGGTGGCGCGGCGGTTCCACCCCAGGCCGCATGCCCCCGCCCACCCGGCGGTCGATACCGGCGGCTGCCCCGTCAACACGGCGACCAGCCAGTTGCGCGCCGCCCCCGCCGGCCTGCCCGACGCGCCGGGAACCACCTCGCCCCCGCTCGAAACCAGCCAATTGGGGACCAATGCGCTAGGGCCCACCGCGCTGGGGCCGGGCGGCACGCGGCTGGCGGTGCTCGGGTTGGGCGGCGCCGGGGTCGGGGTGGCGTTCGCAACGGCGCTCGGCACGTCCCATCCCGGCCCGTCCCATCCCGGCTCGTCCCATCCCGGCTCGTCCCATCCCGGCTCATCCGTCCCCGGCTCCTTCACGCCCGGCGAGCTCGACCCCGGCGGCCCCTATCCCGGCAGCGGGGGGCCAGGGGGCGGGGGGCCAGGCGGTGGCGCACCAACGCTGGTGGTCAACGACCAGCCTCCCGGCCAGGTCAGGGTGCCGGAACCCTCGGCCATGCTGGTGCTGGCGACCGCCCTGCTCGCCCTGGCGCTGGCCCGCTGGCGCGCCCGCCGGCGGGGCTGACCGCCCCCGCGATTGCGCCGGCGCCCCGGAGCGGCTGAAATAGCCGCCTGGAGGGCCACACATGTCCGACGAGCTGATCCGGCTGACCGCCACCGAGGCGGTGGCCCGCCTGAAACGCGGCGAGATCTCGCCGCTGGAGCTGGTCGAGGCCGCGGCCGCGCGGATCGCCGCCGTCGACGGCGCGGTGAACGCCCTGCCGACCTTGTGCCTGGACCGCGCCCGCGCCCATGCGCGCGAGCTGATGGCCGGGCGGCGGCGGGAGGCCGAGGGCGAGCCCGGCTGGCTCGCCGGCCTGCCGGTAGCGATCAAGGACCTGGCCGACGTGGCCGGCGTGCGCACCACCTACGGCTCGCCGATCTTCCGCGACCATGTGCCGGAGCGCTCGCACCCGCTGGTGGAGCGGATCGAGCGCAAGGGCGGCATCGTCATCGGCAAGTCCAACACGCCGGAATTCGGCGCCGGCGGCAATACCTTCAATGAGGTGTTCGGCCGCACCCTCAACCCCTGGAACACCGCGCTCACCTGCGGCGGCAGCACCGGCGGCGGCGCGGTGGCGCTGGCCACCGGGCAGGTTTGGCTGGCGCATGGCTCGGACCACGGCGGCAGCCTGCGCGGGCCGGCGACGCTCTGCTCGGTGGTGGGCCTGCGCGCCTCGCCGGGGCGGGTGACGCGCGGCACCAGCAACAACCTGTTCTCGCCGCTGTCGGTGCAGGGGCCGATGGCGCGCACCATCCCCGACCTCGCGCTGGCGCTGGACACCATGGCCGGCCACGACCCGCTCGACCCGCTGACCTTCGACGCACCGGCCCAGAGCTTCACCCAGGCGGTGGCGCAGGCGCGCGGCGGGCTGCGGGTGGCGTTCACCGCCAATTATGGCGGCCGCCTGCCGGTGGACCGCGAGACGCGCGAGATCTGCGCCCGCGAGGTGCGCAGGTTCGAGGCCGCCGGCTGCACGGTGACCGAGGATTTCCCCGAGCTGGGGCCGGTGGAGGACGTGTTCCTGGCCCTGCGCAGCCAGCATTTCGTGGTCGATCGCGAATTGCAGATCCAGGCCCATCGCGCGCAGTTCAAGCCGGACATCATCTGGAACACCGAGCAGGGGCTGGCGCAGTCCGCCAGCCGGCTGGCCTGGGCGGAGCGCGAGCGGGCCGCGCTGTACCGGCGCTTCGCGGCCTTCTTCCAGCGCTACGACGTGCTGGTGACGCCCGGCTCCGCCACCCCCGCGTGGGACGTGGCGCTGCGGGCGCGCGACGTGGTGGACGGGGTGAAGCTCACCAACTATATCGCCGGCAGCGCGCTGACCTCGGCGATCACGCTGACATCCTGCCCGGCCGTGGCGGTGCCCTGCGGGTTCGACCGGTTCGGCCGGCCGGTGGGGCTGCAGATCGTCGCCCCGGCGCGCGGCGAGGCGGCGGCGCTGGCGGCGGCGGCGCTGTTCGAACAGGCGATCGGGCTGGACCGGCTGCTGCCGATCGACCCGCGCGCGGGGGAGGTTCCACCCGAATGAGCACGATCCGGCGGCAATTGGCGGCGCTTTACAAGGATGTGGCGGCGCGCGGGCTGAACGAGGGCTCGTCGGGCAATGTCAGCGCCCGCGCCGGGCGCGGCATGCTGATCACCCCCACCGGCTGCACCGCCGCGACGGTCACGCCGAAATCGCTGGTGACGATGGGGCTGGACGGCACGTTCAAGGGACGGACCCGCCCCTCTTCGGAATGGGAGATGCACGCGGCGATCTACCGGGCGGCGCCGGAGGCGATGGTTATAGTGCATACGCATTCCGACCACGCAACAGCCCTGGCCTGCCTGAACCAGCCCCTGCCCGCCTTCCATTACGCCGTGCTGGCATTCGGCGGCGCCGAGGTGCGGGTGGCGCCCTACGTCACCTTCGGCACCGCGGCCCTGGCCGAGGCGGCGACCGAGGCGATCGCCGGGCGCACCGCCTGCCTGCTGGCCAATCACGGCATGATCTGCCATGGACGCAACGTCGCCGGGGCGCTGGCGGCCGCCCTGCTGCTGGAGACGCTGGCGCGGCAATACCTGATCGCGCGCGCCGCCGGCACGCCCCGGCTGTTGAGCGAGGACGAGATGGCGCAGGCTCGCCTGCGCTTTCGCAGCTACGGGCAGCAGCCCGAACGAGACAGGAAGAACGATGAACAAGACTGAGCAGGTGCTGGCCCATCTCGATGCCGGCTTCCCGGCCGCGCAGGCGCGCTGGATGGACTGGCTGCGCATTCCCAGCATCAGCGCCCAGCCGGCGCATGCGCCCGATTGCCGGCGCGCCGCCGAGCATGTGCGCGCCGAGCTGGAATCGCTCGGCTTCACCGCCACGCTGCGCGAGACGGCCGGGCATCCGGCGGTGGTGGCGCATCACCCGGGGCCGGGCGGCAACGCGCCGCACCTGCTGTATTATGGGCACTATGACGTCCAACCGGCTGATCCTGTTGAATTGTGGACGCACCCCCCGTTCGAGCCGACCGAGGTGGACGGCCCGCATGGCAAGCGCGTCTATGCGCGCGGCGCGGTGGACGACAAGGGCCAGGTATCGATGTGGCTGACCGCCTTCCGCGCCTGGGTGGAACAGGCCGGCACCCTGCCCTGCCGCGTGAGCGTGGTGATCGAGGGCGAGGAGGAGACCGGCAGCGTCAACTTCAAGCCCTTCGTGGTGGCCAACCGCGACGAGCTGCGCGCCGATGCCTGCATCATCTCCGACACCGGCATGTGGGACATCGACACCCCGGCGATCAGCGCCAGCCTGCGCGGCATGACCTACATGGAAGTGACGCTGAAGGCCGCCAGCCGGGACCTGCATTCGGGCATGTACGGCGGCTCGGCGCTGAACCCGATCAACGCGCTCACCCGCGCGCTGGGGCAGTTGAAGGACGACCAGGGCCGCATCCAGGTGCCGGGCTTCTACGACGGGGTGCAGGACATCGCCGCCGGCAAGGCCAACCAATGGGCCAGCCTGGGCTTCGACGAAAGCCGCTACCTGGGCGATATCGGCCTCTCGGTGCCCTCCGGCGAGGCCGGGCGCGGCCCGCTGGAGCGGCTATGGGCGCGGCCGACCGCCGATATCTGCGGCATCTGGGGCGGCTATACCGGGCCGGGCACCAAGACGGTGATCGCCGCCGAGGCCTCGGCCAAGGTGTCGTTCCGGCTGGTGCCGGGGCAGGACCCCGATGCCGTGGCCGAGGGGTTCAAGGCCTTCATGGCCGCCCGCGTGCCGGCCGACGCCAAGCTGGAATTCACCCTGTTCGGCGCCAGCCCGGGGCTGGAAATGGCCACCGACAGCCCGTTCATGCGCGCGGCCCAGGCGGCGCTGGCCGAGGAATACGGCAAGCCGGCGGTGCTGATCGGTTGCGGCGGGTCGATCCCGGTGGTGGACACCATCCGCAACGAGCTGGGCATGGACTGCGTGCTGATGGGCTTCGGCCTCGATGACGACCAGGTGCACAGCCCGAACGAGAAGTTCGAGGTGCGCTGCTTCCACCAGGGGGCCCGCAGCCACGCGCGGCTGCTGGGCAAGCTCGGCGGCGGGTGAGCGAACCCCGGCTCCGGCTGGAGGGGCTGCGCAGCCGGCTGGTCGGGCCGTTCAGCCTCGCGGCCGGCGCCGGGGAGTGCATCGCCATCACCGGCGCCTCCGGCTCCGGCAAGAGCCTGTTCCTGCGGCTGGTCGCCGACCTCGACCCCGGCGAGGGCCGGGCCTGGCTGGACGGCCAGCCGCGCGAGGCGATGCCCGCCCCGGCCTGGCGGCGGCAGGTGGCCTATGTGCCCGCCGAGTCCGGCTGGTGGGGCGAGACTGTGGCCGAGCACTTCCCTGACCTGCCGGCCGCGCGCGCCCTGGCGGCGCGGCTGGGCCTGAAGGCGGAGGTGCTGGACGGCGCGGTGCTGCGCCTGTCCACCGGCGAGCGGCAGCGGCTGGCGCTGGCGCGCACGCTGCTGGGGGCGCCGCCGGTGCTGCTGCTGGACGAGCCCACCGGGGCGCTGGACGGCGCCGCCGAGCAGATGGTGGAGGCGGTGCTGCGCGAGCGGCTGGCCGCCGGCACGGCGATGCTGCTGGTCACGCACGACCCGGCGCAGGCGACCCGGCTGGGCGGGCGCCACATGGTGATGGCGGCCGGGCGCCTGGCCCCGGTGGAGGACCCGCCCGGATGACGCCCACCATCGTCCTCGCCCCCGGCGACCTGGCGATCGCCGCCTTCCTGATCGTGCTGGATGCCGTGCTCTCGGTGGTGCTGCGGCTGCGGCTGCACTGGCAGCTGGGCGTGGCGGCCGCGCGCATGGTGGCGCAGCTGCTGCTGATCGGCGTGGTGCTGCGCGCGGTATTCGCGCTGGCCTCGCCCTGGGTGACGCTGCTGCTGGTGCTGCTGATGGTCGGCGTGGCCGGGCGGGAGGTGGGGGCACGGCCGGAGCAGCGACTGATCCGGCTGGGCAATTTCGCCGTGGGCGGCATCGCGGTTGCCTTCGCCACCGGGCTCACCAGCGTGCTGGCGCTGACCACCGCCCTGCGGCCGGACCCGTGGTTCGATGCGCATTACGCCATCCCGCTGGTCGGCATCGTGCTGGGCAACGTGCTGAACGCGGCGAGCCTGTCGCTGGACGCGCTGCTCGGCGGCGTGGTGCGCGAGCGCGCGGCGATCGAGGCGCGGCTGTGCCTGGGCGCGACCAGCCGGCAGGCGATGGCCGGGCTGGTGCGCGCGGCGATCCGGCGCGGCATGCTGCCGGTGATCAACCAGATGTCGGCGGCCGGGCTGGTGACGCTGCCAGGCATCATGACCGGGCAGATTCTGGCCGGAATCGACCCGATGGAGGCGGTAAAATACCAGATTCTGCTGATGTTCCTGCTGTCCGGCGGCGCCGGGCTGGCGGCGGCGGGGGTGGTGTTCCTGGCGGCGCGGCGGCTGACCGATCCGCGCCACCGGCTGCGGCTGGACCGGCTGGCGGCGAAGTAGCCAGCGCAGCGAACGGATGGCGGCGCCGGCCGCCGGCATGGCTGATGGCGGCCTCACACCCGGAGCCGCCGCCATGCCGATATCTCCCCTCCCCCTCGCGATCCGCCGCCTCGCCTGGTCCAACCTCGCCGCCCAGAGCGCCGAGCAGGTGGCGCTGGCCGCCGCCCCCATCCTGGCGGTGACGGCGCTTGGCGCCGGGCCGGGGGAGACCGGGCTGCTGGCGATGGCGCAGACCCTGCCCTTCCTGCTGCTGTCCATGCCGGCGGGGCTGCTGGCCGACCGGGTGGCGCGGCGGCGGCTGATGGTGCTGGCCGAATTGCTGCGCGCCGGCGGGCTGGCGGCGCTGCCGCTGCTGCTGGCGGCGGGGCTGCTGGCGACGCCGGCCACCGGGCTGGCGCTGCTGGGGCTGGTCGGCGCGCTGGCGGCCACCGGCACGGTGGTGTTTAGCGTGGCCGCTCCCGCGCTGGTGCCGGGGCTGGTGGCGCGGGCCGATCTGGCGCGGGCCAACACCCGGCTGGAACTGGTGCGCAGCCTGGCCTTCGCGGCCGGGCCGGCGCTGGCGGGGGCGGTGGTGGCGGTCTCGGGCGGCGGGCCGGCCTTCGCGCTGGCGGCCGGGCTGTCGGTGCTGGCGGCGGCGCTGCTGGGCGGGCTGCCGGAGGCGCCGCGCGCCCCGGTGGCACATCGGCGGGTGCTGGCCGACGTGGCGGCCGGGCTGCGCTTCGTGTCCGACCACGCGCTGCTGCGGCCGATCATGCTGACGGGGATCGGCTGGAGCACCGGCTGGTTCGTGCTGCAGGCGGCCTTCGTGCCCTATGCGGTGCACCATCTGGGCTTGGGCGCCGGGGCGGTGGGGGCGACCCTGGCGTGCTACGGCGCCGGCATGATGACGGGCGCGCTGCTGGCGCCGGCGGTGGGGCGGCGGGTGCGCTTCGGCATGGTGATCGCGCTCGGGCCGCTCTCCTCGGTGCTGGCGGCCGGGTGCATGCTGGCCAGCCTGAGCACCGCCGGGGCGGCGCTGCCGGCATGCGGCTTTTTCCTGTTCGGCGCCGGGCCGATCCTGTGGACGATCGGCCAGACCACGTTGCGCCAGGCGGTGACGCCGGCCGCCATGCTGGGGCGGGTGTCGGCGCTGACCATGATGGCCACCGCCGGGGCGCGGCCGCTGGGGGCGGCGATCGGCGGGCTGGTGGGCACGCTGGCCGGCACGCAGGCGGCGATCGTGGTGGCGGCGCTGCTGTTCGTGGTGCAGGCGGCCGTGATCATGGCCAGCCCGGTGCCGCGGCTGGTCGCGATCCCGGTGGAGGCCTGAACCCGCCGGTGGAAGCCTGAGCGCGCCTGGGGCTGAGCGCGGTTGACGGCCGGGCGGGCGGCGGGCGAGGCTGGCGGCAGGGAGAGCCGCCATGTCGCACACCGCCACGCTTGCCGCCCAACTGACCGACGACGCGCCGGGGATCGACCTGCGCAACCTCGGCTGGGTCGCGCTGTCGTTCGCGGTGCTGGCCGGAGCGGTGTGGGTGGACAACATCTGGCTGCTGAACTTCATCCACGTGATGGCCGGGGTGCTGTGGACCGGCATCGACCTGTTCATGGGCTTCGTGATGGGGCCGATCATGCGCCGGCTGCCCCTGCCCGCCCGCCGCGCGGTGGTGCTGCGGCTGATGCCCAGGACGCTGTTCCTGTTGCCGACGCTCTCGGTGCTGACCGGCGTGGCGGGATGGTACCACGCCCGCCAGCTCGGCTTCCTGGACATGCCCTGGCCGGCCTATGGCTGGGTGCTGGCCGCGCTGGTGATCGTGACCATCCTGACCATCCAGGGCCTGGGCGTGCTGCTGCCGACCAACCTGCTGGTCTATCTGGAAATGCGCAAGGCGCAGCCGGACGGCGCGCGGATCGGCCGGCTGATGCGCCGCTACGTCTACGCCGTGGGCTTCCAGGGCGTGCTGCAGATGGCCATCATCGTGGTGATGGCCCGCTTCGTGACCGGGTTCTAGAGCAACATCCGATCAAACGGAATCGTTTGATCGGATAAAGTTGCTCGCCAAAACAATGAGCTAGAGCATTCTCCGCGCGCCTTTCAGCGCGGAAAATGCTCTAGCGCCGCCTGCCGCCACCACGCTCCGGCTCAGCGCGGCTTTCCGGCCTTCGCCCCCGCGTCCTGCACCCTCGCCCACGTGTCGCGCAGGCCGACGGTGCGGTTGAACACCAACCGGTCGGGGCGCGACTCCGGGTCGGCGCAGAAATAGCCGGTGCGCTCGAACTGCACGGTCTCGCCGGGCTCGGCCAGGGCCAGCGCCGGCTCCACCAGGCAGCCGGTCAGCACCTCCAGCGAGTCCGGGTTGAGGTCGGCCATCACGTCGCCCTCCGCCCCCGGGTCGGGGCGGGTGAACAGCGGGTTGTAGAAGCGGATCTCGGCGGGGCAGGCATCGGCGGCGCTGACCCAGTGCAGCGTGGCCTGCACCCGCCGCCCGTCCGGCGCGTTGCCGCCGCGCGAGGCCGGGTCGTAGGTGCAGCGCAGTTCCACCACCTCGCCGGCCGCGTCCTTCACCACCTGGGTGCAGGTGATGAAATAGCCGTAGCGCAGGCGCACCTCCCGGCCCGGCGACAGGCGGAAGAACTTCTTCGGCGGCTCCTCCATGAAATCCTCGCGCTCCACGTACAGCACGCGCCCGAAGGTGATGGTGCGGGTGCCGGCATCCGGGTCGTCGGGATGGTTGGCGGCGGTGAGGATCTCGGTATCGCCCTCGGGATAGTTCTCGATCACCACGCGCAGCGGGTGCAGCACCGCCAGCCGGCGCGGCGCGACCGGGTTCAGGGTCTCGCGCACGGCATGGTCGAGCATCGCCATGTCCACCACGCTGTAGGCGCGGGCCACGCCGATGCGGCGGACGAACTCGCGCAGCGCGGCGGCCGGCACGCCGCGGCGGCGCATGCCGGCCAGCGTGGGCATGCGCGGGTCGTCCCAGCCCCGCACATGGCCCTGCTGCACCAGCTGCGTCAGCACGCGCTTGGACAGCACGGTATAGGCCAGGTTCAGCCGGGCGAACTCGTACTGGCGCGGTCGGGCGCGCGCCGGGTCCGCCGGCAGGCTGTCCAGCAGCCATTCGTAGAGCGGGCGATGGTCCTCGAACTCCAGCGTGCACAGCGAGTGGGTGACGCCCTCGATGGCGTCGGACTGGCCATGCGCGAAGTCGTAGGTGGGGTAGATGCACCAGGCGTCGCCGGTGCGCGGATGGGTGGCGTGCAGGATGCGGTACAGCACCGGGTCGCGCAGGTTGATGTTGCCGGCCGCCATGTCGATGCGCGCACGCAGCACGCGGGCGCCGTTGGGGAACTCGCCGGCCCGCATGCGGCGGAACAGGTCGAGGTTCTCGGCCACGCCGCGGCCACGGAACGGGCTGTCCTGCCCCGGCTCGGTCAGCGTGCCGCGCATCGCGCGCATCTGCTCGGGGGTCAGGTCGTCCACATAGGCGCGGCCGGTGGCGATGAGGTGCTCGGCCCAGGCGTAGAGCTGCTCGAAATAATCCGAGGCATGGTACAGATGCTCCCCCCAGTCGAAGCCGAGCCAGCGGACATCGCGCTGGATGGCGTCGATGAAGGCCTGCTCCTCCTTGATCGGGTTGGTGTCGTCGAAGCGCAGGTGGCAGCGGCCGGCGAACTCTTGCGCGGCGCCGAAATTGAGGCAGATCGACTTGGCGTGGCCGATATGCAGGAAGCCGTTCGGCTCGGGTGGGAAACGGGTGACGACGCCCTGGCAGCGCCCGGCGGCGATGTCCTCGCGGATGATCTCGCGGATGAAGTCACGCCCCGCCTCTGCCGTCTCGGTATCCGCCATATGCCTCGGTTCCGTGAAAATCGGTGGATGCGGCGGCGCAGCACGCCGCCGCATCAGCGCGTTTAGCGCGCCGGGGGCCGCACCGCAAAGGGCGCGGCCGCATGGCAGGCGTGGGAGGCTCAGGCGAGCAGGCGGCGGGCCTCCTCCCACAACCGGCGCACCGCCTCGCCGGCCGGCTCGGCGCGGCCCAGCGCGGCCGCCTGCCCGGCCCAGGCCTGCATGCGTTGCAGGTCGCCCGCCTGCTGGCCGGCCGCGCGCATGGCGGCGGTCAGGCCCCGCTGCACCGGGTAGGGCGCGGGGGCGGGCCCGGCGGCGGCGGCCTCGGTATAGACCGTGGCGATGCTGCGGCCGGCCCGGCCGCTGAAGGCGCGGGTCACCACCGTGTCCTCCGGCCGCGCGGCAGCGAGGGCATCGGCCCAGGCGGGGTGGGTGCCGGCCTCGGGCGCGCGCAGCAGGCCGCTGCCGATCTGCGCCGCGCTGGCGCCCAGCAGCAATGCCGCGGCCACCCCGCGCCCGTCGGCGATGCCCCCGGTGGCCACCACCGGCACGCGCACCGCGTCGGCCACCGCCGGCAGCAAGGCGAACAGGCCGACCGACCGGCGCTCGGCCGCCGCGGCATCGAAGGCGCCGCGATGGCCGCCGGCCTCGCTGCCCTGGGCGACGATCACATCCGCCCCCGCCGCCTCGGCGGCCAGCGCCTCGGCCACGGTGGAGACGGTGGCGAACCAGGCGATGCCCCGTTCCTTCAGCCGGGCGACGAAGCCGGGCGGGTAGACGCCCATGATGGAGGAGACCACCGCCGGCCCGGCGGCCAGCAGCGCCTCGCACTGGGCGGCGAAATCAGGCGGCGCGGCGTCGGCGGCGTTCTCCGCCACGGCGGGGCCCCACTGGCCGAGGAAGCCGCGCAACTCGGCCTCGTGCGCGGCGTCGCGGGCGGGCGGCGGATCGGGGATCCACAGGTTGAGCTGGAAGGCGCCGTTGCTGTGCGTGCGCACCTGGCTGGCCCAGGCGGCGATGGCGTCCGGCTGCATCAGCAGCGCGCCGCAGGCCCCCATGCCGCCCGCCCCGGCCACCGCGATGGACAGCGCCGGCGGGCAGGCGCCGGCCATGGGCGCCAGCAGGATGGGCAGCCGCAGGCCGAAGCGGCGGCAGAACTGGTCGGCGCGGTCGAGCGGGGTGGTCATGTGCGGGGCCTCCGGCTGGCGCGGTGCCGGTCTACCGCGCCGGGCCGAAGGGCGCCACTCACCCCCCTCAGGCCGCCGCCTCGGCCGGCAGGTCGGCATGGAACAGGCGGCCGGCGGTGGTTTCCTGCACATGCTCGGCGCGGATCACGAAATCGCCGAAACGCTCGCCCGGGGCGCGGCCGGCGGCATAGGCGTCGAACAGCCCGCCGAGCACCGCCACGATGGCGTCGTGCCCCAGGTCGCGGCGGTACAGCTTGTTCAGCCGCGTGCCCTGGAAGGCGCCGCCGAGGTAGAGGTTGTAGGTGCCGGGGGCGCGGCCGACCAACGCGATCTCGGCCAGGTAGGGCCGGGCGCAGCCGTTCGGGCAGCCGGTCATGCGGATGGTGATCTCGTCCTCCGCCAGCCCGGCCCGCACCATACGCGCCTCCAGCGCGGTGACCAGCTCGGGCAGATAGCGCTCGCTCTCGGCCAGCGCCAGGCCGCAGGTCGGCAGCGCGACGCAGGCGATGGCGTTGCGGCGCAGCGGGCCGGCCGGGGTGTCCAGTCCGTGCGCGGCCAGCAGCGCGGCCACCGTCGCCCGGCGCCCGGGCGGGATGTCGGCGATCACCAGGTTCTGGTTGGGGGTGAGCACGAAGCGGCCGATGCCGAGGCCGGCGACCGCCTCCAGCCCGGCCAGCACGGCGCGGCCGGGGCGGTCGACCAGCCGGCCGTTCTCGATGAACAGGGTGACATGGGCGGTGCCGTCCGGCTCCGCCGCCCAGCCCGGCCGGTCGCCGGTGGCGGTGAAAACGTAGGGCCGGGCCGGCGCGAGCGGGGTGGCGAGGCGGGCGTTCAGCAGGGCGCGAACATGATCCAGGCCCAGCCGCTCGACGGTGTATTTCAGCCGCGCATGCTTGCGGCTGGCGCGATCGCCGTGGTCGCGCTGCAGGATCACCACCTGCTCGGCCACCGCTACCGCCTGCCCGGGCGGGCAGAAGCCGATCACGTCGCCGGCGCGCGGGAAGGTGTCGGGCTCGCCATGGGTCATCCCCATGCCGCCGCCGATGACAACGTTGTAGCCGGCGATCCGCCCGTCCTCGACGATGCCGATGAAACCGAGGTCGTGGGCGAACACATCCACGTCGTTGTGCGGCGGCAGGGCGATGGCGATCTTGAACTTGCGCGGCAGGTAGGTGCGGCCATAGATCGGCTCGGGCTCCGGCTCCGCCGCATGCAGGGGCGCGCCGTCGATCCATATCTCGTGCCAGGCGCGGCTGGCCGGCAGCAGGTGGCTGGCGATGGCGTCGGCCAGGGCGGCGGCCTCGGCGTGCAGCGCGCGCCGCCACGGGTCGGCGGTGGCGATGACGTTGCGGTTCACGTCGCCGCAGGCCGCGATGCTGTCCAGCAGCTCGGCATGCAGCGCCTGCAACGCCGGGCGCAGATTGCCCTTCAGGATGCCATGGAACTGGATGGTCTGGCGGGTGGTCAGGCGCAGCGTGCCGTTGGCGCGCTGGCGGCCCACCCGCGCCGCGGCCAGGAACTGCGCTGGCGTCAGCACCCCGCCCGGCACGCGCAGCCGGGCCATGAAGCTGAACGCCTTCTCCATCTTCTGCCGGCCGCGCTCGGCGCGCAGGTCGCGGTCGTCCTGCTGGTAGATGCCGTGGAACTTGGTGAGCTGGGTGTCGTCCTCGGCCAGCGCGCCGGTCTCGGGCCGGCGCAGGCCCTCGGCGATGCCGCCGCGCAGGGCACGGCTGTTGGCCTTGATGGTCTCGTTCGGGTGCGGCTTGGTCATGGCGTCGGGCTCCCAGGGGGGGTGGGCGTGTGGGCGCGGGTGTGGATGCCGCCTTCGGTCTTGCCCGTGCCCGCCCAGCGGCCGGCGCGCGGCGGCGCTCCGGCGGCGATGGCGTGGGTGCGGGGGGCGCAGCCGATCGAGCGGTAGCCGCGCGCCATCAGCGGATGGCGCGCCGCCTCGGCCGGCATCAGTAGACATCCCGCTTGTAGCGGCCGTCGCGGCGCAGGCCGGCCAGCGCGGCGGCGGCGGCGGCCTCGTCCAGCCCGCCCTGGTCGGCCAGGATGCGCAGCAGCGTGGCGTGCACGTCGCGGGCCATCGCGGTGGCGTCGCCGCACACGTACAGCGCCGCGCCGTCCTGCAGCCAGGCGTAGAGGTCGCGCCTTGCGTCCCACAGGCTATGCTGCACGTAGCGCCTGTCCGGCTGGTCGCGCGAGAAGGCGACATCCAGCCGGCTGAGCGTGCCGGCGCGCAGCAGGTCCTGCCATTCCAGTTGGTAGAGGAAGTCGTGGGTGTAGGCGCGATGGCCGAACACCAGCCAGGAGCGGCCGCGCGCGCCGGTGGCCTCGCGCTCCTGCATGAAGGCGCGGAACGGGGCGACGCCGGTGCCGGGGCCGATCATCACCACCGGGCGGTCGGGGTCGGCCGGCAGGCGAAAATGCGGGTTGGGCTTGAGGAACACCCCCACCCGCCCGCCCGCCCGGCGCCGCTGCGTGAGGTCCACCGAGGCGACGCCCTGGCGGTCGCGGCCATGCGCGGTGTAGCGCAGGGCGGCCACCAGCAGATGCGCCGCCTCGCCCACCGCCTTGCGGCTGGAGGCGATGGAGTAGCTGCGCGGCGGCAGCGGGCGGAGCAGGGCGGTGAGCTGCCCGGCGTCCAGCCGGGCGGGGGCGGCTTCCAGCAGGTCGAGCAGGTGGCGGCCGGGGGCGGCCTCCAGCACCGGGGCGTCGCGGCCCAGCAGGGCGGCGTGGCGGGCGGCCTGCGGCGGCGTGAGGGTGGTGATGTCGTAGCGGCCGATCAGCGCCTCCCGCAGGGCAGCGTCGCCGGACAGGCCGGCGGCGGCCAGCACGGCGTCGGCCAGCGCCGGGTCGTTCTCCGGCAGCACCGACAGCGCGTCGCCCGGCTCGTAGGCGATGGCCGCGCCCTCCAGGTCCAGCTCCAGATGCCAGGTGTCGGCGGTGGAGCGGCTGCCGCTGAGGCGCTGGCGGGTGGCGATGGCGGCGGCGAAGGGCTGCTCGCGGCTCCAGGCGGCCGGCGCGTCGGCGGCCGGGTCCGGCTGGGCGAAGGCGAGATGCACCGCCGGGGCGGCCTCCTCGGCGGCGCGGGCAGCCAGGGTGGCCAGGGCGGCCTCGGTCCAGGCGGCGGCGGGGGCGGCGTAGTCCAGGTCGCACTCGGCGCGCTCGGCCACCTGCGTCGCGCCCAGTTCGGCCAGCCGCGCGTCGATGCGCCGCCCGGTCTCGCAGAACCTCGCGTAGGCGCGGTCCCCGAGGGCCAGCACGCTGTAGCGCAGCTCCGGCAGGCGGGGGGCGTCGGCAGCGAACAGCGCGGCGTAGAAATCCGCCGCCCGCTGCGGCGGGTCGCCCTCGCCCCAGGTGCTGGCGATCACCAGCAGGTTGCGCAGGCCGGCAAGCTGGGCCGGGGTGGTGTCGGCCATGTCGCGCAGCTCCGGTGCGAAGCCGAGGCGGGCGGCGGCCTTGCGGGTCTGCATCGCCAGCGCCTCGGCATTGCCGGATTCGGTGGCGAACAGGATCGTCAACGGCACCCGCCGGCCCGGCGGGGCGGCCGGCGCCGCGGCGGGGGCGTTGGCGACCTGGTAGCCGGCGAGGAAGCCGGACAGCCATGCGCGCTGTTCGGCGCTGCTGGCGGCGATCACGCTGTTCAGGGCGGCGATCTCCCCGGCGGCGAAGGGGGCGGTGCTGGGCAGCACGGACAGGCTTGGCATGGCGGATTCCTTCAGGCCGTGGCGAGGCTGGGGACGGCGGCGGCGTGCGCGGGGGGGGCCTGCTGCCAGGCGGCGATGCAGGGGCGCAGCGCCACCACCTCGCCGATCACGATCAGCGTCGGGCTGGCGGCCGGGATGGCGGCGGCGATGCGCTCGGCCTCCTCCAGCGTGCCGGTGCGCACGCGCTGGCGCGGCGTGGTGGCGTCGCTGATGAAGGCGAGCCTGGTGCCGGCCGGGCGGCCGGCGGCGCGCAGCCGGGCGGCGATGGCGCCGATCTGGCGCAGGCCCATGTAGAGCACCAGCACGTCCGCCCCGCGCGACAGCGCCTGCCAGTCCACGCTGTCCGGCAGCCCACCCGTCGAGTCGTGGCCGGTGACGAAGGCGACGCTGCGGGCGAGGCCGCGATGGGTCAGCGGGATGCCGGCTGCGGCGGTGCCGCCGATGCCGGCGCTGATGCCGGGCACGATGCGCAGCGCGATGCCGGCGGCGGCCAGGGCCAGCGCCTCCTCCGAGCCACGGCCGAACACCAGCGGGTCGCCCCCCTTCAGCCGCACCACCCGCAGCCCGGCGCGGGCGAGCTGCACCAGGCGCTCGTTGATGCGCATCTGCGCGGTCCGCCGGCCGCCGGCACGCTTGCCCACCGGCTCCAGCCGGGCGCCGGCGGCCAGCGCCAGGATCTCGGGCGAGACCAGCGCGTCGTGCAGCACCACGTCGGCGCGGGCCAGGGCGTGGGCGGCGTGCAGGGTCAGCAGGCCGGGGTCGCCGGGGCCGGCGCCGACCAGCCAGACAGTGCCGGGGTCGAAGCCGGGCGGCTGGAATGCGGCGGTCATGCGAGCCATCCCTGGGTTTCCAACAATTCGTCGGTCAACCGCGCCAGCGTGCCGAGGTCGCGGGTGCCCCGGCGCCAGGCGTCGCGGCTGGCGGCGAGCAGGGCAAGGCGTCCGGCCCATTCCGGCCCGTATTCGGCCGCCAGCCGCCCGCGGATGCGCTGCGCCAGGCCCGGGCTGGCGCCGCCGGTGGAGACGGTGAGCAGCAGGTCGCCGCGCCGCAGCTCGGCCACGCTGTGGAAGGCGCAGAGGCTGCGGCGGTCTTCCACGTTGACCAGCACGCGGGCGGATTCGGCCGCTTCGGCCAGCGTCGCGGCATGGGCGTCGGGCAGGCCGGTGATCCAGAGGACGCGCAGGGCGGCGAGGTCGGCCGCGTCCGGCAGGCGGTTTCGCAGGGCGGCTGTGGCCATTTCAAGGGTCGGATTCGGACAGAAAAGCAGCGCGTTTCGGGCTCCGGCGGCCCGCAAAGCCTGGAATCTGCGCCAGGCGAGCGGCCCCTGCCCCGCCACCGCGACCGCCAGCCTGGTGGGGTCCAGCGCGATCGGGATCATCGGCGGGGGCTGTGGCGGGATGGGTTGCGGCGGGTGGGCATGTGGGCGCTCCGGCAATGTGCGAATGATGATGCGCATTACATACTTTAAACGCAAGAAGACGGTATTAATTTAATTAAACACATTTTTGAATCGTGTTTTGGCGGCGACAGGCCGCCTGCTATGCAGGCCCCCCCCGGAACCGGGCGCAAAACGGAGTGCGTGGATGCCACGACCCGAGACGAACGCGGCGGACCATGCGATGGGCGCCGACCTGATCGCCGTCGTGGTCGCGGTGACGGCGGGGGAGCCGCGCGTGCTGACCGTGGCGGACGGCAATACCGGGCTGCCCTCGGGGCCGTTCGAGCTGGGCCACCGCTCGCTGCAATCCGGGCTGCGCGCCTGGGTGGAGCGGCAGACCCACCATCCGCTGGGCTATGTGGAACAGCTCTACACCTTCGCCGACCGCGACCGGACCGGCGGCGAAAGCGGGCGAAACATCATTTCCATCAGCTATCTGGGCCTGACGCGCGAGGTGCGGGCGCCGGGCGGGCAGGAGGTGGCGGGGTGGCAGGGCTGGTACCGCTACCTGCCGTGGGAGGACCGGCGCGGCGGCGTGCCGGCGCTGATCGACGGTGCGATCGCCCCGCGCCTGCGCGCCTGGGCGGAGGCCGCAGCGGAGCGGGGGGAGCGGGGGGAGCGGCGCGACCGGCTGCACCGGGCGGCGATCACCTTCGGGCTGGACGGCCAGGCGTGGAACGACGAGCTGGTGCTGCAACGCTACGAGCTGCTGTTCGAGGCCGGGCTGGTGGCCGAGGCGCGGCGCGGCGCGGCTTGCGACATGCCGCCGACCGGCGTGCCGATGCGCCACGACCATCGCCGCATCCTGGCCACCGGCATCGCCCGGTTGCGCGCCAAGATACGCTATCGCCCGGTGGTATTCGAGCTGATGCCGCCAGGCTTCACCCTGTTGCAGTTGCAGCGCGCGGTGGAGGCGCTGGCCGGGCAGCTTGTCCATAAGCAGAATTTCCGCCGCCTGGTGGAGCAGCAGGACCTGGTGGAGGAGACCGGGCGGATGACGGCCGAGACCGGCGGGCGGCCGGCCAAGCTGTTCCGCTTCCGCCGCGCCGTGTTGCAGGAGCGCGCGGTGGCCGGCACCAAGCCGCCGGTGGCGCGAGGCCCGGCGGCCGGGTCGTGACTGGGCCGGGTCGTGACTGGGCCGGGTCGTGACTGGGCCGGGTCGTGACTGGGCCGGGTCGTGACTGGGCGGGCGGATTGACTCCACCTTATACTCAGATTTAGCATTTCCGGTGAGGGCGCCGGCCCTCTTTCGCGGGCCGGTGAAATGCTCAATTTGGGTATAAGGAAACACCCCATGATCGCCGCCGACATCCAGGCCCGCACGGCGCCGCTGTACGAGCGCGTGCGCCGCGTTATCCCGCCGGTTGAATGGCCCGCCTTCGCCGAGGACATCGACGCCATCCTGACGCTGAAGCGCGAGCGTCGCGCGGTGATCCTGGCGCATAACTACCAGACGCCGGAGATATTCCACTGCGTGGCCGACATCGTGGGCGACAGCCTCGCTTTGGCGCGGCAGGCGATGGCGGTGGAGGCGGAGGTGATCGTGCTGGCCGGCGTACACTTCATGGCCGAGACCGCCAAGCTGCTGAACCCGGAGAAGACCGTGCTGATCCCGGACACCGCGGCCGGCTGCTCGCTCGCCGCCTCGATCACCGCGGCCGACGTGCGGGCGTTGCGGCGGCGCCATCCGGGGGTGCCGGTGATGACCTATGTGAACACCTCGGCGGCGGTGAAGGCTGAGTCCGACATCTGCTGCACTTCGGGCAATGCGCGCAAGGTGGTGGAATCGCTCGGCGTGCCGCGGGTGATCATGCTTCCCGACGAATACCTGGCGCGCAACGTGGCGGCCGAGACCCAGGTGGAAATCATCCCCTGGACCGGCCGCTGCGAGGTGCATGAGCGGTTCAGCCCGGGCGACCTGCGCCAGTTGCGCGCGGACCATCCCGGCGTGGTGGTGCTGGCGCATCCGGAATGCCCGCCGGAGGTGGTGGCCGAGGCGGATTACGCCGGCTCGACCGCCGACATGTCGGCCTATGTGGCCCGGCATGCGCCGCCGCGCGTGGCGCTGCTGACCGAGTGCTCGATGAGCGACAACGTGGCCATGCAGCACCCGGCGCTGGAGTTCATCCGGCCGTGCAACCTGTGCCCGCACATGAAGCGGATCACGCTGGGCAATATCCGCACGGCGCTGGAGCGGATGCGCCACGCGGTGGAGATCGACCCCGCCATCGCCGCCCCGGCGCGGCGCGCGGTTGAGCGGATGCTGGCAGTATGAGCGCGGCTGCGACCCCTCCCCCGCCTTCGGTGATGCCCCCGCCTTCCGTAATGCCCCCGCCTTCCGTAATGCCCCTGCCTTCGGTAATTATCGAGCCGCTGGTGCGGGCGGCGCTGCTGGAGGATCTCGGCCGCGCCGGCGACATCACCACCGATGCCATCGTGCCGGCCGGGCTGGTGGCCGAGACGGCGCTGGTGGCGCGCCAGGCCGGGGTGGTGGCGGGGCTGGACCTCGCGGCGATGGCGTTCCGGCTGATCGACCCGGCCATCGTGGTGGAGGTGGCGCGCCCGGACGGCAGCCGGCTGGCCCCGGGCGACGTGATCGCCACCCTGCGCGGGCCGGCGCGCGGGCTGCTGACGGCGGAGCGGACGGCGCTGAACTTCCTGTGCCACCTGAGCGGCATCGCCTCGGCCACCGCCGCCGTGGTGGCTGCGGTGCGCGGGCACCGGGCGCGGATCACCTGCACGCGCAAGACCATGCCGGGGCTGCGGGCGGTGGAGAAATACGCGCTGCGGGTGGGCGGTGGCAGCAACCACCGCTTCGGGCTGGATGACGCGGTGCTGATCAAGGACAACCATGTCGCCATCGCCGGCGGCGTGCGCGCGGCGCTGGAGCGGGCCCGCGCGGGCGTCGGCCACCTGGTGAAGATCGAGCTTGAGGTGGACACGCTGGCGCAGCTTGAGGAGGCGCTGGCGCTGGGGGTGGACGCGGTGCTGCTGGACAACATGACGCCGGCGCAACTGGCCGAGGCGGTGGCCATGGTCGGCGGGCGGGCGATCACCGAGGCGTCCGGCCGGATCACGCCTGCGACCGCGCCCGCGGTGGCAGCCAGCGGGGTGGACCTGATTTCAATCGGCTGGCTGACCCATAGCGTGGCGGTGCTGGATATCGGGCTGGATTACCGCGGATAAGCGGAACGGATCGGCGGGGGGTGGTGGGTTGCGTGGCGGCGCTTTCCACTCCTACGCTCCCACCCTTGCCAGTTCGCAGAGGGGCGTTGCCAGCCATGTCCGACCCATCCCGCATTGCCGCCCCGATGACCCTGGATGCCTTGAAGTGGCGCTGCATCGGCCCCTCACGCGGCGGCCGCGTGGTAGCCGTGGCGGGCGACGCCAACGACCCGATGGTGGCCTATTTCGGCGCCTGCGCGGGCGGGGTGTGGAAGACGATCGATGGCGGGGTGTACTGGCGCTGCGTGAGCGACGGGTTCTTCAACACCGCCGCCGTGGGCGCGATCGCGGTGGCGCGGTCTGACTCGAACGTCGTCTATGCCGGGATGGGCGAGACGACGATCCGGCTGGACGTGTCGTATGGCGACGGCGTCTACAAATCGACCGATGCCGGGCTGACCTGGGCGCATATGGGGCTGGGCGAGACCAGGCATATCGGGCGCATCCTGGTGCACCCGGCCAACCCCGACCTGGTCTATGTCGCGGCGCTGGGCGACATCTTCGGGCCGAACGAAGCGCGCGGCGTGTACCGCTCGCGCGACGGCGGGGCAAACTGGGAGAAGGTGCTGCACCGCGACGCCGACACCGGGGCGGTGGAACTGTCGATGGATGCCGCCAACCCGCGCATCCTGTTCGCCAGCTTCTGGCAGACGCGGCGCAATTTCTGGAACATCTCCAGCGGCGGGCCGGGCAGCGGGCTGTTCCGCTCCACCGATGGCGGCGACACCTGGCAGGAGATCTCGCGCAATCCCGGCCTGCCGGACGGCATGCTGGGCAAGATCGGCGTCGCCGTTTCGCCGGTGCGGGCCGGGCGGGTGTGGGCGCTGGTGGAGGCCGAGGGGGAGAAGACCGGGCTGTACCGCTCGGAGGATTACGGGGCGCGCTGGGTGCAGGTGTCCTCGCACCGCGACCTGATGCACCGGCCCTGGTACTACACGCATGTGTTCGCCGATACCGGCCATGCCGACACGGTCTACGTGACCAACCTGGGCATGTGGAAGTCCACCGACGGCGGCAGCAGCTTCACTGAGATCATGACGCCGCATGGCGACAACCACGACCTGTGGATCGACCCCGCCAACCCGAAGCGGATGGTGGAGGGCAATGACGGCGGCGCCTGCGTGACGTTCAACGGCGGCGAAACCTGGTCGTCGATCTACAACCAACTGACCGGGCAGTTCTACCGGATCGACATCGACGACGAGTATCCGTACCGCGTCTATGGCACGCAGCAGGACAACACGGCGATCTGCACGCCCAGCGCCGGGGTGTGGGGCGCGATCTCGCTGGGGGATTGCAGCTATCCGGGCACCGGCGAGAGCGGCTTCATCGCGGTGCATCCGGAGAATTCCAACATCGTCTATTGCGGCGCCGTGGGCTCCAGCCCCGGCGGCGCGGGCGCGTTGCAGCGCTATGACCGGCGGACCGACCAGATTCAGCTGGTGAATGTCTGGCCGGAAGAATCCACCGGCGTGGCGCCGAAGGACCTGAAATACCGCTTCGCCTGGACCTATCCGATCGTGTTCTCGCCGCATGACAGCGGCGTGCTCTACGCCGGCGGCAACCACGTGTTCCGCACCCGCGACGAGGGCATGAGCTGGGAGGAGATATCGCCGGACCTCAGCCTGAACGACATCTCGCGGCAGGGGCATTCCGGCGGCGACATCACCCGCGAGAGCGCCGGGGCGGAGGTGCACGCGAGCTGCGCCTGCGTGGTGGAATCGCCGCATCGCAAGGGCGAGATCTGGGCCTCCACCGATGACGGGCTGGTGCATGTGACGCGCGACGACGGCGGCAGCTGGCAGAACGTGACGCCGCCGGGCATGCCGGAACTGGCCTATGTCGGCTGCGTCGAGGTTTCGGCCCACGATGCCGATACGGTGTATGTGGCCGCGACGCGCTACAAGCTTTCCGACTACAAGCCGTATCTGTTCCGCACCAGGGATGGCGGGCGGAGCTGGCAGGCGATCAACGGCGACCTGCCGGGCGGGGAGATCACCCGCGTGGTGCGGGCCGATCCGGCGGCGGCCGGGCTGTTGTTCGTGGGGACGGAAACCGGCATCTTCTTCAGCCTGGACGACGGCGCGCACTGGGCGCGGATGCCGGGCGGGCTGCCGGTGGTGCCGGTGTACGACATGAAGATCAAGGGCAGCGACCTGGTGGCGGGCACGCATGGGCGCGCCTTCTGGGTGCTGGACGACATCACTCCGCTGCGCGCGCTGGCGGCCGGGGGCGGCGGCACGCGGCTGTTCGCGGCGCGGACCGCCGTGCGCGGCAAGCTGCATTTCAGCGCGCTGCGCGGGCTGAAGCCGGGCACCTCCTTCGCCATCGCCTTCGGCATCGCCGGCGGCATCCGCACGGTGGAACTGGCAGACGGCACGAAGAAGCGCGAGCACCTGGATGTCGGCGAGAACCCGCCGGCCGGGGCGATCATCCATTACTGGCTCGACGGTGCCGAGGTGGGGCCGGTGACGCTGACCTTCCGCGATGCCGCGGGCGCCGAGCTGGCGAGCTTCACCAGCGGCAATGGCGCCGGGGGGCCGACCGCGCGGCCGGGGCTCAACCGGTTCGTGTGGGACATGAAGGTGAAGGCGCCGGCGAAGCTGGATGCCTCGCTGGCGGTGCTGAAGAACAAGCCGCTGGTCGGCGATGGCGACGCGCAGCCGGGGCCGACGGTGGTGCCGGGGGCCTACCAGGTGGAGTTCTCGGCCGGCGCCACGCGCCAGACGGCGCCGCTGTCGATCGTCAGGGACAAGCGGCTGGGCACGACGGCGGAGGATTACGCGCGGCAGTTCGGGCTGCTCAGCGAGCTTTCGGACTCGCTGTCGGCGCTCAACCTCGCGGTGAACCGCATCCGGCGGATGAAGCGGCAGCTGGCGGTGCTGGGCGAGCGGGATGCCGGACTGGCGGGCAAGGCCGCCGACTGCGCCGGCATGCTCGCGGCGATCGAGGCGGTGCTGGTGGACGTGAACCGCCAGTCCTCGCGCGACGTGCTGCGCAACCCGGCCGGGCTGAACGACACGCTGGTGGACCTGATCAACACCGTGTCGATCTCCGACACGGCGCCGACCGCCCAGGCCGAGGCGGTGTCGCGCGCGTTGATGGCGGCGGTGGCGAGCCAGCTTGCCCGGCTGGATGCGGTGGTGGCCGGCGAGGTGGCGGAGGTGAACCGCCTGGCGGCGCCGGTGGCCAGCGTGGTGGGGTAATCGGCCCGGGCAGCCGGGGGTGTTGCCCGGCTGCCTATCCGCGCAGGTGGCAGGAGACGAAGTGGCCGGGCGTGCCCTGCTTCAGCGTCGGCGTTTCGACCGAGCAGCGGGGCTCGGCGATCGGGCATCGCGTGTGGAAATGGCAGCCCGAGGGCGGGTGGATCGGGTTGGGCACGTCGCCCTGCAGCACGATGCGGGTGCGCTTGAGCTTCGGGTCCGGGATGGGCACGGCGGAGAGCAGCGCCTCGGTATAGGGGTGCTGGGGGTTGTCGTAGAGCGCGCGGGCCGGGGCGATTTCCACCACGCGGCCGAGATACATCACCGCCACGCGGTCGCTGATGTGTTCGACCACCGACAGGTCGTGGGCGATGAACAGGTAGGTGAGGTTGAACTTCTCCTGCAGATCCTCCAGCAGGTTGATGACCTGCGCCTGGATCGACACGTCGAGCGCCGAGACTGGCTCGTCGCAGACGATCAGCTTCGGCTGCACCGCCAGGGCCCGCGCGATGCCGATGCGCTGGCGCTGGCCGCCGGAGAATTCATGCGGGAAGCGGCGCATGTGGTCGGGCCGCAGGCCGACGGTCTCCAGCAGGTCGGTCACGCGCGCTTCCAGGTCTCGGCGGTTCTTGGCGAGGCCGTGGATCACCAGGGCCTCGCCGATGATGCCGCCGACGGTGTGGCGGGGGTTCAGCGACGCGAAGGGGTCCTGGAAGATGATCTGCATGTCCCGCCGCAGGGCGCGCAGTTCCTCGCCTTCCAGCCGGGTGACGTCGCGGCCCTCGAACCAGATCTCGCCGGAACTCGGCTCGATCAGCCGCATGATGCAGCGGCCGGTGGTGGATTTGCCGCAGCCGGATTCGCCGACCACGCCGAGGGTTTCGCCGGCGGCGACATCGAGGCTGACGCCGTCCACCGCGTAGACGCGGTCTACCTCGCGGCCCAGCAGGCCGCCTTTCACCGAGAAATGCTTCTTGAGGCCACGAACGCTCAGCAGGGGGGTGGGATCGGTCACAGGATGCACGCCATCTTGTGGCCAGGGGCGACTTCGCGCAGCGCCGGCTCGGCCGTGAGGCAGGATTGGGTGACGAAGTCGCAGCGCGCGGCGAAGCGACAGCCCTCGGGTGGATGCAGCAGGTTGGGCACGGTGCCCGGGATCTGCGCCAGGCGAACGCGGCCGTGCGCCTGGGCGTCCACCCGCGGGATGGAGCGGATCAGCCCCTGCGTGTAGGGATGGCGGGGATTGGCGAACAGCTCCTCCACCGGCGCCTCCTCGACCACCTTGCCGGCGTACATGACCACCACGCGCTGGGCGTTCTCGGCCACCACCCCCATGTCGTGGGTGATAAGCATGATGGCCATGCCCAGGCGGGACTTCATCTCGGCGAGCAGCTCCAGGATCTGCGCCTGGATGGTGACGTCGAGCGCGGTGGTGGGCTCGTCGGCGATCAGCAGTTGCGGCTTGCAGGCCAGCGCCATGGCGATCATCGCGCGCTGGCGCATGCCGCCGGAGAACTGGTGCGGATAGTCGTGCACGCGGCGCTCGGGGTTGGGGATCTGCACCAGGCGCAGCATCGCCGCCGCCTCGTCCATCGCCGCCTTGCGCGACATTTTCTGGTGGGTGCGCAGCGACTCCGCGATCTGCTCGCCCACCGTGTAGACCGGGTTGAGCGAGGTCATCGGCTCCTGGAAGACCATCGCGATCTCGCGGGCGCGGATCTGGTCCATCTCGGCGGCCGGCAGCGGAATCAGGTCGCGGCCCCGCCAGAGGATGCTGCCGCCGGCGAAGAGGCCGGGGGGCATGTCGATCAGCTTGAGCACGCTGCGGGCGGTGACGGTTTTGCCGCAGCCGGACTCGCCCACCACCGCCAGCGTCTCGCCGGCGCCGATCGACATGCTGACGCCGTCCACCGCCCGCACGGTGCCGTCATCGGTGCGGAACCAGGTCTTCAGATCACGGATTTCGAGAAGCGTCTCGGACATTCCCGCTCCGGGTCTACAGCACGCGGCGCGGGTCGAGCGCGTCGCGCAGGCCGTCGCCGATGAAATTGATGGTCAGCACCGCCAGGAAGATCGCGCCGCCGGGGAACAGCGCCCAATGTGGCGCGGTGTCGAGCTGGTCCTTGGCGTCGAACAGCACCCGGCCCCAGGTGGGAATGTCGGGCGGAAAGCCGAGGCCGAGGAAAGACAGGGTGGATTCGGCGATGATCGCGTTGGCAACCTCGATGGTGCCGGCGACGATCACCGGCCCCAGGGCGTTCGGCAGGATGTGCCGCACCACCAGGCGCATCCGCGAGGCGCCGAGCGCGCGTGCCGCCTCGACGAACTCCTTTTCGCGCAGCGACAGAAACTGCGCCCGCACCAACCGGGCGACCGGCATCCAGCGCAGTCCGCCGATCACCACCACGATGAGCACGAACACGCCGCCCTCCGGCCCCAGCGCGGATTTCAGCCCCTCGCGGAACAGGTAGATCACCAGCAGCAGCAGCGGCAATTGCGGCAGCGACAGGAACAGGTCGGTCACCCACATCAAGGCGGCGTCCACCCGCCCGCTGGCCATGCCGGATATCGCGCCGATGGTGACGCCGACCACCACGGCGACGAACATCGCCGCCAGGCCGACGGCCAGCGAGATGCGCCCGCCATAGATCATCCGCGCGAGGATATCCTGCCCGAGGTCGTCGGTGCCGAACGGGTGGGCCATGCTCGGGCCCTGCAGCATCGAGCTGAAGTCGATATCGTTGATTGCGAGCGGCCAGAACAGCGTGCCGAACGCCACGCAGAAAACAATCAGCGTCAACACCACGAGGCTGGCCACCGCCAGCTTGTGTTTGCGGAACCGCCGCCACGCCTCGCGCGAGGGCGAGAGCGGGGGAGCGGCGGCGAGCGCCGCCGGCGGCTTCCCGTCAGCGGAAAGCGATGCGGGGGTCGAGGAAACCATACAGGAGATCTGCAATCAGGTTGAAGAGGATGACGAGGCCGGCGAAGACGAAGGTGACACCCATCACGACCGGCGTGTCATTGGACAGGATCGACGAGATCAGCAGGGAGCCGATGCCAGGCACGCGGAAGATCTGCTCGGTGATGATGGCGCCGCCGAACACTACCGGCATCTGCAATGCCACCAGCGTCACCACCGGGATCAGCGCGTTGCGCACCACGTGGCGCACCAGCACCCGGCGCTCGCCGATGCCCTTGGAGCGGGCGGTGGTGACATAGTCCAGCCGGATCACGTCCAGCACTGCCGATCGCACGAAACGCACCAGCGAGGCGCCCTGGAACAGGCCGAGCACCGCGATCGGCATGATCGATTGCCGGATTTCGTCCACCCACCATTGCCATCCGGTCGAACTGAGGTCGCTCTGAAACACGAAAGGCAGCCACTCGAGCCGGATGCTGAACACCATGATGAGCAGCAGACCGGTGAAGAAGGTCGGCAGCGAGAAGCCGATGAAGGCCAGGGTGTTGGCGATTTGGTCGAACAACGAATAGGGCCGCGCCGCGCCGAGCACGCCAACCGGGATCGCCACCAGGACCGCCAGCAACTGCGAGGCGCCGATCACAGCAAGGGTCACCGGCAGGCGCTGCATGATGAGGATGTCCACATTCATGCGGCTGACGAAGGAGAACCCCCAGTCGCCGTGCAGCATCGCCATGAGCCAATGGACGTATCGGATGTAGACGGGATCATCGAGGCCGAACTTCGCCCGCAGCGCCAACTGCACCGAGGCGGGCACGTTCGGGTTGGTCATCAACTCGCCGAACGGGTCCCCGGGCGCCAGAGCGAGCACGGTGAACAGCACCACGCTGATGCCGAACAGGCTCGGAATGGCCAGGAGAATGCGTCGCAGCACATAGGCTGGGGACATGGGCGGTTCCGGAACAGCGGGGCCGCCACCGGGGGCGGCGCAGTGCCGCGCCCCGGTGGCAGGAAATATGGACGCGCCGCGCTATCAGGCGGTGTGCCACTCTCGCAGGTTCGCCGTGTCGCTGTCCCAGCCGCTCAGCGTCACGTTCAGATTCTTCGCGGCGGCCGACACGCTCATGCGGAACAACTCGGGGATCACCACGTTATTTTTGATCACCAGGTCGTTGAGCTTGATCAGCAGCGCGACGCGCTTCACCGGGTCCATCTCGTTCTCCGAGGCGTTCCAGGTGTCGTCGTATTCCTTGTTCTGCCAGCGGGTGATGTTACGCCCCTGCCATTTATTGGACTTCTGCGACACCTCCTCGGACAGGAAGGAGCGCATCCACTGGGCCGGGTCGGGGCGGCCTGGCCCGGTCGTATACATCTGCAGGTCGGCATAGAAATGCGGATAGGTATCCGGGTTGGCCACATCGGACGAGAAATACACCGACGCCACCACCGACTTGATCTCGATCCCGATGCCGGCCTTCTCGCAGGACTGCTTGACAATCGCCTGGTTCTTCTGGCGCGGCTGGTTGATCGAGGTCTGGAACAGGTATTTCAGCTTTACGTCCCCCTTGGCACGGATGCCGTCCGGGCCGGGCTTCCAGCCTGCCTTGTCGAGAAGGTCGATCGCCTTCTTGATGTTGAACTCGTACGACGTGTTCTTCGACACCATCCGCGGCGGGCCGTTCACGTAATTCGAGGTCGCCTTGGCGGTGCGGCCATAGATGTAGTCCTGCACCGCCTTGCGGTCGATCAACAGCGCCAGCGCCTCGCGCACCGCCGGGTCGCTGAGCGACGGATGCTTGGTCTTGATGCTGGAGCGCTCGCCGTCCACTTCCTTGTTCGGGTCGGTGTTGTTGAGCTGGATATGCTCGATATTGGCGCCGGGGGTCAGGTTGACCTTGCCCTTGCCAGAAGCTTCCAGCTTCTTGAGGATCTCATCCTCGACCTGCAGGTTCCAGGCATAGTGGTATTCGCCGGTCTGCAGCACCGCCCGCGCGGCCGATACCGCATCGCCGCCGCCCTTCATCTCCACGGCGTCGAAGAAAGGCTGGTTGGCGACGTGGTAGTCCGCATTGATCTCGCCGGTCACCAGGTCGCCCGGGTTGAACGACTTGAACTTGAACGGCCCTGTGCCCACCGGTTTCAGGTTGGTCGGAGCGTCGCGCGACTTGCTGCCGCTGTACTCCCCGAACAGGTGCTTGGGAATGATCATGCCGTTGAAGCCGACGAAGGCATCCGCCCAGAACGGTGTCGGCTTGGCGAAGATCACCTTGATGGTATGGTCGTCGATCTTCTCGACCTTGACGTTGATATAGCTGCCGGAGGTGACCGCGGCGGTCGCGGGATCCTTGCAGTATTCCCAGTTGAACACGAGATCGTCGGCCGTGAGCGGCTGGCCGTCGTGGAACTTCACTCCCTGCTTGATCTTCCAGGTCACCGAGGTGCCATCGGCCGCCAGGCCGCCGTTCTCAACGGACGGGATCTCGGCGGCCAGCACCGGCACTAGGTTTCCCTCCTGGTTCCAATTCGCCAGTGGCTCGTAGAAAACACGCGAGCCGTCCTGGTCCTTGGTGCCGGTGGCGAAATGCGGGTTGAGCAGCGTCGGCGCCTGCCACCACAGCAGCTTCAACGTGCCGCCGCCGCCACGCTTTGTGGCAGCGTACGCGCGCGGCGCGGCGGCGATCGACACCCCGCCGATCGCCAGGACCTGCGCCGCCATCGGCACGGTCAGCCCCGCCGCCACCATGCGCTGTACGAAGCCGCGCCGCGACAAGCCCCCTCGCCTCACCCGGTCGATCATACCCTGAAGGTCACGTGCATCCATTTTTTAGCCCCCTGCGGCAGTATTAGGCGCGTCCTGGTTCATTCGGATCGCTGCCTGAAGTCCTTGACTGGATGCAACGCGAACACATCCCCGCGTTGCCGTCAATGCTCATGTGCGTACAGAACAACGCCTTTGCAACGGTCGCGCGCCGGTTCGTTAATGGTTTGGTCGCGATGGCGCGGCCGGGCGCAAGGGTCGACGGCGGCGCTGGACACTTCGCGCCCGCGCGGCGACACTCTACCGGCGGCACGCAGCCATTGCCGTCAATTTCCCGAATCGGGCGCTGTCAAGAAGCTGAGGAGACTGGGATGGATTTCATCGAGAGCTGGTTCGGCGTCTCGCCGGATGGTGGCGATGGCTCGCTGGAGATCATGTGGCTCGCCGCCATCGTGGTGGTCGTGGCAGCCATCACCTTCCGCCGCCGCATCGGCGCCTGGCTGTCGTCACGCTCGTCCGATCAGCGCTGAGCCGGACAGCCGCGCCAATCCGGACGGCCGGATGCAGGCTCAGCGGGGTTCGATTCCCCGCCGGCAGCCCGGAGGCCATTGAAAGGAAACGCGCCCTGGTGGACTCGAACCACCGACCGACAGCTTAGAAGGCTGTCAGTTTTTTAACATAACTAATTGATTTATCTTACTTCATGGAAATTTTTATCCCGCCTTTGTCCCGCTGGCGACCCCGGAGGGACTCGAACCCCCAACCAACGGAGTAGAAATCCGTTGCTCTATCCAGTTGAGCTACGGGGCCTGCGGTCGATATATGCCATGGCTACGTGGTTAGCGAAAAGCGGGAGACAGTCTGGCCTTGCCTCGATTGACCGGCAGAGTCGCAAAAATGAAAGAGGCGACCGAAGTCGCCCCTTGGACTCGACACCATGAGTATGGGTCAAAGTTTGATGATGGTCGCCAGTGCGGCCACCCCGATGGCTACGATGCCGCCGAGGCGGACAGTAAGCCGGAGCGTTTGCCGGTCGATCGCAGACTCCGTGTCGCGGCGCGCCGCGGCGATTGAGGTGTCCAACTCGCGACGTGTGGTATCGAGGTCGCCGCGCACGGCAGCGATCGAAGTGTCCAGCTCGCGCCGGACAACCTCCAGGTCATGCCTCGTCACCAACTCACCCATCACGAAGTCCCGTGCCGATTCGGCGTGAGCTTCCGCCTGCTTGGCATCCACGCCTGCATCCCGCAGGCGCTTAGCATACGCCAAACTGTCGAACGCGTAGACCATTCTTAGCCTGCCTTCCCGGTCCTACCCTTGAGGGAAGCGGAGCGCTTCTTCTGAAGGTCGCCAATCACGCCATCCATCTCGCCGCCCGCGATGCTTGCTTTCACGGCATCGTAGAACGCCTGAAGCTCCGCGGCGGTGCCAATGAGAAGCCCCGGCGCATCTCCGATCGGGATGGGGAGTTGCCCATAACGAATGCCCGTCCAGTACCCCTCCCCTGTCTTCGTGAACCAGGTCGAGACACCCTTCTTCCCGCCCTTGGTCTTCGGCAGCGCGTCGCCCTTCTCGAACGCAGAGAGGTAACCCTTCTGCTGGTCGAGCGCCTTCAGAATCGCGGTCTTCGCGATTGCAAGCGGATCACCGGTCCTGGTGCTGCCCTTGGAGGGCAGTTCACCCGACTTCTTGACCAGCTTCATGAATGAGAACGTCACGTGCGGAGCCTCCGTTGCAGAAGGCTTAGTGCTAGCAGGTTTTGCCACTTCGAGATACTCCTTCAAGGTTTCTCATACATCCTCCTAGAGGATACCACGGCAATGCGCAATTTAACTTATAAGCCGTTTGGCCTCACACCTACTTCTTAAATTGATGATCAAACGCCTGGTGAAGCTTCACCTGCTTGCCGCTCTCTGCTGCCATCTTCTCCGCTAAAGCACGGGCTTTTGACCGAACTGATCTCCGCACTCGCACGGATACAAATGGGTCTTTTGTCATGCGCTGATAGTAGCACACCTACTGTCGCAGTGCGGCGAGTTATCCACACCGTCACGTTTGCAGCACTGCTGCACCTAAGCTATGATAAAGACAGAGGACAGGAGCGGAACAGCGACTTCTCGGCCGAGATTTCTCAGAGCCCTGAGCTTGGCGGGGAATATCGCCAGACCGCTCCGCAGCGTCCTTGTAAGTCCCAAGATGGTTCGTTGAGAGGGGGAGAAAACGCCGAGTAGCGAAGTGTTAACCAGTAGCGAAACCGCCTGAGTATCTCCCACTCCCAGCGAACCATCGCATTATTAGCTAACCTAACACCCTCATGGAATACAAAACCATCGACGGAGTGACCTACTACAGGCTCTCCAGCAGGAAGTCGCACACGTCGGTCGTCTGGCTCGTTGTTCTCTTTATCGCGTTCGGACTGATTGCCACCGTTGTAGGTTCGGCATTCGGATACGCAGCGCTCGGGTAATTTATCAAGGTTCAATAACTCACGCCTCTCGTTCTGCCGGTGCTCGTGAGTGCCGGCGGAGCCAGGGGAAACTCAAATGCAACAACCATCAGAGAAACTTCGATTAGTAGCACTCCTCCTTGCCATTCTGTTCGGAGGTTTCGGCGTCCACCGCTTCTATGTCGGCAAGGTCGGCACCGGCATCGTCCAGCTCCTGCTGACATGCTCTGTGGTCGGCATCCTCATCAATATGTGGTGGGTGCTGATCGACTGGATCATGATCGCCGCCGGCAGCTTTGAGGACAAGCAGGGCAACCCGCTCACGGTATGGACGCGGTAGCCGTTGCTCGGAAGCTTGGCTGGCCCCTCACAGCACAGGACATTATCCAAGAGAGGGTAGAGTTCGAAGACCGCATCCTGCACCGGCACATCGCCGTCGAGTGCGATCCGGACGTGATGCGTAAGGAGTTGCCACCGCAGACATGGTCCCCGGCAGCAAGCCACGCCTTCGGAAACGGAATTATGAGGTTCGCTATATCCCTGCTGCCATAGGCAGCGACAAGCAACATATGAAAAAAATCATTCGAGATGTCGACACAAAGAGAGGAATTCTCCAAGTAACCTGCTCCGATGAGCGCTGGTATCTAAAGGCCACCACTGATCCGACAACCGAACTACCCATCTACAAAGCGGTCCCATCTGCCACCTGGATCGCCGGACATTATCCAAAGGGGATCGAGTTCTACAAATGGCTTGCAAACACCGGCTGGGACGAAAGCCAAGCCATCAAAGAGGCCGCGGGTGACAAGGGTTCCAAGGTCCACCTTGCCATCGAGATGATCTTGAAGGGCGAGGAGTTCCGGATTGACACGCCGGTCTACGACAGGATGAAGAGCAGCGAAGCTGAGACCGCTTTCAGCGAGTTGAACTTTGAAGAGCTGTTATGCGTCAAATCATTCATCGACTGGCGGGCGGAGTTCGAACAGGACTACATCGTCGAGACCCTAGCAAACGAGACGACGGTCTTCTCTGATATTCACGACTTTGCCGGCACGGTTGACTGGGTCGTCCGGCTTACTCCAAAGCCGGAGGGCAAGAACCCGCTCAAGCTGTCCGGTCCCACGCCGTTCGTCATCGACTTCAAAACCAGCAAATACATCTGGCGCGAGTATGAGCTACAGGTCAGTTCGTATCGCACCGCTTTGGAGAACGGCGAAAACCCGATCATGGAGCTAAATGCCAACGGCACCGAGACGGGTAAGGTGGTCGATCTCTCGGGGCTGAAAACCGCCATCCTCCAAGTAGGGTACACCCGCAACAAGGCGGGGTGGAAGTTCACCGAGATAGAGGATGCCTTCCCTCTCTTCCTGGTCGCGAAGCAGATATGGCAGCGCGAGGCCGGTACCCAGGAAATCAAGCAGTACCAGTTCCCGATCGTGCTTTCTGCCGGAAACCCAAAGGTGACGGGCGAGGAGGTCTCGGTTGAAGAGGCCATGCCGGCGCCGTCTGAGGCGGTCGAACCCGAGGCGACGGCCGCGGAGGAACAGCCCGAATTACCAACTAAAAAGCGCAACAGAAAATATGCAAACGAGTAGGGAAATCATGAACAAGGCAGGGCTTCTCCCCAAGCTCCGCCTCGGGATCAAGAATGGCGGGCGCGTCACGCCTACCGGTCCACACAAGGTCAAGATCGTGGAGGACAAGCTCGTCAAAAAACTCAACACCGAGGGCGTCGAGGAGTTCTTCGTCCGCTACGTGTTCGAGGAAAACGGCCAACGCATGCAGTACGACTGCCACATGAAGGCGAAGGTCGGCAACGATCCCCACTACCTGGTCCAGGCACTGGCCGAGGTCGAACCGGGCGAAGAACTCATTTTGGAGATGAAGAAGGCGGGCGTGAAATCCTACATCGAAGTCACGCGCGTTGCTCTTGGGCAGAAAGAGACTGTTGAGGCCGATGATGACGGCTCACCCGGCGAGATGACGTTCCAGGACGAGCCTAACCTAGAATAGCGCATGGAGACGAAACCGAACCCAGGTTCCAAAGACGCAGTCAACCGCCTCAAGCAATATCGCCCAGCTTTCCTACGTGGCGCACTGCTATCGTCTGATGCCTTGGAGCCTCGCTTCTGCCGGAAATGCCCCACCCGGCTCCCACCGAATGTGAAGTACTATTGCTGCGGGGACCACCTGCTGATGGCGAAGCTTGACGGCTCCTACGGAAACGAGGAGGCCACTCCCCTCTAAAGATATGGAATTCCTCGGACGCATCAAACCAGGCGGGGGCCTCGACTTCGGGGAGCGCAATAGCGTCATTTTCAAACGCTACCTTGTCGAGAACCCCGGCATTGTGCTGCGAATCACACCGGTGCTGCCGGAAAGTGCCAAGCAGCGTCGCTACCTGGAAGGCGCGGTCATTCCGCTGATCACCTACTATCAGGATGGGATGGATCACCACAGTGCGGACGATCGGCAGAGAGTCCGGGAGTGGCTCAAGCAGGAGTTCAACAGCGAGACGGTGATTATCGGCGGGGAAGTGCGCCGGGTGCCCAAGTCCACCAAGGGCAGGGACGCGCTCCAGCCCTTCCTTGAGCGCGTCATGGACTGGCTCACAGAGAACTATCAGCCTCCAGCCGAGGCGTTGGACCCCAAAGGGTTCAAGGTTTGGCAAGACACGGTGTTTCCGAACGGCGGGCCTGACTCGTATATCGACTGGCTGCGTGAGACGCGCGCGCTGCGATAGCAAGGCGACCGCTTCGCGGCTGAGGCGCTGGTGCAGCTACCCAATCCGGCCGATGCGGGGTATTTCGTTGGACAAGAGTGTCAAAAGCTGGGAGGCGATTATGCCCTTCTCAGATCGTCATGACCGTGCAAGAATTTTGATAAAGGAGATACCGATGGACAATGCGGAAAAGGCCCAACTGCTACTAAGCCTGGCAGCACTCATTGAGAGTGGCAACAGGGGTACTGTCATCGGCAGCAGCGTCAGTTTGGACATCTCCGGTCCTGTCCACGGCACAGTCATAGGCGAACAGGTGTCAGTGTCAGTAGGGCCTGGCTTCCAAGGAGGTACGGTGATTGGTAAAAGCGTATCAGTCTCAGTTGGCGGCCCAGAAGAAGTGTCTTTGATTGCAGAGTTACGCGAAGCTGCGCAACTAGCTACTGAAGGTAAAGCCCCTGAAAGTTGGGTCAGAGGGCTCCTTGCCAAGGCAGGCAACCTTGGTGGCGACATATTGAAGGCGGCAGCAGTTGCCGCAGCGACGAACTACTTCAAATAGTTATCAACACCCTGCAACCGTTACCCGAACAAGTGATGGGTGTATGATTGTGGTATGTCCAAACTACGAACCACTCTGCGCGTAACTCCGTGTTATACTCAGTATGGTTTGGACACCGTAGAAGCCCTCGCTGTAACAGGCGGGGGTTTTCTGCGTTCGAAATCTCAGTAAAAGGCTTGGTAGATTGCCGTTTGAAAGTTTGCGGACTGCTGGGACAGAGGGCTTGGTTAGCCCGCTCATATACTTAATATGAGCAAAACTGGTTCGATTCCACCGCGGTGTCCCAGCCGCCCGCAAATTTTCCACGAGCGTTATCCCTGAAACCTATTCGTGTCCTCTCAGGAAGTCCTGCTCTGTCCGCCCCCCTGACAACAGGCAACCCCATGAGGACGTGAGTGCGAGGTAGCGGTTCTGGTAGCCAGGAGACTATGCAGCGCCGCCAACTCTACTGACCACACAACCGACAGCGTGCTCCAACGGAAGGGTTGGGGGAGAAGAGGGGGGAGGTGTGGCCGGTGTTAAGGATTAGGTGGAGCGCAAGACAACTTGCTCGTCGAAGCCCGGTTGCTGGACGACTATTTCCCATTTGAGGGCGTAGGCTCCGGTTCCCGGCGGCCGATTGAAATGTACGTTCCCGTTTGAAGCCTCGATCCAGCATTCTATGGCGCGCACGGAATGGACAAAACTCGCACGAAAATACGGCTTATCGTCCACCATTAGAATGCTGGACACTTCGATTACTGGCGCCTGTGAACTCCAATGTTCCGGCTTTGTAGGCAATTTAAGAACGTAGTTCTTCCCGAATTTAATAGCCGTTGCGGCACTTTCCAAAAATAACCTCGGCAAAGGTTCCGGGTCGTTCGGAACCTTCGGGCCAAGCACGAGCATCATGCGCTCGCCGCCTTGTGCGGGGTCGAAGCTCAGGAGCGCAACGCACTGCTTGCCACCGTCGACGAGGATAAACAAGTCACCCGGCTCAAGCTTCGCTACCCTGTCGATGTTTACCTGTGGAAATACCTGCATGTGTCTGGTTGTCCCGGCGATTTATTGTTCTAGCGAGGATGAGAAGCGGCGCCAAAGATATTCGCCCGCCTCCTCTATGGTCAGTCGATTCAGGTCCATACCGCCTTGAGAACGGCCAACCATAGCGCCCATTGTCGTATGCAACCGAAGCTCGCCGTCAACCTCTATTGGACTCAGGGAGTCATTAAGACTGTTGGAGATGAAGCTCGTACTTCCCTCGGCATAAGCGATATCGTCACGGCCCATCATGCCGCCGATCCATATTTTGCAGTTCGCGCGACGTTTGCCTGAGACAAATACCTCCGCGGTGAATTTTGTCGCGTCGATCTTTTCGAAGTCAATTTCGATGGTAGTGCTTTGTTGTTTCAACTCCGCCAGAGACCGTTCAAACCTCTCCTGAATTTGGGCGAACGCGCTCCGAGTGAAACGCCTGCGATCGGCGTCAGTGATCGTTCCTTTGATTCGGGGCATAAATCGCTCGAGCGCGCCTGCCTCCCGAGTCGCAGAAGACGCAGGCGGAGCTGGTCTAGGTGAAACAGCGCCGGGAAATGACGGCGGGGTTTTAGGCTTGCGGCGCTCTCCCTTTACGTAATCTAGGAGACGCTCCTTCGCTTCCATCGGCTCCAGGCCAACAAGGTCAACATAGACGATGCTCTTAAGCAGCCCGTCAGCTGTGCATTTCTCGATGCGCACGGGAATCAGGGTACGCGACAGTCCATCGGGGTCCTTAGCGAACGCCGCAGCCCATTCGGCGGCACCGAAACGCGATGAGTCCAGGTATGCCTGCGATAAAACGGCGATGGTCCGCCTAGCGGTCGCGGCGGCCCGCTGCATCTCGATAACAAAATTGCTGCCGGCAGCAAAATCCCACTTCTGAAGGACAACTTTGAAGCCCGCCTCCTCAAGTGTCCAACTGATCCACTCTGCCCACTGCTCATCTGCTTCGGTATAGCTTATGAAAAAATCCGGCATCTTATATCAACCAGTTGGAACGTGTTACATATGGCGATATATCACACGTGGTCACCGTGTTCAAAGGAGCCAAGGCCACAACCTACAAGCGACGGCCGCCCCCCTGTCGCTACCGGACCAAAAAGGGAGAGGTGTATCTATTGGTCGGTGTCGTCTTCTTCCTGGTGGTAAGATTCGTCGTTGAGCCATTCCTCGTATGAGGATTCGTGCAGGATGCGCTCGCGTTCTTCTTCCTCGCTTAGGGGAGGCTGTGGATCGGCCTGCTCGTCTGGTCCATCGCGGAAATAGGACTCAAGGTCCAGAAATGCCTTGGCGCGGTCACTTAACGAGACATAGAGAACGTGCCCTTCCACCTCGCCGCTGCCATCTTGAATTTCTTCCGCGTAATAGTAAGTCAACCAAGGGAAATATCCGTGCATGATCGCGTGTACGGAAGTTCGCACGGCAACTATGTCAAACTCCAGGTCCGCCTCAGGTTTGTCTGGATCATCGTAATACGCCGCTACTCTTCGAATATTGATACTCTTATTTACCCAGTCTTCGATCACTATGTATACATCTTTGTCCTTCCACTCCTCCATGAGAGCCTGGTCTGACGCGAAACGGAATCTTCTAATTGCCTCGACATCAGATGCTATGCCAGCCTCGAAGTAATCCTTGTGGCGAGCATCCAACGTATTCTCGGTGGGAATCGGGATCGACCACCTGTGGCCTCTTATTGTAACTAGTCGCCGTTCGATCCGCTGCCAGAGCGTTTCACCGGTATCTGGGTTGTGCAAAATAAGAAACACTGGCAAGGAGTGATTGGTCCAGTAGTTCAGGTGTCTTATTTCTCCATAGTAAATATATTCTTCTCCTTTCCGACGAAAATACGACGGACCTGATTTAACCTGAAGGGCAATTAACTTGCCGGTAGGCATATTCTTTTCATCAAGCACTTCCACCTGGGCGTCTATTCCAAAATCTTTCTCGTGCTGCTCACGAAAAAACCACCCGAAATCGCGGGAGAAAATTAGACCGACCGCGTGAATACCTACACGGTCTGTGGTTGGCTCTTCTGCCATCGAACTCTCCAGTCAGCACGACGATAGCCACTCATCGATCGACCATCAAGGAAGCGAACCGCTACTTAGCAACGCCTTCCGCCTACCCCCACTCTCCACCGGACAGATACAGGGACGCGTCCCGTAAGGTTGCTGCGTTCCCTGCTCGGCCGTCGATAGCATCCCCTCACTCGGCGGAGAACAACGCACAGGGGCATCGTCCCTTTATGCCGCTTTGGAACGTCTCGCCGGGGTCGATACCGTGAGACGCGGCATGCACTCGGGCCGTCGTCACTCGTGGGCCGGGGTGCAATGTGTTGCTCGCCTGCGAGCGAGGGCATGTCGGAGAGCTATTGCTGCGCTGCGGCAGGGTGTGCCCATCGGCCGAGGTAGATTTTGCGGATCAACCCAAATACGCCTTGACCGGCTCCCCACACGATGAGGACGCCATAGGCGATGGTGCCGATAAGGTCCGCGGCGTCGTTCAACCACGACAGGTCACCAAAGGCGCACGCGACGCCGAAGGAGCAAGCCAGGACGCCTATGTAGATGATCTTCGCGATGACGATCTTGAGCACGCCCTTGAGCGTGGCCGACGTCTTCGCCGGGTCGGCGGAAGAGGTTGTGAGCCACGTCAGTAAGTTTCTGATATTCATAGGTTTAGTATACCGCACGCCACCGGAGCAACGCCGGATATCAACACCTACTGCTGGCTGAGGTCTGGGAGCGCCGCCAACTCCTGTGAGAGGGCGGCGCGGGTTGCAGGGCCGGCAAAGCCGACAGGGGCCAAGCTCTTTGCCACCTGGTAGCCCACGAGAGCCGCCATGGTCATCAAACCGAAGTAACCGGTGCAATCGGCCTTAAGAAGCCCGTAGCGCCTCAAAATGCGCTGTAAGACGTAGACGTCATACCCAGATGTACCTGTCCCCAGTAGGCGATTGAACACCGGCAGGGTTGGGTCCACGCAACCATGAAACCCGTTTAGGTAGTTCCATACCTCGTAGTAGTTGCCCTGTGGGTCACGGTAAGAGCCGCTGGCATCGCTGACGGACGAAAGGCCGTACAACGGCAGCTTGGTCACCGGGTGGACTGGACGCTTCTGGTAGTGCCGGTGGTGGCCGCGCTGGTCACCCGCCGCCTGCATGGCGAGCGTTATCTCGATGTTGCCGGAGTAGACGGTGCCGTGGTTGGCTTCGTAGCCGATAAGATCACCCTTCTGCACTCGCTGGCCTGCCGTCACCGTTGGATCGCAGTGTCCCACCAGCCATTCGAAGCACTCAAATCCGTCATCTACGAGCATAAACACGCCAGTAAAGCCGGAGCCGTCGTTTGATGGCTGTTTGGCAGTCAGAACCTTATACACGAGGCCGTCATAGTGGTTGTAGATGGGCGATTGCCAACCGCAGCCCCAATCTTGCCCTGTGTGACCAACCAGACTAGCGGTTTTGTATGATGGGTTAGCGTTCTCGCTAAAGCCCTGACCTTCGGAGCATGTGTTCATATGCTTATTTAAAAAATACTTGTAATAGCACCTCCCCAAGGCCCAACAGAAGAATCGCAACCGACCCCCACGTCCTAACTACGGTGATACCCTTTTCCGTATCCCGCATGCGGGTCTCGTGATCATCGAATTGTCTCCGGCTAACCGAGTTCGATTCTAAGTTGAGCACTCGCGCCGTCAGGCCGGTGCGCATGTCCGACAGATCAGAACGAATACCGCGCATTTCTGTGCGTAGTTCTATAAGAAGGTCGTGGTCGTTGAATGTGTCGGGCATGTTGGTTCATTAAAGCACCCACACGCGGACCTCTCCGCGCGCACCGCCGCCGCCTGTTATTTCACCACCGCCCCCACCACCACCCGGTGCAGTGCCCGCGACTCCTGTTGTTATGGTCGCGGCACCTCCGGCACCACCAAGAGCTGAACTACCACCTCCGCCAACGCCCCAAGAAGCACTTGAGCCTCCACCGCCTCCGCCGCCGAACGTAGAGGCACCACCGTCACTACCGCCCGAACCCGTCGTACCACCGCCGCCGCCGCCTCCGCCGCCCTGAATCGCTGTACCGCCGCCAGTTGGTGTAGCGCCTCCGGTACCACCACCACCGCCGCCGAAAGTGGAATCCCCACCCGCGGAGGCACCACCAATCGGTGTGCCACCCACCCCTCCCGTATTCGACGCAACGTCTGCTCCCTTCCCAGAGTGGCCGCCGCCACCACCACCTCCGCCCCCAGTGGCTCGGCCACCTCCGTAGGCTGTCTTCCACGACCCGAAGGAGGTGTTGTTTCCTGTGGTTTCCGCAGCAGTTGCTGCTCCAACAACCACCGCCTCTGTGGCTCCAAGAAGGCCCACTCTTATAAAGAGTTCAACAAACGCACCTCCACCACCACCACCGGAACCCGAACCACTGCCGCCTCCTGCACCACTTCCCCAAAGTTGAATAACTGCCAACTCATTCCCGGAAAGTCCGGTCGGCTTCGTCCAGGTGCCGTTTGCTGTGAAGGCTTGGTAGTCCCGGTACGAAAATCCGTTCGGAATTTTGCCCTGAGCATCGAGTTTGGCGACTTTTCCACTGTCCCCAGCGCCGCTCGGTGTGTCGACGAAGTCAGAGGCGAGGATATTTGATCCAGCAGCGATACTCATATTAGACAGCGCTAAAGTTAATTTGCACCGACACGGTCATGCCTTCTAGCGATGACTTCACCCATCCTCCGGTAAGCGCACGGTTAAACATGAGCCCGGTATCGGCCGAGGCAGTTCCGTCGATGAAAAGGGCAAACTCTTCGAACGTACCACTCGCGCTCGCCTTGTTGAAATAGAAGTCGACGTTGATCTGATCGCCTGTCTGCGTCGCGGTTGCGACCTGGACCCGTGCGGCCTCGGTGTCGAGCACCGTGTCCGTGTCGGCTACAGCGGTCGAACCGGTCCCGATCGCCCCATAATTGACCGTTCCAGTAAAAGCCTGGGTGCCGATCAGGCGCTTGGCCATTTCACTACGCGCGGCGAGGACCACGCGGTTGTGCACGACAAGCTCGCGCGTGGTGCAGGAGCGGCGCAGCTCCGCGATCCACTCGTCATACTCTTCTCTGGCCATGTTAGGGGTGGCACGCAGGTACTCGTCGATCGCTCGGGCGCGGTTTGTAGAAAGGACGAAGTTTGTGAACGTGACGATCCCGGTGACGAGGCTGGCCTCCCGGAATTTTCTGTCAACAGTCATATCCTCAAGTATATATCAGGACCATTCAGAAAGGCCCCACACTCCTTGTGGAGAACCCGCGGGGCCATATTGAAATGGTGGGGTGAAGTTGGCATGGGTCGGTGTATCGTCGACCACGGCGGCCGCATCGGCTATTTGCTTCAGGGTGAGTATCTGAGTCACGTCTTGCACCTCGCTCGTCTCCGATGCCAGGGACTCAAGGAACTCCCGAACGCCGGTCAGCTTCCCGCCAAAGCGCACCTGGTAGATGTATTCGGTGGCTCCGCTGTTCTCCTCCAAGGTGACGTTCACCTCCTGGATCAGGAAGGCCGAGTCAGTGTCGATGTCGTAGGTGGGTAGGTTTACCGTCAGATATTGGCCGGCCATGAAGATGGAGCCGCCAGACAGCAACGACGTGCGAGTGGTGAATTGCCCGTTCACCAAGGGCATGGAAAACTCGTCCAACTCCTGCACGGCACGCACAGCGGCCGAGGCTTTGGAGGTTACCGAGGTTTCCTTGACCGTATACTGGTACACCCCGTCACCGCCGTCCTTCGCGGCAAAGAACGCGATGCTCGCAGCATCTTCGCTCTGAGCGATGATCGGGATGCGGGGATAGTAGGTGATGACGACAGTGTCGCTGCCTGTCGGCGTCGGCTGAGCGTCGGTGAGCCGGAGGCTTGATCCACTGAATGAGTAGACGAACACGTCGGTATCCCGCTCGTTCACGTCGAGCGAAAACTGTTTCGTCACACCGTTGAGCTGGATGGATAGGACGCTCGATGGCTTGTCGTTCAGTTCCCAAGCGCGAGTTTCGCCATCTCCTGTAAATGTTTCAGCCACCGTGGTTGCGGATTGCTCGCCGTCGTCCGAGCCGATGACCGTCACCGAATTGCGAACCTGGGATGTATCGTAGGCGATGGAAATATCTTGGAAATTCGCGCTGCTGTCGGTGATCTGCTCGGGCGCGGCGTCGGCGCTGGGGAGTTGAAAGTAGAGGTTCTTTTGGTAATCGACGAGCCACACATAGCCGGTGAGCTTTTGCAATTTCTCCAGGCATTTCCGGATACTGATGTGGTCAAAGGTGATCGAGTCGATCATGGGACCAGTTGCCACGTTGGTTACAGTGAAGCCGTAGCTGGCGTCGACGTATGTGCCCATAAGGTCTGCCACGATGTAGGCGAGCGTCTGATTGGTGTAGGCGCGGGCGGCAACCTTGTTGTTAAAGATGTAGCTGTAGTCGGACGCCTCGATCGCGTAGATAAATAACTGCCCCTCGCCGACTTCCTCGGGCTGGATACGCGAGATGTACCCGCCGAAAAGGAAGCGTGAGCCGTCTTTGAAGATGATCTCCGAACCCTCACGGGGTGTATTTTGACCTGGCTTCACCGTGAAGTTCAAGTTCATCACATTGGATTTGTTCTGTACGGTCTCGCGGATGCGGGCTGAGCCAGTCTGGTACTGCGGTAGGAAATCCGACCCCGCCACTGTGAGGATTTTCGCCATGGCTAAATAGTTGCGAGCTTATGTCCCCGAGATACGTCGCGGAGGGCTTCCTCGATCTCCTGCCGGAGTATGTCGATATCAGCCCGGCTACGGACCTGTGGGTTGCTGATATTGATCGTGTATGAAATGTCACCGCCCCCCGAGCTGGCCGCGCCAGCGGGCATGACGGTCTCCTGGCCGTGAGCGATGATCGGCACCGCGGTGCCAACCGCGCCGGGGACAACGCCTCCCTGTTCGAAGTGGGGCAGACTAGAGAGGGCGTTGGAGACGAAGTTGCCGACGCTGGACGCGGCGTTGGTCACAATCTTGATAGGCTTCGAGACGATCTCGACCATGCGGTTATACGCGTCAATCACGGCCTGAATCTTCGCCATCACAAAGTCTTCGATGCCCTGAAATGCTCCCTGGATCGTGGAGGTAATTGCACCCCACACGGCTGCCGCCTTCGCCTTCAGCATGTCCCAGTTTTGCACGATCCACACAATGCCGGCGACGATGCCGCCGATGATCGCACCGCCAATGATAAAGGGTGCCAAGGTGACCATGAGAGCACCGAACGCGACTACGGCGGCCCATATCGCAGGGACCAGGGCGCCAACGATCGCACCGGCGACGATGTAGATGGCGGCCTGGTGCCGGTCAAAGAAGTCGATGAGCTGCGATACGCGGTCTACCCACGCAGGCAGCACGTTTTGGACTACGTAAATTGCCGCTTCAGTGAACTTCTTCGCCCATTCGAGCAGCTTCTGCCCCTCCCCGGTCAGGAAGATGTTCCAGGCATCCTGCAAGTTGGACAGCATCCCCTCCAGGGTGTGCGATTGCTTCTCCATGAGGTTGTTGAAGCGTCCCCCCTCACCGGACAAGCTCGCCAAAGCGGCCTGCACGGCAGGGAAGCCGACCTCCCCCTTGCTGATCATGTCCTGCAAGTCAGCGACGGAGACGTGGAGCTGCTTGGAAAGCGCATCCAGAAGCGGGACACCGGCCTCGGTAAACTGGCGCAGCTCCATGCCAGTCAAGTGGGTCGCGGCTTTGACCTGGCCGAATGCCAGGATGAGGTTCGGCAGCTTGTCCATGCCTACACCGGCCGCGATGTTGCCGAGGGCGGTCAGGTTGGGGATGACCTCCTCTTGGGCAAATCCATAGGCCAGAAGCTGCTTGGATGCCTGCTCCAGGCCCACCAAGGTAAACGGTGTCGTCTTTGCAAATTGGATGAGCTGCTGGATGAATTGCTGGGCCTTTTCTCCCGAGCCAAGCATGGTCGTAAACGCCACGCTCGTCTGCTCCATGTCGCCTGCTGCTTTAAGCGCCGCATAGCCGAGCCCGCCGGCCGCCGTGGCCGCCACTCCAAGGCCGATGGCGAATTTTTGCGACGCTGCGGCGGTGTCGGCAAAGCTCCTCTGCTGTCGCTCCACCGCCTGTTGCACAGATTTGAAAACGCCGGTCGCCTGGTCGACGGCTTTGATTATGATTTGGAGAGTAGAATCGCCGCCTAGCATGTTTGTATTCTACATCAGCTTCCTGTCGAGCGTTTAGCCTCCTGTGCATCCACTTCGAACTTGCGCATCAAAAGGCGGATGAACCACAGCGGCTGGTTCAGGTAGGTGTGGTAGTCCCAGCCCATCCGCTCGCATATCGCCGCTATCACCATTTCATCGCGTACCACACCCGCGATGTAGCCGGTGACGGCGGCTAGGATTTTCCCTCCGGTGCGATGAGGTTCTCCACCTCCTTGGCAATGGCTGTGTAGTCAGGGAATGGCAGATCAAGGATGCGGTTAAGCAAGTCATCCTCCGAACCGTCGAGCGTGCGAAGCACGAGGAGCATGGTCTGATTGCCCGCGTCGATTTTTGCGGTGTTATCCCCAGCTCCACCCTTTTTCGCTATATCCTGCATCTCTCGGGCGGTGATGTAGTCGTACATGATAACTGCGTGCCCGCCTGGGGTCTCAAAGGATTTGGTGGTTCGTTCATTCATAGGCTATGCGTAGGTGGCGGTCGTGTTGACGCCGATTACGGTAATGAGGCCATCGGTTGGGTCGTGCTCGACCGAGAATTCCTGCTTAAGGATCACGAGACCATCAAGGTTGTATTCCTTAGGCGGGGACGTGAGTATCAGCTTACCTAGCTTAATCTGAAGATTCTGCGTAGACGAAGCCCCGATCAGTGCGCCAGTAAATGTCACTATCAGTGCGTTTTTGGTATTCGCCTTGTATTTGTCCAGCTCCGTTGTGCCATCGAAGTGCAGGGTGTACGAACCAGATATCTGAAGTCGACCCCCGACGAACCCACCGGCTACGGGAGTGACTGCGCCGGACAAAAATGCCTCGTCGACAAGGATGTTGTTGTTGATGTTTAACGTGAAACCTTTCAGCGGCGTCGCGCTCGCACTGCCTGCGGCGGAGAAGGAAGTGCCGAATTTTGCTGTGTAGTCGGAGTAAGCAAATTCAGTCTGTTGGGCGAATGACTCTGAGAGCGTGGAGGTGTCCGGATATGCGCCGATTAGCCCCGCAGTGAGCTTCGCGTAGTCGTCGCTGACTTCAAGATTGAGCGAGTCACAAACGACGTTCGCAAATCGCTCAGTTACCTCCGATCCCTGCTCGACGATCATGGTTGCCGTCTTCATCGACGCGTTGGCGTCCTGCACGGTGACGGTGTGGGTGTATGCGCTGTCGGCGACGCTCGATGACGAGAGGCTACCGAGAGCGAGATAGAAAAGCGGGACCGAGTTGACGTTGTTCGGGATAACCGCGAGCGATCCTTTGGAGTATTGCCTGCGGATGCGGCTGTCCGAGCTGGCGGCGCGGTTTCCGCGTGCCGACTTGAGCATCGTCTTTTCCGAGACGCCCTGCATCGAAAGCTCTGCCCACTTGGGGAAGACTGTTGCAGCGACCGCGGTGCCGGCTGTCGCTTCGAGCCCTAAACCTACATTGACCTGGGTTCCGCCGATTTTACTCACGATAGTTTTTTTATTAAATGGGTAATCAATCCTCCGAGCGAGCCTGTTTCTCCTTCTTAGGCTTCACCTCTGAGATATCTGGATTGGATAAAATCTGCTTCCGCGCTTCTTCATTGTCAGGAAGTTCGCGGACTTCTCCGGCATTGATACCCCAACCCAATTTCGGGAAGTCGACGGACGTTTTAGTGGTAACCTGCATGCTCCCATTCTAACTCACTTCGCCAGCGTCCCTAGCTGCGAGGTGTGCATAAGCTACCGGGTCTGGATGAAGTGACAGGTGAAATCCAACCGCGCTTCGATCGTCCAGGAGTCCTTCTCCCGATCTCGCAAAGTTGTCCCGTAATCCACGCGGGTTGCGGTGGAGAGGTCGGTGCGGAGGTTACGGGAGGTGTCGACGTTGATGTTGCCGCGGAGGATATCGAGGACCGAGGTGGACTTGAGGGTGTAATCCGCGTTGCGCCCCTCCAGGATGTCATACAGCGAGCGGACGCCCTCAACGATCTTGGCCTGGCTCTCGTCGCTTGAGAGGTCTTGGCGCACGTCGGTGATGACCGTGATGCGCAGGCTGATAGAATGTTGATCGTCCGCGTTGTCGATAGGCTGCACGCTGGTGGAGGTCTTGGAGATGATGCAGCAGGGGAGATTGGATTGGGCGATACGCAAAGGCTCCCCTTGGTAATACGTCTTTATCGTGCCGTTCCCAGCTTTCAAAATGTCGATATATTTGGTGATGATAGAGTCAACGTAAGGCATAGCGTTTAGGGTTCAAATGATGCTTTCCCTGCTGCACTTCGGATGTAATCCTGAAAGAACCTCACGATCTCGGCCTTCGTACTCTGCGAGAGTTTCATCATAACACGGCGCGGCAGTCGTGTTCGGGGCTCGCCCGACTGGTGATAGGGAAAGTACGGCGCGGTGTTGCGCACCACCGCCTGATCAGTGGACACGATGCTCTCGAAGGAGCGCTGCATCCGTCCAGTCCGGACAAGCGGGCCGCCTGAAAAGCCAAGGCGCGCCTTCTGCGCGACGGTGTATGGGGAGAGGCGCTTCCATTTCTCCCCGATAACCGCACCCTGGGTGGCAAACACATCCTTCGAGAATTGCCGCACAAGCATGTCGGCCGATTGGCGGAAAGGCGTCCGGTAGTCCTTCAGCTTGCTTTCCAGGCCAATGAGCGTGCGGGATAGCTCCGTTGCGCCCTCGATGGTCCATTGCAACTGGAAGTCGTCCATACATGCTCAATAGCGATCGTCCATGCTGAATTGGGCCGCATCGGTGTCTGTGGCGTTGGGGTAGCCGTTGAGCACGCCGGTTGTGCCCTGGCGGGCCAATTCAGTGCCATCTGCGCCGATAAGCACCTGGGTGCCCTTTTGGATTGATTTGAGCAGCGCCCTGCCTTCACCGAGCCATTTGACGCCCTCGCCGTCCTTACCAAACTCCTCGTAGTCGATGTAGCCGGCCGCTAGCAGCTCGCATATTTGGGAAAGCAGGCCCGGCACCTCTGCGAGAGGCAGGGTGTATCGGGAGAAGATGGCGCTGTTGATCTCGTTCTCGGCCTGGCTGCGCTTCGTTTCCAGACGGAGATCGGAATAGAGGGGATTGCCGGCCAGCCCGGCGTGCTTTCGAATGTTCCACAGGGAGGCGTAGCGCTTGCTCTCGTCGCCATCTGCGGCGCTAGCGTCATCGATGTCCGTCTCCTCGATCGTCTGCGAATTGTAGTAGGTAGCTTTAAAAAAGCTGTAGGTCGTGCCGGTATATTCCAAGACCGTGCCCTGGGGGTCGTCCACCTGAATGTCCTTCGGCGAGCCGTCCCCCGTCAGCTCGACGTACACGTCGTCTGCTGTAGCGCAGCCGTAGAATTTCCGCTGGTTGTAGCGGTACTTCGTCACCGGCTCACCAGCCAGGTGGTTGAATTTCAGCGTGGCGACGCGCACCCCGGTTCCCGCGGTGACAGCCTGGTTGATCTGCTCCAGCTCAGCCAGCTCGCTGCCTTCATATCCAATGACAATGAAATCGGCATTGACGAGTCCGTCGTTGTCCTCCAGGGTGAGAGACACGCTCGAACCAGCAGTAGCGTCAGCAGCGAGCACTGTGCGCTCAACCTTGATGAAATCCTCTGTTGCTGCTTCGAGTTTTCTCATACCAGAATTGTATCACGGGCGGCTTCGCTGGTTAGCACGGCCCCGGCACGCCGCGTCGTAACCATCACGGGACTGAGTTGCAGGTCACCTGTCCTACTGGCGAGCAAGACCGAAGAGCGCCGGGTTGTAATCACGATAGGGCTGAGCCGCTGATTGCTCAGTATGACGGCCGCCACGCCGCTGTTGATACGCGTAGGACCCGCCGCGGCCGGATTTGCCTGGGTGATGCCGCCGTAGGTGGCGCTTGCATATGTGCCGCCGTAAATCATGGTCCTATATCTGCTTAATTCTCCTTGCTGAGTGCTGCATTAAGCCCGTCGAGCTTCGCCTGCGCGTCGTCTACGGCAGCTTGTGCCACGTCGATGTTGTTCTGTGCTGCGGCAAGGTCAGTGTCGTACTGCGTCTGTATGTCAGCAAGATTTTGCTGCGCGGCTGCAACACGATTTTGCGCCGTTGCAAGTGTTGCCTGTAGGTCTTCCAGAGGTATCGTCGTCTCGGATGTCTGGGTGATAATAACTGCCTTATTTTGCGTGTCGTATGTTGTTGTTTCCATAAGTTTTATTTTATCAAATAAATCGCTCGTACGCTGGACACCCCTGTCCGATGGAACCAAACCAGCAGCATTGCTCGGACTACCTACGTCGACGGACTGTCAAGGCGACATTCCAAGCGATCAACAGGCCCATCGCTCCCCATTGCCAGTTCTCCTCCGCGCTGCGCCCGGCGTATGCCACTATGGTCGCCTTGCCATCGATCTCGCGTTGCAATTCCTGCACTTTCGCAATCAGCGGTGCAATCAGCCCCTCATAGCGGACCATCAGCGTTCCGTCCGGCGTCTCCGGCGTGGGGCTGCCCCTTGTGACAAGGTTTGGATACACCCTCGCCACATCCTGGGCTAAGAGGCCAAATTGCTCTTCCGTGCCGCGAGCTTGGTCTCTGTAGAAGAAGGAGACCGGCTTCAACTCGTCAACTCCGTTGGCCGACAGAGGCACGATGTTCATTTTGAGTCTCTGGTCGGAGGTGGTGCAGCCCACCGTGCCGTTTGCATCGGTTATCAGGGCGGTGCAGTTCGCGTAGGTGACGGTGTTGAAGGTGATGGGGCCAGCGTTGCCAACCGAGAAAAGGGTCGTCGTGGCGCTTGCAGTCGAGGAGGCAATGGCGAAAAGCTTCGTGTTCGTGTCGGTTGCGCCTGCGTTAACGGAGAGCTTTGCCATCGGAGAGGTAGTGCCGATACCTACGTTACCAGCGTTATCAATGACCATCTTTGTCGTAACTGCGTTGTAGCCAGTGCCGAAAGCAAGACCAGTTGCAGCACCGCCAAAGGTGTACCCACGGATATCAGCAGTTTCAATCCCAGAATTTGCGCCATTGTTGGTGAAAACGATACGACCACCACTACCAACAATACTTCCGCTATAAATAGCTTGCAGTTTCAGTACATTCTGTCCACTGGCGCTTGCGGCGGAAGAATTATATACGTCTAGTTTGGTATCTGGCGTTGTCGTGCCTAAACCAACATTCCCCGCGAAGTAGTTGTTCGCGGTAGATTGATTATAAATGCCATAGTTTAACGTTGCGGACGCACCACCAGCGCCCGTTATAAACAAGCCGTAGTTGTTGTTGGTGCCCGTGCCAGACCCACCATCTAGCTGCGCATAAAATCCATAGTTATTTATGGTGCCACCAGACGCTGCCGATGAACTTCCGCCCGATGTGCGAAAATGGTAGTTATTTATGGTGCCTGTCGTTGTGCCTGTTCCGTTAACAAGGAAACCACCGCTGTATTGGTAAAGATTTGTTACTGGATTTGCGCCAAGGATACTCGGGGAACCTGCACTAAACATATAGCCATTTGTAATGGTGCCTGTGTACCCTGCTCCCGTATCGAGGCGGGCGAACAGTCCAGTGGCGTTTGTCACTGGTGCGCCGCTGTTGTCGTGCTTGTTTATGAAGAGGATACCATAGTCGTTCGATAGAGACGCGCCTGTTGGTTGAAATGTAGCAGATGCGTTGATGCCGACCTGCTGTGCGGTATTGCTACCGTTAATCGTTGGGGTAAGGGTCACAGCGCTGCCACCCGTTCCAGTTACCGTGCCCGTGTTAGAAAATATACTCCCCGTATATGTACCAGCAATATTGAGCGCGTTACCGGAGTTGTTTGCTGTTCCAATGGATATAACGCTGTCTGTGTGTATCGCACCTGTAGCGGACAACGAGCCTGCCGTTGTGTTTACGGAGCCAATACCAATGCCGCCAGTAAAATATCCATCGCCCGTTACGGAAAGCTCCTGGGAAGGTGAGGTCGAGCTGATACCAAACTTTCCACCGTATGTAGCTGTAAGAAGTGGTGTTTGTGCTGCGTTTGCTAGCTGGAAATTACTCGTATTATTTACCCCACCGTTATCTGTGACCCCCATAAAAAATGAGTCCGCCCCCAACTGTGAATTGTTGTATGCCATGCGAGTGGCAAGCGCCGTACTCGCAGGGGTAAAAACCGCAGGCCCGCCGTTCACTTGAAATAGGTTTGCTGGAGCAGATATACCGATACCCACGCGGCCAGAGAAGTATGCGGAATAGATGCTGTCGTCTCCCACCGATAACGCGCGCGAAGGGCTAGTCGTAGCGATACCGACACTTCCACTGCTGTTCCAGATACCGCTTGGAAAGTGGGTGTTCCCCGTGAAAGTTGATGATGCGGTAGAGAGGAGTCCGTTTAGGAAGCCAATGGTGGTGGAGGTGGCGTTGCCGTAGGAGACTGGGGTGAAGGGGAAGGCAGGGGCGACGGTGCCATTTGACGCAGCCGTGATTAGTCCCTTGCCGTTTACGGTGATGCTCGCATTGGTGAAGCTGCCGATATTTGCGTTGACCGTGGCGAGTGTAGCCGCCGCAGAGCCAGGCCCGCTCGCGGTCACGTCGCCCGTGAGCGCGGTGACGTAGTTTCCGGCCGACTGCTTTCCGTTGAACGTCGTCCAATCCGCGGCGGTGAGGCAACCAAAGACAGAGCCACTCGCCGTGTTGCAGTTGAATGAGTTGCCCGAGTAGGTCAGTCCCGTCCCTGCGGTTGTCGTCGCGCCGCTCGTCACGAGTCCGCCATAGACCGCGAGGCTACCGTTGGACAAGGAGCTGAGGTGTAGGGGACCGCTAAACGTCGATGACGCGGTCGCGAATAGCCCACTCAGGAAGCCGATAGTGGTTGAGGTCGCGCCTCCGTACGCGGTTGGAGTGAATGGGTATGAAAAAGACGGATATTGCGGGACATTGAGCGTTGCGCCGTTGAATGTCGCCGAACCGCTGGTGCCTGTCGTGGTGAGCGTGATGGGACCTTGGTAGTCGACGCCCGGCACGGCCGTCTGCACCGGGTTGGTGCCGGCTCCCTTCAAGATGCCGGTGAGCGTGGACGACGCGGTACAACCGCTGAAGACCTGGCACACCGTTGTTGCCGCCCTGGTCGGTATGTCCGACAGAAGCAGCACCACGAGCGTAAGCGTCCGGCCTTCCCGTAGCGCTACCCTCGGGGCGTGATGTTCCAGGGTAGAAGCGCATCGATTTTGTTGATTGTGTGCCCCACGGCGATCTTCGCTAGAACGTCGCGCAGATAGGTCTC